>Ga0268264_10000080_pt1 | contig 249126 bp, 212 predicted proteins | sample KBSSwiS32_FD_190357 | JGI IMG/M metagenome (GOLD analysis project Ga0268264, IMG submission 190357) | Switchgrass rhizosphere microbial communities from Kellogg Biological Station, Michigan, USA - KBS Switchgrass S3-2 (SPAdes) (version 2) | ecosystem: Host-associated > Plants > Roots >...
TCTCTCGAAATTTGACAGTCTTCTTGTCGATATTTTTCGCTTGCGTAACCTTACCATAAATCCTTGATTTATGTGCTGTTGTTTCCAAACTTTCAAAGAACTTTCGGCCTTTTTCGCCACCCGATTTTTTCGATCGGGTTGCAAAGGTAAGAGCCTTTATTATCTCAACCAAATTTTCTGCTATTTTCTGAAGAATTTACTCCTCGTTTTTTATCAGAATTTTTGAAGAACTAATCACTTTTTTTAGAAGCGGACGGCAAAGATACGAGGAGTATTTCTATCAGCAAATTTTTTTCTTTGTTTTTCCTTCACACTTTATCAACACTACCTGCTCATTTTGCTCCTTATCTGTGATGTCGTCTGCAAAGAACTAATCCGCTTTTAACCTGCACTTTTTCCTCTTTTTCTCCTCTTCTCCACCTGCTTTTGCGAGGTGTCTGTTTCAAATCGGGTTGCAAAGATAAACAGTTCTCAATCCCTGCCAAATATTTTCATCTCTTTTTTTACCCTGCTTTTCAAAATGCAATACCAGCAAGGGTTTCAGCGATAAAAAACTTTTGCGAGTTTTCGGAAGCCCCCAACGGTTGTCTGCATGCGGAGTGCATTCTCAACTTCGTGTCCACATATACGAGAGCCGTATTATTTCCAATTATTCCGATGCGGGAAGCAAACTATCAGTGAAGGATACACGAAAAAGGAAAAGACCATGACCAGGTACGGAAAAATCAGCATGGCGATTGTCCCTGCTGCGAAGGATCTCCTCGAATTGCGGAAGCGTCAGCTTACCCCGACCCACCTGCAGCATGGTGCCCACCAATCCACGTACCATACCCCTCAAAAAGCGGTTGGCCGCCACCTGGTAAACCAGGCAGTTCTTCTCCACCATCCACCTGCTCTCCCGGATCTGGCAAATGAAGGTCTTTACCTGGCTGTTCCGCTTGGAGAAGGAGGTGAAATCAGTATACCGGAGAATTAGCCCGGCTGCCGCCTCCAACTGGGTCTTATCCAGCTTATAAGGGAAGAAATAAGCCCTGTCATCCAGGAAAGGGTCCTTTTTCCTGTAAATATAGTACCTGTATTCCCTGCCGGTGGCGTCAAAGCGGCAATGGGCGTTCTCCCCCACCGGAGAGATGCTCTTCAATACGATGTCCCGGGGAAGGATGGCATTGATGTTATAGAGCTTGTGGGGATCTATAATGTGCTCAAGGTCAAAGTGAAAATAGTTTTGTAAGGCATGGACGCCTGCATCTGTACGGGATGACCCGGTCAGGCTGAGATCCTGCCGGAAAAAGACAGCCAGGGCCTTCTCCACCTCCGCCTGTACTGAATTGGCATTGTCCTGGATCTGAAATCCGCTGTATTTAGTCCCTTTATAGGCTACTTCTAAAAAATACCTGGGCATCCTTCTTTTTTTGTTGGTGCCCCGAAATTACCATTATTAGCGGGATCGGTTTGCAAATGGCAGCCGGGTTGGGATGATGAGGGCGGGTGATCAGCGGTTATCGCTGTCCTGTCATTGCCTTGAATTTGGCATTATAAACTGGGTCGGCCAGCAGATCCGTCAATTCCCGGAAACGGTCGTCAGAGACAAAAGGATACGCCGTCTCAAAAAAGCGAAACTTTCCGGCATCCGAGGCAAACACCTCGCTCAGGGCCTTTATCTGCCTGGTCGTGAAACACTTGGTTTTAAAGATCTTATGGGCAATCTGGACCTTGTCATCGTCCTTGCTGCCCTCCAGCATTTTAACCCTCAGTTTGTCAACGTCATAGTCGGATGCGAAATTCCGGCAATCCGAATTGACCACTACAGGTTTGGAGCCGGCGCCTTTTACCGCAGAGTCGGGCCTGGGCCGGAAAAGCTCCCGGTTAGGAACGGACGGATTACGAGAGGAATCGACCTTCACGGAAGGATTATGGGAAGAATCGAGCTTATTACGAGTGGCTTTCGCGGTGGCGGCATGGGCAGAATCGGACTTATTCGGGGAGACCTTACCCGTCGGAGGAGCAGCGGCAGAGTCAGGATTGTTCCGGGGGGCTTTTTTCCCGGCATTTATATACACATGGATCGTGTTCGGGTCGGTCCGTACAATGGAATCGGTAGGAGCCGCGGCGATCGTATCTGGTCTGTTTCGTCCGGCTTCGACCGGGGCCCGGGTAGAATCGGGTTTGTTACGAAAGAGTGGATCGGCGGCAGCCGGGGGCACAGGGGTGGAATCGGGCTTATTCGCCGCAACTGCCCGGGCCGGGCTATCCAAAGGTATGATGATGATGACCGTATCGGCTTTTCTGCCCACAGGTCTGTCGGCAAAAGCAATCCGCAGGCCTTTGGGTGTTTTTCGTTCGCTTAGCTTGACGACGGTGCCCCGGGGACGGGTTGTGGAAGTGAGGGATGAAGCGGTATCGGGTGAGCGGACGGTCGGGGGCAAAGCGGCCGGTTTTTTTGCCGGAATGGATCCCGGAGATAAATTGGCTGACGCTGAGTCAGGAGAACCGGCCTTAGCAGAAGATGGAGTATCCGCCTTAGCAACAGCTGGAGTATCCGCCTTAGCAGCAGCCGGAGAATCGACTTTAACAACAGCAGGAGCATTATTCAAGATCTCCTCCATCGCATATGTATTGTACATCACGGCAGTGTCGCCGACCACTCCTGCCATGAGCCGGGAGAAAGCATCGTCTTTCTTTATCCCTTCGCTATGGCTCCCGGCGGGAGGAGCTTCCTTTTTATCGGCCGTTCTTAACTCTGTCGTTTGAGGATTGAAGAGCCCCCACCCTTTCTCACCCAGGTCTTTCAGCTCAAACTCGAGGTCCTTGTCAATATTAACGGTGTATTGCTGTTCGGGAAATTGCTGTTTTGGGAATCCGACGGTGATCTTATAGCTGCCGCCGGTGAGCTGGGAAAGGATAAGACGTCCTTTTATGGTGGAGCTGAAAGATTTGGTACCCAGTGTGACGTAAAAAGGCTGGCTGTTGTCTGCCTGGATCAATACAAAATGGTTCTCCTGGGCATAGCTCTTACCCATGACCAGGATCAATAAGGTTAACAGGGCATTTCTCAGCATAAATGTGCCATTCCTGGCAAACCTACATTTTTTTGCTGATTTGTCGTAATCTACGATTGGTGAATATCTGATATTCATAGAGATGTGTGAAAAGGCAGATTCCCGGGAAAAGGATGAAGGGAAACTATACCCATTATAAAACTATTATCTTTATCGCCTTAAAATTCAGAAACAAATATGCAAATACGTAAACGACCCCTTTTGGTATTGATGGGCCTTCTGTCCGGATCTTTGTTATGGGCGCAGCAAAGCCCTGAAGAAAAAGACGATTCATGGAAGAAGGTTTACCGGGCGACGGCCACCAAGGTCAATGACCTGGTAGATACCCGGCTGGACGTGAAATTTGATTATGATAAGTCCTATATGTATGGTAAGGCATGGGTTACGCTGAAGCCCCATTTCTACCCCACGGATTCCGTGGCCCTGGATGCCAAGGGAATGGAGATCCATAAAGTAGCCATTGTGAAGGATGGCAAGTCGGAACCCCTCAAATATGACTATGATGGCATGGTCCTCAACATTCACCTGGGCAAGACCTATAAATACACGGAGAAGTATACGGTCTTCGTTGACTATACTTCCAGGCCCAATGAGGTGAAGACACATGGCAGCGCGGCGATCACGGACGCCAAGGGCCTCTATTTCATCAATCCCAAGGGAGAGGAAAAAGGCAAGCCCACCCAGATCTGGACACAGGGTGAAACGGAAGCCAATTCCACCTGGTTCCCCACGATCGACAAACCCAACCAGAAGACCACCGAAGAGATCACCATGACGGTGCCGGCCAAATATGTCACCCTATCCAACGGGAAGCTGGTGGATCAGAAAGTCAACGGGGACGGTACCCGCTCCGACCATTGGAAAATGGACCAGCCGCACGCCCCCTACCTGTTCTTTATGGGTGTGGGAGAATACTCCATTATAAAGGACTCCTATAAAGGCAAAGAGGTCAGCTACTATGTAGAAAAAGAATATGCCCCTGTCGCCCGCAGGATCTTTGGCTATACGCCTGAAATGATCGCTTTTTATTCCCGGATCACCGGGGTGGATTATCCCTGGTATAAATATTCGCAGATCGTCGGCCGGGATTATGTCAGCGGCGCCATGGAAAATACCACCAGCACGCTGCATGGTGAAGGCGCCAACCAGGACGCACGGGAATTGTCCGACGGCAACGGCTGGGAGGATGTTATCGCCCATGAGCTTTTCCACCAATGGTTCGGTGACTACGTCACTACGGAAAGCTGGAGCAATATCACGCTGAACGAGTCATTCGCGGATTACAGCGAAACATTATGGAATGAATACAAATACGGCAAGGACGCCGGCGATGCGGTGAACTACCAGGGGATCCAAAGCTACCTGTCGCAACCGGATAATGCGGCCAAGGACCTCGTACGTTTCCACTATACGGACAAAGAAGATGTATTCGACCAGGTGAGCTATCCCAAGGGCGGCCGCATTCTGAATATGTTACGCAATTATGTTGGGGACAGCGCTTTCTTCAAGTCGCTGAACCTGTATCTCACTACCAATAAGTTCAAATCGGCGGAGGCCCAGAACCTGCGGCTCGCATTCGAAGAGATCACCGGCCAGGACCTCAACTGGTACTGGAACCAATGGTATTATGGCAGCGGACATCCCAAACTGACGATCGACTATGTGTATGACGACAATGCCAAAAAAGTAAAAGTCATCATCAACCAGACCCAGGAGGGCGATAAGGTATTCCGTCTCCCCATCGCAATCGATATCTATAATGGCGCAGCAAAAACCCGTCAAAAGGTATGGGTGGAAAACAAGTCGGATACGTTCACTTTTACGTACAATAACAAGCCAGACCTGGTGAATGTAGACGGGGACAAGGTCCTGCTCTGTGAAAAGAAGGACAATAAGACACTGGATAACTTTATTCACCAATACAAATATGCCGGCTTGTATGTGGATCGCCGCGAGGCCATCGCTTTTGCAGCAAAGAACCAGGAAGATCCGAAGGCGCAGGACCTGCTGAAAACGGCTTTGAAGGATCGGTTTTACAAGCTTCGCAATTTCGCTTTGCAAAGACTGGACCTGAAGAGCGATGCGGTGAAAAAGAATTTTGAGCCGCTCATCGCTGATGTGGCTGCAAATGACGCCGACAGAAGAGTGAAAGGCACTGCCATCGAAATATTGGGCACCTATGGCAATCCGGCGTACAAGTCCCTGTTTGCCAAAGCCGCGCTTGATTCTTCGTACACGGTGGCGGGTAATGCACTGGCAGCTCTTTCCGTTGTCGACAGCGCTGCCGCGCTGGACCTGGCAAAGAAATTTGTAAAAGCTCCTGCCAAGGGGGCGCTTGTGGCGGCGACTTCGGCCGTACTGATCAAGTCCGGTGACGAGAGCAGCTTTGACGTCATCTCGGATAATTTCGAGAAAATGCCGGTGAACCAGGAGAAGTTCATGTTCATTGCGCCCTATGCAGACTTAATATCCAAAGTAAAGAATACAACGCAGGTAAAAAGAGGGGTTGACCTGATCGTCAAGTTCCGGGAAGCCATTCCACAGGCTTATCGCAATCAAACGGACGGATTTATTAATAATGCCCTGAGTGGGATCGCCGCTAAGAAGGCAGCTGCAGGGCAGCAGGAGCAGGCGGATTATATCAAGTCGAAAATTCAGAAGGGGTTTTAAATAGAGGAAAGTGTGGGAAGGTAAGTATTAAGAAAGGGGGGCGGTTTTACCGCCCCCCTTCTTTTAGTATCTTACCAGCTGCCGCCGGCGCCACCGCCTCCGCCGCTGCCACCGCCAAATCCACCGAAGCCGCCGCCTCCTCCGCCGCCGCCCCAGCCTCCGCCACCACTGTCCGACCAGCCGCCTCTTCTACCACTTCCGCCGATCATGGAGCCGAGTATAAAGGGCAGCATGCCTGATCCTCGAAAAAGGCCGCCTCCACCCCCACCGCCGCCGCGACCGATGAGAAAAAAGATCACGATAAAAATGATCACGATGAACCCGATGATGTTGCCGCCAACACCTTTTCCCCGGCGTTTTCTGGCCCCATTATCATATCCTGCCGGCGCCTTGTATTCTCCGGCTGCGGCCTTGATGATCGCATCTGCAGCACTGTTGAAACCACGGTAATAATTATCCGCATCGCCTCCTTTGAAGTTCGGGATGATCTCGTTCTCCACGATCTCTTTGGCTGTGAGGTCGGGCACGGATCCTTCCATCCCGTAGCCTGTGGCTATATATACTTTCCTTTCCTTGATGGCAGCGAGGATGACTACGCCATTATTTGTTTTCTTATTGCCTACGCCCCAGTCCCGGAGGATCTTCAACGCGACATCCTCGATGGGATCGTCCCCGATGGTAGGCATCGTGACCACGACGATCTGCACGGAAGTGCTGTCGTCATAGGCCACCAGCTTGTTCTCCAGCGCCATCTCCTGGTCGTTTGTCATGACATGCGCCACGTCATTCACCAATCGCGGCGGGTTAGGCTTTGCCGGTATGGTTTGTCCATAGGACAAAAGACCTGCCAGCATAAAAGAAAGAGAAAATACTATCGATAGGAATTTCTTCATGAGTTGTCCGCTTTTTGATGCACAGGGATGGGCTTTGCTCTTACTTTCCAAATACGATGTCGTCAGGCAATTCATTCGTGTCCGTATCCTTATCATAAGGGAAATGAGTGCGCAGCGCCTCTCCGACCTCACCTACCACGCGGGCAATGCCTTCTGCGTAGTTAGCCTTATGAAATTGGGAAAGGATCAGCTGTACCTCCTTATTCCAAAAGGCTGACCCAACTTTTTCATGAATGCCTTTATCCCCGAGGATAGCCAGCTGCCTGTCCTTCAGGGCCACATAGAGCAATACACCATTGCGGGCTGCGGTCTGCTCCATTTTCAGCCCTGTGAAGACCTCTGCGGCCCTGTCGAGCGGGTCGACATAGCGGCAACGGCTTTCGACGTATACGCGGATCTCACCGCTGGTGCACTTTTCCGCCTCGCCAATGGCTGAGACGATCTGCTGTTTTTCGGCATCCGAAAAGAAGTCCTTCCGTCGGAAAAAAGGAATTTTCAAAGCAAGTGTTTTTAAACGACCGGCGGCTTTCGCCGCCGGTCGCTACCATTATTTAATATTGAACTCGATGTCCGGGGCATTCTCGCTGCCGGGGTTTGCCTTGTAATACGGCTTCACATGGAATCCGAACATACCGGCAAAAATGTTGTTGGGGAAGGTCTTTACCTTCAGATTATACTCCTGCACTGTCGAGTTATAATCCCTCCGGGCTACATTGATGCGGTTTTCTGTGCCTTCGATATTGGTCTGGAAGTTCTCGAATTGCTTCGTGGTCTTCAGGTCCGGGTAAGCTTCGGCTACTGCCATCAGCCTGCTGAAGGAGCCCTGCAGCTGCGCCTGTGCCTGCTGGTACTTGGCGAGCGATGTCGAATCATTGACGTCAAGTCTGACGGAGGTGGCGGCTGCCCTGGCGGCTATTACCTCTTTCAAAGTAGATTTTTCAAAATTCGCTGACCCTTCGATGACTTTTATGACGCTGTTATACAGGTCTGTACGGCGTTGATAATTGGTCTCGATATTACTCAGGGCTGTTTGGACCGACTGGTCGCCCCGTATAAGTCCGTTATAGCTGTTGCAGCCACAACCACCCAGTAATAAAATAAAGACCACTACTACGATCAAGGTCAGATTCTTCGTACTCATTGTTTTTTAGATTTTAGGTTAACACATCCAAAATTAACGCTTTTGCAGGGTCCCCCTACTTATTTCCGGCAGACGGGGCCAGCACTTACTCCGGACGGGTAAAAGCGTCGGTAAGCTGCCTGATCCTGTCGGTAGACAGCCTGCTACTCCCTGCGGAGATGACTATACGATAGCGGAAAACCACCGATTTTCCCTTTTCCAGCTTGTAGTTCATCGCTTCCTTGTCCTTGCTGAAGATCTTTTGGCCCAGCGGGTTGGCCGCAAACAGTCCATAACCCCGCGCGTGCCAGTAAGTGGGATATCCGGGATTGGACGGATGATCGATGATCAACACGCTGAGGGTATCCTGCTGCTTCTTACCATATAACATACACCAGGTCGCTCTTGTTCCCCAGGCGCTGTCCCCCATTTTTCCTTCGCTGGTGAGATAAGTTCCATTGATATCGGGCGCATTGCCGGCGGCTACCTTTGTAATATTACCCTTGTCGTCGACAAATTCACCCGGAACTTTGGAAGGTATCTGCAGCTCGCGGGTCACCCGCAGTCCCAGCATGCCGTCCTTGGCATCCGGAAAGCTGACATCCTGCGCCGCCGTCAGGGTGGTGCTCCTGTCGATGATCCTTTCGTCGGTGGTGGCTGTGAAGATAAAGATGGTATTTTCCTGTAATAACACATTTTTCTGCTGATCTGTCCAGTTGGCGTCGTATTGGACAATGCCTTTATCACCGCCTTTGGCTTTGATATTCGAGGCCATTATAATACTATCCATCCTGATCCAGCCATAGCTGTGCTTTTTTTCCGCGGGGATGGCGAAGGAGTTGTTCCAGAAATCCAGGCCATTGACATTCTCATAATCGAACCAAAGCCCGATGTGGTGCGGATGGTCCACGGGCTCTCCCGGGCGGGGCTGTAAGGGGAATCCCCTGGTGATGAGCTGACCGTCCGACGCATAAATGGGATATAGCACCGGCTTCTCCATCGTGTCGGGATAGATGAACTCGGTGAAAGGTTTTCCACCCGCTTTGATAATGACCTTGCGGTTAGCCGGATCTGCCTGGACCCGGACATCCACCGGACGGGACCGTGATGACTGCGCCAGGAGCGAACCTGCGGCAGGCATAACTATCAGCAGTATACCCATTTGCAGGTACCGATAACGATTGCGTAGAAAGACGATGCGAGCAAGCATAAACAGGCAATTTTTACGTGGTAAGATGTTCTAAATTAGTAAATTTATCGGGTAGCCGGCAGTAAAATAATCTTCTGTCAGCGATTCGCTTGTTCCATCTTTAAATTCACATTCAGCATGAAAACAACCCGCAGAGATTTTATTCGCAAGACTTCCATGGCAGGCGTAGCCGGCTATATGGGCACTATGGGCCTCAGCGCCGCCAGCTATCGCCGGATCATAGGCGCCAATGACCGGGTACGGGTAGGCGTGGTAGGGTTTTCGGACCGCCATCGGAATGACCATATCCCTGCTTTTCTGGCATCCAGTAAGGAGCAGAACTTCGACATCATCGCGGTATCGGATATCTGGAAAAAGAAAAGGGAGGACGGGAAGGACTTCCTCACCCAGAAGATGGGACATCCTGTCCAGGCCTGTGTCAACAATGACGAGCTGTATAATAATAAGGAAGTGGACGCTGTGATCATCAGCACGGCGGATTTCCAGCATGCTTATCATACGGTCGAAGCCGTGAAGGCGGGCAGGGATACGTATACGGAGAAACCCCTGGCTGAGACCATGGAGGACAACCGTGCAGTACTTAAGGCCGTGAAGGAATCCGGTAAAATAGTGCAGATCGGCTCTCAGCGCCGCAGCGGGGCCAATTACCAGGCGGCCGCCGATTATATCAAAGACGGGAAGTTTGGCTCCATAGTAATGGTAGAGCTTACCTGGAATGTCAACCAGCCGGGCCGCTGGCGTCGTCCCGCGCTCGTCCCTTTACTGAAGGAAGAGGATACGGATTGGAAGCGTTTTCTGATCAATCGTCCGTACGAACCTTTCGATGCCCGCAAGCACCTGGAGTTCCGTCTTTTCTGGCCTTATAGCTCTGGCATTCCCGGTCAATGGATGAGCCACCAGATCGACACGGTGCATTGGTTCTCCGGGCTCGCTCATCCCCGCAGCGTTTCCGCCAACGGCGGGATCTACCTCTGGAAGGACGGTCGGAAAAACGCCGACACATTTACGGCAGTCTTTGATTACGGTCCGCTAAACGATCCTTCCACCGGCTTCCAGGTGATGTTCACCTCCCGGCAGACCAATGCGGCGGGAGATGTAAAAGAGATCTACTATTCCAATGGCGGCATGTTGAACCTCGACACCAATAAAATAACGCCTGAAGGCGGATTGAAAGAGAACCATGCGAAGGCGATGAACATGCCGGCCAATTTATTGCCGGAAGTGTCCCTGAAGGAGCTGGCAACAAAAGTTTCCACGGATGCCAGCACCGGCAACGATCCGCTGACGACGGCCCATATGCGCAACTGGATGGAATGTGTCCGCAGCCGCAAGCAGCCGAATGCGTCCATCGAAGCGGGATATAATCATTCCATTGCTGTCATCATGGCCAATGCGGCCTATCGCACGGGAGAGAAAGTGACCTTTGATGAAAAGACGCAAGAGGTGATGGCAGGGAAGAAAGTTTTTAAATATTAAGAACGCAGACTATGAGGGTATTGGTTTTAAGCGGCAAGAACGAACCATTGACAGTACAGCAAAGACCAGACCTGCAGGCAGGTGAAGGAGAAGCGATCGTGCAGGTGCACGCAGCCGCGCTCAACCACCGGGATGTCTGGATCCAGAAAGGCCAGTATGCCGGCTTGAAATATCCTATTGTGCCAGGCGCTGACGGCGCGGGTGTGGTAGTAAGCGCGGATCCGGCCGGGGCAGCATGGATCGGCAAGGAAGTGATCATCAATCCGGCATTCAACTGGGGTGACAGCCCATCTCACCAGCATCCTAAGGACTTCCGCATACTGGGACTGCCGGACGATGGGACTTTAGCGGAATATGTAAAAGTGCCTGTTAAAAATATAGTGGAGAAGCCGCCGCATCTTTCGTTCGAGGAAGCGGCGGCCCTGCCATTGGCCGGTGTCACGGCTTACCGGGCAGTAGTGACACGTGCGCAGTTGCAGCCGGGTGAAAAGATCCTGGTGACGGGTATTGGGGGCGGCGTGGCGCTGTTCGCCCTGCAATATGCGGTGGCCCTGGGCGCGAAGGTGTTTGTAAGTTCCGGGAGTCGGGAGAAAATTGCCCGGGCGGTAGCGTTAGGTGCTGCCGGAGGCGCCAACTACCGGGATGCCGACTGGGGGCAGCAACTGCAGGAACTCGCCGAATCTTTTGACGTCATCATCGACGGTGCGGCAGGAGACGGTATGGATGAACTGCTGAACCTGGCTACGCCCGGAGGGAGGGTGGTACTTTACGGGGCTACCCGTGGCAATCCTTCCAGCCTGACGGCAAGGCGGATCTTCTGGAAACAGCTGAATGTCCTGGGTTCGACGATGGGCACACCTCAGGACTTTCAGTCGATGGTGGCATTCGTGGGACGGCATGGCATCCGGCCTGTGGTGGACAAGGTGTTTGCGTTTGCCGACGGAGAGGCTGCCTTTCGCCATATGGATGAAGCGCAGCAGTTCGGCAAGATCGTGATCAGCGTTATTTCGCGTTCTTGATAGCGGCAATACCCGGCAGCTCTTTTCCTTCGAAATATTCCAGCAGGGCGCCACCGCCGGTGGACACATAGCTCACCTTATCGGCGTAGCCGAACTGGTTGACAGCCGCCACTGAGTCACCTCCTCCTACCAATGAGAAAGCTCCGTTTTGCGTGGCCTCGGCTACTGCCTTGGCAATGGTCTTTGTACCATGCTGAAACTTCTTCATTTCGAATACGCCCATGGGGCCGTTCCATAATATCGTCTTAGAATTGTGGATGACATTGGCAAATTGCTCGCAGGCATTTTCGCCGATGTCCAGTCCCATCCATCCGTCGGGGATATTGTTGCTGGGGGCCGTGGAGTCATTCGCGTTGGCGTCGAATTTATCGGCAATAGTGGAGTCGGAAGGCAGGTGGATGCAAACGCCTTTGGCATCCGCTTTCTTTATAAGTTCCTTTGCCGTTTCCAGGCGGTCATCCTCACATAACGAGTTACCGATCTTTCCGCCCTGGGCTTTCATAAAAGTATAGGCCATGCCGCCGCCGATGATGATATCGGTAGCGCGTTCCAGCAGGTTTTCAATGATGAGGATCTTATCGGAGACTTTGGCGCCACCGATGATGGCCACAAATGGCTTTTCCGACTTGTGCATCACCTTTTCCGCGCTGCTGACCTCGCTTTCCATCAGCAGGCCGAACATCTTTTTGTCTTTAGGGAAAAAGTCCGCGATGACAGCCGTGGAGGCGTGGGCCCGATGGGCTGTTCCAAAGGCGTCATTGACATATACATCGCCCAGCTTAGCCAGCTTTTGCGCAAATGCTTTGTCCCCTTTCTCTTCTTCCTTATAAAAACGGAGATTCTCCAGGAGCAATACTTCCCCGGACCGCAGCATGCCTGCCGTGGTATAGGCCTGTTCACCGATGCAGTCATTGGCAAAAAGGACGGGGGTATTTTTTGACCCGCCTTCATTTAACAATTTTTGCAAATGGGGCACCAGGTGTTTCAGGGAGTATTTATCCGTGGGTCCGTCCTTGGGGCGGCCCAGGTGACTCATCAGGATGACACTGCCGCCGTCGCCCAGGATCTTTTGGATGGTGGGGATGGCTGCACGCATACGCGTGTCGTCGGTAATCTCGAATTTATCGTTGAGCGGGACATTGAAATCCACCCGTATCAGGGCTTTTTCATTGGCGAAATTGTGCTGGCTGAACTGGCTCATAAATGTCGTTAGGTATTTTGTGCGGGAAAAGTGCCTTTTGAAATTTAGCACTTTTCCCGCAAAGAGCTAATGTCTGACCTTCGGTCGAACCGCTTCCAGCGGTTCCGGGAAAGGCCGGGCATTGCTCCCGGCCAGTTATTAAATCTTATTTAGAGATCAATTTTGCGAAGTAGTGCAGGCTGCGAACGAGCTGGCTTACATAGCTCATTTCGTTGTCATACCAGCTGACGGTCTTCACCAGCTGCGTATCTCCATTGGTGATGACGCGGGTCTGCGTGGCATCGTACAGGGAACCGTATTTGATACCGATGACGTCGCTGCTGACGATCTCGTCTTCGGTATAGCCGAAGCTTTCATTGGCGGCGGCCTTCATGGCGGCATTGACTTCCTCGATGGAGGTTTTCTTGCCGAGGACCGTCACCAGCTCGGTGAGGGAGCCCGTGAGGGTGGGTACGCGTTGTGCGCCACCGTCCAGCTTGCCTTTCAGCTTGGGCAGAACCACGCCGATGGCTTTGGCGGCGCCGGTGCTGTTGGGGACGATGTTGACGGCTGCAGCCCTTGCGCGGCGCAGGTCACCTTTCGGATGGGGTGCGTCCTGTGTATTCTGGTCGTTGGTGTACGCGTGGATGGTGGTCATCAGACCGCTGACGATGCCGAATTTGTCGTCCAGCACCTTGGCCATGGGAGCCAGGCAGTTAGTGGTACAGGAAGCGCAGCTGATGATGGTCTCGCTGCCGTCCAGTGTATCGTGGTTGACGTTGAAAACGATGGTTTTCAGTTCGCCGGTGGCGGGAGCAGAGATCACTACCCTTTTGGCGCCTGCAGTCAGGTGAAGGGCGGCTTTGTCCTTGTCGGTGAAGAAGCCGGTGCATTCCAGAACGACGTCGACGTCATGCTGTTTCCAGGGAATTTCGGCGGGGCTCTTCTGGGCGTAGATCTTTACTTCCTTACCATTTACTATAATAGAGTTTTCAGTCGCTTTAACGTCTTCTTCAAAGCGGCCTTGAGCGCTGTCATATTTCAATAGGTGAGCTAAAACTTTAGGACTTGTCAAATCATTGATCGCCACAACGTCAATCCCCTCCAGTCCGTGAATCTGGCGGTAGGCCAAGCGCCCGATCCGGCCGAAACCATTAATAGCAACTTTAACTGTGCTCATAGCTTAACAATTTGAATTTTAAAATTAAGGAAGCGAAGTTACTATTTTGGGGGGTTACGGGTTGTAAAATTTTGGGTATCAGTTTTAAACAACTTCTAAATTTCTTAGGTACAATAGGTTGGCGGGGAGGAATTGCGGTTGGAGATAATAGGATTGGGAGAATCCGGAAATGGGGGTTTGAGCAGGCGCCGGAAGGTTTTGGGAGGGTGGAGATCGGGTGTGGACGGGCATTGGAAAAGATTGAAGATTAAGGTTGTAAAAAATTTGGCAGATTTTCGTCGGCGCTATATCTTTGCACTCCTTTTACGGAAATATCCGAAGAAGGCAACAGAGATCGACGCCGCGTTGGTCAATCGGTTAAGACGCCTCCCTTTCACGGAGGAATGAGGGGTTCGATTCCCCTACGCGGTACAAGGGCCCCGATCAAAGATCGGGGCTTTTTGCGTTTGGCAGCGGAGTGAACTAATAAAGGAGAAATAGACATCTTCCAGATTGGGTGCTGCCGGCATCCATCCATCCTGCAAAGACGGATCCCTGGACAATATCCGAATATGCAGCTTGCCTCCCTTTAGTTGTGTGGAGATCACATCGTAATCATCGCAATATCTACCGATCTCAGACTGCCCGATCACCCGTGAGAAAATTGCGCCTTCCAGCTCCCTGACAGCTTTTTCCGGATCGCCGGCATACAACACTTCACCTTTACAGATTATGGCGAAACTCGAACAAAGGGTACTCACATCCTCTACGATATGCGTCGACAGGATCACGATAGTGTTCTCCCCAAATTGACTAAGAAGATTATAAAACCGGTTCCGCTCCGCCGGGTCCAGCCCTGCCGTCGGCTCATCCACGATGATCAGTTTCGGATCGCCGATCAGCGCCTGTGCTATCCCAAATCGCTGCTTCATTCCCCCGGAATAGGTGCCGAGATGTTTCCGGCGATCCTTGTAGAGATTGACCTTCTCCAGCAATCCCTGGACGATATCCCGCCGCTCGCCGGCCTCACCGACGCCTTTTAACCTCGCAATATGGTCAAGCATCTGCTCCGCTGAGATCTTCGGATACACTCCGAACTCCTGCGGCAAATATCCAAGAAGTTGTCGGACGCGGGTTTTGTTCTTCAGCACGTCGAGATCATCAAGGAAAATTGACCCGAAATCCGCTTCCTGCAAAGTGGCGATCGTGCGCATGAGCGAAGACTTTCCGGCCCCGTTTGGTCCAAGAAGGCCAAACATTCCGTTGTTGAGCGTTAGCGTTACATCATGCAAAGCCTTAACCCCGTTGGCATAGGTCTTCGAAAGGGAATCGATTACAAGTTTCATGATTATTGGTTACGATTAATGATGGCTAGAATATTGTCTTCTGGACGACGATCGATTAATTTGTTATAGGGATCGATGCCCACGCTTACAGGTCGTCCTTTCACGATGATATCAAAAGAATGTTCGCCGCGGGTAAGCCTGCACTTTTGAAGATATAATGGGTTCATTTCCGTCCGGCCCTCCTTGTCCCTGGTGGTCGCAGCAAATATCCCGATGTCTATCAAATCGTTGATCTGGTCGGCTTCCGCTTCGTAGCCTGAACTGTCGGTATAGGTTTTGGCCACACTGACGCTGATATGCACCTTATACAATCCAGCCCGGCCTGTTGGAGAAGCACTTGCAGCCGTTGTTCTATTGTCGTAGACGGCGATCTTTCCCCATGAGTCGGATAAATAATATTGCAACGAGTCGGGCGTCCGTTTCCTGATGAACCTTATCAGATCATTGCTTTGGGCATAGGGAGGGTTGTTCCGCAAAGCAAAGCTGTCCCGGAATTCTTTTATTGACGCGTTCAGGCTATCCTCGCCAATCAGGTCTTTGAGGCCGTATAGGATCAATCCTGCCTTCGTATTCGATACAAAGCCCTGTTTGGGATCAGCCAGTGGGCTCTCGTTTCCAAATGCATACTGGTGATTTTGCAGATAGTCATTCATTTCGCTGTTTAGGATCGGTTTCATGTTTTCCCGCCCTACCTTTTTTTCATACAATAGGAGTGCACAGTATTTGGACAATCCGTTCATTATATTGTCTGATCCCCGGGCACGACAGGGAGCGACCTGAAACATCCACCATTGATGAGCGAGTTGAAACGCGGTATTGAAATAGCAGTAGTCGATCTGGTCCGGACTGGTGAACGACGCGTTCCAGCCAAAATATTCGGCAAAGCAAATGCCACCGGGATAGGATGATGTCCATGAACTGAACACGGTGGTTTCCAGGAACCGGAGTTCCTTGAACTGATAGGGCCCGAACGCTTTGGAATAATAACTCAAGCCGTCCTCACAAGCACGCAGGAACCGTGGAAGATTGGCGTTGTGCGCCGGATGGTAATAGATCCCGATACCGACATTTTTTCCACCAGGCAGCGTTGCATTGCTATGGAGGGTCGCGTATCTGGCTGAAATCACCGGAAAGTAAAAATACGTTCCGGGACTGTCGAGCACGTAGTGGTAATAATTCCTGCCGTTCTGCACCCAGGTCTTTTCAAGTACCCCCGGTGCGATGGCTACCTGGTCGGGCGATGTACTGATAGTAGCCTCAAATTTTGTCAGGCCGTCGACGTCGGCAAATAACAGTTTATTCGCGCCCTCCGGGCTTCCCTGCTCCGGAAGTTCCTCCTCTTTCTTTGGAAGCCCGTACTGGCGCCGGAGTTCTTCGTTATCCAATTCTTCGTTCTTATCGTAGCCGAGACCGGGTAGCCCGCCATCAAAATAAGTGCCGTTGCGAAGCACATCCACAGAAGACATCCGATTGCTGAATCCAATTATCTCTTTGGTGGAGGTTAACTCGAGCAGACCGGTGTCTCCCGGAGCCAGTGGCTTCGGAAAAGTATATACCCGATACATGGACGTGTCATTTCCTCGCTTGAATATACTAAACCGGGCGCGTGGGTAGCTCAATGGGGAGGTATAATTCATGGATTTTCCGTTGTATGCAATGGCGTAGGTGGATAGATGATCGCCGTCCAGCAGCATTCGGACGATCGGCCGGGTCGTCCGGTTTACCAGGACAAATTCAGCCCTTGTAGCTGTGCGTCTCTCTTCAGGAAAAATATCGACATGGAGTTTGTATTTTATGATGACGGGAAGGGGATCATCCTCATATTTTTTTAATTGCCGCTCGAATGCGATTGCACGTTCAATGCGATCACCGGCGGTTAAATAGACACTGCGATAGCTGACCTGGTAGTAATTGTAAGCTCCTGTCACCAGGATTCCTGACAATAACAAAACACCCCATAGCCGGGGTTTTAAGCTGAGGCGGTGGGCCGCCAACCGCAGCCGCTCCCCGAATGAGCTTGCAACGCCGCGTGGGTAAAGGAGATAACCTGCGAGTAGCCATAAGCCGGCGTTGAAAAGCCAATAAAGATTAAACCAAACCAGCGGCCTGATTGCCGGTCCGATGCCATCCATATCCGAAAAACCAATTAAGGGTGTATAAGAATACAATAGCAGATTGTAATTCACCACTGCACCGCTGTTGGCAAGCCAAAGCAGCCATGCGATGATTATTCCCACCGCGTGCGCCCCAAATTTGTTGTTGATGAGTGCGTGTATTCCAAAGGCCAGCATCATTATCTCCACATACTTCGGCAATAGAATGCCGAAGGAGTATTCGACGTAAAGCGAAAAATTCAGGTCCAGATTTCCTTGCGCCAGCTGGATAGCTGCTCCAACGAGCATAGGGATCAATGCAAGCAGCAGGACCAGAAGCAGGACAGACAACAGCTTCGATGCATAAAAGACGGTACTGGCGGGCGGGAGAGAGTCATTGATGACCGAAAAGCCGCTTGATCTTTCCCTGTGAAGGGCTTCGCCGGAATAGAATATAATGACGAGGAAGGCGAACAATTGAAAATTGTGATTATAAAAAGGTAGAAATCGAACAGCACCGGGAAAATACGGTACTCCGTACGAACCCGAACTACCAAAGCAGTACATTAACGTCATCGCGCTGATGCCAGCCAACATGATCAGACGGAAGTAATTATCCGTGAAGAAGTTGGTCAGTTCGATACGCGTCAGGGATAAAAGGACGTTGCGATTATATCTACTGGTAAAGTCGGCTGAAACCATGGGTATCGTCAATGATCTTGCTGGTGATGGCTCCGCCACGATCTTCTCTTCCTTTATTTCTTTCCCGCTGAAAAATCGGGTAAAACTGAATCGGAACCAAGTAGCCATCAGGACCAACATGCCGATCGCCAGCCAAAGCAGCCTATTGGCCAATATCCATCCGGACACCGGAACAAGAGCACTTTTTCGCTGTTCGGGAGAAAAGAAACTTACAATTACCCTTTCGCCGGCAAATGCAAATGGGTCCAGGAGATAGACCCAAACTTTGTTGGGAAGGAATCTAAGCACATAGGAAGAAAGCACGTACGCAAAAAATAGTACAATCCCGCCGACATAAATTACCCGTGCATTGCGGGTATACGCTACCAGACCAAAGAAGAGTGAAGAGGTCAGGAACAAATTAGGCAACACAAAAACTACATATGGCTGCCAATAACTGATTGCGTGGTACGGTCCGAGGCTGGCAGCATGTATCAAGCCGATATGGGACCCCACCCAGGTGCCAGCTAAACTGCCCCAGACCGGCGATGTCCCGATGAATGCAACAAACAGAAATGAGCCCAAAAATCTGCCCCAGAAATAGCCCACACGGGTGATCGGCAAAGTGAGATACGACCCGTATGTATTGAATTCGATGTCGCGGTAAAGAGAACCGCTCATGATCACCCCACTGACGAGCATCATAAAGCTGCTGATACCCGCAAAAGTATCGGTTATGACGACCGGACTATTGATGTAACTGCGAGTGCCAGGAATGACATCTCCGGTGGCGAAGATGATCGCCGTGGCAAGAAAGAAAAACAAGAAAAAAAGCCAGGTGTCCCACCTTCTCAAGCGGTATACTAATTCGAATCGAAGGATTTCAGTAAACGTAGTGGTATTATTTAATTATGCTAAGGAACTTGTACGCTCCTGTCGCAACTAAGACGATGCCGAAATAATAATTCATTGCAAGCAAATGATTTATATAAGAATTCATGCTGAAGATCGTCCGAATTCGATACACATACTGTCTGGCCCCGGGGCACGGCGAACCAGGATCGCAATTCAACTCGTCCAGCCTGTAGGCCCGGCCATGGAATCATTTTTTTGGGGACCCCTGTCGGGGAATTCGAACACCTTTTGTAAGTCCTCTGTAGCACGAAAATTTCGAAGATCGGACATATACGGTTTTTGACTTATGCCAAATCGGATAATTTATAGCGTTCTATATAAAGCAACTTTCAACAAACTTTGAAAGGTGTTCGAATCAGTTCCCTGACACGGTACACATGGGATTTTCAGACAAATCTGACGGAGGCTGCTCGATATCGAGTAATCTAATATTTTTTACGAACTGACTTTAGACTGACATCTGTTGACGGCGAAATCACTATTTTCAGCGACAAAACATTCTTAAAATGAAGAATAAAAAAGGGATTGAATTTCCAGCTGTGCTGGCGGTACTGTTAGCCATAACTAGTTTTCAGGGTGGCGCCGCTATTGCAAAAGGCATATTTCCTGTCCTTGGTGCGGCTGCAACTTCCTCGTTAAGAATAGTTTTGTCCGCCATTATCCTGGTCATTTTTAACCGGCCCAACCTGCGAAATTTGACAACTTCGCAATGGAGAAATGTTGCTTTGTACGGTATTACGTTAGGGGCAATGAATATCATTTTTTATATGGCAATAGCCCGCATACCGCTTGGTTTGGGTGTTGCCCTTGAATTTATAGGGCCCCTGACGCTGGCCCTGACCAGTTCTAAACGCATGATAGACTTTTTATGGGTGCTGCTTGCAGCCACAGGGATCGCGCTGATTGCACCATGGAGCAATAATGGTTTAGATATTATTGGTATACTTCTGGCTTTGCTTGCAGGCGCACTCTGGGCAGCATATATTTTACTGGGCGGGCGCCTATCTCAAATAATGGATGGAGGAAAAGCCGTCACTATCGGGATGATTTTTGCATCTCTTCTGGTGTTGCCAATATCTATAGGGGACGGATTATTAATCCGTCTCAGGCCTGTGATGCTGTTGCCAGGATTTGCGCTGGCCCTGCTTTCAAGCGCCATCCCTTTTACTCTTGAGATGCATGCGCTGCGGAAAATCCCTGCAAGAACTTTTAGTATTTTAATGAGTTTGGAGCCCGCCGTAGCGGCGTTTTCTGGTCTCCTTTTCCTGCATGAATACTTGTCTTTTTACGAATGGCTTGCGGTAGCATTGATTATAGTTGCAAGTGCCGGAGCTACACTAACAGGGAAAAAAAACGCGCATGCGGCGAGTGATGTCCCTTTAGAGAGTATTTAACTGGTGGCAGTATAGACAGGAACAGGTTCGATCCAGTTCCCGTGTGGGGTACACAAAGACGGCCTGAAATTCAGGTAGTTTTTTATTTATCTTCACCCCCGTCAACAGTTGCAAATCAGGACAGCAGACAATTTAATTCCATCTTCAAAATTAAGGGCGTTATGAAAAAATCGTTATTTCCCCTATTACTATTACTTAGCACTTTACAATCATTGGGTCAGAATAAACTGACCGGTAAATGGTATAGCTTTTCATGGGATATGATGAAGGTTGTTGAATATAATTTTGATACGTCCTATTTCTTCGTTACTAATTTGGATTGGGACCTTAAAAAAGAATCAGCAACCCGAACATCTCAAATAATTAAGACAATTAAAGTTCACGAGAATTTATATTATTTATTAAAATCTCCTCAAGACACAACAATTACGAATTTGACTATTCTTTCGGATATTCACTCTGACAGTTGTTTTAAAGAATCAACTGCATCGGAAGAACATACAAATTTCAAACAATCCTCGGAGGCGCTGCAATACATCCAACTTGATACGTTTAAAAGGCCAGGCTTAATCTTTTATTCCGAAAAACAATTTGTTAGATTCAAATCTTTTCCGGCCCCGTCAACTATCACCAAAGAGAATTATAAAAAGTATCTCCAAGGATTGATTGAAGCAAGACAGGGTTTTGAACGTTATTCGTCCCGCCATCCTGATGAATTCGGTCTCATGTTTTTCATTTTTTTTGTATCCAATCAATCAAGAAAAATACTTGTTGATCTTGGCTATAATCCAATAATAGATGACAAACATTTGGAAAGCATAGGCAGTAAGTTTGAAAAAGATCCAATTATAAAAGACCTTAAAGAAAAGGCCTTGAAGTTTGATATGACCGGGAGTTTGTAAAACGGCGATAAGCCCTAGCGGACCGGAGTGTTTATACCTGTTTTTGAGATTTTGCGTTTAAATCATATATTGGAGCGTCGCCTACGATTGTTTGGTGACCTTCAGTATAGACGACAATGAACCCAACAACTATCCAGCACAAGTCAAAACCACCTTATTTATTAGGACTTTTGTGTCTAATTCCATTAGTCGGCGCGTTTGTTGGCGTGGGTCTTTTATTCTACGGGCTTTTAAAGTATAAAGACAAATGGCTTTCAATAATCGGAGCATCGGGTATCGCTTGGACAATTATTGTTTATTCAACTCTTTTTTACACAGGAACACATTCGCCGATATTCAAGAAAGGCTTTGAAGACATTTCACAAATGCAGTTAAATAGTCTAATAAAGAATATTGAGTTCTATAAATTGGTTCACGGACATTATCCTGACAATTTACAACAACTTTTGGAAGATGATAAACTAGCACCGATCTATGACGCTGCTCAAGGTATGAATACAAAAGAAAACTCATACTATAATTACCAAAAATCCGGGGACAGGTACTTGCTTTTTTCATCAGGACAAGACGGCATCCCAAATACAAAAGACGATTTATTTCCACAAGTCACAATTACAGATAGTAGTAAAATTGGTTTAATTAGGTATCGTTGACGAGGAATTAATTCCAGATGTACATGATGTCCTGCTTCTATTGGGAGGTCAGTAATATCGTTTAAATCTGAGGGGCAAAGAGCTTCCAGTGCCCCTCAGAGACAACTTCAACGGTGCCGTCGACCACTTTAATTGCGGTCTGATCGTCAATAGCATATGACGGTACGGGTATTGTGGCGGCCAACTTTTCCAGGTTGGAAAGGGAATTCTTCGGAAACGACTCATGATCCAGATGCGGATGCAGCGCAAAATCAAACAGTCGCAGCGATTTATCGCTTTCGGCTGACAGCGTATGGTGACCATAGGTGGTTCCAAAGCTGGTCATCACCATACTACCTGCGCTCAAGCCCACGTAGACGGTATTGCGCAACAGCGACGGCAAGAGGTCTGCCAGTCCCGACTGCTGCATCCAGTAACAGAGATACTGGCAGTCACCGCCTCCAACCAGCAGGGCGTCTGTCTCCTGAAGCATGGGAATCCAAAGCTCCTGTTTGATGCTTTGTAGCGCGGTGAGTTCCAGCACTCCCAGCGACTTCCACCCCAATTCGCAGAAGGGGTCACCTAATGATCCGCGGATCACCCTTCTTGCTATGTCACCACCGCCGGGCAAGGCATATATCGCGGTGGGGATGAAAAGGGCGCTTGCCTCGGCAATCGACTTGCCAAGGAGGTCAACCAGTGCATTTCTGATGCTTGTGTTGCTGATGCCGGCGGAAGTGAGCAGAAGTTTCATAATCCCTGTCCTTATTTAAATGCAGAAGATACGATATTTTGATCAAGCCCCCTCCCCTGGAAGGCCGTGCCGCAATGTGATAACTGTTGCCTATCTTGGTCCAATGAAACTCCTGACCTTTTTTCTTCTTCTCGCCGGGCTTTATTCGACCGCAAACGCCCAGACTGCCGCCGATACCGAGGCTACCCAGATCCGGCAGCTGCTGAAGCCCGGCAAGCATCTCGTTCACTATTTTCGGGCAAACCCTAACAAACAACTGACGGCCGAGCAAAAAGTGCTCAGCGGCCGATCCCGTTTATGAACATATTTCATATTAGCGCAACCGCTAATGCTTTTCATACTCGCGCCTTGACCTATGCATATGAATTGAATAACAATTATATGACCGATAGCAACCCCTGACCGGGAAAACAATGGTCGTTTTTATGACAGCAACCGGTAAAATGCAGGGCGCCGCTCCTATTGTACAGCCGGATATTTTGACCTTCCTGATAGATTAGTTCGTTGATCACCCATAAGATCATTTCGCTCATAGTAGTAGGATTCCTATTGGCTAGCGCGCGCTGGGGCATCGCAGTTGAGGGTCAGCTTCCGGGGTATCGGTAAATTTATTTTTTAGGCACCCGGGCCTCGTCAAATTGCGCATCTGGTCTCTTTTTTTCCGCCGAAAACCGAATAATTTTATAATCGATCAATTTCATCAGCTCATCGACTATTGTTTTATCCAATTCGTCAGGGATGGCTCCGGAATATTCTCCTGCCATGTAATAGATGAACTCGGCTACGGTCTTTTGGCCATCAGATTCAAGAAAGATGATCTGTGGCCAGGGGTCCATGGTCAGCATACGTGGATTGTGCGGGTCTACTACCGTTATCATTCGCTTGTCCAGCGGGTACCACTGAGCTGTTCTGACAAAATACAAGTCCTTGTGCGCGAAACTCGCGAGTGTTTCAAATGGCGGAAATTTCCTTGATCTTTTGAAAAAATTGAACATGCATAAATATATTGAGATTGCTTTATAGTTCAAAAGAACGGGAAGCTTCCAGCAAAAGACATAGACCAATGTATAATCTCTAATCTATAAATTAGATTATTTATGAATACATAAAATGGTATTAGGCAGTTTACGCAAATAGAGATCGGGGCTTTTTGCGTTTTGTAATGTAAGCAGCCTTTTTTTAATATTTAAGTAGCCGAATCCAGCTCTTAAGACCATATAACTATCCGAATACCTGGCTACTTATATACAAACATGAGTAAGATCAGGTCTGCCGTTGACGGCAATCATGACGTATTGATCCTCCTTACGATAGTTTTATAATGTTGTTACGATTAGGCCATTTCAATTTTACGCACAATAGCCGCCGATAACAAGATAAAAAACAATCTAGTAAACATTAAACTTTAAAAAATGAAAAAGTTCCTCACACTCGCATTTATCCTTATCAGCCTGTTTACAACAGCGATGGCGCAAAAGCCAAAAGTCACTTCCGCTACGGCGGCTAATAACAAAAACTACACGGTCCTCAATGCAAAGGAGTCAATTGTTATATATAAGTTCCAGCATCCCGGCCATTCGCCAAAGGAAGCCGAAAAATATACGCCTAAATACTATTTTACAACAGCTTCATCCGATGTATTACAGCAACTCACCAGGTCAAATCTGAAAAAGGCCTTCCCTTCTAACCATCCGTTTCATGATGCGTTGGATGCAACCTTTAAGGATGACAAGGAACTCACCGGCTATGATGACTTTCATAAAATGTATAAAGTGAATTGGCTTTTGAAACAGCATTCGTAAAATTTAGCCCCGTTGCCAATGTCAACGGGGCTAATTCATTCAAAGCAATGAAACAGCCAAAAAAAGCAACAAACTGGTACGTCATAACAGGTGGTCCGGGAAGGGCAATGGGTTGTCCATGTCCCAATACTTTCCCCCCGAACATCGAGTAGATTATATTCTAAAAAATCTTTATCCCTGTCTAAAAAATATGCTTAACGATACAGAGAAACAATTGCTAAGCCGCCAATCCTGATAAAGACAAATTACATCATGCCACAAGCAACGAGAAATAAGATTATGCAGGATGTAGCTGAGATGCTGAAAGCGGTTGCTCATCCGGACAGATTAGCCATCATAAATTTACTGCGCAAATCGAAGGCCGAAAGGTTGACTGTTAAGGAAATTTATGATAAGCTCGACTTACGACAACCGGTCGCATCCCGTCACCTAAATATCATGAAGGGCGCCGGCGTCGTAAGACGCTTGCAGGAAGGAAAAAATATTTATTACTGCCTGTGCCTGGAAAAGAAAACTGTGGAAATATTGTCGAAGTGTCTTTGCTGAATTACTTAGTCAGCAGCGCCCGAACGTTCTAAGTCGCGACTCTTTGAATGTAAAAGTCAAAATATTTTGCTTGCATAGTAAAATGTGCTTCATCACGAGCCGGTAACTTTGCCAGAAAGCAAACGTTATGAAATTCATCTGGATCATCATTGTTCTCATATGCGGGGCACTTCTTCCGATGCAAGCCGGCCTAAACGCCAGGCTGGGAAAATCGATAGACAGCCCCATATATGCATCGATGTTCTCCTTTATTGTCGGAGCACTGACCGTGGCGATCTATCTCCAGTTCACCAAAGAGACTGTTACAATGGCAGGCCTAAAGTCAGCTTCAGTCTATTCGTGGTTGGGAGGCGGTGTATTCGGAGCCATTTTTATAACTGCCACGATGCTGGCATTACCACGATTAGGAATGGCGCTTACATTCGGCCTGATCATTGCAGGGCAGGTAATCAACGCAACCTTGCTCGATCATTATAGCATCCTGGTATCGGAGCCGCATCATTTTAATATCTGGCGGTTCCTGGGAATAGTGCTGATAATGGCCGGCGTAGTCATTGTAAGAAAGTTCTAACTGACATCTAACTTTATTGTTTAATAGAGACAGGGTCAACACCTATTATCTATTTACTACGAAAACGGGCCAGCTGATCCATCGGTTTCTCACGAAACGCAGTTGGGGGATATCCAAAATGCGCCTTAAAAAGCCTGGAAAAATGAGCAATGCTTTCAAATCCCAATGTATAGCAAATATCGGTGACGGTCATGTTAGTGCTTTGCAAGAATTCACTAGCTTTTTCCAGTCTCTTTTCCCTGATCCATTTCGAAGGCGGCATATTATACAAAGCAAGGAAATCCCTCCTGAAGCTCGACAAGCTTCTGCCGCAAAGAACAGCGAGCTCGTTTAAAGAGATTGCGTTCATTATATTTTCCTCCACTGTAGCCCTGATATTACTTCTGAAACGATCGCGAAGATCCAGTATCTCTACCAGTATGTCCCTGTTGCTTCCTGCCACATAGAATAACAATTCAAGCAATTTGATCTTTACCAGGTTTGCCTCCGGCTTTTCGGTTCCTCTGAAGCAAGTCGTCAGGGATCCGATGTAATTGATCATGCGTATATCGATGGAATTCACCGCCACAGGGAAATTTCCTCCTTTGAAAGTAAGAGAGAGATCGGCAATTTTTACAAACTCCTTTACCAACTCGTATCTTATGGAAAATATAATAAATTCGACCTTTCCGGGTGCATCCGGTCCGTCAAAAGTCCGGTAATTTACTTCAGTATCCCTTTTAAGAAAGATCATCTGGTCTTTACACGCTGTATATTCCACCTTGCCATACCTTATATTCATTCCCCCCAATACTATGAATATCAGCATATCCTCCCCCACATGGAAAGAGTCCTCGCCGCATTGAGTGTGCGTGCAGGTCCTGACATCAATCGATCCCGAAGCAGTTTGTACATTCATATCTGTGCTGTTCCACCATCGACAAACAATTCGATGCCTGTGATAAAAGTGGCGTCGGAAGAGGCCAGGAAAAGCGCCGCGGCGGCTATATCTTCCGGCCGGCCTATCCGGCCCAAGGGAATATTTTTAACAAAGGCATCTTTCACTTCACCGGGCACGCCCAGGAAGATGCCGGTATCGATGGTGCCAGGACTGATCACATTTACCCGTATCTTTCTTGGCTGCAGATCTACCGTCCAGGTGCGCGCCAGCGAACGGACAGCAGCCTTGCTGGCGCAATAGACACTTAGGCCGGCCAGGCCTTTGATGGTAGCGATAGAACCGTTGAGGATTATGGCGCTACCGTCGCCTAACAGCGGCAAGGCCTTTTGTACGGTGAAGATCGTGCCTTTGACATTGACATCGAATGTCCTCATGTACATATCCTCCGTGACGGCGCCGATGGGAATTCCGAAGTCCCCGACACCGGCGCTGACAAACAGAATATCGATATGCCCTTTTTCCTGCTTAACGACATCGTATAGATGATCGAGATCGGCAAGATCTCCCGAGTTGGCCCGAACGCCCTTTACATTGTGGCCAATGGATCTTACGGCTTCATCCAATGGCTCCTGACGACGCCCAGTGATAAATACAAATGCACCTTCTTCCACGAAAAGCTTTGCACTGGCCAAGGCCATTCCGCTGGTAGCGCCCGTTATGACTGCTACTTTACCTGATAATTTGTTCATTTATTGAAATTTAAAATCGATGTTTGAAACCGCCTTCTTTTTAAAATCAGAAAAACTTAATCCTGCTCCTTTTTTAAAAAACCTGCTGAAATGGGAGAGATCGTCGAAGCCTAAATGATGCGCCACTTCCTTCATGCTCATGTTGACATAAACAGCTTTTCGTTTAGCTTCAAGGATGATCCGCTGCTGTATATGATAGCTGGCAGGAAGACCGGAGGCTTCTTTAACAATTGAATTAAGGTAATTGGGTGACAAAGAAAGATCGTGTGCATATTCAACCACCATTTTCCTTGTCCTGTAATTACTTTCTATCAGCTGAAAGAACCTTCGTGTTACCCGAATGCATGCTGAAGAGTTTGCCGGCAGTACATTACAATCAACCAACCGGGTCAGGTAAATAATAAATAAATTCAGAAGGCACCGGAGAACGACCGCATCATCCCGGCATGCGTTAGTAAATTCCTTCCACATGGCTTGTGTCAGATGCAATAGCTCCAATTCGACGGAACCATCAACTTTAAAGCTTCTTCCTTCTGATCTCACATTAAAAAATCCCTGTGTGAGGCAGGGGTTCATATACTGCCCGTCAGCATGTATAAAATCCAGGGTGAATGAGATGAAATAGCCAGAAAGCCGTCTCTTGTGCTTTAAATAACAGCATTGACCCGGCTTGAGTACAAAGATCGTGTTTGCCTCACAGCAATGCGAGGAAACGTCCATCATAAACCGGCCCTCACCTCCCGTAAACCATACAATATTGAAAGCATCGTTCCGGGAAGGCAGCTGCTGACCATTAAGATCTTCAATGGCATATATTTCGAAAAAAGTCTTTTTTTCCATACCAGTAGGTTTGTGTAAGCAACTGGCCATTCCCGTGCCGGACCGCCAATAGTTGCCCATACATCTGGCCGATGTACGCTAATCCAATGATTTATAAGGGAGATTAATTTTCAATACCCGGCTATGTTTTTTACAGGCACACCGGTCACCTCCTGAAATTCAGGAGTTTATTTGTCAACTCCGGTTTTTCCGGAACTCTATAAAATGTCTTTTTTCTGAATGCCCAGCTTTGCCATGCGGGTTTCCAGTGTAGTGGGCTTTTCGTTCAACAGCTCTGCGGCGCCGCCTTTCCCGCGTATCCTGCCATTTACCTTTTTAAGGACGAAACATATATAATCCCGTTCATTTTGCTGTTGCACTTCTTTAAAATCATCGAGCGTGCGAAGGGAGAAAAGCTGATCGCTTCTTTCAGGTGCTCCTTTTTTTGGGTGGAGGGGGCTTTGCAAAGGGCGCTTCAGCGTAAGTTCGGATCTGCCATCACTCAGTATGACGGCTTGTTCGATAATATTCTCCAATTCCCGGATATTTCCCGGCCAATCGTAGGATTCCAGCTCCGAGAGCATCTGCGGGCTGATGCCGCTGAACGGCTTGTTTATTCTCCGGCAGCACTCTTGTGCGAAAAAGGCTGCCAGCTGCCGGATGTCTTCTTTCCTTTCCCGCAGGCCGGGCAGCCGGAGAGGGAAAACATTCAGCCTGTAATAGAGGTCCAGACGAAACCGGCCTTCGGCTACCTCATTTTCCAGGTGACAATTGGTCGCGGCGATCACCCGGACATTCACTTTTATGGTGACCTTGCCGCCAACGCGTTCTATCTCTTTTTCCTGGAGCACTCTCAAAAGTTTGACCTGTAATTTAACGGGCATATCGCCGATCTCGTCCAGGAAGATGGTGCCACCGTCCGCCAGCTCAAACTTTCCGATCCTTTTGTCTGTAGCCCCGGTGAAAGCGCCTTTTTCATGACCGAATAATTCGGTCTCGATCAGCGAGTGGGGTAATGCGGCGCAATTTATTTTTATAAAGGGTTTTTCTTTTCTCGGTGAGAGTTTATGGATGCAATCTGCGATCCTTTCTTTTCCCGTTCCGCTTTCACCCAGGATCAGGACGGAAGTATCCAGGGGCGCCACCTGTGTTACTTGATCGAGAACTTCCAGCAACGGCGCGCTGCTGCCGATGACGCCTTCGAAGCGGGGATCCACCGCTGTTGCTGAACCGGCGTCATTTGCAGGCGAGGCAAGCCGCATGGAAAAGGCGGACTTTTTCTCACTGGCGGGGATGCTGTCCAGGACGCCGGTCAAAGGAGATTGAAGATGGGAAAGCAACATAAGATGGCCGGCGTCATAGCCATCTTTCTTACGGCTGTAGAAGTTAAGAAAGAAGTTATACCTGTCGGCCGACAAAAGGGGTAATACCAGGTGAGATGAAAGATCAAAGGTCCTTGCAAACATGGCGATGATGGGGTGGGTTGCACATAACGTGTCAAAGGCGTCCTCATTGCTCCAGCCGCCGGCCCTGTCTTCAGGGTAACTGGACAGTAAGGAATTGACCTCTTCCGGCTTCAGGCCTGTGATCATTGCCAATTCATGAATACCAATCGTCTGATATTCTCCAAACCCTATCCTGAGAAAGGCCAGAATGCTGAAACGCTGGTCCTGTCCTGTTTTAAACGTTATCGCCAGAAAATCAAAAGGTATATACGTTTGCAATGTCCTGGCAATAGCCAGCAGCTTCTGTTCCCAACTGCAAGGGTCTTTCAGCATGCGGGAAAGAAGTTCGTGAAGGGCTGCTTCTTTACGCAATTTGGATTCCAGGCTATGCTCATGGCGATAGCGGGCGATGTCCAGGGTGATCAGGAGGTCTTTTTCCCGAAAGGGTTTTACCAGGAAGCCATAAGGGTCTGTCGCTTTTGCGGCTTCCAGCACTTCCCGGTTTGAATTTGCCGACAGGTAGATAAAGGGGATATTATCCTTTTTCAGCTCTTTTGCCAGCTCTATGCCAGTGGACTTCCCCTTTAAGATGATATCCAGCATCACCATGTCAGGTCTTTGCTGCAGGATCTTTTCCCTGGCATCCTTCACCGTCTTGACGATGCCCAGGACATAGTAGCCCGCCATCTCCAGGGTCAGCTTCAGGTCGTCTGCCACAATAAATTCATCTTCTACGATCAATATGCGCTCTTTCATGGAGCCTTTTTTTGTTATGATGCTACAGCCCTGAGTACGAGGTCCTGTTGAAATACTATGTGCAAACAAAAGCCGTTGTCGTTATCCAGGATAAAGTTCCCTTCGATCTGATCTATCAGCCCTCTGATCAAGCGCATACCCATCGAGCTGTCTTCCGACACCTCGTTAGTAATCGGCATGCCCTGGCCATCGTCCCGGATCTCAAGCGCTATCTTATTCTCCCCGAGGTCTTTCATCGAAATAGTTATTGTCCCTTGCCGGCGATCCGTGAATGCATGTTTGATGGAATTGGTGATGGTTTCGTTCAGGATCAGACCGACGGGGATGGCCTGGGACAGATCGAGGTCGATGGGTTCGATGTCCAGATGAAAGCAGATCTGCTGATCGGCGCCAAAGCCGGCATCCAGGTAATCGACCAACTCACCGATGTAGGTTGTCATATTGACGTATGCAACGTTATCCGACCTGTATAATTTCTGATGGATCAGCGACATGGCCTGCATACGATGCCGGCTTTCAGTGACAGCTGCCACAGCTTCCTCGTTCGTCAGGTATTTGGATTGGGTGTTCAGGAGGCTGATCATGATCTGCAGGTTATTCTTCACACGGTGATGGACCTCTTTTAACAGCCATTCCTTTTCTGTGACCAAATGTTCCAATGCCGTATTCTTATGGGTAATGACCTTGTTGGACTTTTGCTTATGCCGGAATTTGTTGTACAGCAGGCCGATGATGACGGACAGTAGTATAATTCCTGCAAAAGTGGTGTCCCTGATAAGGTTGGATTGCCGTAAACTCCCCTGCTGAAGCTGGTTTTTTTGCGTCAACAACAATATGTCCTGGTCCTTTAATTTCAGGGAATCCTCTTTTTTCTTCGTTTCATATTGTATTTCCAATTGCGTGATCTGCCTGCTTTTGGTCTCGGTCAGCAACGAGTCGGATATTTTTTTGCTTTTCAATAATTTGTTGATAGCCGATCTGTACCTCTTTTGTGCAGTATCCATCCTGAACCAATAGGAATAAACCGTGGCCAGGACATTCTTGTCATCCAATGTGAGGCTTAATGCCTCACTTTTCTTTAATGCGGCAAGGGCAGATGCATATTCGCCAAAAGAGATGTAAAAATTGACGATCCTTAAATACCCCTGATTCTTAATGGGATCAGACAACGATGGACCGTTGATCAGGTGTATCAATTTTTGGCAATACGTTGCCGCATTTTGATGATCTTTTATTTTAATGTAAATATCCAGGTAAGTAATATAAAGGTTAAATTTGGTGTCCACATTTCCCGGTTCTGCATACACCCGCGCCATCTCTTTTAATGACTGCAGCGCGTCCGCTGGTTTGTCCAGCGCTATATACACCCGGGCAATGTTTGTCCCCACCAGGTAGATTGCCTTTATATCTTTATTTATGACCGCGATATTCATGGCCTTTTTCAAATAGTATAGGCCTTTTTCCTGATCAAACAAAGCGCAGTAATAGTTTGACAGATGGTTATAAATTTCGCATAGCTGCATGGTCGAATCATGCACTGCTTCAGCGGTTTGCAGCGCCATCAATCCATATTGAACACCATGTTTAAGGTCTATTAAACCAGAATATAACACTCCAAACAGGTCGTATACGCCCTGTAATTGGGCATAATGGATGGATTTATAAGCCGCCAAGCTTCTATTTAGTGCTTCCAGCGCTTTACCGTCCTCGTTATTCAGGTCATACAGATCCGCCAGCATTTTCAGACTAAAGGCCTTGATCTCCGTGTGGCCCGACAGTTCAAATTCAGAAACAGCCTGCTGTACCAATTGTATCATCCGGACCAACTGATCTGCTTCGTCATATTCATAAAGTTGAGATAGCTCAAAATAGGCCTGCCCCAGATAGTAGTGCTCGTTTGTTCCCTGTAAAGTTTTAATGGCCTTTTCCAGCAGCGCCTTTGCTGCTTTCTTTTGTCCTTTCTCCCTATTGATCATGAACTTCACGAAATCAATGGCGCCATCGGATTCGGCTGATCTCAGCCTGGGGTTGATCCGCTCTGCCTCCAGAATGAAGCCTTCCGCGCTGTCTATATCAGCTTTGAATTCACCGGGCTTCAGGATATTGAACTGCGCCAGCCGTAAATACAATTTAATACGCGTGGAATCGGGGATCTTTCCGTTGAGGGATCTGAATAGATGAACCGCCTCCTCCCGGGAAAGGTTGCGGGTAGCATCCTGCGCTCTAACAAACATGATCACAAACAGCAATATCAGTATAATCGCCAGTCGGCTCACTTTTCAGTGGTTTAATTAATACATGAAAGCGTCACCTGAACCGAAATGTTAAACAAGGGAGAGGATTCCCGGATGAATAGCTGAACTGGAAGAGTTGCTACTCCAAAATAATGAATAAACATGAAACCTCTACATATATTTTATCCTGATATGGCTACAGTCAGGCCACAACCCCGAAAAAAGCATCCATAAGATCTACATCCGGCGAATAGGTATTTATCGCGGTGATCTTGTTGTCCCGCACATCACACACGGCAACCCAATCTTCATCCAGCTTCATATCTCCCCTGGCGGCCGTCTTATGGAGAGAGAGCGCCATGCCATTCAAGCCATAGAGAATGTAGTTAAGCCGGAACATCAGGTGGAAGCTGACGATCCGCTGTGCTTTTCTTACAACCTCCTCTACCCCATCCGACCGCCCGGAGATAAGACTCGCGCCCGGCAATGTCCACGTGACATCTTGCGTGAGGATGGAACTTAAGAGGTCCCAGTCATGTGTCTTTAAAGCGTTAAGAAATGCATTAGCCAGGTAAAATTTCATTTCATCCGGGAGCAAATGGCGTTCATTTTCCTGATCTAAAAGATCCATATTATAATATAATGTATTTCAAAATTAAAGGCAGAAGCATGCTGCGTCAATTCATAAACCATGGTATTCTGTGTATATATTCCAGCCAGGGTCTTTTTCTCTGACTTTAAGAATCAAAATATAAGAATGGTATAGGCAAACCGTCTTTTCATTCACACACGACCTTAGCATCTATAAAATCTAAAGTATGCATAACACACCGGAAAACAAAATACCGAGGGGGCGTTTTCTCCGCTCCATTGGGCTGATGGCTGCGGGTTTGATCCTTTCCCCAAGGGATTTATTTGCACAAACAAGCCCGGTCATCACTATAAAAAATGAGGCGGGGAAAGCCGACATCATCGTCGAAAAGCTTCGCGGCAACATACATGTTCTAAGCGGATCCGGCGGCAATATTTCAGTTTTCAACTGCCCGGAAGGAAAAGTAATGGTGGATGCAGGCATAGCCGTTTCGCAAAGAAAGATCAAGGCAGCCCTAGCTGGGATCAGTGGAGAACCCCTCAAATACCTGGTCAGCACCCACTGGCATTTTGACCATACCGATGGGAATGAATGGGTGCATAAGGAGGGAGCCACCATCATTGGTCATCAAAAGACCCGTGAAAATCTTGCCAGCACCATCCGGGTCAAGGACTGGGATTATACTTTCACCCCGTTGCCAAAAAGTGCATTGCCTACCATTGTGTTCGAAGATCAACATACGCTGGATATCAACGGAGTTGCCATCCATATGCGACATTATGCACCGGCCCATACCAATTGTGATATCTATGTTCATTTCCCGCATGCGGATGTCCTTCATGTCGCAGATACCTGGTGGAACCCATATTACCCGTTTATAGATCATGACAGCGGCGGTTCGCTGGATGGGTTAATAAATGCATGTGAGCACAATATCAAGCTCGCAACCGACAAAACCATTATCGTGCCCGGCCATGGCGCCGTAGGAAATCGCCGTCAGCTGATGGAATTCAGGGATATGCTTGTTACGGTCAGGTATAATGTATCCAGATTAAAAAAGGCCGGGCGGTCCCTTTCGGAAACGGTGGCGGCCAGGCCTACGGCGGCCTTCGACGATAAATGGGGAAAGTATGTGCTTGACGGGGCATTCTTTACCAAGCTGGTATATGCAGATGTATAATTATTATTTAATCTTTAAAAATAAACAAATGAAAAAGAAGATCTCGCTGATATTCCTTGTTTTCTGCCTGTCCAATGCGGAAGGCACCGCCTTCGCCCAGAAAGTCAAAAATATCGTAATCGTACATGGCGCCTTTGCCGATGGATCGGGTTTCGAAGCTGTCTACAAAATATTAACAGAGAAAGGGTTTCATGTCACCATTGTTCAGAACCCGTGTTCGTCCCTGGAAGATGACGTAGCAGCCACCAACCAGGTGCTTAAGAAGCAGGATGGCCCTGCAATATTGGTAGGACATTCCTGGGGCGGCACCGTCATCACGCAGGCGGGTGTTTCTTCAAAAGTTGCCGGCCTGGTATACATCGAAGGTTTTATGCTGGAACCAGGCGAAACCACCGCGCAGCTGGCAGGTTCCGAGCCTCCCGCTAAGGAAGCAGGCGCCCTGACTCCGGATGAGAACGGCTGGATCTATTACCCCAAAGAACAATATCACATGGGCTTTGCCGGAGATGTAAGCAAAGAAAAATCGGACTTCATGTATGATTCGCAGGTGCCCATTGCTCTAAAATGTTTTACCGCACCGGTAACCGTAGCCGCATGGAAAAGCAAGCCTTCATGGGCAGTGGTTTCTACTGAAGACAAGAGCATTAACCCTATCATTCTAAGAAAAATGTACCAGCGCGCAGGTGCTATTGTGACGGAAATAAAAGCCAGTCATGTCGTCTATATGTCGCAACCAAAAAGGATCGCTGAAGTCATTGAAGCCGCAGCCCTGGGTGCGATGAAATAAATTTAAAACCATAAATATACAACGATGAGCACAACTAGTATGTCAAAGCCGACACAGGTCGTGAACTATGCAACCGACCCGCATCTCGACAGCCATGTCAAGGCATTTCTGCAATTATTGAACGGGGGCGGAGGCCCCCCATTGGAAACTTTGTCCCCTATAGCCGCGCGCAAGGTGCTTGCAGATGCACAGGCATCTGTAAAGGTTGATCTTTCAGGGGTCGAAGTTTCAGAAAAGACGATCGCTATCGACGGCTATTCCATCCTCCTGAATATTGTACGGCCCCAGGGCGTGAAGGGCATTTTGCCTGTATTTATCTTCATACATGGCGGTGGCTGGGTGTTGGGCGATTTTCCAACCCATCAGCGAATGGTGCGTGACCTCGTGGTAATGTCTGGCGCCGTGGCAGTATTCGTGAACTATACGCGAACCCCGGATGCTGCCTATCCACAGGCGATCAATGAAATTTATGCGGCTACCCGGTGGGTGGCGGAAAATGGCCCGGAGATCATGGTAGATGGCAGCCGGCTTGCGGTAGTGGGGAACAGCGTAGGCGGAAACATGACGGCTGTGACGGCCTTACGTGCGAAAAAAATGGGCGGGCCTTCCATAAAATTCCAGCTGATGCTCTGGCCCATCGTAGATGCGGATTTTGCTACGGCGTCGTACAAGCTTTTCGGAGAAGACAGGTTTCTAACCACTTCGCTGATGAAATGGATGTATGACATGTATATACCTGATCCCGAAAAACGGAAGGAAATATACGCATCACCATTGCAGGCCAGCCTTGAAGAGCTCCGGGGACTGCCACCTGCCCTGATCCAGGTAGCGGAAAATGACGTCCTTCGGGATGAGGGAGAAGCCTATGGGCGGAAACTGGACCAGGCCGGCGTAAGCGTCACAACCATACGCTATAACGGAATGATCCATGATTTTGGGCTGCTCAATGGCCTTGCGGAAGCCCCTGCGGTCAGATCTTTATTCCTGCATGCTGCAGCAGAGATCAGGAAATATCTTTTTTAGTACAGGCCTTAATAACCAATAAACATAGACAAATGAAGAATAAGACACACTACCATTTTGTAAAGATCAAAGGCGTGGAAATCTTTTACAGGGAAGCAGGGCCTTCCGATGCGCCCGTCCTATTATTGCTGCACGGATATCCGACCTCTTCGCATATGTACAGAAACCTCATGCGCGAACTTTCGGATAAATATCGCCTGATCGCCCCGGATTACCCGGGATATGGCAGGAGCGAGCAGCCTCCTATAGCGGAATTCTCCTATACTTTTGAGAACTATGCCTCTATGATCGAGGGTCTTCTCAGTATCCTGAAGATTGAAAAATACAGTCTATATTTGATGGATTATGGCGCTCCTATCGGCTGGACCCTGGCTTCAAAATATCCGGACATGGTGGAAGCCATCATTGTTCAGAACGGCTGTTGCTATGAAGAAGGTCTCGAGACTTTCTGGGATCCCATCAAGGCGCTTTGGAAAGACAGGAACGACAAAGAGGCTATAAAGAAGTGTCAGGCTTTTCACAGCCCGGAGGGTTTGAAATGGCAATATACCCACAGCGTGCCGGAGGAGAGCGTTATAAGCCCGGATAATTGGGAGATCGACCTGCGGCACCTGCTTCGCCCGGAGAATGATGATATTCAAATTGGCCTGTTCTACGATTATCGTAACAACGTAAAGCAGTATCCAATGTGGCAGGAATATTTGCGTACGAGCAACCCTGAAATGCTGATCGTCTATGGAAAAGATGACTATATTTTCCCGGCATCGGGAGCGGAAGCCTTCAAAAAGGATGTCAGGAACCTGGAGTTCCATTTGTATCCTACCGGGCATTTCGCACTGGAAAGCTTTGGCAGTGAAATTGCCGCAACGATAAGGGATTTTTTGGGCAGGAAATTAAAACCTAAATAAAAGGCCAATATGGCGAAGAACTATGGAGAAATAGCATTTGCTCCTGCTGTTAAAGCGCTTCAGGAGAGGCTTGGCAGCAGGAGAAGCTATGCAAGAATGGAGAGAGATACGTATGTAGATGGTTTAACGGAGAACGAAACAGGATTCATTGCCAATATGGACAGCTTCTATATGGCGACCATAGGGGCGAATGGTTACCCGTATATACAATATAGGGGAGGGCCCAAAGGCTTTTTGAAGGTTCTTGACGTGAAACGGCTCGGCTTTATCGACTTCAGGGGTAATATGCAATATATCTCTGCCGGCAACATAGCCACCAATAATAAGGTATCGATCATCATGGTGGATTACCCGGCCCGGCAAAGATTGAAGATCTTTGCGCAAGCCAATATCGTAGAGCTGGCGGACAACCAGGACCTATATGAATCACTCGACCTGGAAGGATATGATTTCCGTCCGGAGCGAATGATGGTATTTGACATCGAAGCCTATGATTGGAATTGCCCTCAGCATATCATACAACGGTATACATTGGAAGAGATCCAGGAAGCGTTTGCTTCGCAGCGCGAAGAGATCGCGCGGCTAAAGGCCGAGATAGAAGCGCTGAAAGCAGAAAAACTCAAATGAATGTCACTTTCAGCATGAAACGGTGATAAGCCCTTGAGGTCCCTTCCATTTCCGTCATCCATCCGTCCGCAAACTTTTCACGGGATTTGCAACCGCCGCTTTTATCGCCTGGTAGCCGACGGTTAGCCACGCAATGACTTGAGAAATAAGAAAAGTGGATAGGAATATTCCAATCCCGATATCTATCCGGTAAGCAAACTTTTGCAACCATTGATGCATGAAATAGTAGGTTAGAGGGCTTGCGATTAAGAAAGCCAGGCCGATAAGCACCGTAAATTCCCGCGAGAGCAGGTAGACGATATTGATCCCGGATGCGCCCAAGACCTTCCGGATGCCGACCTCCCTGGTTCGCTGTACGGCCATAAACGAAACAAAACCATACAGGCCAAGACAGGAAATAAAAATGGCAATGCCGGCAAAGATCTGATACAATTGCGATAGCCGCCGCTCCTGCCTGTACAGCCCGGCGATCTTTTGGTCGAGAAACTGGTATTCAAAGGTGTAACCAGGGTAGGTGCTGGTCCAAAGCCTTTCTATCGCCGCCAAAGTCTGCTTCACCTGTTGCGGCTGGATCTTTATGTTGATCAACCGGTATAAAGGCCTGTACGAACCAAGCACGACCGGCTTCATTCCGACCTCCAGCGTTCTGCTGTTGAAATCCTTTACCACGCCGACCACCGGCGCGCTGATCGCTCCGTCCCAAAAAGTCAGTCGCCTGCCGAGGATCTCTTCGGGGTTTGAAAAGCCCAATTTCTTCACCATCATTGCATTTACCACAAATCCGGTGACGGAATCGGCCTGCTTATAGGGGGCGCCCGCGATGAATTGGATATCATACGTTTTAAAGTAATCGGCGTCTGCCCATTTGAACTCGGCGTTAAAGTCAGCCTTTTTTGCGGCATTGTCAAAGGTAAAATCCCCATCCCAACTCGCTTTGTCTATCGGGGTAAAAATACTCAGGCTTACATCTTTAATCCCGGCCTGCTGAAGCAATTGTCTTTTTAGCACATCCGCTCTAAAAACGCGTGAAGTGTCGTTTGCAAGCGGCACCGTAACGATGGCCTCCTTATCAAAACCCATCGATGCATTTTCGAAAAAATTCATTTGGCTTACCACAACCAGTGTCCCCAGGATCAAAGCCTGTGCGATAGCAAACTGGAAAACGACCAGGACCCTTCTGATGGAGATCCCACCCGCAGTGCGGCTCGTTAGTTTGCTTTTCAGGACGATGACGGGGTTCATTCCCGATAAGACCAGGGCAGGATAAAAGCCCGATAAGAATGTCACAACAATAACCAGGCAAAACAAGAATGCAACCAATGAAATAGCGGGAACGATCTCCACTGATGTTTGCAGGAGATTATTGAGCAACGGCAATGCCCGGGATGCAAACAAGATGGCCAGCACGACGGAAAAAAGCGTAATCATAAAGGTTTCGCCTAAAAATTGAATGATCAACTGGCTCCTGCTACTGCCCAAAACTTTCCGGACACCCACTTCCTTTGACCGGTGTACAGCCTGCGCGGTAGCGAGATTTATAAAGTTGATGCAGGCAATAACCAAAAGAAAAATGCCGACCAAACTTAAGGCGGTGACCAGTTTCCTGCTGAAGGTGGCGCCACTATACGTTCCGAAGCGGCTGTCATAATGCATATCGGCCAATGGCTGTAATATATAGCCGTGGTTCGCATATTCGGCAGGCGTATGTTTTTTTACAAACGTCTCAAGATCCTTATCGAACCGTGTTTCCGTGGTATTTCCGGGGAGCACCAGGAATGTGTTTAAAGACCCGTCCTGGCCTGCCCAATCCGTTGGAAGGTCCTCCTGCCTGGCGGTTTCAAAGGAAATGACAACCTTCAGCGGGAAATTAGTATTGGCAGGAACATTTTTTAAGACGCCAGTCACCTTACAAACGCCGACAGCCTCACATTTAATGGAACGGCCGATGGCCGCCCGCCAGTCTCCAAAATATTTCTCCGCTGTTTCCTGTGTAAGCACCGCCGTATTGGGTTCTGATAAAGCCGTCTTTGCGTCGCCGGCAAGGAAGGGGAAACTGAAGATGTCGAAAAATTCAGGCTCGGCATAAAATACCTTTTCTTTGAACTTCTTTTCTGTTGCCCTGGCGTCATCACTTGGTAAAGCCACCTCCTTATCGTCGCGGACATAAATCCGGGCGACATGTTCCAGCTGCGGGTAGTCTATTCGCAAGGCTTGTGCGACGGGAAAGGCGCTCGCCTTTGAATAATTTACTCCAGCCGGCGTTTTGGTCGCCGCAACCACCCTGTATATGCGTTCCCTGTTTGCATGAAAATCATCAAAACTCGTTTCGTATCTGACCAATAAGAAAACGAGGAGGCAGGCGGCAATGCCTACGGCTAAGCCAACCGTGTTAATGGCGACATAGGCTTTTTGGCCGCGAAAATTTTGCCAGGCGGTCTTAAGTGGATTTTTCAGCATGGTGAAGATGCTTCAACAAAAATGCCAGTTATATATTTAATTGAAAAACAAAATAATAAGAGGGTTATAAAGTACGAAAATGTTCGTTTTTGATACAACGATTGTATCATTTGGCACAAGTTTCCAGTGAATTCTTTCCAGCCGAAACGTCGGCGACATCCTATAATTGCATCTGAGTGATCACAAATCGGATATGTGGTCGCTTTTGAGACGACACAATTTGTAGGCGGCACTACCCTTTTCGGCCCGGAAATACAATTCGAACTCGCTGAAGGTCACATTGAGATTCGGGACGCTGTCCGTTTTGTCTATAGAAAATGTGGTGTGGGAATATTGGGGATAGGGAATGGAATAATGCAGGCTGATCTCCGCGATCATCTCGAAGGCTGCTCCCTTTCTCCCCGTCAGTTGTTGACGAAGGATGATCCGTGAATATTTTAGAGAATCCCTGCCCGGGTTTGCGTCGGCATCGTCTATCTCCAGTGAATCGAATGTGATGAAATTCAGGAGTGAATCAATATTTCCGACATGGAAGTTCTTGATCCACTTATTGGCCCCCACGTTATAATCGCTGTTCGGTCTTTTGATAAAATCCAGGAATGCCTGCACGTCGCGGAAATGGACTCGGATGGCTGGATCGAGGGTATCATAGTTCTCTTTGGAGGCTTCCCGGGTGGAGTCGCGGGCACCGGGCGGAGGATTGGCGGCCTGGAGAGCGGTCGATCCGGGTGAATCGACCCTGGAAGAATCGCCGGAGGAATGTTTTGTAAATGTCGAAGAAGGACTGGAGTGGCAGGCGCCCAGCAGAAGGAGGCAGCAGGATACAAAGAATAGCAAGGATGGGGTTCTCATTAGACTAAGATAATCTGGAAATCTGATGGTACAAAAGCCGAATCGATATATGTTGAAGTTGGTCGCCCTGGCAGGCTGTTAAAAAGCAACGAATGGCATCAGATCACTTGAGTAATTCCTGCAATTTATTATCGAGATCTTCCATCGTAAGATCTTCACTCCCCGCATATCTTCCTACAATATATCCTTGCTTGTCGATGAGGATTATGGTTGGCCATGACTGAACAGCATAATTCTGTTCTAATTCGTCTGTTTTTGCGCCCTCGTTCAAATATTTTCCTATATGCGTCCAGCCTCCGGTGCTATCCTTGGCAATGGCCCTTTTCCACCTGCCCGGATCAGTGTCAGCGGACACACTGATGATTTCAAGACCTTTAGAATGACATATAGAATACAGTTCCCTCAAATGGGGGCTCATAGTCCTGCAAGGATGACACCAGCTCGCCCAAAAATCCAGCAGCACATAGCTTTTGCCTTTAAAAGAGGACAAACGAATGAGATTACCCTTGCTATCTTTTCTGACAAAAGCCGGCGCAGGATACTTGGGCCGGGTAGATTCGCGAGCCCCCATTTCTTTACGGACCATCCCTCCTAAATAACTATTTTTTACGTCAGAAGAAAAGCTATCATACAATTTCTTCGCGGAGTCCTCCGAGACTCCGTCATTTCGATATAATAACATTAAATAAGGGCTTGCAAATGAATTGGGATGATTTGCAACAAATCTATATTGTATCTGGTGCTCAGCCTTGATAAGAGAATCAAATGCCGCTGCTTCCTGTTCTTGCACTTGCTGAGGACGGGGATCTATTTTACCGGCACCCGGCCATGCTCTTTTTATAGCGGCGATAGCTACTCTTAGCGGCTTTATTTCGTCATTTAATTCTTCAAACTCTTGCTGTGTCCTGGAACCAGCTATACGGCCATGCTGGAAATCACCCTCGGTCAGATCGGCTGTCATCTCACCGGGCTCCAGAAATATCAATTTCCTGTTGGGGTCATCGACACTTATCGACTTTACATTTCCAACCAAATAAGCCTGGGTTGGCCCCATAAGCTCGCCTTTAAAAATGAATTTCCCATTTACTACCCGGGCGGTATCTTGAGTCCACTTAGCTGAAACATCGTTATATTGGAGTACGACGATTCCTGTATCACGCCCAATAATCATTCCCCTAAACTCAAACGGTGCACGCACCAAAGTGTGTTGCCCATAAACTCCTATGGCTGAAAAAATTATTAAACCCGCTAATATGATCGTTTTTCCTAAGATCATGATTTTCACTGAACCTTATATTAAAAGATAGTCTTCCGTTAAGGTAAGACTATCTTTAGATCTTGGTTTATTATATCAGTCCTTGCCATCAAAACTTCCCGACCAGTTTTTAACCAAGAACTTCGGATTTTTAGTTTTTACAAGATCAACAAATTTTAACAGGCCCTTACTGTTCCAGCCAATGGGTCCGGGGATGTGGGGGCGCGCAAAATATTTTTATCGAATCAAAAGAACTGTTCCTTCCTGTTGGACCTGATCTCCCTTATAATCCACGCCGCTGACCTTCCAGACAAAGGTACCCGCCTCCCCTAGCCTCCCGCCGATGGAGCCATCCCACCCAATAGCGGGGTCCGTTGTATAAAAGACACGCTGCCCCCACCGGTTCCAGACGGCAAAATACCCGAAGTCCCTTATCCCGATGGGTATGGCCCTTAGGACATCGTTGTGCCCGTCTCCATTGGGTGTAAAGGCGTTGGGGACGAATATATTCGACTTGCTAAAAACCTTTACGGAGACACTTGCAGTGGCTTTACATGCTCCATCCGTAGCCGCCGTCACGGTATAGGTAGTACTTTTTTCCGGATTGGCTACAGGATTTTGTGAAGAGGGATTGTCGAGACCGTCCGGGGGAGTCCACTGCCAGCTATTGAAACCGCTGTTACTTATGTCCTCAGCATGCAGGGTAAAAGACTGCCCTGTCAGGATGGAGGTGTCATTGCCGGCAGATAAGATGGGCGCAGGGCGGACGACCACGTTGACGGAGACAGTCTGTTGACAGGGGCCATTGCGAGCCGTCAGCGAATAGGTGGTGGTAGTCATAGGAGATGCCGTCGGCTGGAGAAGGGTAGGATCATTCAGGCCGGTGGCGGGCTGCCATATGAAAGCAGTGCCGTTGGAAGTGGCTTTAAGGACAGCCGATTCCCCCTCGCACAGAATTGTTTCAGCACCGGCATCCACCGTCAGATCATTGTTCAGGTGCACAGAGTCCGTGACAGTAGCGGTGAGTCCGCCCGCATCTTTGATCGTCACTGTATAGCTGCCCACGCGTAATGAGGAGAAGACGGGTGAAGATTGAAAATGCACGCCGTCCCGCGAATACCTATAGGGCGCAGTACCACCGGACGCCGCCGCATTAATGGAACCATCGCTCTTTCCGCAGCCGGCATCGGTGGACGCAAGGGTCGCCTTGAGGCATTGTTGGATTATTTCCCCGGTCCGGTCGCCGATGCAGCCCTTGGCATCTTTTACATACGCCGTGAACTTCCTTACGGGTACGTTGCTAAAAACATTTCCGGTCTGGTAGTTCGCCCCGTCCAGGCTGTATTGCAGTGGCGGGGCGCCTCCTGTCGCCTGAATGGTCACGGTAGCTCCCTGTCCGCTGCAGTCGGCATTATGCGTTGTGACGGAAACAACGGGAGCCGATGGATTGGAGAGGGCCACCTTAGTCGTGGCAGTGAGGTCATTGGCATCTTTGACCGTGGCATTATAATTACCTACGGGCAAGGAGGAGAAGACGGGAGAAGATTGAAAGTTTATGCCGTCCAGCGAATACACATACGGAGCCGTGCCGCGAACAGCGTGTACAGTAATAGTGCCGGAAGAATGAAGGCAATCGGGGCTCTGCACGGTGACGGTCACAGCAGGGCCCGGGCAATTACCTCCCACCGTCACGTTGACCTGGTTCCTGTTGCTTGAAGCATCCTTCACCATTACGGTATACACGCCGGAAAGAAGACCTCCAAATACGTTGTTCGACTGAAAATGAATGCCGTCGATGGTGTAGGTGTAGGGCGGCGCTCCGCCAACGGCTTTGACAGTGATCGTACCATCGGGTGAGCCGCCGCAGGTCATATCTGTCCCGGTGCCGCTGAGGCTGAGGCCACAGGCAAGACCCAGCGTATAAGAGAACAGGGATGCTTGCCCTTTGCCATCCTTTACATGTATCGTATGAACGCCCGAGGAAAGTCCTGTAAACTTACCGCTGGCCTGGTAATTTATTCCGTCAAGAGAATAGCTATAGGGTGGATTCGCATCATGGGCTTCCAGCGTGATGGTCCCATTGTTGTTGCTGCAGGTGGCGTTGGTACCGCTGGCGGTCAGGGAAACACAACCATAAAATGTATAAGAGGTGCTATATGTGCAGCCTTTGGCATCGACCACATACAGTCCGTAATATCCGGAAGTAAGGTTGTTGAATGTGGGGGATTTCTGCCAACCTTGTCCCGCCAAACTATAGGAATAGGGAGGCGTTCCGCCCGAGGCCTGTAAGGTAAGGCTCGCGTCTTTGGTGGTACAGCCGGTAGGCTTTTTGATGTTGGTGATGATCGCTGTAGGCGGATTCCCGCTGTTTAGGACATTGACCGTAGCGCTGACGGTAGCGCCGGTGACGTCCCGCACATCGACGGTATGGGTCCCACCGCTGGCAGAATGGTAGCCACTACGTTGCCAGGCGCCGCCGTCAAAGGAATAGCTGTAGGGTGACACGCCGCCCGAAGGGTTGACGGTGATCATTCCATTGCCGGAAGCACAGGAAGCAGGGGTCGTAGTGATCTTGAGCTGGAAAGCGCCTGTTGCGGCAGGTGCAGGCGTGGAAGAAACTACAGCATGCGTATGCCCCTGGCTCAAAACTTGGTCGGGCCTGTACCATAATGACGTCAATAATGCTATGAGAAGAATGAGTTTTCTGTACGGCATATCCGGGGGACTTCAAAAACCCTGCCTATTTCCCGAACCCCCGCTGTGCCATTGAGTAAAGGCTGAAGGACCTTATTCACCAATAGTGGCCAATTCGCCCACTTTCGTTTGCTGCCGTTCCACCCTGGATTCCTTCTTTCCGGCTGTCCGTTTTACAGGAGCGGTGATAAAAGTCAGCCCAAGTGAGACTAAAAGCAAGGGTACTGTCATCCAGATGACCTCATGGATGCCGTATCTGGCGATGACAAAACCACCCAGCAAGGTACCGATGGTAATACCCGCATTAAAAAAAGACGGGAGCAGGCTGTTGACAAAGTCAAGCGCAGGTTCCCTGATGTCATGTGTAAGATGAAGGTTAGCCACCAGGAAACCGCCGGTGTGGATAAAGCCCCAGATAGAAAGTATGATCACCATCGGGACAAAATAACCCCCGAACTGGTAAGCCAGGATATGCATTACCACTAAAAGGATCAGCGCCAGGCGTACGGTGAAGGTTATATTCTTACTCAGCGCAATGCCTGTAAGCCAGTTGCCTAAGATCCCTGTTCCGCCGAAGACCAGCAGCATGATGCTTATCTGCGCCCCATTCATATGTGAGATCTTGGCCAGGTATTCGGCCAGGTAGCCGTAGGTGGCGAACATACCTGCCAATATAATGGTGGAGGCCATCAGTTTGACCCATAAATGTGCGCTGCGCAATATTTTTACCTGGCTTGCCGGACTTGCCTGGCTTTCGTTAACGGGCATCGATGGAGCAAACAGGTAGAGCGTTCCAAAAGCCAGCAGGTTGATGGCGGCGGATACAATGAACGACGCTCTCCAGTTGAACAGATCAGCCATATAGGTTGTCAGGGGCACGCCCAGGACGGTGGCGACGCTTAAGCCGCCCATTACGATGGCAATGGCTTTGGGTGCGTCTTTCGGCCCTGCCTGTTTAGCCGCTGCTGTCATGGCTACCGCCCAAAATACCGGGTGTAGAAATGCAGGCAGGATACGGGCTATCATCAATACCGTAAAGTTGGGGGCCACGGCTGACAATAAATTGGAAAGAACGAAGATGCCCAGTACCAGGCACATAATAAATTTGCGGTTCAGTTTGGCAGTGAGCATATTGGTAAAGGGTCCGGCCAGGGCTACTGTCAAAGCAAATGCGCTAAGCAGCCAGCCGGCGGTGTCGATGGAAATATGGAATTCCTTTGCCAGGTCCGGCAGGATCCCGATAACCCCGAATTCGGTGGTGATGATGCCGAAGGCGCCGAGCGCCATGATGTAGATAGATCTTTTCACAGATTAAAATATTTAAATGTTTCGATATATTAGACAAATAAAAGGGATGGGGTTGTCATTTACTCTTTAAGTCGTTTAAAGAGGTAATGTATTCGTTGAGCACCTGCTCGTTCAGGACATATTTAAGATTACGCCCTTCTTTTTCGGGCAACAGCAGCTCCGCATCCACCAACTGCTTTAAATGGTGTGAAACGGAAGGCTGTGTAAGATCAAGAATATCATGCACTTCTGCGCAGTACAGGCAATCCTTTCTTTTCTTGAACTCCTGCAAAATAGTTATCCGGCTGGCATCGCTCAATGCCCTGGAGATCTTCTCTATTTTCTTATTATCCATCATTCCGGTACAAAGATACGGATAATATTAATACATCGAAATGTTTCTATGTATTTTTTTGGGGAAAGATCTCTCTCACTCCGTCCTCAACGACTTCACCGGGTTGGCAATGGCAGCCTTGATCGCCTGGAAACTGATGGTGAAAAGGGTGATGGTAATAGCCGCAACGGCTGCCCCTATAAATACCCAGGGACCAATACTTATCCTGTAATCGTATTTCTGCAGCCAGTGATGCAAAAAATACAAAGCAACGGGGGAAGCAATCAGGCAGCTTATCATAACCAATACAATAAAATCCCCTGTCAGCAGCAACCAGATCTGCGATATAGAAGCGCCCAACACCTTGCGAATCCCGATCTCTTTGTTTCGTTGCTCGGCCATATAGGCAGCCAGCCCAAACAGGCCAAGGCAAGAAATAAAGATGGCCAGACCTGCGAATGTCCCCGCCAGCTTCCCGACAAGCATTTCCGAGTTGAATTTTGCAGCATAGTCGGCGTCTTCAAACTGATAGTCGAAGGGATAAGAAGGATTGTGTTTATTGAAAATGGGTCCCAGCTCTGCAATCGCCTCCTGCGTAGTAATGTGGGGCAATAACCGGTACATAACAACGCTCTGCGGAGAAGGGTCATAGTCATACAGGAACATGGTGGGATCGGCTGGATTAAAAGGAGATTGCATGAGCGCATCTTTCACAACCCCGATGATCGTCCGCGTAGTGTCGTATTTGATGGTCTGATTTAGCGGTTGTTTCAGGTTGAGACGCTTCACGGCTGCTTCGTTGAGGATAACCGTCGCTTTATCTGAAACACCGTCAAAATCCGTACCCTGTTCTAACTTCATCCCCAGCGTTTTAAAATAGTCCTTATTGACCCAGACAACACCTAATGACATCCTGTCGCCTACCTTCTTACCAGGCCAGTTATCGATGTCGTCATGTAAGTAGATATTCGTTGCCGGAGCTGAGGCCATCGTGACTGTTGCTGCAATTCCTTTCCCAAGCATTTCATTTTTTAGCGCAGTATAGTTATGGACCAGGTCCGCACTCATCCCCGTCAGCATTACCCGGTTCAAGTCGTATCCTGTCGGTCTATTTTTGGCATATTGTATTTGCTGATACACAATCATCGTGCTTATGATCAGCGCTATAGAGCAACTAAACTGGAAGACCACCAAAACCTTTCGGGGGAATGTCGCCACCTTGCCAAAATGCAACGCTCCCTTCAGAACCTGTACAGGCTTAAAGGAGGACAGATAAAATGCGGGACGGCTACCGGCCGCAAGCGTGGTAATACAAACGCAGCCTGCCATCAGCAGCCAAAACCGACTGTTTGAAAAAGGCGGGATGATAAGGCTACCCGTCAGCGAATTGAAAGCAGGCAGCGCTAATCGGACAAACACGATAGAAAGTAAAAAAGCGAGCAGAACCAGTACAAGCGACTCTGCCAGAAATTGGATGATCAGGTCCTTGCGTTCCGAACCGATGGCTTTCCGAATACCTACTTCACGGACCCTTTTTTCTGAACGAGCTGTGGTGAGATTGACAAAGTTGATGCAAGCGATCGCCAGAACAAAAAGTCCGATGATACCAAACAACCGGACATATTCCACGAAGCCGCCCGCCTCTTTTCCATCCTTATATTCCGTATAAAGATGCCAGTCTTTGATCGGCTGCAGGATTATTTCTGTATTTTTTGCATTCAAATCATTCTCCCGCTTCTCAACATCTTTTATTTTGGAGGCCACCTGCGCATAAGATACGCCAGGCTTTAGCTTCACGAACTGCTGAAAAGCATTCCCACTGCCGAAACGCATCGACCGCATATTCTTTACCCATGGTGTTGCTTGTTCATAATAGCTGAAAGGAACTAAATAATGAAACTGGAACGAAGAATTCGCGGGCAGTTCTTTCAGGATACCAGTGACCACCAGGTCATTTTTATTGTCGAAGCGAACAGTCTTGTTGATCGGATCCTTTTCCCCGAACAGCGCTTTTGCGGTCGACTCCGTAAGAACGATAGAGTAAGGGTCTTTTAACGCCGTATTCGCATTCCCCCGCAAAAAGGTAAATTGAAAGATCTTTAGAAAATCTTCCTGCACCTGTCCGCCATTACTATATAACTTTTTATCAGCCACTTTCAAGCCGTGGCTGCTAAACCAATCGGTTTCAGCAACAAATTCTATATCAGGAAATTCGACACGCAGTACATCTGCCAATTTTGTGGGGGTACTGTTCTCAGTGCCAATCCCTCCATTCATACTGTAATTACTCTTAACCTGGTAAATCCGCTGATAATCGGGAAGAAACTTATCATATGAATATTGATCGTATACCCAAAGGCCGATCAACAGCGTAACGGCCATTCCCGTCGCGAGTCCCAGGATATTAAGGACGCTGTACCACTTGCTTCTTAAAATATTGCGCCAGGCAGTTTTGAAGTAGTTGATCAGCATGACTTTTTTTATTCCTTTCCGCCAAGAAAGTGCCATTTCCTATACTTTTAATAATCAATCATTTGCGTGGGTTTAAAAAACCTGCCTGTCCGGTTGCGATACATTGGATGTCCCATTTCGGCGTTTATTTTTCCTCTCTTGCTGTAACATAGAAATTGCGGTCCACCTTCAATTTTCTGCCAGCGCAGCGCACCTTAGACCATTGGGCCCCGGGAGTAATAAAGAAGGCAGCATCGCCCAGCGACGATATTTTCACGGGCAGATCAAAACCTGTCACGCAGTTCGTCCAACGATAAGCAAGACTGTCCCCGTCGAAACGGTATTCCAACACCGGCACCCGGGTCGTGGTGAGGTATTGCGCGAAGACCCGGGAGAAATCCCGGCCCGTAGACTGGTTGACACAAGACAGGACATCTTCGGTGTTGACGGTGCTATGGTAACAGCGGGTGTTCAGATCATGCAGGCATTTCCGGAAGGCAGTATCCCCAACGATCTGGCGGATCATGTGGAGCATCGCGCATCCTTTGTTATATGCATCGGAGGTGCCTGAGCCGATGATGGGCGCGTCATTTTTGATCCGTTTCCAGATGCCAAGCGTATAGTCGTCGCCAGCCTCGGCACCAAAGAGCCATGTCGTATAAAGCGTTTCGAGATATTTGGTGAAACCTTCGTGCACCCAGCCGTGGTGCCAGCTATTGGCCGTAATGCTGTTGCCAAACCATTCATGACCGCTCTCATGGACCAGGATGAAATCCCATTTCAGCCCCCAGGGCGTGCCCGACAGGTTTTTGCCGCGGTAACCGTCCTCAAAGCCATTCCCATAGGCGATGGCGCTTTGGTGCTCCATGCCGGCCATAGGGCTCTCGACAACTTTGTAGCTGTCCTTGTAAAACGGATACGGGCCCATCCAGTACTCAAAACACCCCATCAGCGTATCTACATCCTGCAGGTGCTGAGCCGCTTTTTTCCGGTTGTAGTCTATCACCCAGTAGTCGCAATCGAGATTGCCCTTCAGGCCCGGATAGTCGTGGTGCCAGGTGACATATTTCCCGATATAGGGACAGATGTCGTAATTGTTGATCGGGTTGGTAACCGCCCAATCCCAGGTCGTCCAGCCAGCCGGTCCGGCGCGTCGGCCGATCAACCGCCCATTGCCCACCCCAACCAGAGTATCCGGGACCGTTATGCTTAGGGTCACGCCGCTGTCGGGCTCGTCATAAGCGGCATTTTTACAGGGCAGCCACAGCATACCGCCGGGCGATTCGCAGGCAAGGCTCATCCAGGGCCGTCCCAACGAGTCTTTCGCCCATATCCAGCCGCCATCCCAGGGTGGGTGGACGGCTTCTATGGGATGACCTTCAAATGCCACGTCGATCGTGACCAGGCCGCCGGCGGCGATCTCACGGGGAAACCGGAGCAGCCAGCCATCGGGCTTTTGCGTCAGGGCAAGCCGTTGTCCATGCCAACTGGCCGAAGTGACGATCATAGGCGCCGAGAGATCGAGCAGAAGTGTTTGCCCCGGCCTGACGGCCCGGAATTCGATGGCGTTTGTGCCGGTAAGCGTGCGGGTGGTATAATCGGGCCGGATGGTAATGCTATAGTGCAGGAGGTTCCACCACGCCTGTTCGGGCTGCGTGAAATCGGGTATGTTCTCCCGGCCGGGTTGCGCGCCCGCCGTTTGAACCATTATCGAACAGAGGATGATAAGCGCGCGTTTTTTCATAGGGCAATATTATAACTAATTATTTAGTTATAAAAGTATTTTGGTATTTCCTCTCGCGATCGGCGGCGGATTGAGGCTTTTCGATGACAGCCGGGAATTAAAGAAATTCCGGCTCAAACACTCGCGCGCGACCGACAACGGGGTTCTTATTCTCGAATACCGGCGTTCTTAGGATTTTCCTTAGTATTTTTAAAGAGAAATGAGCCGGAGTATCATTATATATGGGTTTGCGCTGGCGGTCCTGCTGATCCTGCTGAAATGGCTGGAATGGCGATTTATCATTTTTGATCATGCCATCGAGGTATACAGCGGAGCGTTGGCCCTTGTTTTTACGGCGCTGGGTATCTGGCTGGCGGTTAAGCTGGCCAGGCCAAAGGTGCGGACGGTGGTGATAGTGCAGCCTGCACCTGAAGCTCCGGGGCAGGATATCGATGAAAAGGAGATGGCCCGGTTAGGGTTGAGCGGACGGGAACAGGAGGTGCTGCAGCTGATGGCGGAGGGGCTGAGCAACCAGGAAATTGCCGATCGGCTTTTTGTGTCGCTCAATACGGTGAAAACGCATTGTTCGCGGATATTTGAAAAGCTGGATGTAAGGCGGCGGACGCAGGCGATAGAAAAGTCGAAGAGGCTGAGGTTGATACGGTGATTGCGGCTTCCACTGACGGGTATCGACGTCATTCCAAAGCATGAAAATGAGCGAAACGGGTAAAATCACCCGAAAGTATGAAAGCTATGTTATTGAAATAGCCCAATTTAGGGGAACAAAATCATTTTACGCATGAAAAAGAACATCCTCATTTTTGGGTTGGTCTCGGGGGGCATCCTAGCGGCCTATATCATCGCCCTCGGCTTTCTCACTAAAGCGTACCACGGGCATGTCGATAACGAGGTGGTCGGATACAGCGCGATGGTCATTGCCTTCTCATTTATTTTTGTCGGGACCAAGAACTTTCGGGATAAGTATAACCAGGGGATGGTCAGCTTTGGCAAGGCATTTCGGGTCGGGCTGGGTATTTCGCTGATCGGGTCGACTTTATATGTGGGGGCCTGGCTGGTCGAGTTCTATTGCTTTATGCCCGGTTTTATGGACAAGTATTCGGCGGCCTTGATCCAGAAAGCGCAGCATAGCGGCCTGTCGCCCGAAGCGTTGCAAAAAAAGCTGGATTCCATCAACAGTATGAGCAGGATGTATAAGAATCCCGTTATGGTGGTACTTTTTACTTATATGGAGGTATTGCCCGTGGGGATCGTGATATCGCTGATCACGGCGTTAATTCTAAAGCGGCGGAAGCCTCGTACGGATTCGACAGGAAGTATAGGGGAACATCAAAGACTCGTCTCGCGCAATTGAGCATTGGGGTTATCTCCATTGTTACTTTGGCAACAATAATATATCTTACTAACTGACAAATATACATTTATGCAAAAAATTACCGGCGTTGGCGGTGTCTTTTTCAAAGCACGCAACCCCCAGCAGCTGATGGAATGGTACGGCCAGCATCTGGGACTCCAATTTCAACATGGCTATATACAGTTCAAATGGGCCGATGATAAGGCCACGGGCAGTACGTCTGTTGCTATTTTCAAAAAAGACTCCGACTATTTTAACCCGGGCGAACAGTCCTATATGATCAATTTCAGGGTCGCCGATCTGCGGGCCTTGCTTGCGGAGCTCCGTGAAAATGGCGTAACCATTGCCGGCGACATGCAGGAATATGACTACGGTCGATTTGGCTGGATCATTGATCCGGAAGGTAACAAAATCGAACTATGGGAGCCCATTGAAAACGATGTTTGACCGTCATAAAAGTCAAAGGTCCAGCTGAACATCAGCCCGGGGGACCGAACAGCAGATGAGCACATTGCCCGCCGTTGGCTGGTCGAGGGGGGCGGAGATATAGTTTACTTCACCGGAAAAAAGGGTCGTTTCGCATCGATGACATACACCTGCCCGGCAGGACCAGCTTACCGGAACATCGCAAGCCTCTGCAGCTTCCAGCAGGGAGGTGAACCGGGGATGCCATTTGAAGCTGATGCCGCTTTTGGCGAAAACGACCACGGGACCTTCACCAGGGCTACCTTCGGGGACATGGGGCGGCTCCTTTCCGTCAATAGACAGATTAAGGTTGCCAAAAGCTTCTTGTTTAATGGCAGACGCCGGTAACCCGAGAGATTTTAAGGCGGCGCTGATTTCCATCATGAAGGCAGGGGGACCGCATAAATAGTAATCGCCATCACCAGGCAGATCGAGCTGCTTTAGTTTCTCCGGCGTCAGCCGGCCGCTTGCTTCAAAATCCAACCCGGGGATATCTCCCGCCTGTGGTCGTGTAAAGGATGTGTGCCCGTGATATTTTACGATTTTGCCGGAAATTCTCCGTACTTCTTCCCGAAAAGGATAGTGCCCTTTGTCCTGCGTCGTATAGATCCACCAGACTTCCCTGTGATCCCCCTCTGCCGCCACCGCATACAGCATGGCGAGCAAGGGTGTGATGCCGATGCCTGCCCCCATCAGGATCAGGGGACGAGCGTTTTGTGCAAGTGTGAAAACGCCTCTGGGTGCGGATACCTCCAGGGGATCTCCCACCCCGAGATGGTGGAACATATAGTCGCTGCCCACGCCATTGAGTTCTGCTTTTACGCCGATGCGATAGGATGTTTCGTTCACCGGTCCACAAATAGAGTACATCCGGATCAGCGGCGCGCCACCAAAGCCCGGAATTTTAACGACGATGTGCTGGCCTGCGATGAATTCCGGCAAGCGGCGACCATCAACGGGGGATAATTCGAACGAATGCACTCCTTCACTTTCGACAACGATCCTGGTGACTGTGAAGGGCACAAAGCCTTGCCAGGCCGCAAGCATCGCGGACGGCGCCAGACCGGCATTTCCCGATGCCGATCCCGAGACAGCAGCCTGGTACAATGCCTGGAAGGAGCTTCGCCAGCCTGCGCTCAATGCTTCAATGTCCAGCACTTGCCGGAGACGATCGGCAGGATGAGCGTTGCCGTATAATAATCCATCGACCTCGGCGATGGTCATTCCACCCTTACCATTGGCAAGCTTTGTGATCTCATCGCCGGCTTCCATGTCGCCTTCGCAGATCACCCGGCAGTAAAAGCCCGGACGTTTATGACGGACGAGGAGGGCCGGCATTTCCGGAACGCCCGTGCTAAAAGCTACTTTATAGCAGGTGACGCGGGGTTGCGTGACTTCAAGGGTCACCGTTCCAATCCGAAACCGATCCCCAATACATACCTCGTTGTCAGGCAAACCCTCGACCGTCAAATTCTCGCCAAACTGCCCGTAGTGCAGATTTTCAAGACCCAGCTGCTTTTTCCAATAGTCGTATGAATCCTTTTGATAGACAAATATCGCCCGATGCTCACCGCCATGCGCTTGCAGGTCAGCCTGGCCATCTCCCCCGATGTTTAATTTTCCGACATGCTGTCTGCCTTCGACGGGTGTCTTAAAGATCGAGGTGGTTATTTTCCTGCCATGCCAGTCGACTTCCTTCGGTAGCGACACGTTTATAGAAATTACTTTCATAGCATCAGAAATATTGATAACTAAACAGCGCTCCAAAGTGCGTCGACGAACCATTCGCGGTCATCATAGAATCGCTGCACTGGCCTGAAAGACGACTCGCCGGCCAGACGATCTACCTGGTCAACCGTGTATTTCTGGGAGATCTCCATAAAAATTTCCTCATTGCGCTTAAACCGGATGCGTAGCGCATCTCCGTTGCACCAAAGTGTAACTTGCTGTTCCGCAAGGCTGATGAGATAACTTTTGCAGGCGCCCGAGGGCGGATCATACACGGGAAAATGATGAAATTGACCGATGTCGAAATCCGCATTCAGCTCGCGGTTGATCCGCTCCAGAAGATTGAGGTTAAATTTTTTTGTAATCCCCTTCTTATCATTGTATGCAGCGAGTATGATATCAGGGCATTTTTTTAAGTCAAGGCCGATGAGTACCAGGTCTCCGGGCCTTAAATGGCAGCGGAGCTTGCTGCAAAATGCGCGAGCCCCGGCAGGAGACAGGTTTCCCAGGTTCGATCCCAGGAACAATACTACTTTTCTTTTACGGGAAACCTTTACCGCTTCTGAGATCATGGGCAAATATTCTCCATTGAGTCCCCTTACCTTTAATCCTGCTATTTTCAAAGGAAGCTGTGTCTCAAGGTAGTTGATGATGTTTGATGAAATATCTATCGGGATATAGGTAAAGCTGCCCCCGGTCTGAACCAGGTATCGCAGCAGATGAGCCGACTTTTTGCAGTCGCCTGCCCCGAGCTCGATCAGGTCAAACGGGCTGCCGGGCTGCATAATCGCGGCTGCAAGCTCAGCCGTTCGCTTCCGGAAGATCTCCAGTTCGCAGGCAGATAGATAATATTCTTCAAGGTTCATGATCTCCTGGAATATCTCATCGCCTGACGCGTCATAAAAATATTTGGCCGGCAGGTATTTGGGTGTTGCCGTCAATCCCTGAAGTATCTCCGTTGCAAAATGCGCCGATCGCACGTCCTCCATTATAGCTTTCGTTGTCATATTAGATTTTTTATGCGTTCTACAGCTTCTGCTCCCGCCTGCGCCACCACGTGATCATTTTCCGCCGTACTTCCGGACGCTCCTATGGCCCCGATGATCTCCCCGTTGACATTTTTAACAGGCACTCCACCCGGAAACGTAATCAGTCCGCCATTCGAGTGCTCGATTTGCCAGGCCTGGCCTCCCGGCTGGGACAACTTGCCGATCTCCCCGGTTCCCATATTGAAATACCGGGCCGTTTTGGCTTTTCGCAAGGCGAGATCGATGCTGCCGAGCCACGCATCGTCCATACGGGCGAAGGCGACGAGATTGACACCTGCATCCACGATAGCGATGTTCATCAGTAAATTCAGCTGCGTAGCCTTTTCTTTTGCGGCTTTGACGGCCGCTTCGGCTTGTTCAAGAGAAATGTTCATAACAATGAATTTATATTGCCAACATGATAACCCAATCGCGTTTCCACATCTCCTGCCTGGTGCAGTCCCCGGTCCAATAGCATCTTGATCCGCTGTTGCGCTGCCGGCCGCCCGATAGATGCATTACATACCACCATCTCAGCTCCAACCTCATAGTCAGGCGGCAAACTGGCCACATCGGCAAACCGCTTGGTTTCACTGATCGCCTGCTTGTCAAAGGACGCGATCCGCCTAGCAAAGGAATCCACAAAAGCGTCGAGGTCGGCATCCGGAAATGATCGATTGACATATCCATAGCGTTCGGCCAGATCGCCCGGGATATCGTCGGCACCGAGAAGTACCTCCAAGGCGCGTCCCCGCCCCATCAGACGCGGTAGCCGTGCCATGGGACCACCCCCCGGGACTATTCCGGCACCAACTTCAAAATGCCCCAGGATCGCTTTTTCGCGGCTGGCGAAGCGCATATCACAAGCGAGGGCGAGCTCACTCCCAACGCCTGTCGCCCGCCCCCGGATCTTAGCGATGGATACAACCGGCGCCCGGCTCAAGCGGACGAGCATATCTGGTAGGGGCAGCAATCCTGTCGGACCCGGTGGCAGGCTTGTCGTTTCCGCTGGTTCCGCAAGGAAATCATAGTGGGTCAGGAAGAATCCGTCGATCGCGCTGTCGAAGACGACGACCTTTAATTGCGCATCGGATTCTATCGCCGTGATGATCTCGTTAAGCTGTGGGATTGTTTTAGGACCGAAAATGTTCACTGGTGGATTATTTAAGGTCACACGCCAAAGCGTCGGCGATTCCCGTGTCAGAAAAACCAGTTTGTCTCCCATATTCATTTTTTGATTGTCTGTAAGATTGGAAATGCTCTTCGTTTTTGAAGCCTGTCCCCTATTTCATTCGTTCGAAAAGGTCCATTACTGTCTGGGCGGCCAGCACTGATGAGGCAGGGTTCTGCCCGGTGATCAGCTTGCCGTCACGCACGACAAACGGTAGCCAGTTCTCCCCCTTCAGATAGTTGGCGCCCCTGCCGCGCAGCATGTCCTCCAGCAAGAAGGGAACGATCCAGGTAAGTTCCGCTTCCGACTCTTCACCGTTGGTGAAAGCCGTCACGCGTTTGCCACGGATCAGCCAGTCTCCATCTACGCCCTTTACATTTTTCAATGCCACCGGCGAATGGCACATCAGCGTCATCACTTTGCCCGCACGGTTAAAACTTTCAAGCAGCCGGATCGAGCCTTCGTCGTCTGGCAGATCCCACATCGGTCCATGACCGCCGGGGTAAAATACCGTGTCATAGTCTTTCTCGTTAACCGACTTGATCGCGACAGTATTGGCCAGGCGTTTGATTGTCTCCGGATCATTGTAATAGCGAACGGTCGCTGGTGTCTGGTTCTCCGGCTCATTGCTCTTGGGATCGATCGGCGCCTGTCCGCCCTTTGGGGAAGCAATGGTGATCTGCTTGCCCGCATCCAGGAAGTAATAATAGGGGGCGGCAAATTCTTCGATCCAAATGCCTGTCTTTTTGCCAGTGTCGCCCATCTTGTCGTGGGAGGTTACTACGAATAAAATTTTCCTGAATTCCATCGTTGTTGATTTTTCTTTGTGAAAAAATAGAACCACACAAAGCTCTCCCCTTTTTTTGATCCGAACGATATACGGAATATCGGTTCGCATGTAAAGATTATGGTAGTGTATTGCAGGGTGCCGGTAAGGGTGCGGGTGGTATAGTCGGGTCGGATGGTAATGCTATTTTACCCACCTGACGCATTTACCCCTCTTGAATGTCACTTTCTCCTCCCGTTTGATCCAACAACGTTCGCTAGTTTTACAAAAAAAAGATCATGCGAAAAATTATCGTTACTGAATTCATCACCCTCGATGGAGTTATCGAAGCACCCGGCGGCAATGAAACCTCTCATCCTCATGGCGGCTGGCAGCCTAAATACAGATCTCCGGAAACCGGGAAGTACAAGATCGATGAGCTTGCCAGCGTGGATACCTTGCTGCTGGGCAGAACCACGTATGAAGCGTTCGCCGCATACTGGCCCGGCCAGACTGGCGCCGAGTTCGCCGACCCCATCAACCGGCTGCCGAAATATGTCGTATCCAAAGGCCTGCAAAAAGTAGAGTGGAACAACAGTCATATCCTTCGCGACGTGGCGGGAGACGTTGCGGCCCTGAAGGAGTCCGATGGTGGTGATATCCTCGTCTATGGGAGCGCCACCCTCGTCAAGGCCCTGCTTCACCACGACCTCGTCGACGAGCTGCGGCTGATGGTATTTCCTCTCGCGATCGGCGGCGGATTGAGGCTTTTCGATGACAACCGGGAATTAAAGAAATTCGGGCTCAAACACTCGCGCGCGATCGACAACGGGGTTCTTATTCTCGAATGGTTAGCGTTTAGGGGGTGACCATGTTGTATTGGTCGCGGTTTTTTGTAAATATCTTATAATGGTCAAAGTCGGTCAGGTATTTTGCCGTCAGCTCATCAAAGTGCAGGCTTGGGTCTGTTGTACCATCAGCCGTGGATTTTTTTAGGATCATTATAGCGCTGGCGTAGTTGAGAAATAGCTCGTCCAACAGGTAGACGGGATGCTTGACGGTTTCGACCTGGCTGAAGTTGTCGTAATACCAGTTGAAACACTGGGAATATTGCTGCACGGCCTTGCTTATGCCTGATATGTCGTGTTTGGCAATGGCCGAGTCCAATAGGATGTTCCCGTAGATGGTGGAGGCGTTAATTTTTTTCAGCGCCCAGTAGCCTCCCGAATAGATCGATTTCCAGCTATGTCCCTTATAATATGCATAGGTCTGCTCAAAATCCTGCCGGTAATTTTGGCCGGGATTAGGTGTATAATTGAGTCTGGCAATGTCGGCCACTTCGCGGGGCACATAACTGGCTCCGTAGCCTTCTTGCGCATAGTGACTCGCCTTTGCATATAAGATGTCGATAGATTTATTGTCCGAATACAAGAAATTTAATGTTCTTTTAAAATTTTTACGCGCCTTATGAGGAAGTTTAAAGGAATAGGCAAAGTCCTTCCGTCCATTATAAAATGATGGTTTTAGTGTTTGCAGCGAAAAGCTATCGGCGAGCTGCCCGCCGTCCACCAATGCAATGGGCGATGGCGTGATGTGACCTGGTGAATGGACGGTATAGCTGCCGTCGCTAAACACGTAGAGGTCTGGAACAGAGGTCTTGATCAGTCTTTTTTCTTTTTGTTTGAGAAGCCAGGACATCGAAAGGGCCATTTTTTGGGCAGGATCGGTACTGCCGGTATAGGTGATCGAATCCAGTTCGAGGCCCTGGTCGATGAATGACAACGATTCCTGGCGGATCGGTTCGATAAGTTTTTTTACTTCGTTCATCGCCCGGTGTTCCCGTCGGCCTTGCTCTTGCCATCTGGCTCTTGACTCCTCCATTATCCGGTCTTGTTCCAGCCTGCGCTGCCGGTTCACTTCCATGAGATTGCCGACCGCTCCGACAAAATTGACGACCGACTGCGTCAGCTGCTGACTATTTTGCTTGTTCTGCTGATCCTGCTGTTGCTGTATCTGCTGCAGTTGCTGCGAATTACCGGACATGTAGGCATTGGTCTTCGCCAGGTCGAGGTTCAGCTGTTTGGAAATGCTGCTCTGGTTGTCGTTCTGTCCCAAATTCAGGTAATAGTTAGCCTGATTTTGGTATTGCTGTCTTTGTGCTGTATTTACATTGGTGATGGAAGGTTTGGTCCCGGCGTTCGTGGCGGTCGTCTCTTCATCTTTCTTTGAGCTACCGCCTTTTGAGGGCTGTTCTTCCTTTTTGCCGGATTGAGGGTCATCGCCGGGGAAGACGATTTCGGGTAGGGGGTCTTTGTTGTTATTCTTATTGCTACCGGAACCTCCAGACTTGTGATATCTCGGGTCTTTCCCCTGACCTCCGATTTCCACTGTAAAGTTCTCCAGCCTAAAGGTATAGCCTTGCTGGTAGCCCTTCGGATAGTTCCAAAACAGACCGAAGCCGGAGGTCTCGCCAGGCTGTAGGATGATGCCGCCGCCGTTTTGCTTTTCCACTTGAAGGGCTCCATTATACCAAAGGACGTTTCCCGGTCCTGCATATACTTTTTCCGCCCGGTGGTTGGTGAGCTTCAGGAATAGCATCTCAGACTTGTTATTGAAATGGTAGTAGATATCGACGTTATCAACAGACCGCAGGTAGTGATATTCCTGGGCGTTGCCCGATGCATATCCCAGGACAAGGAGAAGTAGGGGTAATAGCTTTTTCATATGAAACAAGGTATTCATTCCCTCAGGTACTGCCGTGGTCACTTTGCCAACTGCCTTTCCCGTTTTTTGAAAGCCGGTTTTGGCTTTACGGAGCGCACCGGATAAATTATTATTTTCTCTTATTTTTACCTGACAACACACGGTATGTTCCTTTTCCGCCTGCTCCTTTACTATCTTTCGTTCCAACTTGCCTTCCCATTCGGCGTGCGAAGCCAAGTGGTCGAGCAGTGCCGGATAGATTCCCTGGCTAAGATACTTCCCACGATGAAGGATGACTCCAATAAGGTGAAATTGCTCAATGAAATATCGTTTACCTATTTCAGCTTAGACCCTGCCAAAGGAATCAAAACCGGCGAACAGGCCCAATCGCTGGCCATGCGGTTGCAATGGGAAAAAGGGCTCGCCGGTGCTTTCCATTCCCTGGGGGCAAACTATTGGGCATCTCACCAGTTGATAAAAGCCCAGAATTATTACTGGCAGGACCTGCAGATCAACGAAAGGCTGGATAACAAGGCTGGCATTGCAAGAAGCCTTCACGAGCTTGCCATAACGTACGAAACCCAATATAACTATCCCAAGGCGATCGAATATTATGAAAAGGCGTTGTCGGTCTATGTAGTATTAAATGACACGTTTTCCCGGCTCGGTTGTCTGGCCAATATCGCCAACGTATATGAAGTACAGCACAAATATGACGACGCCCTCGGCTTCTTCAATCAGTCTTTGCAATTGTGCACGGAATACGGCAACGAGCGACACATTGCCTATATGGCCGGCAGGCTCGGTAGCATTTATGCCCAAAAAGGCGATTACCGGAAAGCTTTGTCCTTTGAAACCCAGTCACTGGAGACGCTGTGCAAATATCCTAACCTGTATGATATTGCCAGCGTCCTGAGCAATATCGGTGACATCTATGAGGAACAGGGCCGCCATGATAGTGCATTGAATTATTACCTCCGGGCTTACCGGCAGGCGGCGGTGGCAAAGGGTACCTGGACACGTACCTGGCAGGGAAGATATGCCCGGAAGATCGGCAGTACATACCTCGCTATGAGCAGGGAAAATACCACCGATGACAGGCTACAGAGGCTTTCGATCGATTATCAGAAAAGAGCCATACGGATAGCATTCTCCGTCAGGGATAACGAATCGCTCCGCGACAGCTACCAGTTGCTGTCCTCCGCTCAGTCCCTTGCAGGCAAGGATGGAGAGGCTCTCGAAAGTTACAAGCAGTACGTTCTTTACAAGGACAGTCTCGCCAGCGCAGACCATGACTGGGAAATGACCCGGCACGAACTGGAGTATGAATACGGCAAGAAAAAGGATTCGCTCAGCTATGTCAGCGAGCTTCAGCAATCGAGGCTGACGGAGCTGGCCCAGCAGCAGCAGCTAACCCGCCTGACGGTGAAACAACAATGGCTTTATGGCCTTGCCGGCATCGCGGTAATATGCCTGGCCGGTTCTTTTTTCATCTTTCGGTATCATACCGAACAGCTAAAACTAAAAAACGAGCTCAAACGGGAAAAGGCGGAGAAGCAATTGAGGGATGCCGAATACCAACGGCGGATCAATGAAGTTACTTTTTCCGCGCTGCACTCGCAGATGAACCCTCATTTTATATTCAATGCGCTGAATACGATTCAAAGTTTTGTCTATTCCAATGACAAGGGGAGCGCAAGCCAATACCTTGGGAAATTCAGCGAGCTGATCCGGAAGATATTGGACAACAGCAACAAAGAAAGAATAACGCTGGAAGAAGAAATACATATCCTGCAACTATATATCGACATTGAAAAAGCAAGATTTGGGGATTCTCTTCACGCAGATATCGAAAAACAACCCGGTCTAGACATGGAGAATATTTTCCTGCCGCCCTTGCTGATACAACCTTTTGCAGAAAATGCGATCAAACATGGGTTGCTTCATCTTTCCGGCGAAAAGAAATTGCTGATCAGGATTGGGAAATCATCTGACGACCAATTCGTCGACATCGTTATCGATGACAACGGCATCGGGAGAGAACACAGCATGGCCATCAACAACCGGCGGATCGGTCATCATTCCTTTGCCAATGCGGCTAACCAGCGTCGTATCGAACTGATCAATCAAATGCAGGACAAGAAGACCAGAGTGGAGATCATTGACAAGCGAAACACGGATGGCGCCCCGACCGGCACCACCGTGATCATTTCCATACCCGTGGCCGCCAAACCAGCATTATAAATGATATGTTAAGAGTAATCATTATCGAAGATGAACAGCACGCGGCCAATCTGCTGGAAAGCATGTTGTCGGATATCGATGCCTCAATACAGGTGTTGGACAAATGCCGTGATCTGCCCGAAGGTGTCAAAAGCATCCGGAGACATTCCCCCGATGTCGTGTTCCTCGACATCGAATTGCCGATGTATAGCGGGATACAATTACTGGAGTTCTTCAACTCTGAAGATGTTACCTTCCGGATCGTCTTTACCACGGCTTACAACGAATACGCCGTAAGGGCCTTTGAAATGAGTGCCGCCGACTACCTGATGAAACCCATCCAGGAAGAAAAGCTACGGACAGCCCTGGAAAAGATAACCAAGAGGACGTTTGCCGACGAACCTTATCACCTTCCGGTGCTGAAGCAGAATTTTCAAACGGACGCCATTCGGAAAATTGTCGTTCCCGTCAGCAATGGATTTGAAGTACTAAACCTAAAAGATATTTGCTATTTCAAGGCGGATGGTAGCTATACCCAGATATACTTTGTCTCCAATACCACGATGCTCGTAAGTAAGAATTTGAAGCATTTCGAGTTTGTCCTTGGTGGGATAAATAGTTTTTTACGCATCCATCGCAGTTTCATCGTGAATATAAACTTTGTAAAGCGAATATTTCGCAAGGACGGCGGCATGCTGGTGCTGGAGAACAATGCCGAATTGCCCGTGGCCGAGGACAAGATGGAGCTTATACTCGAAGCGTTGGGCAAAATTTGAGGCTGCAGAATCGGGGCAGTCCATCCTTCCGGCGTGATCCCCATGATCCCGGTGGCAGGGTAATCATGGAACATGCTTTGGCCGATTTGGGCCTACTCAATCTTTAGGCTCCCAAAGTTCAACCTTGTTGCCTTCAACGTCTATAATATGAACAAATTTGCCATAATCAGAATCCTCGATCTTGTCCACAATTGTTACGCCTTCATTTTTTAGCTGCTCTACAAGACCTTCTAAATCCTCAACTCTATAGTTTATCATAAAGTCTTTTGTTGAAGGAGCAAAATATTTTGTTGTTTCAGCAAATGGGCTCCATGCAGTAGATCCTTTCTTTGTTGGGTCTGCATCTTGTCGCCACTCAAAATTTGCCCCATATTGATTGGTGTCCATAGCCCCAGCATAAATATTGATGTCTTGCTCATTTTGTCAAAAAGTTTTGTCGATTAAGGTTAGTGTTATTTTTTAAATATAAGCAAACTTTTTCTACCTTTCAAAATGCACCAAGAATTTGAAGCTCCTGAAACGTTACGGGATACCATAAAGTGCTTTTGGTACGACAGAAGAGACCTGGGAGAACTACCATCGAGTTTTGAGGTACTACCTGATGGCTACGCCGAAATTATTTTTCATTTCGGCAGCGGCTGTAGCGTTTCTTCCAACGGAAGTTTGCAGCCACTGCCATCACCGTTCATGATGGGGCTGCTCAATCAGCCTGTTCTTTTTTACACGAAAAATTGTTTAGAGATCATTGGTGTCAGGTGCTTCCCCTGGACCGTGTTCGATCTGCTCGGACTGCCGTCCGGCAGAGGCGGCGTGCGCATATTTGAACATCCTATCGCCCAGCTTCAATCTACGTTGAATAAGTGGGTCCATGCCGGCAGGATAGACGAAGCGGTGGCTCAGTTGAAACAGTATTTCCTGCATGCACGGTCGCAGATCGCTACCAACAGTATGCTCTTCAAAGCGGGAGTTGCTATGAGAGAGGCAAACGGCACCATGCCGGTAACCCAGGTAGCGGCGGCGGCTCATGCCACGGTTCGTACACTGGAAAGGAACTTTTCGCAATCTTCCGGCTACACCGTTAAAGACGTGTCCCGTCTGATGCGCTTTGAGCAGGTGCGAAACCGGTTATGGCTTTATCCGGATTCCAACATTGCCGGCCTGGCTCATGAGCTGGGCTATACGGACCAATCCCACCTAAGCAGGGAATTCAAGCGCTACACCGGCACTACCCCAGCGGCATTCGCGCGAAAAGCAAAGAAGGGGCAACAGGCTGTAAGCAACGATTTTGTCGCGTTTGTACAAGCTTAACACAGGAGCATTCCGGAATTTTGTGTTCATATGAAAGCTACACTTGAAAGCACGAAATCCGCACAAGATCATTCTATTCACGATGTTATCATTTCCGGCGCAGGGCCTGTAGGCCTATTCCTCGCCTGTGAACTGGCCCTGGCCAAATGTTCGGTCCTGATACTGGAAAAGGCAGAGGATCCGCACTCACCCTTGAAGCAGCTTCCTTTCGGGATCCGGGGTCTCTCGGCGCCTACGATCGAAGCGCTTTACCGCCGTGGCCTGCTAAAAGAACTTGAGATACATAAGCACCTTAAAAACCCTCATCAAAATGCCAAACAAGGGGCCCAGCGTCAGGTGGGGCACTTTGCCGGCATTCCATTTCATGACGGCAATATTGACACTTCTCAGTGGAGGTATCGCCTGCCAAGCTCGACCGACACCAGTCTAATTTCTGAAATGAAAGAGCTTGAAACGGTGCTGACCCGTCGCGCAGCAGACCTGGGTGTAGAGATCAAACGCGGACTTGCCATTACTGGCTTTGATCAAACCGTGGATGGGGTAACTGTTCAGTCAGGCGACCAATCCTTTAAAAGTAAATGGCTCGTAGGCTGCGATGGCAGCCGTAGTGTGGTTCGCAAGGCGGGCGGTTTTGAATTCGCCGGTACGGAACCGGAATTCACCGGCTACTCTACCCAGGTCGACATTGCCGACCCGGAGAAGCTCAGCCCGGGCCGAAACATGACACCAACAGGTATGTACCTGCAATCCCAGCCAGGTTATGTGATGATACAGGATTTTGATGGCGGGGCATTTCATCAATCAGATAAGCCTGTCACGCTTGAACACGTGCAGGAGGTGTTGCGGCGCGTCTCGAACACTGACGTTACTATCCGCGCCCTGCATATCGCGACCACCTGGACTGACCGGGCGCGGCAGGCCACCACCTACCGCAACGGACGGATATTTTTAGCCGGCGATGCCGCGCACATTCACGCACCGTTGGGAGGCCAGGGCCTTAACCTTGGACTGGGCGATGCCATGAACCTGGGCTGGAAGCTCGCCGCAACCATCCATGATGCCGCGCCGGAAGGCTTGTTAGACAGTTATTACACCGAACGGCACCCCATTGGTGCACAGGTGCTGGATTGGTCACGCGCCCAGGCCGCCATCATGAAACCTGACCCCAGCGCACGCGCGCTGAACGCCATTATCCGCGACCTGATGAATACGCGCGACGGCGCTACCTATTTTGCCGGAAGGGTATGGGGTATTTCCATGCATTACAATCCCGGTGGCGGCCACCCGCTGGCAGGTCACAGCGTTCCTAACTTTGCGTTCGAAGACGGTGCCACCATTGGCGAGTTGATGCACGATGGCCAGGGGATACTGCTTGATCTTGATATGCATGCCTCCCTTAAAACCTGGGCGCGTGAATATGGCGGCCGGATCAAGTATGTTGCAGGCAGGGCAAAAGAGCAATTTGGCTTGAGCGCTGTACTGATACGTCCTGATGGGATTATCGCCTGGGCTTCTGACAGCACTCCGGATCTCAGCGAACTTCAAAAGGCTGCCGCCCACTGGTTTGTTTGTAACTCAGAGATCAGGTAACTTCACCAAATCAAAGTTTAACCATGAAGCCGGATTATTTTCAAAAAGCAACCAACCAGGAGATCAGGGAAAGATTTGACAAGGACACTGAACGCTTTTCCAACCTCGAAACAGGTCAGCAAACCACCATCGACGCGCCGCTAACCATGGAGTTGTGCACGGAAGCAGCAAAGTATGCTACCCCACATGCAACGGAACTGCTGGACATCGGTTGCGGCGCGGGCAATTACACCCTGAAGATGCTGGGTAAGATCCCCAACCTGAACTGCCTGCTGAATGATCTGAGCATGCCTATGTTGGAAAAAGCAAAGGAAAGGGTCTCGCCGCAAACGAAGGGCACTGTTACTGTCATCCAGGATGACATGCGCAACCTCGATCTGCCGGACAATCATTTTGATATTATTCTCGCTGCGGCCACCTTGCACCACTTGCGCGATGACAACGACTGGGAATTGATGTTTACTAAAATATATAAGGCGCTCAAACCAGGGGGCAGCTTTTGGGTCTCTGACCTTATCACGCATCATTCCGAAACCATCACCAGGCTATTTGAGGATAAGTATAGCAGCTATTTAGAGACGCTGGGCGGCCCCGAATACCGTCAGAAAGTATTGGATTATGTACATTATGAGGACACCCCACGTTCGTTGAATTATCAGCTGGATTTGCTGGCGAAAGTTGGATTTAGTAAAATAGATATATTACACAAGCACTCGTGCTTCGCAGCTTTTGGCGCAATAAAATAGCACTAACTGCCTGCTCAGCGGACTTTCTCGATGCCCAGGCATTTTGCAGACCATTTTTCAGGCATTGTTACAAGGATCCCTTTTTCCAACAACTCCTTGCCGGTGATGGTCAGCCCTGCCTTCTTCGTCAGCGGTTCGTAGATCCGGTATCGTGAGGAGGGGTTGACCCCGGGTATGCGGAAGGTCCTCGTCACATCGGATGAATTGTTGCGATAGAAGAACAATATCCCCCCCTCTTTCTCTTCATTGAAACGGATGCACCCATCCCAGTTCTGCGTGGTGGGGGCATCGAAGATCTCGCCGGAACGATACCAGCGGGTGAACTGGTACTCCTGCTGCATATGATGGAACCAGTCATTCCACTGTTTGTACCAGTCCCTGGTCGCTGCGTTGATGCGGCGCACATCACCCACCAGGATGGCGGAGGATGGGGCCAGTGAGAAATAGGTCAGCTCGCGCTGGCGCAGCAGGCTGTCACCCATCAGCTGGTTGCCGATCAGCAGTGACGAGATGGGCATGGTGCGCCCCCGCTGGTAGCTCATCTGCCGGATGGAAAGGGGGCCTTCCGGAGCAGGCAGCTCGTAGTTGGTGATCCAGTCATATTCCGCATGCTGCAGGAGGCCGTAGTCGACGCCATTCTGACGGCCATGTGTCTCGTAGGTATAGTCGATGAGGAGATCGGGGAAGGCAGCATGCAGTTCATCGCAGAGCTGCTGTGTCCTTTCGAAGATGGCCCAGTAAGAGCTGGCCCTGTCGCGGTAGGTCTTGCCTGTCCCGGTCTGAGCCGGTGTGATGTAGTCACCTGACAGCAGCGGGTTGGGCTGGTAGGATCCTATCACGACGGCAAGGTCCAGCTTGACATAAGCCAGCTTGCAGGTGCGCACGTAGTAGCTTATCTTCTCTTTGATCATGTCGTACCATGGGGATGCCATGGAAGCAGTATAGGCCTTCGAACCAGCCAGGAAGGGATCAAGACCGTGAACCTGCGTGGGCTTACCCGTGGAGTCCTGCAGCATCCATTCCGGGTGCTGGCGGGCTACGTCACTGTGCTCACTTACCGTGGCGAAGGAGAACCAAAGACCGCCTTTCATGCCTGCTTCGCGGATACGGCGGAAGACGGGTTCGAGACCATGGGGGAACCTGGAGCTGTCGACGCCCCAGTTGCCTGTCTTGTCGAACCAGCCGTCATCGATGATGAAGAGGTCGGTGCCCGAGCCTTTGAGCGCATCGGCCAGAGAAACAATGAGGCTGTCATTGATCCTGTTACGGAAGGGCCGCCAGGTATTGTACATGAGGAGCGGCGGATCCTTGTGCCGGAAGAACTGAATGTCCATGCAGCGCCGGGTGAAGACCTGCAGGTCGCCTTCGAATGCGTCCTGCCATTAAAGAGCAAACATCATTCCCCGGTTTATCTGGTTTGACCCGTATCAGGTGAGACCCGATAGATATCACCATCATCGGTAATGGCGTAGAGGATGTTATTCGAATAAGTTACGTCACGAAATCGCTGATTTTTGTCTGCAAGAAGTCTCTCTTCGCCTACAACCTTGTTGTTCCTGATCACAAGACGATCCACATGCTGCCCGCTGAGGCAGGCAACGAACAAATTATTCTTCCATTCGGGAATGGCGGTACCCTTGTAAAAACAGATGCCGCTTGGAGAGACGACGGGATCCCAATAATAGACCGGCTGTTCCATTCCTGCCTTTTGCTGAATGCCTTCGCCTACCTTATCGTTGGAGTATTCAAGACCATACGTGATCACCGGCCAGCCATAGTTCTTACCAGGACGGATAAGATTTATTTCGTCACCGCCGTGCGGTCCGAATTCGGCTTCCCACAATTCACCGGTGGCCGGATCAATGTCCAATCCCTCCGGATTTCGATGGCCATAAGAAATTATTTCGGGGTTCGCGTTCGACTGATTGGCAAACGGATTGCCTGCGGCAGGCTTGCCGGCCGTCGTTATTCTTATGATCTTCCCCAGATAGGAATTCAACTCCTGCGCCTGCACCCGGATGTCAGGAGCAAATTTTTCGCCTATGCTGACGAAAAGATCGCCGTTCTTGTCAAAAACCAGCCGTGATCCGAACTGCAAATTGCCCTTTGTCGCCGGCGTGGCCCGAAAGACCACTGTAATATTGTCCACCCTGCCTTCTGCCTCATTCAACTTCCCTTTGGCAACGGCTGTCACACTTCCCGACTGATATTTTTCAGAATAACTCCAATAGAGGACCTTATTGCTGGTGAAGTTCGGATCAAAGGCTACATCCAATAATCCACCCTGGCCTGCATACACTACCGCCGGCAAACCAGTGATCTTTTTGACCAGCTGGCCATTCTTATCATCCATCTCCATTGTGCCCGATTTGAGGGTCACCATCAGCCGGCCATCGGGCATAGCCACAATTGCGAAGGGGTCACCGAGCTTTTTGGCAATTTTCTCCACCTTGTAAGGCGTGTTTGTTTTGGCGCCGGCAATCCTGGTTTGCCCCGCGAACGCCGGCTTGTAATTGGCGAATCCGGGTTTTGTTTCGACAGGAGGCAAACTGTCTTTGCCAATGCGGCCTTGTCCGTCGCCAGCATTTGCATTCACCGCCAGATAGCCAAACAACAGCAGCCCCGTCAACAAAAATGAGCTCTTTCTTTGCATAAGAAAATATTTTAAGACCTTGAATTTTGATTGTTCGTACCTTACCGGCGTCATTTTATGCGTGTCAGCTTCCTGCTCAATTCATCGACCAGGGCCCTGCCCTTGTCGACATCGGCAGTGATCTTTTCTTCGTTGAAATCGTGTTCCCCAGTGAAAACTTTCAGGTGTTCCTCCAACGCTTTCCACAGTTGCCTTACTTCGCCGGAGCGGCCTGCCGTCAGGCCTTTTAGGATCCGGATCTTCTCATAATCCGCTATCCCTTCCCTGAGCTTTTCAAACCGGATACAGCTGTTTGCACCTGGGTATACCAAAAAACAATCTCCCGCGGGCCAGCTGCCGAAGCGCGCATCCCTCACCGGGTCTTCGGGCCATGCCTCATAAGCCCAGCGCAGGAACCCATTGTATCCGGCTGCCGCGGCATACCAGCTGATCCACCTCCCTTCCGCCGGCGGTGAGAAGACGAAGTTGTTCGGCTTGGCGGGGTTGCAGCATACATAGTAGGTAGTGGTGGCGCCCCTGGCGGCCCGGGCCTTCACCTCTGCGGAACCGGACTCATTGCCATACAAGAAGCAATAATCGTCCAGCAGCCCGTCCAGTTCCTTATGCCAGTTACCTGCATAGGTGATCTGCCATCCCTTCCAATGTCCTTTGACCACCTTTATGGCAGCCATGGTCTGGCTCATTTCGCTTTCGTTGATGCCGATGTAGGTCCTGGACAGCCAGCCCTTTTTTTCCAGGTGTGCCTTCAGCGCAGTAAGGAAGTCATTCCAGCGTGCAATATAGACGTCCGACCCCGGAGGCCAGGCAGCATATACCTCATTGCCGGTGGATTCATCCAAATAACGGAAACGGTCTCCCCAGGAAACAGGTGTGTACAAGGTAATGGCCTTGTCGACGCCTGCCTGCATAGCCAGGTTTACATAAGTGTCGAAAATGGTAAAGTCATACCGCCATTCCCCATCCTTTCTCTTCATCCAGTCGATCATGCCGCCTTCGATCATGTAGGAATTGTCGGCCCAGGGAGAATGCACTGCGTAGGTAGTGATGTATTTACCTCCCGCGTCCGCATACAGCTGCAGATGTTTTTTCAATAATGCCTTATGCTCCTCCGACCACGGCTGCACGTGGTTGCGCCATGCGATGACCCAGGGGTTCTGCCAAAGGTCCAGCCTGTACCGCCACTCGTGCGGCGGCGGCAGGATCTCAGGCTGAACTTCTATGCTTACCTGCAATTCCCGGGTGGAACTTGTCGTGCGCACCATAAAGACACCTTTGTAGACGCCGGGTTCCAGATCTCCGGGAACATCCACCGACAACCACACAGGCCGCACTGTCCGGCCGGGCAGCTGAAAACGTTCCAGCGGCTCGAACCTGTCAGGCATAAGGTAGGTATTCTTATAGGGAGAGGAGCCGCAGACGGCATCTTTTGCACCATAGGGGTAATTGGACAGGACATACCGGACGAGATCCAATGAAATTTGCTTACGGCTGATGGTCTTTCCACTTGCACTTTTCAGGTCAGCCGTGATGACCCGCACTTGTTCCAGGGTATCCCGCGACCACACCAGCAACTCTGCATTCAGTCTTTCGCCCCTCCAGCCTGCAGTCTTCCATGTGTCGGCCTCTTTCAATTCCGGCACTTCCGTCCTGAACCAGGCCCGATCGGTCGGCACAAAAGAAACATGCAGTCCGCTGTGTTGTTGGGTCCATGCCTGCGGGTCGACCGGCGCGTCCAATGCATATTCAGGCATGTAATGAGGATATTGCAGAGGCAGCCGGGCGGAGTCTATCTCTCCCGGCCTTCGTTGTGCAAACGCTGCTGTATGAAAAAACAATAATAAGATCGTTGCAATTTTTCTTACAGGCATATGGACGTTTAAAGAGCATACAAGGTACGAAAATATCCACATGTCGCCCCGAACTCAGGAAGCTTGAAATCTTTTCAATACCCCTTCCCGGTATACCTTCCCAACGGGCAGTTTTTTAGCCCCGACCGAAACCTCATTCCCTTCCAGGTATTTGACGGCTTTAACCGATACCACGTAAGACTTGTGTATCCTTACAAACTTACCGGCAGGCAATTGCGTTTCGAAGTTCGTGAGCGTTTGTTTGGACATGACCCTGTCCTGTCCCCTGTGGATGAAAATATAATTGCCATATGCTTCCACGTAAACGATCTCATTCAAAAAAACCTTGGTCAGCTTCTTATCCGATCTGACCATTATGAAATGCTCTTCTTCTTTTTGTACAGCAGGCTGCCCTTCCTGGCCTTTGGCGGCCACCTTTTCCGTCGCCTGGACAAAACGTGCAAATGAGAAGGGTTTTAAGAGATAATCCGTCACCGACAGTTCATATCCTTCAAGTGCAAAATCGGGATAAGCTGAAGTGATGATCACCGCGGGATATTTTTTTAATGTTCGCAACATTTCAATCCCGGTGAGATGGGGCATGTTGATATCAAGGATAATGACATCGACATCCGTCTTATTAAGCATCTCCATAGCCTGGAAGGCATCGGCACAACTGCCGGCCAGGTGCAGATACGGCACCTGCCTGATGTAGCCGATCAAAATATCCCTGGCGATGGGTTCGTCTTCTACAATGATGCAATTGATGGTCATTTAGCTCAGATTTATTTTCAGGTCTGCTTCAAAATACGCCGGGTCCTGCCTGATCACTAAGATGTGTTTTTGCGGATAGATCAAATCTAACCTTTGCCGTACGTTCTTCAGGCCGATGCCACCTTTGGACCCTTTCTTTTGCCGCACCAAGTCCGGGTCGACCGAATTACCGGCTTTCATGTGCAGCACGTCGTCCGTTAATTCTATTGAAATATGTACGAAAGCCTGCTGATCCCTGGCGGCAGAAAAATGCTTAAAGCCATTTTCGATAAAAACGATCAGCATTAAGGGAGCAATATAGCGCTCTGAAAAATCACCGGTCATTTCAAGAGCGATCTCCGTCCTTTCGCTCATTCTGATCCGTTCCAGCTCAACATAGCTGCCGATGTAATTCAGTTCCTTTTGCAAGGCTACATAATGCTGATTGGTATCGTATAAGGAATATCGCAGGAGTTCTGATAATTTCAGCATGAGGTCCGGCAGCTTTTGGGATCCTGCAACAGATAAGCCATACAGGTTATTTAAAGTATTGAATAAAAAATGGGGATTCAGCTGCGCTTTTAAATGCCGCAGCTCGTTCTCTCTTTGCTCCTTATCCAGGATCAGCCTGTCCAAACCTATTTTAAAGAACATCGCCACTATGGTGAAGGCTATCACACTAAAGGCAATATGCTCGTTGTGCCAGTCGACGCGGTCCCGGATATGGAAGAGCGCATAAAAGATCAGGCCAACGGCGTTCAATATGTAAGGGACAAGAAAGATCAGCAGCAGAACCTGCAGCAGGTAAAGCACGCCCCCTAAAACCCATTTACCCCGCTGGAAAAAGGGCAATATCAGCAGGTTTTGGGAATAAGATGGAATAGCCAGCTCCAAGGTCTCCTGTAATACGATACAGATCAGCGCCCAACCGCTAAGCCGCTGTGGATACTCTTTCAGAACAATATACAGGCAAAACACGATGATCCAGAAAGCCAGCTGGGTATAAACTTTAGCCGGACTGGTGAATAATCGCGTCCAGTCGAATCGTTTCATGATCCAAATAAAGCGCAGTCGGGGGGATAAACCAAATTTTGATGATCAACATCTGCTTTCCGGTGATGAACGTCTGCCGGTCTGTTCATCCCCCCGGGGTAAACGTTCACCCTCACCTGCCCTGCTTTCAGCATTATTGTTTTGGGGGCTGTTCTTGGATAAATAGTTTTGGCTAAATCTTACATGATCATGAGCGCAAAATCGATCCTTATCATCATTGTCCTGACGGCGTTGATAGTCAAAAAAAGCCTGGCGGCTGACACACTGGAAAACTCATTATTGCGGGATATTCCCGCCTGGCTGGCTGAATACCATGTGCCCTGCGCCGGCGTTGGCCTGATCGAAGATGGCAGGATCAAATGGATCAGGGTGTTTGGCATCCGGCAGAAGGGTATCCCTGCGTTAAACAATACCCTCTTTAATATCGCTTCGCAAACCAAGCCCGTTACAGCCATGCTCGTTTTACGGCTGGTTCGATCCGGCGCATGGGACCTTGACGAGCCCCTGGCACACTATTGGATTGACCCGGACATCGCCGGCGACCCTTATTTAATGAAATTGACCACCCGCTATGTACTGAGCCACCAATCGGGGTTCCCCAACTGGCGGACAGATAATGATTCCATCAAATTACACTTCAACTTTGAACCAGGTACCCGATTTGGTTACTCAGGAGAGGGTTATGAATATTTAAGACATGCCCTGGAAAATAAGTTCCGCAAACCTTTAAATCAATTGCTCGATTCTTTGTTATTCAAGCCGTTGGGCATGAAAGACACCTATTACTGGAGCAAGGATCTGGACACTGCCCGGTTTGCAATGTGGCATGACGGGCAGGGCAACCGGTACACGACATCCATTCAGACACCGGTGAATGCTGCGGATGATCTGATCACTACGGTTGAGGATTACTGCCGCCTGGGGACCTATGTGATCGGCGGTGCAGGCCTCTCCGACACCCTTTATACCGAGATGGTCAGGCCGCAGGTGAAAATCAAAACAGACTATTACAGAAACCTTGGCTGGGGCCTGGTGAACAACCTGCCAAATGATGAATATGCACTGGAGCACGGCGGCTCGGATATAGGCGTGCGTACTATGGCTATTTTCCTGCCAAGATCCAGGAAAGGGATCGTGGTGTTGACCAATGGAGATAACGGCATATTCGTTAGCGACCGGATCATTAAAAGGGTGCTCAACCTTGGCGCCAGGATCCTGGAAACCATGAACAAGGGAGCCGGCACCCATGAACGAATAGTTTTGCCGGATTCCGTTGTTCAAAGCTACACGGGATCATATGAGCAGCATAATGGCAAGCTGATGAAAGTGACCAGGGAAGGCAACGCCGTAAAAGTTTCCGGTGATGGCCTGCCGACCGCAGTGCTATTTCCTGAATCAAAGAATAAGTTTTTCCTGGAAGGCTATGATGTACAGATCGAATTTCCGGATACGCTTTCACTCATCATATACGAGGGCGGCAGGCAGGTGATGAAACTCAACAGGAAATAAGGCAACATGAAAAAAAACGAGTATTTACGACCCCGGGCTTTCCCATCATCCGGCTGGTCCCGTGCCGTCATTTATGATCATGAATTCCTATCTTTGTCGCCAACCGGCCATGCTACTCTATTCGGGTAATGAACGGAGCCATTTATGGACAAAAAGATACTAATTGTGGAGGATGAGTTCATTGTAGCCAATGACCTTCAACTGACATTGGAAAAAGCAGGCTTTATTGTTTGCGGTATCGCAGCTTCTGTAGATGAGGCAAGGGAGATTGTCAAAAAGGAAAAACCATCACTTGCCTTGCTGGATATCCACCTTAAGGGAAAGCTGGATGGCATCGACCTTGCAAAAGAATTGAAAGAAAATAATATAGGGTTCGTATACCTCTCGGCAAATTCCAACCAGCAAACACTTGAAGCTGCAAAAGCTACAGAACCTTATGGCTTTCTTGTAAAACCCTACCGCGAAAAAGACCTTCTTGTAACACTTGACATTGCCCGTTACAGGCTTGAATATGGCCTGGAGTCAAGGATCAGGCGTGAGAACCACCTGCATCACCAGCTTACTGACATCATACATGAGCATACTGCCTGGGAAACCAAATTTATGCGTATTGCCAGGGCTATTCAATCACACATCCCCTTTGATTATATTGCTGCCATAAAAAGGGCTGACGACCTGCCATACTACGGGGTCAGCTTTTTGCGTATTGGGTTCGATGAATACCAACTGATAAAAACAGATGAATTGTTGACCATTACCGGGTTGAAAGCCCCCGAACTTCATAAAATACTTGAGGCTTCTCCTCCCAATAATAAGGCAACCTGGTACAATGGCCGCGATTTTGAAAATAGTTGCGGACTCAACCCCATGAAGAAGCTGCTTGCCGATAGCTTTCAGCTGGCATCAAACCTTGTTATACCGGTGCTGCCGGCCAACGGAGGCATATTTGTTTTTTCCTTTTTCAGCCATCGCAGCGATGCCTACAACCAGGAGCACCTCTCTTTGCTTTTCAGGCTGCAGCAGCTGTTAACCATTGCCCTGGACAGCGTATCGACATTCAGCGTTGATGATCAGGGCAGGAAAAGAGAAAAGGTTGGAAGTATTTCTTCAAAAGGAACTGCCATCAGTCCTGTTTTTGAAGGTATAATAGGCAACAGCGCCGCCCTGCTGAATGTACTGGACGCAGTATCCCAGGTAGCTCCCCTGGATACCTCCGTGCTGATATTAGGGGAAAGTGGTACAGGCAAGGAGAGAATTGCCGATTGTATCCATCAGGGTTCCTCTCAGAAAAACAAGTCATTTGTAAAAGTAAACTGTGCTGCATTACCAGCCACTTTAATAGAATCCGAATTATTTGGCCATGAAAAAGGCTCTTTTACAGGAGCGCTGGATAAGCGTATAGGAAAATTTGAACTGGCGGAGGGTGGAACTATATTCCTGGATGAGATCGGAGAAATGCCCCTTGAAATGCAGGTGAAATTACTGAGGGTATTGCAGGAAAGGGAAATTGAGCGGATCGGCGGCCGGCAAACAATCAAAGTAAATGTACGTGTCATCGCCGCAACCAACAGGAACCTTGAAAAAGAAGTGGCTGAAGGAAGATTCCGTCTTGATCTTTATTACAGGTTGAATGTATTTCCCATCATGCTGCCTTCTTTACGCGACCGCAAAGAAGACCTTGCCCAATTATCTGAATTCTTTGCGTCCAGGTGCTGCAAAAGATTTAATAAACCTTTTCAGGGTATAAGTCCCCGGATGATGCAGCAACTGGAGGCTTATGACTGGCCTGGCAATATTCGTGAACTGGAAAATATCATAGAACAGGCTGTCATCATGAATGACGGGCAGTCGGCATTGATATTAAAGCGCCCCTTGCCTGGCAGGAATATTATGCATACAGGCGCCGGTGAAAATGAAACCACCGCCCCATCGATAAGGTCACTGGATGATATTAAAAACATTCAAAAACAGACCGAGGTAGATTACCTGTCTTCTATCCTGCATAAGACCAAAGGCCGCATCAGGGGGAAAGGAGGGGCTGCAGAGCTTTTAAATCAAAAGCCTACCACATTGGAATCACGGCTGGCAAAACTGGGCATTAAAAAAGAGGACTTTTTCTGAATGTACTCCGACAATTTCGGAGCCAGACCCATCATACTCCGAAGCTATCGGAGGCTTCAGATGGATCAGGAAATAAAATCCCCTGTCGTTATTTTTCCAACTCTTTCATTTTCACCCCATTGCTCTGTCCAATATTATTTTCCTTTCTTCCTCCATGGGTTGGCATATTAATCGAACTGGTAATGGGAAATTACCATTATGCTGAAGTTAAACCATTCCATGAACGCTTTTGAGATCCAGGGCCTTCAAAACGGAGAAAATAATGCACCAGCTAACAAAGAATTGTTCAGGATCATCTGGATAAGGAAAGGCTCCGGCGTCTTGTATGCAGACTTACGTACATACGCAATCAGCTGCGATACGATCTGTTGTATGAAGCCAGGTCAGGCAGTAAGATTTGAGCCGGCTGAAGAGACGGATGGATATACACTCTCTTTTTCGACTGATTTCCTCGCAATGGCCGGAAATCATATGGAGCCTCTGTATCATTCCGCCTTATTTCATCCTCTTTCTCCTTCTTCCATCATAAAACTGGAAAACAGCCCGGAAATGCTGGAAGTAGCTGAAAAAATGGTCATGGAATTTTCAAACGCTTATCCCGGCAAAGAGGAAATTTTGAGAGGACTGCTGAGAATATTCCTGATATATCTTAACAGGCACCAGGAGGACGCCCAGCCACCACTCATCAACCTGAATCAATCAGGGCTAGCTTCGATGTTCTTCCGCCTTCTGGAGAAAAATTTTGCAAGCAGGAAAATGGTATCGGATTATGCCCAGGACCTTTCGGTAACGCCCAACTATTTAAATGAAATTGTAAAAAGAGCTTCAGGCTTTCCGGCAAGCTATCATATCCGGCAACGCATCATCCTCGAAGCAAAACGGAAAGCAGCATATGTACGAACGAGTATGAAAGAAATTGCCTACGACCTGGGCTTTGATGATATTTCCCATTTCAGCAAATACTTCAAAAAAGCATCGGGCATCAGCTTTACTGATTTTAAAAAGGAAATTTCGCAGCAATTCAGTTTTGCATGCTGATTTAACTCCAGGTCCCTAAAAAAGCTTTATGATTCACAAAATAGCTGGCCTACACCATATCAGGGCGATTGCAAGCTCGGCTCAACGGAACTATGAATTTTACACAAAATTGCTCGGTCTCAGGCTGGTGAAAAAAACAGTAAATGTGGATGATCCCAGGGCTTATCACCTGTATTATGGAAATAAAACAGGCGATCCGGGCACGCTCCTCAGTATACTTTCATGGGAGAATATCGGTCCCGGATATCCCGGTACGGGCATGGCTACGGAAATAAGTTTTTCTGTGCCGCCCGGCAGCCTGGAATCATGGAAGGAAAGACTTGAACGGTTCAGTGCCGGCTACGGTGAAAAAGATGATGGATTTGGAGGGGAATATCTTCACTGCAGCGATCCCGATGGTCTGAAATTTAACCTGGCAATCTCCGGCAGGGAGGATACAAGGCGAGGGTGGCATGGGAGCGAGGTGCCCGAAACGATGGCTATAAAAGGCCTCCATAGCATTTCACTGATGGTGAAAAGCACAGAAGAAACAGCACAGATCCTGACGGATGTTTTTGGTTATGCACTGGCAGACCGGAAGGGCAACAAAAGCCGTTTTATCACTGATGCGGCTGCAGATGCAAATATCATTGACCTGGTTGAAATGCCTGACGGCCCCAACGGATATGTAGCCGGCGGCACTATACATCATGTTGCTTTTCGTGTGCACAGTGAGGAAGCGCTGACCTTTTTTCGTGAAAAGATCCTTTCACATGGGCTGAGCATTACTCCTAAATCCGATATTGCTTATTTTTCTTCATTTTATTTCAGGGAACCCGGAGGTGTTTTATTTGAGCTTTCGTCCGATGAACCTGGTCTTACCGTGGATGAATCGGTGGAAGATCTGGGCTCACATCTGCAACTGCCTGCCCGGCTGGAATACATGAGAGATAAATTAGAGCATATTCTGCCGCCTTTGCATTCCCGATAAAACGTACACCGTGTCCCTTCGTTTGTCTATTGATTTCGCTATTTCCTTCCATTAGATTTACAAAAAATAAAATAGTGATCTACATCACAACTTTCCCGCCTGTTATTGAATGTGATGCAGATCACGCAATCCTCCTCTCATTTCGACATTACTTTGTATCGTCAATCAGACAAAACAAAAAATCATCAAAAAATGGAAACGAAAATTTTTAAGATCGACCCCTCCAAAAGCACTATTGAATGGGTCGGCAAAAAAGTAACCGGCGCCCACAACGGCACCATCGACATTGCAGACGGCACCCTCTCACTCACCGACGGCAAGCTCGCCGGCGGCAAGTTCACTATCGACACGGCCTCCATCAGGATCCTGGACATCACGGACCTCAACACCAATGCCCAGTTCGCCGGGCACCTGGCTTCGGAGGATTTCTTCGGCATCGAGAAATACCCCACGGCGACCCTGGAGATCATCAGTGTGTCGCAAGGGCTCAATAATACCTATCATGTTGATGGCATACTTACTATCAAAGGCATTAGCCATCCCATCGAATTCGACGCGGATGTGAGCAATATCCAGGGCGATACCCTGCAGGCTTCGGGCAAGCTGGTCGTCGACCGTACCCAATACGGCATGCGGTTCCGCAGCGGCAGCTTCTTCAAGGACCTCGGCGATACCCTTATCTACAATGACTTTACCCTGAACGTCCGGCTCAACGCCAAAGCGGCTTAGGCAAGGTGTTTCAATCTCATTCATCATCTCTTAACATCTTTTATCATGCCATACGTCAAAATAGAGATCACCCGCGAAGGTACGAGCCGCGAACAAAAGGCCACCCTGATCAAGGGGGTGACGGATCTCATCAGCGATACACTCAATAAGGATCCGCGGCTCACCTTTGTGGTTATCCAGGAATATGATCTGGATGACTGGGGCCATGCAGGGGAACAGGTCTCGGAACTTCGTAAAAAAGGCATTACTGCCGACAGAAAAAAGTAATATGAAAAAGCAAACCATCATCCAAAATCCCAACCGGCATGAAAACCTGCATCATACTGTTGTCTATCTTTATTACGGTGACGGCGGCCGCGCAGGCGCCGTCAGCAAAAAATACAAGGAACATGAAAAATTACAGCACGGACTCCGCAGCTATCGCCGGAGTCCTGAACAACGTCTATTTCAAGGGTATTTATGAAGGTGACGTCAAACTCCTGGAGAGCATTTACTTTGCCAACACTTTGCTCTTTGGAGACGTCAAGGGCCAGCCTTACTATAAGACACTGGCCCAGTACCTGGATGGCGTCAAAAATCGCCAAAGTCCGAAGGATTCAGGCAAGCCATTCAGCGGAGACATTATCGCAATCGAGATCGTCAACTCCATCGCAGTAGTAAGGGTACAGGTGAAGATGTATGATTTCAACTACTTTGAGCTGCTGTCCTTTCATAAATTCGATGACAAATGGCTCATCGTAAATAAAATGATCTCCGACGTCCAACAATAACAAAACTGAAAATCGATGCCTATGTGGTACAATACTGCTGCAACCAAGCTGTTAGGAATAGAATATCCGATCCTCCAGGGTCCTTTCGGAGGCAATTTTTCCTCCGTCAGGCTGGCTGCACTCGTCTCCAACATGGGTGGTGCAGGCGGATTCGGCGCCTATACCCTGACCCCGCAGGAAATTGTTCAGGTGAGCAGGGAGCTCCGCCTGGCAACGGACAAACCTTACAATATCAACCTCTGGGTGTCGAATACTGACGTCAGAGGCGGGGGAGTGACCGATGCGGAATTTGATAAAGCAAAAGTACTTTTCCAACCTTATTTCGAAGAGCTGGGGCTCGCGTTCCCGGAAAAGCCGGCTTCGGTGTTCAGTCCTTTTGAGGACCTGGTACAAGCCATCCTCGATACAAGGCCGCCGGTGTTCAGTTTTGTCTTCGGCATCCCTTCCGCCGACATCCTGGAACAGTGCAGGAGAAAGGGTATCATTACCGCTGGCGCTGCTACCACACTGGACGAGGCCATTGCGTTGGAAGCTGCCGGCGTAGACCTGATCGTCGCCTCCGGCTTTGAAGCCGGCGGCCACCGGCCGTCCTTCCTGGCCCCTGCGGAAAACTCCCTTACGGGCACTTTCGTGCTGGTGCAGCAAATCAAGGAAAGGGTAAAGACGCCCGTCATTGCTGCGGGCGGCATCGCCACCGGCAAAGGGATAGCCGCAGCGCTGACACTTGGCGCCGACGCGGTACAGATCGGCACTGCCTTTCTGGCCTGCGAAGAATCAGGCGCCCCGGCCTTCCACAAAAGCCTCCTGTTTTCCGACCCGGCGAAGTACACCGTGCTGACCCGTGCCTTCACGGGCCGGCTGGGCCGCGGACTGATGAACCGGATAAGCAGCGAAGTCAGCGGGCGGGATAAAGACCTTCTACCCTTTCCGCTCCAAAGCCGCCTCCTTAGTTCCGTGCGGCAAACGGCAATCGCCCGGGAGCAATGGGAGCTGGTCTTTTCCTGGGGCGGGCAGATCGCGTCCATACTCACCCACACCCGGGCAGCTGATCTGATGGCGGCGCTTATAAAGGAAACGAACATGATCTTTGATAACATTACACACCAGGTAGTATGAACAACAATAAAGTTTGGTATGTCACCGGGGCCTCCCAGGGATTGGGACTGTCCCTGATCAAACAGCTCCTTTCCGCGGGCTATCGCGTAGCCGCCACCTCGCGGTCTGCCTCCGGGCTACAAAAAGCTGCCGGCACGGTGGGCCGGAACCAATTTCTTGCATTGGGGGTGGATCTGACAAGCGCCGACGCCATCCGCCACTCTATAGAACAAACTGTCGCCACTTTCGGGACCATCGATGTCATCGTCAACAACGCCGGGTACGGGATGACAGGCACAGTAGAAGAACTGGAAGAAGAAAAGATGCGGGCTATCTTCGAGATCAATGTCCTGGCCACTATCAATGTAACGAAATACGCCCTCCCCTATCTGCGGAAGCAGCGGTCGGGGCATATTATCAATATCTCCTCGGTGGCGGGCTTTGTCGGTGCTCCCGGCTGGTCTGTTTACTCCGCTACCAAATCCGCTGTCATCGCCTTCTCTGAAGTTTTGGCCCTGGACGTCCGGGGACTTGGGATCAAAGTAACTGTCGTGGCTCCCTCGGGTTTCCGTACCGGCTTCCTCACGAAAGATTCCCTTGTCTCCGTCGAAAGCCAGATCGCCGATTATCAGTCCGTCACCAGTACGCAGGCCCGCTATGCTGCAATGAACGGCGTGCAGGACGGCGACCCTGAAAAAGCCGCGGCCCTGTTCATCCGGCTCGCAGAAAACCCCGAACCTCCCCTACACCTCTGGCTGGGCGGTAACGCCTTTGACCGGGCCAGCGAAAAGATCGAATCCATGGGAGAAGAAATTAAGAAATGGAAGGACCTCTCCCTCTCCGCTGATTTTAAATAAAATTTAAATTATGAAAAAGACCAGAAACACACTTGCCAGTACGATCATTACCGGAGCCATTGTCTTGTTCTCCGTCTCCGCCAGCGCTCAAACCGGACCCGCCACGGGAGTCAGGCGCACCGACCTCCAGCAGCACGATCTCAGCATCCCCGGACGCGAGGTGGTCCAGGTGCGCGTCGACTTCGGCCCGGGAGTGGTCGCCCCCAGGCACAAGCATCCGGGCGAAGAGATCATCTATGTCCTCGAAGGTACGCTGGAGTACCAGGTGGAAGGCAAGCCTCCGGTGACGCTGAAAGCCGGCGGCGTTTTGTTCATCCCCGCCGGAACGATCCATGGGGCGAAGAATGTCGGCAGCGGCAACGCGAGTGAGCTCGCCACCTATGTCGTCGAAAAAGGGAAGCCGCTCTCGACGTTGGTCAAGTGAGCGCCTTGTTAATTGGAAAACCTGATCAAAAAGAGAGATATGTTGAAAAAACTTTATTATATGACCCTCACTATTCTACTTGCTGCCGGCATCACAGGGGCGATCCTGGCGGTCGGAATGCCCGGCAAAGACAGGCTGCCTTCTCTCAGCGGCGCCACCCAATGGCTCAATTCACAACCCATATCGGCAGCCGACCTGCACGGAAAGGTCGTCCTCATTGAGTTTTGGACGTATACCTGCATCAATTGGCGGCGCACCCTTCCCTATGTCCGCGCCTGGGGCGAAAAATATAAAGCTCAGGGACTCGTGGTGATCGGTGTGCACACTCCGGAATTCTCCTTCGAGAAAGCGGTCGACAATGTTCGGTGGGCTGTGAAAGACATGAAGATCGGCTTTCCCGTTGCTATGGACAATAACTATGCGGTCTGGAATGCTTTCGGGAATGAATACTGGCCAGCTCTTTATTTCGTCGATACAAAGGGGAATATCCGGCATCACCAGTTCGGCGAGGGCAATTACGAACAGTCGGAAAAGGTCATTCAACAATTGCTGGCTGAGGCCGGGGTCAAAGATGTCAGTCATGAGCTGGCGCCGGTGGATCCTGCAGGCGCCGAAGTGGCCGCCGACCTGAGCACAGTGGGCTCTTCAGAAAACTATCTGGACTATGCGCGTACCGTGGATTTTGCATCCCCCGGTGGCGCCAAAGCAGACCGGCGTCATCTCTATGCCGCCCCCACCAGGTTGAGGCTCAATGAATGGGCCCTATCAGGGAATTGGACCATGGGACGGGAGGCTAATGTATTGAATGAAGGCAACGGACGGATCCTGTACCGATTTCACGCCCGGGATGTCAACCTTATCATGGGGCCGGCGGCGCCGGGAACCTCGCTGCGTTTTCGTGTACTCATCGACGGGAAGGCGCCGGAAGCAGCTCATGGAATCGACGTTGACAGCCAGGGTAACGGCACAGTGACCGAACAGCGAATGTATCAACTCATCCGGCAACCGGCGCCCATCACGGACCGGGAGTTCGAGATCGAGTTTCCTGATGCGGGGGTGGGAGTATTTGACTTTACGTTCGGATAGACAAATTGTAAACATCTAAAACATATTAAAATGATCCACGACAACCAAAGCCGCCGTCACTTTCTTGGCGCTGCAGCCACAACGGCGGTGACACTCGCTGCAACGCAATTCGGAATCTTAGATGCTGCGGCCGCGCAAGCTGAAACGGGAGCATCGGGGGATACGGCCCGGATCAAGCCGGCAGCAAATACGTCGTTCGGCCCACTGAAGCAGATCGATGCCGGCGTATTGAACGTCGGCTATGCCGAGGCAGGCCCAGACAAAGGGCCGGTGGTAATTCTTCTTCATGGCTGGCCCTACGATATTCACAGCTATGTCGATGTTGCCCCCTTGCTGGCGGCAAAGGGCTACAGGGTGATCGTCCCCTATCTACGGGGCTATGGCACGACCAGGTTCCTCTCGGACAAAACCTTCCGGAACGGTCAACAATCCGTCCTTGCCGTCGATATTATCGCATTTATGGATGCCTTAAAGATCGAAAAAGCCGTCATCGCCGGCTTTGATTGGGGCGCCCGGACGGCTGACATCCTTGCAGCGCTCTGGCCTGAGCGTTGTAAGGCCATTGTCTCTGTCAGCGGATATCTCATCGTCAATCTGATAGCGAATGCAAAGCCGTTGCCGCCAAAGGCGGAATTGGGATGGTGGTACCAGTATTATTTTGCCACCGAGCGCGGCCGCCTCGGGTACGATGCTAACCGCCACGATTTTTCCAGGCTCATCTGGAACCTTGCCTCGCCGAAATGGGACTTCGATGATGCCACGTTCGAACGCAGCGCAGCGGCATTTAATAACCCTGATCATGTCGCCATCGTGATCCATAATTACCGCTGGCGCCTCAGCCTGGCGGAAGGTGATCCTCAGTATGACAAACTGGAAAAAAAGCTGAGCGAAAGGCCTGTTATCACTGTGCCCGCCATCACCATTGGCAGTGATTTCGATGGTGCGGCCGCGGACGGAAAGCCCTATGCCAGCCAATTTTCGGGCAAATATTCCCACCGGATCCTCAATGGCATCGGTCACAACGTACCCCAGGAAGCTCCACAAGCCTTTGCCGATGCTATCATCGAGGCCGACAGGTACTGAAATAATCACCAATTAAAAACGAATAAGATGGAAACACAATCACAACAAATACAACAAACCTATAAGGCTTACAGCTTTAAAGAATTAGGGATTCAGGATGTTGAGTTGACAAAACCTACTTCCCGTGTAGGTAAAAAAAGCTTTCTTGTCTTTAAGAATAACAAGTATGTCACTGTTCCTACCGACACGATTGCCTTTTTCTATGTAAAGAATGAATATTCAATTATTGCATGTTTCGACCGGCAGGAGTATTTTGTGAACTATTCCCTGGAATATATCCAGAACGTTTTATCAGAGCTGCAATTTTTCAGGTTAAACCGCCAGCACCTGGTCAATTTCAATGCAGTAAAAGAGGTGGAGCATTACTTTGCCCGGAAGCTCCTGGTGAAGCTGATTATTCCCGTCACAGAAAAATTGGTTGTTTCAAAAGAAAAAGCCAGCAGTTTTTTGCGCTGGCTTGAAAACAGGTAATCATTTTATAATGATTCACCCGGGATCCGGTGAGATCAGCGGAGTGATTTGAAGGCAGCGCGGAGCTCCCGGGTGAAAAGTTCAGGTTGTTCCCACGCAGCAAAGTGGCCTCCCTTGTCAACTTTGTTATAATAGATGAGTTTGGAATACGCCTGCTCTGCCCAGTTTTTCGGAGCTGCGTAAATCTCATCCGGGAAAACGCTCACGGCAACCGGGATAGTAATATTTCGCGGATCGAAAAAGCCGCCTTTTGCAATCTGAGAGGTTTCCCAATAGAGGCGAGCCGAAGAGATTGCCGTATTTGTAAGCCAGTACAATGTAATATTGTCGAGAATATCATCCCGGGTGAGCCCTTCCTTCTGTCCGTCGAAAACACGTGCAATGAGCTCATAGCTTCGTGCATCATGATCCAGCATCCAGCCCGCGAGTCCGATGGGTGAATCTTCGATCCCATACAGCGTCTGCGGACGGAGGCTCATCTCGTTCGCATAGCCTAAGCCCTTCTTATAGAAAAAGTCCAATTGCTGGTACGCATTCTTTTCGTCGGCTGAAAGACCTGACGGAACTGCACCTCCTGACGACAGCGCTTTTGAAATATCTGCCGGGACAGTGGCAGCCATGTTGGTGTGGATGCCGATCAATTCCGGAGGCGCGATCAACGCCATTGTCTCCGAAACAGCATTCCCCCAATCTCCACCCTGTGCCACGTATCTTTTATATCCAAGCCGCTTCATCAGTTCTATCCATGCATGTGCGACCCGGACAGGTTCCCAACCTGTAGTCGTCGGCATGGCTGAAAAACCGTAGCCGGGCAGCGAAGGTATGACAACGTCAAAAGCGTCTTCGGCCTTTCCGCCATAGGACACAGGATCGGTAAGCGGGGCGATGACCTTCATCTGCTCGATGATCGAGCCTGGCCAACCATGTGTGATGATGACCGGCAATGCATTCTTATGTTTGGAACGAACGTGGATGAAGTGAATATCCACCCCGTCAATGTTTGTTATGAATTGCGGTAAGGCGTTCAGTTTTGCCTCAACTTTTCGCCAATCGTACTCTTTCGCCCAATAACTTGCGAGTTTCTGCATCGTAGCGAGCTGCACCCCCTGCGACTCATCGCCGACGGTCTCCTTCTTCGGCCATTTTGTTGCCAATATTCGCTGGCGAAGATCTTTAAGGTCTGCATCCGGAAACTGCACTTTGAAGGGACGGACCTCTTCGTCGGATATGAGTTTAACGGATGGTCCGTTTTGGGCATTGCTAAATGTACCTTGCAGGGCAAGGGCTCCTGCCACAATCGTGCTTGCGATAGCTTTACTCTTTTTCATTGGTTTAATTTTTTAAATACTTGGAAATTATTCGTAAAAATAACTCCTGTATTAAGCCTTCTCCAACCACCAATCAGGTTGGGCGGGCTAAATTGTCCTTAAACCAGCCATTTTTGAGCTTGAACTTCTGTTAACCAGTTCACTTGGCGAATACCCAAAACGCTTTTTAAAAGCATAGGAGAAATGCGATAAATTCTCAAAGCCTACTTCATAATATACCTCCGATGGTTTACCGTGCTTTTCCGAAAGCTCGTAATGCGCCAATTCCAACCTTTTTTCCGTCAGCCATTCCTGGGGGTTCTTCCTGAATATTTTCTTAAAATCCCTTCTAAAAGTCGAAAGGCTTCGCCCTGTCAGATAGCAGAACTTTTCCATCGTCATATTGAACTTAAAATTTCGCTCCATGAAATCGGAAAGATCTATTTTTCCTGGTTCTTCGAAATTGGCAAGCAAACTATCCATATCCTTATCAATCGCTCTCAATATGGTAATGGCCTCTTCAATTTTAAGATCAGCGATGTTTTCGGGCAGGCCTTCAGATAAATCGAAATAAGGGATGAGTGAGGCCATACAACTTTCCAGCAAAGGGTGCTTACCAAATTTGAGCAGCTTTTGAATAGGCGATGGCTTGCCAACAGCTTTGTACCTGCTATAATATTCTTTTAACCGATCCTTAGTAAGATGCATGGCGACAGTCTTATGCGGTCTCCCATCTTTAGGATAATTAACAATGGTCGCCAGCTGATTTCTTGGGATCAGGAATATATCCCCTGCCCCAAACGTATAGGTGGCATCATTTTGAACAATTTTTGTCTCGCCCGAAATAAACCAAACCAGTATATGCTGTTCAAACATTACCTCGGTCTTAAAAAACTTACCATTGAATGTCGCCAGCTTGATATCAGGGGTAATATATTGGGTCTGAAATTCCATGCGATCGTTGCACAAATATAAAATAAAATTATCCCGGGAATAGCACACCTGTCATTTGCTCACTCAATACCCACAACTTCTCCGCATTATGCCCATCGAGAGAATAGGACCTTACGCCGTGTAAAGACAGTGGATCATCATATTTGTGTTGGATGTTTCCCTCATCCAATTCTGCTATGTCCGCATTTTCGCAATATACACCTCCAATGTCTTTGAGCTGTGGGCTGGTAGCGCACCATACCGTAGTCGCAGCGCCTTGTTCCACGCTTTTCAATTTTGCAGCCACTTCGGGAAAAATATCCCCATTAGCGTCTTGCAGGCCCATTTGCTGAAACAAACCTGCAGGCGCATTACGTCCCAACTCTGTACCGTAGACAGCACCCGGATGCAGGCTAAAAGCGCGTATTCCAAAGTCTGCGCCACGGCTATCCAGCTCAACAGTAAAAAGATTATTCGCTGTTTTGGACTGGCCATATGCCTGCAGAGTTTCATAGTCCCGTTCCAGAAAATTCGGGTCTTCGAAATTAAACGGAGCAACCTGGTGTCCGTAAGAAGAGACGTTTATTACCCTTGCGCCCCCGGCTTTTTTTAACGCCGGCCAAAGCCTGGCCGTGAGCTGAAAATGCCCTAAGTGATTAGTGGAAAGCTGAGATTCGTAGCCCCGTCCGTCACGCCGCAACGGGACCCACATAATACCCGCGTTATTAACCAAAATATGCAAGGGCTCCCCCGTCGCCAAAAACTTATCCGCCAGCAGATCAATTGATCCCGGGTCCATCAGATCCATTTGCCAGACATGTACATTCCTTAAACCCGTCAGGTTCTTTCCGGCTTTATCTATATCACGCGCCGGGACGATCACTTTTGCTCCCGCGCTTGCAAATGCTTTTACCGTCACCAGACCTATTCCCGCGTAGCCACCGGTGACTAACGCTGTTTTTCCAGTAAGATCGATACCCTCGATAATTTCGCTTGCAGTCGAGCGATAACCAAAGCCCGAGCCGATGGGATTTTGCAATACACCATTGTAATTGGTCTGAACTTTTCCTTTCATACTTATTGATTTTAGAAAGTCAAAGTTAGCAGGCTGTATCGTGGCAAGGTTTGTTTAAAACGTCAAATTACTTTGTTTATCGCGTCATTTTGGAAACATCACTCCGTCCGCAAGGCCTTCACTGGGTTTGCCATTGCTGTTTTGACCGCTTGAAAGCTAATGGTTGCTAAAGCAATCAGCAAGGCCGCTGCACCGGCTGCAATAAATACCCAAACGTTTATACCGATCCGGTATTCATAATTCTGCAGCCAGTCATGCATTAATTGCCGGATAGCCTTGTTGGCATAGGCCGGCACCGGCGTGTTGAGGTCTTCCCCGATGGAGGTTTCAACAAAGCTCAGCAGGATCTCCCGCGAGCCTTGAACCATGGCATATTGTTGTTGTAGGATCATCATGACAGTTTAGTCCATAACTTTTCTGCCGACCGGCCTCTTCCTCACCAATTGCCTGGGTATCCACCGGCGCTGCAACCAACGTCTTACCGGCTCATCATACAGCTTCAGACTGGCGTATGCGATCCCTACGGCAGACACAAATGTAGCAAGGGCGTAAGGGAATGCGTGCAAGAACCCGACGCCCTTGTGGTCACTCACCCATCCGGTGTAGATATAGATGAGGGGATAATGCGTGATATAAATGGGGTATGAAATATCTCCGAAAAATTTACACACGCGGGCGCCTGCCTTCCCTGTCATTTCACCACTTGCGCCCAGGTAAACGATCAGCGGAAACACCCCCATAATGGTCAATGATTCGTACATTCCATTCATCCATAAATGCTTCTCTCCCCCTATCCTGGGCATAGCCAGGACCACCAGGAGCAACAGGCTACACCATAAAAAAGCATGGCTGATCCGGGTCAGCATCACGGTCCGGGAGAGCAATAATCCGGCGAAAAATGGATACATCATGCGGGTAAAGCCAATGCGCAGCTGCAGCGCATCAATGGACCAGCCGCCAATGACATCGCCGCTCTTGCATGTCACGGTATAATGGACGAGCGCTGCTCCCGCCAGGATCACGAGGATCGACAAGGCTGATTTGGAGAATTTCCGGACAAAGAGGGCATACAGAATATTAGCGATGTATTCAAAGAACAGCGACCATCCGGGGCCATCCAGCGGGTGCATCTCCTGCCAACCCCTTATATCCATGGAGATAGGTACGGGGATCAGCGTAAATCCGATCAGCATGATCAACAGCATCTTCCAGACGGGAATGGTGTGGATGGCAGGCCATATAGCAGAATCCTGAAAATAAAAGCAGATGGCTCCTATGATCATTCCCATTACTACCATGGGTTGAAGCCTTACCAGACGGCGCTTAAAAAAACCTCCGATCGTCAGGCTCCCCCAGCGCTCATCATAGGCATAGCCGATGACAAAACCCGAAAGCAAAAAGAAAAAGTCGACGGCAAGATAACCGTGGTTAATGATCTGATCCAGGTGGCCGGTGGAGTGAGCCTCAAAAATGTGAAAGACAACCACCAGCATTGCGGCCACACCACGCAGGCCATCGAGGATCGGGTAATGGGGTTTTGTGGCCAGGGAATTTGATCTCATTATGCAATATCTCCAAATAAAGGCAAATTAATAGTCAGCCCGTATGCCTATCCGTTAAAATATATATATAAATGTTTTAAAATCAATTAAATATTTTGGTAGCGTCGGCTTTGAACTACGGAATTTCCTTACTATTTTGGCTCGCAAACCGAACCCTTTATTAACTAAAAAATCCAGTATGAACTATTTCATCGCAGTTTTTAAGAAGTATGCAGTTTTCAGCGGCAGGGCAAGACGCGCCGAATATTGGTACTTTTTCTTATTCAATTTTATTATTTCCTTCATTCTTGGCTTCATCGGTGGCGCCGTTGGAAATATATATCTTCAAGTACTTTGGTTTTTGGGCACTATTATCCCGGCCATTGCTGTCGGCGTCCGCAGGATGCACGATGTCAACAAAAGCGGATGGTACATTCTCATTCCCATCTATAGCCTGATCCTCGCCTGTACTGAAGGGACTACGGGTCCAAATGAGTATGGTGATGATCCAAAACGTCCGGAATTCGAAGAGTTTCTGCAAGCGACGGAATAATGTATTTTAATTTATTAAAGCCTATAAGCAATTGCTTATAGGCTTTTTTTGTTTGCTTATCTACGTTGGGCCAGGTAGACTACCGTGAAGTATTTAATACGAATTTTTTCGGTGTGATAGACGTCACGAAGGCATTTCTTCCCCTGCTGCAGCAGTCACCAGCCCCTGTGATCGTCAATGTCACATCGGGCCTTGCCTCATTAACCTTGCACAGCTATCCTTCCTGGAAATATTATGAAGTGAAAGGCGCAGCGTATGGTCCGTCAAAAACAGCCATGAATGCCTACACGGTGGCATTGGCCCATGAATTGCGAGCAACTGCCTTTAGGGTAAATGCAGTGGATCCGGGCTATACTGCAACGGACTTCAATCATCACCGGGGTCCCGGGACAGTAGAAAGTGCCGCGGCCTTCGTCGTTAAGTATGCGACGATCGGTACGGATGGTCCTACAGGCAGGTTTTTCAGCAATGATTATCAGAAGAATGGGAATGAAAGCCCGTGGTAATTGCTACCTTGCACCCTACTGAAAAAACGATTCGCATGAAAACCACGTCTCATCATCCCAGCATGACCTCTCTCGCCATTCACGGCGGCCATCATGAAAATGCCGAGCACGCACATCTGTTGCCTATCTTCGCCACTTCCACTTTCACGTTTGAAAGCGCCCAGCAGGGGATGGACCGGTTTTCCGGCAAAGAACCCGGCTACGTATATTCCCGTTTTGCCAATCCCACGGTCAGGGCGGCGGAGGAACTGGTGGCGGGGCTGGAAGCTTTCGGCATTACCGATAAGGATGCAAAGCCGCTGCAGCTAAAGGCATTGCTCCATGCCAGCGGGCAGTCGGCGATGGCGACCATGCTCCTGTCCAATCTATCGGCCGGGGATACCGTCCTCTCCCACCCTTCTTTATATGGCGGCACACATGAGTTCATTTATGGGTTGCTGAAAAGATTTGGTATTCATTCCCTGCTGTCTGACCTTAAAGACCCGGGGCAGTTGGAAGAACTGATAAAAAAAACGCCGGGATTAAAAGTTATTCATATCGAGTCGCCGGCCAATCCTACCATGGGCTGCATCGACCTGGCGGCTGTCTGTACGATCGCGGCCCGCCATCAAATTAAAGTGACCGTGGACAATACTTTCGCTACGCCTTATCTGCAGCAGCCTTTTCGTTTTGGGGCGGACTTTGTATTTCATTCGACGACGAAATTCCTGAATGGTCACGGCACGTCCATCGGCGGCGTGCTCGTGGGAAAAGATCTCACCTTTATGCATACGGTGGCATATGACACCTACAAGCTGCTTGGCGCAAACAGCAATCCTTTTGACGCCTTTCTGCTGTCACAGGGAATAAAGACGCTGGGGCTCAGAATGGACAGGCATTGCGATAATGCGGAACGGGTGGCTGCATTTTTGGCCGATCACAGGGCGGTGGAGAAAGTGCATTACAACGGGCTGCCGGATCATGCCGATCTGGCCGTCACGCAAAAACAAATGCGGCGGGCCGGTGCAGTACTGTCTTTTGAACTAAAGGGCGGGATGCAGGCGGGTATGGCGTTCATAGACAGACTGCAGGTGTGTACAAGGGCGGTATCGGTGGGTACGGTGGATACACTTGTTTCGCATCCTGCATCCATGTCCCATTCCGGCATGCCGGCAGCAGACAGGCTAAAAGCCGGCGTCAGCGACGGGCTTATCAGGATGAGCGTCGGTATAGAACCGATCGAGGATATTATTGATGATCTGCGCCAGGCGATGGAAGTATAAATTTCTTTACTTTCATACTATGGAACAAGTAAAATGGTTTGACCGCAGCTTTGATTTCGCCGCCACACAAAATATTTTCCCCTCCATATTGGAGCGGCTGAGCGGTACCCCGGCACGGCTGGAAGAAAAGTTCAGGTCCATCCCGGCGGCCTTGCTGTCCCGCCGGGTGGACAACTCCTGGAGCATCAAAGAGAACCTGGGGCACTTAAGCGACCTGGAGCCCTTATGGCAGCAACGATTGGATGATATACTGACAGGCAAGACTGAACTCAGCCCTACCGATCTTTTCAATACCAGGACGACCACCGCGGGGCACAATGAAACCCCGGTAGAAGTCCTTCTGCAAGGTTTCAGACAAATAAGAGGGAAGACGATCGCCCTGCTGGAGGCTATCGACGAAGCTTCGGTATTCAAGTCTGCCCTGCATCCCCGGCTTAAAACGCCTATGCGCACTATGGATCTATTCCTCTTCGTAGCGGATCATGACGACCATCACCTGGCGAGGATCACGGAATTGTCGCGGTTGGCGGTGTAAGCAAATCATTCAGCCCCTCCTGCCTGAAAATTATCTGCCCGATCTTCAGGTCCGACCAGCCAGTCTTCAGCTTATAGGTAAATACGGGCATATCGTCATCGAGCCGGCATTCGATGCAGCAGGTGTTGATCTTTCCGCCCCCGGCTATCTGCTCCAGTTGATGCAGGTGCGTGGAAATGAAAAAGAAAGAACCGGTAAATGCCGTCAATCCCAGAATGGTAGTGGTTGATATGGCCAGGGCATCTTCGATATTGGTACCCCTGAACAGCTCATCGAAGATTGCAAAGCATCGCTGGTTGCCATGCGCTTCCAGCACTACTTTCTTCAGGGTTTGGATCTCCTGCATGAAATGACTATAGCCACTCTTCATATCATCATTCAGGTTGATGGCAACAGAAATGACCTTGAAAAAAGGAAGCTCACATTTCTCTGCCGGAACGGCCAGCCCAAGATGCGCCAGGTAAACACACAATCCGACGGATTTCAGCAGGGTGGATTTCCCGGACATATTCGGGCCGGTGATGAGGGTTACGGCATCCTTTACCTCCAGGCTATTCCTGACAGGGTACTTCAATAAAGGATGATAAAATTCGTCGATGAATAAACCTGCATCGTTGAATACGGGAAAAACGAAATTGTTCATTTCGATCCCTTTTGCAATAGAGTAATATGCTTCGAAGAGAAAGAAGTCCTTCCAGAAAACATCCATCTCCCCCGAGCTTATTTTTTCTTCCAGCCATTCCATCACCCTGGCCACGTCCGAAATGCTGAATCCTTTTTCCCTCCCGATGGTGTAATATTTCTCCACCTGCAGATGTGCCAGCATGCGGCTGATGTTCGCGATCCTCTCCCGGAAGGGTTGGGGAAACGGGCGCCTGTCCAGGCGGGCAAAGTAGAATTGGTGGACCTTAAATAGAAAGTAGTACAGCTGAGAAAGGCCCCCTTTTTCCCTGTTGCTTTGTGACCGGGTAAAGAGCAGCAGCAGCTTTAAAGAATGGCCCGCGAGATGTGTCCTTTGAATCTTTTTGTCTTCGATGTACCCATACACCTGGTTGAACTCGACCCTGGAATAGGAAAAGGGTGTAAAGAGCTGTCCATTCGCCAGAAAGGCTTTTAGAACGTCTTGCCTTTCATAGACCTCTTCCGGGGAATCCGGCACTTCCGACAATAATTCCAAAAGGGCCATCCTCGAAAATTCATTGTGCAGATGATCGAATAATGGTACTATTTCCTTTTTGAAATGCAGGTCGTAGACATTTATCATGCCCTAATATAATGCCGGATCAATAAGGCTGCTATGGCAGCGGGTTGGTTTTAGGAAAACTTTGGGAGATGGCCGTCCTGTTACTTCTGTAAAACATTGTCCGGATGAGGCTGTCCATTGTGACAGGTGTTGCAGGTGATCACGAGGGCTGCATCTTCCAGCATCGGATGTTTCAGGTTAAAATATTGCTTATTGACCCGTATGGTCATACGCATCATGATCCTTGCCATCGCCTTTTCAGGCTTTGCGTCACTGGCATAGTCCAGCCGGTGCGAGCCTGCTTCTTCGGCATGACAGAAGCCGCAGGATACGCCCAGCGCATCCGAGAATTCATCCACCATGATCTTCGACATGGCTTTGGAGGTGATATTTTTAGGCAGCACCTTGAGATTCCGGTATTCATTTTTGGGGGGATCGATCGCTGCACTGCAAAGGAACAGGAGGATGGTGATTGCCATGACGACCGCAAAGGCGCTGGATCTTTTTTTCATATTGTTTAATTTGCAAATACATTCAGGTTGATCTCCATTTCATCCGAGATCGTACTGGTCCCTCCCACCTCAAAGTCCTTCCTGTTGATCCTGAATGTTCCCTTGAAAAGATAACCGCCCATGGCAGCAGCGGCAGAAAAGGGAAAAGAGATCTCTTTTACATGGTCCCTGATCGTCAGGCGTCCCGTGAGTATCCAGGTCCCGGTCTTATTCGAAGCCTCAACCTGTGTTGAAAGGAAATGTATTTTCGGATAATGCTTTATATCCAGGTAGCTTTCCCCTTTCAGATGATCGTCCCGCAGTGCATTATCCGTATTGACCGTGGCGGCGTCGATATTTATATCAAAGGCGGCTTCATTTAATCGCGCGGGATCAAAATGTATATTTCCGTCTATGCCGCGCAGCGTTCCACCGACACGGATACCAAAATTTTTGATCGTAAATCTTATGGCCGACTGACCATCTACAGGTTTGAACTGGGCCCCTGCATCCTTTACTGCGAGCAGGAACAGGACCAGCAGCAGCTGTGCTATTTTCAACATCGAGCTTTTTTTAGGAATTGACAGCGGGCATGGCTGCTTCCGCCAGGGGGGTGTCTGTGATGGCCAGCGTATGGTCATGTTCCACATAATGTACACTGGTGAGGCCGAGGAGGCTCCGCAGCTTTTCGGCTGGTACTTTCATCGGTCCTGCGGAAGGGGCCGTACCTGGCTGAGGTTGAGGGAAGGCGGTGGAAGCCGCGGTATGAAAAGTAATATTGCCCTCTACCTTTAACATCGTCTGGTGAATATGCCCATTCAATACGGATACCGAGCCAAACCGCCTGAGGTAGGTCAGTGCCCGCTGACTGTCCCGGGTCCCCCAACCCCACTGCGGATAAACCGCCCAAAGGGGAATGTGTGCAAATACGACGATGGGTGTGCTGTTCGACAGACCTTTCAGATCGTCTTCCAGCCATGCCAATTGTGCATCACCCAGGACGCCAAGTCCTCCCTCTGCCGTATCCACCACATTCACCAGCCCGATGAAATGCACGCCATTCTTGTCAAAGCTAAACCAGCCATTGCCTTTCGTGCCTTTACCATATCGCTGGAGATATTGCTTGCCATTGTCATTCAGCACGTCATGCTCGCCGGGCACATAAAAGATCCTGTCTGTCCTCACGGATTTCAGCATTTGATCCAGGGTATCGAACTCTTCGGCCTGCGCGAGATGGGAAAGGTCGCCCGTGTGCAAAACAAAGGAGGGTGCGTTGGGCATGGCATTGATCTTCCCGATGGCCGCCTGCAGGGTGCCTGCCACATCGGGGTTGGCGGGTTTGTTAAACCCAATATGGCTGTCGCTGATCTGGACAAAGCTGAGATCGCTGGGAGGCAGGATGACGCCCTCTTTCAGATGGCCTGTATTTTTGTCAATTAATTGGCTCATACCCAATGCCTTTAGGCTTCCGCCGCTCATCAGCCATAATACGCCCGTACCTGCCCAGGCCATACATTTGATAAATCCCTTGCGATCGATGCCATCATCATTATTGTCGCTGTGGATCCTGTCGTCTTGTTTCATGTCGTTTTTTTTAAATGCTGGTACAAAAGAAAAAGAAACCCCGATGGCTGCACAATCATTTACATGAAGTATGCCCCTGGCCTGATCATCTATGACTATTCGTTCATCAAGGAATTTTCATAAATGGTGTAAAACCGGCAGAAAAGGGGGCGGAAAGGCTTTACATTTGACTTCGTAACTATTTTCAATGAGTAAGCGGATCGATATTTTATGGTGGGCGGCCTTGTATCTTTTCTGGATATTGGTGCTCCAGAACAGGGCTTTTACGCTGTCAAAGTCGTTGTCCATTCAATTTTGCTACCTGCTCTTCATAGCGGCCAACTACTATTTTCATGTTGGTTATGCTATTCCAAAATTCCTGTACAGGAAAAAATATGCCGTATTTGGCATGCTGCTTTTATCGGGCATCGTTGTCACGGCCATGCTGCGTGTGCCGCTGGCGATCTATATGAACAGGCATGTATTTAATGAACGTGTTCCCGGTCCCGAACCATTGATCATATTTTATTCGTCGCTGCTGAACATTTCGATCTGGGTGATCTGCATCCTTGCCGTCAAACTGGCGCTGGACCACCTGCGGCTGCGCAAACATATGAGCGAAATGGAGAAGGAAAAAATAAAGGCGGAGCTTGACTTTTTAAACGCACAATTCAATCCTCATTTTCTATTCAACTCCATCAATTCCATTTACGCGCATATCGACAAGCACAACCCGACCGCCAGGAATATGCTGCTCAGCTTTTCTGAAATGCTGCGCTACCAGCTGTATGATTGCAATACAAACTATATCAGCGTAGATAAGGAAATGGGGTATATTAAAAACTATGTGGCCATTCAACAGGCGAGAAAAGAAAGCAGCCTGCAGGTCTGTCTCTCCATCGGCGAGAACGTAACAGGGTTCCTTATTGCTCCGCTGCTTTTCATCGCCTTTATCGAGAATGCCTTCAAATATGCCAGCAACAATGACGAAAAAGAGAACAAAGTGCAGATCCGGTTTGAAAAAAAGGAGAAGGACCTGGTCTTCACCTGCATGAATACGCGGGAATCCCATAACGGAGGCGGCATCGGGCATAAGGGCATCGGGATTGCCAATGCCAGGCGCAGGATGGCCTTGCTTTATCCGGGCAAACATGCATTGAACATTGCAGACAATGAACGTATCTATGAAGTCACCCTAAACCTGCAATTATCATGAACCTACATTGTATCATCGTTGATGACGAACCAGGGGCCCGCAAGCTGCTGGAGGAATACATCGAAGACATTGATTTCCTTCAATTGGTGGGAAAGGCGGAAAATCCCCTAAAAGCCAATGCGCTATTAAACAGTCAGCAAGTGGACCTTATGTTCATGGATGTCGATATGCCGAAAATGAGCGGCATCGAGTTCTTACGTTCCTTGCCGGCGATCCCTCCCACGATCCTGACAACGGCCTATACCGAATATGCCATCGAGGGATACGAACTGGATGTGCTGGATTATCTTGTCAAGCCCATCTCTTTTGAAAGATTCCTGAAAGCCTGCAACAAGGCCAGGGAATATTGCTCAGCACCCGCCACGGCCGATCATTTTTTTGTAAAGTGCGACGGGCGGATTGAAAAAGTGCTGTACGACGAACTGATCTTTGTGGAAGCCATGCTCAATTATGTTGTTTTGCATACGGAAACGAGGAAACTGATCGTCCATCTCACGATCAAGGGCATAGCGGAACAGCTGCCAGTTAAACATTTTCTGAAGATCCATAAATCCACCATCATCAATATCAATAAGGTAAAAAGCATTGAAGGCAACGAGATCAACCTGGGCAAGTCCAGGGTGATCATCAGCCAGAACCTCCAGGAGGCGGTGATTAAGGAGATTATCCGGGACAGGATGTTGAAAAGATAAATTGCGCTATTTTGCGGGTGAATGGATAAAGACAACCGCAAACTATACCTGTACAGCAGCCTCTTCATCACGCTGGTGCTGAACATGCCCAAGCTGCTGGCGCTGCGCAAGGAAGGTGTGGTTGCCCGTTACTGGCATTTCGATCTCTATGAGCTCTTATTCCAGGTGGTTTTAACATTCTTATTCTGCATCCTGGCGTTCTATATCAATCAGCGGGGATGGCGTACTTTGCGTGTGCTGATCACCCTGCTCATCCTGGTGGTTTTCACCGCAACGGGCGCACTCGTGCAGAAAAAATTCTTTCAGCCGGGCCTCTTCCCCACCGGGGGATATGGCCTGCGTTTCAGTATCAGCCTGATCCTGGTGGCGCTGGAGCTGCGGATCGCCTGGCTGCTGCGAAATTCCAGGGAAAAGGAGATGGAGAACGCGCAGCTGAAGAATGCCTGGCTCAAAAGTCAGATGGCCTTACTGAAAGGTCAGCTGAACCCCCATTTCTTTTTTAATGCCATGAGCAGCCTTTCGGCCATCGTACGGGAAGATCCCCGCAAGGCGCAGCAGTATATCCATCACCTGTCCAGGGTCTTCCGCAATTCCCTCACTTTGTCGGATACGGACCTCATCAGCCTGGACGAGGAGATAGCGGCCGTACGATCTTATTGCGAGCTGTTAAAAATGAGATATGAAGACGGTTTCCGGCTGGAGCTGTCTGTAGAGCACCTGAAGGCCGACCTGCGGATCCCTCCCATGTCGCTGCAATTACTGGTGGAAAATGCGGTGAAGCATAATAACACTCCTCTATATGTGCAGATCAGGACGCGGGAAGGATATCTGGAGGTAAAGAATAATTTATCGCCTGTGCGCGTCCCGGAGCCTGGCACGGGGATGGGATTAGCCAACCTGAATGAACGTTGTAAGATCCTGCTGCACCGGGAGATCGAAATAATAAAGGACGAAGATTCTTTCACCGTCAGACTTCCCTTGCTAAAATAACATCTATGTCATTACGCATTGTGCTCATAGAGGATGAACCCGCCACGGCCCGTAACCTGCAGTTCCTGCTGCAAGAGATCGACCCCGACATCGATGTGCTTAAGGTGCTCGCGGGCGTTGCGGAGTCTGCCGCATGGTTCAACAGCCAGGCCGGCGGCTGTGACCTGATCTTTATGGATATCCGGCTGAAAGACGGGCTGTCCTTTGAAATATTCGACCGGACGGCCATCGAGGCGCCCGTGATCTTTGTCACCGCCTTTGATGACTATGCCTTACAGGCTTTTAAGGCCAACGGCATCGATTATATACTCAAACCCTTTGACGAGCAGGAACTGGGCCTGGCCCTGGCAAAGTACCGACGGCTGGCCGGCAATGGCGTCCGCGCCGTGGCGGCTGACCGGGTCAGGGAAATTTCGGATCACCTCCAGAGGACGGGCGGAGGATATAAGGAATCTTTTCTCGTGCATTTCCGGGATAAGCTGGTGCCCCTGCGGGCGGAGGATATTGCCTGGTTTTATACCTCCCGGGAGGTGGTGCATGCACAAACGGCTGACGGCAAATCCTATATAGTGGATTTCACCCTGGAGCAGCTGCAGGATCAGCTGGATCCCAAGCAATTCTTCCGGGTCAACCGCCAATTTATTGTCCAGCGCAAGGCGATCCTGGAAGTAAATTTCTATTTCAATGGGCGATTGCTTATTAAGGCTAGTCCGGAAGCGGCCGAAAAAATGCTTGTCAGCAAAGCACGGGCGCCGGAGTTCAAATCCTGGATGAATGCGTAAGTTCACCCCCCGATTTGTCAGCTTCACCGTCCGGGCCTAAACTTTATCTTCGAGATCCTGTCTCATAAAGAAAAAAGGAAATGAGACATTACAGGGGTTGGTTACTGGCGGCATTATTCCTGCTGGTACTGGCGGAGATCATCTGGAGCTGGCGGAACGACAAAAAAGTTTATACTATAAAAGACACTTTTGCCAACCTGTCCGTGCTGGCGGGTTTCCAATTCTCCAAGTTCGTATTTGCGGGGTACCAGCTGATGGTGCTGGGCTGGGCTGCGGATTTCCAGCTATTGCATCTGCCTGGTAAACCGTGGGTGTTCCTGCTTTGTTTTTTCCTGGCAGACCTCATTTACTACTGGTTCCACCGCATGTCCCATATCTGGCGGCCATTATGGGCATTTCACCTCATCCATCACACCGGCGTGACGATGAACCTCACGACGTCTTACCGGCTGAATTGGTTCAGCGCCATCATTAGTCCATTGTTCTTTGTTCCCCTGGCATTATTAGGCTTTCCTCCGAACTTTATCGTCGCCTCCTACGCTATGAACCTGCTGTACCAGTTCTTCCTGCATACGGAGGCCATCGGGAAGCTGGGCGCCATAGAAGGCGTTTTGGACACACCTTCCGCCCACCGGGTGCATCACGGAAGCAATCCTGCCTATATCGACAAGAATTTCGGTGGCGTGCTGATGATCTGGGACAGGTTGTTCGGGACCTATCAGCCAGAGACGGAAAAAGTTCGATATGGCATCACGACGGGGTTCGTCAGCTACAACCCTTTCAAGCTGGTGTTCAAAGGGTTTATAGACCTGTTCACAAACAAAATGAAATATAAAGGTTAAAAACAATCATTATGAAAAAGGTATTCTCTCTTCTGTTCTCTATGTTAGGCTTTATTATTATTTCCAAAGCCCAGTCCACTGACAACTCCATCGACCTGAAAAACTCGACCCCGGAACAAAGGGCCCAATGGCAAAGCAATGCGATGAAGACCAAGCTGGGGCTGAATGACGCGCAGTTCCAGCAGGTGTCGGCGATCAACCTGGAATATGCAAAGAAAGGCGACGCGATCAAAAACAGCGGCGACGGCAAATTTTCAAAGTACAGGAAGTTCAAGTCCATGATATCCGATAAGGACGAAAAATTGAAAAAGGTGCTGACACCCGATCAGTTTACCACGTATGAGGAGATGAAAAAAGAGATGATGGATAAGGCGAAGGAAGCATACAAAGACAAGCAGTAGATCACTTGCGTGTGTTACGGACGGAGTAAGGGGTAATCCCAAACTTCTTCTTAAAGGCGTTGTTAAAATGTTGAGGTGTGGCGTACCCTAATTCATAGGAAATTTCAGCTGCGGTCTTTTCCGTATCATGCAGGTATTGCCAGGCAAGCTGCAGGCGTTGTTCCGTGAGATAGCCGAATACAGTGTTGTTGAATGTCTCTTTAAAGCCCCGTTTGAGCTTATATTCATTCAGTCCTACTGTCCTGGCTATTTCCGAAAGATTAGGCGGGCAATGCAGCCTTTCGTTGATCAGGTCACGCACGGCAATTAATTTCTCTTTATCGGTCCTGCTCTTTATAAAAGTTTCTTTTTTGCTGGCTGCCGATTTACAGGCCTCTGCAGACAGCACGAGCAGCTCGATACTTTTTGAGAGGAGAAAAAGTTTTTTAAGGTGGTCGGCGTAATTACAATGGATGATCTGCTGAATGACCTGGTGGATATTCGTGTCGACGGCGCCCCATTCTTCAGACAGCATCACACTGTTGCCTTTCAGGATCTCGTCCGAGAATCTCTTTAGTTGATCATCCCCGTTCTCTGTAAACCGGATGAACATAGCCGTAGGGAACTGGACGCCAAAGGTCTCCAGCTCCAATGTCCTGTTCTCCACTACCATGTCGAACGTTTTCGAGTACATGATGTTGTGGTGGCCCCCGATGAGGTCATAGGTCTTATTCAGCTGCTGGTAAGAAAAGCTGTAATTGCCCTTCAGGCCAAAATGGAGGCGGACCACGTCATTTGTGCTGCTGGCGGGCCGGCTGACGTATTCTTCGAATTTCATGACGCCATGGCCCATGCGGATATCGTCGAACGCCCAGACGGTGTAGTCCATCGTACCTTTTTCGAACTGTATGTGCTGCCGATCTTCCATGTCCGGGTAAAGGTACTAATTTGCCGGCTGTAACAAGTCCCATTGATTGCCGTACAGGTCTTCGAAAACGGCTACTGTGCCGTAAGGGTGCGTTTCCGGTAGTCTGACAAAGTGAACGCCGTTGTTTTGCATCTGTTGGTAGTCCCTTTGGAGATCGTCGGTAAATAAAAAAAAGGCGACGCGGCCTCCTGTCTGGCGGCCTACTGCGGCCTGTTGCTCTTCGTCATCGGCTTTTGCCAGGAGCAGGCGGGTTTCTTTTGAACCTTTGGGTGCGACGAGTACCCATCGTTTGGTTTCGGAGAGGGGGGTATCTTCGATGAGGTCGAAGCTGAGCTTACGGGTGTAGAAGTCGATGGCTTCGTCGTAGTCGCGGACGAGGAGGGTGATGTTGGCGATGAATTGGTTCATGGGGTAAAGGTAAGTTCTTTGGTTCTTTGGTTTTTAGGTTTGGGTCTTATTTCATTGCCGGCAGCTATATGGCCTAATGTCGTGCAATTGCAAGCGGTGGTTTGATGAGGGGTTGTTGTAGGGATTGTTTTAGGGGTTGTTTTAGGTGGTATCGGGATCGGACTTGTCTTGTCAGGCGTAAGAAGTTTCCGGAGAGCATGAGGGACAGGTCTTCGGGAGGCGCATTCAGGTACAGGATCTTGGCCAGCTCGACGCCGGGGTGGAGCCAGGGGCCGTCCGATCCGAAGAGGATCTTATGTGCACCGGCTCTCCTGTACGCCATTTTGAACAGATCAAATCGCTTCACTCCGGAACTATCGGTATATATATTGGGATGCCGGACCAGGTGGTCGATGAAACTGAGCTGCCAGCTCCAATTATCGGAAAAGGTGCCCAGGTGGGGGATGATAAAATTGATATCGGGATATTCGGTGGCGAGCAGTTCGACGGTGGCTATCTCGCCCGTCACATCATAGAGTACGGGCAGCCGGAACTGCCGGGCGGCTTCGCAGATCTCTCTCGATATGGGCGCATCATGGCGATGGACCTTAATCCCGCAGAAATGATATTTCTCCACGGCAGTCCGTACCATGCTATGAATGCGGCCTTTATCCCTTTCCGCATCCAGGAAAGCATATCCATAGAATCGGCCGGGATCGCTGCGCACGATCTTGGCCACTTCAAAGTTGGCCCGGGCATAGTCTGCATGCAGGGCCGCAAATAGCACGGTCCTGTGGACGCCGGCGTCGTCACACCACTGCAGATAATCTTTCAGGGGGGCATTGGTATCCCAAGGTCCCGAGAGGCCGTCGCCTTTGCCGGCATGGCAATGGCTGTCGATGATGAGCGTTGACATATTATTATACTTTAGGCTTTCCGGAGGCCACCAATTGCAAGAATTGCTGGATGGTGTCGATACCTTTGAAAAAATCAGGCAGATAGAATTTTTCATTGGGTGCGTGCATGTTATCATCAGCCCTGGCAAAACCCAACAGCACTATGGGAACGCCGAGGATGGAAAAGAGATAATCTACGGCCCCGATGGACCCTCCGTTCTGAAGGAACCTGGGCTTGCGCCGAAAAACCTTTTCACAGGCAAGGGCGGCTGCCCGGATGTAAAAATTATTCCGCGGGATGGTGACAGGATAACCGACAGCGCCATAGGTGATCTTTACGTCAGCATCTTTGATGGTATTCCTGACATGCTGCTCCAATAATTTTGAGATCTGCCCGGGGTCCTGGTCGGGGACAAGCCGGAAGTTGAGCTTTACGGAGGCGACGGCAGGAATGACCTCCTTAAACCCTTTTCCCTGGTAGCCCGCCGTGATACCGGTGACTTCCAGCGAAGGCCGGCTGGTAATGCGTTCGTACATGGTAAAGCGGCTTTCTCCCCAGGGGGCAAAGGCTTCCGCCTCCTGCATGAGCGCCATATTGCCGATGCCATTTGCAGCCATAAACGCTCTTTCGGCCGGCGACTGTTGCCGTACGTCTTCATAGAAACCCGGAATGGCAATGGCGCTGTCCTTATCGTGGAGGCCGGCAATAAATTCAGCCATTTTTATGGCCGCATTCGGCACATAGCCTCCAAAAGTTCCCGAATGAAGATCTTTGGCCATGGTCCGCAGCGCTATTTCTACTTTAACGGTGCCGCGCAAGGAGTAAGTAATGGCCGGTTGTCCCGGCCCTACCATCTTTGTATCGGACACCACAACGGCGTCACATCGCAAGAGCTCTTTGTGCTGAGAGATAAACTCCTCCAATCCCAAGCTGCCTATCTCTTCGGCGCCTTCGACGAGGAACTTTACGTTCACGGGCAGGCGGCCCTCCTGTTGCAGGAGTCTTGCTACGGCCTTGACATGGGTGAACAGCTGTCCTTTGTCATCCGAAGCCCCCCGGCCGACAATATAGTCGCCTTTGATAGCCGGCCGGAAGGGTGGCGTATCCCATTTATTCAACGGATCGACGGGTGTCACGTCATAGTGTCCATAGAAGAGGATCGTGGGCAATGCGGCATCGGTCACATATTCTCCATAAACCACCGGGTGCGCCGAGGTCGGGAGTACCTTGACCCGCTGCATACCTATCTCATACAGGTGGCCTGCCAGCCAGCTTGCACAATCGAACAGGTCCTGCTGCTGGCGGCTGTCGGCACTTACGCTGGGGAAAGAAATGAACTCTTTCAGGTCGCGTATTATTTCTTCCCTGCTGATCATGACCTATTTGGCAAAGCTGCCTTTTCTAACGCATATGGTCACTCGTCTGTTAGCCGCTGCATTGGTCTGGGAAACAGGTCTGGTCTCTCCTTTGGAATCGATCTTCCAGAAAAGATGTTTCTGTGCACCAGGTTTCAGCAACGCCATCTGTTTCTTCAGCTCTTTTACCACGGCTGCCGCGCGTCGTTCACCCAGCGCCTCGTTATAGTCTTCCGTACCGCTGCTGTCGGCATGGCCTGTGGCGATGACGGCATTGCTGCCCTGCCTCAGGATGCGTTCAGCCAGTTGCCTGAGCAGCACTTTATGCGAGTTTTTCAGCTCGGCGCTGTTGAAGGCAAAGCGGGACACCGTCGTACAGCCGCGTGCGGAGGTACCACAGTTGTGACAGGGGCGGGCGGGCGTTGCGGTTGAGGGTTCGGGGGGTATGGAGGACGTAGGGCCGGGCGTGGGGTATGAGCCAGGTGTGGGGTATGTGTCGGCCGGCGCGGGTGTGGCGGTGGGACATCCTCCGTAGCCGCCGGTCTGCATGGGGTGGCCGGCAGGAATGGGTTGACCGGTGGGCATGAATTGACCTGGCATCGCCGGTGAAGGCATCGACTGCCCTGGCATTGGCTGTCCTGGCATGGGCTGACCGGGCGGGTTCATGCCTTGTTGGATGTACTCCACGCTTTGTCCGGGTGTGCCGGGTGTGTAATATACGGTGCGGCTACCGGGAACGCCAGTTGTATAGCGTGTGGTACGGTGACCGGGTTTTCCCGGGATGTGACGGCCATGACGCATCAGCGTCGTGGTCCCGGCAGGATGGACGTGCTGTTTTTTCCCATGGTGGGGCCAGCCTGATACATGCTTATGCGCAGTACCGGTGCGATATGCAGTACCGGTACGGTGTGCCGGGGCGCCGGTACGATGAGCAGGGGCGCCAGGGCGGAGAGCAGGGACACCAGGGCGATGGCCAGGTACACCGGTGCTGCGGGAATGGACACTGGTGCTACGGCGATGGACACCGGTAGTACGGGCAGGGGCGCCAGTGCTACGGGGATGGACCCCGACACGGTGTGCAGGAGCCGTTGTGCGGCGGATACCTGTGGCATGGTGTGCACCCGGGTGACGGGTTGGGGCTGCAGTGCCGGCAGCATGACCACGGGTTGACGTAACAGTGCCAGCGGTATGACGACGAGTTGGGGTAACAGTACCAGAAGGACGGTGAAAGCCGGTGACGGCGCCTGTAGTAGAGACAGGACGGCGCCCTGCGATCGTTGTGGTGCTTACCGGATGACGACTTGCCGCCGTATGCTGGGTTACCGGGCGACGCGAAGCCCATCCGGTGGTCACAGCGGACCGGCCTGCCGGGCTTGCGGCACTAACAGGACGCTGGGCGGCTGTTGGGATCGGACGGCGGGTAGCCGTGGTTACAGTGCTGACAGGGGTTCGTCCTGTCAGGGTAGACTGTGTGACGGGGCGCCCTGTAGAAGATATCGGGCGGCCTGTTATAGACGGCGGACGGCCTGCAGAAGACACCGGGCGACCAGTGGAAGCCAATGGGCGACCAGTAGAAGCCAGCGGGCGACCTGGTGTAGCCAGCGGCCGGCCATTTGTAACGGGCCGCAGAGCAGCCGATGGAACAGCAGTTCTTACAGGGCCTGCTGTGAGCGGATTCCGGGCAACGCCCGGAGCGGCCGGCCGGCCCGCCGGGCCAGGGGCTGCGGCGGGCATTCTCGAAGCAGGTCGTGCAGTGGGTTGTATCATGACATAATTTTTAATAGTAAATAATAGTGGTCATTCCAATGGGCCGACCTTTACACTCTCCTATCCTTTGTACGGGCCATCAGACGCTGGTTCTGCACAAAGGTGCCGGCGCCTCGCTCCTGCACCAGACGCTGCTGGATGAGATAAGCTGGCTGGATCGCAAAAGTGCTGGTGGTCTGTGCCTTGTCCATGGTCAGGTCGACGCCTGTCACTACGCGATAAGCATGGGTATACCGGTAAATATTGTTACGGAACTCCTGTGCCCAGTTGGCGGCATTATTCCTGTCGAGCGTGACATCGCTCCAATTGCCATAGCGGATGGACAACAGGATCTGTTCGCCATGGATCGCCAGCTCATAGTAGTGAAGGACGCTTGTCTCACCCCATTGCTGGATATGGCGCATCGTATCCACACGGTCCATCCAGGTTTCCGGATAAGGCACCATCACCCTGCCTCCCAGGAACTCACGCATTTCCGGCCTTGCCAGAATGTATTGCTGCATCATCATCTCCTGCCGGGCAGTCCAGGTGAGATTGCCGTAAGCGTTGTGATTGCCTTCGGCCAGCAACAAGTGCACTTCCCTTAAAGCATTGAGGACGGGAAAGGCATCGGCGATGTAGGTTGTATCATCGCTCTCCTTGAAGTACACAAAGGACAGATTCAGCAGATTGTGAAAAGCTTCCAGGAATTTGACGCGGCTGTCCACGTTGTTCATCTTGTTTGCACCGCGGCCTGTGAGCTGCAGACCATATTCATGATCATACTCGTTGACACGGCGGGGCAGAGACAGCCGGTGCTGCTCGTCCTGGATATAACCCCAAAGTATATAGCTCAGGGGACGAAGCGGATCGGCATCGAAGCGTTGGAGCCTGTCGGAAAATACGTCAGTACGTATGTTCTGGAAGCGGAGGTTGATGACATTCATCGTCTGGGCCAATCCTGCCTGCTCCATCCAGTAGCTCCAGATGAGCTCTGTCATGAATGGATTGAACAGCCGCTGCGATTCCCTGCGGGCAACGTCACCACCCAGCTCGTCCTCGTAATCTTCGCTGAGGCTATCGATCTTCAAATCATCGCGGATACGGTCGATGACGAAGTCATAATAGGGGAGCTTCCCGCTGGAGCCCACGTATCCTATCAATTCCTTCTCATTCAGGCCGAATTTGTGCAGCATGTGGTACTCCGTGGCAAACTTGATGAGATTGTATTCTTCACTTTTGACGAACGGGGACCGCCTTTTGGCGTTTTTCCGGTTGAACCCCCTGCCTGATTCATCTGACACTCTATGGTCGAGGATCGTATCGATGAAGTGCTCATACTCTTCAAATTTCAATGAATGCGCTTTAATCGCCCTCCACAGTATCTTATCTGTGGTCTCTTCGATGCCGGGCCTTTCCAGCTTGACGTTGACCTCGTTCTTGTCCGGCTGTGCCTTAAGATGAAGTACGGCAAACGGGAATACATCGACCGAAGTTCCGTCGTTCTGCGGCAATGACACCTGTGGGCCGGTGGAGCCGGGAAGTGAAAACGAGTTCTCTTCATCAACTTTGAGACCATCATCCTTAATATCCTCATAAAAGGTGAGGGTATTGCCGCCTTCAATAAAAGCATCATAATTGATGGGAAACTGGTACAAGGTGAATGAAGTCTTCGCTAACGGCGCGGTACGGACAACCAGTTTCTTATGCGTGAACACCAATGGCACTATATCACCACTGTTGATCTGGAAGAAAAACCTCCGGATAGGCGGCTTGCCTTTTAACGATGGCGCGTCCGTGTCATAGATCTCGACATCCAGGCGCTCCAAAGGATCATTTTCCGTCCAGGCCAGCTCAAATGGATCAAAAGGCTGAGGTGATGCCTTTTGGCCTTTGGCATTTTTAACCCTTGTTATTTCGTTGTTCATAATTACTTTTTTTTAATCGTTAATTAAATTTTTGATTTCATGGATGATCTGCCTGGATTCCTTCTTCGTCCTGTTCTCCACACTTAAGAAGGCCCATCGGGTTAGCCAGTCAGATAACAATTTACTCTCTGCGGCTGCTGAGATATTCGTGTCGGCATGTGCCTGTCCGATAGCTGCGAAGACAAGACTGGGAGGCGCTGTACTGATCTCTTCCGGAGAGAACCGCCAGGTATTGTACAGGAACTGTAGCCGGGACGGGTGCCTTGTCTTATAAGGGAAGATATCCAACAGCTTTTTCCCCTTGAGCGTCGCAGACCGGTGATTGATGACCAGATCGGTGAATTCCGGCATTATCCTATTCAGGGCATCAATGATAGCGAGGGTCGCCGGGCTCTCCTTCTGCAAGGGATACATGGAGAGCCACAGGCGTTCCAATCTCTCCCACTGTTCGTGCGGATAGATCTTTTTGCCAAATGCGAGGCTCAGCCGGACCCGTATCCATGGAAAGGGATGTGGGTCATCCAATTTTATCCTGAACATGAAATAACGCGGTAAGCTCACTACATTAATCAGACCCAGCGTTGCCCCGATACCCAGGTGCGCCATGGCCCAGAAATCAGCCAGGATCTCCGAGATCCACCGATGATAGAGCTCCCAGGCGGCCGGATAGTTGCTTTTTTTCTTCTTATACTGGATCTGATTACGGATAGAGCGCACCAGGTCCAGCAATGCTACTCCCTGGTGGCCTACCTCGTGTATAAGTGAAGAAGCGATGCCGCTGCCTACCATCCTTTCCCTGGGAAGTTGTACCACCGCCACCGGGTTGTCCCCTCCGCTGGGAAGCCTTGTCCTGGCCCTGCGGATCGCAGCCCCATGTCCTCTTTCCAGATAGCAGATGACGGGCGGCGCCTTGTATAATTTGCTCTTCAAGTCCAGGGCATCGGCGGCGAGGACATCAAGCCCCGCCACCCAAACCCCTGTATCGTGCTCGGCTCGCTGGGAAGTGACATCAGCAAAGATGTCGAGCTCATCCAGCAGATCGTTAAACCGGAGCTTAAGGACAGCAAACCTTCTCTGCGCCTCTTCCGCGGACACATGCTGACTGTCCGGATGACTGACCCAGGCAACAAAATCCCTGACCCGTTTTTTTAACTCTTTGTTCCCTGACACGATCAGATCGGTGATGCCTTTGAGGGCTTCGTCCGGTATACATGCGGCTGTCACCATCGGCATGGTCAGAGCGAACGGTTTCACCGTCTCCAGCCTGCTGAGTAAGGACAACGCTTCGTTGACCAGGAAGCGGGTGGTAAATAGGTTCCGCCTCATATTGTTCAGAGGTTAAGAATGATCTGATTCCCCTGCTGGTACCATGTTCCTGAACCTTCGCCGGTGCCTGCACCTGCCATTGCCTGATCGGGTTCATAGCCATTGTCATATCCACCGTCGGGGTAACCGCCATAGCCAAAGCTGCCGCCACCTGCGCCGATCGGCCTGGTGCGGGGTGCTACAGGACGGCTGAAGCGCTTTCCGGTAGCACGCACCCTTTTCAACAGACCGGGAGCAAAACGTTTTGCGGCCGAAATGGTAGCAGCACGGGCAACACGGCGGGGCTGGAATTTATAATTCGGGTTGCTGGCGGCCTTGCGAACGGCATTGGTGGCAAACCGGGTATAGGCCCTGGCCAGTTCGAATTCCTTGTCTTCATTGCTCAGGCCTTCAAGTTCCAACTCAAACATGCCGGAAGCCAGGCTGCCCAGCTTTCCGCCAATAGCGCCACCCAACCCCGGTACGATCATATTGCCCAGGGCTGAACCGGCAATCGGCAAGGCTTTCTTAGCCGCTGATTTCAGGAACCCGCCAAGAGCCCTGCCAGCGGAAGATTTGGCAAAGCCTTTCACGGCGCCTGCTGCTTTTTTGAGCAGGCCGCCCAGGAACTGTTCCAGTTCGGCTTCGTTGCTTACTTCCAGCAGTTCTGTGGCCAGTTCCATCTCCAGGGCCTCATGGGAGGTCTCGTGCATTTCGGATTCGCCTTCAAACTCGTGATACTCAGACTCTCCGTGCAGCTCGTTCAGGAATTCATCTTCGAATTCATGGCTTTCGCCTTCGAATTCACCTTCGAATTCAAACTCATTTTCGCCTTCGAATTCATGTCCTTCAAATTCATGGCTTTCGAATTCCTGGTTGGCTTCGCCAACTGTACGTCCTATGTTGTGCATAACTGAAAATTTTTAAGATGATTAAATGGATTGATTAATGATGAAATAAAATTGCCGGCATTCCCTATATGCCAAACTACGTGCCAGTGGATTTTAAGGCCTTTTTTCAGGCGTTTTCCGAATATTTTTTCGGCCCCCCGAAAAAATACGCGCAAAAGGATGAATTTATTTTCGTGCTTTGGCGGTGCCGCGCCTCAGTGAAAGAATACCACAAAGAGGGTATAGGGAAAAGGAGGGCAAGCCCCTACCTTTATATTAACAACTGTTAATATCTTTCCTGACCCCTTTCAAATTATCTGTTCCTATCATCCATGCATACCCGTTCGTCTGGGATTCACCAATGCCCTGTCACCTGTGCATTCTCACACCTGAATAATGCATAGGGCCACCGCGTGGATAATGCTCTGTTAGTACCGGTCTTCATAATTTTACCTGAGCCTCTCCTTTAAAAGGGTACTTAAAATTATTTGATTGAGCAAAAGGACTGACCATATAGATGTTTGGTGCGTGCACCTGTCACCTGTATTGTCATGTGTGCAAAAGGTGACAGAAGCTTTTCAGCAACAGCAGATCGATCTGCAGCACTGGCACAATAAGACGCCCATAGAGCTGGGTATTATCTTTATAGCCGGAAATGAACAGTTTGACAATCTTGTTTCTTTGTTGAATATACAACTGAAGCAGCGGGGCAACAGGGTCATTGTCCTGAACACCTCCCCTGAGCCTTTGAGCAGGCAAGAGGTCATGCGGATCTTTAGCTTCGGTGCGGAATATTATTTCGAATACTCCTCCTGTGACGACGGCTTCGAATGCCTTGGCGATAAGTTCATACGATGGCGCACCATCGAGATCATGATGCGGTCATCCGCAGTACGCAACCATATCATCGGGGAAAGCAGAGCTTTGAAAAAACTGATCCGGGATGCCATCGAGGTATCCGCCTATTCCGAAAGCGCGGTCCTCATTATGGGTGAGCGGGGCACAGGAAAAGAGTCCATGGCCCGGCTGATCCACGCGGTCGACAAACAACGGAACCAGGCCAACCTGGTGCTGATCGATTGCACCACCATCCGGACAGAACTTTCAGGCAGCGAGTTCTTCGGTCATGAAAAAGGCTCCTACACGGGGGCCGACCATAGCCGGGAAGGCGCCTTCGCCCTGGCAGACAATGGCTGCCTTTTCCTGGATGAGATCGGAGAACTGCCATTGCGCATGCAGGCAGAGCTGCTGCGGGTGATCCAGGAGGGTGTATATAAGAAGCTGGGCAGCAATGTATGGAAGCAAACGGACTTCCGGCTGGTGAGCGCCACTAACCGCAACCTCGAAGAAGAAGCGGAAAGGGGAAATTTCAGAAAGGACCTGTATGATCGCATCTCCCTCTGGAAATGCAACATGCCCAGCCTGCATGAGCGAAGAGAAGATATCCCTGCACTGGTGAATTTCTTCCTGCGGAAACGGTTTTCCGAAGCAGAGATGCCCCCCATCGATCCTGCCGTGATCGATTATTTAAAGGAACGGGATTATCATGGGAATATCCGGGAACTGCAGCATCTTGTCAACCGCATTTCCATGAGATATGTAGGCAAGGGTCCCATTACACTAGGTGATATTCCAGAAAATGACAGGCAATTTTGTTATACATCGGTCAAGAAGAGCTGGCATGAACACCCGGAACTGACGGCAGCTATTGCGGAGGCGCTGCAGAACGGTCACGACGTGAAGCATATCATGGATATGATCAAGTCACTCATCACGCGGACGGCGCTCTCCTTCAGCGATAGTAATAAGGAGGTATCGCAGCTGCTGGGGAAGAGTGAAAGGTGGATACAGCTGCAGAAGGCTAAGGAACGTTAGGTTTTCCGGGGGTTTGGTTTTTGGGTTTCTGGTTTTCTGGTTTCTGGTTTTGTTAGGTGTTTTGTGGTTTTTCTGCTTTGTCGGTAGCTATATGGCCTTCCGTCGCTGTAATTTTCGTTATCACTGAGCATTGGTGTTCTAATGAGCGGGCCATTCTATTGGGCGGTGGTTGCTGGATGACCAACGCAAATTAAGGCTCCTTCAGGCATATAGCTACCTATGGCCTGGCAGCCTAGTGTAGAACGGCCTGCCTGTTCACCTGTGTTTCAGTATGAATACTGATGCTGGTGGACACTTTCTCCTTTCCTCCAACCACCACTACCTGATAGTCTCCGTCTTCCAGCTGATTGAAGTCATACATGCTGGCATACTCCTGGCCCGCAACATTCTCATGAAAATAGATGTCGTCCTTTTTACGGATGATGATCGTCGCATGCCGGCTGTTGGGATTGAAGAAGGCAATGCGGAATTTCATGTTATTCTTATCGGGCTGTTGGACTACCAGCTGTAAATGGGGGGTTTCCAGGGAGTCCAGCAGGGCATTCACCTGTTGTATGGAATGAAAGACGGTGTGAAAATTCTGGGCTTGTGCGGAAGTGGAAAGGCCGATGATAATAAGGCATGTTCCAAGGAAAGTACGTGTTGTCATGTTGAAACGGTTTTTTTCTGAATAGGATTACAGCGCTGTAACGTTTTGTCGCCGCAAAGATCATAAGTAGATGTTACCTCAACATTATGGTGTGGTTAAGGCAATGTAATGGTTTATTATGCCGGTCCTGGCGGACCGGGTTTATTTAGTCGCTAACCTATTGTCCTTCGGACGCCCAAAATATTGCATTCCTGAAAATTGTCGTATATACCTTATTGATAAAAAGATCCGGCGAATGTCCCATAAATATATAAATATTCCGGGCGGCATAATGTTCATTCGTCCAGATGACGGGGTGATCGCCCATTTTGATGGTGGAGTTCGGGGAATAGGTCGACTCATCCGCACTGGCGATCACGTGCACGTTCGGGCGGGGACTTGTATCCCAGGTATACCACTCCTCCTTTTCGATGAGAAATGAAGCGGGTACGTCTTTCATACAGGGATGCGCAGCATCCTCCACCCTGACACTGGCCGCTGCAAAATCCGCGATATAATTTTTCCAGCGGATACCGCCCATGAAATGGGAGAACCAGGGCCAGATGGAATAGCCGTCGAATTCTCCCAGCAGCGTGGCATGGTGAAAGCCGATCCAGCCCCCTCTGCCTTCCCCGATGTAATGTTCGAAAGCCGTTACGGCTTGCGGCACCCAGCCATACGGTGGAAAGTCCAGCTGAATAAAGAGGTTGTAACGCGCAAGGGTGCTATCGTTGATGGTATTGGTATTATTGATATAGTCGATGACGAGATTGCTGTCGACGGCCAGCTGGTTGAGCCAGACCTTTGCAGCGCGGGAGTATTCAATATGATGACCGCCATTCTCGTACAGGACAAGCACATGGATGGGAGGCCGTGCATTGGCCGCCAGCGCAGGGAGCAGCATCCATATAAGGAAAGGAAGAATTTTCATGTCTGTTGTTTTAAGGCCGGCGTCCTCCAGAGGACCAATTGCCAACCGAGCTCTGCCGAGATCAGCATCCCTATGGAAATAAGCGCAGGCATGGCCATTGTCCCGGAGGAGGTGAGTGCGCCGGAAAGAGCGATGGCATATACGCCAACGGGGAGCAGGATCATCAGCAACAGGCCGGCGTTGTTCAACGGGATCCTGAACGGGCGATGCGCCAATGGCTGCCTGATGCGTAACACAAAGAGGGTGACGAATTCCAGCGACAGACCCGCGCCGTACAAAACGATGTCCATGACCACGAGGTCCTCGAAGGTCCAAAGGATGAGTATGCTGACGACGACGGAGGAAGCGATGATGGAAAGATAGGGAGTCTGAAAACGGGAATGGAGCCGGCAAAGCCAGGAGGGCAGCAGGCTGTCGGCAGCCATCACCTGGGGGACCCGCGATACCGAAAGGAGCACGGCGGAGTAAAGACCCAGCGTACTGGCCATGCCCCCGGCGGCCAGCAGGGCGCCCAGCCAATGGCCTCCTGCGAGTGTGCCGAGCACGGGCCATTTACCATTGTCCAGCGTCTCTGCGCTGATACCGCTGCGCTGAACGGCCAGCGCCGAGAGGATATAGACCCCTACGATGAGGATAAATGCCAGGGTGATGGATAACAGATAAGACCGGGCGGGCCGTCGCACTTCTCCGGCATAGGTGGTGGCATTATCCCACCCGATGAAATTCCACATCACTGTATAAAGCCCCATCGCCACGGGAGAAAAACCCAGCCCGTGCAGGGACGGTGTGGGTATGGCGGGAATGCCGGTATGCCGGGTAAGCAATACAATAAAAAGGACGAGGAAAGGCACCAGTACCATAATTCCCAAAAAGACAGATGTTTTCCCAACAGGTACGATGCCCAGGATATTCAGCAAGGCCGAAGACCAGATGATCGCCAGGCAGATGAGAACTTTGTAAGCGTCGATCGCCGGAAAAAAGAAGGCGGCATATCCTATGAACAGCACGGGATAGATGGCCAGGTCGATAAAAGTATACAGCCAGGTCCACCATCCTTCATAAAAGGCCCACCGGATGCCCAGGGCCCGCTTTACCCATTGATAGTAGCCCCCGGTGACCGGCATGAGGCTGTTCAGCTCCAGCACGGTGAGGATCGTGGGCACATCCCATAGCAGGGGCGTCACCAGCAGCAACAGCAGGGCTCCCTGGTTGCCAACATAGGTAAAAAGCGACTCCAGCCCATAAGGACCTCCGGAGACGGTGAGGAAAATGACGGCAGCAAGCTGCAGAGGGCGAAGTTTTTTAGCGGAAGACGAAGGCATGAGGGGCTAAAAATAAAAAGAAAATTCCAAGGGTGAGGAATAATATACTCAGCTTGTGTACACATGCAGCCTGCGCCAGGCACGGGATAGGGTATTTTTCCCCTGAAAAAAACCGGCACGCTAAAAGCTATATAAGGAGATATCAATTCCCCTTATGCCCGTACTTAAAAAGTATCCCTTTTACCTGCGAGCTACAGTCATTCTTTTTGGACTGATCCTGTGCTCGTATGCCCTGGCCAACCTGCGGGGCATCCTTATCCCTTTTTCATTTGCCATGTTCCTGGCCATCCTGCTGAATCCGCTGGTGGACAGGCTGATGACCTGGAAGATCCCCAAAGTGCTGTCCATTACCCTGGCGCTGATAGCGGGCATCGTGGTGATCGCTGGCATCTGGTACTTCCTGGCCACGCAGATGATGCATTTTACGGATCAGCTGCCCCTGCTGCGTAAAAGATTCGGGGAATTGCTGGCGAAACTGCAGGCAACCCTGACGCGGGATTTCAATGTACCGATGGCAAAGCAGAACCAATACCTGGGAGAAGCCCAGGCAGGCATCAAACCGCTGGTGGGACAATTACTGGGAACAGTAGCCGGCACGCTGACCACGGCCACGCTCCTGCCCGTCTATACTTTTTTGCTGCTGTACTACAAGACACTGCTCGTCAATTTCATTTATGAAATATTCGCCGAAGAGAATGCCAGCGAGGTGGCAACGGTACTTCGCCAGGTCAGGGGAGCGATCCAAAGCTATATGGCGGGCCTGCTGTTGGAAGGCTTGATCGTAGCTTCTCTTAATACGTTGGCTTTGCTGCTGTTGGGCGTGCCCTATGCGGTACTGCTGGGCGTGCTGGGCGCCCTTTTGAATGTCCTACCCTTCATCGGGGGGCTCCTCGCTATCTTCCTGCCTTTATTGGTGGCGACCATCACCAAAGACGGGCTCGGCACACAGGTTGGTATTATCATTTCCTATGTGGTCATCCAGTTCACGGACAATCATTTCCTCATCCCTTATATTGTCTCATCTAAAGTAAAGATCAATGCGCTGATCTCCATCCTCGTGGTATTGCTGGGCGGTGCCGTCTGGGGCATTTCGGGCATGTTCCTTTCCATTCCTTTCATCGGCATCCTGAAGATCATTTTTGACAGGATCGATGAACTGAAGCCCTGGGGAAAACTTTTGGGTGACGAAATACCTACCCGCCTTCCGGGAACGCGCAGGATCAGCCTTAAAAGGAGAACCATCAAAGAATAAGATGCGGGATAAAGCGGCTAAGGTTGTCCGTCACCAGCTGCCCGGACTCACGGATGCCCATGCCGGCCGGCTCCTGACCGATGATCCAGCTTCCCAGCACAGGATAATTGCCGCTGAAGGACGGAAGTTCGAACAGCTCCTGGTAGATATACCCTTCCTTACCATACTCTCCTCTCGTGGAATAAACAGACCTGCCATCCCGCACGATGTCGATGTTGGCGCCTTCCCTTGAAAGGATAGGCTTCTTTACAAATTTGGTCAGCTTGCCCTCCTCGAAATAAGCCGGCAGCAGATAGGGACACTCAGGATAGAGCTGCCATAATATGGGCAGCAGTGCCTTGTTGGAGAGAAGCATTTTCCAGGCAGGCTCTACCCAAAAAGCCCGGTTCCTGTCCATGAGGATATTGACGCCGAAATCTTCCTTGACCATCCATTCCCAGGGATACAGCTTGAAGATGTTCTGCATAGGCCGCTCTTCCATGTCCATGAATACGCCTGCATCCTGGTCCCAGCCTATGTCATCCACAAAAATAAGGCGCGTATCCAATCCTCCCTGCATTGCGCAGTCGCGCATGTATTCAGTATTGGTAAGGTCCTCCAGGGATTGCTTCACGCAGGTGAAATGAAGCGGCGCCGGATGAAGAAAGCCCTTCAGGTAGCGCCAGTATGCGATGAGCTTCTCGTGTATGCTGTTGAACTGATCCTTGCTCTTGTCGAAGTCCTGCAGCCAGAACCATTGTACGATGCCGGCCTCGTAGAGACTGGTAGGCGTATCGGCATTAAATTCCAGGAGCTTCAGCTGACCACCCTTATAAGCAAAGTCGAACCTGCCGTAAATAGCAGGATGATCTTCCGTCCACGTCCTTTCGATAAAAGGAATGAAATCGGGGGGAATGGCGAAATGATGATAGAGATTGTTATCCATTACGTGCTGTACGGCCCCCAGGCAAAGATCCCAGAGCTCGGCCGATGCCCTTTCGATGAACAGCACCTCGTCCATTTTGAATTGGTAGCAGGCGCTCTCGTCCCAGTAAGGGACATTGGTAGAGTGGAAGCCAAAACCTAATTTTTCTACGGCTGACTGCCAGTTATTGCGGGGATTAATGACGATCCTTTCCATATTATAATGTGTTTGAAGAGCGTTGTTTGCCGGATAAAAGAGGGTCAGGAGGATACGGAAAATGATCCGCGGCCAAAACCACCCCTGACGACACTGCCTTTGTACCCATTGCTGCCGATGTTGCTGGCTTCGCTAATGGCGCCGGAATAATATCCTGCCCGTTGATAGTACCCATTGTACCAGTTGCCGTAAGGCCTGAATGCATAGTACCAGAGCACAGGACTGGCGTGGGAATGATAGGCGCGGGAATACGGGGCTGTGCTGTCGCCACGCACATACGTTCTGTTGCCATTCTGCCATTCGTTATTGGGACGATGACAGCTTGCCAATGCAGCAGTGATCAATATGAGCTCTATGTGCTTCGTCTTTTTCATTTCAGCGTTATGTAGATCTCGTAATCTTTTTTTACACTCACGTTTTTTGTATCGCCATCCTCGTTCTCGGCTGTGGCATTCTCGATGCCGAGCGCAGGAATGGTGTCCTGGTGGACAACCGTCCTGAATTCATGAAAATTCACCCACACTTTATGGGTGGTGAGCAGCACGTCGTGGGTGCTGTCGGCGTGCTGTACGGTGACTGCCGTCTCTACCGCACCGGCGCGGTTAACCGTGTCTGTGACGTCATCCTTGTCGCGGTTGCTGCAGGATGCAAGGCCGAGCATAGTGGCTGCCAGCCATATTTTGCTTGTAATACGCATGGTTGTTAAGGGATAATTAAAGTAATGGGAGAATATCGGGGTGTTGCATCGTAGGTTGTCATCTCGTTTACCCTGTAAAGATAGTAATGGGCCTGATCCTGACATAAGACAATCGGGAATTACGGTCCCTGCGCTGGAAGACATGGGGCGAACATCAGGATGAACGGACAACCCGGGATCATGCACAGCCGGCCCGTGACGGCAGGATGTGGAAAACTTCGTTTTAAAGTGAATGAACATTCATTTATATTTGCCTATGCATTAAACTGAAGGGTCATGGGGTCAACACTTATATTTGCATTCATGAGAACAAGGGATGAAAATAAAATAGAGGCCATTTACAGAGAAGCGCTGGAAATGGTTGTCAATGAAGGGTTTGAGGGGCTGAGCATGCAGAAATTGGCAAAGGCGGCAGGTGTTTCTCCCGCCACGATCTATATTTATTTTAAGGACAAGGAGGATCTGCTCCTGCAGCTGCACAAACGGGAACTGGATAAATATTTCGCCTATATCATGGATGGCTTTGATCCGGAAATGGATTTTGCATCGGGCCTGGCTGTACAGTGGAAACGGAGAGCCGAGTATGTCATCAGACATCCGAACGAAGGCCATTTTATGGAGCATTTTGCTTTTACGCCGCTGCTGCAAAAATCCATTCGTATGCGGGATAAGCGCTTTTCAGAAATGATGTCCCGGTTCGTCACAAAGGCCATTCAAAATAAAGAGCTGGTTGTCATGCCTTTCGAGGTATACTGGTCTGTCGCTTTCGCTCCCCTTTATAACCTGGTCCGGTATCACAAGGCGGGCATGAACCTGTCCGGGGAGAAATTCCAGCTGACGGATGAGATGTTGATGCAGACCCTTTCATTGGTATTAAAGGCGCTGAAGCCAGGCGCTGATGAGCCGGTGCCGGATATCAGCTGTATGAAGCCAAAATAAAAAATTTTTGACCCATTAATTAAACGAACATTCATTTATAGTATATGAACACAAATCCCGCACAAGCACCTGTTTTTTCCCGATACCAGAAATTGATGATCCTGCTATTGTCCCTGGTACAATTCACCGTCATCCTGGATTTCATGGTAATGGCTCCCCTGGGGGCACTCCTGATCCGAATCCTGAAGATCAGTCCTTCCCAGTTTGGCTGGGTGGTATCTGTCTATGCTTTCAGCGCCGGCATTTCAGGCATACTGGCAGCAGGCTTTGCAGATAAGTTTGACAGGAAAAAGATGCTATTATTCTTTTACGCCGGATTCACGCTGGGCACTATCCTTTGCGGCATTGCCCCGGACTACGGTTTCCTCCTGATGGCACGGATGGTCACAGGCATATTCGGCGGAGTCCTGATGTCTGTCAACATGGCCATCCTGGCCGACGTCTTTCCTTTGCAGGTACGAGGCCGTGTGATGGGCTTCGTGCAAATGGCCTTTGCTGTAAGCCAGGTGGCAGGCATCCCCATCGGATTATTTTTTGCCAATCAATACGGATGGCATATGCCCTTCCTTATTATCGTAGGCCTCTGCCTGGCGACGATGGCTGCCATTGCCCGGGGGATGAAACCTGTGAATGCTCACCTGAAAGAAAGGGCCATTCAACAGCCCTTGCTGCACCTGGCCAGGACGGCTTCCAATCCTACCTATATCGTTGCATTTGCGGCAACGGTCTTTCTTTCCACGGGCGGCTTTCTGATGATGCCCTATTCCAGCGCTTTCCTGGTAAAGAATGTAGGGGTAAGCGAAAAGATCCTACCCGTTGTATTCATCGTAGCAGGCTTTACCGGTCTTTTCAGCGGTCCCCTCATCGGCAAATGGAGCGATAAATTTGGAACCTATAAGGTATTCATCGGCGGGAGTCTCATGGCTGCGATCATGGTAGTTATTGTCACACATCTTTCCGTGACACCTTTATGGGAAGTGCTGATCGTGAACACGCTGATGTACACTGCCGTGATGTCACGATTCATTCCCTCGCAGGCGCTGATCTCCGGCGTTCCGGATATGAAGGACAGAGGTGCTTTTATGGCCGTTAACTCTTCCGTACAGCAGCTGGGGGGCGGGATCGCCTCTGTTGTCGGCGGCTGGCTGATCGGCCAGGATGCTGCGGGGCGACTGCTGCATTATGATGTGCTGGGCTATGTCACCATCGGGGCATTTATCGTCTGCATTGCGCTGATGTATTATGTGAACGATCACCTGTCACAAAAGAGGTCGCCCGCTGTATCAAAAGCGGACATGGCAGCCGTAGACGTATAGGGCATTTTTTTGGTAATCAACCATTTGTATTTCGCGCTGATTTTTGCTGACAGATTGGAAACTTTCTTCCATGCTGAGGTCCTATATTACCCTTGCCATCCGGGTGCTGCGCCGGAATAAGATCTTTTCCGTGTTGAATATCCTGGGTCTGGCGGTAGGCATTGCCGTCTGTCTGCTGACTTTTTTGGTGATCCGGTATGAGAAGAGCTACGACGCCTATCAGTCCCGGAAGGACCGTATCTGCAGGGTCGTGACGTCTTACAGGAACTGGAGCAATGGCCAGGTCGTCGGGCGGACCGAAGGTGTTCCCCTGGGACTGGCGGATGTAATGCGAATGGAATACCCGGACGTGGAAAATATCGCCGCCACCTGGGCCCTGGGACCCTCGCAGGTCTTTGTTCCGGCTCCTGCCGGAAGCAAGCTTGAAGAGAAGAAGTTCAAGGAGCAAGGCATCTTTTTTTCGGAGCCTGACCTGTTCCGGATCTTTGATTTCACCTGGCTGGCGGGCAATGAGGTGGCGTTGAAAGAACCTAATACGACTGTGATCACCGAAAGTTTTGCCAATAATTATTTTGGAAGCTGGAAGAACGCCCTGGGCCGGACGATCCAGTTATGGTCGTTCCGGATCCCTTTCCGGATAGTGGGCGTATTCAAGGACCTCCCGGAAAATACAGATGTGCAGGTGAAGATCGGGATGTCGTATGCCACGATGAAAGGTCTGCAAGATGAATCTTTCAAATATAAGGACCGGTGGCATTACGCGAGCCCCTCCTCACAGCTGTTCGTGCTGCTGCCCAAACATGCCGGAGATCGTGGCTTACAGGCACGGCTGCCGGCCCTGGTGAAGAAGTATTACGATGAAGAGAAGGGAAAGACGCAAACAAGTTCACAGCTTGTGCTGCAGCCGCTGGCCGACCTGCATGGCAATGGGGAGTATCCGACTTTTAAAGGAAATGGGCTTTCCGGGAAAATATTATGGGTATTGGGGTTGATCGGGGCCTTTGTCCTCGCGGTAGCCTGCATCAATTTCATCAATCTTTCCACCGCGGCATCAGTGAACAGGGCAAGGGAAGTAGGCGTAAGAAAGGTTTTGGGCGGCAACAGGCGGCAGCTTTTCCGGCAATTCATCCTCGAGACCGGGCTGATCACCTTATTCTCCCTGGCGCTCGGCTGTCTGCTGGCGCAATTCGCGCTGCCTTTTCTCCGGCAGCTGATGCAAAAGCCCATCGCCCTGGGTGCGTTATATTCACCTTCTTTCCTGCTGTTCCTTTTTTCAGCATGGGTGACCATCGTCGTGCTGGCTGGTTTTTATCCTGCCATTGTACTGTCCGGCTTCAATCCCATCGAGGCCATCAAGAGTAAGATCACTGCCCGCACCATTGGAGGAGTATCGCTGAGAAAGGGGCTGGTAGTATTCCAGTTTGTCATCGCTCAATTGCTGATCCTCGGCACTGTGGTCGTTGTCCGGCAGATGCATTTGTTCCGCAACCGCCCCATGGGCTTTGAAAAAGCGGCCACGGCCTACATAGAGCTGCCCAGTGACAGCGCCGACCGTACAAAATACGGCTATCTGAAACAGGAACTGTCCAGGGTGCCGGGTGTTGTAAATACCAGCCTGTGCATGGATGTACCGTCCAGCGCCATGTCCATGGAACAAGAATTCTATTTTGACAACAGGGCGGCGAAAGGGGACTTTAAAGTGGGCATGCAATTCGCAGATACGGACTACCTGGCTACCTTTCACATCGGATTGGCAGCAGGCCGCCTGCCCTACAACCGGGACACGGCTGTCCGGGAACTGCTGGTCAATGAGACGCTGGTAAAAATGCTGGGGCTTAGATCCCCTGAGGAAATGCTTGGCAAAGCGATGGCCCTGAATAACCCGGGATGGAAATTCCAGGTAGTGGGTGTGGTCCGTGATTACAACAGCCGATCGCTCCACAAGCCGATCGTCCCGCTCGTGATGGCATCTTCACCGGGCGCTTATAATTATATTGCCCTCCGCCTGGAGCCTCAGCAGATGAAAAATGCGCTAGAACAGGCGCAAAAGAAATTTGCAGGTATCTATCCCACCTACATATATGACTGTAAATTCCTTGACGAAAGCATTGCACACTTCTACCTGACGGAAGCCATTACGTCGGAGCTGGTGCGATGGTGCGCCGCACTGGCTATTTTTATTTCCTGTCTTGGCCTTTATGGGCTCGTGTCCTTCATGGCCGTGCAAAAGACAAAGGAGGTGGGAGTGCGGAAAGTGCTGGGCGCATCGATAGGCAATATCCTTGTCCTGTTCTCCCGGGAATTCACGCTCCTGCCGCTGGCTGCATTCGTAGTTGCGGCGCCGCTGGGCTATTACTTTGCACATCGCTGGCTTTCGGAATTCTACTACCGCATTCAGCTGCGATGGGACATCTTTTTCCTGGCATTGGCGCTATCCCTGGTCATTGCCTGGCTGACAGTAGGTTACAAGGCGGTCCGGGCGGCAATGGCCAACCCGGTGAAAAGCCTGCGCGCTGAATAACGAAAGCCCTTCAAAAATTCTCCAGAATTAGGATGCATCTTGCAGCAGTGTGTATAAACTAAAGACAATGTCTTTATGAGCATATTGCTGCAAATGCTACTACTTATGACCCTGGTGTTCCCGCTTACAACACTGGGGCAGGAGGACTACGAGATCCAGGTCTACGCTTCGCCGACTATCAATAAAGGCAGTACCATGGTGGAGCTGCATAGCAATTTTACCAATGACGGATCGAGGATCATCCAGAGCAAGGTGTTGCCTACCAACCATGTACTGCACGAGACCATCGAGATCACCCATGGCTGGAATTCCTGGTTCGAAACGGGTTTTTATATCTTTAATAGCATTGGCGATAATAACCGCACCACCTATGTCGGCAGCCATATCCGGCCAAGGGTGATGGCGCCAGCGTCCTGGGGATGGCCTGTAGGGGTCAGTCTTTCACTGGAAGCCGGCTATCAGAAAAGAGAGTTCAGCGAAGATGACTGGAGCCTGGAGATCAGGCCGATCGTGGACAAGCAATGGGGAAAATTCTACTTTTCCTTCAATCCCACTTTTGAGAAATCCTTCCACGGGATCAATAAGAACATCGGTTATGAATTCTCTCCGAATCTAAAAGCATCTTATGATGTGACGAAGATCATCGCAGCCGGCTTTGAATACTATGGCTCACTGGGCCCCCTGAATAATATTCCACCTTATCAAAACCAGGGGCACCAATTATTTGCCGCAGTCGACCTGGACTGGTCTCCCGACTGGGAGCTGAATGTCGGCTACGGCCTGGGGCTTACGCAAAGCACGGACAATGATATCTTTAAGATCATCGTCGGCTACAGATTCCATAAAAAATAGGTTTTAACACAACCTAAACAAGCCTCCAAACGTAATTGACGTTATAACATCAAAGGCTCTGATAATGCTTAAAACGCTTCTCCTGCTGGGGTTCCTGCATCTTGTCGCGCCTGCGCAATGGCATAGCAACTTACAGGAAGCCAAAGAGATTGCTCAGAAAGAGCATCGCTATATCCTCCTAAATTTCTCCGGCAGCGACTGGTGCGGCCCCTGTATCATGCTGCGCAAGGAAGTCTTTGATTCGCCAATGTTTATGGCATTTGCCGACAGTACCCTGGTCCTGGTGAACGCAGATTTCCCCCGGATGAGGAAGAACCAGCTGTCCAGGGACCAGCAGCAGCAGAACGATCAGTTGGCCGACCATTATAATTCGCAGGGAAAATTTCCTTTAACGCTTTTACTGAATGCCGAAGGAAAAGTGATACACCAATGGGAAGGCAACCCTTCGATGAAACCCAATCCTTTCACTTCAGCCATTCGATCCATCATTGACGCCGACAAAACACATTAAGACCCGGAAGGCGCCTGTGCAGCAACAGCTCTTTAAGCGGGCGATGAAGCTCATGGGCAACCATTTCGAGCTAAGCGTCGTAGCTGAAGACGAGGAATGGGCCAGCCATCGGATCGACGCCGGTGTCCGGGAGATCCAGCGCATTGAAACCTTACTTACCACCTATGACGAAGGCAGCGAGACAAGCCTTATCAATGCCAATGCCGGGCTGGCGCCGGTCCGGGTAAGCGCTGAAACCTTCGATCTTATCCAACGATCTATCCGCATCTCCCAGGTCACCCAGGGCGCCTTCGATATCACTTATGGTTCTGTGGACAGGCGATTGTGGAATTTCGATACGGCGATGCGGGAGCTGCCGGATGCGGCCACCGCCAGGCGGATGGTACGGCTGATCGATTACCGGAATATTCTCCTGGACAAGGGGGAAAGCACAGTGCTGTTGAAGGAAAAAGGAATGCGCATCGGCTTTGGCGCCATCGGGAAAGGATATGCGGCTGAAAGGGCCAAGGCTGTCATGCAGCAAATGGGCGTCACCAGCGGCGTAGTGAATGCTTCCGGCGACCTGACAGCCTGGGGCTATCAACCCGACGGAGAACCCTGGACCATCGGGATCGTCAACCCCAATGCGGCGGGACAGATCTTTTCCTATCTGAATGTCACTGGCCTCGCGCTGGCCACCTCGGGCAATTATGAAAAATATGTCATCATCGATGGAAAGCGATATTCCCATACGATCAACCCCAGGACCGGCCTGCCTGTGACGGGCATCAAAAGCGTGACCATCCTCTGCCCGAATGCAGAGATCGCCGATGCCATGGCCACACCTGTCATGATCATGGGCATCAGGGCGGGTCTCGATATGATCAACCAGATGAGCGATATCGAAGCGATACTGATAGATGACGACGACATAGTATACACATCGGACCACATACATTTCTCTAAACAAAAGCAATGAAAAAAAGCATTTTTCTTTCAGGAGGCATCGCAGTGTTAGCCTGCATGGTAATGTCGGCATGCACGTCAGTAAAAGAATACCAGAAAAGCCGCATCAACGATTCGGAGATGAGCCTTTCCAGCCGGAAGGTGGAAAAGAATGAGCTCAATTTCCAATCTTACCGGGAAGGCGCTGCGGGCGCCAACGGCGGAAAAACAGGAGGCGGCTGCGGCTGTAATTAAAAAAATCGCGTAATACATTTCCATGAGAAAGATCTGTCTGACCGTTGTCGGCATGTATTTTATGTTATTGCATGCTTTTTCCCAGGTGACAAAAGACACTGCTACCTTTAAACCGAGAAAGCTACAATTGGACGAAGTGAACCTGGTCTCCAGCTACTACACCCAGCAGGGTGACCATTCCGCCATACAGGGGGGCATTGGATCCGAGAAGGTCACGGACCTTGCCAATGGACTGGAGCTGAGATGGGTGGGATGGGATGCTCATCAAAGAAAGAACACGCTGACGGCCGGGCTGGGAATTGACATCCATACGGCGGCATCACAGGCTTATATTTCAAAGACAGGGGCGAGCCAAAGGACGGATGGCACCCGCATCTATCCTTCCCTGGACTGGACGCGCGAGAACGAAAAGAAAGGGACCTCCTTCAGTCTCGGCGCCTACTACTCGAATGAGTTCAACTACCAATCCATCGGCGTCAGCGCGGGCGCTACCAAAAAAACAAAGCACAACGGCGAGTTCGGGCTGAAGCTGAGCGGGTATTTCGACCGGGTGAAGCTCATCTTTCCTTCGGAATTCGAGCCGGCAGGCTCATACGGCGGCGGTGGCCGCGACGAGGAAGACCATCCTGACTATGGTTCCAGCCCGCGCCAGACCTATACGGCCTCCTTCTCTTTTTCACAGGTGATCAATAGCCGTCTGCAAGCCAGCTTCCTGCTGGACCTTGTCCAACAGCATGGATATCTCGGATTACCTTTCCACCGGGTGTATTTCACGGACGGAAATGACGCCGTTGAAAACCTGCCCTCGAACCGGTTTAAGCTGCCGGTGGGCCTGCGGCTGAACTATTTCCTCGGGGACAAAGTGATTCTGCGAAGCTATTACCGCTACTACCAGGACAGCTGGGGTGTGCGGTCCCATACCGCGAGCCTGGAAGTACCGGTGAAACTGACCCCCTTCTTTTCCGTGTCGCCTTTTTATCGATTCTATACGCAAACAGCGGCGAATTATTTCGCCCCCTATGCACAGCATGCCGCTACAGACACCTACTATACGAGCAACTATGCGCTGTCTGCCTTTTCCAGCAATTTCTTCGGGGCCGGGATCCGGCTGGCGCCTCCGAAAGGGATCTTCGGAACACACCTCAGCGCGCTGGAGCTTCGTTACGGACATTACACACAAACGACGGACCTGGTATCGGATGTGATCTCTTTGCATTTGCAGTTCAAATGATTATCTTACCTGCGTTGAAACAGCTAATCCCAACCAAGAATAAGATCAGCCCTGAAAAGCATATTAAGGTGGAACCTTTCCGGAAAGGCACGCTGGTCACACCCCCTCATAAGCACAAGCAATATTTTGAGATCGTATATCTTTCCAGGGGCAGCGGGCAGCATTGGATAGACGGTCACTGCTATGACATCAAGCCCCCCGTATTCTTTTTTATCAATCGTGACCAGGTACATAACTGGCAGCTGGACAATGACCCGGACGGATATGTCATCATTCTCAAAAATACCTTTCTTCAGCAGAGCCGTGATGAGTCGCTGAAACAGCTGCTTCATCTCATCTGGCATGCCAACTGTCTTTATTTAAATGACGCCGATGACCTGGCGGTCCTGTTCCCGCTGCTGGTGGCGCAATCCGTATCTCCCACAGCATACGAACATCACAGCATCGACGGACTCCTGAAAAGCCTGGTCGCCCTGCTACTGGAGAAAGGACGTAATAGCTTCCTGCACACGGGCGTGCAGACGCAGCTGTATGCCCGGCTGATCGACCTCCTGCTGACCCGTCCGGCCGTCCAACGGAAGGTGGGTATGCTGGCCAGGCAGCTGAATACCACCCCTCAAAATTTGAATGCGGCCTGCCGCAAGGCCGCCAACAAAAGCGCCAGCGAGGTGGTGGATCAATTTATCATGGGTGAAGCGCGCCGCCTGCTGCTGTATACGGACAGCCATGTAAGTGAAATTGCCTACAGACTGAGCTTCAGGGACCCGTCCTACTTCATTAAATTCTTTAAACAATACGAGCAGCTGACGCCGGAAGCATACCGGAAGCATCATTTTCAAAATCACCATCAATAACATTGTTTTCACCATTCGGCTTTGCATTAGTCTACTTATTTTGCAGACAATTTCCTTGCATGCGATTATCATCCATTTCGATCTATCTACGGATCATGGTGACCAGCGGGGCGATGGCCGGGGCGGTCGTATCCGGCTATTCCCAGGCTAAGCCGTTGTCAATACGGGAGGCGCTGTCGCAGGTGCAAACACAGCAGCCGCAGCTACAGGCTTCCAAAGAGCGGGCCGCTGCCGCAGGCTACAATACCAGCCTGGCCCGCAATACGCTGGTCCCGGATCTCACCGTGGGCTACCAGGCAGGTTATGCCACTTTCAACAATATCACAGGCATGAGCTACCCGGGACTGTTCATGCCCATTTCGGGTCCGCCCGTTGCCACCAATACTTATGACCTTGTACCGGGCACGGCGCTAACGGCCATGCTGAAATGGTCGCCTTTGACCTTTGGCCAGCGTGCCGCTGCCATCGACAAAGCGGCTGCACAATACAAGCTCGCGAATGCTGCATACAATGATGCCGTTTTCCGGCAGCAGTATGCGGTCCTGAACACTTATCTCGACCTGGTCTATCTTAACAAACTGCTGGCGAGCCTGCGGGCCAATACAGACCGCACCCGCAACGAGCTGCAGCAATCCCTTACCCTGGCCAAAGAAGGGCTGCGTCCGGGTATCGATACGATCCAGTTCCAGGCGGCGCTGGCCCAATCCGAGATCGACCTGCTCGGCACCCGGCGTACCTTCGAGGCGCAGGCGGTGGAGCTTTCCAGGCTCCTGGCCTCCTCCGGCGCTACAGAGGATCTTACCCTCACCGACACCCTCTTCGCCATCAGCACGCCGCAGTTCTCCGACACTAGCCTTTCCGTCACGGACAATCCCCGGTATCGCTGGTACAAGGCCAAAAAAGATGTAAGCTTTTCTTCGCTCAGCGAGATACAGCGTTCCTGGCGTCCCCATCTGGATGTCTGGGCGAATGTTTACGGCCGTGGCTCGGGCATTCTGGCAAACGGAACGGTCAGCAAGTCCGACGGATGGAGACTGACCCGCGATAATTATGGCGCAGGCTTCCAGCTGAGCTTTCCCATCCTGCAGTTCTCCCAAACAAACCTGCAGAAAAAGCAATACCGTTCCTTCCTGGCAGCCGATGAGGCGCAACTGGCGCAGGTGTCGCTGGACCTCAGCAAACAAATGGAAACGGCCCATCGTAACTATCAACAGAACCGCCTCATTGCGGAACGTATCCCTACGGTGACCCATGCACAGCAATTGGCCTACCAGGGCTTGCAGCTCAGCTATGACAATGGCCTGATCGATTATACCCGGCTGGAACAGGCACGCTATAACCTGCTGCAGGCGGAAATAGCCCAGGCGGGGGCCTATATCCAGGCGTGGAGATCCTTGCTTGATATGGCTGTCATTGCGGGCCGCCTCAGTCTTTTCACCGATCAAGTCAGCCAACCATGAAATTAATATCATCGGCCCTGCGCCATCCCGTCACGGTCCTCGTTGCTGTCCTTGCCATCCTGTTCTTCTCGTATCTTGCCGTCAGGAATTCCAAAATAGATATCTTTCCCCGCCTGGGGCTGCCCACGGTGTATGTCGCGCAACCCTATGGCGGCCTCTCGCCCGAACAAATAGAAGGCTTTGTCACCTCCTACTATGAATATCATTTCCTGTATATCACGGGTGTGAAATATGTCGTGTCCAAAAGCATCCAGGGCGCCGCCCTCATCAAGCTGGAATTCAATGAAGGCACGGATATGAGCCAGGCGATGGCGGAGGTGGTGGGCTATGTCAACCGGGCCCGGGCCTTCATGCCGCCGGGGACCGTGCCGCCCTTTGTGACCCGATTCGATGCGGGCAGCGTACCTGTCGGTCAGCTGGTCTTCAGCTCCGATAGCCGGTCATTGGGTGAGATCTCGGACCTTGCCCTCTTCCGTGTCCGGCCGATGTTTGCTACCCTTCCCGGCGTATCGGCGCCGCCGCCATTCGGCGGTAACCAAAAGACCGTGCTGATCACGGTAGATCCCGGCAAATTGCGCAGCTATAACCTTTCTGCCGACGAAGTGGTGCAGACCCTTGCGAAGTTCAATACCATCAGTCCGGCCGGCAATGTCCGCATTGGCGACACCACCTATATCACCCCTCAGAACAGCGTCATCGAGGGGCTGCAGGACCTGCAGAGCATGCCATTGCGCACGGGCAGCGGTCCTTCCGTATATGTCAGGGACATCGCCACTGTCAGCCTGGGCGCGGATGTGACGACCAGCTATGCGTTGATCAACGGCAAGCGATCCGTATACATTCCCGTTACAAAACGGGCCGACGCTTCCACCTGGGATGTGGTCCAGCAAGTGAAAGCGGCCCTGCCGGACATGCAGGCTGCCATCCCTCCCGATATAAAAGTGACCTATGCATTCGACCAGTCAGGCTATGTTGTCAATTCCCTGAAAAGCGTGCTGATCGAGGGCGGGCTGGGCGCCCTGCTCACGGGGCTGGTGGTGCTGTTATTCCTTCGTGACAGCCGCAGCGCATTGATCGTAGTCCTTACCATTCCACTGGCCTTGCTGGCGGCCGTCACGGCCCTTTTCCTAACCGGGCAGACCATCAATATCATGACCCTGGGAGGGCTGGCCTTGTCCGTAGGCATCCTGGTGGACGAAGCCACCGTCACGGTGGAAAATATCCACCGTCACCAGGAGAGCGGCAAACACAGGGCCCGCGCGATTGCCGATGCCTGTAAGGAGATAGCCGCGCCCAAGCTGCTGATCCTGCTGAGCATCCTGGCTGTCTTTGTCCCTGCCCTGTTCATGAACGGCGTACCGAAAGCATTGTTCCTGCCCCTGTCACTGGCCGTGGGTTTTGCCATGATCGCTTCTTTTCTTCTGTCGCAGACCTTCGTGCCTGTGATGGCCAACTGGTGGATGAAGGAACAATTGCGTGTGCAAGGCCAGCCGGGTGCTGCAACCTTTTTCAGCCGTTTGAAAAACCGGTATGCCCTTGCGGGGGTGAAGCTGCAGGGACGATATATCTTGCTTGCCAGCCTGTTTGTCGTCGTATCGGTGGGGCTGGCGATCATGCTGTTCACCTCCACGGGCACCGAGCTCTTCCCCCCCGGCGACAGTGGTCAGGCGCAGGTTCGCCTTCGCCTGCCTGTAGGTACCCGGTTCGAGCGGACGGAAGACGCCACCCGCAAATTGCTGGGCCTGGCTGAACGGATCGCGGGAAAAGGCCAGGTAGAGATCACTTCGGCATTCGTCGGCACCCAGCCCTCCAGCTACCCTGTCAACTATATCCATCTATGGACCAGCGGTCCCCAGGAATCGGTGACCCGGATCAAGCTCAGGCGGGGCAGCATTCCCGTTGAAGCGTTCCGGGAACAGCTGCGATCTGCAGCGGCAAAAGAGATGCCGGGCGTACAGCTGTCGTTCGAGCCGGGAGACATTGTCGAGCAGGTGCTGAACCTGGGCAGCAGCAACCCCGTGGAAATTGCCGTGGTGGACCGCAACCTGGGCGAAGGGCAAAAGATGGCCCGGCAGCTGGTGCAAAAGCTGCGGCAGATACCGGCCCTGCGGGACATACAGATCGCAACGCCCCTGGATTATCCGGCTATTCGCCTGGATATGGACCGTGTGAAGGCAGGGGCGCTCGGCATCTCCGGCGACCAGATCGCGCGGAGCACGGTGGCAGCCACATCTTCCAGCCGATTTACCATGCCCAGCTACTGGCTTGACAAGGCGACGGGCACTGCCTACCAGGTCCAGGTGCAGTATCCCGAATACAGCATGAACAGCACCGGCGCATTGGAAATGATCCCTGTTTCCTCCGGGGCCGGCAATACGCATTATCTCAGCGAAGTCGCCCGTCTCACACGGACGACCATCCCGGGTGAGTACGACAGGCTTAACCAGCAGCGGTATATAACAGTGACGGCTAACCTGCATAAGGAGGACGCCGGGAGTGTCTTCAGGAAAGTGCGGGCTGCCATCGCATCCATGGGCAAGCTCCCGGCCGGCGCAAAGATATTACTGCGTGGCCAGCCTGAGCTTTTAGATCAGACCTTGCAGAACCTCCGGTTCGGTCTGCTCATCGCCATCGTTGCCATTTTTTTGTCGATGGCTATTTATTTTCAATCATTCCGGATAGCCGTCGTCACGGTGACGGTGACCCCGGCCGTAATCGCCGGTGCGCTGGCGCTGCTATATGCAACCGGCCATTCCCTCAATATCCAATCCTATATGGGAACCATTATGGCCGCGGGCGTCTCCATCGCCAATGCCGTACTATTTATCACACAGGCCGAACGCGCACGGAAGGACGGGGATCCCCTAGCCCATCTGCACGCGGCAGAAGCCCGTTTCCGGCCGATCCTGATGACCAGCGCGGCCATGATCGCCGGTATGATCCCAATGGCCATCGGCATCAGCGAAGGCGGCGACCAGACTGCACCGCTGGCCATTGCCGTTATAGGAGGGCTGCTGTTCTCCACCTGCAGCGTCCTGTTCTTCCTGCCCGCCGTCTACCGATGGATCGCCGGCGGCAAGCCTTACCATAATGTATCCCTGGATCCTGATGATATAAACAGTAAAAACTATGACCATCCAGCGCCTTCTCTTTAAATATATGCGGCAAATTTTTAAAGGATTGCCCTTATGCTTTCTTTTTGCCTGTGGTAACAGTGAGCAGCAGTCAGCCGGACAGGCCGGCATCGTCGCACCCGGGGATACTGTCCTGGTCTTTATACTGAAGGCCGACTCCCTTCGGAAGATGGTGGAGCTGCCCGCCGAGCTGGAGCCCTATCAACGGACGGACCTGTATGCCCGGGTACAGGGTTTTGTCCGGGCCATGAAAGTGGATATCGGCAGCCGTGTTGTGAAAGGGCAAAGCCTTGCCGTCATTGAAGCGCCGGAGGTAAACTCCCGGCTGGAAGAGTCCCAGGCGGCACTGCAATCCGTCAAAGCGAAATGGGCCGGGAGCCGGGATAACTACCACCGGCTCTACAAGGCCTCTCAAACCTCCTCACCCGGCATCGTAGCCCCGGTGGACCTGGAACGCGCATTGGACCAGATGCTCACCGACAGCAGCGCCTATGAGGCCGCACGCAAACAGACCCAGGCCAGCAGGGATATCTCCGGCTATCTCAACATCGCTGCTCCTTTTTCCGGCGTCATCACGGCCCGCAAGGCCGATGCCGGAGCGCTGGTGGGAACTACGCAGCCATTGCTGACCATACAGGATGACCGTACCCTCCGGCTGCGCATCGCCGTTCCCGAGACTTACACGGCGGCGGTCAGCAAGGTCCCGGCTATACGGTTCCGGGTGGATGCCTATCCTACCCGCAGCTTCACGGCTGTCCCGGCCCGCAGGACGGAAACCATCGACCCCAACACCCGCACAGAGCTGTGGGAGTATACAGTCGACAATGCCCGCCTGGACCTTAAAGCGGGCGCCTTCGCCTATGCGCAGCTTGGCCTGCAGCGGGATGGGCTATCGCTCCTCGTCCCTCCTTCGGCCGTCAGCACAACCCAGGAAAAGAAATTCGTCATCAGGGTGAAGAACAATGTAATGGAATGGGTGGATGTCAGCCAGGGGATCAGCACCGACAAAGGCATAGAGATCTTCGGCCGGCTGCAGGCCGGCGATACCCTGCTGGTGAAAGCCACGGACGAACGAAAGCCTGGCAGTACGGCTGTCTGGAAGGTGCAGCATTGAAGCTTCAATGACGGAAGGTTATGACATTCATCAAGCTCCCTGCTGACCCATGTCATGCTTCTGTTGGCGCCCTATTTTTAGCTTGCAGTAAATTACTGCAGCTATGTTAATCGAACAGATCTATACGGGATGCCTGGCCCAGGGAGCCTACTACATAGAAAGCAACGGCGAAGCCGCCGTCATCGATCCCCTGAGAGAAACAGCACCCTATCTGCAAAGGGCGGCGAGATCGGGAGCAGCTATCAAATACATTCTGGAAACGCATTTTCATGCGGACTTTGTCAGCGGCCATCTTGATCTCAGCCGAAAGACAGGGGCTGCCATCGTCTATGGGCCGAATGCGCAAGCCGGCTTTTCATTTATGGCTACCTGCGACGGAGAAGAGCTGAGCCTGGGGCATTGCACTATCCGTATCCTGCATACGCCGGGCCACACGATGGAAAGCACCTGCTACCTGCTGAAAGATGAGAAGGGCCATGAGCGGGCATTATTCACCGGCGACACCCTGTTCATCAATGATGTCGGCAGGCCGGACCTGGCCCAAAAGATCGATGCGGGGCTGACACCTGAAAAACTGGCCGGCTATTTATACGACTCGCTAAGAAATAAGATAATGCCATTACGGGACGACATCGTCATCTATCCCGGTCATGGCGCGGGCAGCGCCTGCGGCAAGAACCTTGGCATAGAAAGAACGGATACGCTGCGCGGGCAGAAACGGCATAACTATGCGCTGCAGGCCAGCCTGTCAAAAAAAGATTTTATTCAACAGGTCACCAGCGGGCTCACTCCCCCACCCGCCTATTTTCCGGGCAATGTCCTGATGAACAAACGGGGATACGAGCCTTTCGACAAGGTGCTGTCCAGGGGACAGCAAGGCCTGGATCCTGCAGCTTTCGAGGCGGCATTCAGGGAAACGGAAGCGCTGATCCTCGACACCAGGCCTGCCGCAGCATTTTCCGAAGGGTTTATCCCCCACTCCATCAACATCGGCCTGGACGGAGATTTCGCACCCTGGTCGGCAACACTGATCCCCGACCTCAACCAGGCTATCCTGCTTGTAACCGATGAGGGCCGTGAAGATGAAGCCATCACACGCCTGGCGAGAGTAGGTCTCGATCACTGCATCGGCCACCTGAAAGGGGGGATCAAAGCATGGAAAGGTGCGGGAAAACGACTGGACAGGATCAATAGCATAAGCGCGGGGGAATTGGCAGCGATCATAAGCATCGCGCCCATCCATTTGCTGGATGTCAGGAGAAGCTTCGAATTCCTGGCGGAGCATGCCATCTATGCGGAAAATATACCCCTGGAATATATCAATGACAATATGCGCCGGCTGGATAATGACAGAACTTATTATATCTATTGCGCCGGCGGCTATCGTTCTATGATCTTCAGTTCGATCCTGAAGGCAAGGGGTTTCCATGATCTCATCAATATCGAGGGCGGTTTTAAGGCGATCAGGGACACCGGGAAGATCTGTATCACGAACGACGTTAGTGTCCGCAATTGATGTCTTTAATGATAATATTACATCATTAGCCGCACGGGGCACTCTTTTTGTGATCAGGTAGAAGGCGAAAGATAAAAAACATGCAGTCATTTCCGGCCGGCATATTGACGATCAATGGCGGATCTTCCAGTATTAAGTTCTCCGTATATGGGACGGGCGATGAATTACGCCGGCTGCTGCAGGGGAAGATCGAGCGCATTGGTCTTTCAGATCCATTGTTGCGCTATACGGATACGGACACTGGCCAGCCCGTCCAATGCCGGATAGAAGCAGCTGACCTTCAAGGAGCTGCCAGCTTTTTGGTGAGCTGGCTTGAACAGAAAAAGATCCTGGCCGGGATAAAAGCTATTGGCCACCGGGTAGTTCATGGCCTGGAGCATGTGGAACCTGCGTTGATCACGGAACAGCTGCTGAAAGAACTACACCGGATCAGTGCCTATGATCCTGATCATCTTCCGGGAGAGATCGCCCTGATGGAACTGTTCCGGGAAAAATATCCCCAATTGCCGCAGGTGGCTTGCTTCGACACCGCTTTTCACGCAGATCTCCCGCGCATAGCCCGATTGCTGCCCATACCCAGGCGATATGACGAAGCCGGCATCCGCCGTTATGGTTTCCACGGCTTGTCCTATTCCTATATCCTCGGGGAGCTGGAGCACATTGCAGGAAAAAAAGCAGCCGAAGGACGCGTGATCATTGCTCACCTGGGCAGCGGAGCCAGCCTGGCCGCAGTACATAAAAGGAAATGTGTGGATACCAGCATGGGGTTCACGCCGGCGGGCGGCCTTATGATGGGGTCGCGTCCCGGCGACCTGGACCCGGGGGTAGCCTGGTACATGATCCAAAAAGACGATCTGACCCCCTCGCAATTCAATGAGCTGATCAATCACCAATGCGGCCTCGTGGGTGTATCCGGAACCAGCGGCGACATGCGGGACCTGCTGCAGCAGGAGAACGATGATGTAAGGGCTGCGGAGGCCGTACAGCTATTCTGTTACCAGGTGAAAAAATGGATAGGCGCCTTTTCCGCTGTCCTGGAAGGGATCGACACCCTGGTATTCACGGGCGGCATCGGAGAGAACCTCGCTATCATCCGCAGCAGGATCTGCCAGGGGTTGGGTTACCTTGACATGACCCTGGACGAAAAGAAGAATGAAAAAAATGACCTTATTATATCTTCCGGAAACAGCCGGATCACGGTGTACGTTATTCCCACCGATGAAGAAAAAATGATCGCTAAAATCACCTCATTTTATGGAAATGTATAAAACAAAAAGTCCGGACAACCAGCTATCTTCGGAACTGCTGCGCAATATCGATGCTTATTGGCGCGCGGCCAACTATCTGTCCGTGGGCCAGATCTACCTGCGTGACAACCCGCTCTTACATGAGCCGCTGCGTTCTGAGCATGTGAAGCACAAACTGCTGGGCCATTGGGGCACCACGCCGGGCCAGAATTTTATCTACGCACATCTCAACCGCATCATCCGGCAGCATGACCTGGATATGATCTATATCTCCGGACCCGGTCATGGCGGTCCGGCCCTGGTCGCCAATACGTATCTCGAAGGAACTTACAGCGAGATCTATCCGCATATCAGCCAGGATGAGACGGGATTATGCAAGCTATTTAAACAATTTTCCTTCCCGGGCGGTATCCCCAGCCATGTCTCTCCCGAGTGTCCGGGATCCATTCATGAAGGCGGCGAGCTGGGCTATTCACTTAGCCACGCATTCGGCGCCGCCTTCGATAACCCGGACCTGATCGTGGCCTGTATCGTGGGAGATGGAGAGGCGGAGACCGGTCCCCTGGCCACTGCCTGGCATTCCAATAAGTTCCTTAACCCGGTGACGGATGGGACCGTCTTGCCTATTCTTCATCTCAACGGTTATAAGATCGCCAATCCTGCATTGCTGGCCAGGATCAGCCGGGATGAACTGGAACAACTATTTTCAGGATATGGATGGAAGCCCTACTTCCTGGAAGGCAATGACCCTGCGGAGATGCACGAGGCAATGGCAGGTGTCCTCGATAAGGTCATACAGGAAATACAGGACATCCATCAACAAGCCCGTAACAACGGAGAGACGGACCGGCCCACCTGGCCGATGATCATCTTAAAAACACCCAAAGGATGGACAGGCCCTAAGGAAGTGGATGGTCTGCCGGTGGAAGGAACATTTCGCGCGCACCAGGTCCCTCTGTCGGACCCGCACAAGAATCCGCAGCACCTGCGGCAATTGGAGGCCTGGATGAATAGCTACCGGCCTGAGGAACTTTTTGATCGTGATGGCCGATTGAAAAAAGAGCTGGCGAGGCTGGCGCCTGAAGGGCAAAGAAGGATGGGCGCCAACCCACATGCCAACGGGGGACTCCTTTTAAAGAGCCTTCTCATGCCGGATTTCAGGGACTATGCAGTGGCTTTGAAGGCGCCGGGCGCTGTCGAAGTTTCCGATACGCTGACGCTGGGCGCTTTTCTCCGTGATATCATTAAGCTCAACCAGCACCAGCGGAATTTTCGCATTTTCGGACCTGATGAAACGCTATCCAACCGGCTTGATGCCGTGTTCCAGGCCACAACACGCCAATGGGAAGCACAGACGCTGGAAAACGATCAATACCTGGGTGCAGACGGCCGTGTGATGGAAGTACTGAGCGAGCATCAATGCGAAGGCTGGCTGGAGGGCTACCTGCTAACGGGCAGACATGGCCTTTTCAATAGCTATGAAGCCTTCATCCATATTGTGGATTCCATGTTCAACCAGCATGCCAAATGGCTGAAAGTGACTTCGGAGCTGCCCTGGCGCCGCCAGATCGCGTCCCTCAACTACCTGCTGGCCTCCCATGTCTGGCGGCAGGACCACAACGGCTTTACCCACCAGGACCCGGGATTCATCGACCATGTCATGAATAAGAAGGCGGAAATTGTAAGGGTCTATCTGCCACCCGACGCCAACTGCCTGCTGTCGGTGATGGATCACTGTCTGCGCAGCCGTCATTATGTAAATGTGATCGTGGCAGGCAAACACCCCGCCCCGCAATGGCTTACGATGGACCAGGCGGTCACCCACTGTACCAGGGGCATCGGCATTTGGGGCTGGGCCAGTAATGACAGGGATCACGGGCCCGACGTGGTGATGGCCTGCGCCGGGGATGTTCCTACGCTGGAAACGCTGGCGGCCGTGTCCATTCTCCGAAAAAAGCTGCCCGATCTCGCCATCAGGGTGATCAACATCGTCGATCTCATGAAGCTGCAACCCACTACCGAACATCCGCATGGACTCTCTGACCGTGATTTTGATATGCTGTTTACAAAGGACAAGCCGGTGATCTTTGCTTTTCACGGTTATCCATGGTTGATCCATCGCCTGACATACCGTCGAACGAATCACCCTAATATACATGTACGCGGGTACAAGGAGGAAGGCACGATCACCACCGCCTTTGATATGACGGTATTAAATGATCTGGACCGATTCCACCTGGTGATGGACGTCATCGACCGCCTGCCGCAAACAGGCGCGCAGGGTGTATATTTGAAACAGGAAATGCAGGATAAGCTCATCGAGCACAAGCATTACATTCGCCAACAAGGGGAGGATATGCCGGAAGTGAAAGATTGGAAGTGGGAGATCAGGAGACTTTGATCATTTATCCGGATAAGATACGGGAGGCAACGGAAAAAATGATCAGCACTTCCTGAACTGCCGGATCTGCGATAGCAATAGTAAATTCAGCCCGGCAAACATGGCAACAGCCGCAATAAACAATAAGAGAGGAACAAATGAAGCATTGGCTGCAAAGATAGCCGACAACCCCTGGGTCAGTAACAGTAACTCATTGGCAAATACGCCTCCTATAAAAATAACGAGTCCCGTCTTCCAGGCGCCTGAAAGGGCATGGCTGAGCTTCTCCCTGATCAAAAACCCTACCATGAAAAAGCTGATAAATCCAAGGACCACCAGGTGAAGATAGCCGATGATCACCGGTCTGAAACCAAATGCCAGACGGCCCAATGCGGGCAAGGCCGACAGTGCCTGCAATAGCAGTTTGATAACAAAGGCTATTAAGGACAATCCCCAAAGTATCTTTACCTGCAGCGGCAGGCGAAGAGACCATTGCCTGCGGGATCGGCCAATAACCTGCAGCAACGGGACAAGGGCCACCAGTTGCAAGCAGGCGGCGAGCGATGCAATGATGAATATCCAGACCGGCGGATCCGTCCACAGCAGGGACAGGCAATAGGCCGGGATACAGGCACTGACCATCAGCAGAAAGAAGATCCGGCTTTTTGAGCCATCCAGCTGTATGCCGAGGCGATGTGCGGAATGGAAAAATAATCCCAGCACAGCAAAGCTGAACCATCCATTATATTGGAAATGGAGGAATAAATAAACGGCATTGTAGTAAAGATGGGTATCGCGGATCCGGTGAGACATGATATAGGCCAACATAAAAGGGCCGGCGCTGGACAAAACAAAGCATAAAAGCGCCGCCTTTATCCAGCCTTGTGTCAGGGAAGGAAGGTTTGCAGAAGCATCTTTCCAATAACATAAAGCAAACCACCACGAAAAAAGGACGGATAAGACCGAAAAGAAGATAGATACAGGGCCATAGCCCTGGAATGGAAAGCTCAGCAACATGCCAAAGCTGGCTGCCTGCGCCAGCCAGAACTGGTATATATACACTTTCCGGACGGCACGGCCGGACTGTAATAAGATAGATACAAAAGAGGTGAAGATGACCGTGGATAGCCAACCGGAAAAGGCGAAATGCGAATGAGCGTGTAAAAGATATTTGTAATTGACAGCCGGCAGCGAAAAGGCGATCTTGTACCTGAGCAGGATCCCCAAGGCGGCCACCAGCACAAAGTTAACCAGGCTCAGGACGGACCATCGCCTGCAAGTGCCGATGTTTATTCCTTTAGTAGATTCAGACATATATCTTTCCTTTTTCCAGCAGGACACACCCTTTGTCATACAGGATGCGGATAGCCCTGATCACTGTTTCCACCCGCAGACCGGTCATATCTGCAATTTGTTGGCGGGTGAGATCCACTTTATACCTAATGTGGTCCGGAACGTTGCTGGCAATTTTAAACAAGTGGATCAGCGTGGTGATCCTATGCTCAGGGCCATGACAGGAAAGCTCTTTAGACAAAATAGATTTGAAGCGAAGGCGGGAGGCTAACAGCTGCGTGAAGGCAAAATGGATATCAAAATTATCCTTTAATAGCTGGAGAAAATTTTCCTTACGCAGCCGGATGAGGACGGAATCTTCTTCTGCAATGGCAGTAGCCGGGTATACATTTTCGTCGAAGAGAGGGGGCTCTCCAAAGGTTTCCCCGTCCGCGAAGAATCCCTGGATGAATTCTTTACCTTCTTCATTGGTATTGACCATTTTCACTCTGCCTCGTACTAACTGGTAATAAAACAGGGCGTTATCGCCCTCATAAAAAATGGCCTGCCCCTTTATGACCTTCCGGTGGATAGCTCCCCAACAAAGCAGTAAGTCGCAGTCGATCATCATAGCGATTGATTGTGGTTCCTATAATAATCCTCAAAACTAACGCTGCTACCAACCGGACCGCCTGATTTATTATAGCAATATACATGATTTTAGTCAGCATTTAATCTATTCTTACCCCTGTTGATATGATTTGGATCATATTTTAGTTGATGGATGAGGGGTAATCTTGTGGCCTATTTAACCATCAAACAATTTCAATATGAAAAAATTACTGGTATTGATAGCCTTGAGCGGACTTATCTATGCCTGTTCCAATGGCGGTTCTGAAACGAAGGACCATACATCCAAAGAAAGTGACAGCTCAAAAAATGCCGCCTCCTATGACTCCACGAAAGGCGCAGGCAAATTCACCCACGTCGACCTTGCGTCAAACCTGGATCATAAAATGGCTGATGGCGGAAAGTCCGTTTATGACCTGAAATGCTCCTCCTGTCACAAGTTGACAGCTGAAAAGCTGGTAGGCCCGGGATGGAAGGGAGTGACAGAAAGAAGGAAGCCGGAATGGATCATGAACTTTGTGACCAACACAGAAGAAATGTTGAACAAGGATCCCAAGGCACAGGCGATGCTGGAAATATGCATGGTTAAGATGCCCAACCAGAACCTCAGCGACACTGATGCCCGCAACGTGCTGGAATTTATGCGACAGAATGACGGAGTAAAATAGAAATTCAATTTAAATCATTTATATGAGAATGTTACATTCATACGGCCCGTTATCCTTCTGTATTATAATGACCTGCGGAATACCGGCCTGCAAACCAAGGAATGCCGGTGCTGCCGTCACCGGGGACGCGGCACAAAGGACTTATGTGGCGCCTGGCAAATACGATGAGTTCTACAATTTTGTCTCTGGTGGATTTAATGGGCAGGTATCCGTCTATGGACTGCCTTCCGGAAGGCTGCTGAAGCTGATCCCTGTGTTTTCCGTATTCCCGGAGAACGGCTATGGTTACAGCGAAGAAACGAAGCCAATGCTGAATACTTCGCATGGGTTCGTTCCATGGGATGATCAGCACCACCTCGAACTTTCACAGACCAATGGGCAGCCGGATGGCCGCTGGCTTTTTGCCAATGCGAATAATACTCCACGGGTAGCCCGCATCGATCTGAAGACTTTCAGAACGACAGAGATCCTGGAACTGCCCAACAGCGGAGGGAACCATTCCAGCCCCTTTACCACGGAAAACACCGAGTATATAGTGGCCGGCACCCGGTTCAGCGTTCCCATGGGCGACAACCAGGATGTCCCGCTCAGCTCCTATAAGAAGAATTTCCACGGCACCGTCAGCTTCATCAGCGTTGATTCTTCATCCGGCCGGATGAAGATCGCCTTCCAGCTCATGCTGCCGGGCATTGACTTCGACCTCAGCCATGCCGGCAAAGGTCCCTCCCATGACTGGTTCTTCTTTTCCTGCTATAATACCGAACAGGCCCACACGCTGCTGGAGGTGAACGCTTCACAGCGGGATAAGGATTTTATTATGGCAGTGAACTGGAAAAAAGCGGAGGAATACATGCGTCAGGGCAAAGGGGTTAAGAAACAGGTGTCTTATGTGCATAACCTTTATGATGAAAAAAACCATACCGCCACATCGACGGTAGAGAAAGAAGTATTGGTACTGGACCCGAAAGAGCTAAAGGACATGGTCTACTTTATTCCCTGTCCCAAATCTCCCCACGGCTGCGATGTGGACCCTTCCGGGGAATTTATCGTAGGCAGCGGCAAGCTGGCGGCGCTGATCCCCGTATTCTCCTATACCAAAATAATGAAAGCCATCGCTGACAAGCAATTTGAAGGAGACTATGAAGGGATCCCCGTTATTAAATACGCGGCGGCATTGAAGGGTGAAGTGCAGAAACCCGGGCTCGGTCCCCTTCATACGGAGTTCGACGGCAAGGGCAACGCCTATACGTCCATGTTCGTGTCCTCGGAAATAGTGAAATGGAGCCTGAATGACCTGACGGTCCTGGACCGGGCGCCCACCTACTATTCAGTCGGGCACCTGTGCATACCGGGCGGCGATTCTAAAAACCCTTATGGAAAATACCTGATCGCCTATAACAAGATCACCAAGGACCGCTATCTCCCGACGGGCCCGGAGCTGGCCCAAAGCGCCCAGCTCTATGATATATCCGGCGATAAAATGCAGCTGATCCTGGACTTCCCTACGATAGGGGAGCCGCACTATGCACAGGCGCTGCCGGCGGACATGATCTCGAAAAATTCCACCAAATTCTTTAAGATCGAGGAAAATGCGCATCCTTATGCATCCAAAGGCGAGAAAGAAGCCAAGGTAATGCGGGAGGGCAACAAAGTGCACGTATATATTACTGCTATAAGGTCCCATTTTGTACCGGATAATATCGAAGGTGTCAGGCTGGGAGATGAAGTATATTTCCATGTGACCAACCTGGAGCAGGATTGGGATATTCCGCATGGGTTTGCCGTAAAGGGAGCTGCGAATGCCGAGATCCTCATCATGCCGGGAGAAACCTGTACGCTGAAATGGGTCCCGGGCGAAGCGGGTGTCTACCCCATGTACTGCACCGACTTTTGCAGCGCGCTGCACCAGGAAATGCAGGGCTATGTGCGTGTTTCGTCCTCAGGCAGCAGCGTCCCGCTGACATTCAGCACCAATAAGGCAGAGCCGGATTCAACCCTTGCAAAATGAAACAGAAAATGTCCACGATCACAAGGGTGATAACACTGCTGGCATCCATAGCGATGGTGGCGGTGTTATTCCTGCCTATCTGGAGGATAGAGCTGTCGGCGCCTCAATACCCGGAAGGATTGGTATTGAAAATATATGCCCATGCCATCGGGGGTGATGTGGACGTGGTCAACGGCCTTAATCATTATATAGGCATGCGTACCCTGCATACCAGGGATTTTGTGGAGTTCATCGTCCTGCCGTATATCATTGGCGGCTTTGCAGCCATCGGCCTGCTGATATTCCTGGTCAACCGGCGGGGCCTGTTCTACGGCTGGGTATTGCTGATCCTGCTGATCGCCAGCACCTCGATGATCGATTTTTACCGGTGGGAATACAACTATGGGCATAACCTGGACGAAAGCGCACCGATCCGGGTGCCGGGTATGGCCTATCAGCCACCGCTGATCGGCTATAAGAAGCTGCTCAATTTCGGCGCCTATTCCGTTCCTGACAGCGGCGGCTGGATCTTTGCAGGAGTGGGTTTATTGCTGGTGATCGCGGGCATCGTGGAATGGAGAAAACAAGGCAGGCGAAAGGCTGTTTCATCGCGGACTGTGATGGCGATCCTGCTGCCGGGTATTCTTTTCATCACCAGCTGCACCGGCGGTGGACCGCAGCCGATCCGCTATGGACAGGACAATTGCGACTTCTGCAAAATGGGCATTGCAGACAAGCGGTTCGGCGCGGAGATCCTGACCAGCAAGGGAAAGACCTATAAGTTTGACGACTTTCATTGCCTCCTGGGATTCCTGGATTCAAAAGCGCTGGCAACAAAAGAGATCGCGGAGGTGTACATCATTGATTTTTCAGGAGACGGGCAGTGGATGAAGGCGGATGAAGGGCATTTTCTGAAGAGCGAATCCCTGCACAGCCCCATGAATGGTAATATAGCGGCTTTTAAAAGCGCCGACAGTATGAAAAAATATGCAATTGAACTGCACGGAACCCCGGTAACATGGAAAGAATTATACAAATAGCAGCCTTGCTGATGCTTTCGCTGCTTTCGGAAGCAAAGACCTGGCGGGTTGGGCAGGGCGAGCCCTGTGCTTCCATCCTGCAGGCGGTGGGCAAAGCTGCGCCCGGGGATACCATCCTGGTCAAAAAAGGCATCTATCTGGAAAAGGGGCTGGTGATAGACAGACGGCTATGCCTGAAAGGTATTGGTCTGCCGATCCTGGATGGAGAAAAAAAATATGAAATAATATCCATAAAAGCCGATGGGGTGACAGTGGAGGGATTTCTGCTGCAACATTCCGGCGTCTCTGACTGGCACGATATTGCAGGTATTAAAATCTATGGTGCAAAGCATGTCACCGTCCGGGGCAATACCCTGGACGACACCTTCTTCGGCATCTATAGCCAGCAAGCCGACAGCTGTATCATTGCCGGCAATACGGTGCGGAGCCGCGCAGACAAAGAGACCCAGTCCGGCAATGGCATTCATTGCTGGAAGTGCGACGGCATGCAGATCGTCGACAACTTCATCAGCCATCACCGGGACGGTATTTATTTCGAATTCGTGACCAATTCCCTTATCCGTGGCAACCAAAGCTTCGACAACATACGTTATGGGCTGCATTTCATGTTCTCCCATCATGATATCTACCAGGGCAACCTGTTCCGGCACAATGAAGCGGGCGTATCGGTGATGTTCTCTCACGGGGTAAGCATGCTGGACAATATTTTTTCAGAGAATGGGGGTGGAGGGTCCTACGGCATCCTGATGAAGGAGATCACCGACAGCAGGGTGGACCACAACGTTTTTATCCGTAATACCAGCGGCATCTACATGGAAGGAACGACCCGGGTCGTCGTGACGGGGAATGCATTCACCGGCAACGGATGGGCGCTTAAGATCCAGGCCAGCTGCGCAGACAATACCATCACGCGAAACAATTTCCGGAGCAATACTTTCGATGTGGCCACCAATGGAACGCTGGTGCTGAATAACTTTGACAATAATTACTGGGATAAATACGAAGGTTATGACCTCAACCGGGACGGCATTGGAGATGTACCCTATCATCCCATCAGCATGTATGCCATGATCGCCGAAAAGAACCCCGCCGTCATGATGCTGTTCCACAGCTTTATTGTGAGCCTGATGGACAGGACTGAAAAAGTGATCCCCAGCATTACGCCGGCGAATTTAAAGGACGACAAACCTTCCATGAAACCGCTGCATCTATGATCATCGCGACCAATGTAAATAAAAGATTCGGCAAGCTGCAGGCTTTGGACAATGTCAGCTTCACTTGCAATAAGGGACAAACCATCTCATTGATCGGACCCAACGGCAGCGGAAAGACCACTTTCATCAAATGCCTGTTGGGCATGGTAGTGCCCGACAGCGGCTTTATCACCTTCAACGACAGGAATATCACGCATGACTGGAAATACCGGCGCCATATCGGCTATATGCCGCAGACGGGCAGGTTCCCGGACAATATGACCATTGCGCAGGTCTTTGACATGATGAAGGACATTCGCAGGGAAGATACTGACGGGATCGACGAGGGCCTTGTTGAAGGTTTTGGCCTGAACAGGATGATGGATAAGCGGATGCGGACCCTGTCCGGCGGCACCCGGCAGAAAGTCAGCGCGGCCCTGGCCTTCCTGTTCAACCCGGATGTCCTGATACTGGATGAGCCAACAGCTGGCCTGGACCCCGTCTCGTCCGAATTACTGAAAGATAAGATCCGGAAGGAAAAACAGAAAGGGAAGCTGATCCTGATCACTTCCCATATCCTGAGCGAATTGGACGATATGGTCAGCGAAGTGATCTACCTGCAGGAGGGAAAGCTGCTGTTCCATAAGAGCCTCGATCAGCTGAAGAAGGACACAGGGGAGGACAAGCTGGTGAGGGCTATTGCCCGCATCATGCAAACAAATACATAAGAATGAACAAGATCATCAAATATGTCATCCTGGATATATTACGGAACAAGATCGTAATGGCTTATACCATATTCCTGCTGGCCATCTCTCTGACCGTATTCAACCTGGAAGATACTGCCGGCAAGGGTATGCTGAGCCTGCTGAATATCATCCTGATCGTGTTGCCGCTGGTAAGCATTATCTTTTCGACGATCTATGTCTATAACTCCACAGAATTCATCGAACTGCTGCTCTCCCAGCCACTGCAGCGGAAAAGGCTGGTGCTGAGCATATTCATAGGCCTGACGGTATCATTATTACTGGCATTCCTGGTAGGGGCCGGGCTGCCCATCCTCTTCTACAGCCGCTCACCGGCCGGGCTCGTACTGATGACCACCGGCATGGGGTTGACCATTATCTTCGTAGCCCTGGCCCTGCTGGGATCGATGATCACCAGGGATAAAGCAAAAGGCATCGGGCTGGCCATCCTGCTTTGGTTTTATTTTTCGCTCATCTATGACGGCATTGTCCTGTTCATTTTGTTCCAATTCAGCGACTACCCGCTGGAAAAGGTCTCGATCGTCCTCGGTTCGCTTAACCCGATAGACCTGGGCAGGATCGTTGTGCTCCTGAAAATGGACATTTCCGCCATGATGGGTTACACGGGCGCCGTATTCAGGGAATTTTTCGGCGGCACATGGGGCAGTTTATATGCCTGCCTGGTCATGCTGATATGGATCGCCGCGCCCTTATGGCTTGCCGTCCGGAAGTTTAACAGAAAAGATTGGTAACAATAAAATCACGTCTTGAATGAAGAGAGACATTGAAAATAAAGACGATATCCGTGAGCTGATAGATGCCTTTTATAATAAGGTCCTAAAGGATGACATCATTGGTCCGATCTTCAATGACGTCGTAAAAATAGACTGGGAGCATCATCTGCCTGTCATGTATGATTTCTGGGAGAACATATTGTTTCAAACAGGTGGATATTCGGGCAATCCAATGGCAACCCATATGCGCCTGCATCAGCGGCATCCCCTGACCAGGGCGCATTTCGATCAGTGGCTCAAGCTCTTTACCCAGACTGTACATGAGCGTTTCGAAGGCAGGAATGCCGAGACTGCCGGGCAGCGGGCTGTATCCATTGCCTCGCTCATGCAGACCCGGCTGCCAGGGCAAAGCTGACCTGGCGCGGTCAGACAGGATCATCGAGATGATGGATGGAAGGATCAAATAGTATGTTCAGGTGCTGAAAAATGTCTGCGAGGCAACAGGAGATTTTTCAAAACGTCCTGTCTTTTCTTCCAGCTTTATGCGAAAGGTCACTCCGGCGACTTTGCTTAGATCCGACGGAGTAAACGGCCAATCCCTGGACAAATGTGTTGTCTCGCTGCTTACCAGGGGCAGCACACGCCCGTGCAGCCGCTGCAGCGCATCGTTGCGAAGCGCCTCCTCTTTCAATTCCTCAAAAATACCATGAGCGACCACACTTTGCCAATTGGCCATATTCTGCAGATCGTCCACTTCAAAGCAGACCCTTGGGTTTTTCCGCATGATCTCCACCTTCAACCCTTCATGGGAGTGGCAATAAACATACGTTCCATCATAAGCATAGCTGATCGGCACGACATACACCTTCTGCCCATCACTGCATCCAATGCGGCCCACGACCTCTTTGGTAAGGACCCGCTCTACTTCAGAAATGGTTAATTTTCCCAACATGGTTATTGCTTTAAAATACAACCCAAATTAGTAACCTTCCCGTCGCATTTACATGACGGAGATTAGCCGGGGACCTGATAAAGATCATTACGTGAGGGAGGAGCGGTCATAATAAAAGTATCTTCCTGTCAGTAGCTTTAGTACCACGAGCTACTATTCATCAACGAAATATACTACCATGGAAGCCAATAAAGTCCTACAGAGCAGTATACTGGACATCGTATTCGATGGCAGGAACAAGGAATATGGCGCCTACGACCTGAGAAAGACATATCACAAGCGCCTACTGGCAGCAATCCTCGCGATGGCTGGCGTCACAGCACTCCTTTTTGCGATCTTCTTCCTGACGCAAAACCGCGGCGGGACGAAAAAAGAAGTGCTGACGGTAAAGGACGTGCAGCTGGAAGATGTTAAAGAAGAGAAGAAAAATGAACCGCCTCCACCGCCCCCGCCGCCCAAAGTAGAACCGCCCAAGGTGGAAATTGCGAAGTTCACACCTCCCAGGATCGTAAAAGACAATGAAGTAAAAGAAGAAGACAAACCTCCTGAACAGGCAAAGCTGGAAGACACCCGCATCGGGACGATCAACCAGGAAGGGGTCAAGGATGAGGGGATCACCGCCCCACCGGTGTCGGACGCAGGCAAAGGAGTGGTGGAAGCGCCAAAAGCAAAGGCTGATGAAGATTATGACAAGACCTTTACCAAGGTAGAGATCGAGTCTGAATATCCCGGCGGACCGGCTGCCTGGCTGCGCTATCTCAATAAGAATTTTCACTACCCGGAACCGGCCGTGGCCAATGAGATCCAGGGCGTTGTGATGGTGCAGTTCATTGTAGATAAAGAAGGGAATGTAAGTGACGTCCAGGCCATCAGCGGTCCGGCAGAAGGGGGCCTGCGGGAAGAGGCGGTGCGTGTCATCCGCAAGAGCGGAAGGTGGATCCCTGCCATACAAAACGGACGCCAGGTCAAATCGTATAAGAAGCAGCCTGTGGTCTTTAAACTTGAATCTGCCTAGCAAGGCAGCATTATCACGCTTTTTTCAGTTTGCTGGTATTGATGCCAAAAAGCTTGTACAGGGGACAATAGCCCACAAAGCTGGTGATCGCGAAAACACCTGCCAGCACCAGCAGAATAGTGCCGATCGTCCCTGCTACGAAGCCTATTGCATACAAGATAACGATCAGTCCGGCGGCGACGATCCGGAGAGCCCTGTCTATATCGCCCATATTCTTTTTCATAAAGATGACTTTTGGTAAAGGTTGTTATTATTGATCGGGAATTGAATGATCCTCATCATCCGAGGATATGAGAAATGCCGGATAGATAATCAGCCATCTGCCTGATCCATATCATGTTACTTTGTTTGCCGGAGCGCTAGATTCGTAAAAAATATGCATTATGTCACTGATCAGGAAAGGAGCGCTGATATACAGCAGCCGGTATGGCGCCACCCGGCAATACGCAGAATGGATCGGACAACAGCTGCAAATCCCCGCAATGGATATCGATGAGCTTTATCCCGGAGAATTGGAGAGATTCGACTACCTGGTGCTGGGCACCTCCGTCTATATCGGTAAAATGCTGATAAAGGGCTGGCTGCATCGTCATTTGGAACAATTGCGGTCAAAGCAATTAGTGCTCTTCGTCGTGTGCGGCACACCGTCTTCGGAAAGGCAAAAACAGGAACAGATCGTCAGGGACAATGTTCCGGAAGGCCTGATCCCACTGGAAAAGATCTTTTTCCTGCCCGGGAGACTGAGCATCGGGGAGCTGTCCTGGAAGGACAGGCTGCTGCTTAAAATGGGGGCAAGGCTGGAAAAAGACCTTGTCAAAAAAGCGGCCATGTCGCATGATATCGATGGTGTAAAAAAGGAAAATATCACCGGAGTCGTCAACGGCGCGAAAACCATCGTCAGCTCCGGAACTGACCGCCGTCATTTACTTGTTGGGTAACGGCTGCTATTTTTACAAAAAATATTTTATGCAGGCTGAAGTCTCCCTGTCCGACAGGTATAATATTCCCGTGCCCCGCTATACCAGCTATCCCACTGTGCCGTCCTGGAAGGAAAATATCGATATAACCTCCTGGAAAGATGGGTTTTCCCGGCGTTTCGCCGCGGGTAATTCCGCCGATGGGATCAGTCTTTATATTCATCTTCCTTTTTGTGAGTCACTTTGTATTTACTGTGGGTGCACCAAACGGATCACCACCAACCATTCCGTGGAAGAAGCGTACATCCGCGCGATCCTGGCGGAATGGGAAATATACCGGGCCCTGATGCCCGTCCCCCCTGTGATCAGGGAACTACACCTCGGCGGAGGCACGCCGACCTTTTTCTCACCCGCCAACCTGGCCCGGCTGATCGAAGGCATTTTGAAAGGGTCTGTCCTTCATGCACAACATAGTTTCAGCCTGGAGGGCCATCCGAACAACACCAGCCGGGAGCACCTGGACGTACTCTACGGACTTGGTTTCCGGCGGATCAGCTATGGCGTTCAGGATACGAACGAAGAAGTGCAGCGGCTGATCCATCGGATCCAGCCTTTTGAAAATGTACAGCGGGCCACGGACGATGCCCGGGAGGCAGGCTTTACTTCTGTCAACTTCGACCTTATCTATGGTCTGCCAGGACAAGATCCCGGCAGCCTGGACCGGACGATCACACAGTCACTCACACTTCGTCCCGACCGGGTGGCCTTCTATAGCTATGCGCATGTGCCCCAGGTAAGCTGTAATCAACGGCTCATCGACGAAAAGCTCCTGCCATCGGCGCCGGAGAAGCTGGCCCTTTACAACAAAGGGCGCGAAATTTTCCCGGGCCATGGTTATACCGACATCGGTATGGATCACTTTTCACTAAGCACAGACGAGCTTTATCATGCCTGGAAAGCCGGTGAGCTACATCGCAACTTCATGGGCTACACTGTTCAGAAAAGCAGCTTGCTGCTGGGCCTGGGCCTGTCGGCCATCAGTGACACCGGAGATGCTTATGGACAAAACAGCAAATCGCTCACTGATTATTACCGGGCCGTTGCAGCAGGCGTGCCGGCCATACGGAAAGGGTATTTCTTACAGGAAGAAGACAAGGTCTTTCGCCGGCATATCCTGGATATTGCCTGTATGGGGCAGACCAATCTCCTTCCGGCCTGTTCCAATCTCCTGGAAGAATGGACGATCCCGCAGCTGCGGGTACTGGAGCAGGACGGTCTCGTCTCTTTACATGAAAATGAGGTAAGGCTGACCGAAAGAGGAAGGCCCTTTCTCCGGCATGTTTGCAAGGCTTTCGATCTCCACCTGCTGAGAAGCGAACGGGCGCGCGGGAACGCCACGGGCATATGCAGGCCGGCCTTCGCCTCGTCCATATAAAGAACCGGCCCGGTGTGAACCGGGCCGGTTAATTGTCAGGCGTGAATGCTCATAATGGGCACGGTGCTGGTGCGCGCTATCTTTTTAGCATGGCTCTTATGAAATTCGAAGAAATTATGCTTCTTGGGGAACACGATCAGCAGGTCGACCGGATGCTCTTCCAGGTATTTACTTATCCCATCCTCGACCTTATCGGTCTGAACGAAATGGACCTCCGGGAAGATCCCCCGGACACATTCCTTCCATGCCTCCACTTCCATTATACTATTGGTATTCGCCTGCTGCCCGCGTGAATTGATATTTACCACTTCGAAGGTGGTATTGAAAATTTCCTTCAGTTCCCCCAGGAAGGATGGTTTTACGGGTATTCCTGCCGCCATGTCACTGAGATCGCAGGCCAGCACGACCTTTCTGATCTGACGGAATACCGCCTTCTCCGGAACGACAATTAGGGGATACGGCAAATGATGGATGGCTGCCGCAAGATTGCTCCCCGTCAACGCTCTTTCCAGCGAGCTGCCGGAGGCGCCCATCACCACGACGAATGGCTTTTTCTGCTGGCAGAATTCCTCTATCTTATATTCTACGGAACCCACTTCCAAATGGGTGAAAATATTCACTTTAGCATCCGTTCTTTTGATCAGCTCTTCCCACAGCTGTTTCAGGGACTCGGCCCCAGCCTCCTGCATCTCGTTAAATACGTAATCATTTACGGGGAATTCCGCCACGCTTACGGGTAATTCAAGCACATAATACAGATGAAGTTCTGCCTGGGCCGCCAACGCCAGATCCGCGGCATAGCGAGCTGCATTGGAGGAATTAGGGGAAAAATTAACGGGGGCTACAATGGTACGCATAGGTTGTTTGTTTTATGCTAAGTTAGCCCGCAGGCCGGCCGGAATGCATGATCCGGGTGATCGTCCTACATGAGATAGGTCATGACGGGGCGGGCCCCTCCTGATCAAAGTCATTACAGCGTCTCCTTAAGATCAGGACCGGAACCGGGTATCGATACTACTTTTATTGCAACAACACCCGCATCACACCATTAAAATTTTAAACTGATGAAAAGAATATTATTCGTTAGCACAGGTGAAAGCTTTCCCAAAGGAGCATTTACTTTCCTCCAATCCCTTTTGGAGCAGGAATCCGTCTGCCTGACGGGCCTTTTCTTTTGCCCGCTGGACTATCAGCTTATGGCTGCTGTCAGTCATGTCCCCACCAGCGAACCGTACGTTCATGTACGGGAAAGGGAGAAAGCAATAGTCGAAAAGAACAAAACGCTGTTCGCTCAGGAATGTCTGGCGCAGCATATCAAATATCACGTCCATGAGAATACCGAACGATGGGATAAGACCTTGTTCGCAAAGGAGAGCAGGTTTTCGGACCTGGTGGTCCTCAGCGGAGAGCTATTCTGCGAAGACTGGGAGGCGAGGCAGCCTAACCTGTTCCTGAAGGAAGCGCTGCATGGGGCAGAATGCCCGGTCATCGTCGTTCCGGAAGCATACCAGCCCATCCGGCGCCTTGTCATCGCTTATGATGGCAGCAAGGATAGCCTCTTCGCAATCAAGCAGTTCTGTTACCTCTTCCCACAATATACCGATCTGCCCACCGAAATGGTCTATGCAAAGGACGAAGCCTCGGAACATATCCCGGACCTGGACAACCTTAAGCATTTTTCCCGGCTCCACTTCAGCAGCATGGGATTTTCCAAGCTGCATTTCAATGCAGGTCATTACTTTGCCAGCTGGCTCGGAGAGAAACAGTCTTCTATGCTGATCACCGGATCCTTCGGCAGGTCGTCTTTGTCCTATGCGGCGAAAAGAAGCTTTGCCGGGCAGGTGATCGGGGACCACGGTATGCCTATCTTTATAGCTCATACTTAAACTTCATTAGCGTGGCAAATCTGAAGATCGCCGACTACTGGAGCTGCCCGGAGGAGGAGCTTCTGCGCACGCTGAGCTGTAGCCGGGAAGGGCTCAGTTCTCAAGAGGCGGTCCGCAGGACGAAAGATACGGGCCCCAATACACTAAAGGCAGCCACCCGCAGCGGTGGCTTCCTTCTTTTTCTCCGGCAGCTGAAAAGCCCCGTCACCCTGATCCTGGTAGGCGCGGCCATCCTGTCTTTCTTCCTCGGGGAAAAGACGGATGCTTTCATCATCCTCACCATCATATTCACCGGGGCTGCGTTGGGATATTACCAGGAAAGAGGCGCTGCCCGTTCATTGAGCCGGCTCCTGCAGCTGGTCCAGGTTGAGGTTCCTGTTTTAAGGGAAGGCATCCGGCGAAAGATCCCAATGGCAGAGATAGTGCCCGGCGACATCGTCTATTTAAATGCCGGGCAGACGGCTCCCGGAGACTGCCGGCTGCTGGAAAGCAAGGACCTCTACACCAATGAGGCTTCTCTGACAGGGGAAACCTTTCCTGCAGAAAAGAAATGCGGACAGGCGCCCTCCAATGCCGGACTGCAGGAAAAGAACAATGTCCTGTTCATGGGCACCCATGTCATCAGTGGAACAGCAACTGCTGTGGTAGTGCATACGGCGGCTGACACAGAGTTCGGGGCCATTTCACAGCATCTCCGGCGGCTGCAGCCGGAGACGGAGTTTGAAAAAGGCATCCGGCAGTTTGGCTATCTGCTCATGGAGGTCACCTTGTTGCTGGTGGTCATTATATTCTCATTCAATATTTTCCTGCACAAACCATTGCTGGACTCCTTTCTTTTTTCACTGGCTATTGCCGTGGGGCTGACCCCACAGCTGCTGCCCGCCATCATCAGCATCAACCTGGCAAGAGGCGCCACTGATATGGCGAAACATTCCGTCATTGTAAGAAGGCTGTCCTCCATCGAGAACTTCGGGAGCATGAATATTCTCTGTACGGACAAGACGGGTACGATCACAAAAGGAGAGATCATCGTACACAAAGCATTGAATTATGCAGGCGGTGAAGACCCGGGCGTATTCCGCCTGGCTTACCTGAATGCGTTTTTTGAAACCGGCTTTTCCAATCCCATCGACCTGGCCATTAAAAACTATGCAAGCCCTGATATCACCGGTATCGTCAAGCTGGACGAGCTGCCATACGACTTTATCCGCAAGCGTCTCAGCATTCTCGTCCGGGAAAATAACAGCCGCATGCTGATCACAAAAGGAGCATTCGATAAGGTCCTGGACGTCTGCAGCCATGTGCAGGACGAGGGTGGAAAGCTGGCAACTATGGACACCGCCAGGCAGTCGCTTATGCAACAATTCACCTTACACAGCGAAGCTGGCTACCGGGTGCTCGGGATCGCTTTCAAACGCCCCGGCCCGGACAGAGGGGCTTTGCAAAAAGATGATGAAAAGGAGATGGTCTTTGCAGGCATGCTGCTGTTGACAGATCCGCCGAAAGAGGGAATTACGGCCACATTGGCGAAATTGCACGACCTGGGCATCTCCGTCAAGATCATAACAGGTGACAATGCGCTGGTGGCCAGGCAGGTCAGCCGGCAGGTGGGGCTGGAGGAGCCCGTGATCCTCACAGGCCCGCAAATAACGGAGATGAGCACGGAAGCGCTGATCCGGCAAGCCGGAGGCGTCAATATTTTTGCATCCGTGGAGCCCAACCAGAAAGAAAGGATCCTGCTTGCGCTGAAAAAGGCGGGTAATGTGGTGGGCTATATGGGCGATGGCATCAACGATGCTCCTGCCCTCCACAGTGCGGACGTGGGTATTTCCGTATATGGCGCAGCGGATGTGGCCCGGGAAGCCGCCGACATCGTGCTGCTGGGCAACGACCTGGAAGTGCTCGTACAGGGTGTGAAAGAAGGCAGAAAGACTTTTGCCAATACACAGAAATACATTTTTATGGCCGCCAGCGCCAATTTCGGCAATATGTTCAGCATGGCGGGCGCCAGCCTGTTCCTGCCATTCCTGCCTCTACTTCCCAAGCAGGTGCTGCTGACCAACCTGCTGACGGATATTCCTGAAATGACCATCGCGGGCGACACGGTGGACGCTGCCATGGTGCAACGCCCCCATCGCATGGACATCGTTTTTATCCGGAAATTCATGCTGCTGTTCGGCATCATCAGCTCTATCTTCGACTATATTACTTTCGGCGTGCTGTTATATTGGCTGAAGGCCGGAGCTGCGGAGTTCAGGACAGGATGGTTTATAGAGTCCGTGACTTCCGCCTCGCTGATCGTCCTGGTAGTACGCACATCAGGTGTTTTTTTCCGGCAACGGCCCGGAAAATGGCTTATGCTTTCCACTTCCCTGGTCGTCATATCGACTATCATGCTGCCCTTGACGCCACTGGCCGGCCCGCTGGGTTTTACCAGCCTGCCCTGGAGATTTTACTGCTACCTGGGCGCCATCGTAGTCTGCTATATCGCTACGGCAGAGATTGCCAAGCGCATCTTTTATAAGATGGTGCTCATCTCTTGACAATATTAACGGCGCCTGCCTTCTTTCTTGCTTTTACAAACCTTTCTGCGGTGCACAGTTGCAATCGTATTCAATAGTGACCACATCCCCGCTGACTCCCCAGATATCGTAATACCAGCTATCCAGCGCGTTGCCTTCCAGGCGCAGCGGTAAGCCATGATCGTTGTAGGCCGTGGGAGATCCTGCATTGTTGACACTGTAGTTCCTGGCCAGGAACCGCCAGATCTTATTGGACAATAAGGGGTTGATCTCATTATCGTACGGTTTGATATTGCCGAAGAGATTACCACGGGCGTCATAGAAGTAGCGTGTGGTGTCCTGGTACGGTCCTGACTGGTGCGGGTCCCGGACCTCCATGATCACACGGTTCAGGTCATCATAGATCAGCTCGGAATAACGTTTGATCAAGGCTGATCCCGGGTCTCCCACTGTCCCGAAAATGTAGACGGAATCGCCGGTGATCCTGCCCGCCTTGTCGTAAATATAGTTATGCCAGGATTCGAAGCCTCCGTTGAGATATTCGCCTCCCAAAGAGATCAACCTTCCCTTGTTGTCATAGTAGAACTTTAACCTCGGTGATCCCGTACCTATAAAGTCGGGCTCCACCGCAACGGGGTCCCTCCTGCTGTTGTACGTTATTGTCCGGTGCATGTCGAAGGGAAATTCGACACCACCGCCCTTACCTTCCAGCTTCGTGATCACGCATTGTTTGAAATCCGCATTCCCATTTCTGGGATCGAATACCGGCAGGTCTCCTTTATGACAGGAGCTCAGCAGGAAAAGGCCGGTGCTCAGACAGGAAGTAACGGCAAAGAGAATAGGGGTCTTTTTCATATGTTAGGTGTTTGGTTTAATGGTCAAGGGCAGATCAAAAAGCAATAAAGAACGGATTCCTGAGGTCTGGCTTGTTATATACGAGCTGGGTCCTTAAATCCGACTCATACACGCCCCTGTTGGAAGCATTCAGAATAGCATGCGCGGCAGCCGTATCCCATTCCATCGTCGTTCCCAGCCTGGGGTATACATCTGCCTGCTGCTCTATGAGCGTCATGAACTTTAGCGAGCTGCCCATCGGCATCAGCGCTGGGTTCCTGAATCGTTTAATAAAGTCTGTCGTCTCTACCGACATGTGTGATCTTGAAACGGCCACAACAGGCGCCTCTTTTTGCTGCAGGTCGCGGATCCGTAACCTTTCAGCCAGGGGCGGGAATTGAACGATCCGTCCTTTTTCCTTTTTATAGACCCCGCCCTCTTTCGAACCGGCATATGTCAACTCTTTCGCCGGGGCGAAGATCACCCCACCGACCGGCAGGTTCTTATATACCAGGGCAATATTTACAGTGAATTCATCACTCCCGTTGATGAACTCCCTGGTGCCGTCCAGCGGATCCACTATCCAGCAATACCCCCATCGTCTTCTTTGCCTGTAGCTGACGCCAATGCTCTCTTCTGAAAGCACAGGCAGCCCTGTCGTGGCAAGATGACCGCTGATGATCTCCTGGGCAGTTTTGTCCGCGGCAGTGACAGGGGATGCGTCGGTTTTTAAGGTTACATTCAATATGCCCGTACGGCGTATCTCCATAATGGCTTCCCCCGCATCCTGCGCCGCATGCCCGGCCAGCCCCAACATATGTTTGACGTCGATCATTTATGACAATTGTTTGAGGTAGGCATACATCTGTCCCAGGTATTTATCCGCCGCTGCCAGGGCAGCGGTCTTTTCATCCCCGTTGTCTGCGCTCCTGGCCCTGAGACTGTTGATCTTGGCGCGGACATTGGCCCGGTAGCTTTTGAAATAAACGAAAAGCTGATAGTCCTCTGCCGTAGCTATCGCAGGAAAAAGCCTGTTGTAGTCCTTAAGGAACAATGCGGACAGGTCCTCTCTGCCCAGCGCTTCCAGGTCCATGCAGAGGAAAGCCACTTCGTTCAAAACATCTATCTGCCGGAGATCGTCGTTGAACTCGATACAATCGAAAGGCTGCGGGACCCGGAGCATAAAGATATTCCTTGTATGCAGGTCGCCATGACAGTCCCTGACAAATCCTCCCTTGAGCCTTGCGGCCACCCTGTCCCGGTGCTTGTTCATAAAGTTATTCGAAATATCGATGGCGTGGCTGATAATCCCTGCATTAAAGAAGCCGGCATGTTCCCGCAAATGCTCCTCTTCTGAAGCGAGATCTGCAAATTTGCCGGGAATATCCAGCAGGTCTTTCTCGAATATCCTATCTGTCCTGCCATGAAATACGGCTATCTTTTCAGCGAGATTGTACATGTCCGCCTCATCCACCCCACCGGATCTTACCAGCAGGTCCATCCGCCGGCCTTCCTCCATTCGCCGCATGCATACGGCATGGTCCACCGTTTCGCCGGATTGATGCCCGATCAGCAGACGGCCGGCTTTCTCTTTTACAGGCAGCACTTCCAGGTAAATGTTCTCTGTAAGCCTCCTGTTCAGGATCAGTTCCCTTTCACAGAAGCACCTGCGCTTTTCCCGGGTGGAAAAATCCAAAAAATGCAGCGTCAGGGGTTTCTTGATCTTATACACGTAGTTTCCGGATAATAGCACCCAAGAAATATGCGTTTCTATGAGCTCCGGGCGCGGGCCGTCGCTCTCTGCTCCCATGCAGGACAGCAGCTTATCTATCTGTTCTTGTGTCATTGATGTCCTCCTGAAGATACTTCACTGCCTCATCCAGCATGTTGTCGATGTTGTCATTGGTTGACCTTAACACCAGGTGAGCATCGGTGAAAGGTTCCCACTCCTCCTTTATTTCCATGTATACTCCGTAATTCGCATCACTGTCCTCCCTTTCTGTTCTCAGCCTTTCTCTTATCAGCCGCTCGTCGGCCACAACCTCGATAAATGACAGCTCGTCCAGGTCCTGTAAAGCCGTCGAAAACAGGGTTCTTATGTCATTGGTATAGAAGGTAGCATCCAATACCACATGCTTATCCTTGTGGACGGCCCTGGCTGCCCGGGCCAGCATTTCCTCATAGACCATCCGCTTTTCACTTTGGGAATAGGTGGTCGTGGAGAATAGCCCTGTCCTCACCCGGTCGCTGTTGATATAATCCGCTCCGATAAGCGCCGCGAGCCGGGAAGCGAAATAGCTCTTGCCGCTGCCAGGAAGGCCCATTACTATGGTGATCATAATATTATAGTTTTGACATAATTGAAAGATATACCAAGATCGGGCCTGAATAGATGAGCATTGTCAAAATCAGGCATGAGTGCCGTCATAAGATCGGCGGATGAAACCTGGTACCTTAATTAAAAACTATGAAACAGATATTGGTACCTACAGATTTTTCCTCCTGCGCGGGCAATGCGATCAGCTTTGCTGTGCAATCGGCCAAGCTCCTGCCCGCGGAGATCACGCTGCTGCACGCTACTGGTCTGCCAGGCACGCTGCATACGGATTATGCGGGCGTCAACAAGGCATTCAAGGACCAGCAGCTGAAGGACGATGCAAATCAACTCATGGCCCTCAAACAAAGCATCGAACAGCGGCATGACATCCGTGTCAGAACATTGATCACGGCCGTTCCATTGAAGGAAGCGATCGACGAAGCGACAGCCGGCGGGAATTTCGACCTGGTCATCATGGGAACGCTGGGCGCCAGCGGCCTGAAAGAGAAATTATGGGGCAGCAATACTGCCGCCGTCATAGAAAGATCAAACATTCCTCTATTGGTCATACCTCATGAATACACCTGGAAGAAGCCGGAAAAATTCCTGCTGGCAACCGGCAATTTTGAAAAAGAGCCCATCCTGCTCAACAAGGTCTTTGAATTGGCCGTGCTTTACATGGCCCATGTGGACGTGGCAGTTTTTACGGAGGAGGGCGATGACGCCGTCTCTTTCCTGGAGCATGCCCGCAATGCTCCGTGGTATCAGCAGCTGCTGAGTCAGCGATATGGCGAGCAGACAGTGAGCACGGCGCAGCTGTCCGGGAAGAACTTTGAAAAGACATTGCAGGATCATATAAGGGATAACGGGATCGATGTGCTTGTCATGATCACCTACAAGCGGGGTTGTTGGGATAAAATCTTCCACCCAAGTCACACAAAAAGAATGAGCTATCATACCAAAGTGCCCTTACTGGCTATTCCGGCGAACGGCTTTTTCCAATTCAACCGCGATGAACACCAGCGATGAGGCAACGCTCACCAGGATGAACTCGCGGAAGCTCAATGCCTCGGTCCTGAAGACGGGCTGCAGAAAAGGCAGGTAAGTAATGGCAAATTGCAGGAGGAAAGCAACGATCACAGAGGCGAGCAACGGCTTGTTGGAGAAGATGCCGATGGCGAACAGGCTTCGTTTCTCGCTTCGGATAGCCAGGACATGTCCCATCTGGCAGAGACAGACGACATTGAATACAATGGTTTGCCAGTGCAGGCCGTTTGCGATAGCCCAATATTGTGAGGTTAGCGCCACGGCCGCCATAAACAGGCCCACCCAGATCATATGCCTGCCTTTGCCCCCGGCAAATACGCTTTCCTGCGGCGGTCTGGGCGGCCGGCGCATGATCTCTCCTTCCGCCTTTTCGAACGACAACGACACGGCCGGCAAGCCGTCGGTGACCAGGTTGATCCAAAGTATATGAATGGGCAGCAGCGCTACAGGCAGGCCGAAGAGAGGCCCCAGCAGCAGGGTAGCCAGCTCCCCTGTGTTGGAAGTCATCAGGTACTTGATGAATTTCAGGATATTGTCATAGATCCTTCGTCCTTCGCGAATCGCTTTTACGATCGTAGAGAAATTATCATCCAGCAGGATCATGTCCGCCGCCTCTTTGGCGACATCGGTCCCGGTGATTCCCATGGCAATGCCAATGTCCGCCCGCTTCAGGGAGGGTGCGTCGTTTACACCGTCGCCTGTCATGGCGACAAAATGACCTTTTTGCTGCAGCATTTTTACGATCTGCAGCTTTTGTTCGGGCGACACCCGCGCGTATGCGCGGATCGACTCCACCTCGCCGGCAAACTGCTCAGGTGTCATTGCGGCGAGCTGTTCCCCCGTGACGACCCGTTCCTGTTCACTACTTATAATGCCGGTCCTTACGGCAATGGACCTCGCCGTCAGCGGATGGTCTCCGGTGATGATCACCGGAACAATGCCCGCGCTCCTGCATTGCGCCACCGCATCCACGATCTCTTCACGGGGCGGGTCGGTAATGCCGGCCAATCCCAGGAAATGCAGCCCGGACTCATATTTGGCGCTGTCCGGATCTACTGGCAGCATATCCCAGTAACGATAAGCAAATCCCAATACCCGCCGGCCCCGCGCCGCCATTTCGTCCACCTGCCGCCGCAGGGTCTCCTTATCCTGGCCCACGATCCTTTCCAGCAATACGTCCGGCGCACCTTTTGTAATGGCCAGGACCTTCCCCTCCTGTAAATGGAAGGTGGTCATCAGCTTACGGTCCGCATCGAAAACGATCTCCGCCCTCCGCGGCCATTCGGGCCTTTGTATGTGCAGGTCCCTGGCTACCTCCATCAAAGCCACTTCCGTACTATCACCTGTAAATTTGTTCCCGCCGTCCGTCACGGCATCATTGTTGAGCATGAATGCCTTTAACAACAGCCCATCTCCAATATCTCCCAATGAATGCAAAGCATCCTGTCCATACAGCTGCCCTTCCGCAAATATCTCTTCCACCTGCATCCTGTTCTTCGTAAGCGTTCCGGTCTTATCCGTACAGATATAGGTGACGGACCCCAACGTCTCCACGGCAGGTAATTTCCGGATAAGGCAGTGAAAACGCACCATCTTTTTAGCCGCCATCGCCAGGGAGATAGTAATGACGGCGGGCAAGGCCTCCGGGATGGCAGCCACGGCCAATGAAATACTGGTGAGCAGCATTTTCACCGCATCCTCCCCTCTCAGCCATCCGGAGACAAAGAACAGGGCACACAGGAACAGGACAATGACGGAAAGCTTTTTGCCGAATTCGGTCATGCGCTGCTGCAAAGGCGTCAGCGTTTCCTTTTCCTGCAGTAGCCTGGCGATCCTGCCCAGCTCAGTCTGCATGCCCGTGGCGACGACAACGCCGGTGCCGCGGCCGGAAGTGACAAAGGTTCCTTTGAACGCCATATTTCGTCTATCCGATACCGGTACATTTTCCGCCGGCAATGGTTGAGAGATCTTATCCACCGCGTACGACTCCCCGGTCAGCGCGGCCTCCTCGACTTTCAATTGAAAGGATTCCACCACGCGGAGATCAGCCGGTACGGCATTCCCGGCTTCCAGCAGGACAAGATCTCCCGGAACCAGGAAGGTAGCAGGGATCTCCGATACTGTTCCATCGCGCAGCACGCTGGCCTTTACGACGCTCATGTTCTTCAGCGCCTGCATTGCCTTCTCCGCCCGGTATTCCTGCAGGAACCCGATCAGCGCGTTCAACATGACGATGACGAGGATGACGATGGTATCCGTAAGGTCGCCGATGATCCCTGAGATGACAGCCGCCGCCAGCAATATAATGATCATCACATCTTTGAACTGCGACAGCAACATACTGAGGCGGCTTTTCCGCCTGCCCTCCTGCAATTCATTGGGTCCGCATTTCTGCAGCTCGTTCCCGGCCGCCGTAGCGCCTAATCCCCGCGGACCCGTACCCATCAATTCGAAAATTTCCGCTGTCGTCAGTCTATGCCAGTTCATATTTTTTAAATTGGTGATTTGTCGACTCGCGACCGCAGGTATTTGTAAAGCTCGAACCAGCCTACGCTGATCAGGCTTACCCCGCCCACAGCAAGAGCATGTACCGGACTAATATCGGACAAACCAAACAAATGGCGGCCAAAGGGAACAAAATAGATAAAGCTGATGAATGCAATAGAAGAGAGGAGGATCAAAGGTGTCAGGGAATTCGGGCCACGGATCGTCACGGCTGCCGTTCCACGGGATGACCTTCCGGCAAATGTCAGCAGGACATTGTCGATGAGGAGGGCAATGAATACGACGGTCCTGGTATATTCCAGGGAATAGCCCCGGTGCATGAAAAAATAATACAGGGCCAGCAGGCCACAGGCGGCAATAACGCCCTGCGCCAGGGTCAGGGGGAGCTCACGGCCATGGAGGAGGCTTGTCCCGGCGGGTTTCCCCGAGAGCTGCATGATGTCCTTTTCCATGGGCTCACGTTCATAAAAGATGGAGCAGGTGGGTCCCATGATAAGCTCTATAAAAATGATATGAATGGGAGAAAAGATAATGGGATACGCCCAGCCCAGCAGCAGGGGAAGCGCGGCGGTGAGAATGATGGGTATATGGATCGATACGAGGTAACGGATGGCCTTACCCAGGTTGTTGCGGATCGTCCGGCCGTGCCGGATGGCTTCGGAGATCTTTTCCAGCTTGTCATCGGAGATAATGAGATCGGCAGCTTCCCTGGCTATCTCCGTACCTTTTTTTCCCATGGCTATGCCTACATGGGCGGAACGCAGGGCCGGTCCATCGTTAACCCCATCACCGCTCATGGCTACGATCTCTCCATTCGCTTTCAGCGCGTCCACCACCTTCTTCTTTGCGTCCGGGAACATGCGGGCATAGAGGTGTGTTGTACGCACCCGTTCCTGCAAGTCCCCGGGAGACAGGCCCATCACTTCATCGCCGGTCAGGAGCAGCATGGCTCCGTCCAACCCTGCCTGGCGGGCAATATTGATCACCGTGCCGGGGTAATCCCCCGAGATTATCTTCACAGTGATGCCCGCGCTACGCCACTCGCTGAATACTTTTTCCAGGTTACTTTTCGGCGGGTCGTACAACACCACCAGCCCCTCCATCTGCCATTCAAATCCATCCTGTTCCGGAGGATAGTCCCCCGCAATATTTTCCGCCGAACAAACGGCGAGCACTCTGTACCCGGCCGCAGCCAGTGAGCCCACCTTTTCTTTCCATTGGGCCCGGGTATTTTCAGGCATCCTGCATACGCGCAGGATCCTCTCCGGCGCCCCTTTGGCTGCGGCAACGCTGCCTGCCGCGCTTTCATATACATGTGTCATCATGGGAGGGCGCCCGCCAAGCGGATATTCATGCACCATCCGCAACGAATGATATTCATGGTAGTTCTTCCCGGTGGCAAGTGCCTCGACGATGGCTTTCTCCATGGCGTCGAATGGCTCCGCTTCGCAAGCGAGACGGGCGAACCAGAGGACGCGGGAACCGGACCATGGCCTTCCTTCCTTCCATTCCTCCCTCCTGCCGGTGACGGCGTCATCCAGGCTTCTCACCTGCATCCGGTTCTCTGTAAGCGTGCCTGTTTTGTCCAGGCAAATGACGCTGAGCGCTCCCAGGTTCTCGATAATGCGGGGATGGCGAACGACAATGCCAAGCGCCGCCATCCTGTAAGCTCCCAGCGCCATAAAGGACGTGAAAGCAACGGGTATCTCTTCCGGTATGGCAGACATGGCGAGGGTAAGGCCGGTCAGCAGGCTGAGAGATATATTGCCTGTGTGCAAATAGGTGATCAACCAGATGAGGACAAAGGCTGACAGGCCAAAAATGGCCATAGCCCGCACAAAACGGGAGATCCATGCCTGCAGCTGTGTGGGCGGCACCGGGATATCTTCGATGCTTCGCCCGAGGCGGCCCAGGAAAGTATCCATGCCGGTGGCCGTCACTTTTGCATAGCACCTGCCGGCATTGACGGTGGTGCCCTGGTATAGCCTGTCTTTACCATCCGAGCCATCCTTATCGACGGGCATCGATTCTCCGGTGACCAAGGATTCATTCATGCTGAGGTCATTGGCGTGAATGATACGGGCGTCGGCGGGCAGCCGTTCCCCCTCTTCGACGATGATGATATCACCGGGAACAAGCTCTTCCGCCGGGACCGACCGGGCCAGTCCATCCCGGATCACCGTGGTCAGGGGCGCGGTGTATTTACGCAATGCAGCCAGGGCACGGGAGGATCGCAATTCCTGGTAAACGGAAATGGCGGTGACCAGGCCAAGCGCTGCCAGCATCAGCAGCCCCTGTCCCTCCTCCCCCAGGATGAAATACAGGAGACAGGCGCCCGACAGGAGCATGAACATAGGTTCTTTGAAGGTGCCCAGTACAATGGATATCAATCCATAGCGTGACCTCACCTGCAAAATATTCTTCCCATAGAGGGCCTGCAGCCTTGCCGCATCCGCCGTACTGAGACCAGGCATTTCCGTCGGAGGTGGTGATAGTGTCAGGATCTGCTTTTCCATGATCTTCGGATGAGCATTAAAATTATCCCATCGGAACACCGGCAGGACTGAGGTCTGTCATGACTTCCGATGATCCCTGTCATACAATGGTATCAGAAGCATGAATACTTTTAGGACAAACTCGTTCATTTATGATCCGAATATTAGTACCTGTCGATCTGGGCCGTGATTCCAGGGCAGGCATTCGATTTGCCATCCAATGGTCAAAGCAGCAGGAAGTTAAGCTGCTGTTCGTTCATGTCCTGTATACCGCCCGCCTTACCCGGTGGAGTGACGCACAATACAAAACATTTTCCACCTCCCTGAAGGAGGACCGCAGCCGCCAGTTGATAGAGCTGGTAGCGGAGGTTGCCAGCTCTATGGGCGTCCGGAACCGGGATCATGAATACCATATCATCGATGGCATCAGTCCGGAGCCCACGCTGCTGGACTATTGCCGGCAGCACAAGGATATCGATTACATCTGTATGGGTACACATGGCGCAGGCGGGATGGAAAAGCTCCTGGGCACGCACGCGGGCAACATGCTGACCAATTCCTCCATTCCTGTGATGGTAGTGCCAAAACGCTACCGGGCGTCTCCGATAACCAGGATATTATATGCCAGCGATCTCTTCGATCATGAGGCAGAGCTAAAGAAAGTAACGGCGCTTGCAAAGGATCTCAAGGCAGGGCTTCATATTTTGCACCTGGTCGGGCCCGATGAATTAGAGCCGAATAAAAAAATATTTGAAAAAGTGCTTAAGCAGGAATTCAGCTACCCGCTGCAGCTGGATCTCCCCATCATGGATGAGACAAGGTCGACTGTGGCGAACCTGCAACAGCAGATCCGCGAGATCAAGCCTTCCCTGGTCGTGCTTTTCACACACCAGGACCGTACGCTCTTCCAAAAAATATTCTTTCCCAGCAAAGCGGAATCCCTCGCCTTCCGGACGCAGGTGCCTTTGCTGGTGATCAAAAAAAGAAGCCGGACTTAAGTCCGGCCCTCTCTTGCTCTTATCTGAACCTATTCCTCAGTAATATCTGATCAGGGCGATATGGTCATATGCTTTCAATATCCCGTCTTCCACGAATTCCACATCGCCTCCGCCAGCCAGCACCTTTTCTATGACAGCATCCACTGCATCCTTTATATAGAAGGGGTTATTCCCATGTGTAGTTTCCGAATATCCTTTTTCCACCAACAGCAGCCGGCTATTTCTGCAGGTAGACGCTTTGACAGCCTCCCGGATACCGGCGCTCAGCTTCATTTCATCGGCGGCGGCCCTGATCCTGTTCAGCAGGTGACTTTGCCGGACCTTCTGCCAATCGGCCAGGTAGGGCTCCATGGCGGCGCGGATCGTGCTTTCCGTGGCATCCAGGAAATTCCCATGGACAAATCCGACAATATTCTTTTCATGACGCGTGATCTGCCTGAAATGGCCCAGCACCTTTTCCGCGCCCAATACAAATACGGGGAATGGATAGGCCTTCAGGATCCATGAAAGTCCCTGGTCCATGTGAAACAGGAACTTGTCCAGCAGCAGTTCCCTGTACGCCGCCGGGTCGGAAAAATTTCCTACTTTTCCCGGTGCGTCATGCTCAAATGCATGCGCATTCTCCGGCACGTTGCTCTTGATCAAAAGGAATGAGGAGCAGTTGCCCAGGTACATTCTTGATTCATTGGCGCTGAGCAGCAGGACCAGGTACCGGATCTCCTGTTTCTTTGAATACACCAGGTCCCTGATCTCGAAGGAATCGTCCACGACTATCCTTTCCTCTACAGCAATGTCCAGGTAATATACTTTCTCCACCAGCGGACTGACGAAGATGGCCACGCTCTTCTTATGGGTATTGTAGTTCAACGTGCGGATCGCCTCGCGCAATTTTTCCAGCACCAGGATCGCCTGGTCCAGGGGATAACGCTTCATCAGGCTGGACTCGATCTTTTCCACGTTTCTTTTCAGCTGGTATTCCAGTTCTTTTTTGGCGAACATGATGGGATGAAAAGGCATGATCAGCGAGACGGCGGGCAGATGGCCAGTGGTGTCGATCAGCTGCGACTGGTCTTGTAAGAGTAGGTTCATAAAGGTTACTGTTTTCAAGCAAGATAGCGCGCGGGGAGCGCCGTGCAAATGATCAGCATCATCCGCAGGGAGGACTTTTATCAGTGACCAGTTTCATGGAGGACGATGACAAGGGTCGTTGGCCGGGACCCTGTGCGGGGATACCTTTGTCTGGAAATTATTTCATTCACCGAAAAAAGGAGGATATATGTCTCTCAGAGCTTTAGCCAAAAGGGGTGAATCAATCCCTGCTGTATTCAACGACATTTTCAGGCCGTGGGAATCCCTGTTCGACTTCAATGGCGGATCCTTGCTGGGGAAATTAGGCGCCGCGAACCTTCCCGCTGCCAATATCGTGGAGAACAAGGATCATTATGAAGTGAGCCTTGCCGTTCCCGGCATGAAGAAGGATGATTTCAACATTGATGTGGAAAGCAATATGCTTACCATCAGTGCCGAAAAGGAAGAAAAGAAAGAAGAGAAGGATGGGCGTTACAGCCGCCAGGAATTCAACTACACTTCTTTCTCCCGGAGTTTTACCCTGCCTGACTGGGTAAATAAGGAAAAGATCGACGCCTCCTATGAAAATGGATTGCTGAAAGTTTACCTGCCTAAGACCGAAGAAGCTAAGAAGCAGCCTTCCAAACATATTACAGTGAAATGAGGCGGGTCAACCGGTCGCTGCCCCGTCGTACATACGGCGGGGTTTTTTATGCACCGCCATAGGACCGTCCATCGGCAGCGCCCGGTCCATCAATTTGCCAGATGGCTCAGCTTTTCCTTGTTCAGCAGATAGATCTTCCCATCCCGGATATCGATAAGCTTTTCATTGCGAAAGTCACTGAGGGTCCTGGTCAGCGACTCGGTGGCAGAGCCGATGAAATGGGAAAGGTTGTCCCGCGAGATACCGATGGATATGTCTTTTCCATCTTTCTCCGGGAACCTGTCCGTCAGCTGAAGGAGGCCGTTGGCCACCCTTTTTCTCAGCGAGTTGTAGGCCAGGTTCATCAGGTTTTGTTCCTGGGTTTTTACATCCCTGGCCAGCAGCTCGATGAAGTGCTGGGCAATGCTCCTGTCGAGCGACATCAACTGAAGAAATTCCTGCCTGGAGACCGGCAGCACGCCGGCGTCTTCCAGCACCTGCGCGTTGTCCTGGTAATTGCAATCCTGTAAAAGGGCCGCATATCCAATGAAATCTCCGGGACCGGCAATGGTAGTAATGAACTCTTTCCCGTCCGAATGCGTCCTGTAGACCTTGATCTTTCCGGATTGCAGGTAGTAGATAAAAGCAGGCCGTTGCCCTTCCTGGTAGATCATCTGTCTTTTCCGGAAAGTTTGGACGTCCCGTTGTTCCGGATCCAGCCGCAGGAGCTGGAGGATCGTGAATGCCCCCTGTCCGGGAGCGGCTGCTATTTTCCGGGCAGCGTTGGCTGCTTCCCTGAGCTGACGCTTTCTCAGGCAGGTCTCCACAGCTCTCAGCAATTCTATCCCTTCGAAAGGTTTTGTGACGTAATCGTCGGCTCCTGCCGTCATCGCCTTTCTTATCTGTTCTTTTTCCGTCGACGCTGTGAGAAAGACGAAAGGGACATTGGCCGTTGCGGGATGTTGATGCAATGCATGCAGCACTTCATAACCGTCCAGGCCGGGCATGGTGATATCGCATATAATGAGATCGGGAGCACCTGCCATCGCCATGTCGACGCCCGATATGCCATCAGGCGCTTTCAGCACCTCATAATCGGACAATTGCAGGATCTCGGCGATATTGTCCCTCACTTCATTTTCGTCTTCTATAACCAATATCTTCTTCATAATGCTGAATAACTTTTCTGGTGAGTATGGTCGGGGGTGCTATTTTTCATTTTTGCCAATAGTGCGTCCACGTCTTTCTTTTCGCAAAGGGAAGTACCGGGATGCATCGTAGCGGCAGTGCCGCAGGCAACGCCATATTCCAGGGCCTGGGAAAGGTGTTTCCCCTGCGCCAACTGCAAGACAATACCTGCTACCATGCTGTCACCTGCGCCCACTGTGCTTACAGCCCTGGCGGGCGGCGCATCGATCCGGATACTGTATCCATCGGAAACGCACAGCGCCCCGGCGGCGCCCATTGACACGATCACGGCTTGTGTCCCGTGGGCCAGGAGTCTGCTTGCCGCGGCTTCGACCTCCTCCGTGGACGGGAGATCCTTTACACCGGCGAAGGATGCCAGCTCATGAAGGCTTAATTTGATAAGATGCGCCCCGCATTCAACAGCCTTTGTCAATGCCTCGCCGGCGATGTCCACTACCAGCATGGATTTCTTGCGACAAGCTATCGCTGTCAGCTCTTCCAGGACATGCAGGGGCACACCCTTTGGCAGGCTGCCGCTGATCACGAGGTAATCCAGCTGAGGCTGATCATCCAGGACAGACAATAACCCTTTGCATGCCGTCTCATCCAGCCCCGGTCCCGGCATGGTGAAGCGGTATTGCAGGCCGGTGGACATGTCTGTCACGATGAAGCTTTCTCTTGTACTGCCGGAGATCTCTTCGGATATATAGGACACATGTTCCCCCGTGAGCAAGTCCTTCAGTTGCCTGCCGGTCTCACCTCCGGATGGGAACAAAGCCACGGCATGGCCCCCCAGCTTTGTAATGGCCCTTGCCACGTTAATACCGCCTCCGCCGGGCTGAATAAGCGGCTCGGTGCAGCGGAGCTTTATCTCGGGTTCCAGTGAGCCGACTTTCGTGTTCACGTCGATACACGGATTGAACGTGACGGTAAATATTACAGGCATAATGATATTTTTAATGGGCGACGAATACAGGCACCCGGTGATCCCGGATCAGTCCGGATATGAAACTTTTACCAAACAGCTGGGATATTTCGGACCGTCCGTAAGCGCCGGCGACCAGCCAGGCCTTACCTCGTTTGGACATCCAGCCGGAAAAGGAATCCCCGGGATCTATCTGCAGCTTAACCAGGTGGAGATCGGTGAAATGATTGGACGCCAGCTCTTCTATCTCGCGCTGATCAGGCAATGGGTCTCCCTGTGATCCACTGAGATAGACAAGCGTGGTCGGTGTACCGGAAAATTCCGGGAAGAGGTAGGCGAACTGTTTGATCGCATACACGGAGCTGGGCGTGCCGTCATAAGCCAGGATGATATTTTCAGGCAGATCGAAAGTCTCCGGCAGCAGCAGAACGGGGCATTCGGCCCTATGAAGGACCTCCTTCATATAGGTATTGGGCTGCCGGGTGTCGATATTGTCAAAAAAATGCTGGCTGCTGAGCACCATCAGGTCGGAGAAACGGGCTTCTTTTTGTATCAGCGGAATGGCGAAATCCAGTCTTTCCTTATGAATGGAAATCCTGATGGAATGCTCCCGGCAGTAATCCTCGAGCCTTGCGCCGTTCTTTGCGATTATCTCATCCTCGTCCTGCACCTGGGGGACAAAGACAGCGCCTGCCAGTCCGCCATCCATGGACCAAAGCGCCGAATAATCCACTTCGGGAACAAAAACTGCCGAGAGCCACACCGGAGAGATCTCATTCAGTTTGCGCACCAGTTGAAGGGTCTCTTCCGGGAAATGATTGCCTTCGAAGGTTAATGCGATCTTTTTCATAAAGATGTATTTTGATTTACAGGACTGCAGTAATTTTAGATAAAGCTAGCTTGTGGCGTGGGCAGACGGGATGACTTGCATCATTGCAATAAATGATATATATCTTTATAGAAGCTCAGCCGGCCGCCCGCATCGATGTCGGCGTTGAGGTATACCACGAATACGGGAACGGGGCTTTCCAGCCGTAAAGGACGAGGCTGCTGGTCTTTCAGGCCTGCGGCGAGAAAGACCGTATCCAGCTTCTCTCCCATTATAGCGTTTGCCAGCTCAAAGGGTTTCTCCAGGCGTATGCAGCCATGGCTGTAATACCTGTAGGCCGACAGGAACGCATTCTTCAGGTTGGTGTCATGCATATACACATCATAAGGGCTGGTGAGATTGAACTTAAGCACGCCCAGGGCGTTGTCGCATCCCGTGGATTGCCGCAGCGCGTAGGGGAAATCGTCTTTACTGAACCGGGACCAGTCGATCTTCATCGGATCGACGATCTTTCCCTTGCTATCCAGGACCTGCATGTTCATCGCTGCCACCAGGGATGGCGACCTCCTGAACACGGGCAGGAATTCATTTACGGCTATTTTACGGGGCACATTCCAATAGGGATATAATATGAGCTGATCGCACCAGGCGGCAAAACGGGGTGTGCGTGTGGAAGGTCTCCCTACTACCACTTTCATCCGCAGCCTGACGGTATCCTGTTCATAGTAGCAGAGGGATGCCGAAGCGATATTCACGACGATACATCGCGGGAAAGGATGGTGATGGACCCAGCGGTAGAGATTGAGGGCCTGCGACAGCTGCCTGACCTTTTTTTCGTCACCCTCCGTCAAAGCATTGAGCAGCCCCGCCTGCAACGTATCATAGGCCGTGGAGGATGGGATCAAAGTGGCGGCCAGCGCTCTCAGCTGACCTGCAGTGCGCACCCGGGACAGCTCCGCCAGCAGCTGCCTGTCTTCTTCGCTATTGTAAGATGGTGTTACCCCATCATAGCTCACCAGCTCATAAATGCCCGCACCTTCGCGCAGGGCTTTGAAATAAACTATGGCAGCGTCGGGCCATGCCTCAATCCCTTTAAGTTGATAACGATTGCTATCCAATCCATGAAAGATCGCGCTATCGATAAGCGATGAAAGCTCCTGTCTCAAAGCAAGGTCGGCCTGAAGAAATGATTGTCCCATGGCGTTCCATCCAAAAAAGGAGAACAGGATGATCATATAAAGCTGTCTTCGCCTCATAAGATATAGACCCCTGATCTTTTTTCCGCCCGGTTGATATTGGCAATTCCTTTTAATAACGCATCCGCATTGAAGGAGATGCTGTCGATGCCGAGGTTCACCAGGAATTCCGTGAATTCCGGATAGTCGCTGGGTGCCTGGCCACAGAGCCCGATCTTTGCCCCGGCAGCATGGGCCGCCTTGATCATGTTGCCTATCATTTTGCGCGCTGCCTCATCCCGCTCGTCAAACAATCCCGCAACAAGGGTAGAATCCCTGTCAATGCCCAGCGTCAGCTGCGTCAGGTCGTTGGAGCCGATGGAGAAACCATCGAAGACGGCTGCAAATTCCTCCGCCATCAGGACATTGCTGGGGATCTCCGCCATAACATATATCTGAAGGCCATCGCTATGTCTCCTGAGCCCATATTGTTCCATGAGGCTGATGACCTTTTTGCCCTCTCCCACCGTACGGCAGAAGGGTATCATGACCTTTACATTCGTCAATCCCATTGCTTCCCTCACTTTCCGGATCGCCTCGCATTCCAGGCGGAAGCCTTCTTTGTAAAGCTCGCTGTAATACCGGGAGGCGCCCCGGAATCCCAGCATCGGATTTTCCTCCACGGGCTCGAATTCGCTTCCTCCCAGCAGGTGGGCATATTCATTCGTCTTGAAATCGCTGGTTCGTACGATGACCTCCCTTGGATAGAATGCGGCGGCAACAATCGCTATTCCGGCCGCCAGCTCATCGATGAAAAACTTTGTCTTGTCGGTATACCGCCTTGTCAGGTCGGAGATCCGCTGTTTTGCTTCATTATCCTTCAGCTCGTTGAATTTAACAAGCGCCATTGGATGGACCTTTATGAAGCTGGAGATGATGAACTCCATCCGCATGAGCCCAACGCCTGCGCTGGGATAAAAGGAAAGATCGAAAGCCTTTTCCGGGTCGCCCACGATCAGCATCGGGTGGGTCGTCCAGGGTAGCTTTATCTTGCTGAGGTCGATGGTTTCTTCTGTCCATGAGGCTTTCCCTTCATATACGAACCCGGTCCTGCCCTCGCAGCAGGAGACGGTGATGGTATCCCCGTTCCTGATCTTGTCAGTAGCGCCGGTGGCGCCGACGATCGCCGGCACTCCCAGCTCACGGGCGACGATGGAAGCATGGCTGGTCCTGCCCCCCTTATTGGTCACGATGGCGCCGGCTTTTTTCAGCACGGGGTCCCAATCGGGGCTGGTGATGTCCGTAACGATGATCTCGCCGGCCTGTAATTGGCTGCTGTCCTCAGGAGAAGCAAGTATCCGGGCTGTTCCGGTGACGATGCGCTCGCCTACTGCCTGACCTTTGACCAGGCAAGCTCCTTTTGCTGTCAGGGAATATTGCTGCATCTTCGTGAGGTCCTTATGCGACAGTACTGTTTCGGGCCGGGCCTGCACAATAAAAAGCTCATCGGTCAGTCCATCCTTCGCCCATTCGATGTCCATCGGCCGGCCATAATGCTTTTCGATCTCCACGGCCCAGCGGGCAAGCTTACAGATCTCCTGCTCCGACAGTACATATTCATCCTGTAGCAGGATGGGCGTGTCTACATTGACGGCGCCACCGGCGTTAGCGGAACCGGCGCCTGCTTCTGCATCATTCCTGTAGACAAGCATCTTTTCCTTTTTGCCCAGTTTCCTGCGGATAACCGCTTTTTTTCCCTGGCTGAGCATGGGCTTGAAGACAAAGAACTCATCCGGCGTCACCGCACCCTGCACAATATTCTCTCCCAATCCCCATACGCCGGAGAGGTGAACGATATCCCTGAACCCGGATTCCGGCTCCAGGGTAAACCCAATGCCCGAACAGGCTTTGTCAGCATGCACCATCCTCTGCACGCCTACGGACAATGCAACCTTGCGCTGCCCGAAACCATTGTCTTCCCTGTATTTGATGGCACGGTCGGTATAAAGAGAGGCAAAGCACTTTTGCACAGCCTGCACAAGTGACGCTTCGCCAATGACATTGAGATATGATTCATGCTGACCTGCAAAGCTGGCTTCCGGCAGGTCCTCTGCCGTGGCGCTGCTGCGTACGGCGACGGCGCAATCCGAGTCCCCGGAAAGCCGCCTGTAGGTCTGTTTTATCGCTTCACAAAGATCGGCCGGCATTTCGGCTGCAAGCATCAGTTGCCGGGCCCGGCTTCCGACGGACGGCAGGTTGGTCCACCTGTCCTTGTCCAGTTCCCGCAGCAGGTGATCTATGTCGCTGCCCAGCTTGTTGTCCTCTATAAAATGCCAGAATGCCGACGCGGTGACGGCAAATCCATCCGGAACCCGGATGCCTTGACCGGATAGGCGGCAGTACATCTCTCCCAGGGAAGCATTCTTCCCCCCCACTTCGGGAACATCGTTGATCCCGGTCTCACTGAATGTCTTAATATAAGGTTGCATGGTAATTTCAATGATGTGTGATAAAAATGGGCAGGTTGACGGTCTTTACGATCAGGTGGGCATGGCTCGGCTTGAAGAAACGGGACAGCATACTCCGTCCATAGGCGCCGATGACGACCATCGCATCCTTCTTATCGATGAGATAACCGAACAGCTGGTCTGTAGCATCGCCGGTCAGCACTTTCAGCTCTGTATTGGCAAAGTGCTGCTGCAGCCATTCCTTCATCCTATACTGCGATTCAATGGCAGGCTCGTCTTTTTCCTTTACATTGATAATAGTTGCTTTCTTCTGCCGCCATTCCGGAAAGAGGTAAGCGAACTGCTTGATCGCAAAGACGGAGGACGCGGACCCATTGTAAGCGAAGACGACCTCATCGATGGGGTGGAAGCTGTACGGGGCGATGATGACAGGACATTCGGCGTCCGCCAGCACATCCTTTACGAATTTTGCCGGGATCGATTCCTTTCTGCGTGCGAAGGAGGTCTCCGCATCCACGACCAGGAGGTCGGCAAAGCGGCTCTCCTCGATGATCTCCTGCACCGGTATCCCCCTGTCCCGGTGAACGTGGGCTGTGATGCCGCGGCACTCGCAGGACTGCTTGAACAGCTTAATATTCTGTTCGGTGCCGGCTTCTCTGCTTGCTGTCAGTTCCGGTGCAACAGCCGCGAAAGACTGCATCTCGGCAACGGTGTGAAAGCCCTGGAAAGCAGGTCGCTCATCGGACAGCACATCTTCCAGGAAGATGCCCGTCAGCCGGGAGTTGGTCAGTCTCGCCAGGTAACATGCAAACTCGATAGCAGGGGTGCTTATATTTTGGGCGTCCAGCGCCAGTAAGATCTTTTCCATATGTAAGTTTTCCATAAAGTAATTACATATGGCAATGACCGGGCATGAGCATGATCAATAGATGTGGTGATAATGGTCATGGTTGGCCGGAGGGTGATCCGGTAGCTTTAGCCAACGAAATTATCAACCATGAAAGCATTAGTTTACCAGGGTCCCGGTGAAATATCCTGGGAAGAAAAACCCAAGCCGGGCATTTTGCATCCTGCCGATGTCATTGTGCGCATCCTGAGAACGACTATTTGCGGTACGGACCTGCATATTCTGAAAGGGGATGTGCCGGAAGTGGAAAAAGGCCGGATCCTGGGTCATGAAGGCGTGGGAGTGATCGAAGCGGCCGGGGGACAGGTGAACAACTTCCAGGTGGGCGACCATGTGCTCATATCCTGTATTACTTCCTGCGGTGCCTGCGAGTATTGCAGGAAGGGAATGTACTCCCATTGCCTGCGCGGCGGCTGGATCCTTGGCCATCTGATCGACGGCACCCAGGCGGAATATGTCCGTATACCCTTTGCGGACAACAGCCTGTACAGGATCCCCGAAGGTATGGACGAAGAGGCGCTGGTAATGCTAAGCGACATACTGCCTACCGGCTTCGAATGCGGGGTGCTCAACGGTCAGGTCAGCCCGGGAAATACGGTGGCCATCGTCGGAGCTGGTCCTGTAGGGCTGGCAGCCTTGTTGACGGCGCAATTCTATTCACCCGGCGAGGTCATCATGGTGGACCTGGATGACAATCGCCTGGAGGTCTCCCGAAAATTCGGGGCCACCCAAACGATCAACAGCACCCGCGAAAATGTCATCGAAAAAATAATGGCGCTGACAGACGGTAAAGGCGTCGATACAGCTATCGAGGCAGTGGGGATCCCGGCCACTTTCGAGCTTTGTGCATCCATCATCGCTCCGGGGGGCAGGGTTGCCAATGTAGGCGTACATGGCAAGAGCGCCGAGCTGCATCTTGAAACACTCTGGGCCAGGAACATCACCATTACTACACGGCTGGTGGATACGGTCACCACACCTATGCTGCTGAAGACCGTGAAAGCCGGTAAGCTGAACCCATCCCTGCTCATTACACACCGTTTTCCATTAAGCAATGTCATCCATGCTTATGACGTATTCGGACATGCGGCCAAAGAAAAAACCCTGAAAGTAATTTTGGTGCATGAATAAATGATAATTTAGCACATTCCACTTAATGCCCATATGTTCAAAGAAAAGTCGTTCAATGTCCTCCTTTTCTGCATCATCGTAACCGTTAGCGCCGGCGTGCTGCAGTACATGAATCCCGGCATCAGCATCTTTGACGGCGGGCTGATCACCGCTGTGCTGCTGACCATTTTCCTGAAGAATGACGTTTATACCAAGCTGTTCGGCGGCATCGGCGCCGGCCTCATCATTATCTCTTCCTTTTACGAGCACGAGCATATGGAGCGCAACCAGGTGCTGATCCAGCATTCTTTCTCCCTCATGATCGTCCTGATGACTATGATCTTCGTCCTGTATGTCAAAAAATTATACCGCAGCATCGAATCCGAGCAAATGCAGGTGAATGCGCTATTCGAACATGCCACGGAAGGGATCATCCTGACGGATGACAAGGGTAAGATCGTGCTGCTGAACCCGGCGGCGTCCAACCTTCTCGAATATGAAAAAGAGGAGCTGTTGGGCAGGTCCATCGAAATGCTTATCCCCGGCCGCTTCCACACCCATCATACCCAATACCGCGAAGGATTCTATCATCATCCTTCCAACAGGACCATGGGCCACGGGCGGGACCTTTTCGCCCGTAAAAAAGACGGGAGGGAATTTCCGGTGGAGGTGAGCCTCAGCTATTACCGGCAGAAAAACACCTTCTTCGTCATTGCTTTCCTCGTGGATATCACGCAGCGCAAACAGGCGGAGCGGGAGCTGCTGGACCGCAAGGCGGAGCTGGAAAAGATCACGCAGGACATCAGCCGGCTGAATGCGGAGCTGGAGACCAAGGTGGAGCAACGTACGCTGATCTTACGGGAGGCGCTGCAGGAGCTGGAACGTTCGCAAGGCGAATTGAACGAAGCGCTCAACAAAGAGAAGGAGCTGAATGAGATCAAATCACGGTTTGTCTCCATGGCCTCGCACGAATTCCGGACGCCCCTCAGCACGGTGCTTTCCTCCGCGGCCCTGCTGTCCAGGTATACGCAGTCGGAAGACCAGGACAAACGGGACAAGCATATCAAAAAGATAAAGGACTCGGTAAAACACCTGAATGACCTGCTGGAAGATTTCCTGTCGCTGGGCAAACTGGAAGAGGGACGTATCCGTGCTGAAATGACGGAGTTTCCCGTCAAAGAGTTCCTGGATGAGATCGTTGAAGAGATGAAATCATTGGCAAAGCCGGGCCAGGACATCCATTGTGACTGTCCGGGGGATCATTCTTTTGTCACCGATAAACGTCTTCTCAGGAATATTCTCATCAACCTGCTCAGCAATGCATCGAAGTTCTCGCCGGAGGGAGCAGCCATCTGGCTGAGCGTGCGGTATACCCCCGGGCAGAACATGCTCTTATCCGTCAGGGATGAGGGTATCGGGATCTCCGTGGAGGACCAGCAGCATCTTTTCAGCAGCTTTTTCCGCGGGGCCAATGCCCAGAATATAGAAGGTACGGGCCTGGGCCTGCATATCGTCAGGCGTTATGCGGACTTGCTGGGAGGAACGCTCACGCTCGAAAGCATACTGGATAAAGGCACCACGATCACTGTGGAAGTGCCGGAAGGCGCCGTGGCTTAGTGGCAGGAAATGGCCTGGCCCTGACCATGCGCCAGGATGGGGCTGACAAACGGGATCCCCAGGTCGAGCCCCCGCAGGATGAGCAGAAGGCCCATCGTTGCGACCAGGTAAGGAACAGCCTTTCTCATATACAGCCGCGCCGTTGGCCCTATCAGCCGGCCGGAGAAGCTGAGGATCAGCAGTGCGGGCAGCGTGCCTGTTCCAAACAACAACATGAAAGCAATGCTCTCCCACACCTGCGGGAAGCTGAAAGCGCCGGCCAAGGCGAGGTAAACCATGCCGCATGGCAGCAGCCCGTTGGCCATTCCAAGGAGGAGGAAACTATGCTTTGATGGCGACTGCCACAGCCGGCCGATGAAGGCTTCCAAAGGACGGAATAATTTTCTCACTATTGCAGGCGATCTGTTCATGGAAAACAACTGGCGGGCGGCTATCCACAACAGCATCATTATCCCGACCGTAATGGAAAACGCCTGCTGAAAGCCTGCGAGATAAATATGTCTGCCCAGCAGACCGGAGATGGCTCCCAAGGATCCATATATCAGCAGCCTGCCTGTATGGTAGGTGAGCAACGCCATCGTACGTCCCGTAGGGGACAAATGACGAATGGGCAGCGCCAGGGCCAGTGGTCCGCACATGCCTACGCAATGCAGGCTGCTTACCAACCCCAGGGATATTGCCGTTGCAAAAAGGACCCACATAGTTTTCTTGTTGAATGATTACAGGACGACAAAAGGTTTTTCCTGAAAATATCGCACGCCATTGCTCTCCCATTGGATCCGGACCGTGTACCGGCCGGGCTTTACTACACCGGCAGCGATATACTGGCTGGCTGTGGTGTCGGGCTGCAAGGCAAAACGGCGGTCCCTGCCTGCATCGGACGGACAGTAGAATTGTATGCTTCCCTTCACTCCTGTATTCCTCATTTCCTCCGGCAGTGTGACGGTGATGGCCTCGGCGGCCTGGTGTAGCGTCACGCCCGTGGAAAGCGCCAATGCTTTTTGCCTGGCGTCGATCACCTGCTGGTACGACAGCTCGTCTTTATAATACTCTTTGGCTACCAGGTCCACGGGTGTTTGCATGCAGCGGTAGACCATGAAGGAGATCATGCCCCCGAAAGCGGCAAACACCAGCAATAGCTTATTACCCCAATTGATCCGCATATAATTATTTTTTGTCGTTACCCTGGTCCCCTACGGGTCCCAGGAAATTGGTACGTATCTCGTCGATCTTTTTATTGCCTTCATAAAGGCCGATATGCAGCAGCGTCTTTCTCTCGCTGACGGATGACAGTGGAAGCACCACGAAGAAAGTGCCGCCGCCTTCATCCTCCTTCTTCAACGGGATCACCTGTCCGCCAATGATATCTATCCTGCCATATTTGTCTTCCAGGCGCAGGCCCAGGGGCACGGCCCTGGTAGTCTTGTTGGCAACTTTGATATTGTAAAGGTTGGACACGCTGTCGGCGCCCCTTTCCTGGTAGAGCATGCCCGGCGCCCGCATAACGGTGGCATCCACATCCTTACGGCTGAGGAGCAGGGCGGAGAGGATGACCACGAGCACACAGAGGAGGCCGGTATAGAGCTTCATGCGCAGGGTATACCGCAGGGGTTCCTTGTTGCTGATGCCGTTCTCCGATGTATAGCGAATGAGGTCCAGCGGCCGTCCCGTCTTCTCCATCATATGATTGCAGGCGTCAATACAGGCGGTGCATCCCACGCATTCCATCTGGAGGCCATTGCGGATATCGATGCCTGTGGGACATACTTTTACGCATTGAAAGCAGTCGATGCAATCACCCGTCTCTGCGGCTGCATTCTTTTTGTATTTTCCCCTGGGCTCACCCCGTTTGTAGTCGTATGCCACGATCATGGAGTTGCGGTCCAGCAGCACGCTTTGCAGGCGTCCGTATGGGCATACGACGGTGCAGGCCTGTTCCCGGAAAAATGCATAGACGGAATAAAAGACGGAGGAAAATACCAGCAGGGACAGTAATCCCACGACATGTTGGCTGACTGGTTCGGTGATGATCTTCCATAAGTCTTCTATCCCGATGATATAGGATAAGAAGGTGTTGGCGATGATGAAGGCCAGCAGGAAGAAGGCCAGGTGCTTGGCGCTCTTCTTAAAGATCTTCTCCCCTGTCCAGGGAGCGCTTTTCAGCTGTTTTTGCCGCGCAGCGTCCCCTTCGATGAAATATTCCACCTTACGGAACAACATTTCCATAAATATGGTCTGGGGACATACCCAACCGCAGAAAAGACGGCCGAAGGCGGCGGTGAACAGGATGACGAAAATGACGAAGGTCACCATGGTGAGACCGAAGATGAAAAAGTCCTGCGGCCAGAAAACTTTCCCGAACAGGATAAAGCGTGCTGCCGGCACGTTGAAAAGGAACAGGGGCCGGCCATCTACATAGATGAAGGGCAGCGTGAAGAACAGGATGAAGAATCCCCAGCTGATATAGCTCCTGAGGCTGTACCATTTCCCTTTCGGTTTTTGGGCAAAGATCCAGTTGCGCCGGCCTTTGGCATCTACTGTCGCCAGGTGGTCGCGGAAAGACTGGTCGGGTTCAGTAAGGCCCGGTACAGTTTGTTTCGGAATGGTGGGTGAGGACTCCATTGTTATTTTATTTAGACACGGTTCCCTGCGGCGCCTTTGCATTTGCCGGGTGGGTGCCCTGTAATGATCTGACATAGCTGGTGATCTGCGCTATCTGCGCAGGGGAAAAATCATCTTTCCAGCTCTTCATGCCTTTGTCGGGCCAGCCGTATTTGATGGATTTGAAAACCTCCTGAACGCTGCCGCCATGCAGCCAATATTCATCGGTGAGGTTGGGGCCTACGCCGCCCTCCCCGGCCTTACCGTGACAGGCAAAGCAGGTGGTCTCAAAGACTTTTTGGCCGGCTGCCAGTTCGGAAACTGCGGTAAGCTGCTTTACGGTGTTCTCGTCTACGAGGTTGGCCGCCTTTTTTAAAAAGGTCGCCTTTTGCAGCTCAGCCTTCTGCACCGAGATGGTATACTCTTCCCCGCTGAGCGGCGCGGTGTGAGCGACATGGTACCGCCACATGTATACACCGGCGAAGAGGATGCAGCCATAGAAGCCGTACAGCCACCAGGGGGGCAGGCGATTGTCCAGCTCCCGTATACCGTCGTAGTCATGTCCAAGGTCGAGCGAAACTTCCTGTTCGACGGGTTTAAAACTGTTGATCTTTTCCCACCAGGAGATACGGGGTTTAGCGGCGGGCCTTGCAGCATCCTCTGCAGTGAACTTACCTTGTTTGTGGATGGAAAGGACAAGCCGGACATTATACAGCAGCGTGAACAGGATCAGCACTTCCAGGAGGATGACGCCGGAGATCAAATAAAAGGCCGTATCCGAAACGCCGTTGATCGTCGTCACCGCCAATATGCCTGCGCCTGCGGTCCGGGGTGACGCAGCCCGGGGCGAAGCCGTCCGGGCCAGGCCGCCCGCATAGGTCAGCTCTTCATCCGTACGAGTGGCATCCGTTCGGGTATTTCCGGCAGTACCGGCCCCGGCGGGCTTCACAGGTATCTGCGCCGCGCCCAGCAATACATTGGCCAATAAGGCGATGGCCAGGGCCAGGATGATGATGATAATGATGGCCACGACGACGAAGGGGCTGGTGGCGGAAGACTCCACCGGCGGACCGGCCGCATGGGTCGACGCACCCGGCAATAGCAGGGCAGCCAGGACCAGGGTTATTTTTCCGCCACCCTTCAATTTATCCAGGGGCAGCTGGCGCAGCTCTTCGATCATATTCTTGTCCGCGCGGATGGCCCAGACGACCATCACCAGGAAGAACAACCCGAATATGATCAATGAAGACAGGCCATAGATACTGACGCCGCTGATCTTTTCGATGTAGTGAATGAATTTCATATGCTATGAATATTTTGGTTGTTATTTATTTTCTATCATGATCAATTCCCCATAATGGCGCGCCCTTCGGCATCTTTCATGGCCGTCTGCTCCTTCGGCGCCGACTTTATGTCCTTACCCAGGCGTTGCAGATAAGCGATGAGCGCCACGATCTCTTTATTCCTGCCCGCACGGATCTTGTCGGCTTTCAGGGCCGCATCGATGGCCACCTCCTGCGCATCCAGGTCCTTATTCGCCTGCGATACCGCATATCCATCCGGGTAAGGGACGCCCAGCCTCCTCATGGCCCGGATCATGCTTTCTGTCCTGCTGGTATCCAGCTCCCTGTCCAGCAGCCAGATATAGGATGGCATAATAGAGCCCGGGGACATGGACGAAGGGTCCATCATATGGTTGTAGTGCCAGCTATCAGGGTACTTACCTCCAATGCGTGCCAGGTCGGGACCCGTCCGCTTGGAACCCCACTGGAAAGGGTGATCGTATACGAACTCTCCCGCTTTTGAGTATTCGCCGTAGCGGGCCACTTCATCCCTGAAAGGCCGGACCATCTGGGAGTGGCAGAGATAGCAGCCTTCCCTGATATAGATATCGCGTCCGTGCAGTTCCAGCGGCGTATAAGGTTTCACGCTCGTGATGGTAGGTATATTCGATTTTACGAGGAAGGTCGGGATCAGCTCGATCATGCCGCCGATGGCTACGGCGATAAGACTGAACACCAGCATCTGCATGGGTCTTCTCTCGATCCAGCGATGCCAGTAAGTATGGCCATGCGTGGGGATCTTATCAGGAAGGGGTGCGGCTTCGGCTGCTTCGTCGGCGATGAAGCTGCCTTTCTTAATGGTCTTGCGAAGGTTGTAGACCATGATCAGGGCGCCGATGATATACAACGCGCCGCCGATGCTGCGGGTGACATACATGGGAATGATATGGGTCACGGTCTCCAGGAACTGGAATCTCAGCTGTCCTTCATCCGTAAAGGATTTCCACATCATGCTCTGCGTAAAGCCTGCCCAGTAAAGCGGGATGGCGTAGAGGACGATGCCGATGGTGCCGATCCAGAAATGGGCGCCGGCCAGCTTTTTGGAATACAGGCTCGTGTTCCACATACGGGGCACCAGCCAGTACAGGACGCCGAAGGTGAGGAATCCATTCCATCCCAGTGCGCCGATGTGTACGTGTGCAATGGTCCAATCGGTGAAGTGAGAGATCGCATTTACATTCTTCAGGCTGAGCATAGGGCCTTCGAAGGTGGCCATGCCGTAGCAGGTGATGGCGACTACCAGGAACTTCAGCACCGGCTCTTCCTTTACTTTATCCCAGGCGCCGCGCAGGGTGAACAAGCCATTGAGCATGCCGCCCCAGCTGGGTGCGATCAGCATAATGGAGAACACTACCCCGAGGGATTGCGCCCAGTCGGGAAGCGCGGTATACAGCAGGTGGTGCGGGCCTGCCCAGATATAGATAAATATAAGCGCCCAGAAGTGGATGATGGAAAGACGATAGGAATAGATGGGCCTGTTGGCGGCCTTGGGCAGGAAATAATACATCAGGCCGAGATAAGGCGTCGTCAGGAAGAAAGCGACGGCGTTATGACCATACCACCATTGCACCAGCGCATCCTGGACACCGGCGTACCAGCTATAGCTTTTCCACATGCTGACGGGCAGCTCCACGGAATTGACGATGTGCAGCATGGCCACGGTGACCCAGGTGGCGATGTAGAACCAGATAGCGACGTAGATATGGCTTTCCCGGCGTTTGATGATGGTGCCGAACATATTGATGCCAAAGATGATCCATACGATGGCGATGGCGATATCAAGGGGCCACTCCAGCTCCGCGTATTCTTTACCGGTGGTCTTTCCCGCCCAAAGGGTAATGGCGCCAATGACGATGATGAGCTGCCATCCCCAGAAATGGATCTTGCTCAGCACGTCGCTGTACATCCTTGCCTTACAAAGTCGCTGCAGGGAATAATATATGCCCATGAAAATGCCGTTGCCCACAAAGGCGAAGATGACGGCATTGGTATGGACGGGACGCATCCGGCCGAAAGTGGTGGCGGGAATACCGAGATTTAAAGCGGGGTAATAAAGGGAGACGGCGGCCCAGAGCCCGGCCAGCATGCCCACGATGCTCCAGAACACAGTAGCATAGCCGAACCATTTGACGGATCTGTTGTCGTAATAGAATTTTTCAATTTGCATGTGATCAGTTTTGATTGATTTTTAGCGATGGGACTTTCAGTTCGTTCCCGGGGTGATCCGGAAGATCTTCAACGGGCTGGTCGTCGAATAAAATGCGGCGGGGCGGTGAATACCCGTCATCGAACTGGTGGTGTTTCACGCCCCAGATGAAGGCGCCCAGGAACAGGGCGGCTACCGAGAGGCTTACTATTAAAAGCAGGAGAATGGCGCTCATACTTCAGATTTGTATTGTTGTTCCTGCAAAAATATTTTTACGGGTATGTTTTCTTTATGACGATTGTTAGCGGGATGTATGATCCTTCTCAGCAGGCGGGGAAAGGTTAAATCCCAGGTACTTTGCTGCCCAATTGACGGAACTGTAGGTGAGGATCAGTATGCTTAGCGAGCTGCATGGCATGAGGATGGCCGCGATCAGCGGTGAAAGATGGCCCCGGACGGCAAAAGAAAGGCCGATGACATTATAGAAAATGGAAAGGATGAAGCTGGCGAGAATGATCCTTCCGGCCATCCGGCAGAACCGGATGAATTGGGGAAGACGCTGGAGGCGGGAAGCCTCCAGGATGGCATGGCTGGCAGGCGTAAATGAATGGTGATCTTCAGCCAGGGCAATCCCTGTATCGCTTTGCCGCAGGGCCCCGGCATCGTTGAGGCCGTCCCCGATCATCATGACCTTTTCTCCCTGCTGCTGCAATTGACATATATAAGCTGCTTTTTTCGCCGGCGTCCGGTTGAAAAAGATACAGGCGTTCCTTCCCATGAATGCCTGCAGCCGGCCCCGCTCCCTGTCGTTGTCGCCGGAAAGAAGGGAAAGACGGAAACACCGGCCAAGCGTTTGCACCAGCCCGGGTATCCCGTCCCTGTAATGGTTGGAGAACCGGAAGTATCCCATGAGACGGCTGTTCCAGGCGACGTATACGCGGGTTTCCGCACCTGCCGATGGCAGCCCTGTCACGAAGAGACGGCTGCCGATGGTCAGTTTTTGTCCCTCTATCCAGCCTTCTACTCCTTTTCCCGGAGACTCTCTGAATCCGGCAATGGCAATGTGTTCTGCCTTATCCAGGTGACGTGTCAGCGCTTTGCTGAGCGGGTGCGTGGACTGGGCAGCCAGGATGGCGATCGCCTCCTGTTGGGCAGGGGTAAGCGGGCTGCCTTCGTAGGTGACGGCATCATCTCCCGGCATCGTCAGGGTACCGGTCTTGTCGAATACGATATGGGTGGTTGCGGCAATATTTTCAATGACGCGGGCATTGCGCAGGTAAAGACCGTTATTGCCCAGGATCCGCAGGATATTACCATTGGTGAAGGTGCTGGACAGCAGCAACGCACAGGGGCAGGCTACGATCAGCACAGCTGTTACGGCAGCGGCGATCCGGGCCGGATCGAAGATCCACCAGTAAACGGCCGCACACGCAGCGATGACCAGGACGATATAGGTGAACCAGCGGCTAAGCAGATGAATAGAGGAATGTTCTTCCTTTTTCTCTTCATGCCTGTTCCATAGCTGGGTGAGATAGCTCTGGGCTACTTCTTTGACCACTAACATTTCCAGGGCGGGTCCGGTCTGCCGGCCGCCGGCATACACCAGCTCGCCCAGCTCTTTTGGCACAGGCAGCGATTCCCCCGTGACAAAACTGTAATCGATGAGGGCTTGTCCCCGGGTAATGATCCCATCGGCGGGTATCAGCTCACCATGGTGGATCACCAGCGTATCGCCGCAGCGGATCTCCGGCAGCGCCCGGGGGATCTCTTTCCCTTCCTGCAGCATGCTGACAGCGATGGGAAAGTAAGAGGTATAGTCTCTTTCGAAGGACAATCGCCGCTGGGTCCTGTCCTGGAGCATCCGGCCGGCCAGCATAAAAAAAACAATGCCCGTCATGGAGTCGAAATACCCGGCGCCCGTTCCGGACAGTACCTCATATATGCTGCGAATGAAAGTGACGATGATGGCGAGCGCTATCGGTGCGTCGATATTTAGGAACTTACTCCTGAGCCCCTTCCATGCGCTGCGGTAAAAAGGCTGGGCGCTGTAGAAGAATACGGGTAATGCCAGCGCCAGGTTCAGCATGCGGAACCAGCTTCGCAGGTAAGGTTCGCTCCCTTCCAGACCCAGGTATTCCGGAAAGCTCATCAGCATGATGTTGGCAAAACAGAATCCCGCAATACCCAGCCTATATACATTGCCGCGAGGCGTTGGGGGCTGGGCCTGTCCCAGGTCGCGCAGGCTGATATAGGGTTCATACCCGGTAGAGGATAACAGCTCGGCCAGCTGCCGCATCGTTATTGCATGGTGGTTGAAGACAATGGTGACTTCTTTTGCGGCAAAGTCCACGCGGGAAGTGATCACCCCGGCATGCAGGCGGTGCAGGTTCTCCAGGAGGAAAAGGCAGGAGCTGCAATGGATCTGCGGAAGGTAGAACCTGGCATGGGTCTCCCGGTCGTCCTGGAAAATAATAAACCGTCCCGCTATTTTCTCATCGGCCAGGAAAGCGAATTTATCCTTGTGACCGGGAGCTGTGCGGGGCACGCCTGGCTTGTCATTCAGCCGGTAGTAATCGCAGAGACCGCCCCGGTCCAGCAGTTGGTAAACGGTCCTGCAGCCCTCACAGCAGAAGGCTTTATCGCCCAGGGTTACGGGGGTAGATGAGCAGGTGTCTCCACAGTGGTCACAGGTGATCTTTATAGCGGTGGTGGTGATGGTTTTCATATGGAAGGCAAGATAAAATCCACCCTTCCCCGGGAATATGACGGTTGTCAGTGTAAACACTGATCCTGGTCAGCCGGATATTTTCCCATTAATTTATATTATTGCGGAAATTTTTACCTTTTAGTAACTTACCGCCTGAAATTTAAAATAAGCACTCCATGCGCAGACTGCTCGTGATCGACGACCATGACGACATCCGTGAAAATATCGCCGAGATCCTTTCACTGGCAGGATATGAAACTTTTACGGCGGAGAATGGCAAACGGGGGGTAGAGGCGGCGATCAGGGAAAGACCCGACCTGGTCATCTGCGACATCATGATGCCGGAGCTGGACGGCTATGGCGTGCTGCATTTGCTGCGCAAGAATGCGGTTACGGAAAACATACCATTCATCTTCCTGACGGCCAAGACGGAGCGCGGCGACTTCAGGAAAGGCATGGAGATGGGCGCGGACGATTATATCACCAAACCTTTCGATGACATCGAATTGTTGAATGCCATAGAAGTACGGCTGAAGAAATATGACGTCCTTCAATCCAAATATGCACCTGACGAGAAAGGCGTGAGCGAGCTGATCAAGGACCTGAACAGCTCCGGGCTGCTGAATATGCAGCTGGATAGCTATGAGACGGAGGACCTGGCAAAAAAGCTCACATTGTATTCGGAAGGCAAGCGGCCCAAAGTGCTGTATTACCTGAAGAAGGGAAAGATAAAGGCCTCGAGGGTCAACGATGACGGTAAAGAGTATATTACTAATTTTTATGCTGCGGGCGACTTCATAGGTTATCTTCCGCTGCTGGAAGGTAAAAACTATGAGGATACGGCTGTTGTGCTGGAGGACGCCGAAGTGGTGATGATCCCCCGGGATGAATTTGTCAATGGCGTCTTTAACGATATTACGGTGGCTACCAAGTTCATTCGTCTTATCGCACAGAACGTACAGGAGAAGGAGGAGCGGCTGCTCAGCCTTGCCTATGGATCGCTGCGCAAGCGGGTGGCCAAGGCGCTGGTGGATATCCATGCCAAATTCAACAAGGAAGAGAACGGTGCAAAGACGGTGCAGTCGCTGGACATCAGCCGGGAAGATATCGCGCAATATGTCGGTACCGCGACGGAGTCCCTCATCCGGACGCTGAGTGATTTCAAATCTGAAAAGCTCATCGAGATCAAGGACGGCAAGATCCGGATCTCGGACCTCAGCCGTCTCAATAATCTCATATATTAGGGAGGAGTATCAAATAAATCCCAATGCCATGTCCTGCCCACGATCGTTCTGCTGGCGAAGGCTCCAGTGGTCCGTCATGGTTGTTTCCATCCAGAGATTGCCGCTCTTGCGCAGCACTTGCGCGGGCAAGCCGAACTCATATTGCAAGAGCACTTCCAGCTCACTGACCTTCATATTGTCCGAAACGCCAAAATCGGTCCACAGCAGCTTCTGCGCGGCGGATCGTGTTGCGTCGCCCTCGTCGTCCGGCAGACCCATGAGGTCTGTCCTGACAGCGCCGTTCATAGGAACTACCCGCTTCTCTCCTTTCCCCCTGGTAAAATCTATCTTCAGGTAAGGATAATTCCTACTGAATTCTTCCTGCACTTCTTTGAGCAGAAGCTGCCGGGCATTAATTGATTTCATAATATATGCTCCCATGGCAAATTATTTTCATGGCGTGAACGGAAAGATGACCGTTGTCTGGTGCGGATATGATCTTCGTCATGCGTCATCAGGGTTCCGGGATCTTCTGCAGGGGCTAATTGTGTATTGCAGATGTTTTATAGCGTTGGTAAAAAGCCTTTTCCAACCATTCGCGATGGGCAGGATGCGCGATCTGGATCAGCGCATGGGCCCGTTGCTTCAGGTTCTTACCGAACAGATCGACCTTTCCGTACTCTGTGACGACCCAATGCACATGCCCACGGGTGGTGACTACACCGGCGCCCTCCTTCAGGAAGGGAACGATACGCGATATACCGGAAGCGGTCACGGAAGGCAATGCAATGATCGGGAGACCATTCTCGGAAAGGGAAGCCCCCCTCATAAAATCCATCTGGCCGCCAATACCGGAATATTGATACGTGCCCATGGAATCCGCACATACCTGGCCTGTCAGGTCAATCTCGATAGCGCTGTTGATGGCTGTGGCTTTCGGGTTTTGCCGGATGACGCTGGTATCATTCACATAGGCGATATCCATCACCCGCACTTCGGGATTGTCATCGACAAAGTCGAAGATGCGGCGGGTACCGTTGATAAAGCTGGTGACGGAATAGCCGGGATTGAGCTTTTTCCGGCGGTTGTTGATCACCCCTCGCTCGATGAGGGGAATGACGCCGTCGGACAGCATTTCTGTATGCAGCCCCAGGTCTTTGTGTCCTGTAAGGTTCCGGAGCACCTGGTCCGGTATATTGCCGATGCCCAGCTGCAAGGTGGCGCCATCCTCGATCAGGGAAGCGACGTTCTCCCCTATCTTCTCCACGATGATGTTGGACTTGCCGGAATAATCCGTCTCGGGCAGCTCTGCCTGGTGCCAAACGAGGGCATCGATATCCCGGAGATGGAGAAAGCCATCGCCATGGGTACGGGGCATGCGGGGGTTCACCTGTGCGATGACATGCCGGGCCACGTCGACGGCGGCTCTGGCCACATCCACTGAAGTTCCCAGGGAACAGTAGCCATGCTCGTCAGGCGGGGACACCTGGATGAGGGCCACATCCAGGGGAAGGATATTCTTTGTAAACAGCTGCGGGATCTGGCTGAGGAAAATGGGTACATAATCGCCATCCAGGCTGTTGACGACCGACCGTGTGCAGGCGGAGACAAAAAGGGAATTATAGAAAAAGCTTCCCCTGAAGAGCGGGTTGTCGAAATCCAGGTCGCCCAGGGTAGTGATGCTCACCAGCTCAACGTGATGCAGCTCGTGGTGCCTTGCCTGCAAGGCTTTGACAAGGTGTACGGGAGTAGCCGCACTGCCATGGATAAACACCCGGTCCCCGGTCCGCACCTGGCGGACGGCCTCTTCGGCAGATATATATTGATCTTTTGACATAATGATCTATTGATTAATTTGATGTAATTGAAGCCGGAATTGAACGTCCAGCCTGTCGTTGACCCGGATAAGCCCGCCCATCTTATGGGGAGGCGCTAATCCGAAATCCGAGAAGCCAAATACCCGGTAGCCCACCAGCTCCAGATTCTCGTCATTCTTCCTGCAAACGGAATAAGTGACTTCAAACTTCCGGCAAATACCTGCCAGCTCCACTTCGACATATCCTTTTACAGACTCCACAGCGGCGCCAAAGGATGGCATTCTCTCCAGGCTGATAAACCGGATCTTAAGGCGCGGATATTCATGATATTTCAACGTTTTCTTAAACTCGCCGGTCATGATCCGGTTGTTACAATTAAAGTCTTCGATATTGACCGACAGCGTCCCCAGGAAGGATGCGCCGACCGGGTTCAAAATAATGGTATCGGGTCCTGTATACTCATTCACCTGGCAGCAAAAGCGGTTGACATTCGTGCTGCCGGCAATGCTGATAGTGCTGGTCTTCTCCACCAGCCATTTGCTCTTCACCGGGCTGGCACTATAGAGCGTGTACGCCCCTGTCGAGGCATACACGCTTATGATATTGATAATTATAAACCGGAGAAGGTACATTTTCGTGGATTTCAGATGAGTGACTTTAGAATCCGATGGTTGCGGCTATCACATATCCGTCGAACTTTCCACTGTTGCGCACATCCGTGGTTGGGAAATCTTTGTACTTCTGCGTGACATATTCGCCTTTCAAAAGAATATTGCTGGTGAGGAACCACCCGGCAGCGTAAGACAGCCGGTCAATGGTCACAGGAACAGGAAGACCTTTCAGCTCTGCCAGGACACTATTGTAACGGGCGCCGATGAAGAGGTTCTCAGACCTTCCAAACCTGTACAGGCCATCCACAGCATATTGGGTGAACTGGCGGTTGGTCTTTTCGGTGCTGCTCCGTCCCTGGGCATGTTCCAGGGTACCGAACACTTCGAAGTGGCAGACCTTGGCAAATCCATTCACCATGAACGCATCTACTTTATATCCGAATCCGGGGTTCAGCCTGCCGCTGAAACCGTCGCCGGCATAGGCGCCTGTTCCACTGGGAGGTGTGACATAGGGTTTTTCCATTACCATGAAGTAGTTGGAGCCGGCACGGTCCCCGTTGTACAGGTCATTGGTCGGACTGCTGTTGATATGGTAGTAGCTGCCGGACAAGCGTACCCGGACAAGATCGCTCAGCTTTCTGTCGATCCCCAGCTTGCCATAGATGGCAGGGTTCTTTTTGATATTGCCGTTGGCCGTAGTGACGGCAACGGAGTCGACGCTTCCTTTCATCATGCCATTGGTCAATCCAACCATTCCGAACAGGCCGTTGCGTTGATAGTATACTTCGCCGCCAATCTCTGTTCCATAGCCATCAATGATATAGCTTTCAATGAAGGGATTGTACAGTGCATGTCCGCCATCGGTCCTGCGGAAGTGCGCGTCACCGTAGTTGATCTCGAAGTGCCCGATCTTAATGGTCGTGTTCTTCATCACGTCGCTCCAGAATTCGCCTTTGAAGGGCAGCTTATCGAATTGAATATATCCGCCTTTTACCCAGGCCTCATTGTGGTGGCGGGTGGACAGGTATACGGTCACATTCAGGTGGATGCCGTCAGCCAGCAGGAAGTCAGTATACAGGTTAGCCATCGCTGTATTGAAGCCGGGAGAGATCCCGTAAAGGACATTACCGGGTACCTTGGCTGAATTATTCTGATGTTTCAGGTTCTGGAATTCCTGCGTGAAGCCTGCGCCAACACGCAAAGTAGGTCCGGTAAAGACAGCACTGTCTTTTGCCGGTTCGAAAACATTAATGCCCGACTTGTCATAAGGGCGCATGTTGGGGACCGGTCCCTGCAAAAGCTGGGCAAAGGCGCCTGCAGGCAGCAGGGTAAGTGCGAAAAGTATCCAACGTGCAATTTGTTTTGGGAGATTGTGTGTCATAAAATGTGATTTAAAAAGATGTTATAATGGTTGTTTGGTTTATTGTTTATATTTTTTTCAGGATCAGACTGAATTTAAGCGTGACGTCGTTGCCGGTCTTAACGGTACCCATCATGAAAGAGGGCGGCTTCATACTGAACTCTTTCATGCTGATGGTGCGGCTGCCCGATACTGTCAGCGTATTATCGGCATTGGGCTTCACCGTTGCAATGATCTCTTCATCGCGGGTGGCGCCGGCAATGGTCAGCTGGCCTTTGGTTTTTACAATGACCGTCCCTGCATCCCCATTTGTCACGGTAGCCGAGGTCATGGTATAAGTGATGGCAGGGTTCTGGTCGGTTTTCAGAGCCTTGTAAGCGTTGTTATCCATGGAGGTATGCTCGCTTTTCAAGGCGGTAGCGGGGGTTGAGAAACTAAGCGCCGTAAGCCCCGTCACCTGGCCTGCACTGTTCCGGAGGAAAGAGGCCGTACAGTTGGCTTTGACGGACTTCATATCCCAGTTATGGAGGGTGGAGGTTCCGCTGAGCACCAGGTCCACGGTGCTGCTGGAATAGCTGGTCTGCGCATTCGAAGCCAGGGCGCGCAGGAGAAGCAAGGCCGATAGCAATGCTGCGGTCAGCATCATTTTGGCGGTGGAAGATGTTATCCTGTTCATGATTGAAATGATTTTGATTTAAATGATCGTTTGTTGTTTGGTGGTGTAAAAGTAGTCGTGCGCCGATGGGCTATGCATGACCATGGTCAGCAGTCTTCATGACTTTGCTACAGGCAGGTGATGGGTGAATGTCAGCTTTTCCGGGGGGAGGGCGCCTTCGGCCGGCCGGCCGGCTAAGTGTTTTTTTTATCGGCCGGGGCTAAGTGTATATTTTATTTCCCTACTAATTTTGTAGACTAATAGATTTTCTATTATCTTTGTTCCGAACCATATATGTACCAACAATGCCCATTGTTTATGGCACCGACAACTGCTCATATCATTTTCTCTTCTAAAGCTATCATTCTTAAAAGCTTATATAGCGTCATACTTCTGAAGATATGTTGTTGTTGTTGTTAGCGCAGCATCTCCTTTCCTATCAGTCCATTGTTGCACACCAGCTATTGCGCCATCATTATTCACCTTAAAATATCAGTTATGAGAGTGGAAAGGTCATAAAAAAGCCCGGCAGGCATTGCTGCCTACCGGGTGAGGGGATGAGATCAGTCCGTAACGCCAATCACATACTGATCTGCATCGGATCTACATTAACGACAAAACATCATTAACATGAATCTATTTCAAAGGTATATAAAATATGCCTCTTGGGTTTTATTGCTCCTGTTCTCCCGCGCACAAGCGCAAACCACCAATGTCTCCCTCTGGGGAAGGGTCATCGATGAAAAAACAAAGGAGCCCCTTGCGGGCGCCACCGTCCATATCAAGGGCACCACGCATGAAGTATTGACCGACAACACCGGGGAGTTCAGGTTCATTACAGGCCAGCGTGTTCCGCTGACCTATATCATCAGCTATGTAGGCTACCAGGGGCGAGAAGTGCCCGTCAACAGCTATGGAGAGCTGGTCGTTCAATTGAAAGGCGGCAATGCCTCGCTCACCGAGGCTGTGGTGGTAGGCTATGGCACCCAGCGACGCAGTGATATCACGGGATCGGTGGCCACTGTCCCCAAAGACATCCTTGCCCGGCCCACTTCTTCGTTTGACAACCTGCTCCAGGGAGCCGTTGCCGGCGTCGTCGTCAGCCAGAGCTCCGGACAGCCAGGCGCCACTGCCACCATCCGGGTCCGGGGCGGCAATTCATTGAGCTTTGGCAATGATCCTTTATTTGTCATCGACGGCTTTATTTATTACAATGACAACAGCCTTACCAATCTGTCTCCCAGTTCGGGGACGGTGCCATCCGTGACCGGGGTCTCTTCCAACGGCTTGTCCACCATCAATCCTTCCGACATAGAAACCATCGATGTTCTAAAGGACGCGTCTGCGACAGCCATCTACGGGTCCCGCGGCGCCAATGGAGTGGTGATCATCACTACGAAAAGGGGTACGCGGAACAGCAACAATATATCCTACAGCGGCTCCTATGGCGTTCAGCGGGCGGGCAAGACCTTGTCCGTGCTGAATGGCTCGCAATGGGCAAATCTTTTTGATGACCTGTATAAGGCAACTCCTTCTATCCAGGCGGGGCTTGCGGCCAATAAGAAATTCATCGATTCCCTGGGCGCCGCCGGCGTCAACGGAAATTGGGTAGACGCCGCCCTCCGGACGGGCACGCAGCAAAACCACCAGCTATCGGTGTATGGAGGGGACGAAAAATCGAGGTATTCCTTTTCCGGCAATTACTTTAATCAAAAGGGCATCGTGACGGCCTCCGATTTCACCCGGTATTCGGGGAGGTTCAATTACGAAAAGAACTACTCGAAAGACTTTAAGATCGCCTCCAGCATCTTTGGCAGCAATTCCATCGAGAACAAACTTACGGGGGCTGCCTTCAACGGGATCGGCTTTGGCAACGCCTTCTCTTCTTTATACATGAACAATCCTTTACAGACAGTGAAAAATGCCGACGGCACCTATAATACGGCCCCGCAGCCGGCCATCAACCCGACGCTGAATACCATCAGCGGGCAGCAATTCGGCGACAATTCCATCCTGGACATCGTGTCTACCACCAACCAGTCAAAGCTATCCCATGTACTGGCAAACATTTCCGGCGAGTATAAGCTCTCCGGTGACCTGACATTGAAGTCCACTTTTGGCGTGGACCAGCTGAATACCAAACTGAACTATTATGCCCCCTCCTATACCAACCTGGGGAATAACGGGGGCACGATCACGGGATCGGGCTCTGTGGGTACGGTGAGCTACTTAAGCTGGCTGAATGAGAACACCATCGCTTATAGCCATGCTTTCGAATCCAAACATTTCCTGGATGTGCTGGCGGGCTATACCACGCAATATCAAAAATCTGAAAACACATTCCTGGCGGGTCAATCCTTCCCTTCGGATGCGACTACCTACAACAACCTGTACAATGCATCCGTCAATAAAGTGACGGGATCGGGTGAAGCCCAGCAAACCAGGAACTCCTGGCTCGGCAGGATCTCCTATTCTTTTCAGCATAAATATAATCTAACCCTGGCGGGAAGGGCGGACGGTGCATCTCCCGCCGGCGCGAATAAAAAATGGGGATTTTTCCCCTCGGTGGGATTTTCATGGAATGTATCGGATGAGGGATTCTTTGAAAAGATCTCCAGGACGGTGAACAGCCTGAAGCTGAGACTGACGGCCGGCAAGGTGGGAAATGCCAATTTTCCTTCTTACAGCTCACTTGCCACCATCACTTCCTATGGCTATTACCTGGGTAGTCCGCTCGCCGGCACGAATGGACTCGCGCCATCTCAATTGTCCAACCCTGATCTCAGCTGGGAGACCACGACGCAATACAATGCGGGAGTCGATGTGGGGCTGCTGGGCCGCCGTATCCAGCTGACAGCCGACGTTTACTATAAAAAAACGACCAGTCTGTTCATCAGCGGGTCCGGCCTGATACCCTTATCCTCCGGCTATGCATCCGCCTCGGAGAACATCGGAAGCCTGGAGAACAAAGGGGTAGAGGTCACCCTCAATACCGAGAATATCCGGGCCCGGGGCTTCACCTGGAAATCATCGCTCATCTATGCGGCCAATCGCAACAAGGTCCTGAACCTGGGGCCCAGCAGCTCCTTCTTCCCCATCGCCCCTACCGGTCAGGTGTCTCCGGTGATCGTTAAAGTCGGATTGCCGGTGGGTACTTTCTGGGGTTACAGCACGGCAGGGCTTTTGACCACGCAAGATGCCTATGGGGCTAAAGCGGCGCCCAAACTTTCAGGAGTATCCCAGGTGACGGGCGACAGGAAATATGTGGACATAACAGGTGACGGCGCGGTGACGACGGCGGACAAGCACCCGCTGGGCAATGCCCAGCCAAAGTTTACGGCCAGCCTGAATAATAATTTTACCTATAAGGACTTTGACCTCTCCGTCTTTTTCCAGGGATCTTTTGGCAATAAGCTTTTCAACCTGCTGCAGCAGCAGCTGGAAAAGACCACCACCACGCAGAATGTTTCAACAGCGCTGCTGGACAGGTGGGACTCCGTTGCCAATCCCCGGGGCAGATTCCCCAAAGTGGTAAATGCACCGGTGGTGCAGGTGGCCGACATCTACATCGAGGACGGTACTTATATACGGCTGAAAAATATTACGCTGGGCTACAACCTGTCAAAGGACATCGCGGCCAGGATACGCGCAAAACAAGTGAGGGTCTATGTGTCCGCGCAAAATCTTTTGACCATCACCAACTACAAAGGGCTTGACCCGGAAGCAAATTTCTATGATCAGAACAACCTGCAGCCGGGCATTGATTATGGGGTGTATCCAAATTACAGGACCTATACGGTGGGCGTCAATGTGACCTTTTAATTCTTAAAGACATGAACATGCAAAAAATATTCTTCTTTTCCATAGGGATCTTGCTATTCTCCTGCAAAAAGCTCAGCGAGCATCCGCAAGGGAGCCTTACCCCTGAAAATTTTTACCAGACGCAGAGCGATGCCGTTGCCGCTGTGACGGCAGTGTATAGCACTTTATCGACGGACATCAACAATGATTTTCCCATCTATGGCCGGAACCTTAACCTGATCGTGGACAATACCAGCGACAACCAGGTGTATAGTCCTTCCAATACCAACCCGGACGTACGGGCATTGGGCACGGCAACGTATGTCAGCACCAATGACAGGGTACACAAGATCTATGCGCAGCTGTACTGGGGCATCAACCGGGCGAATATCGCCATTGACAAGATCCCTGCCACACCGGCCACCCAGTTTGTGGATCCCACGCATTCGGCCGCTAACCTAGTCAGGGAAGCCCGATTTATCCGTGCGTTGTTGTATTTCGACCTTGTCCGTCTCTTTGGGCCGGTCCCTCTCGTATTGCATGACCAGGGTACCGTGGCCAACGCAGGGGAACTGGTAAGCCGGGCTCCGCGGGATTCCGTATATGGTCAGATCATCGTGGACCTGGATTCGGCGGCCTTGCTGCCGGCCTCGTACACTGGCGCCAATGTCGGCAGGGTCACCAGCGGCGCGGCACATGCCTTGCTGGCCAAAGTCTACGTGACACGACAGGATTGGAGCGATGCGGTCAGTGAGCTGAAGAAGGTCATTACCGCCGGTACGGCAGGCTTGTCGGATGCCACTTCCGGCAGTTATGGCTATGATCTTTTCGCCAGGTTTTCAGACGCTTTCCAGCCGGCCACCAAGAATGGAAAGGAACATATCTTCTCTGCACAATTCAACGGTACGGCAGGCGGCTTTACCAGCACCAATACATTGAGCTCGTTCACCTGGAGCAATTCCGCTTATACGGCCGACATCCCCGCCGACAGCAGCGTTGTACACATCTTCGATCTCACTGATCAGCGAAGGGGCGCGACTTTTTATGATTCGCTGTTCAACCAGACGACGGGCAAATGGGTGAAATGGCCCTTCTTCAACTTCCTCAAGTTCGTCGATCAGAGTACTGGCTTCGTCACTGCGCTGCAAGGCACACAGGGCGCCAACAGCAAGGTGAATTTTCCTGTGATCCGGTATGCTGAAGTCTTGCTGTTGTATGCAGAAGCATTGAATGAGCTCAATGGCGGGCCGACGGCGGATGCTTATGCCGCCATCAATATCGTGCGGGCCAGGGCTTATAATTCTTATACGGCGAATGGAAGCTATGGGGATCATAGCTATGACCTGCCGGCCGGCCTGAGCGCATCCGACTTCAGGGATGCCGTCTTCACGGAAAGAAGGAAGGAGTTCATCCAGGAGAGCCAGCGTTGGTTCGACCTGGTGAGAAGGACGGATCTGGGCCCGGGGCAGTATTACCTGCAGACGGTATACGGTATGGCAGGTAATCCCAAAGCCGCTGCTACCTTAAAAGACACTTTATTTCCTATTCCCCAGACGGAGATCGATCTGTATGGGGGACGTAATTCAAATTTTAAACAAAACCCCGGGTGGGACTAATACTATACAACATGAAAAGAAAGATTTTTTTAAGTACGGGACTAACTGTTGCAAGTTTTTTATCTACGGTTGTATTAAGGGCGCAGGATGCGCCGGCTTACCAGGGTGTGGTGGGCAAGACCCTGGCCGATTCGAAAGAATGGTGGGCTGCGCCTGCCAAGCCTCCTGCGGGGGCGCCCAATGTCGTGTGGATCATATTGGATGATGTCGGCTTTGGCGCCAGCAGCGCCTTCGGCGGTGTGATCCGTACGCCTACATTCGATAGCCTGGCGAATAACGGCCTGCGGTATACCAACTTCCACACCTGCGCCATTTGCGCGCCTACCCGTTCCGCGCTGCTCACGGGCCGCAACAGCCATTTTGTCCATGAAGGAGGCTTTTCACATATCGCCTTGTCAGCGGGCTTTCCGGGTTATGATGGCCGCATCCCTTCCAATGACGGGACTATTGCGGAAATACTCCGGCAAAGCGGGTACAACACCTATGCCGTGGGAAAATATGGCCTTACGCCGGATGAGGACGCGACAGATGTAGGACCTTTTGATCGCTGGCCTACCGGTAAGGGCTTTGATCATTTCTTTGGCTTCCTCGGATCGCAGACGGACCAGTACAAGCCCGACCTGGTAGACGACAATGCCCACGTCACACCTGACGGGCGGCATCTCAATGAGCAGATAACGGACAAGGCCATCGCCTATCTCACCCGTCATGAGAAGACAGCCCCGGGCAAGCCTTTCTTCCTTTATTATTCGCCGGGGGCGACACATGCTCCTCACCAGGTGGACAAATACTGGAGCGATCAATACAAAGGAAAGTTCGACGAGGGTTGGGACGTCTTCCGCGAAAAAGTGCTGGCCAACCAGAAGAAACTGGGGATCATACCGGCTTCTGCACAGCTTCCTGCCCGCAATTCGCGCATCCAGGCGTGGAATGCGCTGACGGCAGATGAACGCAAACTCTTCGCCCGCTTCATGGAAGTGTATGCAGGCTACCTCACCTATACAGATTACCAGATCGGCAGGCTGGTGAACTACCTGAAAGAAGCCGGGCAGCTGGACAACACGCTGATCTTTGTCATCATCGGCGACAATGGCGCCAGCAAGGAAGGAACGGTGGAAGGTGTTATCGAACCGAAGAAGAATTCCGCCCGGCAGAAAGCGCAGGCCGATTATTTAAAGCAGAACCTGGAAGACATCGATTCCATTGGTACGGCCCAGGGATTCACCAATTATCCATTGGGCTGGGCGCAGGCAGCGAACACCCCTTTCCGTGAGTGGAAGCAGGATGCGGATGCCGAAGGGGGCACGCACAACCCGCTCATCGCCTTCTATCCGAAAGGCATCAGGGACAAGGGCGGAATCCGTCCGCAATATGGACATGTCATTGACCTGCTGCCTACTACGCTTGAGCTGGTGGGTCTGGCCAAGCCCGAATTTATCAGGGGCATTAAGCAGGATTCGGTGCAGGGGACGTCCCTGGCCTATTCCTTCAATGACGGTGCGGCCGCTTCCCGTCACCTTGTCCAGCACTATTACATCTTCGGCTCCCGCTCCATCTATTACAATGGCTGGAAGGCGGAGGCGGCGCACCATCCCGACAATGTAGATTTCGATTTCAAGCAGGGACAAACCGTTGCTGACAAGTCTTTCGACGAAGACGTGTGGGAGCTGTATAACCTCAATGAAGACTTCAATGAGCGGGTGGACCTGGCGAAGAAATTCCCTGAAAAACTTGCCGACCTGAAAAAGAAATTCGACGAGCAGGCGGAGAAGAACCATCTCTACCCCCTGCTCTCGTGGTATGATGTCAATAACAAAAAGATCCATCATCCGAATGGCAGCGAGGTACAGGCGCCTATCAAATAATCTTGTTTAAATCAGTGTTATGAAAAAAATATCGTTCTTTTTCCTTGGCTGGCTGGGTCTCTTTGCGTCCGCGCCAGCGCAGCCATCCCGGACTATCCGGATCACGGGCACCCGGCTGGCCTATCCTATCTTTCAAAAATGGGCGGACGAGTATACGAAGCTGCATCCTGAAGTGAAGTTCCAGGTAAGCAAGGTGCCTGCAGACAGCGCAGACCTGCTGATCGTCTCTTATACCTTGCGCCCGGCCGACGTGAAAGAGGGCCAGGCGGTGATCGCCCTTACCCGGTATGCACAGCTGCCGGTAGTAAGCAGCAGGCGGCCCGACGTAGCGGCCCTGCAAGCCAAAGGTTTTTCTGAATCCGCATTCCGGCAGGTGTATTTTTCCGGCAGGCAGGAAAACATTCCTTCCCTCTATACCTTCACCGTCTACAAGCGGCAGCAGCCGGCCTGTGCCAGCATTGCTTTTGCCAACCATTTCGGCAGCGGGCAGCAGGATATAAAAGGCAAGGGCGTCACCGGAGACGACAGGGACCTCCTGGCGGCAGTGAAAAGAGATTCCAGCGGCATATCGTATAACAACCTTGGCTTCCTTTATGATCTGAACACGAGGAAACCTGTGGACAGCATCGCCATCATTCCCATCGACCTGAATGAGAATGGGCGAACCGATGCGGACGAGAATATTTACGCATCGCTGGACGAAGTGCTGGGCTTTATCGAGAGGACCCATCATCCGCGGATACCCCTGGAAAATGTAAATGTACTGATCCGTAAAAACAATCCGGACGGGGAGGTCACTGCATTTCTGCAATGGGTGCTCTCCACCGGACAGCAGTACAATCATGCATATGGATTTATTAACCTGGATGGTTCTGTCGCCCGATCGGAAGTGCAAGCGCTGGCTGTCCTCAACAAAAATTAAAAAATGTATACGAAGAGATCTTTCAGTTGGGCGATGCTCGTGGGAGGAAGCCTGGCTTTTTCAGGAGCAGCGGCCCAGGAACAACGGCCCTACCAGGGCGTCGTGGGGAAGACGCTGGCTGAATCAAAAGAATGGTGGCCGGAGCCGGTGAAAGCCCCGGCGGGCGCTCCGAATGTCGTCTGGATCATCCTGGATGATGTGGGCTTTGGCGCCAGCAGCACTTTTGGCGGTGTCATCCGTACCCCTACTTTTGACAGCCTGGCCGGCAACGGACTGCGGTACACCAATTTTCATACGGCGGGCATCTGCGCCCCTACGCGGTCTGCCCTGCTGACCGGCCGCAATCATCATTCGGTGCATGAAGGCGGCTTCTCTCATACGGTCCTTTCAGCGGGATTTCCCGGTTATGACGGCCGGATACCTTCCAGTGACGGCACGATCGCAGAGGTCCTTCGGGATAATGGTTACAATACATTTGCCGTGGGAAAATATGGACTGACGCCGGACGAAGATGCCACGGATGCGGGACCTTTCGAAAGGTGGCCCAGCGGCAAGGGTTTCGAACATTTCTTCGGCTTCCTCGGATCGCAGACGGATCAGTATGTGCCGGACCTGGTGGAAGACAATGCGCATGTGACGCCTGATGGCAGGCATCTGAGCGCCCAGATCACGGACAAGGCCATCAGCTATATCCAGCGGCAGAAGAAGGCGGCGCCCAACAAACCCTTCTTCCTCTATTATTCGCCGGGCGCCACGCATGCCCCGCACCAGGTGGAAAAGTCCTGGAGTGACGCCTACAAAGGCCAGTTCGACGATGGCTGGGATGCTTTCCGGGAAAAGGTATTTTTGAATCAAAAGAAAAAAGGCGTCATACCGGCCGCTGCACAATTGCCTGAACGCAATCCGGGCATCCCGGCCTGGAATACATTGTCTGCAGATGAGAAAAAGCTTTATGCCCGATTTATGGAAGTCTATGCAGGCTATCTCACCTATACGGATTTCGAGGTCGGCAGGCTGGTGAATGCTTTGAAAGCCATCAACCAACTGGACAATACGTTGATCTTCGTCATCATCGGGGATAATGGCGCAAGCAAGGAAGGAACATTCCACGGCGTGATCAGCAAGGAGATCTTTGCCAAGGCGCCGCCTGATGCGCAGGCTGTAAAAGATAATTTAGACAAGCTGGACGACATCGGGACGCCGGAAGGCAAACAGACCAATTATCCACTGGGCTGGGCACAGGCTGCCAATACTCCTTTCAAATATTGGAAACAGGATGCCAATTCCGAGGGAGGCACCCGTAATCCATTGATCGCGTTCTATCCGAAAGGCATTCCTTTCAAGGGAGAGATCCGCACGCAGTACGGGCATGTCATCGACCTGCTGCCTACCACCCTGGAGTTCATCGGGATCAAGGCGCCCGCAGCCATCCGGGGCATCACCCAGGACAGCATCCAGGGTACTTCACTGGTCTATTCTTTTGCGAATGCAAAGGCGCCCTCGCGGCACACGGAGCAGTACTATTACATTTTCGGGGCACGCTCTATCTACAAGGAAGGATGGAAGGCCGAGACCCTGCATCATCCCGATATATTGGACCTGCTGCGCAGCGGGGTGACCTTTGGCGGCCCCGGGGCTTCCGAGCATGGATATGACAAGGATGTCTGGGAGCTGTATAATCTCAATGAGGACTTTAACGAGCGCATCGACCTGGCAAAAAAATACCCGGAGAAACTGGAAGCATTAAAGGCCTTGTTTGACGAAAATGCCCGGAAATACAATATCTATCCTTTCATCGACTGGGATGATGTCTTTCATAGAAGGATCCATCAAACGAGATAATTCTCTAACCCATGGCCCTCTCTTTCATTTGGGAGGAGGGGGCCTTTTAAAAAAAAGACTATGACTTACCATGATGTCGTGATACTGGCCAAAAAGATCCTGGTCGGCATTGTTGTCGCAGTGATCCCTTTTCTGATTTTTTTCGTCGGATTAAAACTCATTCAACATTTTTAAAACTATTTTATGCCTTTGAAAAAAGAAACAGGTCGTAAGATCCTTCAGGACGCGACAGTCAGCATACTACTGTATGCATTGCCGGTGCTGCTGCTGGCGGCTTATTTGTATATCACGGGGGATAAGCCCTGGCTAAGACCTGCGGCGAAACCTTCTATCCCGTGGGTAAAGGCCATCTTCGAAAATCTCAGTACCTGGGGGCTGCCTGTGCTGACGGTGATCGTAGGCGTTGCCGAGTTCCTGCTGGGGCTCTATGAGAAAAAGTGGAGCCGTAATGAAAGGATACTGGATATCGTTTGTTTCATCGGGCCCAAAGTGTTTATCCGGCCGGCTGTGGTTTATTTCACGCTATGGCTGCTGCCTGTATTGCTTCCGGGGTTGAAGAATGTATTTGCCTGGGTGCCTTTGTTCTGGGGGTTCCTCATAGTGGCGGTAGCGGATGACCTCACGCAATATTGGTATCACCGGCTGCACCACCAGGTGCCTTTTCTCTGGCGGTTCCACCGGACGCATCATTCGGCGCCTTATATGGGCATGGCGATGGCCGGCCGTCAGAATATTATATACACGATCTTTTTTTCCCAAATTTATCTAACGGCGGCTTTGGTGTATCTTGGATTGGGATATGCGGCCCTGCTGGTGACGGGTGTAAAATCCCTGATCACGATGGCGGCCCATTCCAGCATTCCCTGGGACAGGCCTTTATACAAGAGAAAATGGCTGCATCCTGTCGCCTGGGTATTGGAGCGGCTGATCTCTACACCGGCTACGCATCATGCGCACCATGCGGCAAGCAATGACGATGGGGTCGGGCACTATAAAGGTAATTTCGGGAACATGTTCTTTTTATGGGATGTTATCTTTGGTACGGGGATCATCACGCGGCGGTATCCTGAAGCTTTTGGGCTGTCGTATTACCAGGGTGAGGAATGGTATGCACAGTTCCTCTGGCCAATATTTAAATCCCGCAAGGCGGGCAGTGAGCTGTCGGCCGGGGGACCGGAAGTGGGGGATGAAGAGCTGCGAGCTGTGAGCCGTGAGCCAGGTGTCGGGGTTGGATATGAAGAAGATTTTGTTGAAAAAAAATATTTGTATGACTTGCAGTAAATGGTTTTTTGTCGGGGGATTGGGTTTGTTCATGATGTCCTGCGGGGATGTCAGGCAGCCGGCGGCAGCTAAGGACACTGTGGTGGCGATGAAAGCCAGGGCGGTGTCGTGTGAGTCGAATCTTCCTTCCAGGTTTGGTCCGGGTACAACGGGGGCGGTGGCCGTGGCTGCCGGCAAGACCGACCCCAAGCATCCCGGCATGGTCTGGATCGAAGGCGGGTCTTACCGGATGGGCGGCGACAATGAACAGGCGCAGCCCGATGAATATCCGAAGCACAAGGTCACGGTGAATGGTTTTTGGATGGACAAGACGGAAGTGACCAATGCACAGTTTGCGGCCTTTGTAAAAGCGACGGGCTATGTTACGACTGCGGAGCGGAAGCCTGATTGGGAGCAGCTGAAAAAGGATCTGCCTCCGGGCACGCCAAAGCCGGATGAAAGCCTGTTGGTCCCCGCATCGCTGGTGTTCGCCCCTCCTTCGCATGCAGTGCCGTTGGATGACTATAGCCAATGGTGGGCCTGGCAGCAGGGCGCCAGCTGGCGGCATCCCCATGGGGCGGGCAGCGATCTGAAAGGGAAAGAGAACTACCCTGTCGTGCAGGTGTCCTGGCTGGATGCCATAGCCTATAGCCGGTGGGCGGGCAAGCGGCTGCCTACGGAGGCGGAATGGGAATACGCTGCAAGAGGTGGATTAAAAGATAATGTATACCCCTGGGGCAATGAGGCGGTGAATACAGGGCATCAAAAAGGCAATTTCTGGGACGGGCATTTCCCGGACAAGAATACAGAGACGGATCATTTCTATTTTACGGCGCCGGTGGGTTCTTTCTCTCCTAATGGATATGGCTTATATGATATGGCAGGCAATGCCTGGGAATGGTGTGCGGATTACTATGACAACAAATACTACAAAGGATCGGAAGGAGCGGCGAACCCAAGGGGACCGGCAAAGAGCTATGATCCTGATGAGCCGTTTGCAAAGAAGCGGGTTATCCGGGGTGGGTCTTTTTTATGTAATGAAAGCTATTGTACGGGCTATCGCGTATCCCGGCGGATGAAGACGACGGAGGACAGCGGGCTGGAGCATTTGGGGTTCAGGTGCGTGAGCAAATAAGGTGTACTTATTGTAGAAATATATTGTAACTTACTCTTACCTTATTAGCAACTTCTATACTCCTTATCTATGTTCCAGGATCGCCCTCAAAAGGAATCTACCGCCGGCCAAAGCCGCGCTGCCAGCGACAGAATCCAGTTATCAGGTATTGCATTCCCTGCCGTTGGTCCTATTCAACAGATGAATAAAAATAAAAGCCCCGCTCAGGGTGCAACTATCCAAAGGATGGAGATCAAAGAGAAAGAAAAGTACACAGAAGGAGAACTCCACATAAACATCGTTCCTGCAAAAGACAATAAAGGGGTCATAACCCGGATCGCATTTAATCCTAAACCCGAGGGAAATGATATGGAAGAGATCTATATCGAGCAAATTGTGAAGCAAAACAGGTTCATCGGCAATAAAGCTTCGAGTGAGCCTCTTGACCCCCTTTTAGAAGCCGCATTAACAGATAATGGGTTTTACAATGATATGGACAGGGGCGGTATAGAGCAGAAGAAAAAGGACAAGAAACAAGTGTTTGAGCAATTGCTGAAAAAGGAAAAACTGCATTATTATATTAACGCAGGTCTTAATGACGAATTTAATGTCGATAAAAAAGATACTCCTTCGATCCAGGTCCCAACCGGAGAAAAAGTGAGTGAGCCTGAAAAGAAAATTGAACAGTTGCCGGAAAAGACGGAGGATAATACAAAAGGTTCAAGGATCAATAAAAAGGTAAAGCCTGCTCTCTTGTATGATGCACCCAATTATCATAAACCTGTCCGATCGGAGTTCTATGCCTCTGCTATAAATCACGACAATGGCAGTTATCTTGGACATGTCTTCTGGGGGTATGAGACGGTTCAAAAAAATCCTGTTGAGTTCGAGGATGTTAAAATGGATTCCAAATTTTTTCCTGCTGATAACAAGGACGTAAGTAAGTTGCAGGAGAAGGCAAAATCCAGATTTTACAAGGCGGTGGGACAGGAGACCTTCCTGGATACTGGTAAGGCAGATAAGGACAAACAAGATAAGGGAGAGAAAACAGAAGAGGAAAAGGAGGTAGATGCCCTGAACGAGCTATATGACTTTTCCAGGATGACAAACTATAAGGACTACTTTGATGAGAACTATTTTAAAAGGACATCTAAAGAGGAGGGTTCCTGGAGAGATGAGCTTAGTTTATTCGGGAGTTTCAAGTTGAAAAAGGATGAAGAAAAGCTGGGTAATCAAAGCTCCTTTTTCAAAAAACCAACCCTATCCGGAACAACAAGAAAGCCTCCAACCCCGAAATCGCTTGCAGAGCGAAAAAAGGAAAAAGAGGAAAAACAAGAGAAGAAGGAGAAGGGAGATGATTTATAGATGGGGGTTCCGGTGTGTCAGCAGCAGGTAGTTGACAATTTAGCATAGCGAAATGCAAATTTTAAGGTCTCCGCGACTATAAAAAATATATACAATTGCATAATTGCTATGAAAAATTTAAAAAAACGCCTTCGACAGGGAGACACGCTGCATGGATGCTGGTTGAATCTTGGTAGCTCCGTTACGGCGGAGATCGTTGGCATGTCCGGGTTCGACTGGGTGCTGATAGACCTTGAGCACGGGGCGGGAGTGGAAAAGGATGTGCTTCACCAGCTCCAGGCGCTGGAACATACCCCTGCCGCAGCCGTGGTAAGAATCGAAAGCGCCCAACGCCAAAGGATACACCGCGTACTGGATATGGGCGCTGAAGGCGTCATGGTCCCCCGGATCAGCAACGCAACAGAGGCGGCAGCAGTGGCAAGCGGTCTGCATTATCCTCCGGATGGTAACAGGGGAATAGCAAAAATGGTCCGTGCCAGCGGGTTTGGCCAAAACTTTCCCGACTATTACAAAAATGCAAAGGAAAATATCCTGGGCATCGTACAGATCGAAACGGCGGAAGTGCTCAGCCACCTGGACGCAGTGGCGGCTTTGGCCGGAATCGACGTACTTTTCATCGGCCCCTCCGATCTTTCAATGGAATTAGGGATCTTCGGCCAATTCGATCACCCCCTTTTTAAGGATGCCGTGCATGCGACGGTGAACGCGGCCCAGAAGGCCGGTAAGGCTACAGGCATCCTGCTACAGCATCCCGATGATTATAAGAAGTATCACGATATAGGCATACGACTGATCGCCTGCGGCGCAGATGGTACATTTGTAGCAGAAGGGGCGAGGAACATGGCGAATAAATTAAAAGCCATGTTATGATCTCCTCCTCCTTCATCACCGATCCGCTGACTATATTGTTTGTCGGTATCGTCATCGTAGTGGGTGGTATCATAGGGCTTAAATTACACCCCTTCCTTGCTCTCCTGCTGGGGGCCCTGATAGTGGCGATCATGACGCCGGCCGCGGTGATCGAGCACGCAGCGCTGGCGAAAGGGGCAACTCCGGCGGCGGCTCATCAGCTGTCTTCGAGGAACATCGGGGAAAGGATTGCGCTTGAGTTTGGCAACACCTGCGGGAAGCTGGGGATCCTCATCGCCATGGCGGCGATTATCGGGAAGTGCATGCTGGAAAGCGGCGCTGCGGAGAGGATCGTACGTTCCCTGCTAAAGGTGACCGGCATAGAGAAAGCGCCGCTGGCTTTTTTGGCCGGCAGTTTTTTCATAGGCATCCCTGTTTTTTTCGATACGGTGATCTTTCTGATGATCCCCCTGGCCAAAGCAATGACCATGCGGATCGGGAAAAACTATTTGTTGTTCATCCTGGCTATAATGGCCGGTGCATCGATGGCCAATTCTTTGGTTCCGCCCGCTCCCGGCCCATTGTTCCTCGTCGGTGAAATGCAAATACCGATAGGTTTAATGATGATGGGAGGTTTTTTACTGGGGCTTGTCACCATTTCCACCGGATATCTTTTTGCACGGTACGCGAACAGGAAATGGCCGATCCCCCTGAGGGATTCACTGGATGCCAGGCTGGAAGACATAAAGCTCGCTTCTTTGAAAGAGGACAGGCAGCTTCCTCCTCTCTGGCTTTCCTTGCTGCCCATCCTGGTTCCGCTGGTTCTCATCTGTGCCAATACGGCCCTGACCTCCTTTTCGCCTTCCCCCCCTTCCGTCAAACCTTCGTTATTCGTGGGCAGCCTGATCCGACTGCTGGGGTTTTTAGGCGATAAGTATATAGCGCTGGCTGTGGGCGGCTTCATCGCCCTGGTGCTACTGGCCCGGCAAAAGAGAACAGACAGGGAAGGGATGACCGCCTTCGTGCAGGCGGCATTGATGAGCGGAGGGGCTATTATCCTGATCACCGCGGCAGGAGGTACTTTTGGCGGCATGCTCCAGCAAAGCGGCATCAGCGCACGGATCGCGGAATTGACAGAGGGCTATCAAATGGCATTGATCCCGCTGGCGTTCCTTGTGGCGGCCGTTGTCCGTACCGCACAGGGGTCGGCTACCGTAGCAGTGATCACGGCCTCCGGGATGCTGTCCGGCATGGCCACCCACGGGCACCTGGCCTATCACCCATTGTATTTAGGCCTGGCCATCGGCTGCGGATCGAAGCTGGTTCCCTGGATGAATGACGCCGGATTCTGGATCGTCTGCAAGATCAGCAACCTCACAGAAGGTGAAGCTTTGAAAACGATCGCTCCCTTGCAGACCATTATGGGAGTCGCAGGGCTTGTTGGGGTGTTAATTGCCGCAAGGGTGCTGCCTTTGGTTTGAAAATATATTCAATATAACTTTCGCAAACTATGGAAAAAATAGGATTCATTGGGCTGGGCATCATGGGGAGACCCATGGCCTTGCATTTATTAAAAGCCGGATACCCGGTGGCTGTACTCGAAAAAAATAAAGCCTCCGGGGAATTGGTTAACGCCGGCGCCCGGTCCTTCCCTACCCCCGCGTCAATAGCGCAACATTCCGACGTGGTGATCACCATGCTGCCGGATTCACCGGAGGTCACCGATGTGGTTGCCGGAAAAGATGGCGTATTGGAAGGAATCCGGCAAGGGTCCCTTTTCATCGACATGTCTACCATTGCTCCTGCAACAGCGAAAAGCCTGCACGAATGGATGCAAAAGAAAGGAGTGGAAGCCCTGGACGCGCCCGTGTCAGGTGGTCAGCTGGGAGCGGAGGGCGCAACGCTTTCCATCATGGCAGGTGGGGCGGAGCAGGCCTTTCAACGGGCCCTGCCCATTTTCCAGGTCATGGGAAAAAATATCATCCATATTGGTGGACCCGGGTCGGGACAAATGACCAAGGCCTGCAACCAGATGATCGTAGGCATGACCATACAGGCCGTGGCAGAGGCTTTCACACTGGCCAGGAAAGCCGGTGTGGATCTGGGAAAAATGCGGGAAGCCCTGCTGGGAGGTTTTGCACAAAGCCGTATCCTGGACCTGCATGGGAAAAGGATCATCGAACGGAATTTTTCCCCGGGCTTTAAGATCAGGCTACACAGAAAAGATATGAACATCGCCTTGGAAGCCGGTAAAGAATTTTCCGTCCCGCTGTACGGTACGGCCCAGGTGGCGGCGCATATGGATGCATTGCTGGCGGAGGGAAAAGGCGAATCCGATCACAGCGCCCTCGCACTGCTGATAGAGCAGCTGGCGGGGATTTGAAAACTAACTGAAAAAATGTACATGCAAAAGAATACGACTGCCCTGTTCCGGGACAAAGCAGGTCCGGCGATCAAAGAGATGATCATCACCCCGATCGCCATTGTAGACCCTCCTTTATTAAATGCGGCCGGTTTGCACGCACCCTACGCCCTCCGCACGGTGGTGGAACTAATTACGGATGATAATATTTCAGGTATCAGTGAAATTCCGGGAAATGTCCACATCGACGCCGCCCTGGCATCAGCCAGGGATCTGCTGATCGGGAAAGACCCGTTCCAGCTGAACGGCATCCGCCATCTGCTGGAAAATGCCTTCGGCAGGGAGACTGCAGCCCAGCGGGGCGATGCGCCCTGGGACCAGCGAAAGCTGGTACATATCTTCAGCGCCATAGAAGTCGCCTGCATGGATATCATCGGTAAAGTGACGGGACTTCCGGTCGTGGACCTCCTGGGAGGAAGGATGAGGGACCGTGTGCCATTTGCCGCTTATCTTTTTTATAAATACGAGGGGGCCGGAGGTAAATGGGAATTCGGCCTGGACCCTGCCGCCACGGGATGGTCTGCCGCCCGTCAGGCAAAAGCATTGGACCCCGCCGGGATTGTGGACCAGGCAAAAGCAATGTGCAGGGAATTCGGATTCCAATCCATTAAATTGAAAGGCGGCGTCTTTGAACCAAGGGCGGAGGTCGATGCGATGCTCGCCTTGCGTGAAGCGTTCGGGCCCGGCACACCTTTACGGATTGACCCCAATGCATTATGGAAGGTGAAGACAGCCATTCAATACGGCCGGGAAATGGAGGGGCTGCTGGAATACCTGGAAGACCCGGTGAGAGGCCAGGAAAATATGGCAAAAGTCAGGAAGTCCCTCCGTATCCCGCTGGCAACAAATATGTGCACCACTTCTTTCGAGGACATTCCCGGCAGTGTCGCCCTGGGCTCCGAAGACATCATTCTCAGCGATCACCATTTTTGGGGAGGATTGCGCACATCCGTGGAACTTTCCAGGATCTGCGAGACTTTCGGGCGGGGCCTTTCCATGCATTCCAACAGTCATTTGGGTATTTCCCTGGCGGCGATGGTACATTTAGGCGCCGCCTTGCCCCGCCTCCCCTATGCCCTGGATACCCATTATCCGTGGCAGTCGGAGGAAATAATAACAGGAGGCCGGTTTACATTCGAGGAAGGAGCAGTGGCTGTCCCCCGTGAACCGGGATTGGGCGTGGAACTGGACAGGGAATCCCTGGCCAGATTACACCAGCAGTACCTGGATTGCGGACTGACCAGGCGGGATGACCAGGTAGAAATGCAAAAAGTTGTTCCGGGCTGGGAGTTTAAAGCGGTACGCTGGTAGGCGCGACCTTTCCGCATCGCACCGCTACTCTTCCTCGTCGCAGCCGATGGGCGCACCGGGAGGCGTGGTGACTGTACGCACCGTTGCCTTTGCTTTGGAAGGGTCTTTCAGTCTTTCCAGGGCCAGCGATATGTTCCCTTCATCGGGTGTGTCTTTACTTTTTGTACGGAGATCTTCCAGGAAGGGTTTCAGCTTATCTATGCTATATCGCAGCTGCGCCTTGGCTGCGAAGGATGTCTTTTCATCTATGGAGGCGGATAGCAGGTACGTCAGGAGCATCTGCCCGTTCTGCTGGCGGATGAGCTCGGGCAGGCCTTGCAGACGGGGCGCTTTCCAGGTGCGACTGATCAATGTGTCCAGCATCTCTGTCACGCCCAGCCCGTTGTTCTCTGCCTGGTACTGCACCATGCGGTTCAACCTGTCCGTATTGAATAAGAAAGAGAGGGCCAGGTCGGTGGCGGACTCGGCCGCTCCTAAAGGGTCGAAGCCCAGGCCTGTGCGATGGGTGAACAGCTCGGGATTATACTGGTATCCTGCCGGGCGCGGAGGGATCAGACGGATGATGTTGTCGGACAAGGCCAGTATTTGAGGGGACATGCAGTCTGCCACGGCCGCCAGCGCTCCTTTTTGAAGGTCTTTTGTCAGGGGACGGGTCACCACCTGTCCATCGCCTCTCAGCGCATACGTGTAATACATCCCTCCCACTTCTTTTGTCACGGCCTCCAGCTGATACCGATGCATGAGGTAGAGAGGCACCAGCACATCTTCCAGCATAGCCATGGGCGTGCCGGAGCGGATATTGTTCTCTCCAAAACGGGAAAGGGCCCTGGCTCGTACTTTCATCAGTTCCTGCAGTCCTGTGACGGGGTCTTTGCCATTATCCCAGAGATGGGCATTGGGGTGGAGACCGCCAGGGTCACGGGCATCTCTATCCGAGATGAAGGTAAGGCCTTTATCGGCAGCATCTTTTATCACCTTGTCCAGGGTGGTTGAAACGTCGGCTCCCCGGGGGATCTCCTGGTAGCCCCAGGTAATGCTCACTTTATCCCAGTCCCCTATCTCATCGGTATAAGCATCCGAAAGATCGATGCTGCCTTTGCTGTCCAGGCTGACGAGCGGATGAGGATAATCCATCACGCTGGCGCGGCCCTGTGCGCTGGCGATATAATTGTGCAGCAAGCCAAGGGTATGTCCTACTTCGTGGGCTGCCAGGTGGCGGAGACGGTGGAGCGCCATTCTCATCATGGGGCTGGCCGTGTCTACAGGCACGCCCTTTTCAAAGGGCGCCAGCAGCGCCGTGGCGATGAGATAATCCTGGCGGACACGCAGGGAGCCCAGTGTCACATTGCCTTTGATGATCTCTCCCGTCCTGGGGTCCACAACCGAGGCGCCATAGGACCAGCCGCGGGTGGATCGGTGTACCCAGTTGATCATATTGTACCGGATATCCCTCGGGTCGGCGGAGTCGGGAAGGACCTTTACCTGGAAGGCGTCCTTAAAACCCGCTGCCTCGAAAGCTTTTGCCCACCAGCCGGCGCCCGTAAGCAAGGCGCTGCGAATGGGTTCGGGCGTTCCATTGTCAAGATAGTATACAATGGGCCTGACAGGCAGGCTCAATGCGGCGCCGGGGTCCTGCTTCTGCAGCCGGTGGCGGCAGATGAATTGTTTTTGTATCTGTTCATACACCGGTGTGCTATAGTCGAAATAAGAGATGGTGAAAAAGCCTGCACGGGGATCGAAAACACGGGGTTGGTAATTATTATCCGGCAGCTGCACAAAGGAATGATGAATACGCAGGGTAATGGCTCCGGGAGACGGGGTCACCGCACGCACGAATTCCCCCGGCTGTCCGTCGTTGTTGACGAAGCTGACAGTGGATTCGATCTCCGTATTCAGCGGAAAGTTCTTTGTTGCGGGGAGATAGAGGGCGCTGCGGGAGGCGTCCAGGGAATAGCTGCCCTGGTGGGAGCTGCGAAGCCGATTGCCTATCTGCATCACATCGCTGAGCAGGAAAGGGGTGGCGTCGACAAGGACGGCATTTTTACTTTCAGCTTCCACGGTGAAGCCCCAAAGCGTGGATTGGGCAAAGGACTGCTCAACGGCCCGCCTTTCCGCCTGGTCTTTCGAGACAGCCCGGAAATCATAATTCGGCTGGATCATCAAAACCTTATTGCCAATGCGCGTGAATTTGACGACGCTGCCCGCGCCCAGCAAACCTCTGTCGAGACCGACGTCATTGGAACCCAATCCGGCCGGCAGGGAGGGCTGGTAAAGGACCTCGGAGTCCAGGCGGCTTATTTCCAGCCATATTTTCCCTGTATGTGCATCCCAGTAAAAATTGAAGAAGCCGGGATAGGCTTTCAGCCCTTTGGTCTTTTCTTCTATCGAGGGGAATTGGGCTTGCAGCCCGGCAGACATCATACAGATGATGAAAAGGAGGAAAGCTGGTCTCATGTGCAGTCTTTTGGTACACTGCAAATATATAAGAAATACGAATGGGCCCGGGAATACCCGGGCCCGCTCATGTAAATGTCCGGCCGTTAGTAGCCCAGATTCTGATGCAGATTGTTATTTTTATCCAGCTCGTCCTGTGGAATGGGGTAAAGCGCCCTGAAATCTCCTTTGGGTGCGTGGGAAAGCCAGGATTTCCGGGTGAAGATGCCAAAGCGGATCATATCTCCCCTGCGTCGTCCTTCCATGGCAAATTCCCAACCCAGTTCATCAAGGAACCTGCCATATTGAATATCGGCGCCTCCTTCGGGGTTTTGGATCACGTCGTTAACGGCTATTCCGTATTGATAGACGCTGCCTTGTTGTAACTGGGCGCCTGTCACGGTGGCTTTGGCGGGGGCGTTGATAAAGCTGCGCTGGCGTATATCCGTCACAATCGCGGCGGCATCGTCGGCATGGCCGGTACGCAGCAGGCATTCGGCCCTCATCATCAGGATGTCGGCATAGCGAAAATAGGGACAGTCGTTGCTGAGGTTAAACAGGGCGCCTTTGGCAAACTCATATTTGCCCAGGCGAAATCCATTGATCTCTGAAGACGAATCAATACCGGGCAATTTGTTGACGAACTCCAGTTTATGACCCTGGGTGGAAAGGGGCGGATACTCGCAGCCCAGCTGCAGCCCCGTATTAGCATCGTATTGGGGCCCCTGGATCCAGTTGTCCTTCAGCCGGAGATCATCGGGATCGAAGGTTTTGATGAACTGGGGTATGGCGCAGATGCCACCCCAGGGGGAAGACTGAAAATTATATGACCGCTGGCTAATGGGCTGCAGGGTCTTTAATTCCAGGTTGAAGCCGGGGGCATATTTTTCATCGAAGGGAATGGCAAAGACAATCTCTTTCGAATTCTCGTTGGTAGTGCTGAATACGTCTTTCTGCTTCGCTTCCAGGATATAATTATTTGAGTTGATGACAGAGTCGCAGGCAATGATGCAGCTGTCCCATTTTGTCTGTCCCGTGTATACGCCTGCGTTGAGGTACATTTTAGCCAGCAGGGTATATGCGGCCCATTTATTCATTCTCCCGTAGGTTGTCTTGTCGGCCTTATCGCTGAGCAGGGAGAGATTGGAGCTGACCTCGCTGACGATAAAGTTGCAGACATCCTTACGCAGGCTCTGGGCAGGCAGGAATCCATTATCCACATTGTATTTGGTGACGATGGGCACGTTGCCGAAGTTGTCGCAGAGGATATAGTAATAGAATGCCCGGAGTACTTTTAACTCCGCCATGATCTCCTCTTTCCCGGAGGTGACGGGGATCTTGCCGGACTCTATCTGGTAGATCACGCGATTGCAATTGTTGATGCCGGAATAGCAATTTCCCCAGACGGCGGCCATATGGGGCTGGAGGGAGTTATAGGTATGCATGTGCATGGTCTTATAATCGCCGCCATCCACCCAGCCATTGGGGCGGGCGGGGATCACCAGTTCGTCGGCGCTGATCTCTTCGGCGTCATAAAGGCCGTCCCATCCCATCACCAGGTCGCGCAAGGTGGCATAGCTAGGCGCTACGAGGGAACCCAGGTCGCCTTCCGTAGGGGTAAAACCGTCCGAGTCGATGGTCGAGTAGACTTTATTTTCCAGCTTGGTGCAATTCAAAAAAGGAAGGCATATCGCGAAGATCCACAACGGGATATATTTCAAAGTGGTCGATTTTATCCGTTCAAAATGTCTTTTCATTGGGCGGATGGAATCTCGCTGTTCTTCCCCGTGTTTGTCAAAATTTGTAATGCTCGATTTCATACTGTGATTTTTTCAGTTTTGGATAAAGTGAATCAAAAGGTCAGGTTTACACCGAAAGTATAGGTGCGGGTGGTGGGATATTTATCCCTTTCATCGTCACCGTAGGCCAGCGGCTGGCTCTGCGGATGGGTCACTTCCGGATCCAGCCCTTTATAGCCTGTGATCGTAAATGTATTCAGGGTGGCTACATATACCCGGGCAGCCTTGATCACTTTGTTATGCAAGGGCAGGTTGTAACCCAGGGTGATATTATCGATCTTCCAGAAATCCCCTTTCTCTATATAATAGCTGGTGTATTCCAGGACATCATTCAGGACGGCCTTGCCGAAGACTTTATTATAGGCGGACCTGAGGCTATTGTACTGCGTGACGGTGGGGTCTTCGTAATACATGCGCTGGAAATTAAGGATGCTGTATCCGAAAGCGCCCCGCATACTGATGGAGAGGTCCAGGCTCTTGTACCGGAAGGTATTGTTCCATCCTGCATAATATTTGGGGATGCCGTTGCCCAGGATCTCCTTATTATTTGCGTCCTTATCCAGGGTGGTCTTGCCGTCCTTTGTCCGGTAGACCCATTTTCCGTCGCTGGTGATATCCACTACTTTATATCCATAGAAGTTCCCGATGGGCTTGCCGACCTGTATGCGATGGGTGGATTGCTGGACGGGCTCACCCGTGTAGCCGGCATCAAAATAATCCACAGTGGTCTTATACAGGTTATTGGACAGGGATACAAGCTTATTGCTGTTGGTAGAAAAATTGAAGCTGGTGGTCCATTGAAAATCCTTGTAGGTCAAGGGAACGATGTTCAACAGGACTTCCAGTCCTTTGTTCTCCATCGAGCCCACATTGGCCCAGATCGTGGGGTACAGGTAGGGAGGCGTCGGTACGGAATACTGGTAAAGCATGTCCCGGGTCTTCCGGTTGTAATAATCGATGCTGCCGCTGATCCTGTTCCTGAGTATGGAGAAGTCCAGGCCTATATTTATTTCCTGCTTCTTTTCCCAGCGCAGGTCGGGGTTGGCGTTGGCAGTGGGCAGCAGCTCAAGCACCCATTGACCATTGACGAGATTATACCCCGAGTAGCCCAGTTGGGGGAGGGCCAGGTATCCGTCGGTGGGGGCGGTGCCGGTGATGCCGTATCCGGCCCTTAGCTTCAGGTCATTGAAGATAGTGAGTCCCTGCATAAAGTCTTCCTTGCTGATCCTCCAACCTGCTGAGACGGAGGGAAAATTGCCATAGCGGTGATTGGCTCCAAATTTAGAAGAGCCTTCATGCCGGATGCTGGCGGCCAGCAGGTATTTATCCTGGTAGGAATAGTTCAGCCTGCCGAAGAAGCCGATGAGATTGGAATAGCTTTTATAGCTGCTCATGGTGGCCAGGCCATCTTTGAGGGCGTTGCCCAGCCCGATGTTGTTATAGGTGAATACGTCGGTGGGAAAATCCCAGTTCTGCATGTAATAATCCTGGTAGGTGTCGTCCTGGTAGCTGTAACCTCCCAGTACGGTGATGGAATGTTCATCCATGCGACGGTTGTATTCCGCGGTAAGCTCCAAGAGGTTGGAGGTAGTGGCATTGGTGCCCAGGGAGGCATAACCATTCAGTCCATCCCTGATGTTGGAAATATTCTTCTTCGACTCGGCGTACCCACGGGTCTGGTTGTATTTTGTCTGGGCTACCAGTCCTTTGAACCGGAGGCCTGTGATGGGTTCGAAGAGGAGGCTGCCACTATAACGTACATTGGTATAGGCATTTTCACCAAAGCTTTCATTCAGCAGCTCCACGGGGTTGACATAGTTATAAATGCTGCGTTCAATCCAGTTGCCGGCGGAATCTTTTATCCTGTCGGTGGGGTTGCGGATGACGGCCATGCGGTAAGTGTAGCCATTGAAGCTGTTGCCATCGCCTGTTGTAAAATATTTATTATTACTGCTGACGATGTCGGCAGTCGCCTTCAGCTTGCCGTCGAACATGCTGTGATTGATATTGAGATGGCCGGTGAGGGTCTTGTTATCGGAATGAAGGAAGATGCCCTGCAGTCCCCTGTAATTGATGTCGGCCACGTAGTTGGTCTTTGCATTTCCTCCCCGCAGGCTTAGGTTATGTATCTGTGATACCGGGGTGCGGGTGATCTCTTTCAGCCAATCTGTATTGCCGCCGTAATCTATACGGGGGTCGCCTTGCGCTGACAGCCTTTTATAATCGGCGGCCGTCAGCAGGTCCAGTTTTTTAACGATGGTCTGGGTGCTGACATTGCCGTTGTATTCGATGGTGGGCTCTGCATTGGCGCCGGCGCGGCGGGTGGTGATGAGCACTACGCCATTGGTACCTCTTGTACCATAAATAGCGGCTGCGGACCCGTCCTTCAGGACGTCGATGGATTCAATGTCTTCGGGCGCCACTGTATTCAGGTTGCCGGGAATGCCATCGATGAGCACGAGGGGAGAGGCAGTGGCGGCCAGCGTGGTAATGCCGCGAAGCATGATCACAGAACTGGCCGTGGGGTCGCCGTTGGGAACGCTGACGGATACGCCTGCCATTTTACCTTGTATCAGCTGGGCTGCATCTATCACACTGCCTTTCACAAATTCGGTGGATTTTACGCTGGCTACGGCGCTGGTGAGGTCGCCTTTCCGCTGAGTGCCATAGCCGATGACGACCACTTCGTTGAGGTTGATGGCGGCGGGCTTCAACCCGATGTTGAAATCTGTCTTTCCGTTGATGCGGATCTCCTGCTGTTCGTACCCGACGGCAGTTACGATGATGGAGCTTTCATTCTCCGGCAATTCGAGGGTGAACTTTCCGTTGACGTCTGTCATCGTACCTTTGACACTACTCTTTGCCCGCACGGAAATGCCGGCCAGCACCTGCCTGGATTGGAAGTCGTGAATGATGCCTTGAATTTTAAGTGGAGGGGATGCGTGTGTGGGAATGGCCAGTGTCAAAAAGCACCCGATCCCTGCCCAGGCAGGGAGCAATAAGCGCAGTAAATTCTTCATATGATGGTTTGTTTGGTTGAAGCGATCGTGGTGGCTCCTTCAATCAAATTTAATGTCAAACATACAATTAATAGATACGGATATTAACCGTTAGTTACCCATATTTAACTACTATCATGGCGGGGTAGAACTTCTTACGCAAACGTTTGTGCCGGCGAATGCTCTGTTAAGTGAAAAAAAATCAGCATCTTAGACTTATGCAAAACGATCTTTCCACCGGTGTATCTGCCGGCAGACTAATGTCGCTGGACTTTATGCGGGGCCTCATCATGGTACTGCTCATGCTGGAAAGCACGGGGCTGTATACACACCTGAATGCGTATGCACAGGGCGGTCCCCTTTATTTTCTCACCATCCAGCTGGAGCATCATCCCTGGCATGGACTTCGTGCCTGGGACCTGGTGCAGCCGGGTTTTATGTTCATGGCGGGAACGGCATTGGCGCTTTCACTGGACAAGCAGTGGAAAAAGGGCGTGACCTGGAACCAATCATTCCGGAAGGCGCTGAAGCGCAGCGGGTGGCTGTTCTTCTGGGGCGTATTGGATTATGCCGTCCGGCCGGGAGGCCTCTCCTTTGAGCTGTGGGATGTACTGACACAATTGTCTTTCACGCTGCTGGCGGCTTTTCTTATTTTCCGGTGGAGCATCACGACCCAGCTGCTGGTGAGTATCGGGTTATTATTATTGACGGAAATATTATATCGCGGTGTGCGGGTACCGGGCTTCGATCAGCCTTTTACGGACCAGCATAATTTCGGCAACTATATTGATACGATCCTCATGAACAAGATCAACCCGGGAGGATGGGTAGCCATCAATTGTATACCCACAGCGGCTCACACTATCTGGGGGGCCGTGGCGGGCAAGCTGTTGCTGAGCGATAAACCGGGCATGATCAAGGTGCGATATATGGTCCTTGGAGGGTTGGCTTGTCTGGCGCTTGGGTACGGCCTGGACCTCGCGCATATTACACCCATCATCAAGCGGATAGCTACCAGCTCGTTTACGCTGGCTTCCGGGGGCTATGCGCTTTTGCTGCTGGCTTTGTGCTATTGGTGGATCGACCTGCGACAGCACCGCCGGCGACTGACATTCTTCCAGGTGGTGGGGATGAACTCCATCTTTATCTATCTTTTCTTCGAGATCGTGGGGGACAGATGGTTCAATGGCTATATCACCGCTATTACTTCGGGGTTGCTGCAAATAGCGCACATGTCTGTGCCTGTGCAAGCCTTTTTCTCTTCCCTGTGTATCTTCGCCCTGGAATGGGGGTTGTGTTATTTTCTGTATAAGAGAAAGATATTTTTTAAGCTATGATGGCGCTGCGGTTTAGTTCAATGGATAACCGGGGTGTCTTCGCAGGTAACCTTCATTGATACCCCGGTACCAATATTCATCTGACATGAGCAATGTATTGATCAGCGTGGCCTGTGTCCAGCCGCCGTTGACCAGCTTATCCGTATAATAGTCGATGGAGCTTTGCTCTACGGCTCCTGTACGACGGAGCAGTTTGTGGAATTGGGCGTCGACAAATTTGCTGCAATATTCCTGCTGGTGGATGATGACGTTGGCGGCCTGGAACCGGGATGTGCCCCCATTGATGGCGGCGACCCAGGAAGCTTTCCCACCGGGATCGGATGGCCGACCAAGTAATTTATTGAATAATCTTTCCACATAGCCGTCCACGGTGGAGCCGCTCCTGACATAAAAAGCATCGGAGCTGCAGATCTCACAGATCATCTGTTCCCTTGTCGTACCGCTCTGCATCCTGCCCAACCAGTAATTCCAGGTATCGGTGGTCATGGAAGTTTCATCCAAGAGCCATTTGTATTGTTCTTCCGCCCAGCGGCCATAGGCTTCCTGGGGCAGCGCTTCGTTGAGAATAGCCTGGCGGTTGGGGCTGGCTGTGAGGCGATTCGTCCAATATTGCAATCCACCGGGATCGGGCACCCTATCGTTGCAGTACAGGAACATGGAATAGATGAAGTCCTCATTACCATGCAGGTTCTCTTCTATCTCGTATTTCAGGGTGGCTACTACAGGCTTCTTTGTATAGGCTGTGTAATTATAGCGTGTATTCCAGGAAACGAGGCCGTAGCTATTTTGCGTGGAATCCGCCTCATCCTGGTCGAATAATTCATAGGCAAAGATCCCTTTTACAAAGGGACGGGTCTCCAGTTCATTGAGATAAGTATACACATAAGCACTCTGCTGGTTCAGTCCGTCTGGTCCCCAGGAGCCATACCACCGATTGAACTCAGTGAACCATACATCCTTATGGAAATTGGCCAGGTGATCCAATATAGTCTGAAAGGTAGACAGCGGCTCGAAATACCAGTGATACCCGACAATATCATATTGAACGCTGCTATTCTGCAGGGCCTGGAAAAAGCCATAGTGATGCGCACCGGCATTGATGACCATTTTTGCCGTCGGGTCCACCGCCCGTATGCCTTCGATCATTCCGTTCAGGTAATAGATGGTCTTTTCAAGAAGGACGGGATCATAATCACTTGTCACCTCGCCTGCCCAGTACTGTTTCGTACCATCGGGCATAAGATTATACTTTAAAGAATATCCTTCTTCCTCATTACCCAGTTCATAGGTATGAAAATTTGTCCCATACCTGCTGGCAAACCCATTGCCCAGGATAGCGCCGACATAGTAAGCATCGTCGCGCGTATAATTGGAGGCCCACCATTCGTTGTTGATCACAACGGGCAGCACTGTGATCCCCCGTTGCTGACATTTGGTCACCAGTTCGTTAAACCTCGTAAGATTGGCGCCTGTCAATTCTCCTGTGCGGATGGTTCCCATGTCCGCACGATATTGGGTCATTCCCATTTCCCGGATCAGATCGAGCTGGGTATCTATATTACCCCAATATGCCGACTGGTTGTCAGGATGTCCATTGACGCCCCAGATCTTTGTGGAGGCGGCGTCGTTGACATTGACCCCTCCGGGAGTAGCTGCGCGGGATATGGTGGATGCGGTCAGGGGTGTTCCATTCTTATTGCTGAATTTGGTTTTGGCGCAGGAGGCAAATAGCAGGACAGACAGGATGAAGGTTATGGGCGGTCTCATGAAGGTTTTTTTCTAAAGAAAGGAATTTACCTGCAATCCGGCCAGCACCATTTCATAAGTGTGTCGAAATAACCATTTTCCGTGTCATTATGGGCCAAATCCGTGAAATAACGCAACCGTTTGTCCCGGGCTTGACAGGAGCTTTTCCGTATTTTGTGGCTTAAGCAATTCTACAACATGAACCAAACGATCACTATTCCTGCTACGGAAAGCCGTCGAGGCAACGGCGCGATCATCATCATCGCTGTCCTGTTCTTTATCTTCGGGTTTGTCACCTGGCTAAACAGCATCCTCATACCTTTTTTGAAGCTCACGTGCGAGCTGAGCAATGATGTGCAGGCCTTTCTGGTCACTTCCGCTTTCTATATGTCCTTTTTCTTTCTGGGACTACCCTCTTCTTATATATTGAAAATGACGGGCTTTAAGAAAGGCATGGCGCTGGGTCTCCTGGTGATGGCCGTTGGCTCGCTGATCTTTATCCCTGCAGCGCAGGCCAGAAGCTTTCCCCTGTTCCTCCTCGGGCTTTTTGTCCAGGGAGGAGGGCTGACACTGCTTCAAACGGCAGCCAACCCTTACGCCACGATACTGGGTCCTATTGAAAGCGCGGCAAAACGCATCAGTATCATGGGCGTCTGTAACAAGTCGGCAGGCGCCATCAGTCCGCTGATACTGGGAGCTATCGTGCTGAAAGGGGCCGGTGAGCAGGAGCTGCGGATCAAGGCGGCCACTACCGTAGCTGAGCGGGAACAGCTGCTGAATGCCATGGGTTCGAGGGTCATTTTGCCCTATATTGTCATGGCCCTGGTGCTGGCCGCCCTGGCCTGGACGATCAGGCGGAGCTCCCTGCCGGAGATCGACATGGACAAGGAGGATGCGGGGACGCAGGGAACAAGCAGCCGTACGAGCGTCTTCCAATTCCCCCACCTCGTATTGGGGGCCATTTGTCTCTTTTTGTACGTAGGCGCCGAAGTGATGGCAGGGGATGCCATAGGCATGTATGGCCGTGCAATGGGCATGAGCCTGGACACCACTAAGTACTTTACCACCTTCACCATGGCGGGCATGCTGGCCGGCTATATAACAGGCATATTCACCATTCCCAAATATCTTTCACAAAAGAACGGGCTGAAGATCTCAGCCATCGCAGGTATTGTTTTCACCACCTGCGCACTGTTGACAACCGGATATGTTTCCGTCAGCTTTGTCGCGTTGCTGGGGCTGGCCAATGCGCTGATGTGGCCCGCCATATGGCCGCTGGCCCTCGATGGACTGGGCAAATTCACCAAGAATGGTGCAGGTTTGCTGATCATGGGCATCGCCGGAGCTGCGGTGATCCCTCCGTTGTATGGAGCATTAAAGGACCATGCTGCCATCGGCAACAGCCTGGCATTCTTTATTTGTATGCTGCCTTGTTATTTATATATCCTGTATTATTCTATATTTGGCTATAAAGTTGGGAGAACTTCACTATGACATTGATAAAAAGTATTTCCGGTATCCGTGGAACAATTGGCGGAACGCCGGGGGATAATCTGACCCCCCCGGATATTGTAAAGTTTGCGGCTGCCTATGGCAGCTGGCTGAAAGAAAAAAATGCCCTTCCTGTCGTCGTTATTGGCCGTGACGGCCGGATCAGCGGGGAGATGGTGAGCACACTGGTCATACAGACCTTGCTGGGCCTGGGCCTCGATGTAGTAGATCTCGGCCTGTCCACCACTCCTACCGTCGAGATGGCGGTGCGCTGGGAAAAGGCGGGGGGCGGCATCATCATCACTGCCAGTCATAACCCCCGGCAATGGAATGCCCTGAAGCTGCTGAATGCTGACGGGGAATTCATCAGCGGGGCAGACGGGGCGGCCGTATTGGAAAAAGCCGAGAAGGCGGCATTCCAGTTTGCCACTGTCGAAAGAGCGGGAAGTTACCGGCAGCCATCGGGAACGATGGAAAAACATATCCAGGCTATCCTGGACTATCCCCTGGTAGATGCGGCAGCTATTGGCCGCCGGCGTTTTAAGGTGGTGGTGGATGGCATCAACTCCACCGGCTCCATCTTCGTTCCTGCGTTGTTGAAAGCATTGGGCGTACAGGAAGTAACTGTATTGAACGGAGCCGTCAACGGCGAATTTGCACATGACCCGGAGCCTTTACCGGAAAACCTGGTGGGCCTGAGCGCGGAAGTAAAACGGCAGGGCGCCGACCTGGGTATAGCCGTCGACCCGGATGTGGACCGGCTTTGTTTTGTTTGTGAGGATGGCACCTTGTTCGGAGAAGAATATACGCTGGTGGCGGTGGCCGACTATGTAATGAGCCGCCGTAAAGGGAACACTGTGTCCAATATGTCGTCTACCCGTGCGTTGAAGGACGTCACTATGGCGCATGGAGGGCAATACTATCCATCTGCCGTTGGGGAAGTGAATGTGGTGACGAAGATGAAGGCAGTCAATGCGGTCATCGGAGGCGAAGGCAATGGTGGCATTATCGTGCCGGACTTCCATTATGGCCGCGATGCGCTGATCGGGATCGGGCTGTTCCTCAGCGGGCTGGCTGAACAGGGCAAGGACACGGGCATGCGGGCTTACCGTGATAAATTCCCCAGTTATTTCATGTCGAAGAATAAGATCGCTCTCACCCCCGGGATGAACATTCCTTCGTTGCTGGAAAAAATGAAGGAAAAGTACGGGCGCCAGGAGGTCAATACAGAGGACGGGCTTAAGATAGAGTTTGATAAGGGCTGGGTGCATTTGCGTGGTTCCAATACAGAGCCGATCATCCGGGTCTATTCGGAAGGCGAATCGGAGGATGCTGCCCGGGACCTGGCTGCCGGCGTGATGAAAGAGGTGGAGCGGATCATCTGATGAATCAATTGATAAATGGGGGTACATGCATAATCAATGCATGTACCCTTTGCTTGTCCAGCGCGCTTCCAGAGCTGGCAAAGTCGTTGTAAACCGCTGAAGATCTTTATTGAGCCGGCTGGTCCATCCTACCTCCGCATAAGCGGCCAGGCGGGGATAGACCCTTTCATTCATCCTTTCCACGGTAGGGATCCATTCGCCCCACATCTGGCAGCCCAATCCCAGGATCCTGGCCGTGTCGCTTTGCGGCAGACCGGCGGGTACGGGGTCGAAAGTATACGCTTTCTCCAGGCTGATGCCCTTGGCATCATAGTCCAGGTAGGTATAGTCTGAATGGGCGTTGACGATGTCATAACCTGCGGCTGCCGCCTTTGTGATGAGGCTGATGTCGCCTTTCCAGAATTGGATGATCGCCTGACGGGAAAGCTTTTGACTGGCGGCGGTATCCCGGTTGTCGTTGAACTCATGCACTTTGTCACCCAGGATCTCATTCCATCCCATCATTCTCCGGTGGCGTTCCTCCAGGAAATTGGAAATGCCGTTGGTAAAGCTGATCTGCAGGTCGGCGGGGGAAGCCAGCCCCTGCTGCCGGATATAGGCCATCACCTGCGGTGAGTTCTTCCATTGGCCATACCTTACTTCGTCGCCCCCGATGTGGATCACCCGCGAAGGGAAAAGGGACATGACCTCTCCCAATACGTCGTGTATGAAGGTTAAGACCCTGGGATCCGATACATTGAAAATATCATCCTGTACACCGAACTTCGTCGGTACTTTTATTTGTTTTCCTTCTGCTCCCAGGAAAGGATAGGCTGCAATGGCTGCGCTGGCATGACCGGGCATTTCTATCTCCGGGACTACAGTGATATGTCTTTCGGCGGCATAACGGAGGATGTCTTTTATCTGCTGCTGTGTATAGAATCCCTGGTGGGGAACGCCGTCATAGACCGTGCTGCTCCAGCCGGAGGGCCATACCCCCATCTGGGAAGAATCTCTTTTGGACCCGATGGTGGTCAGCAGCGGGTATTTCTTTATTTCAATGCGCCATCCATGGTCATCCGTCAGATGCCAGTGGAATATGTTCATTTTCAGGTAAGCCATTTCATCCAGCAGCTGCTTCACCACTGCTGCTCCTTTAAAATACCGGCCTTCATCCAGCATAAAGGAGCGCCAGGCGAAGCGGGGCTTGTCGGAGATATGGCAGGCGGGGATGGAGGCGCTGGCGGAGGAGGAGGCGCCGGTTGGGCCGGAGGTGATCAACTGTCTTAAGGTTTGAATGGCGTAGAAGATGCCAGTGGAGGTGGCAGCACGCGCTTTGATCCCGTCTTGCTCTACCGTGAGGTCATAGCCTTCTTTTCCCAGGCTGGAGGTGAGGCTGGCATCGAGCGTGAGGGTGATGGCGCCGGCTGCTGCCGGGGTTTTATATAGGGCGGCCGGAACCTGCAGGTGATGTTCGGTGGCTAATACTTCGTGTAAAAGGCTGGCTTCCTGCTTGCAAGTGGCCGCGTACAGGATGGTGGCCGAGGGGGTCAGGGTGAAAGTGCCGGGTTTGGTTTCCACCTTTAAAGGATAGGGAATAATGTGCTGGGCTGAAAGGTGTCCGATGGCCAAGATGGAAAAGATAAGCAGGCATATGCGTTGTAATAGTCTCATAGGCCTCTAAGGTGCTATAATTTTCCCATCGGGCTAGAGGCAAACGTTTGCGTTAAATTAACCCTGTGCGGAATTAGAAGGTGGCTTAAGATAATACCTGTAGGCATTATAGGCGATGGGTATCCCGAATATGACCCCTAAGACCACCCAGTCGATGTAGGATCTCGCAATGCTGAATGACCATCTTGGCGGTGGGAAAAACGGAAGGATCACCTGGTTGAATACCAAATTGACAAACACCCCATATAGCATTCCTATCAGGTATTTATCATACCGGAGGAATTTTACTTTGGGGAACATCAGGAAGAAGAAGAGGGTGAAAGAGAACGCTATAAAGTAATGAAAGAACAATCCCAGCAGGGCGATCCAGTTATTAGCGGGAAAGGCCATTTTAAACCCGATGGCGTATCCGGCAATGGCATTCAGCATCTTGTCGGGAAATTTCCCTGAATTGATAAACTGGGTAAGATAAGCGCAAACCAGGTCGGTGGTACCTACGAATAATCCTGTCAAAAGGACGGTCTTGAAAAATTTGTTCATTGTGTTCTATATTTATAAGTCAAAACTAACCCGGAGCGTTCTGATCCTACCTCCAAAAGCCATCCAAATCAGGTTCAAAATGCAGTCAAAATCGAATAATGAACACGAACTGGTCAAAATATGTCTGACAGAGCTGTGCGCCCATGCCGGTTTTCCCGCTCCTGACAACCTGGTACAAAGGGACCTGGTGGGGTTGTGCGATATCATTGAATCCAGGACGGGGGTTGTGATAAGCCTGTCCACTATCCGGCGATTGCTGAACGGACAATTCTCCCGTCTCCCGCAAACGGCTACGCTGGATGCCATTGCACTGTCTGCCGGTTACCACAGCTGGCGGGCATTCTCTCTGTCGAAAAAAACTCCCTTAGAAAAACCCGCGGAAAAACCCGCAGAAAAAATTGAAGAGGGCGCCCCCAGGGATACATCACGGGTAAGAGCCGGATATGTCATCGCGGGCATTATCCTGGTCCTGGCCTCATTGGGGACGCTTGCGTTTCTGATATCTCATAGGACCGGCCCGGGAAATATCGACAAAGCCCAATTCTCCGCCGCCAAGGTAACCGGCAACGATATTCCCAATACGGTGATCTTTTCGTACAATGTGGACCTGGTGACGGCGGACAGTTTTTTTATCCAACAATCCTGGGACCGGAACAGGAGGGTGAGGGTATATAAGCATAACTATACACTGACGGATATTTATTACGAACCGGGTTACCATACTGCCAAGCTGATAGCCGACGATAAGGTCATTAAAACAGTGCCTGTGAGCATCCCTACTGACCGGTGGTTATATTATGCCATAGAACATGTCCCTGCCAGCAAACCGAAATATATTCAACCCCGGCATGATCCTGACACCGGCATGATAAAATTATCACTGGATGACCTATTGAACAGTAAGGTCGATGTTCAAAAGGAAAATACATTTTGCGTGGTGTATTCTCCGTCAGAAATAAAATACAGCAGCGACAACTTTACGATGAAGTGCAGGGTAAGGGTAAAGGAAGTGAACAATGAATCCTGTCCGAAACTGGCTCTGGAGGTTTATTGCCAAAATTATTTTATGATCTTCAGCAGCACGCTGAAAGGCTGTACCAGCGAATTGACGGCCGAGTTTGGGGAGCAGACGCTTGACGGGAAGAGCGCTGATCTTTCCGGATTGGGCGCCAATCTACGGGAATGGCAGGACATGGAGTTCTCGGTGAGAGATAAAAAGGTGCATATCCGGATAAATGGCGCCGACGTTCTTACCTCCGCTTATACGCAGTCCAGCGGGTTGATCACCGGTCTTGGTTTTATATCCAACGGACTTTGTGAAGTGGCGTTCGTGGATTTGCAAACTGCTGACGGGAAAGCCATTTACAGCAGGGGGATGAAATAAGGAAGGTCATTTCCTGATCAGCCTGCTGTCGATGATCCGCATCAGCGCGTCCCTGTAATTCTTGCTGAGCGGGACTCTGTGCTTATCGATGGTGATCTCGTTGCCGGAGAGGCCCTGGATCTGGTCCACAGACACCACATATGACTTATGTACGCGGAGAAATTTAGCAGGCGGCAGCTGCTCTTCGATCGTCCCCAGGGCTGTCAATGTAATGAACTTACCCCGGCGTGTATGGATAAAGCTATAATTCTGATTGGCTTCGATGAAAAGGATCTCCTGGTGGAGGATCTTCTCATACCCATTGCTGGTCTTGATAAAAAAGTAATTCTCCGGCAGGATAGCTTCACGGGCGCGGTTGACTGCCTTCAGGAACCTTTCGAGGGTGATGGGTTTTAATAAATAATCCAGCACATTCAGCTCATACCCTTCCAGGGCATAATGAGGATAGGCGGTGGTGATGATCACCAGGGGACGTACTGCCAGGCTTTTGAGAAAATCGATGCCCCTGATCCTGGGCATCTGGATATCCAAAAAAATGAGATCTATTTCCTGTTCTGCCAGCACCCTATTGGCTTCGATGGCATTGCTGCAGGTGGCGCGCAGATCCAGGAAGCCGGCCTCTTTCACCAGCAGCTCCATTCCTTCCCTTGCCAGGGGCTCGTCATCCACTATTATACAGCGTATCTTCATTCTATCTTTATTGTGAGCAGAACAGAGAAGACGTCGTCCGTGGTGCTGATGTCCAGGGCATGGCGGCCATCATAGATCAGCTGCAGCCTCCGTCTGACGTTCTCCAATCCTATCCCTCCCCAGGTCTTTTCCTTTGGCAGCATCGCGTCTTCGTCAATGGAGTTCTCAACGCTAAGCTCAAAGATATTATCCTGGAAGTTAAGGTCTACCGTCACAAAGTTATTCTTATCCGGACAATTGGATACGTATTTAAAGGCATTTTCAACAAAGGGGATCAGCAGCAGGGGGGCAATGGAAAATTTACCGGTGGAAGCGCTGACATTATAATCGGTGTGGATCAGATCCCCCTTACGCAGCTTTTCCAATTGGATATAGTTATCGAGATAGCCTATCTCCTTTTCTATGGGTATGACATCCGAGTTGCATTCGTAGAGCTGATAACGCAGCATATCGGCGAATTTCACCAGGGTGTGACCTGCAAAATCGGGATCTTTTTTTATGAGGACATAGATGCTGTTGATGGCGTTGAACAGGAAATGGGGGTTCATCTGGGATTTAAGGAATCGCAGCTCACTGTCCGTCTTTTCTTTTTCCAGGAGAGCCGTCCTTCTGTCACTGCGGATCTTATCCCGTATGGCCTTTATGGCCACTGTAAGAAAGCTGGTATAGAAATTCCCCATCAGCAGATAGAAATATTCGGTCCTGACAGGCACCGGCAGGGGCTGGTGAAGATACCGGTGGATCGCCAGCATGCAACTAAGAATGAGCCCGGCAGAACCCGCCAGCACCAGCAGGTAAAAAAGCGAGAACATTATATATCGCCGCCTGTTGAAGAAATACGGCATCAGCCAATACACAGTCAGGTAGGCGCTGCTGGCCTGGCCGGTGAACCATGCCGTGGTATAAAGCAAGGCCTTCCCGTAGGTGTTGCCATACTGGTAGGCAGAAAAAAAGACCCAGAATATAAAATAGGCAGCCCAGAAAATGAAGTGCCATTTATACCTGGAAAGCAGGCGTGTCATTGGTCAACGTTTGGCGCAAGTTATCTTTTCATGGACTAACAGGCAATAAATATCCATGAAAAGCAGGATTGTAAGGACCAAAATGAGGTTTTGCGTTTTATCAGGACACCGGCAGTCCCTGCTCGGAATGCAGATCGGGGATCTCCACGTCGGCGAAGCCTTTACGGATCAGCCTGTCCCTGAAAGCCTGCTGGACCTCGTATTCGCCATGGACGATGAACAGCTTTTTCACCTGTTTCGGGTCCTGGCACGCGAGGAACTGGCTGAGATCCTCGAAGTCCCCATGGGCGCTCATGCTGCGGATGCTGCCGATCTCGGCATTCACTTCTTTGAGCGCTCCGAAGATGTGGACCTCTTTGGCGCCAGCCGTCAGGCGGCCGCCCAGGGAACGGGGTTCGCAGTAGCCCACCATCAGGACGGTGTTGCGGGAGTTCTCTATATTATTGCTGATGTGATGCTTCACCCGTCCGGCATCGGCCATACCGCTGGCGGAGATGATGACGCAGGGTTCGCTTCGATAGTTCAGCATCTTGGATTCCGCCACTGTCTTGATATATTTCAAACCTTTGAAGGCAAAAGGATCATTGTCCGTCTCCAGCACTTTCTGGATGGTCTTATTGAAGAGCGCCGGATATTTTTTCACCACCTCCGTAGCTGAAATGCTCAGCGGACTGTCCACGAAGTAATCCAGTGCCGGCAGGCGGCGTTCCTCTTCCAGGGTATTCAGCGCAAAAAGGATCTCCTGTGTACGGCCTACGCTGAATGCAGGGATGATGAGCTTCCCCTTTTTCTCCACGCAGGTGCGTTCGATCCATTTCAGCATCAGGTCCGGCGTAGTGTCGGCGGGATCGTGCAGGCTATTGCCATACGTGGACTCGATAAGGATATAATCCGCCTGGGGAAATACTGCCGGGGATTTCAGGATCACGTCACGGTAGCGGCCTACGTCACCGCTGAAGGTCAGGTGTACTTCTTTTCCATCTTCCTTTATCCGCAGGCTTACGGCAGCGCTGCCGATGATATGCCCGGCATCGGTGTACAATACCTGCACGTCCTCATCGATGGCATGCCAAGTATCGTATTCCACGGTGATGAAGTGATCCATGGAATTGATGGCGTCCTGTTCCGTATACAGCGGCTGCAGGTAGGGCAATCCTTCCTGGGCTCTCTTTTTATTGGTGTATTTAACTTCGTCTTCCTGGATACCGGCGGAATCTTCCAGCAACAGGCCGGTCAATTCCCTGGTAGCGGGCGTGCAGAAGATCCTGCCTTTGAAACCGTCCTTTACCAGCTTGGGTATAAGACCGCTGTGATCGATATGCGCATGGGAGAGGATGAGGGTATCCACTTCCGCGGGAACGAAGCCCCAGTTACGGTTAAGTCCATCGGTCTGGGCGCCCATTCCCTGGAACATGCCGCAGTCCAGCAGATATTTCTTTCCATTCTTTAAGGTGATCAGATGTTTGGATCCGGTGACGACGCGGGCTGCTCCGTGAAAAGCGATCTTCATGTTTTAATTTTATCGTGAAAGGTTGAAGGTAAGGAATTTAAGTATGGAATGCCTGTTACGGGCACCGGGAGTAAATGTAGTGAAAAAGAAGGTAAAAAACCTGCTGTAAACCTCTATCCGGCGCATTTATAAAATGTTCATTTCTTTACTAACAGACGCCCTAAGTATCCATGTGATAAACATGATTACTCCCGGTTTATGTATTCCCAATTCCTACATATCAAAAGGGGGGACGGCTTTGGTCTTACTTAATCGCCGATGTGTGTTAAGGGCTGACACAAAATCTGTACTTTGCTTCATCGTCTATAGTACATAGTTACCCTTATTCTATGTCAGTGTGCGGTCAATTTAGACCGCCATCGCTCTTTGTCTGAGCACACCCCGTAAACCAAACCAATACATATGAATGTATCCTTACTTCGAAAAAGGTATAATACCCCTATTATACCATTCCTTTTGTTATTGTTGTTCTATGGAGATGTCGTGCGGGCTACGCCGGCCTGCCCGATCATCACCCAGTCTTTTCAGAATTCGGCGAACGGGGCCTTATCGGACCCCAGTGCTACAGGATGGTACCTGGATGCAACCGCCGTACCCAATGCCGTCGTTTTTTCCGCACAATCCCATCGCATCAAGGCCCAGACGCTGGGGGGAGAAGGGGTCTGGTATTCCCAGGTATTTTCCATTGCGGGCTATACCGATGTCCAGGTGGACGCCAAGATCTCCTCTGAGGGTACTTTTACTTCCTCCGAGTATGTCAAGGTGTATTATAAGCTGAATAACGGCCCTGAGACATTGATCAGTGCGCAGTATGGCAGCTTCGGCACGCCTACTGTCAAATCACCGATGCTTACGGGCAATACGGTGCAGATCGTCATCCGGATCTACAATGTAAGTGTCGGGAACAACGACTATTATATTGAAAATTACGATGTCTTTAAAGAGACGGGGCCTTGCACGGTATCCGGGATCTCTGTCAGCGCATCCGCCACCAATTCAGGCGTGCTGACCTGTAACAATCCGAATACGACCCTATCCGCCAGCACATCAGCTTCCGGCACTACTACCTATAGCTGGACAGGCCCCAACGGCTCTACGGCCACCGGGAGCAGCATATCCGTGAACACGGCAGGGACCTATACGGTGACAGGCACCAATTCCGCAGGAACGGGGACCGCCAGTGTAACCGTCACGGCCAATAACAGTGCTCCGGACCTTGCGGCAACGGGGGCCAACCTGGGATGCGCCACAAGCGTAACTATCTCTTCGAGCTCATCGGTGTCGGGCGCCACCTACAGTTGGACGGGGCCCAATGGTTTCACCAGCCAGGCACAAAATCCGTCGGTGACCGCTGCCGGCACCTATACGGTCACGGTAAAAAATCCTGCCACCGGGTGCACGGCTCAAAAACAGGTGACCGTGACGTCCGGAACGCCAACGGCCACTACTTTCTGGCTGGAAGACTTTACGTTTGCCAACGGCACGACCTCGGATGCAGGAACTACACCCTGGACCTCATCGAGCACCGGTACGGGTACGTATACCTATTCGGTACAGAACAATGAGTTCAAGACTACTTTCACAGGCCAGCAGGTAGGGACCTGGACCTCGGGTTCGATCAGCCTCTCCGGGAAGACGAATACGGTGCTATCAATTGACCTCCGGAGCGAAACGCCCGGCAGCAACGACGTATTTGAAAACTCCGACTATATACGGGTGTATCTCAGGATCAATAACAGGGCCGACAGCCTGATCTTTGAAGACCAGGCGGGTGTCGGCACCAGCACTTTCGGTACCGTCTCTACCACCATCTCATCGGGAGCCTTTAACGGGGACTCTGTGCGGGTGATCGTCAAGACCAGCAATTCGGATCCTACGGAGCGGTATTATTTTGACAATGTCAAGCTGACGGGCACGCCTGCGGCGGCAGCCACTATTACCGCCTCTGTCAGCGGGATCGCCACATGCAGCAGCCCGGCCCAGCTATCTGTCACGGTCGGCGGCACGGTGACAGCTTATTCCTGGACGGGACCCAACAACTTTACCTCTTCACTCCAGAACCCTGCGGTAACCGCCGGCGGTCAATATACTGTTACCGCCACATTATCCGGCGGCTGTACGGTCTCGGCGCCTGTAACGGTGACGGAAAACAAAACGGCCCCGGACCTCACGGCTTCCGGCGCTTCGCTCGCATGCGCAAGCAGTGTCACCATCAGCGCCAGTTCTTCCGTATCCGGCGCCACTTATAGCTGGAGCGGCCCTAATAGCTTTACCAGCAATGCGCAGAACCCTGTTGTCAGCGCAACGGGTACGTATACGGTCACGGTCACCAATCCTGCCAACGGTTGTACCGCCTCGCAACCTGTGACGGTCGCTTCCGGCGTCACCTCGTTGTGGCTGGAGAACTTCACTTTTTCCAACGGTACGACTTCCGACGCCGGCACTACGCCCTGGTCGGTGCAAAGCACGCCTTCCGGCAGTGTGGCCTCCGTGCAGAGCAATGAGTTCCGAGTGAGCAATACAGGGACCGCCACGGGCTCCGAGAGCGTATGGGCTTCCGGCACCATCGATATCTCCGGTAAGACCAATGTCAGCATATCGGCCGGCATCAGGAGCTCAGTCGTATCGGGAGCGGCTATGAACAACAGCGGGTCTACTATGGACTATATTCGCTTCTATTACAAGCTCAATGGAGGCAGCGAGGTGTTGTTCAACGACAACGTGGCAGGTGTTAATAATCACGCCACGACCAATACGATCATCTCCGTGGGCTCGCTCAGCGGCACCAGCCTCCAGATCATTGTACGGGCCAGGGCCACGGGATCGGACGAATTCTATTATTTCGATAATGTACAGGTGTCCGCCAATGACCAAAGCAATATCAGCGCCATCGCTTCTGCAGGCGGGACACTCACCTGCACCAACAGCTCTGTAGCGCTGAGCGGCAACGCTACCACGGCGGGTGTCACTTACAGCTGGACAGGGCCTAATGGCTTCTCTTCCGCGGTGCAGAATCCTACTGCCACCGCTGCGGGTATTTATACTTTGACCGTGAGCGCAGGCGGATGTACCGCCTCCGATACGGCCCTGGTAAGCCAGAATATAACGGTCCCGGATCTTTCAGCCACGGGAGCTGCACTTGGATGTCTGACCAGTACCACCATTAGCGCCAACTCTTCCGTATCCGGCGCCACTTACAGCTGGAGCGGACCTAATGGCTTCACCAGCGCTGCGAAGAACCCGGTAGTCAGTGTGGCGGGTGCATATATAGCCACTGTCACCAATCCTGCCAATGGGTGTACGGCCTCGCAATCCGTGACCGTCACATCCAGCGCCACTTCGTTGTGGCTGGAGAACTTCACTTTTTCCAACGGCACGACATCTGACGCCGGCACTACGCCCTGGTCGGTGCAAAGCACGCCTTCCGGCAGTGTGTTCTCCGTACAGAATAATGAGTTCCGCGTGAGCAATACAGGGACCGCCACGGGCTCCGAGAGTGTATGGGCTTCCGGCACCATCGATATCTCCGGCAAGACCAATGTCAGCATATCGGCGGGTATCAGAAGCTCGGTCACGAACAATGCCGCTATGAACAACAGCGGGTCTACTATGGACTATATTCGCTTCTACTACAAGCTCAATGGCGGCAGCGAGGTGCTGTTCAGCGAGACCCTGGCAGGCGTCGACAACCATAACACGGTCAATACCACTATATCGGTGGGTTCGCTCAGCGGCACCAGCCTCCAGATCATCGTACGGGCAAGGGCAACGGGATCGGATGAATTCTATTATTTCGACAATGTGCAGGTGTCCGGAATATCCAATATCAATGCAACGGCTTCTGCGGGCGGGATACTCTCCTGTACCAATGCATCTGTTGCGCTGACCGGCAACTCCTCCGCAACAGGAGTAAACTATTCCTGGACAGGGCCGAATAATTTTACTTCCAATACGCAAAATCCAACGGTGACCACTGCTGGTATTTATACATTGACGGTCACCAATCCCGCCACTGGCTGCAGCGGTACGGATACGGCAAATGTCATATCCAATACTACTGTTCCCAATGCGGTAACGGCGAGCGCTACCAACAGCCTGAGCTGTACGAGGACGAGTGTGGGTCTGACAGGCGCCTCTTCTACAACCGGCGTTTTATTCAGCTGGACAGGACCTAATGGGTTTACTTCTGCGGTACAAAATCCAACGGTGACTGCCGGAGGTATTTATACTTTGACGGTCACCAATCCCGCCAGTGGCTGCACGGCTACGGATACGGCCAATGTGCTATCCAATACCACCGTCCCGGCTGGGGTGACGACTATCAGTGACCCTGCAAATGCCACGCTGACATGTACGGTCAATTTCATCGACCTTTCCGCCAGCTCTACCACGCCGGGTGTACTCTATAGCTGGTCCGGACCGAACGTCAATGCGGGTCCTTCCACTTCTTCGTTCGTCACCGTATTTTCCGAGGGCGCCTATCAGCTGACGGTCAGCAACCCCTCCAACGGCTGTGTGACCACGGCCAATGTGACGGTCCTGAAAAATCAGACATTTGCTACCGACCTGACCATCACGCCGAACGTAGCCTTATTGACCTGCGCCAATCCGACGGTGAACCTGACAGGCAGCTCGTCGACCGCAGGTGCGAGCTATAGCTGGACAGGCCCCAATGGGTATACGGCCATCGGCACCAATGCCGTTGCCAATGCTCCGGGTGCTTATGTCCTTATGGTTGTCAATAATGCCAACGGCTGTGTTACCACGACGACGGCCACGGTGAACCAGAACCGGACAGTGCCAACCGGTGTGTCGGCCTTCAACGACGGCCCGCTGAGCTGTAACAAATCCAGCGTGACACTTACCGGCGGTTCAACATCAGGGGATAATTACAGCTGGACAGGCCCCGGGAATTTTACGTCTACCAGCCCTATCGTTTCAGTGAGCACCCCGGGCACCTATACACTGACGGCGACCAGTACTGTTAGCGGATGTACTGCATCTGCCAATACCATTGTGGCGCTGAATACTGCAGGCCCCGGTAATCTGGTTGTAAGCAGCAACATCGGCGGGACGGTCCTGAGCTGTACGAATCCCAGCCTGACCCTCACGGCAAGCTCTTCCACCTCGGGCGCCAGCTATAGCTGGAGCGGGCCCAACGGATTCAGCTCGTCTTTGGCCAGTGTGACGATCAACACTATAGGCGCCTATATCGTGACGGCTACGGATCCTCTCAGCGGTTGTTCTTCCACGAATACGACCCAGATAACGCAAAATATCCTGGTGCCGGATAATGTGAGTACAACCAGCGTTCCCAGCAATGCACTGCTGAGTTGCACGCAACACAGTGTTACCCTTACAGGCAACTCGTCTACGCCGGGGGTTAACTATCAGTGGAGTGGGCCCAGCGGGCCTATCGCCAATTCGTCCGTCATTACGATCACCGGGAAGGGAGATTACGTCCTGACCGTCACCGAACCTAACAGCGGCTGTAAAAAGACGGCTACGGCTACTGTGACGGAGGACCTTACTGCGCCGGCTTCAGTGAACGCCATTGCCACCAACCAGCTCACGTGTGCCCAGCATTCCGCGAAGCTGACGGGCAGCTCCGGTACCGGAGGAGTCTCTTATGCCTGGACCGGTCCCAATGGATTCACCTCCAACCTACAGGAGTTTATTACGACGGTACCCGGGTCTTATACGGTGACGGCCACGCATCCGACCACCGGGTGTACGTCCTCCAAGATCGTCGTTCTGCAGCAAAATATCACTGCGCCGCAGGGCGTATCCATTGCGCCTCCGGATATGCTGACCTGTGATGTCACCAGCGTAGACCTGGTAGGCAGTTCTTCCACGACGGGTGTCCGCTATGCATGGTCCGGTCCGGATGATTTTTCGGATAATGTAGCTACCACGTCTGTCAGCGAGCCGGGAGACTACCAGCTGACGGTGACCAATCCTCTCAATGGCTGTACATCGACGGCCTCTGTTACTGTCGAGCAGGATATCACGGAATGCGAAACGGTAGTACGGAAGGTGACCAGCGGAACGGCTGCAAACATGGGCTCCACGGGAACCGGTTCGGCCGCGCCCGTTGCAGGGTTCACTTACAAAGTATACCCGAACCCCGTGAGCAGCGCGGCTTTCGTGGACCTCAGCTCCCCTGTGAGCGCCCATGTAGAAGTTAGTCTTTACAACAGCATGGGTGTCCGGGAGAAACTGTTGTTCAACGGTGTCGTTGAAGCGAACCGGGCGTATAAACTGTCGATCAATGCCGGCGGTTTCGCCACGGGTGTCCATTTCTGTATCATCAAAGTAGATGGCAAAGTGTATAGCAGCAAGCTGCTGTTCACGCCAGGCCAGCCTTAATGGATGATGTATATTTTACAAAGGCCGCTCCTGTTCCGGGGCGGCCTTTTCTTCCCCCGCAATCACTTAAATCAACAATCATATGAATACCCTTTTTCGACAATCTTTCGGAGCCCTGCTCCTAACAGCATCCTGTTATGGTTATGCGGATGCCATGCCCCTGAACAAGTCTTCCAATGCCAGTGATCCAGCGCCGGCCTGCGGCGCCGCCACCAATTTCTGGGTGGAAGATTTCACACTGCCTGACGGCACCGCCTGGGACGATGGCGCCACCTGGGACAATAAGGGTACGATCTGGACGGTGTACAACGGCAGTCCCAATGGTACTTTTGCGGTATCCAACAATGAGTTCAAGATGAACAACCTGACGATCAACGGCGCCAGCTATTGGCAATCCGACTGTATCAGTATTGCCGGCAAGCTCAATATCCAGGTCTCCGTGGATGTGCGCAGCGCGGGAGATCTCGACAATGATGCCACCAATCATGGCGATTATCTCCGGTTATATTACAAGCTGGACGGAGGAAGCGAAGTGCTGTTCGCCGAAAACCTGGGAAAGATCAATAACAACAGTACGGTGAATACCAACCTGTCTACCGCGGCGTTGGGGGGCCTGAATGGCTCGACCATCCAGATCGTCATCCGGGGCAAGGCTACGGCAAAGGACGAATGGTATTATTTCGACAATGTGAAAGTTACGTACCAGGTCCCGGTGAACATCCAGCCGAGCGCATCTGTGACGCAGCAGATCACCTGTTCGTCCAGCCTGGCAGTGCTGTCCGGGGGCTCGGCCATTACAGGGGCCAGCTATAGCTGGACAGGGCCTGACGGGTTCAGCACAGCTGTCCAAAATCCTACGGTAAGTGTTCCCGGTGATTATGTGCTTACGGTGACGGACCCTGCCAGCGGATGCACTTCCACGGCTACGGCTACCGTGACGCAGGTGCTTACCCAGCCGGCTTCCGTGAACGCCATTGCCACCAACCAGCTGACCTGCGCCCAGCATTCCGCGACGCTGACGGGCAGTTCCGGCACCACAGGTGTCTCTTATGAATGGACCGGCCCTAATGGCTTCAGCTCCACCTTACAACAGGTGTCCGCGACAGCGGCCGGATCTTATACGTTGACGGTGACGCATCCTACCACCGGGTGTACGTCCTCCAAAACCATCACCTTGCAGCAAAATATCACTCCGCCACAAGGTGTATCAATTGCACCTCCGGAAATGTTGACCTGTGATGCCACCAGTGTGACGTTGACGGGCAGCTCCACCACGGCGAATGTCCGCTATGCCTGGTCAGGGCCGGATGATTTTTCGGATGTAGTGGCTACCACGACGGTGACAGGGCCCGGGGATTACCAGCTGACAGTGACCAATCCCGCCAATGGCTGTACATCGATAGCGTTTGTTACGGTGGAGCAGGATATTACAGAATGCGAGGCAGCGGTGCGGAAGGTGGTTATGAGCGGTGAGCTGCGCGCTATGAGCGAGGGATCGGGAGGCGTTATTACGGGGTTAGTATACAGCGTATATCCCAATCCTGCAGGTCCCAGGGCATCCATTGATCTCAGCCTGCCGGAAAGCGGGCGGACAGCTGTCGTGTTGTATAATAGCACGGGGGTCCGGGAAAAGGTATTATTCGAGGGGCAGGTGGAAGCTCACAAACTGTACAAGATGGGGCTGGATGCCAGCGGTCTGGCTCCGGGAATACATTTCTGTATTGTCAGCCAGGGGGGAAAGAGGTATAGCAGGCGAATGGTGATATTAAAGTAAAAATAGGGGCGGCCAGTTGGCCGCCCCTATTTTTTTAAGGATTTGGAGGACAAGGCGCGTTCGGAGCAGTCGGAAAATTATTTGTGAGAAGAGCGTCTAAAAGAGTGGAATCCATGTGGGCATCTTCCGCGAATGCAAATGCCTGTGTCCTAAGAGAATTTACGGCGCCTGCATCGTGGGTTAATGCCTCTACGATATAGCTTTCATACAGATAAGCAAGGGCCGAGCCCGCATTGGAATTGACGTATTGGGTCTGACCCGTCTGGATAAAATAGGCACGCATTAATTCGTGTCCGATCTTGGCGATGATGTTGTTTATATCCGGGTTATTAAATAAATAGGGTGATAAATAGATGGTCCCGTCGTCACCCGTGTGGGCGTAGTCATCAGGGCCGTTTGCATAGGACCAGCCGCCGTTGCCGTTGTCGCTTGCTCCGGGTGGCGGATTGGTGGTATTAAAGTTGGGGGCGCCAAAGCCAAGAGCTTCAAAAAAAAGATCAAATATCTGATTGGCAAGCTTTTCGCCTTTCAGCAAATTACCATTCTGATATTGATAGATTTCCGTCATTGCTCCCTCGTAATACAGCGGCACACAATTCCATTGGGCACATACAAGGGGTTCATAATTGACCGAATTAGGATTACAGGTGGCTTCATCACAAGCTGCGTCATTATAATTCGCCGAGGATGAGTCGCATATCTGCTGGTCGCATAGGGCGGAATTGTAATTCGAAGAACTCTCATCGCAAGTCTGCCTTTCGCATTCTTCAGCATTATAGTTAGCTGAACCATTTTCGCAGGTGGATTGCTCACATTCCGTCGGGTCGTAATTGATGGACGTGTCATCACAAAGCTGCGCTTCACATTCCGTAGCATTATAGTCGGGTGATCCCGGATCACAGGTGGCTTGCTCACATGCCGAAGGGTCATAGCCGGGAGAGGATTCATCACATGGATCATCGTCGTCATCATCATCATCATCATCATCGTCGTCGTCATCGTCATCATCGTCATCATCGTCATCATCGTCGTCATCGTCGTCATCCCCTGAATCATCATCATCATCATCATCATCACCATCGTCATCGTCGTCATCACCATACCCCCCTTCCTCTTCCTCATCCAGCATGTTAGTAGTGGCCAATGCCACTTTTCTAAATATGTCCAGGTCGTTTACAGGGTCATCTTCCTCCTCATTCTCCTCTTCTTCGGGCGCTATGCCTTTTCTTCTCACCGGCGGGAGATCTATTGGTGATGTTTTTTGGGGGAGAGGGGTTCCACCTTGCTTTGCTGCATGTACAAGGGGTGAAGGATCGACGGAAGGAGGAGCCGGCAAAGGAGCTACCCGTGTAGAACGGGGTGTCCTTTTGATCACCGGCGGGAGCGCTTTAGCATGAAGCGGAAGAGACGGCAATGAATGGGAGAATGCGACGGGTGTTACATGAATGTTCTCTTTATCAGCGATGGGAGCCAGAGAGCTATTCACCGGAGAGAAAGGCAAACCGGCAGCGTCGCTGCTCTCCTCTTCAACCATTTTTTTATTGCCGGGATCTATGTTCAATATCAGGTCGGCGCCAACTACCCCATCGCCCGTCTTATTGAGATATTCCACACGGATGAAACCATCTGTCGTAGCTGCTCCGCTGACGATGATCCCGCCGTTCTTCCTGATCATCCTGTTATTGATGTCTACCAAACCTATGCCGACTACTGCTTTATCCCTGTCATATAGTACATACCTGACGTATTGTTTCGCAGTCTTTTTCAGGCCGGGGATCTTATCGGCCGTTACGGCCAGGCCCAAACCCGCAGGGATCAGGAATCGGGAGGTGCCGGTGTGTTGGTCCACTGTCTTTCCACCGGTGTTAAGTTCTTTATGAGTCTGGTAAGTGGCCACGGCAACTCCAAAGATCCGCAGGGCATTCTTTAACCCCGTTGCTTTCTTACCCTGTAAGGGCATATTGCTCCTGATGGAGAATTGCGATCCGGCCGTGATTGGAATAAATTCGTCCTGACAGGAGGCGTTGGGAAGATAAGTTTTGTTTACAGGCGTTTGGGCCAGCAGCATTGTTCCCAGGGAAACGCTGCACAGAAGAAGGCATAGTTTTCTCATATTCGGTTAAGGTTATGTCAGTTTGCAGATAGTAAACAAACGGGCCGGAGCATTTTCAGGGAGAGTGCAGAAGCAATTTTTATGAGGCAGGATATTCTACGCCAATGTTAAAGCTTATTTCAGGCCTTTGCAATAAAGATTAACCATTATATCTAGCCGCAGGTATATACAAATTATATAAAAATTAAATAAGAAATGCAGTATCCGACATTTTTCCCCTCTTAAACTTTTTCAATACATTTAATCGTCAAACTAACTGAAATCCTATATGAGAAATGATCGTCAAACCCTGCCTGCACGAGAGAACAGGGCGATGCGAATAATCTTTATCGCAGCCGCCGCAATTTTGGTCATTACCGCTCCGATACATTTCAATGCTATTGTTGTCCTGCTGACCTTGCTGTCGCTTGCGGGCGTATTTGTCAGCGGGTTAGCCGTGCGCCGGTCGATCGACAAAAATGATCCCTTGTCCGCCAGATTTTGCGACACCGAAGGGCTGTTCGATTGCGACAAGGTGCTGAAGTCGCTGAGCTTTTCAAAATACATTTTTCCGGGCGATGTCGGGCTGATCTATTTTTCAGGGCTTTATTTATTTCTGCTGTTCTGTACCGTCACAAACGGGAACGGAATTGCTTTGACAATGATGATACTACCCTCCTTCCTTTCCTTTGCCGCCAGCCTGGCTTCATTGTGGTACCAGGGACGGGTAATAAAAATCTGGTGCAAGATATGCCTGATGGTAGTAGCCATTACATGGATCCAGGCGATCGCAGTAGCATACTATTGCCTAACCAATATGGCGTACATACAGGCTCATTTCGATGCGACGCTTCATCGGGAGGAATGGATACGGGCAACTGCATTGCTGTTAATATCTTTATTACTCGCTGCCACCTGGTTATTTATAAAGCCTGTTATTGTAAAGGCGGAGCATGCGAAAGTCCTCCGCAACCGGATAAGAACATGGAAAAGGGATCCGGGATTGTTCATCGCCCTGCAACAGCAACAGCCCCGGATAGATATGTCTTTATGGCCGGGGGATTTTATACTGGGTAATCCGGAAGCCCCGGTGAAGGTAATGGTGGCGATAAGCCTTTATTGTAAAGGCTGCGTGGGTGAATACAAAAGGCTGGAAAAGCTCTTGAGCTTTTCTCCCAAGAATGTAGCCGTCATCATCCGCTTTAAGCACATAGCTGATAAAAATCCCGGCAATACCCTGGCGTTACAGTATATTTTAGACAAATATGCCAATGCGGGTAAGAGCGAAGAGAAACAAAGGATATTAAGCGTTTGGTTTGCACGCCGGAATCTTGGAGAATGCAAACGTGAGCTGGGTAATACGCCACCGGCCCGTGATCACGGGGAGCTGATCCGGCAAAACGAAAGATGGTTTAGCGAGAACAAAATCCTGCGCACTCCCACCGTATTTGTCAATGGTCATCAGCTTGCCGAGTCCTATATGACTACTGATCTGATACCACTGATGGCCAAACTCCCGGGCCGGATGCAATAAAAAAAAAGAGCGGCCAGATCGACCGCTCTTTTTTATCTCTATCTCTTCACGAGCGTGAGTGTTTTGTTCAATCCGTTGCTGCCAGTGACCCTAATGAAGTAAATACCGCTGCGCAGGCCGCTGATATCCAGCGGGAGGTTATGGGACCCTCCTGCCAGGCGTAAAGTCGTGCGCGATACCGTACGGCCGGAGATATCGGACAGGGTATACAGGATCTCGGATGCTTTATTCAGCGACAGCAGCAGGCTGGTGGTGGGCCGCTCGGTAACAGAGGGCGCCAGTGCTGCCTGGTCTGCGGCTGCATTGCCGGAAAGCTGTATAATGCGGCTATAGGAGATATCTCCGCCGGGGGAAGTCAGCTTGAGGCGATAGCTATTGTTGATCGAGGGGTGGACATCGGGATAGCTATAAGTTGTCGTTCCTTTTCCGGCAGCAACGGTGCCGATGTCGGTGAACCGGATACCATCAGTCGAACGTTGCACGGTATAGGTGCTGGTCTCGGATTGCGGGTCCGTTGTCCAGGACAGGCTTGCAGTAGCGTCGTTAGTCCATTGTGCAGCAAAAGAGAGCAGCTGTACGGGCAAGGGCACCATGGTATTGTTGCCGACGCTGAATTGTGTAATGGATGAGAAGCTGCCGCCGCTCACTGCATAGGGATTGGCGCCGGATGCGGTGGCAGGTGCACTTTTTTGAACGATGTGGACACCGTCGGAACGCATCACAGCTGCACTGGTGCGATCGAACGCGGAAGGTTCTTCCGGCTGATTCCATTGCAGGCGAAGGGTAATGTTGCTGCCGGCGCCCGCGGCGGATACAAGCCAGGTACGGTTGACCATGGCGCCTACCGGCCCGCCGGGTATAAGCTGGTCGTTTACGGCGATGGTAAAATCATTTGCTGCGCCCCCGTTGGTCAGGAACAGGGGATTATAGATAGTGGGCGTTGGTCCGATAGGGAAAAGCTGGTTGCTGGCAGCGGCGGGTACCTGGACCAGGCGAAGGCCGCCGATACCTGTGTTGGCGGCGCCACTGCCTCCATTGCCCGTGACGATCCAACTGGTGGCGCTCCCGACGATGATGGGATTGCTGCCCGCTTTCATGGTAAGGACATTATTGCTGGTGACAAGTTTGGCTGACCCACCGAGTCCCAGGCTATTGGTGATAGCTATATTGCTCTGCATTGTTTTATTGCCGCTGCCGCTGATGTACAGGCTGCCGTGGTCGGCAGGCAGGATGGGCTGATTCACAGTGCCCGTGTAGGATACGGCGCCAAGGATGCTGAAGGGCCCTGTCATGGAGGTAGCACCGCCACTAATGGTCAGCGAAGCGCCGCTCTGTATAGTGAGCTTTTGGGAAAGAGCTGTGCCGGTGCCATCGCTGATCAGGGGCATACGGGGCGCCCAGGAAGGGACCAGGACGTCCGTCGTCTGCAAAGGCACGATGCTGCACCAATTGCCTGCATGTTCCCAGGCTGTGTCCTGGGTGCCCAGCCAGGTACCGGAATTGCCTATGTGAAGGGTTACTATGGAAGAGGTCTGGGCCCCGCCGCAGGGGCCTCCTACGATCGCCTTATATTTATAACCATCCAGGGGGACGGTGACACTGGTGACGGTGACGGTTTTGGTGGTGGCTCCGCTGTATTGGCTGCCATTGCTGACAGTGCTCCATACGGACTCATTCGTACCATTGTCTGTCTGCCATTGATAAGTGAGATTGCTGCCCGTGGCCGTCACGGTGAACTTTGGAGAAGTACCTGCACAAACGACCTGGTTGGCAGGCTGGCCGGTGATGGCCGGCAGTGTCTTCATGGTCAGGTTTGCTGTACCGGAGACGGTGCCGCATGTCACGTTATATGTCGTGAGGTTGACCCACGCCCGGTATTGCACGGCCGTAGTGAGACCATTGACGGTCAAAGAGGGGGTGGCAGTACCGCTGTAAGTACTGTTATTACTGAGATCTGTAAAGGTGGTGCCACCGTCGGAGCTGGCCTGCCATTGAAAAGCATAGCCGGAAGGGGGAGAAGTGAAAGTAAAGCCGGTGCTGCCCCCGGAGCAGATGCTTGTACTACCGGGAGTAGGTGACAGGAAAACAGGCATCGGGGCTATGCGAAGGGTATCGATAGCGCTGATGGCCGAACAGCCGTTGCCTCCATTCTTCATGGTATACCTGTACAGGAGATCCCCGGATACTGCCTGGGTACCATCCCAATTCAGGACAGGGTCCGTTGTCCCGGTGTAAGCAGGGTTAGCAGGATCGAGGTTGGCCCAGGTGAGGCCATCTGTGCTCATCTGCCATTGATAAATGAAACTGCTTTGGGAATTGTTGGGCGACGAACCTAAGGTATTGGCGCACTGGACGCTGAGGGCATTATCCTGCAGCGAAGGTACGGGCCCTGTGCCGGCGTTGACCGTCAGCGTGGCCGCGGTGGAATTGGCGACTGATCCGTCCGACACGCTGCAACGGTATTTAAAACTATTGAATGCAATGGTGGCGGAGTATATGCGCAGGGTCATGGTCGTCGAGCCGGTGTAAGTAGCTCCATTACTGACGTTGGTCCAGGTACTACCTCCATTGGTGCTCACCTGCCATTGGTAGGTGAGAGCGGCGGAACCTGTAGCCCCTACCGAGAAGGTGGCGGGACTTCCGGCGCATATGGTCTGGTCCTGCGGTGCTGTGCCGAACGAGACGGCGGCCAATAAACTTGATGGCAGTAATAATACAAGGCCGGCAATCAGGCAGTAGCCGGCAATGATCTTTCTGATGACGGGGGCAGGATATACCCTGGTCGCAAGCGTAAAGATGTTTTTCATAAAGGACGAGATGGTTTTTGGGATGTTGGGATTAACAGTGCTAAAGTATTAAGTTTTATCCCGATTTCGCATAGGCATGGGCTGAAGTCATGCGCGGGGGCTGCGGGCCACTAAGGGGTGAGCTAAAGGCGGTGGCCGGAAATGTCTTATTTCGTCGGGAATGACGGCTATTGCTAATGTATAAGTCTCGGATCTGACGACGACTGTGAGGGGTTGTAGACCAGGCTCAGGGAAAACGCCGTGCCGGGCTTAGTAGTTCCCCGGTAAACTAACGGTGATGTAGTAGTGCATTACTTGCTCGTCGCTACGTGTTTTTTTCGTGATGCTAAGTATTTGCATGTACCTGGCTTCGTATCCTGAAGGACCAGGTGATAAAGAATTCGGCAATCACTTCGCCGGCCTCGTTAGAGCCAATGGAGCATGCCCGGACGGTGACGGCTTCGCCTGTGACAACGGCTTGTTCAATGGCCTTTCGTATGTTGGAGCCGTCGTTACATACAAAGAGGGTACGACCTGTGGCTTTTTTAAAGTAGGCCGATTCCGTTGCCACGACAAGCATGGACAAGGATGGCTTTCTGCCCTGGATATGCGCCATTGCCAGCACACCTGTGGTCATTTCCGCCGCCATGCTCAGGCAGGCGAAATAGGTAGAACGAAAAGGGTTTTTCGTAAACCATTTATACGGAACAGTGACGGCGCAGCGATCCGGACCGGCATCCCGCATGTGGAGGCCTGCAAAGAAAGCGCTGGGCAGCCGGGTAAGAAGGAAGAGCTTGAATTTTACAGGATTGTTCACTACCCGGAAAAACGATTGCTGCTCCATTGAGCCGGGAGATGGTGCATTCAGATCTGGTGTGCTCATATGGTTTATAGTTTGCTGATCTGGACCACTGTTGCAACTACTGCGGTCGTATCTATTCCTCCTTTCACGGAGAACTGCATATTGCCTTTGGCAGAGCTCAGGAATTTGATATCCCGGAGCACCTTATTGCCGAGGGCGGCATTCACGCGGGCGCCATAGTCCTGGTTGGGGTTTGCGCTGATCTTTTTATTCAGCCCGAACCAGTCCAGGGGCCGACGGCTCACGACAACGGCCATCTCATCGCGGGTGCCGATGCTATCGGGCATCATGCTCTTATCTTTTGGAAAAAGCCTGTACCCTGTGATGCCGCAGAAGGGTGAATATTTTGTTTTAGCGGGATTGTCGTTGCGGGGATAGGGAAACAGCGTATAGCTGGTGCCGTCAGTCTCCTTTCCGAAAACATAGACATAGCATTCGGTGGAGTTGTGCACTTCCATCTTGAAGCGTGTACCTTTTTTTACAGGCGCGACGGTCTCGAAGATATTGCCGTCCCTGGTCTGCAGGGGTATATAGTCCCCGGGGACCGTTTTCTTACCCTGGTATGTCACCTGTACGAGACCGATCTCACAGGCAAAAGGAGTATTTGCCGCTGCGCCCACCTTGTCCATGGGCTCCAGTCCATAGGCTTCGCGTACAAAACGGCGGAAGTCGCGATAACGCACCCAGGCAAAGCCGTCCTTGCCCCAGGAGGGGCCCCAGCTGTTCATGATATGGAAGGCGCCGCCATATTTTGTATCGTCATAGCCCACCACGCACTGTGCATGGCCTCCAAAGCCCATCATACTAAGGTCTTCATCGGTGGGTTCCCAGAGATCCTTCCCTTTCATGTCCTGCATATAGGTGCCGCCGACCATCATACCGATGACGACGGGCGCGCCCTGGTTCAGGTTCTCTTTGATGGCCCGCAGGTCGACCACATTGTTCCTGTCCCCGGGCGTGAGGCGATTGAAGCCGCGCATGCGGTGTTGTCTGGCCGCTTCCAGCAGCCTGTCATCGGGCTGACGGGTGCAATCCTTATCCGTATAGGGAAATTCATCGTATCCTACGGCCCCATTGTTCGTCATATATTCCATGGCCCGGATGATATAGGAACCTTCGCAGCCTTCCAATCCTATCTGGTTGTAGAGAAATGCCGGACTATACCGGAGGCTGTTGGGGTCCTGCCCTGTGCGGGCCGCCTCGGCGATGGTACGGGCGCCATAAGCGCTGCTCCAGGCCACACAGCTGCCCTGATGTCCCTGGTCCCCCACCCCGGGCGCAAATTGCTGCAGGTCGGCATGTTCCGGGAGCGGGTTCTTTGTCGAGTCGTCCGAAAGGGATTCGTAGATATTGGCCTTTTCGAATTGCCGGGGATCGAGGAAGCCGCCAGTGGACAGCTGCTGCGCCACATCATTCAGGATACCTCCGCCACTACCACCATTGCAGCCCCCGCCTCTTAGCAGGAAATAGCCTCCACCCAGAATGACGAGCAGGAGGATCAGACCGCGGCCCCGGAACATACCGAGCAAGAGAAAAAGGATCCCGAATATTCCACCGCCTCCTCCCCCTCCGCCAGGGAAGCCGCCCCCCCCTCCACTACCACCACCGTCGTCACCGCTGTCCTGGTCCGGGTCCTGGGGATCGTCCACCATCCTGATTGGCATATGGATACAATTTGATTAATTATCTAAATGTAATGAAATTCCGATGTATTGCACAAAGTCAAGATCGCCCCCTTAGGTTGTCGTGAACACCCCGTGCTTTTCAGGCATGGGTGTAGTAGATTTGATCCATTCGTTCATCTTAAAAAACAATGCCATGGCGGAAATTAGCACCTATCTGACTTTTGTCGACAACTGTGAAGAAGCGTTCAATTTCTACAAGTCTGTGTTCGGAGGCGACTTCCAGACGGTGATGCGTTTTGGCGACTCTCCGGCCGAGTATCAGGGAGCAGCAAGCGAGAAGAAAAAGATCATGCATGTCTCCCTGCCCATCGGCGAGAAGACGATCCTGCTGGGCAGCGATACCCCCGATTCCATGGGCCCTGTAAATAATGGGAATAATGTTTCCATCGCCATTCACCCCAACAGCAAAGAGGAGGCCGACAAGCTGTTCAACGGGCTTTCAGCGGGCGGCCAGGTCACCATGCCTTTGGGCGATACTTTCTGGGGCGCCTATTTCGGCATGTTCACCGACAAGTTCGGTATTCACTGGATGGTAAATTTTGACAAAGGACACCAGCGCTAAATGATGACCTGGTTGCGCAGGAGGTCGTTGAAGGTATCTCTTTTACGGATGAGATGAGCCTCCCCTTCTTTTACCATCACTTCGGCCGGCTTGTAACGGGAGTTGAAGTTCGAGGACATCTCGAACCCATAAGCGCCGGCATTATAGAAAACGAGGTAATCGCCTTCATGGACTTCGTTGATGGTGCGATCCCATGCGAAGGTGTCGGTCTCGCAAATATTACCGACGACCGAGTATCTTTTTGGCGTACCGTTGGGGTTGCTGATGTTCTCTATCCTGTGATAGGCGTCATAGAACATGGGGCGGATGAGATGGTTGAAGCCGCTGTCCACGCTGACGAAGGTAGCAGCATTTGTCTCCTTCATCACATTGACCCTGGTAATGAAATAGCCGCATTCGCTGACCATGAACTTGCCCGGCTCGAACCAGACCTGCAGGGGACGGCCGCCGGGATTGGGGTGGCTGGCGAATGCTTCTTCCACTTTAGCGGCCAGCAGCTGCATATCCGTCTCCACGTCACCGTCTTTATAAGGCACCTTGAAACCTCCGCCCAGGTCGATGAACTGCAGGTCGCTGAACTTCGGTATAATGTCGAAGAGGATCTCAATGCCTTTTACAAAAACATCTACATCCTTGATCTCGCTGCCTGTGTGGATATGGAGATCGGCTATGCGGAGGTTGTATTGCTGAACGATATTCAGCACTTTATCGATCTGATCGACGGGGATGCCGAACTTGCTCTTGTCGTGGCCGGTGGAGATCTTCAGATTACCGCCTGCCATGATATTGGGGCGAAGACGGATGCCCACAGGATAGCTATGCCCAAAGTGCAGGCCGAATTTCTCCAGGTTGGAAAGGCTGTCTATATTGATGATCACACCCAGGCTTTGCGCTTCAATGATCTCGTCAAAAGAGATACCATTGGAGGTGTAGAGGATGTTCCCGGGGGAAAAGCCTGCCTGGATGGCCAGTTTTACTTCATTGATGGAGCTGCAGTCGACATTGGCGCCGAGGCTGCAGATATATTTAAGGATGTTGATATTGGTGAGGGCCTTGCAGGCGTAAAAGAACCTGGGCTTGCTGCGGCTGAAAGCGGTGGTCAGCTTGTTGTATTGTTCTTTTATCTTCTCTGCGTGGTAGACGTATAAGGGTGTGCCGAATTGCTGCCCAAGGCTAACGAGGTATTCCGGTGATAGTTGTTCTGACATGTACAGGTCTGATGAGGGTGTTTATTTTTTCCTGGGCTCGTCGCCGGGGTCTTCTTCGTCGGGATGTTCCGGGTGT
>Ga0268264_10000081_pt1 | contig 248362 bp, 174 predicted proteins | sample KBSSwiS32_FD_190357 | JGI IMG/M metagenome (GOLD analysis project Ga0268264, IMG submission 190357) | Switchgrass rhizosphere microbial communities from Kellogg Biological Station, Michigan, USA - KBS Switchgrass S3-2 (SPAdes) (version 2) | ecosystem: Host-associated > Plants > Roots >...
CGGGAATGTGTTCCTCCGGAAAATGCCTCCGGATCAGCTCCCATTGATCGTCGCTTATGCGTAGCACGCCGCAATGTTACTCGAGTCGGCCGCATTTTTCGATTTTGAGATAGGTTCTAGTCAGCCGCAACCTTTCGTCGGGGGGCACGATGATCCAGGTTGAGTCGAGAGGTCAGTGCGAGTTCGGAACAAACACCGGGACATCCGAAGGACCACCGCCGTCAGCGACCGGGCGATGGCAGTAACCAAACCTCCGCAACCTGCGCGCCGCGACCGCTGCCGCCGACGCCCGCAGGACGGGTCCACGCCAATTTCAACTTGCCGGTGGCCGTGGCCTCGAGCGGTATGTCGAACTCCACGGTTTCTGGATTTGAGTGACGGTTGCGGGGCGGATGGATCTCGAACCGGTCATTGGCGACGAGTCTCATCGGCAGTGCGTAGTCCTCGCCGGCATAGGTAATACGGACGCGATAGCGCACTCGTGGATTCAGGTCTTCATACGCGAGTATTAGCGGCTCATCGTACAGCGCGCCGGCATATGTAACCCACGACCGGCGCCACCCAACATCCGGAGCCACGTCTGCGATGCCGTCATGCGGCTCATACCGCAGGTCTGGATCAGCCCTGTGATCATCTTTGCGCACGAGGTGAGGTTCGCGTCCCGGTTCGCCAAGATCATCGTAGTAGGCTCCCGGCACCGGACTCTCATAATTCAACACGGTCCTGATCGCAGCGAGTCGCTGTGTCTCTTCCGTCAGCGCTCGGATCTTGGCGAAGCAACCCTCGAGCCAGACACGATCGTTCAGCGACACGTCGATCGTATCGAGATTGGCACCTCGACCGACGGCTGAGGCACCGTAACGGCGCGCACTGAGCTGTAAACGGATCGATTCGAAGAGTGCCCCGGCTAGCTCTTCGATGTGTGCCCGCATGGGCGCCAGATTATCCGTGGGAAGCAGCGCGCGCTCAGCGGCAGGCAGCGCGTTCAGGCTGCCAATCCGGGGTGCCTCAGCGAGACGCTTCAGCGCCTTACGCTCGCGACCACTCTCCACGAGTGCACGATTCTGCTCATAGGCGTCGAACCATGCGCGATACAACGCGAGCTGTATGCGCCAATTGCGTCGCGCTGCCTGCGGCCTTCGCCTTTCGATCTCGCGAAACGAGCGCAGCGTCGATTGGATGTTGGATTCGGTTCTCAATTGCGCACCGGTTTCCGGCGAGCGGCCCTCAACCGGACCCTCCCAGTTGCGCTCGAGTGCCTCGAGTCCGTCGGCGAAGCGCCTGGTAAAGGCGGCGCCGACGTCCCGGCCGGCAAACCACCGCGCGTAGTCGGCAAGCGCGTCGGCAGTGTCGCTGCCAGGTTCAACACCGAGCGCGGTCCAGACGAACTTGTTGACGTCGTCGTTAACACCCTCGGAATAAGTGACGAATCCGTGAATGCCCGGCACGAAGTGCTGGAAAACGAGCCTTTGAGCGTGCGGTTGTGGATTGATCGGCTCGCGTCCTTCGGTCAGCGCCCAGGTAGGGTCCCAGTGTGGCACTGGAAACTGCGAGTGGTGCGTATGCGCAATGTCTGGATACAGCCGTATCGGCAGGTTGGACGGAATTCGCGCCCGCAGCGTGGCAAATGAATCGCGCGATTGAGGCCCGAAAACGACTCCTCCAAGCCAACTCGGCCGCTGGGAGACCAACTGGTAGAAGGTCTCGAGGTGCTGTGCATCAAATCCCTGCGCGGAGACCCAGATCGTCGCGTTCGGGTGATGGCGGCGCAGGCGCGGAGCGAGTTTCTCGAGGAAGGCGAAGAGTACCGCGGGTGGCGTGTCCCCGGGGTCACCGCCGGGCACGAACAGCTCATCGACTTGCGGCAGTTGCCGCAGCACGTTCTCCCAAGCGTCCAGTTCGCGGCTCACGGTGTCGGGATTGGTGTAGTCGCGGGCCAGTGCGGGATAAAACACCGAGCAGCGCAAGCCGTACTGCCGAATCAGGGCGGATACGGCAACCATCGTATCCAGTGTCGACTGCGGAAACAGGGGACTCGACGGAGAGTCATCAGTAATCGGCGCCAACAGCTCCACGGTATTGGTGCCGAATACGGCGAGATCGCGCAGATATTGCTCGAACTGCGCTACTGTCCAGCCATCGTAGGTGTTGCTCTTGGCGCGATAGCCAAGTTGGTGCCCGCGCACTGCAAGCTCCGGGGCCACGCAGGCAGTCGGCGCATCGAGCTGCCCGTGGCCGCGGCTCCAGTCGGTCTTGCGCAAAAGGCGGCCGAGACCAAACAACATACCGCGGTCGTCGTGGCCACTTACGATAATCCAGCGACGCTTGCCGTCGGTCAGTGACTGGATTGAGTAGCCTTCGTCGCGTTTCAGCGCATCGCAGGCTTTGAGCTGTACTCTGAGCGCGGGCGGCAGCAGCTCTGCGATTTCATCCTGCCGTGCGGCTACGAGGTTCACTCCCACTGAGTCACGCTTCGTGACGCCGAATCGAACGAGCCAGCGTCGTCCTGTACGTTTGAAGGCTTCATCGACGAGCAGATTGAGTGCCGCGCGCTGCACGGTGTCCGCCTGCGCCGGGGCTATGACAAGCACATCATCAAGCGCCACTGGCGCTGCGAGCATCGGCTTGGGAATGCCCAAGGCGCATACGAGTACGAGTAGCCATCGCTGAGCGTTAGGCACACTGACTTCTCTGCTTCTGACAAAATCCTTCGACGGCGCTATCATAAAACCATTGTAATACCATTACGTCGGATGGGTGTGTGAGACACAATGTCGCCTGGTTAGGTCCAGTCATCGCGGTGGTCGGCTGGTTTGCACCGGCATCGGGTGCCGGCGGGCAGGTGTTGTGGCGCGATCCGCACGCCTCGCCGCAGGCCCGCGCGGAAGATCTGCTCTCCCGCCTGACGACACAGGAGAAGGTCGCTCAGCTCATGAACAACGCACCCGCGATTCCCCGGCTCGGTGTGCCCGCGTTTGATTATTGGAGCGAAGGTCTGCACGGTCTGGCGCGTAATGGCCATGCAACGGTTTTTCCACAAGCGATAGGGCTTGCAGCAACCTGGGATACGCAACTTCTGGAAGCAGTCGGAACGGCGGTTTCGTTCGAGGCGCGTACGAGGTTCGGCGCATTGGCCCCCGAGGAGCAGGGTGCTCGCTACGCGGGGCTGACCATCTGGTCGCCAAACATCAACATTTTCCGCGATCCGCGCTGGGGACGAGGACAGGAAACCTACGGCGAAGACCCGTTCCTGACGGGACGGCTCGCCGTGTCGTTCGTACGAGGTCTGCAGGGGGACGATCGGGATCACCCCAGGGTCATCGCCACACCGAAGCATTTCGCTGTCCACAGCGGACCCGAATCCCTGCGGCATGGCTTCAATGCACGACCGTCGGCGCACGATCTCGAGGACACATATCTGCCGGCATTCCGTGCTGCGGTCGTGGAAGGCGGCGCGCGCTCGGTGATGTGTGCTTACAACGCCATCGAGGGAATACCGGCGTGCGCCAATGAGGCATTGTTGCAACAGCGTTTGCGTGAAGACTGGGCGTTCACCGGTTTCGTAGTTGCAGATTGCGATGCGATCGATGACATGACGGCCTTCCATCACTACCGTCCCGACAGTGCCCAGTCCTCGGCCCTGGCATTGAAGGCCGGTACCGACTTGGACTGCGGGTCGACTTACCGCTCGCTCAGCAGCGCGCTCGAAAAAGGTCTCGCATCCACTCGCGATATTGACGTAGCGCTGCGACGATTGTTGTCGGCTCGTTTCGCCCTCGGCGTGTTTGATTCGCCGCGTGGCGAAAACGACCCGCTCGTCGATGAGGCCGCGCACTCGGAGTTGGCGTTGCGTGCGGCCCGGGAATCCATTGTTCTGTTGAAAAACTCCGCCCGGGCTTTGCCGCTGGCGCGCGGCATCCGGCGTATTGCCGTGATAGGTCCTTCGGCGAACCTCTTGGAAACGCTGGAGGGAAATTACCACGGCACAGCCGGTGAGCCCGTCACACCGCTCGCCGGAATTCGACACGAATTCGGGGCCACTGCACGGGTTGACTATGCGCAGGGCTCGCTGTTGGCGGACGCGGTGCCCCTGCCGGTGCCGCTCACGGCCTTGCGGGGAGTCAACGGCGCGGACGGCAAAGGGCTCAAAGCGGAATTCTTCACAGAGCTGGATTTCTCCGGGACGCCGGTCCACGTCCGCTTCGATCCGGCCATCGATTTCGACTGGGATCGGATCGCACCCGCCCCGGGTGTGCCGGCGCATCGCTATGCCGTGCGTTGGACAGGTGAGCTGCTGCCACCAGCGGCCGGGGAATATCAACTCGACATGGCCATCGATCGTTGTTTCGACTGTACCGGTCACGACAGGTATCGCTTATACCTCGACGGGCGCCTGATTGCGGATGGCTCCGTCCCTACGCAGCGGTTGGTGTTTGATAACACCGCTCCGCATGCATTGAAGATCGAGTTGTTGCACGACAGTGCCGATGGCGGCGTTCATCTGGAATGGCGTCCGCCGGCGCGTGCATTACTCGGAGAGGCATTGACAGTCGCCAAGCACACGGACGTGATCATCGCGGTGGTGGGGCTGTCACCGCGGTTGGAAGGTGAGGCGCTACAGATCGAGGTTCCCGGTTTCACCGGTGGGGACCGCACTTCACTCGACCTGCCTGCGGCCCAACGGCGTCTGCTCCTCGCTCTTGCCAGAACAGGACGGCCGTTAATCATCGTTCTGCAAACCGGCAGTGCGGTCGCGCTCGATTCCGAGGTGCGCGCGGCGGCAAAGGCGATCCTCGTCGCCTGGTATCCGGGCGAGCAGGGCGGACGGGCCATTGCCCAGACGCTCGCGGGAATCAACAATCCCTCAGGTCGCCTGCCGGTGACTTTCTATCGATCGGTGGCCGACCTGCCGGCGTTCGATGACTACACCATGACCGGGCGAACCTACCGCTATTACACGCACGAAGCGGATTTTCCTTTCGGGTATGGGCTGAGCTATTCGAGCTTTCGGTATGAGAGTCTCGAGCTGAATTCGCACCGGATCGTGGCGGGCGAGGACATCGAAGCACACGTCCGGGTAACCAACACCGGAGCGCGCTCCGCGGAGGAGGTCGTGCAGCTCTACGTAAGTCATCCGGACGCCAGAAGTGCGCCGTTACGAGCCTTGGCAGGCTTTCAACGGATTCATCTGGAAGCGGGTGCATCCAAGGTGGTCAGTTTCGTCCTCACGCCACGCGAGTTGAGCCTGGTGAATGCTGAGGGACGGCGCGCGGTTATGCCGGGGCGCGTGGTTTTCTACGCTGGGGGCGGACAGCCCGGCGGCGGCTCGGGAGTGCAAGACTCCATTACGATCACTCAGGAGCAGCCGCTGCCCCGGTGAGCGCAAAAAGCATTACCTTTTCAACTCGACGACGAAGTCATGAAAGTCGCCGTGGCAGAACGTGTCTGAGGATTCAATCACGGTGCCCTCGCGTCCGTATCCTATCCGGATCACTCGCAGGACCGCCTCGCCTTCACGCATTTCCAGATAATCTGCCATCCGCCGCGACAGATTGGCAGCCCGGAAATACTGCAGGGCGCGCACGATCGGAGTGTCATGGTCATCGAGCCATTTGTAGAGGGAGTCCCCGACACTGTCCGGCTTCGGCACCACTTCTACGGGGAGCACCGAACGCTCGTAAGCGATGACCTTTCCGTCTGCGCTACGTAGGCGTGTCAACACGGTTACCCGGGCATTTGGGGACAATCCCAGTCGGGTGACCTCCTCTGCAGTGCCGGTACGCACCTCACGCTCCAGCCACTGAGTGCCCGGCTCGTAGCCCTTGCGGCGTAACGTTTCACTGAAGCTGATGAGACTGCTGAGCAGGTGCTGTATGTGGGGTGTCACGAAAGTCCCGGCACCCTGGCGCCGCGAAATCAATCCCTGTTCGGCGACGGCATCGAGCGCCTGGCGCAGCGTGACGCGCGAGACGTTCAGTTGCTCGCACAATTCGCGCTCTGCCGGCAGGACTTCGTTCGGCTTCCAAGTCCCGGCCTCAATCGCTCCGGCGAGGTTGCGGGCCACTTGCAGATAGCGGGGAGTATCGTCACCCGCTTGCGGCATCAGCTTCTTCAGCCGCTTGTCCGCTGCTGACTTCCTGGTATTGGGCATAAAAGTCAAAAGCCTGGAATGGCGCAGTATAACGGAGCGGTGTCCGGCCATCGAAAAAAAGGGCACCACGGCCGTTCTACGGCGTGCTTCCGGGCGTTGCCGGTAGTGGGCGGGCGACCGTCTCCATCGGTTAATACCAGAGTAATACCATTTTCCCGATTGGCATTATATGATGCCAGCCGCGTTGGACTGACAGCCCGCTTTTACGAGGTTACAAACGGAATGACCCGATGCGCCTGGCTGCGCAATCTCATTGGAACATGGCTTCTTGCCTCGGGATGTGGCGCGGCCGAGCCATCGCTCATTCCGTGGCCGGCTAACGTGGCCACGGGAGAAGGTGCTTTCGTCGTGAGCCGCGAAACTCCCATCTGCGCGCTCGGTACGGCTGACAGCGTGGCGCGGCAGTTCCAAGCGGTGGTCAAATCAGTGGAGGGGCTCGATCTCGCGGCGCGCGGCTGCGATGGCGCCGTTATCGCGCTCTTACTATCGCCAACGGCCACTGTGCAGGACACAGAGGGTTATATCCTCGACGTGGGTCCTACCGGCGTACGCATCCAAGCGCGTGCCGCGGCGGGTCTCTACTACGGCGCGATGACGGCGGCGCAGTTGCTTTCGGCAAGCGCCCGTTGGGGTACATCCGTGCGATTGCAGGGCATGCACATCGAAGACTTCCCGCGCTTCAAGTGGCGCGGGCTGATGCTCGACCCGGCCCGCCATTTCCTGCCAGTGACGGATATCAAGGTGATCATCGACCAGATGGGTCAGCACAAGCTCAATGTGTTGCATCTGCACCTGACCGACGACCAGGGATGGCGCCTGCAGATCGAGCGATATCCTGAATTGACGAGCATCGGCGCCTGGCGCAAGCCTCCCTCGAACGGTGGACCGGGTGGTGACGAAGTGTTGTACGGGGGATTTTATACCCAGGAGGAGATCCGGGACCTCGTTGCATACGCTGCCGCCCGCTACATCACGGTGGTCCCGGAAATCGACGTGCCCGGACACGCGCAGGCGGTCGTCGCCGCTCACCCGCAACTGAGCGTGCTGGGGGATCATCCGGAAGTCTCGACGAACTGGGGTGTCAATGACTACTTGTATAACACCAATGCAGACAGTCTGACCTTCCTCAAAAACGTACTCGATGAGACGATGCGATTGTTCCCCGCAAAGTACATTCATCTCGGCGGAGACGAAGCAATCAAGCGTCAATGGAAAGCCTCTGCCGCTATCCAGTCTCAGATAAAGGCGCTCGGCCTGCGGGATGAGGAGGCATTGCAGAGCTGGTTCATGGAGCAGATCGGGCGCTATCTCGCCGAACGGGGTCGAACGATGGTCGGCTGGGATGAGATCCTCCAGGGCGGTGTACCACCGAGCACCACTGTCATGAGTTGGCGTGGAACACAAGGTGCGATCACGGCTGCCCGTCTCGACCACGATGTCGTGTTGTCCCCCGCTCCGGTACTGTATTTTGACAACCTGCAAAGCCGCAGGGACGATGAGCCTGCCGGCCGCTCGGCCATCGCGTCCCTGGCGGAGGTGTACGGGTTTGAGGTGATGCCCAGTGTTTTGAGCGCGGAGGAAGGACGACATGTGTTGGGCGCACAGGCAAACCTTTGGAGCGAGTACCTGACGTCCGCGTGGTACGTTCAGCACGCCGCCTTTCCGCGAGTCGACGCACTGTCCGAAGCAGTGTGGAGTCAGCCGTCCAGCAGGAGTTGGGCGGGCTTTCTGCAGCGCCTTCCCGCCCAGTTGCAGCGCTATCGTCGGCAGGAAATCGCCGCCGCCGATTCCGCATTCGCGGTCGACTTTCAACTTTCTGACGGACGTACGAGTGCCTTGAAAAAGGGCGCGGGCATGCTGACGCTCGGCAATCAGACCGGTTTCGGCAACATCCGCTACACGCTCGATGGCTCGGAGCCGACGGTGCATGCAAAGCTCTACGCTCAACCGTTGCTACTCAAACTGGGCACGCTGATCAAGGCGGCGGCCTTCAGCCACGACGGCCTGCCGCTTGCGGCAGCTCGCAGCTACGACTTCAGCGCCGATACCCTCCTTACGCGATCCTCCAATCAATTGCAGCCGTGCCCCGGGGGTGAGCTGGGTTTGCGACTCCCGTTGACTCCTGATTCACCTGCGACTGCACCGGTGTACGCCACTGATTTGTTCAACAGCTGTTATGTTTACCCTGCGGCACTTTTGAGCGGGGCGCGCTCCCTGAAAGTCGATATTGCACGCCTGACGCGCAACTTCGGATTTGCAGGAAATTACCAGCCCGAGAACGCCAAGGATCCGGTGCAGTCCTATTCGGCACGAACCTCGTTCGGTGAGCTCGTCGCATATCAGGATCGCTGCGAAACGGGAACGGAAATCGGACGCGCGCCTTTGCCTGATCCCGCGGCGAGCGATAACCGCCAGAGTCTGCAGATCCCGATGGCGTCCGTGTCGGATGAGCACAATTTGTGTTTCCTCTTTACCGCCTCGACCCAGGGTCCCTTGTATGCCATCGACTCTGTGAAGCTCTCGCGCCAGTGAGTTGGATGCACCATGCCCCGGATTGAAACTATCGTCTGTTTGCTGGGTTTGCTGATCACGGCGTCCTCGTCCGCTGCCGCGGGTGCTGTACAGGTTCAAGCGCTGCGTGACGGCTGGCGCTTCAGACTCGATCCGGCCGACGCGAACGTGGCGGCTCATCCGGAAGCGACGCGCTGGATGCCCGCTACCGTCCCCGGCGTCGTGCAAACTGACCTGATGGCGTTGCGGAAATTGCGCGATCCCTACGTGGCCGACAATGAAAGCAAGGCGCAGTGGGTGGGTCTGTCCGACTGGCAGTATCAGACGCGGATCGTCCTCGGCGCCGAAGTCCTGAAACATGACCATGTCGATCTGCTGTTCGAAGGCCTGGATACCTTCGCGACGATCAAGATCAACGGAACCGAGGTGAGCCGCACCGAGAACATGTTTCGTTCGTGGCGGGTGCCCGTGAAAGGTGTCCTGCGTGAAGGCGGCAATGTCCTCGAAGTGGATTTCGCTTCGCCCATCCGGAAGATGAAACCTCTGATCGCGAGCTTGCCGTACGTCCTGCCCGGTGCCTATGACTCAGCTTTCGGCGATGAACCTCCGGGCCGCAATTCGTCCACGTACGTGCGCAAAGCCGGGTATCAATACGGCTGGGATTGGGGACCACGCCTCGTCGCGCTCGGCATCTGGAAGCCCGTGCGGCTCGAGTTCTATGACAGCCTCCGTCTCGAGGACCTGCACATCGAGCAGTTGCATCTCGACGATGAGGTCGCCGCGCTGAATGTGCAGTTGAATATCCAATCCGACCTCATCCAGCCCGTGACAGTGGAGGTTCGTGCTACCTCTCCCAATGGATCGACACAGACGCTCGTGCGGGAGGCGGCGCTGTTTGCTGGTGACAATCCGGTCGGCGTACCGATTCAGATCGCGCACCCGCTGCGCTGGTGGCCGGCCGGATATGGCAGACCCGACCTGTACACCGTCGAGGCGATAGTGATTCAGAACGGCCGCAGGATCGGTGAGAGCTCGCGCAGAGTCGGGCTACGCACTACGCAAATCCGCCGCCAGGCCGATCAGTGGGGCCGCAGCTTCGAACTCCTCGTCAATGGAGTGCCCATCTTCGCCAAGGGCGCCAACTTGATTCCCTTCGATATCTTTCCCTCCCGAGTGAGCCCAGGTCAGCAGGACCGGATGTTGCAATCGGCGCTGGCGGCCAACATGAACATCCTGCGCATCTGGGGCGGCGGCACGTATCAGGACGATCACCTCTATGACGCGGCCGATGAGACCGGGCTGATGATCTGGCAGGATTTCATGTTCGGGGGAGCTATTGTGCCCCCTGACACGCCATTCCGGGAGAACGTGGCGGCGGAGGCGGCCGAGCAAGTCAAGCGTTTGCGGGACCACCCATCCATTGTTGTCTGGGTAGGCAACAACGAGGTGCAGACCGATTGGGAGAATTGGGGCGGCTCTACTCAGGAGCTGAAACGCTCGCTCAGCGCGGACGAGCGCGATCGCCTCGTCACGGGCATGGTGCGCCTGTTTGATCAGACTCTACGCGCCGCCGTGACACAGTATTCGCCACGGACACCGTACTGGGCAGGAACCCCCTCGACCGACTACGACGGCCGCGCGGATCAGGACGATGATGGCGACCGGCACTACTGGAGCGTGTGGGGCGGCAAGCCAGTCGAGGAGTACCTCGAGGTTACACCGCGTTTCATGTCGGAATTCGGCCTGCAGTCCCTGCCCTCCATGGCGACCATCGAGGCATTTACGGTGCCGAAAGACAGGCAGGCCGAATCGCCCGTCATGCGGGCACATCAAAAGTACGATAAAGGAAACGGCAACAAACGCCTGCTGCTGTACATCAACAACAACTATGGCGTACCGAAGACGTTCGCGGACTTCATCTATCTCAGCCAGTTGATGCAGGCTGAGGGCATCGAGCTCGCGGCTTTGCATCTGAGGGCCGCGCGTCCTCACAACATGGGCGTGCTGTACTGGCAATTGAACGATGTCTGGCCCGGAGCGTCCTGGTCGAGCATCGATTATTTCGAGCGCTGGAAGGCGTTGCACTTCCATGCCAGGCGATTCTTTGCGCCTGTGGCGGCGAGTTTTCTGCGTCGTGACGGTCGCAGCGAGGCCCACATCGTCTCGGATCTGAGGGAAGCCAGGAACCTGCGCTGGCGGCTGCGGGTGTTCGAGTTCTCCGGAAAACTCCTGAACGAGAAATCCGCGAATCAAGCCATCCCAGCCGCGAGCAGCACCCGGATCGGCAGCTTTATGGATGCCGAGCTGTTGCAGGGCGCCGATGCGAAACGCGCACAGGCGGTGTTCGAGATACTGGATGGAGCTGACACGGTGTCGAGGTCGTTCGTGTATTTCGAGGCCGCGAAGAATCTCGCCTGGACCGATCCGCGGCTGACGTGGAGCTTTGCGAGGACGCCTGCCGGTTATGACATCACCCTGAAATCCGAATCGGCGGCCCGCGGCGTGTGGATTGACGTTGGCGGCCTGGCCGCTCAGGTTTCGGACAATGCCTTTGATATGATCGGCGGAGAGAGTGTTACGGTCCATATAACGACGACTGCACCGCTGGCCGCGCTCAGGAAGGTCCTGCGCGTGCGTTCCTACTTCGCTTCAGCAACATGACTACACGCCGGGAATTTCTGGCCGTGGCAGCCGGCTTGGGAGCGGGCGTGGCGAGTGGCATCGTTCCGGCGGCAGCCAAAGCACGCTTCAACGTGTCAGATGGCGGATTTGTGCTCGATGGGCAGCCGTTCCAGGTTCTGGCGGGCGAAATGCATTATCCGCGGATACCGCGCGAGCTTTGGCGCGACCGGATGCAAAAGCTGAAGAGCCTGGGCCTCAATACGGTGAGCACGTACGTGTTCTGGAACGCGCATGAGCCGCAGCCCGGTCACTTCGAGTTTTCCGGAAACCTCGACGTCGCGGCCTACATCCGCCTGGCCCAGGAGGAGGGTTTATGGGTCAATCTTCGTCCGGGGCCGTATGTGTGCGCCGAATGGGATGGCGGTGGGATACCCGCCTGGGTGTTGAGCGACGAGAATATCGAGCCGCGCTCATTGGACGAGCGCTACATGAGACCGGTCAGAAGCTGGCTCAAACGCCTGGGCCATGAGTTGGTCCCGCTTTTGATCTCGAACGGCGGCCCGATCATCCTGACTCAAGTGGAGAACGAATATGGCTCCCATGGGTCGGACCCGGGATATATGCGGGCGAGTTATGAAGCCTTGCGCGCCGCGCGCTTTGACGGCGTCTTTTATACGGCCGATGGCGCTGCGGTCATGGGGGGCGGCAGCTTGCCCGGGCTGCCGGCCGGCATCAATTTCGGTACGTACGACAAGGCTGAGTCGGAGTTTGCTACGCGCGCCCAATATCGGCCCGCGGGGCCGTTCTTCTGCTCCGAGCTTTGGGGAGGCTGGTTTGATCATTTTGGGGAGATCCATTCGAGCGTTCCGAGCTCGCCGTTGACATCGAGCCTGCAGTGGATGCTGGAGCGGGGATATTCGATCAACTTCTACATGCTGCACGGAGGCACTTCATTTGGTTTCAGCGCGGGCGCCAACTACCGCCAAGGTGGGCCGTATCAACCTGACATCTCGAGTTACGATTACGATGCTCTGATCGATGAGGCGGGCCGGCCCACTCCAAAGTATGTGGCCGTCAAAACTGTGTTGGCCCGTCATTTGCCGGCTGGCCGATTTGCGCAACTGCCCACGACGGAAGCCGTTGTCGAGATTCCGCGCTTGCGCCTGAGGGAGCGCGCTCCACTCGCGCAACTCCTGAGATCCCCTGTTCACGCCGAGCAGCCACTGACACTCGAAGCGCTCAAACAAAATCACGGACTCCTGCTCTATCGTCATCATGGGGATACGGCGTTGAGCGGAGAGCTGGATCTTGGCGAGGTGCGTGACTACGCGTTGATCAGTGCCGCGGGCGAGCATCTGGGGACGCTGGACAGACGGCTCGGTGAGTCAACACTTCAGATCAGCTGCTCTTCAGTGGGACCGCTCGATGTGTTGGTGGATACCATGGGTCATGTCAACTACGGATCCCAGCTCGGCAAGGATCAGAAAGGCCTGATCGGCCGGCCACGGCTGAATGGCGCGGCCCTGAAAGGCTGGGAACACTATGGCATACCACTGGACAGCATCAACGGCTTGCAATTTTCCGGGGGCGGCTCGGCCGGATGCCCGTCAGTCCACGAGCCGTTCGCGGGGCCTGCTTTTTATAGGGGCACATTCACGCTCTCGCAAACGGGGTATACGTTCCTGGATTTGCGCGGCTGGGGAAAGGGCTATGTTTGGGTCAACGGTCACAACCTGGGTCGCTATTGGAGCGCAGGACCGCAGCAGACGCTTTTCGTGCCGGCGCCCTGGCTCCGCGCAGGCGAAAACGAGGTGATTGTGCTCGACTTGCATTGCGGCGGTGAGCGCACTCTCGCCGGCAGCAAGAGCCCCATTTGGGATCTGCCCGGTGCGGTCAGCGCGTGAGGCTCGCTAGGGCCCCTCCGCGAGGTGTGGCAGCAGGTAGAGTCCAAACTCGGATAAGACAGGCGACGCGGCCGCTTTCGTAATGCGCAGGCGTACTTTGCGCGTCGTCACGGGTGTCTCGAGTCGGATCAAACGTCGAGGACCGAGGCAACTGTGCCGCGCGACGGTCTGCCATCGTCCGCCCTCCCAGCACTCAACAACGAACTCATCGATGCGCACGCCGTACTGGATAGCTTCGCGCAAGCGCATCATGTTGAAAGTTACGGCATGGGGCAGGATCAGAGCGATCCACGCACCCGCGCGGTCGCTCTCGAGAGCCGCCCAGGGCCGCTCACGGGCGAGTACATTTGCCGCGGCGAATGCAGGCGAAAGCTCACTGCTGGCGAGGACTCTGGCACCCCGGGCAAGATCACGACTCAGTGCCTGGTCGAGGACATCCCGAAAGGTCTTCAGAGCAAGCGCGTCCGTCTCGAAAATTCGCCCACGTCGATCAGGAGGCAGATTGAGCAGGAGGTTCGCACCCCGACCCGCCGACTCGAAATACAGCTTCATCAGGTTCGCGGGCGAGCGGACCCGATCGTTTTCGGCAGGGTGCCAGAACCAACCGGGGCGGATGGAGACATCGACCTCGGCAGGGTTCCACAACTCGCCACCGCGAACTCCGGAATTCCCCCGCTGCGGTGTGTAGGGCTGGCTGTCCATCGTGGGCCAGCACGGATCGCCTGCCACCCCGTCTTCGTTTCCGACCCAGCGCACATCCATGTGCTCGTCAGCGAACATCACCGCATCGGGCTGAAGCTCGCGCACCATTTCACGAATGACATCCCATTGGTAGTACGTCGCGGCGTCGATCTTACGCATTTCGCGTGCGCCACCGTAATAGCCATCACCGCCATTGGCGCCGTCGAACCACACTTCGTGAAGTTTGCCATATTGGGTAAGAAGCTCGCGGAGTTGACCGTGATAGACACGTATGTAGTCCGCTCGCCCGTATTCGGCGTTGTTCCGATCCCACGGTGAAAGATAGACGCCGAATTTGATTCCGTGTCGGGCGCAGGACGCGGCGATCTCCCCCACGATGTCCCCTTTCCCGTCCTTGTAGGGACTCTTGGCGATCGTATGCTCGGTGTAGCGGCTGGGCCAGAGGCAGAAGCCGTCGTGATGCTTGGCCGTCAGAATCAGCTGAACGAGCCCGCCGTTTTTGCAAGCAGTGACGATCTGGTCGGCGCTGAAGTCGGTCGGATTGAAGATCGCCGGATCTTCGTCTCCCGTGCCCCATTCGCGGTCAGTAAAGGTGTTGACGGTGAAATGCACGAAGGCGTAGGTCTCGAGCTCATGCCACGCCTGCTGCCGCGCTGAGGGGAGTGGGCCATAGGGTTTGGGCTCGGGGTCCAGACGCATATGCTCGCGAGGGCGTGCGAGCAGCCCTGGAGCCAGGGACCAGAGGCCTGCGGATGTGGCTGTCTGCCGGATCAGCTCACGTCGGGAAATGCGTTTCAGACACACTCTCATCTCCAACAACCAGACCTATTTGGCGCTATGGTATTACGCGCCACCGCGGCAGCAAAGACCGCCGGGCCTACCCGAAGTAGGGCGATTGGCAGGCCCGCGCCCGGACGGCGCTGACATAACGGCTGGCAGATAATGCCGGTTTCCAAGGGTTAAATCGCTGCCCCGCGACCCGTCGAACGTTCATTCGACCTGCCACCGCACCGCCAATCCCGGAATTTGTGCCCGAAGATCGTACTTGTCCTTGACCGGACGCCACTAATACCATAATCATACCACCTATTGGACTGGTATCACCCGATCTGTGCGGGTGGCGATTCGCAGGACGCAGCGTACGTCCGGCTATTTGGCAATCGATTCGTGATCTGTCCGGATCATCCGGACGGTGTGTCAGATGCGGTCAAAACACAGGTGGGAGAGGGTCCTCGAATGAGACAGAAGAGATTGAAGATAACGTCTTCGCTTTCGGCGTTGACGGGTCTTGCATTGGGCAACATAGCCGCTGCGCAACAGGTGGCAGATTCCGATGTGCCGGTCACGGACACGGTGGTCGTTCATGGTTACCGCGAGAGCTTGCGAAGCTCGGCCGAAGCCAAGAAGAAGACCGACGCGATCATTGACGTCATTACTGCCGATGACGTAGGTAAATTCCCGGACACCAACGTGGCCGAATCGCTGTCGCACCTGCCGGGCCTGTCGGTCGACCGGCAGTTTGGCGAAGGCGAGCGGATCTCGATTCACGGTACCGATCCGGCCCTCAACCGCGCTTTCATCGACGGCCACACGTTGGCAAGCGCAGACTGGGGTGGTGACCCACAGGATATATCGGGTCGTACCTTCAACTACACGATGTTGTCGCCTGAAGTCATCGGCGTCGCCAAGGTCTACAAGAGCCCGGAAGCCTGGATAGATGAAGGTTCCTTGGGCGGTACGGTCCTGATCGAAACCCGCAAACCGCTGGACCTGCAGCCCAATACCCTGCGGGGCTCGGGTGGCTACGAATATAACGATCGGTCAAAGAAAGGTAACCCGCGTGGTTCGATCCTGTACAGCTGGCACAACGCTGACAGCGATTTTGGCGCGCTGGTCGGAATCAACTACGAAAAGATGAACCGGTATCGTGCGGGTATAGAATACTTCGGCTACGCAAAAGGGTCCGATCTGAGCATTGATCCCACCTCGACCATCAACGGTCAACCCGCCAATCCGAGCAGCATCGCGGAGCTGGGTGCGGCACGCATGCCCTGCTGCATCAACTTTGCCTACTTCGATCAGACCCGTGAGCGCACCAGCTTCAACACCGCCATTCAGTGGCGGCCCGATGAAAACACGGAATTCACTCTGACGGGCCTGAAGGTCAAGGGCAATTTCACCAATTTCAGTCAGTCGGAATATACCGTGGCCACCTGGGGCGAGCATGCCACGAACATCTCGGTCGCCAACGGTCTCGTGACCGGCGCAAGCCTGTCGGGTACCGGTTATGTCGGTTTCGATCCCAACAATCCGACGGGGTTTACCCACTACAACACCAGCGCGCAGCTGGACAACAATCTGCGCAGGTCGGACGTCACCACTGACAGCATCAATCTCGCCGGCAAATGGGAGCTGGGCGCCTGGAAAGTGACCGGCAACCTGGGTCTGACCGGCGCCCGGGGCGGTAAGGATCCCGAGTACCTGACCAGCTTTCAATACGGCGGGGGCTACGATTTCGGCTTCAGTCAGACCAGCACGTACCAGAACTACGCGCAGAACCCGGCGGACCCGACTACGTTCTTCAAAAGTGATTTACGTCAAGGCACCATAAACGGGGTCCCGGGCTACTACACGCAGATCGGCGGTATTCAATGGGAAATCTACCGGGACAAGGAACAGTATGCCCAGGTGGACTTTGCCCGCGAAATCGACAATTTCTTCTTCAACAAAGTGCTGTTCGGATTCAAGGAGTCGAATCATAACAACTCCACCGCGGCTCACGGCTCCAACGTTTACCTGACCGCGCCGACGGATCTGAGTCATTACAAGTACGTGTTGAGCCCTGCCGGGCTCTGGGATGGCCTGGGGGCTACGGGTAACGCAACGCAGTTTGCGACGCTCACACGAGACGGCGTCGTGTCCCTGCTCCAATCCGGCATTTACAGTGATAATGGCGAAAACTACGGCACGGAATTCAGCGTCAATGAAACCGTTCAGGCCGGTTACCTGCAGGGCAACTTCGCGGTGGGCCGGCTGCATGGCAACATCGGTACGCGTGTCGTGCACACCCGTGACCAGTCGGACTACTGGGAAAACAACCTGGTAACCGACCCGGTAACCGGCAATACAACCGGTATCTGGTCACCACGGACCGTCACGCAGAACTCGACCAAGAACCTGCCATCGCTCAACCTGGTGTACGACGTCACACCCGACTTCCTGCTCAAGGCGGGAGCTGCGAAGGTCATTGCACGTCCGCGTTACAGCCAGCTGGCCGGCGCATTCAACCTCGACAACAATAAGCTGACCGGAAGCGGTGGCAACCCCAACCTCAAGCCGTACGAGTCGAAGAACTTCGAATTGTCGGCGGAATACTACTGGTCCAAGGGCGACATGGTATCGGCAGAGTTATTCTATCGAGATATATCTTCGTACGTTGTGCAGAACACCCAGCTGGAGTCGTTGTTCAACACCGCGAGACAAGCTTACACACCGTACTTTGTGAGCTCGCCGTTCAACGCGCAGAACGCCAAGGTTCTGGGTTACGACCTACAAGGGCAGTACGAGATTGGCTGGGGTTTCGGCATAGCGGCGAACGCGACGATTGCACATTCGACTGTCCCGCACGATGACCCGAAGAATGTCTACTACCTGCCGTATCTGTCGAAACTGACGTACAACGTCGTTCCGTACTTCGAGCGGGGACCGGTGCAGGTGAGACTGAGCTACGGGTACCGGGACAAGTACTTCACGCAGATCGGTCGTCTTGCCTCGACAGACTACACGGACAGGTATCGGGAGCTCGACTTTTCGGCGCAGTACGATATAACGAAGATGTTCTCGGTCTATGCGAAGGCGCTCAACCTGCTGGATGAGACCTACTATTCATTCTCATCTGTGACGATTGCTCCTACCAACTTCTACAAGAACGGACGGCAGTTCATGGTCGGTGGCAGCTTCAAGATGGAATAGAGGATCTTCGGCGACTGGGCCCGAGGTGTCTGCCGGCCGCTCGCGGCATGGTGGACACCTCGTTTCCTATTGCAGACGTGCAACGAGGACGCGATAGATGCAGCTGTCGGCACAACAGAAAATCGTGATCGTAGGTGGCGGCACGGCCGGATGGATGAGCGCAGCACTGCTGTCGAGAGTGACTGGCGGCCGGTTGGGCCGGGTCACGCTCGTTGAATCGGATGAAATTGGAACCATCGGGGTAGGGGAGGCCACCATTCCCTACATTCGCGATTTCAACCGCATATTGGGACTCGATGAACGTGAGTTCCTGCGGGAGACGCGTGGGACAATCAAACTGGGCATCGAGTTTCGCGATTGGACGCGCCTGGGTCATTCCTATATGCATCCGTTTGGTCGTATTGGCGCGCCGATCGGAAACACGGCATTTCAGCACTTCCTCACCCGCCGTCGGCTGGGAGGGGGTGACGGGGATTTCGAGGCCTACTCACTGTGTTGCATGGCCGCCCGGCTCAACCGATTCGCCCCGCCGCCACCCGCAGACGCCGGCGTTCATTCGACTCTGGGCTATGCTTACCATTTCGATGCCGGCCTATATGCGCGTTACCTGCGAATCTATGCGGAAAAGCTCGGCGTCGTACGCGTGGAGGGGCGCATAGTCGAGGTACAGCAGAGGCCGGAAGACGGCCATGTCAGTCGCTTGAAGCTGGCAAACGGTGTGCAGATTGAGGGGAGTCTTTTTCTCGATTGCTCAGGTCTCATTGGACTGTTGATCGAAAAGACACTCAACAGCGGCTTCCAGGACTGGAGTCATTGGCTACCTTGCAACAGTGCGGTCTTCGTTCCCTCGGAAAGGGTAGCCCCGCTCGTGCCATATACTCGCTCGATCGCGAGTGCGGGCGGTTGGAAATGGCGCATTCCTTTGCAACATCGTACGGGCAATGGCCATGTGTTCTGTCGTGATTTCATTTCGGACGAGGCCGCCGCCGACAGCCTGCTCGAAGGGCTCGACGCAAAAGCGCTTGCTGAGCCACGCTTCCTGCGCTTCAGGGCGGGTCGCCGCAAGGAATTCTGGAAGAAGAATGTCGTGTCCATCGGGCTTGCCGCGGGCTTCCTCGAGCCGTTGGAATCAACCAGCATCCATTTGATTCATTCCGGGCTGATCAAGCTGCTCGACCTGTGGCCCCGTGAAGACATGGATCCGCTGTTGGCGGACCAATATAATCAGGCAGTAGGCGCTGAATACGAAGCGATTCGGGATTTTCTCATACTTCATTACAAATCGACCGAACGCAACGACAGTCCCTTCTGGCGGTATTGTCGTGACAATTCCATACCCGATAGTCTGACTTACAAGATGGAGCACTTTCGCCGCTCCTCCCGGATCATTTTGACGCGGGGTGATCTGTTCCAGCCACCGAGCTGGTTGGCCGTCTTCCTGGGCCAGAATGTAATCCCGCAAGACTACGATCCGATGGCCGATCTGATTCCAGAGGCCACATTGACCGCGCAACTGGATGGGATGCGTACCGAGATTCAGCGCAAGGCGGCAATCCTACCGACGCATGAAGAGTTTATTCTGCGCAGCTCGAGCTCCGTCTAGCGCCACGATATGTTGCGCAGAGGCGTGGGATCGCCTGACAATGAGCAATCGTGCACTGCACTGAAGGGAGAGCAGGGATGCAAACGAGACCAACCCCACTTCAAGGCTTCCTCGCGGTCATTGTCTGTGCAGGGCTTCTGGCCTTGCCCATCACAACCCTGGCTCAGGTTGTCATCGCCCCGCCAACACCCCAGATCGGCTCGAGCAACACCATCAGCGCCGATCCTGCGGTGAAGCGGCCGCATGGAAAACCCTGCAGGGTGCAACTGTTCACCAACCAGCCGTTCGCCGACTTCAACACAAAGGCCTTTGTCTATACTCCTCCGGCGGACTGTCCCGGTCCCTGGGCCAAAGTGATCTTTACGGCGGATTTCACGGTCACGGCCGGGCGGCAATTTGATCGAACCGCGCAGTTCTTCCTCGGAGGGGCGAACCTTTATTTCGGCACAACGGCGGAACCGCGTGCCGCCTTGAGCCCATCGTGGCACGTCGAGCGCGATGTCACGGACCTGAGCACTCTATTCAAGTCCTCACAGCCCGGGACCGCGATCCTGGGTAACTTCGTAGGGGTTTCCGGGGGCGTCACCTACGATGGCATCATCTATGCCAACGCCCAGCTCGAGTTCTACCCGGCGAACTTCCTGGAACAGGGGCCGCGCGTTGCCGATGTGGTGATCGGAATGCCCGGAAACAGTGGTGCGGCAACCTTGAACACGCCGAATGACCAACTGAGTCAGAGCCTCACGCTGCCCATGAATGTCGAAGCCGTCTACCTCGATGTTATTGCGCAAAGTCAGTCGAACGACGAGTTCTGGTACTTGTGCGTGCCCAGTGACCTCGCGAGTGCCTTGCAAAGCTGTGGCGGCACCGGCTTTCGCGAAACAGAGATCACCGTCGATGGCCGGCCCGCCGGCGTCGCTCCGGTGTATCCCTGGATTTACACCGGGGGTATCGATCCTTTCCTGTGGGAACCCATCCCCGGCGTTCAGACGCTCAACTTCAAGCCCTATCGCGTGGACCTGACGCCTTTTGCAGGCGTGCTCTCGGATGGCAAGGTCCATACCCTCGCCATCAGCGTATTCAATGCGAACGGCTATTTCTCCGTCACCGGTAATCTGCTGTTCTATCTCGATCATGCGGCTACGAAAGTCTCAGGATCCGTGCTGAGCGATAACCTGAGCGCGCAGCCCTTACCGGAAGTGGTTGAAAACGTCATCGTCGATTCCGCAGGCAATGCAAGTGGCCCGGTGACGGTCACTTCCACGCGTAACTATTCCATCAGTGGTTATGTCGACACCTCACACGGACGTGTGGAAACAACAGTGTCGCAGAGGATCAGGTTCAGCAACATACAGAGTTTCACCATCAATACGACCACTTATCACCAGGCCCTCGAGCAGTCCACGACGATCGACTCCCAGACGACGACGCGAAGGGGCGCTCTGGTCACAGAAGAGCGGAAGACGCTTTCCTATCCCCTGGAAGTCGAATACAACCAGATGACCAACGCGGATGGCAGTTTGTCAGCACAGACCGTAGTGGACCAGAAGGACTCGGAGAACGAAGTCAACCGCGTTGCCGGACTGGAGGTGCTCGGCGTCAGGACCTCCAACCACGTTTCCTCCCAGGATACATTGAGTTTTTCAGCTGCGGGTGTACGCACTGGACACACCGGCAACAGCTCTCAGATCTATGTTACTCGCAACTCGCGCGGCTCCTGTTACAGCCGCGCACTGACTTCTGTCGATAGTGTATTGACGGCGTACGAGGACGGCGCGGCTTGTCATCCTGACTGGGAGTGACGGAGGTTTGCGACACGCCCATGGGTACGGCACCTAGAACCTATCTCAAAATCGAAAAATGCGGCCGACTCGAGTAACATTGCGGCGTGCTACGCATAAGCGACGATCAATGGGAGCTGATCCGGAGGCATTTTCCGGAGGAACACATTCCCGACGATCGCCCTGGCCGCAAGCCGATTGCGGCGCGCAGGGTTCTGGAAGCTGTGCTGTGGATTCTCAACACCGGCGCTCAGTGGCACATGCTTCCGCAGTGTTACCCGAACTACAAGACCGTGCATCGCCGCTTTCAGCAGTGGTGTCAAAACGAAGTCATTCGCACGGCGCTCACGGAGTTGGCAAATGCACTTCGCGATGAGGGCGGGATCGACGAGTCCGAGTGTTATATCGACGCCACGTTTGCATCGGCCAAGGGCGGCGGCGAGCAGATCGGCCCGACTCGGCGCGGAAAAGGCACTAAAATCATGGCGATAGTCGATCGACATGGGCTGCCATTGGCAGTCACCACGCACGCGGCGAACCACCACGAGGTCACTCTCGTACAGCTGACATTCGACTTCTACATGATCGAGGCGAAGCCGGACAATCTCATCGGCGATAAAGCCTATGACAGTGATCCGCTGGATGCCGAACTTCGCAAGCAGGGCATCGAGATGATTGCGCCACATAAATCCAACCGCGTTAAACGCGCAACGCAGGACGGACGGCGACTGCGCCGCTATCAGCGCCGCTGGATCGTTGAACGGTTCTTTGCGTGGATGCAGTGGCATCGTCGACTCGTCACTCGTTGGGAATACTATCCGGCCAACTTCCTCGGATTCGTCCAGCTCGCGGCCATCTGTATTCTGCTAAAACGATTTTGAGATAGGTTCTAGTTGATTTTCCGCGAGAGCCAGCGGGCCACGTTCAAGGCAAACTGTTTGTCCTGATTCCCAGTGACATTCATCCCAGCCGCGGCCTATCGCGCCGGCGAAAAAAATTTCAGTCGAGGCACTTGAACCGAATGGCGGTGCCCCCTCCCGGGGCCATTTCAATCTTCAAGCTGTCCTGTGCGGTCACTGCCCGGTGCTCGATCGTGACGGGTTGTGGGTTGGTGCGGTAATCCGCCCCGGGTCCATCGCGATAAATCTGTGCCTCGTAGTGCTTGTCAGTCGCGAGGAAGGTGAGAGGTTGGGTCAGCGTGCGCGCTTTCTCGTTCGTCAACGCCCCCAGGAACCAATCCTTCCCGCCTCGCTGCAGACGCGCGACGACAATGAATTGGCCGATGTCACCCTGGAGCGTCTTCGATTTTTCCCAATCTGTAGGGACGTCGAGAATGAACTGGAAGACGTCGGTCCGCGCTTCGTAATTTTCCGGCAGATCCGCGGCCATCGCAATCGGACTATAGAGAACGACATATTCGGCGAGTTGCGTCGCGACTGTTGACTGGACCCGCCGCGTCACATCGGTCTGACCGTGTGCGACATCAAAGATGCCGGGTGTAAAATCCATCGGGCCGCCGAGCATGCGTGTAAACGGGATGATCACGGTATGCTCGGGCGGGTTGGTCGGAACGCCCCAGGCGTTGTACTCTTGTCCGCGCGCTCCTTCGCGGCTGACCATGTTCGGCCAGGTTCGGCGCAAACCGGTGTCCTTGACAGGCTCGTGCGCGTCAATAGCGATATGGTGGGCCGCGGCAACCTCCGCCACCAGGAGATGGTGGCGCACCATGTACTGACCGGCGAACCACTCACGCCCCCCGCTCTGATCAACAATGTCGCCGCTGTGGCGCACGTATCCCGTCTTTACGATCGAAACACCATTTTTCTGATACAGACGCATCGCGTCCTCCAGCTGCACCTCGTAGTTGGATACAGCGCCCGCCGTCTCATTGTGGCCGATCAATTGCACACCCAATCGCTTGCCATAGGCGGTAACGGCCGGGAGGTCGAAATCCGGATAGGATTTCGTGAAGCTGAAGTGCTCGCCGTTGGCAATCCAATCCCCATCCCAACCCTGGTTCCAGCCTTCCGCCAGCACGCCGGAAAAGCCATATTTGTGTGCGAAGTCCATGTAGCGTTCGGTGTTGGCAGTGGTCGCGCCGTGTCTGGGCCCACTGGCCCACGTCGATTTGTTGATATGCATTTCCCACCAGACACCCACGAACTTTCCCGGTTTGAACCAGGACACATCGCCGAGCTCGTTGGGCTCATTGAGGTTCAACTCGATACGGCTGTCGGCGAGGCCGCCCGCGGAGTCGGTGATTAGAACTGTTCGCCAAGGGGTCGTGAAGGGCCCGGTCTTGCGCGCCAGAACACCATCCGGCCAGGGCATCAGCCAGGCGGTCAGAGTTCCCGCACCATTCCCCGACAGCAGCATGCTCGGGAAGTCGATCAGCGCCGCCTCGTGGAATGAAAGATACAGGCCATTGGCGCCCCTCAAGGTCAGCGGTGTCTCTGCCAGAGTGATGCGCCTGGCATCGCTGTGGGTATACAGATACTCATCCCGCTCCTGCCCGAGCGCCTGATACCACCACGCCTCATAGTCCCCGACCGTGTGAAATGAAGTCTGTTCTGCACTGACCGCCACCTCGCGTCCAGCCGGTATGGCTGTGAAGCGGTAGCGGAATCCGATCCCGTCGTCAAAGATCCGGAACGTGACCTCGACGCTGCGGGTGAACGGTGTACTGCCCTTCAACCTGACAGTCATCTGTGTATGGTGATCACGGATGATCCGATCTTCGCCCCACGGTTGCTCCCAAGTGCTGTCAGATGAGGTCCTTTCCACGCCGGCGATGGCGCTGTAGCGAGCTTGCGGCTCACCCGCAAAATCGAGCCCCAGATTCGAAGGCGCAAGCACCGGACGACCGAGCCGGCTGAGCGCGAATACCGCGCGCCCTTGCTCCGCCTGCAGCGACACACACACTTTGATGACCTGCCGCGGAGACTCGGCGCATTCCGAGTCAGCTCCCCAGGCCAACACCGGGAGACAAATCGCCGCGAGACTGAAAGCGAGTCGGGACCTCATGACAGGCTCCGGCAAAAACTCTCGAGATAGCCGTGGTGGGAGGGTTGCTCGAGAACTTTCCCCCTGATGAATCCGAGCATGTGACGAAACTGCTCCTGCATACGCTGTGGCGCGATCCGATCGGCGGCGGGCGGCCATGACTCGGGCACCACACCGAGTCCTGTGAACAGCGCCTGCCAGCTGTCGGGAGAAAAAGTCTCATCCTCCATCGGTGCAATGACTCCGCGCGCTCGAAATGTAGCAATCTTGTGCTCGACGGACTGTGGTATCGCCTGAGTTCGCAGCATGTTGGGCGACAGCGCATAGAACGCGCACTGAAAGTCTTGCACGCGCTCGCAGTAAGAACGGATGAGCCGATTGTACTCGGCACGCTCAGCCGCAAACTGCTCAGTGACCGGGAAGAGGGATAACAGATGAACCAACCCCAGTTGCAACACATGGAGCTCGACGTCATGAATAGGATCGAGTGCGCAGCCTGCCCCGCCGACGGCGATGCAATTTCCCTCCCACACGCTCGATCTGATGTAAGGATCAACGCGGTGCCAGGCAACATCGACGAGCTTTGCGCCGCAAGCGGCACTCGCCGACTCGAGGGCCGCCTCATCGCTCGATAGCCGGCTCGAATAGGCATGCAGGACGCCTGTCATGACCCGGGTGGGGTGCAACGCAGTCCAGCCGGTCGACCCTATCCTGATTTCCGCAAATGGTGGGATTGACGTAAACACAGGAGCTCGTCCATAAAAGACCCGATCGACCCTGAAATATTCGCGCCGGGCTTCACGAGCCACTCCCAGGGACTGGCCAATGAGCGTGGCGTCTTCGCCCGTTGCATCGACAAACAGTTGACCCTCGACACGCAGCGAGGCATCAACATTGAGCGCGGCAATGTCTCCGGTAGTCTGATCACGCTCGACTGTGACAGCCTGCGCCTCGCGTATCTCGGCACCGAGCCGCGCCGCCATCGACTTGAGAAGTCCAACATAGGGCAGCGTCTGCAGGTGATAGCCGTAGTCAGTGCGGCCGAATGTCGAAGTGACCGCGTCGGGCAGCAACATCCGTCCGTTGTGTGCGGCCACGGCAGTCAGACTGAAGTTCTGCAGTGGGAGATTGAACCCCCCGCGAGTGGCCCTGAGCCAGAGGGGGAAGAACGCGCTCCCCTCAACCGCGGCCCCATAGGCTCCCCAGGCGTGGAAGAAAGCAGGGCGCGCAGCGGCGACGAAATTCTGCCCGAGCGAGAAGCTCCCACCCGTGGCGCGAAGGAGAGCTGACTCCTCGATTTCGAGCTGTGCGTGCAACGCTTCGAGCGGTGGCAGCGTTGCGCTCACATGAGAAGGGTGCAACCGGGATGGCAACTCAACAGCGACAACCTGCACGCCGGCCGGCCGCAGAGCACTGCTGATTGCAGCGACACACAGCCACAGGTCGACATCGCGCCCCAACACAACCACGCGCGTTACAGACCGACCGTCGTTCATGCGGCCACCTCTTCCATGTCAGCCCGACAATAGCGGGCAATGAATTCAGCATGCGAGGTCATGGACTCGACACCGGTCTGAATGCGACTCCGGAAGTCGCTCAACCGGGCTGCAACCGTGGGAACCGGGAAGCGCTCGGCGAGACGGTCATAGCCCTGTGGCATGATGCCCTGGCCGACCAGAACCGCCAGCCAGCTGTCGCGGGCGAACAGACCATACTGGTAGTTCGGCAACGCCGCGCGCGAGCGAAACAGTTGCAGTTTGTGCTCCAGGCTGTCGGGCAACGGCACTGAGCGCAGATAGTCCCACAGCGGTTCACCGAACCTGCGGTTGGCAATGTAATGCAGAACCAGAAAATCACGGATCCGCTCGTACTGCATCTCATTGAGACGGTTGAATTCGTTGGCCGCACGTGGATCGACTGGTGCCGCTCCCGGCCGCGGCATGAGATTGATCAGGTCGATAACCGCCGCCTGAATCAGAAAAATACTGGTGGATTCGAGCGGCTCGAGGAAGCCGCTCGCCAGTCCAATGGCAACACAATTGCCAACCCAGGCCTTGTCGCGCCGGCCAGGCGCAAATCGCAACAGACGCGGCTGACCTTGCGCCGGGGCATCGAGGCCGTCCAACAAGGCAATCTCCGCGGCGCTCTCCCGGATGAACTGGCTGGAATAAACATAACCGTTGCCGATGCGATGCTGGAGTGGAATTCGCCACTTCCATCCGGCCAGGCAGGCCGTCGAGCGTGTATATGGCGTCAGTGCGCCGATTCTTTCGCACGGTATCGCCAGCGCCCGGTCACAGGGCAGCCAGTGGGCCCAGTCGCGCCATCCAACTCCCAGCGTTCGGGCCAGCAGCAGCGACCTGAAGCCCGAACAGTCGACGAACAGATCTCCAGCCACGCGCTCGCCCGACTTCAGCGTCAATTCAACCACATTACCCGTTGTTGGGTTGCGGCTGACATCGCACACCTGCCCCTCGATACGGCGCACGCCCCGCTCGATTGCCCACGTACGCAGGAAATCAGCGTAACGTCCCGCATCGAAGTGATACGCGTACGAATAGGTCGAGCGGATCGAATTGCGTTCCTCAGTGGGAAATTCGAATACATTGCTGCGTGCTACAACCACTGCGAATGAGTAGTCCTGGAGCGAACAGCGCGGTTCGCTTGCCTGCTGGACCCGTGTCCAATGATGCTGGAACTCTACTCCGCCCCAGGGCTCGCCAAACGCGCCAAAGGGATGAATGTAGCGATCCCCCGGTCGATCCCAATCGCAAAATTGGATCCCCAACTTGAACGTTGCCCGGGTCGCGCGCATGAATTGCGCCTCGTCGATCCCGAGGAGGTCATTGAATACTTTGATGTGCGGCAGAGTTGCTTCGCCGACACCGACGGTCCCGATCTCGTCCGACTCAATCAATGTGACGGAGTAGTCCGAAGCCGCGAGTTGCCGCCGGATAGCAGCCGCACTCATCCATCCAGCCGTGCCGCCGCCCACAATGACGACGCGCAACGGCTGAAATGGTAGCTGACTCATTGGCTAGAACTTGGCCCGGATACCGAACTGGTAGCGCCGCTCAACCCGCGACCAGCCCGAATCCTGGTAGAGCGCTGCCGCCCCGGGTGTCGCCGTCGAATCACCAAATATCTGCTGCTGATATACGGTACGGGTATCCAGCAGGTTGGTGACATCCAGGGACAGCTCGACGTGGGAGCCGACCGAGTAGCGCACCGAGCCGTCGAGGAACCCGGCAGCCTTCTGAAACACCGGTAGTCCAATGCAGCAATCCAGATTCTGCGTAAGATACTTCGAGCGCCAGTTGTAGGCGAGCCGCACTCCGACCGGTCCCTTCTCGTAAAGACCTACGACGTTGAAGGTATCGTCGGACACTCCTTGCAGGCGATGGGAGTCGATGACGACGCCCGTCACCGCAGGTATGCCGGCTCCGACCGCACCGACACCGCCCCCCGAAGTGGCATCGATCAGATTGGTGTTATGCACGCCGGATTCACTGACGTGCGTGTAGTTGGCCTGCATACCGAGGCCATTCCACAACCCGGGCAGGAAATCGAAGAAGGTCTGATAAGCGAGCTCCACGCCCTTTACCTTGCCGCCGTCCTTGCGGTTGACCGGCCCCTGGATCTGCGCAGTTTCAGTGGCGCCGTTATTCGTGAACGTACGGCTGAAATTCTCAAAATCGAGGGTGTTGGTGAGCTTCTTGTAGAACCCGCCTATCGTGACTGAGCTGCTGGGCCCCATGTAGCGCTCATACGAAAGATCGAATTGATCGGCCATCTCAGGCAACAGAGCTGCGTTACCGGCAGTTGAATTGAACAGGAAATTGTAGCCGACTACGTTGGCGGCCACATGCGCCGCTGTGGGGGAACTGTAGACAACATACGGAGAATCCGGTGTCGTATTGATTACAGGCGAATTGATCTGCACATAGTTACGCAGCAATCCGATATCCGGCCGGGACATCGCCTTCGAGTACGCGAACCGAACGAAATCCTTCTCGTCCAGGCCGAAACGCACGTTGAAACTGGGCAGCCAGTTGGTATGGGTCGCGTTGTACGAGTTCGGCGAACCGCCCCCGCTGGCGAATGCAAGAATCTGGGGCGTCAGATAGCAACTCGGGTTGACAACACTGTTGGCCCCCAGAGGGGTGCCGCACGGCGCCAGTAGCGCAAGATTCGTGGTGGTCGGGTATTGCACGCTCCCCAGACTGATTTCCTCGGTCCGAACGGCACGTATTCCGACATTACCTGTCACGTTGATGTGTCCCAGGATTTCAGTACTGGGCGAGCCGAAATTCAGCATGGCATAGATCGCATGCGTCTTCTCTTCGAGATGCTCGATCTCAGACGGCGTAAAGCAGCCGTCGGTCGCTTCGGTGCGATCGCAGATAGCTGTATATCCCCCGCCAAGCGGTGAGTTGGTCGTAGCGCCGCTCAACGCCGAGACCAGCCGCGGGAAGTTGGTGATGGTCTGGTTGTTCAGAAACACCAGGTTGCCATTCGGATAGACACTGCCGTTGTAGAACGGGCTGAAATTCCTGGTGCCCCAGATGCCCGCGCCATAGCCCTTGAAGTCCGGATGGCCGGCGGCGCAATCCGGATACGCACCGGGTGTGGTGTTATCGGCATTGAAGCCGGCGCCATTACAATTCCAGTTGGCGGCAATCGGTGTCCAATTGAACGTCGAATACCGGACGTTCTGGGTTCGATCCGAGTAGCGCACACCAGTCTCGAGGGAGTCCAGCCAGCCGCCCGCGGCGTGGTTGAGATCGATTTTCAGATCGCCCCGCAGCGCGAGCTCGTGGCCGCCGTCACCTTCCACATGGCCCTGAATGAACGGAATCCAGTAATTGTGAGGGTTTGCCAGGCCGCCTGTTGCGTAGTTGACGTTGGAACCGGGCTGCAACTGCACCTGCGGAGTTCCATCGCCATTCACACTGTACTGGTAGTTGGCCATCGAGCCGCTGGCCACGAGGATGTCATTGTTCGAAACGCCGGCATCGATGTATTGTCCGTCGAAATTGGCGTGCAGCCGGGAGGTGATGTCCCATTTGACGTTGGCTGAGATGTCCCGGGTTTCTTCGCGGTGATCGAAGTCGCGGGACTCGTTCTGGAAGTACAGACCGTCCCGCAGAGTCGAGCAGTTGAATCCGGGTCCACAGTCATTGACGAAAGGAACGCCGGGCAACGCCGAACCGGTGTTGATGGCATCCTGGAGGTTGGGCGAGAAGCTGCCCAACCAGCTACCGTGCCCTTGTGTCAACACTCCCGACCGCAGCATGCCGTCCGATCCAAAGACGAGCGGACCCGTGCCATCGGCGGGCCCCAGAATCGTCGTGCCGCGCGGATTGAAAGCAGGAGTTCCGAAGTAGGTGCCTTCGAGAATCGCGTGGCTGGCGTTCTCCAGCCAGGCATTGTGATAGCTCGAATCAGTGTATTGCAGGGTGGACACCACAGTTGCACCCGGGTTCTCGTACTGGAGGGCCACCGTGCTGCCGATCCGGGTCCGATCGTAATCAACCTGGGAGTACCGGATACCATCCGGAGCGAACGCCCAGCCGCTTCCACCAAACGGATTGGAGGTGCACGGAATGCCGCCGTCGGAATTCACGACCGCCTGGGTCGCCGTGCCGTATCCGCCGGAGCAGTACGTATCGATCTTGTCCATGATCACGCTCTCGGTACGCGTGATGACGTGCGATCGCGAGTAGTTGCCGAGAATTCCAAAGCGGCCGAAATCCGTGTCCAACGTATCACTGAGCAGTCCGGCGAAAGCGGGCCGCACTTTCTTCGAGCGATCGCCATAGTCTCCCTGGATGCTGACCACGGCGAGCGGGCCTGCCTTATCGAACGGCAGTCGGGTCCGCAGATCCACGGTTCCGGCGATCCCGCCTTCGATCATGTCGGCGGTTTGATTCTTGTAGGCATCGGCGCGATTGAGCAGTTCCGGGGAAACATCATTGAAATTCAGGCCACGCCCGGAATCCGCCGAGAACGAGTCGCGCCCGTTCAGCTCCGTACGGACTTGTGTCAGACCGCGGATCAGTATGTTCGTCGGCTCACCTGATGGGTGTGTGCTGTCATCGTTGGACTGGAGGCGATTGACGCTGATACCCGGTACGTGCTGCAGAGCATCCGATACGGACTTGTCGGGAAACGCCCCAATATCCGTCGCCGAGATTGAATCCACGAAAGTCGGCGCGAGCTTCTTGACCTCCTGCGAAGTCTCGAGGGCTGCCCTCGACCCCACGATCACCACTTCCTGCAGCTCGGGCGCCGCTGAGCCCTCCGCCGGCGCCGCCGCCGCAGCCGCCTTGCCGGGAACAGCTAACGCGAGCCCCGATGCGCAAGCCAACACCTGCAACACCGCCCGACGTACCGACCAATTGATAGTCCTCATGCACCCCCCTCTAGTTGTCAAAACGCCAACTAGTAGGACCGGCGAGGGGACTAAACTCCCCAGTTTTTATTCCGGCCTGTCGACTGGGGGTTTTTCGCGCCTCGGATGTCTCTTCAGAACTTGGCGCGCAGGCCGAACTGGTAGCGCCGATCGACGCGGGACCAGGCTGCATCCTGGAAAACCGCGGCGGCCCCGGGGGTTGCGGCCGTGTCGCCGAATATCTGCTGCTGGTAGACGGTCCGGGAATTCAGCAGGTTGGTTACATCCAGCGACAACTCGAGATGGCTGCCGGCCGAGTAGCGGATCGAACCGTCGAGGAAGCCCGCAGCCTTTTGAAACACCGGCAGCCCGATGCAACAATCCAGATTCTGCGTGAGATAGCGCGAGCGCCAGTTATAAGCGAGCCGCAAACCGAGGGGCCCCCGCTCATAGAGGCCGACCACATTGAAGGTATGGGACGACACTCCGGCAAGACGATGGGAGTCGATCACGACACCCGTCACGGCGGGGACACCGGCGCCGATCGCACCCACGCCACCGCCGGAGGTCGCATCGATCAGATTCGAGTTGTGAATCCCGTGCTGTCCGATATAGGTGTAGTTGACCTGCATCCCCAGTCCGCTCCAGGTGCCGGGCAGGAAGTCGGCGAAGGCCTGATAAGCCGCTTCGACGCCCCGCAGCTCGCCGCCGTCCTTTTCGTTGATGGGCCCGAGAATCTCGGTTGTCTCCGTAGCGCCGTTGTTGGAGAATTTGCGGCCGAAGCTGTTATAGGAGAGGCTGTTCGTCAGCTTCTTGTAGAACAAATCGACGGTGAGCGAGCCGCTCGAAGCGAAGTACCGCTCGTATGACAGGTCGAACTGGTCCGCCGTTTCCGGCAGCAGTCGGGCATTGCCCGCGGTGGCCGTGAACACGAAGTGATAGCCGACGACATTGGCAGGCACGTGGGCGGCAGTCGGCGAGTTGTAGATGACATAGGGTGAATCCGGGGAAGTATTGATCACCGGTGAGTTGATCTGCACGTAATTGCGCAACAGACCCATATCCGGCCTGGCTATGGCACGCGAATACGCGAAGCGAATAAAGTTCTCCTCGTCCAGGCCGAAGCGGACATTGAGGCTGGGCAGCCAACTCGTGTGCGCCGCGTTGAAGGTGTCAGGGGTCCCGCCGCCATTGGCGAAAGCAACGATGGAGGGCGTCAGATAGCAGCTCGGATTGACGACACTGTTGGGTGCCAGTGGGTCGGTGCACGGTGCGAGCCCCAGTAGATTGGTCGCAGTCGGGTACGCAACGCTGCCCTTGCTCGTCTCAGCTGTTTCGACGATTCGAACACCGACATTCCCAACGACATTCACGCGCCCGAAGATCTGCGTGTCGGCGCCTCCAAAGTTCAACATCACATAGCCGGCTGATGTTCGCTCGTCGACGCGCTCCACTTCGGAGGGCGCAAAGCAGCCGTCCACCGTAGCATCGGGCCGATCACAGATCGGAACATACCCTGGTAGAATCGGCGAGTGGGTCGCCGCACCGCCGAGCGCCGCCAGCACTCGCGGGAAGTGGGTGATGGTCTGGTTACTGAGGAACACCAGCGGCCCGTTCGGGTAGACGCCGCCACCATAGAATTGATTGAAGTTGCTCGTACCCCAGATTCCCGAGCCATAACCCCGAAAGTCAGGGTGGCCGGCGGCGCAGCCCGGATAGACACCCGGCGCAGTATTGTCGGCATTGAACCCGGGTCCGTTGCAGTTCCAGTGGGCCGCAATCGGCGTCCAGTTGAATGTCGAATAGCGCACGGTTTGGGCCCGATCCGCATAACGAACGCCGACCTTCACAGAATCCAACCAACTTCCCGGGTTGATATCGTATTTCGCATCGACCCGCAACGCTGACTCATGTCCGCCGTCGCGTTCTTCGTGACCCTGAATGAACGGGATCCAATAGTTGTGCGGATTGGCCAGCGCGCCGGGAGCATAGTTGACGTTTGAGCCGGGTTGCAGTTGCAGCCGCGGCGCGTCGTCGCCACCCGCGCTGTACTGATAGTTGGCCATCGAACCGGCGGCCACGAGGATATCGCTGTTGAAAACGCTCGCATCGATGTACTGGGCGTCGAGTTCGGTATGCAACCGCGCCGTGGGTTGCCATTGCACGTTGGCCGCGAAATCCCTGGTTTGCTCGCCGTGATTGAAGTCCCGGGCCTCGTTCTGGAAATACAGGCCATCGCGCGTGTCGGCGCAGTTGAATCCGGGGCCGCAATCATTGACGAATGGCAGCCCCGGTACGGCCGAACCCGTGTTGATCGCGTCCTGCAGGTTCGGTGAGTTGCTTCCCAGCCAGCTGCCATGTGGCTGCGTCAGCGTTCCGGATTGCAGCATGCCGCCATGGCTGAAGGCCAGGGGGCTGGTCCCATCGGCGGGTCCCAGGATGGTGGTTGTGCGTGGATTGAAAGCGGATGTCCCGTAGTAGGTGCCCTCGAGGATCGCGTGGCTGGCATTTTCCAGCCAGGCATTGTGATAGCTCGAGCCCGTGTACTGAATGGTGGCGAGCACGGATCCGGAGTTATTTTCATATTGAGCTGTCACCGTGCTGCCTATCCGGGTGCGGTCGTAGTCAACCTGGGAATAGCGGATACCATCCGGCGCAAACGCCCAGCCCGTGCCCCCGAACGGGTTGGAGGTGCACGGAATCCTCCCGTCCGCATTCACGATGGCCCGGCTCGCCGTCCCGAACCCGGAGGAGCAATACGTATCGATCTTGTCCATGATGACGCTTTCGGTGCGCGTAATGACGTGCGAGCGCGCGTAGTCGGCAAGCAATCCAAAGCGGCCGATGTCGGTGCTGAAGGTGTCGCTACCCAGCACGGAAAAGGCCGGCGTGAGCGCTTTTGAGCGGTCTCCGTAGTCTCCCTGCAAGCCGGCAACCAACACCGGTCCGTCCTGATCGAACGGCAGCCGGGTGCGCAAATCCACGGTACCGGCAATGCCCCCATCGATCATGTCCGCGGTCTGGTTCTTGTAGGCATTCGCCCTGCTGAGCAATTCCGGGGACACATCGTTGAAGTTGAGCCCACGTGCCGAGTCGGCCGAGAAGGTGTCACGTCCGTTGAGCTCTGTGCGCACCTGCGACAGTCCGCGGATCAGTATGTTGGTCGGCTCGCCGGACGGATGGGTACTGTCATCGTTGGACTGGAGACGGTTCACGTTGATGCCCGGAAGGCGCTGCAGCGACTCTGAAGCTGACTTGTCGGGAAAGGCGCCGATATCGGTGGCGGTCACCGAGTCGACGAATGTGGGGGCCAGTTTCTTGATCTGCTGCGAGGTCGAGATCGCCTGTTTCACTCCCACGACGACGACTTCCTGCAGGGGCCGCTGCTCGAGGGTGTCGGTCGATGGGCCGGACTGAGCCCGTGCGCGACCGCCGGCGGCCTCCTGGGCCGGGCTGGCGTTCTCATGCGTCTTGCCCGTCACTGCTGGGCCGCTCGGAGCCGCACTCGACGACCCTGTTTGATCGCCAGGGGTTACTCCGGCCGGCGGATCGTTTTCCGCGCCGGGAGGCCGGATGGTCGCGATGTTTTCATTGCTGTAGACCACCTCCAGTCCCGTCCCGCGCAACAACTTCTCCAGGGCTGCATGCTTCTCGAGCTTGCCTTGCACCGGACTGGCCATCGCGCGGTTGACCCAATCGTAACGGTACAGCAGTTGCATCTTCGACTGGGTTGCAAACGCTTTGAGCGCGTTCGGCAGCGGCTGTGCGACGATGTTGAATGTCGCGGGCTCGGCCACCGCTGCGCCGGGCACAACCAACAGCAGGCCCGCTATGCAGGCAAGCGCCCGCAATACCGCCTTTTGCACCGAGCCGCCGCTCCCCCTCACGAACGCCCCCCGTCGTCTCGTGCTGCGACTCCTCTCTTATCGGATGGATGTCAGCCGCACACCTGTTTCGGCGGCTAGGCTCCTAGCCTGGGCATCATCTGGCTCGGGCTTCGATGTATGCGTGGCCGGCACCGTCCCGCCGGATAGTTATGCCAAATCCGTCATGCAAGCTCGTCAGCAGAGCTTCAGCCCCTTCCGGACTCGCCTGAAACGTACCACCAATGGGCAGGTCGCGCAGCCTGCCATCACTGATCTCAATCTTCAGCGTCGTATAGCGCATCAGCTCATTAACCACATCGGCCAGCGGCTGGTCCTGAAAATACAGACTGCTGCTGCGCCAGGCCAGCAGCCGGGTGAGCTGGTCAGGATTGATTTCGCGAACCACTTCGGCCGGCCCTTCAACGTTGACCTGCTCGCCCGCCCTTACCGAGGCCGATCCTGCCGTCGCCGTGTCGGTTCGCGGCGGCTCATTCGAGGTCGCATTGGCAACCACCTTCACGATGCCCTCGCTGACCGTCACTTGAGGCCCCGTCGGCCGCAAGTAAACATTGAACGCCGTACCGACGGCCCGCACCCATGAGCCGCCCGCGTGCACCCAAAACGGCCGTTCGGTGTCATGAGCCACCTTGAAGAAAGCCTCGCCGCGCTCCAGGAAAACCACGCGCGCGTGTCGACTGTAGGCCACGTGCACGCGACTGTTGGTATTGAGGTCGAACGAGGAGCCGTCCGGCAACGTCACTGCGGCCTGCTCACCGATGGCCGTCTGAACTCCGGTCACCTGCTTCTGCCTGTACAGACCCCACGCTCCGCCGAGAACGATTGCTGCCACACCTGCGGCCATTGCGACAGCTGCCCACCGTCTTCGAGCTGTCGGAGGCGTTGCGGCTGCATTCATCACCTGCCCAAAATTGACGGCCCGAACCAACGGGCCGGCTTCCACGAGCTTGTCCCAAGTTATCGAAAGGTCTGCATAGGCCTTCGCATGCAACGGATGAGCGCCGATCCAGGCGTCAAAACGAGCGCGCTCGTCATCCGTCACATCATCGGCCTGCAGTCGGACAACCCATTCACTGGCCTCGCGCTGAACCTCATCCGTGTTCGGCAGCCTGTGGACCTTACCCATGGCCCTGCCTCGTGGTGTTATATCGGCGTTCCAGATAAGCGTGTGTCTCGCGCAGTCCGCGTGCGATGTGCTTTTCGGCCGTTTTGGGCGAGATGCCCAGGCGATTAGCGACCTCCTTGTAGGAACATTGGTGAAACACGCGCAGCGCGAGCGCTGCCCGACATTGCGGAGGCAGCCGATCGACCGCCTCCTGTATGAGGCGATTCCATTCGTCCTCGAGGAGCTCGGCCTCGGGTGATTGACCCTCGGCCTGGGTTAGCGGGTCGGCGACCTGCCGGAGTCGGTCCGTCTCCACAATCTGCCGATGATGGTATTCGTTCACGGCCAGATTGCGTGCCGTCGAAAACAGGAAGGCCTTGAACGCCTTGACTGAATCCAGCTCCCGGTAGGTGCGCAGGAACGCTTCCTGGACTATTTCCTTCGTCGTTTCATTGGATTTCACGAAGCGCCGGATATAGCGGTGCAATGCCCCGCGATACTCGGCAAAGAGCTTCGTGAAGGTTTCGGTGTGGGACTCAGATCTCGTCGGCATCGCCGTATTATCCGTGCCTCTCAACCTACCCTCGGAGACCCCGGCACGGCAAATCCTACAGCTCGCATGGGGGATTTTTCCGCCTCGGCTGTCTTGGGAAACGCAAGACCGGCCGACGACCGGTCGCCCGGCATCGGCAGCGGCTTTAGTCTCGCGGGCACCTCGGGCGCGAAAGCGGCCGATCCGAGGTAGACGGTTGATCCGGATCCATACCTCACCTGTTGGGACAACTATTTTTGCAGGTTGCCAACGGCATTGCCCTGCCATCCCGCGCGTGTCATGTTGCTGTCATGGATGAGGTCAAACTCCTGCGTATCAAGCTGCGTCGGCTGCTTCGGAGCCGCGGTCGCAGCGTTGATGACACGGATGACCTCATCCAAGAGGCTTTCCTGCGGCTGCAGTTGTACTGCCGGGAGCATGCGGTGCAGAAGCCCGAAGCCTTCCTGGTCCGCACCGCTCTCAATCTGTCCGCCGATCAAGGCAGGCGCGAGCGGCAGGCGAGAATTCAGCCCGGCGCGCTCGAAACACTCGAGCTCATCGATCCGAGTCCCGCCCCGGATGCGGTGTATGAAGGGCAGAAACGTCTGCAACATTGGATGGCCGGGATCAACGCCTTGAGCCCGCGCCAGCGTGAAGTCTTTCTACTCAACAGGACCGAGGGTTATAGCTTCATACAGATCGCTGAACGCCTGGGCATCACTCTGAGCATGGTGGAAAAACACGCAGCCAAAGCCGTGCTGTTTCTAACCGACTGGATGGACGAGGCGTAGGAATGAGCACTTCGGGTTCACCGACGGAGCGAGTGGTGCAGCGCGCAGCCCGTGCGGAGGCGGCAGCATGGATAGTGCGGCTGCATGGACCACACCGCTGCGCCGAGCTCGAAGCTGCGTTTCGCGATTGGCTCCAGGCGCACCCTGAGAACGGCAAGCAGTTTGAACGAGTCACGGAAGTCTGGGATGCCGGATCGAGCGTTCCGGTACCCGGCGTGCCCCGCATGACGCGTTGGAAGGAAGAGCCTCGAAGACGCCAATGGTCGCTCGCGGCCGCGCTCCTGCTGTTGCTTTGCGGCCTGGCAGGCTGGATAACCTGGCGGGCGTGGGTCGACCCATCGTACACAACGGGTGTTGGTGAGCAGCGCGTCGTGCGACTCGACGATGGCACCCGACTTTCCTTGAACTCCGGTACCCGCGTCGTTATTACTTACAGTGATTCTGAACGCCGGGTGGAATTAGTACGCGGCGAGGCGTTCTTCGAGGTTGCCCACAATGCCGCCCGGCCATTCATTGTCACGGCCGGCGATCAGCAGGTCGTTGCCATTGGAACCACCTTTGTGGTCCGTTACGAAGCGGCGCGGACGGCAATCACTTTGCTCGAAGGCTCGGTAAAGGTGTCCCCGGCAACCGACATGGGGCTGACTCTCGCCCCCGGCGAGCGTGTTACGTTTGCCGCCGGCGGAAGCCGGCGGCTCGATGAGCCGAAAATCGAAGCCGTTACGGCCTGGCGCCGCGGCGAGGTGATGCTCGACAGCACCCAACTCGAGGAGGCCGTTGCCGAGCTGAATCGCTACGACAACAACACGCTCATCATCGACGATCCACAGATAGCGACTCTCAGCATCAGCGGCATCTATCACGCCGGCGACAGCCGTGGTTTTGCGCATACCATTGCCAAACTCTACGGCCTCGAGATCATCGAGCAATCCAACCGCATCCACCTTCGAGCGGCCGAGCACCCGAGGCGCTGAAAAAGCGGGGCGGATACGTGCGGTATCGTCCCGCCCCAACAGTCTACTCCTGTGAACCAGCGCGTTTCGCAGGTCGCGCTCGGCGAAATCATAATTGCGGGGGAGACATGCACAGACTTTGGCCTCTATCCACCGTCTGCGTCGTCAGTGTGCTCACGATGCGGGTGGCGTTTGCTCAGGCGCTGTACGATTTCAATCTGCCGCGGCAATCATTGGCCGATTCGCTGCGGGCGATCGGCCATCAGACTGCAATGAACATTCTCTTCGAGCCTGTCGCGGTTGAGAACGTAACCGCGCCCGCCGTTCAGGGTCAGTTGTCGGCGACCGAGGCAATCGGTCGTGTGCTCGTAGGGACAACTCTGACAGCAGAGCTGACGGCAGCGAATACACTGTTGGTTCACCCGCCGCAGAGGCAAGTAAAAGGGGCTTTTGTGTCGCCTGTTGCCGCGGATGAGAATGGCAAGGCAACAGCGATGGCAGGCAGAAAAGGGCTCCGCCTGGTCGAATTCAATCAACAGGACAATCCGGCGGTGCCCGAACCTGCGAACAATTCGGCCGGTCAATCTCCCGGACAGGTAACTGACGCAAAGAAGCCGGAAGTGGAGGAGGTCGTTGTAACCGGCTCGTTGATTCCGCAGTCAAAACCCGACACGGTCTCGCCCCTCATCACTGTTTCGGCGGCCGATATTGAGAACGAAGGCTTCCGCGACGCTTACGAGGCGCTGCGGATGCTGCCGGTTGCCAATGGGCAGGTGCAGGACTCCCAGTTCACCGGCGGCTTCACGCCGGCCCAGAGCTCGATCAGCCTGTTCGGACTCGATCCCAGTTTCACGTTGACTTTGTTGAACGGCAGGCCACTGGCGGACTATCCGCTGGCCTTCAACGGCGCCAGCGACATTACCGACCTGGCCAATATCCCGGTCGGCCTGATTGACCACATTGATGTGCTCACCGGTGCAGCCTCTTCGATCTATGGCTCGTCAGCGATAGCAGGCGTGGTCAACGTCGTGCTCAAGGACAAAGCCGATGGTACGTCAATCAGCGTACGGGGCGGAGGGTACTCACAAGGTGGCGGCGTCAACGAGCGTCTGCAGATCTCGAGCGGCTTTGAACGGAATAAGCTCGATGTCATCTATGGCCTGGAGCTCTCCCATCAGAACAACATGCTGCAAAACAAAACCCCGGGTCTGTCCGTGTTGAGTCACGGTCAACCGGACTCGCGCGATTTTCTCGTCGCCGTGCGGGGTAAGGGCTATGCCGATCCGGGGGCTGGAACCTGCTCGCCTCTCGGCGACTTGTTCGGCGGGACGCTGGAGTACGCCTACCGGCCGGGTCAGGGCAACTACTGCGGCAGTCCGGCGGCCGGCTACGGAAGCATCATCAATGCCGACACCAAGATCAACGCCCTGTTGACCGCAAAGTATCACTTCGCGGACAACATGGTCGCTTACACAGAGCTGTTGTATGGCCACAGTCAGCCCACTTACACCAACGGCCTGCCGTCCTGGAGCACCTCGCGGGTCACCGGCAATGTCAATGGCTACATCTGGGACCAGAATACCCAGCGTGCGGAGCTCCTGCAGCGCATCTACTCACCGGAGGAGCTCGGTGGCTGGGATGGCAAGAATCAGCACGTCTTCACTCACGAATTCAACGGCTCCATCGGTTTGAAGGGCACCTTCGGCGATTCGGGATTCAACTATGACGCCTACTACCATCTCTCGCAGGAGAATACTCACTATGTGTCCGAGAATGGTAACTTCATCAACCAGCTGGCGACCGCTTATTACCTCGGGCCGCAGTTGGGAACGACCGCGGACGGCTATCCCATCTTCGCTCCAAACCTGTCGCGGTTCTACTCACCCCTGTCGTCGGCTCAGTACGCCGACTTCACGGCAGCCCGGTCCGAATATTCTGTTTCGTGGACCGACGACTTCACCGTGATCGTCAACAATAGCAAGCTGTTCTCGTTGCCGGCGGGCGCAGTAGGCGCCGCCATGATTGCGCAGTACGGCACGGATGAGGTCCACGCGGCCATTGATCCCAATGCCGCGGCTGGCGAGTTCGACGGTTCAACTTCGCGACCCAACTCGGCTGGGAGCCGTAATCACTACGCCTTGGGTGGCGAATTCCAGGTGCCGATCGTAAAAATGCTGACGGCCAGTCTTTCCGGCCGTTACGACCACTACACGTATTCGGCTGGTAGTGGCTACGGCGGCAGCAATGGTGGCGGGAAATTCACCTATAAAGCCGGGCTGGAGTTTCGGCCGCTGGAGAGCCTGCTCGTGCGCGCGAACTACGCCACTGCCTTTCGCACACCCGATATGTTCTACCTGTTTGAGGGGCCTACCGGCAGCTATAGCTCGGTGACTGACTGGTATCAGTGCCGATTGGCCGGATATACGTCGAGTAACATCACCAAGTGTCCTCTGTCGTCAGTCAGCGGCACGGTATCGCCTCTCACCATCAGTTCGGGTACCACGACACTGAAAAATATCACGGCGAAATCGTATACCGCCGGCATCGTCTGGTCGCCGTTGCAAAATCGCCTGCGTCTGTCTATCGACTACGATCGTGTGCAGATCAGTAACAAGGTGCAACAGACTGACCAGGACGCCCTGTTGCAGACTGAAGCTGACTGCCGTCTCGGCCGCTCCGAGGGCGGCCAGGTGTACGACATCGACTCGCCGACGTGCCGGAATGCTTTGGCGCTCATTGAGCGTCAGGCGCCGGTCGGCACGCTCGATCCGATCAGCATCGAGCAGATGCGTTCGGTGTCGACCAATATCGCACTCGAGACCCAGGCGGGTATCCAGAGCGAGGCCCGGTACAGTTGGGCGACCGATCTTTTCGGCGGCTTCTCGGTGGATGCAAGGTGGTTTCGCCAGTTGCAGCACACCACCAAGAATTTCCCCGGTGATGTGCCGCTCAATCTGCTGTGTTGTGCCAACAGTAATGAGTTCTTCAATTCCGTCGCCTTGGATGCGATCTGGAGCATCGGCAGGTTCAGTACGACGCTGCACGGCACGCGCTACTCCCCGACCTGGACGAATGACCAATCGGCGCACAGCGTCGGTCCCTGGGTGATGGTCAATGGCAGCGAGAAATATGCCTTCAACCGGAGTATGTACGTGCAGTTGATTGTCAATAATGTCTTCAACCGGCAACCCCCGGTTGATTCAACCAATAACAGCTACCCTTATTATGATCAGGGCAGCTATACCGCTTATGGACGCGCGTATTGGCTGGAATTTGGAGCCAAGTTCGGAGGCACGCATTGATGAGATTCGAGCAGTGGCAGGCGGCCGCCGTGTTGGCTCTATCCCTGATCATGACGACCGCGGCGGCGGCAACTGCCGCGGCTGACGGGTTCAACGCAGAGGCGCACCCGCAGCGCCGCGTGACCGGCGTCAGCGTTGTCGAGACCAAAGCGGCCGCTGTGTTTGTGATCGCAACGGCGGATGGAAAAGCTTCGATTTCGATTGATACAGCCGCGGCGCCTGATCTGCGGGAATGGGCACGCACAAAGTTGGCTCCCGCGCTGGCGTTATGGTATCCGCGCATCGGCGAGCTGTTGGACAGTGACGGGTTTGTCGCGCCCATCCATGTGAATATGACCTTCAGGCCCCAAGCCGGGGTGGCTGAAACTCTCGGCACTGAGGTCAGTGGCAACTCGGACTGGTTTCGCAAGCAACTCGATGGCGAAGCCGTCGGCGCCATGGTGCATGAGCTGGTACATGTCGTGCAGCAATATGGCGATCGCGAGCCGGAGACTTTTCCTGGCTGGTTAACGGAGGGAATTGCCGACTACGTTCGATTTTTCGTGTTCGAGCCGAATTATCACGGGGCTGATGACATCTGGTTGGCGAAACAGGATTTGTCGAAGGTCCGGTTTGACGGTGCGTATCGGCAGACCGCCAATTTTCTGGATTGGGTAACGCGCAAGTACGACCCCCGGATCGTAGAGAAGCTCAATGCCGCGGCACGGCGGGGCGACTACAACGAGGCGATCTGGAAGGAACAGGCTGGGAAAAGCGTAGGGGAGTTGGGCGAGGAGTGGAAGACGGAGAAGGTGCGAGTGGTGAAAGGCGGGGGCGGCTGCTTCAAGGCACGGCAATGAATTGTCGGTGGCGCGCCGACATTAAAATGCAAGAATGCCGCCATGCGATCTATGATCATTACTCAACGACCCTAACCGTTGACAAGGAGAGTACCGATGGAAGCAGTCACCGTGAAATGTCGATGTGGGAGCGTGCAGCTTCGGCTCGACAGTGCACCCATGGTCCAGTTTTACTGTCATTGCGATGACTGCCGTGCGGCCACAGGTGGTGCATTCATCCCGATTGCACTCTTCCCAACGGAAGCGCTGAGTGTCGTTGGAGGAAGTATCTTCACGTGGACATATAAAACGCTACCGCGGACTCGTTGCTCAACCTGCGGGACGTTTTTGTTCGGAGAACCACCGGGGTTGGGGCTGCGCGGATTGAGCGGGTTCCTGCTTCCTTCTGAACTGTTCGCGCCCGCGTTCCATATCCAGTGCCGTTACGCTGTGCTTCCAGTGAAGGACGTGCTTCCTCATTTCAAATCTCTACCAGCCAGTTTTGGAGGTGTCGATGAAGTGGTTGGCTGGTGAGGGCGATGGCAGTAAGGTGAGATCGCCCCGCGCGTTTTGAGATGAATCAATGATGCTGACCCGCCGCAGTTTTCTCAGCGCTGCTGCCGCCGGAATGGTTTCGAGTCCTATAGGGGCGAAGGCTACCACGGTGCGTGTTTCGGATTCCCGGTTGCTCACCGATATTGAGCGTCGCACTTTCAACTTCTACTGGGAGCGTGTGAACCATGGCAACGGCCTGATGGCAGATCGTTTGTCCACGCCGTCCGCTTGCAGTATCACGGGGACCGGCTTCGCTCTAACGGCCTGGCCAATCGGAGTTGAGCGCGGTTGGATCACCCGCAATCAGGCACGAGACATCACGCTGCGGACGCTGCGGTTCCTCGAGCAATTACCACAGGGCGAACAGCGGTCTGGCACCGCGGGCTATCGTGGCTTCTACTACCACATCGTCGATATGGAGACCGGGCTGCGGTCGGGCAATTGGGAGCTTTCAACAGTTGATACCACCTGGCTGCAAATGGGCACGGCGTTTGTGCAAGGCTGGTTCGATCAGGAGGATGAGAGGGAAAACGAAATCCGCGCACTCGCCCAGCGTCTGTTGGATCGTACCGAATGGGATTGGATGCAGGCCAACAGCAAGGGCGGTAAAGGCATCTCGATGGGCTGGTCCCCGGAGGACAGCTTTATTGAGCGAAATTGGGATGGGTATAACGAGGGCATGGCGCTCTATGTCCTCGCTCTCGGCTCACGGTCTCACCCGGCCAAGGATGGCGCGTACGAGGCATGGACTGCGCCCTTTCCAAAATATTGGCGCGGCGAAGGTGCGAACCGCCACCTCTCCTTTGGGCCCCACTTTGCCCATCAATATGGGGCCGTGTGGATTGACTATCGAGGCATCTATGACGCGACCATGCGCGCGGCCGGGTTTGACTATTTCGAGAATAGCCGCCGCGCCACCTATGCCCAGCGCAACTATGCCATTGCCAACCCAATGGGTTGGGAGGGTTATTCCAAGGACATCTGGGGCCTGAGCGCCTGCGATGGACCAGGTGACCGAGTCATCAATTTCAAAGGCACGCCGACGCGATTTTATGGCTATGCGGCCTATGGGCCCAAGGGCATGCCCGATGAAGAAGACCATGGCACCCTTGCTCCCACCGCCGCGGTGGCCTCCATTCCCTTTGCACCCGAGATTTGCATCCCGGCGGCCCGAGCCTTGCGCAATTTCCAAGGGGGGCGGCTTTACGGTACGTACGGCTTTTTCGATTCGTTCAACCCCAGCTTCCGCGATACCCATGTCAGCCTCGAGTCAGGCAGCGTCGATGGGCGCTCAGGCTGGGTTGATAATGATTATCTCAGCGATAATCAGGGGCCGATCCTGGGCATGATCGCCAATTACAAAACGGGGATTCTCTGGAACGCGACCCGCAAAGTACCCAATCTGGTGCGCGGGTTGAGGCGAGCGGGATTTACCGGCGGTTGGTTGAACAGGGCAGCCATTATCGACATGTCACGCGTCTGATATTTCAATGGAGGCCCGCGGTGGGCATCCCTGACAATGTTTCTCGGAAATTCTAGTGGGCAGTTGGAACAACGAATGACTCATACCTCCCGGCGGGAAATGCACCGAACACTCAAACTCGTGACCCTGAGCGGCTTGCTCGCGAGCTCATACTCGCTGGCGCAAACTGCTTCGCGGCCCTGGATGGACCGGACTATGCCCGCCGAGGAGCGTGCCGCACGGGTTCTCGCGGAAATGACCTTGGATGAAAAGCTCGCGCTGCTCCATGGCAACGGCATGGGTCACGTGCCGAAGTGGCAAATGCCGCTCACGTACCTGGGAAACGGTGGCGCCGGATACGTCACAGGTATCCCCCGGCTCGGCATTCCACCGATTGTTATGTCCGACGCGGCATATGGTGTTCGGGATAGTGGCGCCAACGGACGTTACTCGACCGCGATGCCGTCGACTCTGGCGGCTGCCTCGAGTTGGAGCTCCGAGCTGGCCTGCGAGTACGGCGCCCTGATTGGCCGTGAGCTGCGCGCTCAGGGATTTAATATGACACTCGGGGGCGGGGTGAACCTGACGCGCGAGCCTAGAAACGGCAGGACTTTCGAGTACGCGGGAGAGGACCCGTTGCTGGCCGGCACCCTGGTGGGCAACCTGATGAAATGCGAGCAGGCCCAGCATGTGATTGGGGATATCAAGCACTTCGCGGTGAATGATCAGGAGACCGGACGCAATATCGTAAACGCCAACATCTCGAGGCGCGCCATGGAGGAAAGCGACCTGCTTGCTTTCCACATTGCCGTCAGGATCGCCGACCCCGGCGCCGTAATGTGCTCATACAACCGCATCAACGGGGTTTATGCCTGTGAGAATCCCGCGCTCCTGGGCAGCACGCTGAAGAAGGCGTGGGGCTTCAAAGGTTTCGTTCTATCGGATTGGGGCGGTACTCACAGCACCGAAGAGGCGATCTCGGCGGGACTCGATCAAGAGCAGCCCATGGCGGATTATTTCGGACCCAAACTCAAAGAGGCCATCCAACAGGGCAGGGTTTCGCTCGCGCAGGTCGATGACAGCGCGCGGCGGGTGCTCTATGCCGAATTCGCCTCAGGTGTCGTCGACGATCCGATTGAAAAGAGCGTAGTGGACGTGCAAGCGGGTCTCGATCTGGCACGGAAGATCGAGGAGCGCAGCATCGTCCTGCTGAAAAACGATAAAGGGGTCCTGCCGCTCGACGGGCGCAGTCTGCACAGAATCGCTGTCATCGGTGGTCACGCGGACGTTGGCATGATTTCCGGAGGCGGCTCTGCACAGGTTGATCCTCCTGGCGGAAATGCAATCATGCCGCCCGGTCGGCGCGCCACCCATTGGCAGGATCACGTGTGGTTTCCAACATCTCCGCTACGAGCTCTGCGCGAGAAAATGCCCGGCACCACCGTAGAGTTCGATTCCGGGCAGGATATTTCCCTGGCGGTGAAGCTTGCGCAAAGCGCGGATGTGGCGATCGTGTTTGCTTATCAGTGGCAGGCGGAAGGAATGGATCTCGCGACCCTCTCGCTGCCGGACGGGCAGGATGAGTTGATTGAGCGGGTGGCGACCGCGAATCCACGGACCATCGTGGTCCTCGAAACCGGAACGGCCGTCACGATGCCGTGGATCGACAAAGTGGCCGGCGTCATGGAGGCTTGGTATGCCGGAAGCAGTGGACACGAGGCCGTTGCGAACGTGCTGGTCGGGGCCGCAACTCCTACGGCGAAACTTCCCATGACTTTCCCGAAAAGCGAAGCTGATCTCCCCCATCCTGTGATCCCTCCTCTCGCGCCAGAGGACATTGGACAGGGCACTGGAGCCGCGAATGGGGAAACCCGTGTCTCATCCAAGTACTCGATCAACTATGAAGAAGGAGCCAAGGTCGGCTACAAATGGTACGAGGCCGAGCACAGGCCGGTCCTTTTCCCTTTCGGCTTCGGTCTGTCGTACACGAGCTACGGGTACTCGGGGCTGAAGATCCAGGAGGTGAACGGCCAGCGCGTGGTGAGTTTCGATGTCAAGAACACAGGCGCGAGGCCGGGCACCGAGACCGCACAGGTGTATGTCAACTTGCCGAGCTCAGGCGGCGAGCCGTTTCAGCGTCTGGTCGGCTGGGAGCGCGTGGTCCTGGAACCGGGAGAGTCGAAGAGGGTCAGCGTCAAAGTCGAGCCGGAAATGCTCTCAATCTACGACGAGCGTAAGTCAGGATGGACGCTGCTCCACGGAACTTATCGTGTATCGGCAGGGCCATCATCTGTCGAGACTCCGCTCAGGGGAACGCTTCGCATCCATTAGGCAACTTCAGCCGGGCGAGTCGAGAAGGGTTTGAGCATGATCACCAGGCGTGATGTGACGAAGGCGATAGCCGCTGCGGGCGTGCTGAGCGGCAGCGCACTCCGGAGTGGGGCAGGCGCGCAGGCGCGGCCTATCCGGGACCCGGCACGCCTACTCGCAGCACAGCAGGCCTTTCTCGATCTGCGCTTCGGCATGTTCATCCACCTGAACATGGCGACGTTCCAGGATCGCGAATGGGGCGATCCTTCACGGCCGGCAACACTGTTCAATCCAAGCGAGCTGGACACCGATCAATGGGCGCGGGCGGCACGTTCGGCGAACATGGGCTTTGGGTGCCTCACAACCAAACATCATGACGGATTCTGCCTCTGGCCGACGCGCACGGGCAGCCTCAATGTCATGCAGTCTTCCTACCCTCATGACATCGTGCGTCGCTACGTCGACTCGTTCCGAAAGGCGGGACTCGAGGTTTGTCTCTATTACTCCATCCTCGACCTGCGTGCGGACATCCGCCCACATCACGTCACGCCCGAAAAGATCGCTCTCATCAAGACCCAGCTCACTGAGCTTCTCACCCAGTACGGTCCGATCACCGCGCTGATTCTCGACGGATGGGCCGCAGGTTGGTCGAGAATCAGCTACGCAGAGCTCCCGTTCCGGGAGGTTTATGACACGGTGAAGCGGCTCCAGCCGGATTGCCTCGTCACCGATCACAATGCCGATAAGTATCCGGCGCCGGCGCTGTACTACACGGACATCAAACAGTATGAGCAGCATGCTGGACAGAAGATACCGCCCAACAGTCCGGTTCCCTCACAGTCGGGTACGACACTTCAGAGTGACTGGTTTTGGAAGACGAGCTTTCCGAAGGCTGAGCTCGCCTCAGCGCGCAGTATCGTTGATGAGTGGCTGGTGCCATTCAATGCCAACCACTGCAATTTCATTCTGAACGTCGCACCCAACCGCTTGGGGCGTTTCGATGACAATGCCGTCGCACGTCTCGAGGAAATCGGTCAACTTTGGCGTAACCCCGGTCCCGCACCCAAGGTCGCCAGCTCGCTCGTCATTACCACGCCGAGTCTGGTGCGCGACCTGCCGGCTTGGGCGAGCAGCAGCGCCGATACGACCGGCCCCGACGAGGCAATCGACGAGTTGGCTAACAGCCATTGGGCCGCCGATCCTATGGCAGGCACTGCCTGGCTCGAAGTGCGTTTTCCGCGCCCGACCTGGTTCGACACGGTCGCGGTCGTGGCGCCGGTCGGCGCCACCGACGCGCCGCAAGGCTCCAGGCCGACGGTCGAATACCGTGTTGAAGTAGAGCGAGACAATCGCTGGGTCCCCATCCTGCCCGACCAACATCTCGAGCGTGTGGGGCTGCACCGGATAGCGCGCGTGCAAGCGAAGCGCGTGCGTCTGTTGCTGACAGGACGCGAGATTGCTGTCGCCGAGTTCGGGATCTACGACGAGCAGGGTTGATAAGGGGTGCGCGCCGATTTCAACATCAGGCCCGACTATCCCCAACGACCATTTCGTTCGAAATATCCGTCGTAGCCGCAAGCAACATCGAGATGATTTCCGGGATCGACATCCATTCGCGCTTGGGCTCGAGGAATGGAATGGCCAACGCGGCGGCTGCGCGCTCTCCGCGCATGATCGGTGCTGAGATATCCGTGATTCCCTCAGCAATTGCGCTCGGCTGCAGGGTGTGACCCGTGGACTTCAGCGCTTCGACCCGTTCGCGGAATTGATCCATCTCGGCCTTGCTGGGAACTGGATGAAACATCCCCTCCCAAGCGGCGCGGATATCGTTCGGTTGAAACGCGTAAAGGACCGCGCCAGAGCCCGTAAGGTACAAGGGCTGCCGATAGCCGACGCGAACCGAGAATCCGAGTTGCTCCGGCGATTCCATCCGTGCGACGACGACCATGTCCCCACGCGACGCCAGTACGAGATGGCAGGATTGGTGTGTAGCACCCGCGAGTCGGCGCATGATCGGAAGCGCGATTTCGAGCAGATTACGGATTGGCGGGCCGCTCAATCCCTGATGAAACATGCGCGCCGTCAGCACCAGGCCGCTCGGTACCTGCTCGACATAACCCCGAGCTTCCAGCACCTGCGCCATGCGGAAGAGCTCGCCTGGCGATCGACCCAGCCGCCGCGCGATATCCGGGAAGGGGAGCGGCAGACCTTCCTCGGCCAGTAGTTCGAGGATGTCGAGGCCTTTTTCCAGCGCCGGAGCACGGTAGCTCTTTTCTTCGTGCGTGCCGTCCGATGACGGTTCCGTTTCTTCCAGCTCCACTCATCGTCTCCTTGCCCCGTTAGGGACGAGTTAAAGAGCCTACCGCATTGTAGCGCCCTCGGTTCATTTCATACGTGCACTATCTTGCACTGGTGAGCGACACCGGGTATATAGACTGCACTGCATATATGAATTATCCGTCATATATGAACTGTGACAGAACCCGATCGAGTCGGGCACTCACTCTAGGGGGGGCTACATGATGATCAAGACGGCTTCGTCGCTCGCGACGGTAGGCTTGGGCGCTCTGATGATTTCGGGTCTGGTAGGTGCGCGGGAGCAGCCGGCTCCGGCGTCGGATTCGGCACCGGCGGACGAACTGAGTGAAGTCGTCGTAACGGCCGGCTTCCGCGAGTCGCTGGTGCGGGCGGCGAACATCAAGCGCAACGAGGCGATCGTCAGTGACGTCATCGCCGCCGAGGACATCGGCAAATATCCGGACGTCAATATCGCCGAGTCGCTCCAGCGTGTTACCGGCGTCCAAATCACGCGCAGCCGCGGCACCGGCAGCACCATCAGCGTACGCGGTCTGAGTCCTTCCTTCGTAAACACCGAGCTCAATGGAAGGCAGATTGTCAGCGGCGACGGTCGTACCTTCGATTTTCTGAGTCTGTCTCCAGATTTCGTGGGGTCCGTCGTGGTCCAGAAGTCACCAACCGCCTCGGACATCGAAGGCGGTCTGTCCGCGACGGTGGACGTGCGCACTCCGCGACCGCTCGACGTTGGCAAGACGACAATCGCAGGACGTGTCGAGGGCGTTTACAACAACCTGCGCGAACAGGTCAGCCCGCGCATGTCCGCGATCGGCAACTATGTGAACGACACCAACACGTTCGGTCTCAGCCTCGGCGGTGGCTATGAGCGGCTGAAGAACCGCTCGTACTTCCAGCAGAGTTACGGCGCGGAGACGGGTGTGGAATCGGGCAAGACTCCTCCCATCGATTACAACCGCGACGGCGATTTCAACGACGCCTATGCTTTCGACCACGCACAATCCTATTTCGTGACCACCGGCGTTCGTGAGCGCTACTCGTCGATCGCCAACGTTCAGTGGCGACCCTCCGACGCAGTCGAAGTGTATGGGGACGGTCTCTGGACGCGCTTCGACGACCGCGCGGACCAGTGGGACGCGGCGATTCGCTGGACTAACATCGCGCCGGCTTCCGCCGGGCAAAGATATGGCGTCGTGTCGAGCACGATCGACACGAGCTTCGTCAACCAACTGCTGGGCGGCGCGCAAGGATTTCTGAATACACTGGATGCTGACGGAGTTGACTATCGCGCCGACCGCCAGCCGTATGACCGTCGAAACACCATAACCTCGGGCGCATTGGGCGTAAAACTCAACAATGGTCGCCTGCATACGAACGTAGAAGGTACGTTCTCACGTGGTGTCCTCAGTACGTTCGATGCACAGGCGTCGGCGTTCTCACGTGCCTCGGCCAACATCAGCCGGCCCGACGGCTATGGTGGTCAGGCGGACATCACCTTCGACCGGGGTTACAACCCGCTGGATCCCAACGGCTTCGCGTTTCTCACTGTTTCGCGCAGGCTCAACCACACCGCCGATCGTATCGGCAGCGGCAAGCTCGACATTGCCTTCGACGTAGGCGACGGCTTTTTCAAGAAGCTCAAGGGCGGTGCCTCCTATTCGGATCGACAACTGTTCTATACCTACGCGCCCAGCAATGTCGATGCGGCCACTGCCGCGCGGCTGGGTAACTACACCGTCCAGCCGGGCGTGGAGGGCGGCAGCATCAACTCCGCGCCGTTCTTGACGCAAGTCAACTCGAATGCCGACATTCCCTATTGGCTCAGATCGTATCTGACGTTCGACTACAACAAGTTCTACCAGGCGCTGGGAGGAGAGGCCGCGGTCACGCAGGCGGTTCCGTACGCAGAGCAGCTCGGCTCGCGCCTCGACATTACCGAGCGCACCATCGCGCCGTACGTTCAGGTCGATTTCTCGGACACGCAAGACCGATTCTCGGGCAATGTCGGCGTGCGGTACGTTCGCACGCGCCTGACTTCGCAAGGCTATGGCGCGAACCTCGACGGCCTGACCTTCTCCGGGGACGGCGTGACAACCATCGTGCCGCCGGCCGGAGTGCTTACCGAGAAGAGCCACTATGGCTATGTCCTGCCGAGCCTCAACCTGAAGTACAACGTGACCGACCGGTTCGCGGCTCGTTTCGCCGCAGCGCGCGTCCTGGCGCGGCCGGACTTCAATCAGCTCGGCGTCGGCATATCGGTCAATGCGAACGTGCTCAACATCACCTCTGCCAATCCGAACCTGAAGCCGTACGTGTCGGACCAGTTCGATCTCTCCTTCGAGTATTATCTGCCGCAGTCAGGTCTCCTCTCCCTCGCGTTTTTCTACAAGAACGTCGATAACTTCATTGTCAACGGCCAGGTACTCGACACGCGGCTGGTTACCCGCAGCGACGGTAGCACGATTCCCCTGACCTTCCGCCGCAACGCCCCGATCAACCTCGAAACGGTGAAGATCAAAGGTGTCGAGTTCGGCTATCAGCTACCGCTCGATCTGGTTACCCATATCAACACTGGCCTGGGTCTGTTCGGCAACGCGACCTACATCGATGCTCCCGAGGTTCCGGCCGAAGAGAACGGCCTGCCGTTTCCCCTGCCGGGCGTCTCGAAGTACAGCTACAACGTCGGCGCCTATTTTGAGAAATGGGGCCTGGGCGCGCGCACTTACTACAATTGGCGCGACAAATATGAGACCGGCCAGGACAACTACTTCGGCGATCGCGAGTTTCAGCTTGCCTACGGCCAGTTGGATGGCTCAATCAGCTACGACGTGACGAAGTTCGCGACCGTCTCGTTCGATTTTGAAAACATTCTCAACAGGGCGCAAAAGCAGGTGAACAACTTCGGCCTGGCACGCGGCTGGCTGGAGAACGGCAGGCTATTCACGCTTGGCGTGCGGGCGCGGTTCTGAGCTCGCTGCCGGGCAGAAAAAAGGCATATGACAATGACCAGTTATTGTGACGAGTCGCAGGGCGATCCGCTTTCGGCCGATCGTCGGCGGGTCCTGATCGGGGCAGTGGCGGCAGGAATCATGACGTTGGTGCCGGGTGTCCGTGCGGCGACGCGAACCGGCGAGCTCGACCCGCGCATTGCTGCCTTCCGTCGGCGCAAGTTCGGTATGTTTGTCCATTGGGGGCCGTACTCACAGGCGAGTGTCGAGGCCTCCTGGCCGATCATGAAGCCAACGCCCAAATGGCCGATCAGCGAGCGGGATTATGTTGGACTCGCGCGGACATTCAATCCCACTGCGTTTGACCCAGACGCGCTGGTCGAGTTGGCCCGCTCGACGGGCCAGAAATACATGGTGTTCACCACGAAGCACCATGACGGCTTCTGCATGTTCGACAGCGTGTATACCGACTACAAGATTACCAAGTCGCCTTACGGCAAGGACATCGTGCGGATGGTGTCCGAGGCCTGCGCTCGACACGATCTGCCGCTCGGCTTCTATTATTCACCGCCGGACCTGCATCACCCGGGTTTTCGCGATACATCCAAACCGGCCTCGACCAATTGGGACGGTGAGCCGCAGCGGCCCGAATGGGCAAGCTACCTCGACTACATGCAACTCCAGTTGAGCGAGCTGCTCGGCCGATACGGTCCTGTCGAGACGGTCTGGTTCGATGGGCTCCACCACCAGGAAAAATATGACGGCCAACGGTTCATCGAACTGATTCGTCATCTGCAACCGATGGCGACGGTCAATGACCGGATCGGGACTGTTGGTGACTACGTGACACCCGAGCAGTTCACGCCCGATCGTATCCCCACCAAGGGCGTCTCCTTCGAAGGCACGGACCGGAGCGTGCAGGATCGCCTGGTGCAAGGCGTGCCCGACCCGGACTCCTTCCAGGACTGGGAAACCTGTATGACCATCAACAACACGTGGGCCTACAACTCCCGCGATCACGAATTCAAATCGGCGCGCGATCTCATCCGTACGGCCGTCGAAGTGTTCAGCCGCGGCGGCAATTTCCTGCTCAATGTGGGACCCAAACCCGATGGCACGATTCAATCCGAGTTCCGTGAGCGCCTGGGGGCGATCGGAAACTGGATGGCCGCCAACGGCGAATCGGTCTACGGGACAACGTATGGGCCAATTCAAGGCCAGCATGGCTATCGCACCACGGCCAGGGACGGCGACCTGTTCGTGCACATCATCGACATGCCGCCGGGCCGATTGACACTGCCGGACTGGGGGCGCAAGGTTGGAAAGGTGCGCCTGCTCGCCGACGAGCGGCCGCTCAACTTCAAACAGTCGGAGACGGGCGTCGACATCGATCTGACCGGCATCATTCCCGATCCTGCGGTCAGTGTCCTCCAGGTCTATGTGACGTGACGGCTGGGGCTCGTTCCGCCAGCGCCGCACTCGTGTTGACGGTGCTTCTGTATGCCCTGTGGGGAATGGCACATAACCTGAATGACATTCTCATCGCTCAGTTCAGGAAGGCGTTTGCGCTCAGCGATCTGCAATCGAGTCTGGTCCAGTCGTGCTTCTACATAGCCTATCTCGTGATGCCGATCCCGGTTGCCTGGTTCATCCAGCGCTTCGGCTACAAGCGCGGGGTAATCCTGGGCCTGTGCCTTTACGGCACCGGCGCGCTGCTGTTCTGGCCCGCGGCCGAGAGAGTGGCCTACGGAGCATTCTTGAGCGCGTTGTTCGTGATCGCCTGCGGCCTTACATTCCTCGAGACATCTGGGACCGGTATCGTGGTCGTGCTCGGCTCGCCCGAGCGGGCTGAGTGGCGGATCAACCTGGCTCAGGCATTCAACCCCATCGGATCCATCGTCGGTGTGTTGGTCGGCCGCCAGTTCATCTTTTCCGCGCACGAGACGACCTTGCCCATCGGTCATACGACCGACATCCTGATACGCACGGCCGAGGCACGGGCAGTCCAAGTGCCGTATCTGGTAATCAGCCTGGTTGTGTTTGCCGTGGCCTTGCTCGTCGCAAACACTCGATTCCCGGAGCGCGCGACCAGCGCGCATCGTGGCTCGCCTCTCGGCGGGCTGAGGGCGCTGTTGCATTCGCGACTGTTCGTGGCCGGTGTTGTCACCCAGTTTTTCTATGTCGGTACCCAGATCGGGGTGTGGAGCTTCCTGGTTCGCTACACACAACGTAATCTGCCCGGCACGCCGGACCGGACCGCTGCTCTGTATCTGATGATCAGCCTGGTCCTGTTCCTGCTCGGCCGGTTTGCAACCCTGCTGCTGCTCAGGCGCTGGTCATCGGCCCAGATCGGTATGGTCTTCGCGGCCTGCGCCGCGGTGCTTGCCGCATTTGCCGTGCTGGCCCCGGGACCCGTCGGGCTCGCGTCCCTGATCCTGACCAGCTTCTTCATGTCGATCATGTATCCAGCGATCTACGCGATCGGACTGCACGGCAACGCCGAACATTCGCAAGCGGCCTCGGCTTTGATGATCATGGCCATTGTTGGAGGTGCGGTGCTGACCGCGATGATGGGAGCAATCTCCGACGCGTTCACCATTTCTCACGCGTACGCCGTGCCGTTCGTCGGGTTTATCGTCGTCTTCATTTATTGCACGTCCGCCGTTCGATCGGGTCGTGTCGGGGCGGCATTCGCCGTGGCCCACTGAGTTCAGGAGGAACGAGCGTGGCAAGGATCGTGCAAGTTGAGTTTCGGATGGTCGACCTCGAGCCGCGGGTGAAGCGGGTCGATGCCATCCAATCCTTCGTGAGCCAGGAAACACCGATCATACGGATCACCGACGCCGAAGGAGCCGTGGGTACGGGATACAGCTATACAATCGGCACCGGGGGCCGATCGGTACTGGCCTTGATCAAGGAGACGTTGGCACCGCTCCTGATCGGCCGCGAAGCCGAAGAGATCGAGCGAATCTGGCGCGACATGTTGTTCGTGACGCATGCGACCACTGTTGGTGCCATCACGGCGATCGCGATGGCCGCGATTGACACTGCATTGTGGGATCTGCGCTGCCGACGCGCCGAACTGCCGTTACATCTGATGGCGGGCGGCGCGCAAAAGTCGGTGCCGCTCTACACCACCGAAGGCGGTTGGCTGCATCTGGAAACCGGCGCGCTCGTAGATGATGCCTTGGCCGCGAAAGAGCGTGGCTTCGCGGGCTGCAAGCTCAAGATCGGCCGCCCCCCGTCGGAGGATGTAGCGCGAATTGCCGCCGTCCGTGAAGCAGTCGGCGCGACGTTCGAAATCCATACCGACGCCAACCAGGCGTTCAGGGTGGACGAGGCGATCCGCCGTGCGCGCCTATATGAGCCACTCAACATCGGTTGGCTGGAGGAGCCGCTTCCTGCCGACGATGTCGAGGGTCATGCCCGGCTGGCACGGTCGACTTCCATTCCGATCGCGATCGGCGAAAGTGTGTACAGCCCACTGCATTTCCGCGACTACCTTCAGCGGGGTGCCTGCTCGGTCGTGCAGGTCGATGTTGGCCGGATCGGTGGCATCACTCCGTGGCTCAAAGTGGCGCACCTGGCCGAGTGCTTCAACGTGGCCGTCGCCCCGCATTTTTTGATGGAGTTGCATGTAGCGCTCTGTGCGGCGGTGCCGAATGCGCGATGGGTGGAATATATTCCGCAACTCGATGCGATCACGACAGAGCGCATGCGGGTTGAAAACGGATGCGCCGTACCGAGCGCGGCCCCCGGCCTCGGCATTGCCTGGGACCTGGACGCGATCGATTACCTGTCGATCACGAGCGGCAAGATCGAAGCGCGCGCCCGGTAGGGCGGGACGTTGGGGGTCGCTAATCAGGATTGAACAATGTCGCGGTTTAGACCGAACTGTTGCAGTGCCGTGACAATAGGCGCATGCTGGGCGCATCGTGGCCGGGGGGTTTGCGAGCGGTGCCTCAGTTTTGCCCTGACATCCTGCTGAGATTGTTCGCCGAGGATCGGGCGGCATTGCTGCGGTATGTGCGCAGGTTCCTGCCGAGTCGGGAGGATTCCGAGGACATCGTGCAGGAGGCGTTTCTGCGGACCTGCGAACACGCGAAAGAGGTCGTGGAGCCGCGGGCGTTCGCATTTACGGTCGCGCGCAATCTGGCGACGGATTCCCGCCGGCATACCCGGTTGGCCAAGACGGATACATTGGGGGATTTGAGCCAGTCGCCCGTCGTAGCGTCAGGCCACTCGCTCGAAGGCGAAGTGCTGGCCGATGAAGAGGGCCGGCTGCTGCGGGAGGCGGTGGATCAGCTCAGTCCGCAATGTCGGGCTGTGTTCCAACTGCGGGTGTTTCAGGGTTGTTCCTACAAGGAGATCGCGGAGCGGCTGGGACTCGCGCCCAAGACCGTCGAGAACCACATTGGACGTGCTATTCGTGAAACGCACGAGTATTTGCGCAGACGTTATCAACTGACGAAAACCGATCATGGCCGACGTTCATCAACTGCCGACTGTTAGGAGTGTAGAGCAGGAAGCAAGCGAGTGGATCGCGCGCCTCGAGGCGGAGGATGTGACGCCGGAGGATCGCGTCCGTTTCGCAGCCTGGCTGCGGGCGAATCCCCAGAACTCGCAAGCTTTTGAGGATGTATCGGCGACCTGGAGCCGGTTCGTGAAGGCCGGGCCCCTGGCGGAAATGAAGACGGGCGCGGGTGCACAGACCCCTGTTGTTTCGCAAAACAGGAAGCGCAACTGGGGCCTGGCGATTGCGGCCGCCGCGGTGGTTGCAACTTTGTTGACCACCGTCTACATGCAGCAGGCGCCCCACCTGACACCCATCACGACGGCTGTCGGCGAACAGATCACTGTGCCGCTCGCGGACGGCTCATTCATGGAGCTGAACAGCAACAGTGTGGCCCGGATCGACTACACATCGCGGCAGAGAACCATCCACCTGGATCGGGGCGAGGCCTTCTTTCGAGTAGCTCACGATACACAGCGGCCTTTCTGGGTCACCGCCGGTGGCGGGTGGGTGCGTGCGGTTGGCACGGAATTCAACGTGTATCTTCGGCCGCAGAGCCTGCAGGTCACGGTGCGGGAAGGCACTGTCAGGGCAGGTGAGAGCCGAGGTTCACTGTCGGCGGTTCAGCCGGATGAGCAGAAGTTGGCGGCCTGGGTCACCCTGTCAGGAGGGCAGCAGGCGGAACTCGACTCCAAGGTCGCTCGCAAGCGCGCACTCTCCGCGGATGAGTTGGCCGATACCGTGGCGTGGCGCAGCGGTACGGTGTATTTCGAGAATCGGCCGCTGTCCGAGGTGGTCGCTGAGTTGAATCGCTATTGCGCTGCGCCGCTGATTCTCGAAGACCCCGCGTTGCGTGCGCTGCCGGTGGGGGGGGCGTTTCAGGCCAGCCCGAAGGGCGCTGCCGCGCTGGTGCGCATGTTGGAACAGAATTTTGATGTCCAGGTGCGCCAGGATGGGTCCGGCGTTCACCTGCACAGTCCCCCGCGGCAGCCAACCCGGTAACCAATCGGTTTGGGGGTTTTTGTTTCCCCGCTCGTCGTCCTGCGTAGCACTCTCGACTGGAGTGCGGCATAACGATTTTTCGGGGGACGAGTATGAACTTCAGCCGCGGTAGTCGCTCATGGGCGGCCTGTGCATGTTTCCTGGGCGCCTCCGCATTAGCGGCTGCTGATTCGCAGACGTTTGATATTCCGGCGCAGCCTTTGCCGTCGGCACTGAAGGCGTACGCAGAGCAATCGCATGTTCAGCTTTTGTATGTGTACAGTGCGGTCGCGAATGCGAGCGGCAACGCGGTCCATGGAGATCTGGATACCCACCAGGCGCTGAATGAGCTGCTGCGCAATACCGGTTTTGAAGCGGCTTACACGTCCGACCGGGAAGTCACGATTCGCCGAACAGAGGCGGCCACAACGGGTGTCGACGCCGCCGACAAGGGCGATCAGGCCAAAGCACAGCGTACGGGAAGGCGGGATTCCCGTGCCGCGGCTGATTCAAACAGCGTCACGCAGCTCGAGGAAGTTATTGTCACCTCGCAGAAGCGCGAGGAGCGGCTGCAGGATGTGCCGATACCCGTCACGGCCATTACCGCCACGGCACTGGCCGACGAAAGCCGTCACAGCCTCCAGGATTACTACTCGCAGGTGCCCGGACTGTCACTGACACCGAATGAGTTCAGCGGCACGCCGACGATTGCCATCCGCGGGATCACCTCCGGCGACTTCACCAATCCAACAGTGGGTATTACGGTCGATGACGTGCCGTTCGGATCTTCCACGGTCAATGGCGGTGGTTCTTTTGCCCCCGATCTCGACCCGAGTGACCTGGCGCGGATCGAGGTTCTGCGGGGACCGCAAGGCACTCTCTACGGGGCCAGCAGCATCGGCGGCCTGGTCAAGTATGTGACTGCCGATCCCTCGACAGACAAGTTCTCCGGACGTGTGCAAGCGGGCCTCTCGACAGTTCACGATGGCCCCGGCGTCGGTTACAACCTCACGGCAGCGGTGAACGCGCCCATCGGGGACACGTTTGCCGTGCGTGCCAGTGGGTTCGTCCGGGAGGAACCGGGGTACATTGAAAATATCCAGACCGGGCAGCGCGGGATCAACAAAGCGGAAATTGCGGGGACTCACCTGTCGGCTTTGTGGAAGCCGTCGGAGCTGTTTTCCTTCAAGTTGAGCGCGCTGTTTCAGGATAACAAGCTGTTCGGCGCGCCCTATATCACGGTTGAGCCGCAGACTTACGATCTGCAGCAGGACTTCCTGCCGCAGACCGGTCGGGTCGATCGCAAGTTCTCGGCCTACAGCGCCACGGCGATCGCGCACCTGGGCACTTTCGCTCTGACATCGGTGACGGGCTACAGTGTCAGCAGCATGTACGACAAGCTCGACTACACGCAGATTCTGGGTGGCGTGACGGACGAGCTGCTGGGGACGCCAAACACAATCAACACGGACAACACTCATACAAACAAGGTCACGCAGGAGATCCGGCTGGCCACACCGATCGGGACGCATCTGGATTGGCTGGTCGGTGGTTTCTACACCCATGAGTATTCGCCGTGGGGACTGGAGCTGTATCCGGTCACTGGCAGCAGCGAACGCCTGGGATCACTCGTACAAACGCAGTTTGACAGTGTGTACGCCGAGTGGGCGGCCTTCACCGATCTCACCTGGCACGTGACCGATCAACTGGACGTTCAATTCGGGGGACGTGAGAGCCAGATCCGCCAGACGTTCGAGGAAACTGACATCGGAGATGCCTTCGTGCCATTCATCCAGGGGCTGGCCTCACCGGCAGTGACGCCTGAATCGGTCGCACATGAGAACGCGTTCACCTATCTCGTGACCCCGAGCTGGAAAATAACCCCCGACCTGATGGTGTACACGCGCTTTGCCTCGGGCTTCCGGCCGGGCGGAATCAACAATCTGATCGCGGTCGGCAATCTGCCGTTGACCTTCAAACCCGACCGGACTTCCAACTATGAGGTGGGCGTGAAGGGGAGCGCCTTCGAGCGGCGGCTCTCGTTTGAAGGTTCGCTTTACTACATCAAATGGACTGACATCCAGTTGTCGTTGACGAATCCGGACAACGGGCAGAACTACTTTTACAACGGCAGCGAGGCAAGAAGCCGCGGCGTGGAGTTGTCAGCGCAGTTGCGGCCGGTGACCGGCTTGCATCTGGGCGGGTGGGTTTCCTGGAATGAGGCGGTTCTCACGCAGGACTTTCCGGCCAACAGCGCCGCCTACGGAATGTCGGGTGACCGGCTGCCCTACAGCAGTCGCTTCTCCGCCAGCGGGACGTTTGATTACGACATGCCGCTGGGCCCTCTGACGGCAGGATTCGGCGGGGCCGTGAGCTATGTGGGTACTCGCATCGGCGCTTTTCAGGTATTGCCGGAGCGGCAGGTGTTGCCCGCTTACACACAGACCGATCTGCACTCGAGCCTTCATTCGGATCAGTGGACATTCGAGCTGTATGTCAACAACGTAACGGATCGTCGCGGGATCGTGGGCGGCGGCATCGGGACGGCCGTTCCGAGCTCTTTCGGGCTGATTCAACCCCGCACGGCCGGAGTGTCGGTTGCGCGGACTTTTTGAGGAGACGAGACACATGATTGGAAGCCACATCCGTCAGCCCGCCATTGCGCTGGCGCTGGGGCTCGCGCTGCAGGTGCCTGCAGCGGGCTGGGCGCATCACTCCTTCGCCATGTTCGACAAGAGCAAGGTGGTGTCGGTGCAGGGTAATGTCAGTAAGGTTGAGTGGGCCAATCCGCACGTCTTCCTGTTTGTCCAGGGTAAGGATGCCTCGGGGAAGTCCGCCGAATATGCCATCGAATGCGCCAGCGTGAATGATCTGACGCATCACGGCTGGAAGATGGGACTGGTCAAAGTGGGGGACCGCGTGACGGTTGAGATCTATCCCTTGCGCGATGGCAAACCCGGTGGACTGCTCGATGCGGTGACCCTTGCGAATGGCACGAAGATCAAACAGTGAGCGATGGACCCGTTTGGGGGGCGGGATGATGTTCGGCCGGGACGGCTGCCGGCTGTTGATCTGTGGATTCATTCTGAACGCCCCTGTCGCAGTCCTGGCGGGCTCCCAGGAGTTCGATATACCGGCGCAGCCGTTACCGTCGGCGCTCAAGGCTTTTGCTTCGCAGGCTCACGTTCAGCTCCTGTACGTCTACAACGTAGTGGCGGATGGACGCGGGAATGCGGTTCGTGGGGAGTTGGACGCACGACAGGCACTCGATGAGTTGCTGCGTGGAACCGGGTTTGTGGCCGCGTACACATCGGAAACGGAAATTACGATTCGGCGCGCGCCCCGGCCGGCTGTGAGTGATTCGAGGCACGCTGAGCGCGTCCCGTTCAACAAAAGAAGGGGTAAGTGGTGAACGATCTGGTGGGATCCGTGTGGAAATGGCTGGTGATTGCGCTATGTCCTGTCTCGATCGCCCTGGCAGGAACTCCAGACTTCAACGGAACGTGGGCGCGATATCCGGATCCCTACGCCGCGGGGCCTATTCCAGAGGATCCGCCACCGCCCGCGGGCGATCCGCACCTTCGCGAGCCGTACGCTACGGCGTACAAGAACTACAAGATACGCAAGAAGGCCGCAGATGATGCAGGCAGGCCTCTCGTGGATGCGAGCAGTCAATGTCTGCCGGAGGGGATGCCGACCATCATGGGGGCCGTCTATAACATTCAACTGCTGCAGACTCCCAAAGAGCTCATTGTGCTCGCGGAATTTCTCACTCAGACGCGCCGGGTCTTTCTCAACGAGAAAATGCCGCCACTCAGTGCAGTGACGCCGAGCTACAACGGCTATTCAGTCGGACATTGGGAAGGGGACACGCTGGTCGTGCAGACAGTGGGGGTTCGGGAAGATACGAAGTTTTATGCCTTTCCCCATTCCCGGAACATGCTCATTACGGAGCGAATGCGGTTGACCGCACCGGACCTGATGGAGAATCGGGTGAAGATCGAGGATCCGGCCGTGTTGGCTCAGCCGTATGAATTCATCTACGGGTACAAGAAGGATCCGACCTACAGGATCATGGAGTACATCTGTGATGACAACCGCAGTGTCGTGGGTGAGGACGGAACCTATGGCCTGAAGATCACCAAGTGAGGTTGATTCATGGATATGCACGGCTTCAGTGAATGGCTGTATGGGACCGCGGTGAGCTCTGCGATACGGGACAACTTCTGGGTCGTCCCGGTGGTGCAATCGATTCATATCATCGCCATCGCGGTTGTCATCGGCAGTGCGTTGGTGACGGAACTGCGAATCGCCGGTGTCATCGCGCCGGAGGAGAGCATCTGTGTGGTGGCACAACGTTATCTACCCTGGATGTGGCGTGCGCTTGCCGTTCTCCTTGCAACAGGGCTCGTCATGATTATCGGTGAGCCTGAGCGAACACTGACCAACGTGCCTTTCTGGATCAAGATGTCACTGGTGGTGACGGGGGTGCTGGCCAGCATCGGGTTGCGCAAACCGCTGCTGACACCGTTCGACCGTTCGAGCACCGGCCCTGCCAGGTCACTGGCGTGGATCATGTTGTCACTGTGGGTGGCCGTGATCTTCTGCGGCCGCTGGATTGCGTACAGCAATTGAGTCTCCCACGGAGAGATCTGAATGAACCTGGATTCAACTCTGGAATATCTGGCCAACACGCCGTTGGCCATGGCGATCTCGCAGGGAGCCGCTGCGTTTCCGATGCTCGAGTGCATCCACGTCGTGGCCATTGCCGCCGTGGTGGGCACGATTACGATCGTGGACCTGCGCTTGCTGGGCTACCGGTCGCACCGGCGGGGTGTGCGGCAACTCATCCAGGACATTTTGCCCTACACCTGGGGCGCCTTTGCGCTGGCGCTCACCGCAGGGTCGCTGTTGTTTATATCGAACGCACCCAAATACGCGCACAACACGCAATTCCAACTGAAGCTGCTGGTGATCGTGGCGGCGGCCATCAACATGGCCGTCTTCCACGTGACGGTGTACCGGCGGGTGGAGGAATGGAACGATCGGTTGCCACCACCGGCCGCGGCCCGTATCGCAGGTGCGACCTCGCTGGTGCTTTGGCTGACGGTCATTTTTCTGGGGCGGTGGGTGGGATTTACATTGTGAAGAATTCTGTAAACCGTTCGGTTTGTCCGGTCCTGTTGGCGCTGCTGTCGCCGCTGACACTCGTGGCTTGTTCGAATGGGGCCAAGGGGCAACCGGCGGCGACGCCCGCCTCAGCGCCGGCTATTGAGGCAGGGCCGGTTCCCGTGGCAACGCTGAAGGAGCTCATGGATTCGACGGTGGATCCGGCCGCAGACGGAATCTGGGAGTCGGTTGCCGTCAGGGAAACGAAAGAAGGGACGGAGCATCACCAGCCGCGTACGCCGGAGGAATGGGCAGCGGTGCGACGCCATGCCGTCACGCTCATCGAGTCCATGAACCTCGTGGTACTGGCCGGGCGGCATGCCGCTCCTGCCGGGACCCAACCGGGCCTGGGTGAGCTGGACCCTGCCGGGATCGAGAGGGGGATCGAGCAGAAGCGCGCGGTATTCGTGAGTTTTGCAAAGGCGCTGCAGGGCACGGCGGTGCGGGCTCTGGAGGCCATTGATCACCAGGACCTCGAAGGGATCGTGAAGACCGGGGGCGATATTGATGCGGCCTGTGAGGTGTGTCATGTCACATTCTGGTATCCCAATCAAAGGTAGATGAGAGGATCGTGATGCGCAGAGCCGGTTCAATGTTGGGATGGAGCGTCGCGGTGACGCTTCTCGGTGTATCGGTCAACACATTTGCGGATGGCTCCGCGTCGCAGATCAGTGGGATCTGGAGTCGGGTCGGGGCGGATGCGGCGCAACCGAAAGGGGATCCGCCGCTGAAACCGAAGTACCTGAAGGCTTATAAGGCATCGCAGAAGCAGGTGTCACCGACGGGGGGCAAAGTGTCGGGCGCGCTCGAGAAGTGTTGGGTCGAAGGAATGCCCGGCATCATGGCCGCGCGTGCGCCGCTGGAAATCGTGCAGACACCAGGGCAGGTGACCGTGTTGGCGGAGTATATGGGGCAGACCCGGCGCATCTTCCTGGATGAGAAAATGCCCGCTCCCGGTGACATCACGCCAGGGTATATGGGGATGTCTGTCGGAAAGTGGAATGGTGACAGCCTGGAGGTTCAGACTGTCGGGGTGCGCGAAGATGTGCGTTATCAGGGAATGCCGCATAGTGGGAAGATGAGGATTGTCGAGAAGCTGCGGCTGACGGGACCTGATCAGTTGCAGGATGAGGTGGTGATTCACGACCCGGATACTCTGATCCAGCCGTTGCGGCTGACTTTTCACTACAAGAAGGAGCTTCAGCACCGGGTCCTGGAATATCCCTGCCAGCGATGACAATGCGATCCAACAGCCAGTGGGCCCGACAACGTTCGTCTGATACGTCCACCATCCGTGCGTTGTTTCTCGCCCCGCTGGTGCGTGAGCTGGCCGGTCACGGGGTACCAGTCGACTCGTTCCTGAGCCATTACGGCCTGTCGGTAGCTCAGCTCACGCATCTGTATGAGCGTGTTCCGCTGCGGCAGTTTGTGTCGCTCGCCGAAGGGGCTGCGGCGCGTCTGGGCAGGCCCTATCTGGGGCTCGAGCTCGGAGGGGATTTTGTGCTGTCCGATCTCGGACCTTTTTACGCTCTGTTTATTCTGGCGGGTGACCTGCAGACAGCCCTTGCGCAGCTCACGAGATTTCAGGCCGCGTGGCAGACGAAGACCCTGTTCGAGCTGGTGAGCGGGCATTCGACTTCGGCCTGCCGATATTGCATCGAGGATCCCTCCATCTGGCCGCGTATTCAGGATGCGGAGTTTGCCATCGCCTCGTTGACGACCTTCATCCGGGAGCTCACTCACAAACGCTGGCGGCCCATAGCCGTGGAGTTTGAGCACAATGTGTCGAATCGTTTGGAAACACTCGGCCGGTTTTTCAACGCTCCGGTGCGCGGCAACTGTGATGCCAACCGGCTGGTCATGGATAACAGTGACCTGAAGAATCCCGTTCGCTGGCGTCTGGAGTCAGAAGAGCACGACGTGGCGCCGATTCTGGAGCGTCACCTGATGGAGCTGCTTCGACCCGAGGAGGAGGAGATGCCTGGGTCGGTTTCGGCGCAGGTGGATGGGCTGATTGCCCGCAGGCTCGGCCGCTCGGACGTTGGGATCGAGACACTCGCCGTCGAGATGAAAATGTCGGTGCGCAGCCTGCGCAGGCATCTGGCGGAGGAAGGCACTACATTCAGGCAGATGTTGCAGGCGCACAGGCGCACGGCCATCGAAGCGATGTTGGATTCCAATGGGGGACGTTTGTCGGACCTGGCCAGCCGGATGAGCTATTCCGATTCGGCGGTTTTGTCGCGCGCGTTCAAGAATTGGACGGGGATGTCACCCAGCGCGTTTGCGCGGTTGAAGAAGCGCTGAGCGCGGAAGGTGCAGGCTCGGGTTTGCCTCTCATCCGGGGTCTGTCAGGCAGAGGATTGCCGATTTCAGGTGCGTGTGATGCCGGATAGCTTCCTCGCCCAGCTCGTGACCTACCCCGGACTGCTTGAATCCGCCGAAGGGGACGGCCAGATCGAGCACTGAGTGTGTGTTGACCCAGACGGTTCCGGCGCGGAAGTGTCTGATGAACCAGTGTGCCTCGTTGAGATCGCGCGTCCAGACACTGGCTCCCAGTCCGAAGTCGGTATCGTTGGCCCGCTTCAGGACGTCGTTCAGATCGTTGAATCGCGCGACGGTGAGTACGGGACCGAATATCTCTTCCTTCACGATGCGCATGTCAGGATCGACGTTGGCGAAGACTGTGGGCCGAACGTAGGAACCGGGGCCTTCGAGCGCACTGCCGCCGGCCACGACTTCAGCTCCCTGCTCGCGCCCGGACTCGATATAGCCCATCACCCGCTTCTGTTGGCTCGACGAAATGAGGGGTCCCATCTGACTGTCAGCGGACAGGGCGGGTCCCAGTTTGATTTGATCGGCGATCTTCGCGATGCCCGTGACCACTTCGTCGTAGACGGCGTCGTGAACGAACAGCCGGGAGCCGGCACAACAATTCTGCCCATGGTTGGCGAAAATGCCCATGGCCGCGCCCGGGATGGTGACCTCGAGATCGGCATCTTCGAGCACCACCATGGGTGACTTGCCGCCGAGCTCGAGAGTGAAGTGCTTCATGTCCCGAGCCGCCGCGGCTCCGATGAGGCGACCCACCTGTGTTGAACCCGTGAAGCTGATTTTGTCGATCCCGGGATGTGCGACCAATGCCGCTCCGGCCACTTCGCCGAGGCCCGTGACGATGTTGATGACGCCTTCCGGAATGCCGGCTTCAGCGATCAAAGAGGCGAAACGCAGCGCGGTGAGGGGTGTCTGCTCGGCGGGCTTGAGAACCAGAGTACAGCCCGTTGCCAATGCCGGAGCGATCTTCCAGATGGCCTGGCCGAGGGGCACGTTCCAGGGAGTGATCGCTCCGACGACGCCGATGGGCTCACGGAGAGTCATCGCAAAGAAGTTGCCCTTCGCGTACGGCACGGACGGCTCGATGGTTTGGCCTCGGATCTTCGTCGCCCATCCGGCCATGTAACGCAGGTAGCTGACTGACAGATCGACATCGAAGGCGCGCGTGGCGGGGAGTATCCGTCCGCTGTTTACGCTTTCGATCTCGGAGAACTCCGTAGCGTTTGCCTCCAGGAGATCGGCGAGCCGCAACATCAGGCGTTCGCGCTCGGCACCTCGCATTTTGCGCCAGGGACCGGATTCAAATGCATTGCGTGCGGCTTTGACCGCACGATCAATGTCGTTTGCAGTACCGGCCGGTACGTGACTGACGGCCGCGCCGCTGGTGGGATCGATCACGGCAATGCGCTCATCGGTGGCTGCCGAGACGAACCTGCCGTTGATGAAATGCTGGTGCACCAGGCTCAGATAGGCGCGGCTGGAGCGGCTCAGAGTGGACAGGTCATTGGCGAGTGCGTTCATGGCTGAAGGCCTGATGGTTGCGATGGAGGTAGCGCGAAGGCTGCGATCAGTACTTTCCCGAGAGCAGGGTGCCGCCGCGCGGAACGTGAGTGTCGAGGTTCAGTCGTTTCAACATCTGGTGCGTGGTGGATACCGCGGCGGAGATGACGGGCCGGTCGTATTTTCTTTCCGCGGCATCGATGATCGGCCAGGAGGGCATTTGCACGCAGGCCGAAATCACGAGCGCATCGATGCCGCGACGGTCGACACGCTCCGAGACCTCCAACAGGTTGTTGGGATCCAGGCGCCCGACCGCCAGGTTATCGGGTACTTCGAGGGCCAGGTAATCCTTGACCGTGATGCCTTCGTTCTCGAGATAATCCACCACGCGCCGGGCCAGGGGTTTCATGTAAGGACAGACGATGCTGACGGTTTTGGCGCTCAGGGCCTGAATACCCGCAATCAACGCGCCGGCGCTGGTGACCACTGGCGCGGATGCGTCGTTGCGGACCGTTTGTTCGTGCAGTCGCGCCTCGGATACCCGGTGATAACCGGGACCCAGGCTCATGATCGCAACGAGACAGGCATAACCGAGCACGTCCACCTGCGCATCAGATAGCTCCAGCGCGCACCGATCACTGTCGCGGTCCATGGCCGCCAGCTCCTCCGGCGTTACATGCTTCATGCGCATGCGGCTGGAATGAAACGTGAAGCGCTCCGAAGCCACGCTCTCACGCATCCGGAACATCGCCGGGATCTCCGTCTCCATGGTCGTATTCGAGGAGGGCACAATCTGTCCGATCCGGAAACTGCTCATCGCCGGTGGGTCTCCTGCGTGTCGCGGCCAGCGGTGCTCGCGGGTTCGTCCTCCAGGTCGCCATCGGACGGGGAAGGGAACCGCACCTCGGCGTCGCCGTCATGCCACTGGACCGGCTGTTGGGGGCGGCGGTTGACCTGCAGGTTGAAGATGTCGAAGCGGTTGTAGTGTCCGATGATGTCGTGCATTTGCTTGGGCTGGATACAGCGATTGAGGTCGATTTCGGCGTAGACGATGCCTTCCTCATCGATGAGGCAGTCGCCGACCTGACGGCCGTCGGGACCGATGACGCCGGAGAAAGCGCTCGAAGAGCGCGATAACAGGGCGCGTGCATCGGGGCGGATCTGCGTCATGGCGGTAATGATCTCCTCCGATACCGTCGAACAGGAAACGATTGTGAACAGCTTGCCTTCAAACGAGTGCGCGGCGGCACGTAACCGGATCGCCTCGGCCATGTTGTAATCGGGAGGAGCAACCGGCAGGGCGATGTAGCTCGCGACATGGATCAACTCGCCCTGCGCCAACAGCGCGAACCGGGCCAGGGTGTTGGTGTTCTCGCCGCAGGCGAGGCCGCCCAGGCGGCCCAGGTCGGTCTCGTAGACCCGCAGACTGGCCCCGTCGCCGCCGGTCCAGGTGAGCTTTTCAGCCCAGGTCGGCACGAGCTTGCGGTGTTTGCCGAGAATCCGACCATCCGGGCCGATGAAGACGAGCGTGTTGTACAGGACCCCCAGTGACAGCGGACTGCGCTCGTTGACGCCCATGACGACATGGGTGCCGGTCTCACGTGCAGCGTTGCAGACGATTGCGATTTCGGGGCCCGGCACGAGCACTGCAGCGTGCACGAGCCTTTCAAACCAGGCACTGCCGGTGACGGGATCGGTAATCCAGTTCCAATAGGGATATCCGGGGATGAAAACTTCCGGAAAGGCAACGAGACGCGCGCCGTGGCCGGCCGCTTCCCGGATGAGGGAGGCGGCTTTGTGTGCCGTCTGCCGTGCGTCGAGAAAGACCGGCGCTGCCTGCACCGCCGCGGCTTTGAAGGAGTTCAGACTGCTCATGCATGGCCGCGCGCCGGGGACTGTTAGCGAATCTCACCGCTTCCGACGACGCAGATGGCGCGCACGATGGCCACGTTGGAGCCGAATGTCAACTACCGATTCGGCCACCGGGTGTTATGTTAGTTGCGTAACCGCCGGCTCACACTGCCATTTGCACCTGGGGTGTCCTCGTATCAAACCAGTCTCTGAAGCGCAACAGAGGGGGTGAGCGGTTCTCCCGGAGATAGGCCATCGACAGCTCCAGTGTGACCCCCATGCCTTCGATCGGTACGAGGTTGACTCCCTGCGGCAGGCGCCAGCGGTGACAGGAGTTGACGACGGCGACGCCCGCTCCGGTGGTTACGAGCGTCAGCATGGCTGCCTCATTGGCAGCTTCGTGAACGATTCGGGGGCGGACGTTGTGTTTTCTGAATTCCGCCACTAATGCATCGTAGAACAGCGGGCTTCCCAGACGTTGGAACAGGATCAGCGGTTCTCCTGACAGATCCGACAGTTGCAAGGCTTTGCGGCCGGCAAAAGCACTGTTGAGAGGCACCGCGAGGCAGACTGCGTGTTCCTCGAGACGTCGGACCACCAGATCGGAATCGTCCTTGGGCGCGTTGTACAGGAAACCCGCATCCAACTTCCGCTCGCGGATGGCGGCGATCTGCTCCAGGGAGGGCATGGCCGCCAGTTCCACCCGTACATCGTGGGAGCTCGCATTGAATTCACGGATGCTCTCCGGGATGATTCCCTGCCATCCCGCCACTTCGATATAGCCGAGTCGCAAAACACCCACTTTCCCGCGGCCAACGAGTTGGACGTGGCGTGTCACCTGCGCGACATCTGCCAGCACGCGGCGAGCGTCCTCCTGAAGAGCGCGGCCCGCTGCGGACACGCGGATACCGCGGGGCAGGCGATCGAAGAGTCCAACCTGCAATTCCTCCTCCAGCTTGTGCATCTGCCGTGTCAGCGCGGGTTGAGCAACGCGCAGGCGTTGCGCGGCGCGCCCGAAATGTTCTTCTTCGGCGATGGCCAGGAAATAGCGTAGTTGTTTGAGTTCCAACGGATTACTCCTGTGCAGGCAGCGGGTGCGATTCACTTCCGCCAGATGCACTGATATCAAAACGCGATTGATTTGGCTAATTGCCATATTGGACGGTTTCGCCGCGGTGGACCGATAGTCAGCAAAATCCGGGGGTAGTGGAGCCAAGGTGAATGGCGGAGCGTTCGTTCGCGAAAGAAGTCCAACAACTGAGGCTCGCAGCGGGAAACGAGTTTCGCGGCGAAGGCATTCTCGCAATCACCAAGGCGCTGCTTCAGTGTGGGGTTGGCTATGTCGCGGGTTATCAGGGGGCACCGATCTCGCACCTGATGGACGTGTTGGCGGATGCGCATGAAGTGCTGGCGGAGCTCGGAGTGCGCTTCGAGTCGAGCGCAAGCGAAGCGACCGCGGCGGCGAGTCTGTCCGCATCGGTGATGTACCCCATCCGCGGCGCTGTGGCCTGGAAAGCCCCAGTCGGCACCAACGTGGCCTCCGATGCTTTGGCCAACCTGACATCGAGCGGAGTTCGGGGTGGGGCGCTGATCATCATCGGCGAGGATTATGGCGAGGGTTCCTCGATCATGCAGGAGCGCAGCCACGCGTTCGCCATGAAATCGCAGATCTGGCTACTGGACCCCCGTCCCAACCTGGAATCGATTGTGCGGGCGGTGGAGTGTGGGTTCGAGCTCTCCGAAGCCTCCAACACGCCCGTCATGCTGGAGATGCGCATCCGAAGCTGCCATCTGCATGGCTCGTTTGTGACCAAGGATAACCGTCCCCCGGCATTCACATTGAAGCAGGCTCTCGATCATCCGGTGCGTGATACGAATCGGATCGTGTTGCCGCCGGCCTCGTTCATACACGAGAAGGAAAAGATTGAGCATCGTTGGCCGGCAGCCGTTGAATACATCCGGCGTCAGGGGCTGAATGAGCAGTTTGGTCCGGTCAGCGCCGACTGCGGCATCATCCTGCAGGGAGGGCTGTACAACGGTGTCATCCGCGCCCTGCAGACGCTCGGTCTTGCCGACGCGTACGGCGAAACCGAGATTCCCTTGTATGTTCTGAATGTGACGTACCCACTGGTCGATGAGGAGCTGCTGGCCTTCTGCCGGGGCAAAAAATCGGTGCTGGTGGTGGAGGAGGGACAGCCGGATTTCCTGGAACAGGCGATCACAACAGCGTTGCAACGTGGGGGTTGCACTTCGAAGGTGGCCGGCAAGGGAACGCTACCTGTGTATGGTGAATATACGACCGCTGTGATGATCGAGGGGTTTCGCAAGTACCTCGGTGAATGGGCACCTGGGAGGGCCCTTGATGTGTCGGTGTCGAAGCCGGCGGGCGAGATGATGGCACTGTCCGACAGCGTGCCCGCGCGGCCGGCGGGGTTTTGTACCGGATGTCCGGAGCGGCCCATCTTCTCCGCTTTGAAGCTGGCAGAGAAGGAGCTCGGACCGCATCACGTGGCGGCTGACATCGGGTGTCATCTGTTTTCGATTCTCCCTCCCTTCCACATTGGGCACACGACGATGGGATATGGCATGGGGGCCGCTTCAGCCGCAGCGTTCAATGTGCCGGATGCACGACGCTCAATCAGCGTCATGGGAGATGGAGGCTTCTGGCACAACGGACTGTCTTCCGGGGTGGCGAATGCGGTTTATAACAAGTCCGACAATGTCATTTTGATTGTCGACAACTATTACTCCGCGGCAACGGGCGGGCAGGACGTTCTCTCCTCGCGTGCCCTCAACCCCCGGCGACATACCAACAGCCCGATTGCGCACGCTGTCAGGGGTGTCGGGGTCGAGTGGATTCGTAAGATCAGCAACACCTACGATGTCTCCCGCATGAAGAGCGTGTTCCGGGAGGCACTGACGAGCAAGGAACCGGGGCCGAAAGTCATTGTCGCCTCGTCTGAATGTATGCTCAACCGTCAACGGCGTGAGAAGCCCGCTCGGCGCGAGGCAGTCCGGCGCGGTGAGCGAGTGAGCCGGATGCGGTTCGGAGTCGATGAGGATGTCTGCACGGGAGATCATGCCTGCATAAGGCTGTCAGGATGCCCATCGCTCACGGTGAAACAGTCGGCCGATCCGCTGAAAGAAGACCCGGTGGCCTCGATTGACTCCTCCTGCGTCGGTTGTGGCAACTGTGGCGAGGTGGCGGACGCAGCGGTGTTGTGCCCGTCATTTTATCGTGCGGAGATCATCGATAATCCAACGTGGGGCGAGCGACTGCTGTCGGGATTGCGTGAACGCTTGATTGGGTTCCTGCAGCGGCGGCGCGAGCGGGGTCGCGTGATTGCGGCAGAGATCACCGGATGAGTGAGTCTGTGTCGAGCCTGGACCGTCCGATCTGCATCGCGATTCTGGCTATTGGCGGGCAGGGCGGCGGCGTGCTAGCCGACTGGATCGTCTCCACGGCCGAGTTGAATGGTTGGTTTGCTCAGGGAACCTCGGTACCCGGGGTTGCGCAACGGACCGGGGCAACCGTCTACTACGTGGAAGTCTTTCCCAATCGGGGGCGTCGGCCGGTATTGGCACTGATGCCGACGCCGGGGCAGGTTGATGTGGTGTTGGCCGCGGAGTTTCTGGAGAGCGGCCGGGCCATTCTGCGCGGATTCTGCACGGCGGATCGCACGACTTTGATCTGCTCCACTCATCGTTCGTATGCCATCAGCGAAAAGTCCGCACCGGGAAACGGGGTGATTGATTCGTCGCGGATCGTCGAGGCGATTCGGCGGAACACACGGCGGGTGATTGCACTCGATATGGCGGCGATCGCTGAAGATCATGGCAGTGTGATATCGGCGGTGATGTTGGGGGCGCTGGCCGCATCCATGGCACTGCCGTTTCCGCGCAGTAGCTTCGAGCAAGCTATCACCGCAGGCGGTGTTGGCGTGAAGGCGAGCCTCCAGGCGTTTGCGCGTGGTTGTACGGATGTGGAGGCCGGTGTCGATTCGCTTGCCACAGTTGGCTCGACTCGTGAAGTGAGCTCGCCGGGCGGCATGGTGGGTGGCACCTCTGCATTGAGCGAAGGTTTGCCGATCGTGCGTCATCCGGAATTCGCGCAGGTTGTTACCGCGGCGCTTCGAGACTTTCCGGAGCCTGCTCGGCCGATGCTCGCGGCCGGGATGCGCCGGGTCGCCGACTATCAGGATATTGCGTACGTCCGGGAATATCTCAAAGAGATGCGGCAGGTACTGAAGTCGGACTACGGAGCGGGCGGGAGCTCGCACGGATTTGCGCTGACCGCCGAGGCTGCGAGGCAGATAGCCGTTGGAATGGCGTATGACGATGTCATTCGGGTGGCGGATCTGAAGATCCGCTCCAGCCGGTTTGTCCGCATTCAGAAGGAAGTCGGTTTGGGGAAGTCTCAGCTACTGTACACGACCGAGTTCATGCACCCCGGAGTCGGTGAGGTGTTAGGCACCCTCCCGCGGTCGTTGGGCTCCTGGATCGAAAAGCGCGCCGGTCTGTGTGCCGCCTTGGATCGTCTGGTCAACAAGGGCAGGCGTGTGCACACGAACAAGTTGAGCGGCTTCCTTGCATTGAGCCTGGTGGCCGGAATGAGAAGGTTCCGCAGACGGACGCTGCGTCATCATCGGGAGACTGAGCGTCTCAACTCGTGGCTCGGACAAGTCCATCGGACTGCTTCGAAAGACTATGGACTCGCGCTGGAGATGGTGAAGAACCGCCGTCTCGTGAAGGGTTACAGCGAAACCCACGAGCGCGGAGATCGTAAATTCGAGCGGGTCATGGAAGCCGCGGGCAAATTGACAGGACGGAGCGACGCTGCGCAATGGGTTCGCAAGTTGCGCGAAGCTGCCCTCGCCGATGAGCAGGGAGCCGCGCTCGACCAGGCGCTGCAGGCATTGCCGGTGGGACATGAGTAATCCCATCTGGCTGTCCGGACGCCCGGAAAGCGTCTATGAAGCGCTCGTTCAGGCCGAACGGCACTACGGCGATCGGCCTTTTCTGTGTGTGCTCCCCGAAGTCGCGTCTGTGTATGGGTTGCGGGCCGGAGAGTTGACGTACTACGTCGTGAAGACCCTGGTCGACGAGCTGGCTGAGCGGTTCGGGTCAGCCGGCTACGGGCCCGGCCATCGGGTGGGACTGCTGCTGGAGAATCGACCGCTGTATTTCCTGAGCTGGTTTGCCTTGAACTCGCTCGGGGTGTCGGTGGTTCCTATCAATCCGGATCTGCGCGCTTCGGAGCTGCAATACCTGGTTGCGCATTCTGACATCGTGGCGGCCGTGGTGCTTCCGGAGCGTGTCGCCGATATCGAGGCGGCAGCAGGGGCTGCGGGTCGAGCGGTTGCGGTCGTTACGCCCGATGACGACACGATGGCTGCGCCGCTGGTGCGGGCTTCCAGAAGCTCGGGCCGGAAGCGCGACGAAGAGTGTGCTGTCTTGTACACCTCGGGGACCACTGGCTACCCGAAGGGCTGCGTCCTGACCAACGATTACTTTCTGATCTCAGCGGAATGGTATGCCGGTGTAGGTGGCTCGTGCAGCATGCGCCGCGGCAGCGAGCGTATGTTGACGCCGCTGCCGACGTTCCACATGAACGCAATGGCCACTTCAACGATGGCGATGTTGGCATTGGGAGGGTGTTTGATCCCTCTGGATCGATTCCATCCGAAGACCTGGTGGCACTGTGTGCGGCAGTCGCGGGCTACGGTCGTTCATTATCTGGGTGTGATGCCTGCGATTCTCATGGCCGCGCCCGCATCCGAGCAGGACTGCGATCACGAGGTGCGCTTCGGATTCGGGGCGGGTGTGCCTCGAGAGCTGCACCTGGCGTTTGAGCGGCGTTTCGGATTTCCGTTGATTGAAGCCTGGGCGATGACGGAGACCGGCTCGGGGGCGGTGATCGCCGCGACCCACGAGCCCCGGCATCCAGGGACGAGTTGTGTCGGTCGGCCATCCAAAGATCTGCAGGTCAGGCTCGTGAGGGAGGATGGCTCCGAGGTGCCTCCCGGCGATACCGGCGAGCTGTTGGTGCGGCGCGGGGGCGCCGAGCCGCGGTGCGGTTTCTTCCATCGGTATCTCAAAGATCCGGATGCCACGGAAGCTGCCTGGGCGGGCGGGTGGTTTCATACCGGGGACCTGGTCAGGCAGGATGCTCAGGGGCGAATCTACTTTGTTGATCGCAACAAAAACATCATCCGCCGATCCGGGGAGAACATCTCTTCGGTAGAGGTGGAACGGGTGCTCTGTGAGCACCCGTCCGTCGCGGCCGCCGCGGTGGCCGCGGTCCCTGACGCGATTCGCGGCGAGGAGGTGTTCGCATGTATCCAACTCTCGGGTACCAGTGATCCTGGGGATACTGCGAATGCCCTCGTGCGCTGGTGTATTGACCGGATCGCCTACTTCAAGGCTCCGGGCTATGTGGCATTTGTGGACAGTTTGCCTTTGACCTCGACGCAGAAGATTCACCGTCGGGGTTTGAAGGATCTCGTTGCCCGGCTGTTTGCAGACGGGAACTACATCGATACGCGGCCGCTGAAGAAGAGGGATGCGGCGACTGCTTCGTAGCTGGGGGGAGAAACACGCATGTCAGACAGCGCCCTTTTGAATCTGGTGATGGTCCTCGAGGCAGGGCACGCGCCCGATGCAGTCCGGTTGTTGATTGAGCGAGTACTGGCCCTCGTATCTGCCTGAACTGTTATGAAGCGTGTGGATCGGCAGGGCTATGAAGATGTGGCGATCACAATACCCGTAACGATTCCGTACGTGAGGCATTCGTCTCGCGGCGTCCACTGGTTTGCGGCGCGTGCGCTCGCGGCGCTGCTCGAGAGAAGTGGCCTGGAGAAGCGGGCGGTGGATGGTCTGTGTTTCTCCAGTTTTACGGCAGGGGCCGACAATGCCGTGGCAATGACCCAACACCTGGGCGTGACGGTGCGTTGGTTGGATCACATACCCATGGGCGGCGTGTCCGGGATTGTGGCCTTGCGGCGGGCACTTCGTGCCGTGCAATGCGGCGACGCGGCGGTAGTGGCCTGTATCGCCGCCGACACCAATGCGCGGGGCTCATTCCGTTCCATTGTGGAAGATTTCAGTCAGTTCTCGCGGGATGCGGTGTATCCGTACGGAGCAGGAGGTGCGAATGGCAGCTTTGCGCTTCTGACGGATCACTATATGCGAACCTTCGGCGCGCGCGCGGAAGACTTCGGGAAAATGTGCGTCGAGCAGCGGGAGAATGCGCGGCACTGCCCGTTTGCCCTGCTCAGGAAACCTCTGACGCTCAATGAGTATCTGAGCGCGCGGCCCATTGCCGAGCCTCTGCGACTGTTTGATTGTGTGATGCCCTGCGCGGGCGCGGAGGCGTTTCTGGTTATGACACGGCAGCGGGCAACCGAGTTGGGCGTTCCTTACGCCGTCGTACTCGGTGCCACCGAATGTCACAACCCTTTTCCCGATGATCCCATTCAGACGCGCGGCGGATGGGACCTCGACCGTGATGAGTTGTTCGCGCAGGCAGGGATCGCCCGCCACCAACTCGATCTGGTTCAAACCTACGATGACTATCCGGTGATGTCGGTGATTCAGTTGGAGGACCTCGGTTTCTGCGCGAAGGGGGAAGGCGCGCAATTCATTCGCAGTCACAGCTTCGATACCGAAGGGACGTTTCCGTTGAACACCTGCGGCGGGCAGTTGTCGGCGGGCCAGGCGGGCACGGCGGGCGGCTTTATTGGCATAACGGAATCTTTGCGTCAGGTAACCGGTTCGGCATTAGGAGCGCAGGTGAAGGAGGCTCGGTTCGCACTGGTCAGTGGCTTCGGAATGATGGTCTACGACCGGGGTTTGTGTAGCGGGGCTGCGATCATGGAAGGTATCCGTTGAAGGATCTGTTCGCCCCGCTGAATGCTGACTCTGTCATTCCCAGCGGGCGGCGCAGCCGGGTTGCGCAGGGCCTGACTCTGGCTGCGGCTGCGGGGCGATTCGAGCTTCAGGAATGTGGCGCATGTGGAACTGTGCAATATCCGCCGCGTGAGGCGTGCTGTCGATGTTTGTCTGAAAGGCTCACCTGGAAGATGCAGAACGGAGCGGGGGACCTGTTGGCCAGGACGGTGTTGCATCACAGTCACGATCCGTATTTTCTCGAGCGCGTTCCGTGGTACGTGGGACTGGTGAGGTTGGACTGTGGCGTGTCTGTTGTCGTGCATCTGCCAGCCGATGCGCCAAAGCCGCCGGCTCGCGTGCGGGTAGTGGCACATCTGGACAGAGGAGGAGAGGGGGTGTTGGTTGCTTTTGACCCGAAAGATGGTTCCGGTGCCAGCCACGCGGGTATATCGAGGTGAAAACATGACTGATCGAGCCGCGTCGGAGTTTCGTGAGCGTGTGCTCGGAACGGCGGACATTGTCTTCATGGTCATGGCGGCCGCGGCGCCGCTGTCGGTGGTTGTTGGATTGATGCCGATCGCCTTTGCTTTTGGTAATGGCGGTGGTTTGCCGGGAACGTACCTCTGCGCCGTGGCTGCCATGCTGCTGTTCGCTGTTGGGTATGTGCGGATCATCCCCTTTGTTCAAAACGCGGGTGCGTTCTACGCGTACATCACTGCGAGCGTAGGCCGCGAATGTGGCCTGGCGGCGGCTTACGTGGCGGTCTGTTCCTATATCGCATTGTCCTGCTCCACTTTGGCCGTGCTGGCGTTCTTCAGTGCTCAATTCGTGAAGACGCTGGGTGGCGTCGAGACTCACTGGATCCTGTGGGCGGGCATCAGTCTCGTTGCGCTCACAGTGCTGTCTTATCGCCATATCACACTGGCCGCCAAGGTGCTCGGAGTGGCGCTGACGGCCGAAGTACTGCTGATTCTTCTGCTCGATGCCTCGATCATTTATCACGCCGCGCCTTCCAGTCTGACGCTGCAGAGCTTTACGCCTCGGATGGTCTTCGCGCCGGGCTTTGGAATTGCGGCCATCTACGGCTTCAACAGCATGCTCGGTGTCGAAGGGACGGCGATCTACCAGGAGGAAGCCCGAAACCGCGCCGTGACGATTCCCAGGGCGACGTATATCTGCGTGTTGGTGGTGGGGCTCTTCTACGTGTTGACCGCCTGGTGCCTGGCCTCGGCCGTCGGTCCTGAGCAGGTCGCCGCGCTCGCCCGGGCGAATCTCGGCACCTTCGTGGCGGATCGAGGTGTGGCGCACCTCGGATCGTGGGCGGGTCTCGCTTTCAGTGTATTGATGTTGACGAGCTCATTTGCCGCGGCGCTTGCGTTGTTCAACAACGCGGCACGATACCTGTTTGCGCTATCCCGCGATGGAGTATTGCCGGCATCCCTGGCCAGGATTCATCCGCGCCATCAATCGCCCTATGTCGCCTCCATTGTATTGGCGATGGTCCTGGCGTTGATTGTGGCGGTGAGTGCGCTTGCGAGGCTCGATCCGCTGGTCAATGTCACTACCGCATTGGTTGGACTCGGGTCAGTGGGACTGATGGCTTTGTTGGCGGTCACCGCTTTGGCGATTCCACTGTACTTCCTCGGGCGCGGGCTGATCGGTTGGCGCAGCAGCGTCGCGCCGGCGATCGGTGGTTTGGTGATGGCGGTCGCGGTGTCCCTGGCGTTCGTGAATTACTCCGCGATCACCGGAGTTGACTCGGCTGTTATCAATCATCTGCCGTATCTGTTGGCCGCCGTTGCCATCCTCGGCGTCGTACAGGCGCGCTGGCTTCGCATTTGCAATCCCCGCGTCTACTCGCGGATCGGTGCCACTCGGGTGGAGTACAGCGGGGCACCCGAGTCGGGTTCAGTTGCAGGGTCTGTGATGCCCACCGGACTGTTGGGTCATGGCAAGTGACCGTGCGCGACGGGCTGATGCGGCAGCGGTGGCCGATATTGCACGGATTGTGGCTCCGTTTGCCATGCGTGCCGCGCCCCGGTTCGTGTGAGCATAGCAGACAGATGAGGGAGTCTGATGGAACGTTTTGTCGCTGAGCGATTGTTGAGATTCAGTGATTGTGACCCGTCCGGCATTGCCTATTTCCCCGCCTATCTCAACCTGTTGAACGGCGTGGTGGAGGATTTCTGGCGTTATCTCGGATTCTCCCTGCCGGAGTTGATCAAGGGCCGGGGCATCGGCACGCCCACGGTGCAACTCGACTGTCAGTTTGAGCGTCCGGCCACGTTTGGAGAGCAGCTCACTTTTCTGCTGTCTGTGGTGAAGCTCGGGAAGTCATCGTTGCACCTGGCACACGAGGTCACGGGCGCTGACGGAACCAAATGGTCCGCGCGTCAGGTACTGGTCGCGACGTCATTGACCGAACATCGGCCCACACCGTGGCCGGAGGATGTGCGGGGCTCTCTGTGCAGGCACTTTCCGGCGCTCAGCGCCGAAAGGGAAGCATCCTGATGGCAACACAACGAGAGAACTATCGTGAAGACATCGCCGGCCGCGCGAATGTCGAAGATACGCCGGAGCTCCTGGCTTACTACAGTGAGCTGGAGCGGCTGAAGACGGGAGCACTCTGGACGGTTGCCAACAAGATCGAGCCCTGGCTTCCGAAGTCGACCTCGGTGCCCGTGCTGTGGCGTTACCGGGATTTGCGCCCTCATGTGTTGAAGTCAGTGGATCTGGTGACGCCGGAAAAGGCTGGCCGGCGCGTTGTTTATCTCGACAACCCTGGACGGCGGGAGGTGGTTGCCGCGGTGGGATGGCTCTATTCCGGCCTGCAGGTAATGCATCCGGGTGAGGCTGCGTCTGCCCACGCACACAGTGCGTCGGCACTGCGATTCATTATGGAGGGGCGGGGTGCCTACACGATCGTGGACGGTCACAAGATGACGCTCGGGGTGAATGACTTCGTGCTGACGCCCAATGGGACCTGGCACGAGCACGGTGTCGAGGCCGACGGGGCACCGTGCATCTGGCAGGACGGGCTGGACATTCCTTTCGTTAATGCAATGGAGGCCAACTTCTATTGCGTGCATCCACGGATGAATCAAACAGTGGAATTCCCGGTGAATGACATGCGCAACGCCTGGGGAAGCCCGGGCCTGCTGCCGGGAACGGGCAGTTGGTCGAAGTCCTACTCGCCCTTGTTCAAGTACGAATGGGGTCCGACCTACGAGGCGCTCACCCGCTGTAGCCGTGCAATGGAGGGATCCGTGCATGATGGGATTCTGATGGAGTATGTGAATCCGGTGACGGGCGGTCCGATCATGCCGACGCTGGGAGCAGGAATGCAGATGCTGCGCGCAGGCGAGCACACTCAGGCGCATCGACATACCGGATGCGCAATCTATCAGGTAGCCCGGGGCAATGGCTTCTCGATCGTCGACGGTCAGCGCTTTGACTGGCAGGAACGCGACATTTTCTGCGTGCCTTCCTGGGCGTGGCACGAGCATGCGAACGGGTCTTCTTCGCAGGATGCCTGCTTGTTCAATTTCAACGACCTGCCGGTGATCCGCTCTCTCGGCCTGTATCGGGAAGAACATTACCCCGAGCACGGTGGACATCAGACTACGGTTCAACGGAGCGATGCATGAAGTTGGTGAGTTTCCGCAGCTCTCCCGAGGCCGCGGCGCGGCTCGGTGTCCTCGAGGGCCGGTTTGTCATTGATGTCGAGAAACTGGGGACGCGGGAGAACGTTCCGTTACCTGGATCGATGCTCGATCTCATCCAGGCAGGACCGCACGCCCTGAGTGCGCTCGAGGATATTTTGCAGCGCTCCAAGCGGCGGCCGGTAGATGGCACGGTGCCCGTTGACAATGTGACGCTGCTGGCGCCGATTCCACGTCCGCGCAAGAACATTTTCGGCATCGGGCTCAACTACGTGGAGCATGTCGAAGAGTCGAGCCGTTCGCTCGATACCTCGAAGGCGCTGCCCGAGAAGCCGGTGATTTTCTCGAAGCCGCCGACCACGGTGATCGGTCCCGGGGACGCCGTACAACACAACAAGACCATCACCCGGCAATTGGACTGGGAAGTGGAGCTTGCGGTGATCATCGGCACGACCTGCCGGCGGGTCCGCGAGGAGGACGCGCTGGCCCACGTGTTCGGCTACAGCGTGTTGATTGACATCAGTGCGCGCGACTGCAGGCGCGCCGGACAGTGGATCTATTCCAAGGGGCAGGATACCTACGCGCCTTTTGGGCCCTGCATCGTGACAGCGGATGAGATAGGTGATCCGCACACGCTGGATCTGTGGCTGTCGGTCAATGGCGTGATGAAGCAGAAATCCAACACGCGCCACATGCTGTTCAAGGTTCCGCATCTGATTGCGGACCTCAGTGCCGGGATGACCCTCGAGCCGGGGGACATCATCGCAACGGGAACACCCTCCGGGGTGGGCGCTGGGCGCACTCCGCAGGAATGGCTCTGGCCGGGGGATGTCATTGAGGCGGGGGTGCAGAAGATCGGGGAGCTCAGGCACCCGGTCGTAGCGATAGGGGGCGCTTCCGCATGAGCCCACAGATGAAGCATCACTTGGGGATCTCGCTTCCGTGTCTACTCCTTGCCAATGGCGTAGTTACGGCTCAACAGGCGGCCGCGGACAACTCGGCCGGTCAATCCAATGACGAGCTGGCGACGGTAGTGGTCACGGGCTCGTTGATCAAACGCACCGACTCGGAGACCCCGAGTCCGGTGCAGGTCATTTCTTCGGTCGATCTGCAGGAATCCGGATACACCAACCTCTCCGATGTTTTGCGGAATCTATCGGCGAACGCGCAGGGGGCGCTGGGTCAGTCGTTCGGCCAATCGTTTGCTGCCGGCGGGCAGGGCGTGGCGCTTCGTGGGCTGACTGTAGGTGGCACGCTCACGTTGATTGATGGCGAGCGGATGGTCGCTTATCCGCTCTCTGATGATAATCAACGCAGCTTCGTTGATATTTCGGCGATTCCGTTCAACGCGGTCGACAGTGTGGAAGTGTTGAAGGATGGCGCCTCGGCGTTGTACGGGGCCGATGCGATCGCGGGCGTAGTGAACGTCAAGCTCAAACGCGCCTTTTCCGGTGCAGAGGTGACCGCTGAGGGCGGTACGTCCTACAAGCGCGACGGCTCGGGGATTCACCTCGCCGGGATCTTCGGCACCGGAGACCTGCCGAAGGATGGATATAACGCCTATATTGCCATCGACTATCACCACCTCGACCGGATTCCGAGCTCGGCCCGCAGTGGTGGGTTCACGAATACCGACTGGAGCGGGCTGCCGGGCGGCATCAACACGACACCGGGCGCTTCCGGCAATCCCTTCAATCCCTATCCGGCCAGCACGACCGGTTATCTGCTCAATCCGGGTGATGCGGCGGATGCAGGCCTGCCGGCACAGTATTTCCTGCCGGGTTGCTCGGCAGACCTGCAGGCGGCCGACGAGTGCACGTTTCAATTTCCGGGTTTGATTCAGCCGTCGGCCGAGCAGACCAATGTGTTGGCGAGGTTTACGAAGAATCTGTGGGACGGGTGGCAGCTCATCACCACCGGGTCGGTGTTTGTCAGCAATGCCGAGCAGGTGGCGCCGTCGTCGATTTCCAACCCGTTTCCAGGCTCCAACTACCAGTTGGGTGGACAGACGAACATCGCTTTCGGTCCCGGCACCGACCCGTCCCTGGTCTATTACCCGCCGCTCACCGTGCCTGTGGGTGCGCTGGGCAACCCCTACAGCCAGCCGGCACCGCTCATCTACAATTTTGCCGATATCGGGCCGCAGCTGACGCGGACGTCCACTACGACTTACCGGCTGATTGCAGACCTGAAGGGCGCGTTCCTCGGCTGGGATATTGATGCCAACGCCGGGGCGATGTACTCGAGCATGAGCCTGAAGCAATACGGAGACTTCTCCTACGGAGCGGCACAGCGTGCAATCAACGAGGGCGCCTACATCCCCGGCCTGACGGTCAACAGCGCCCAGATGCTCGCTCCGGAAGTTTCGTATCATCCCTCGAGCCAGCTGGATATTGCCGGGATCAGTGCCAGCCGCCCATTGGCTCAGTTGCCGGGGGGGCCACTCGCGCTGGGCCTCGGCGCGCAGTACTTCTTCAAAGCGCAGAACGTACAGCCGGCTGCCGCGATTGCTCAGGGTATCCAGATCGGTAACCAGTCCTACACGGTCGGGTCTCAGAGCAACGTCGCGGTGTTCGCGGAGTTGGATGCGCAGCCGTTCAGGATGTTGGAGCTGAACGGGGCGATTCGTTATGACCACTACAACACCTACGGTGGAACGGCCGTGCCAAAGTTCGGTGCGAAGCTCACACCCATCGAGCAGATAGCTTTTCGGGCGACCTGGGGCAAGGGATTTCGGGCACCCTCGTCCTCCGAGTCAGGCAATTCCGGCGCGATTGTCGGAACGGGCTCGGTTTACGATGACACTTTGTGTCCCGGTGGGATTGCGAACGTGGCTGGTACCTATAACAGCCAATGCGCGGTCCAATTGATCGGCTACCAGGTGTCCAACCCACGCCTGAAGGCGGTGACTTCCAACAGCGCGACCTTTGGGGTCGTGCTGGCGCCTATTCAGAACGTGAGCCTGGCTGTCGACTATTACAGGATCCGGCTGACCAACGACATCATCTCGCAGTACCAGGCAGGCGGATTGAACGCCTATACGTCGCTGGTTCGAGGCCCTACTGCGGTCCTGCCGCAGTGTATAGACAATGCGACACCTTGCGCCACTGCCAATACGACGACGCCCGTTGGGTTGGAGCTGTTCGCAGCCTATCCCTATGTGAATGCCGGCACGACGCAGACAGAAGGCGTGGACTTCGACCTGCAATCGCAGTTCGATGCGGGCAATCTCGGTAAGATCAAAGGTCGGCTCACCTGGACACACATGATCGACTACGATCTGACCGTGCAGGGGAACACGTACCAACTGGCTGGCACGCACGGCCCATCGGGAATCTCCGGCGATACGGGAAATCCGAAGGACCGTGGCACGCTGTCGCTCACGTGGGAGCGCAAAGGGGCTTCGCTGACGCTGACGGAGAACTACATCGGTCCATTCAACATCACAGACCCGTCGGCGGGATACACGAGTTGCAGTCTTTCGTTGAGCAACTCGGCGACCTGGGCCTATGGCGTGCGTTACGCAGGTGGTGACCCGTTACCAGCGGAGTGGTATCCGTACTGCAGCGTGCACAAGTTCATTGAAACCAACGCGTATGCGAACTACGCGGTGAACGATCACCTGGACATCCATGGCTCGGTGACCAACCTGTTCAATGCCAATGCGCCGGTGGATCTGCAGACGTACGGGGGCGGGGGGAATCTCGCGTATGACGCTGCTCTTCACCAGGATGGGGCAGTGGGGCGGTATTTTACGCTGGGGGCCACCTATCGGTTTTGAGATCGGTTACTCCTGTAGAGGAGCGCTCCAATCTTCTGCCCGGGCGAGCTCGAACCTGGAGATCCTGCCGGTGGCGGTAATCGCCAGGATGAGATCGCACAGTCCGTGGTCGAAGCGAGCGCGGTAGTGGTAGACCTGCTCGTTGCCCTGCTGCTCATGGGCGAACAGGGCGAGCTCGCGGCGGGCGCCGAGGGATGTCAGGACCTTCTGGTTCTCGGCCATGGACTCGGCGAATTCGGACCTGGAGATGAACGCGAAATCGGCGTAGTTGGGCTGGCCGGCGGCGATCTGTTGGAGCGCCGTCTCGATATGTTCGGTCAGCTTGGGCTCGCGATCCTCAATGGGCCCTGCGGCAGCCTGGGCGAGCTTGGGATCAAACATCCCGGCAACGTGGCGTACGATGCTCGTTGGATTGGCATTGTCACTGTTCGTTAGAGCGATGACGGTCAGCTCGTCGCCGAGATAGCGGATGACGAAGCTTTGGAAGCCTTGCCAACTGCCCGCGTGGCGCCAGATTTCCTGGCCGGCGCCGTGCCCGAGGTACCACCCGAAACCGTAGGGATAGGTGTGGCCTCCCGGCAGAGACGCCGGCTGGGCGATCAGCGCCCAGGATGCGGGTTGCAGGATCTCGTGGCCGATCGCGGCATCCCAACGGGCGTAATCCAGAACCGAGAAGATGAAGGGACCGTCGGCTGTTGAGTTCGCTGTGGAGGAGACCCACTCCTGATTGTGCAGCTCGCCGTTGCGAAGCTCGTAGCCGGCCGCCCGGTCGGGAATGATGGCCAGATAGTCCATAACCCGGATGGTTCGCATGCCGAGCGGAGCGAACACTCTCCGAGTGAGGAGATCGGCGTAGCTTTCGCCGGTTGCTTTCTTGATCAACATGCCGAGAACCAGATAGCCGGTGTAACTGAAGCTCCAGTGCGTGCCAGCGGGGAAATTCAATTCCTGTTTGTAGATGATGTTGAGGAGCTCGTCGTCGCTGTAGTCATGGCGGAATTCTCCGTTGGGCGTGGTTGGCAGGCCGGAAGTGTGGTTGAGTACCTGTCGAATGGTGATGAAGCCCCAGGTGCGCGGGGCCTGCGGGAGATATTTCCGGATCGGGTCATCCAGTTGAAGCTGGCCATCCTCGACGAGAAGCATGATGGCCACGGCGGTGAATTGCATGCCGACGGAGCCGGTTTCGAACACGGTGTCGGGGTGGACGGGGACACTGTGCTCGAGATTTGCGAAACCGTATCCTCGTGCCCGAATGAGTTGACCGTGTTGCATGATGCCGAGCGCGAGGCCGGGGATGTGCTGGCGCGTCATCTCGGTCTTGATGTAGTCGTCAATGGCATCTGCGCGTGCAGCGCCGGTCGAAGTTGCCAGTGCGAGGGCCAGTGACAAGGCTGGGGCCGCGGGTATTCTCTTCATTGGGGGTCTGTCGAGCTGTTGTAAATGGTTGCGCTGGGGAACTATAGGGCGCGGAAGTCGGAACAGACAACCTGTCTACGGTGTTGGCCTCGTTTGCAAAGATAGTTGCCGATTCTGCAATCATGTCGATGTCGTGCCGGGTGCCAGAATAGAGAGTACGCACGCCGTACCGTTGTCGCGGGAAATGGGGAAGCTGACGATGAAAATGATGCCTCTGAAAGGTCTTCTGCTGGTCACATTGACGGCGCTGGTCGTCCCGTCCGCCGGTGCAACTGAGCAGGACAATGTGATGAAAGCCGTGCGGCAATGGGTGGAGGGATTGAACAAGGGCGATACGAAGTCGGCCGTTGCCGCCTGCGCCAACGAGACTTCGATTGTCGATGAGTTCCCACCGCACGAGTGGCATGGGGAAGGTGCTTGTGCAAGGTGGGTTTCGGAGTTGGAGGTCTACAACCGGGGACTGGGTCTTACTGACAGTCACGTGACGCTCGGTAAGCCGCGACGCGTAGATATCACGGGTGACCGTGCCTACGTGGTCGCACCCACTGAATTCAACTTCAAGGAGCATGGGAAGCCGGGCAAAGAAGCGGGAGCGCTATTCACGGTTTCGCTGAAGAACAGCCCGGATGGATGGCGCATCACCGGGTGGGCGTGGTCGCGTCCATAGCGGATTTCGTCAAATGGAAGAGCGCTCTCATGCCCAATCGACGCGATGCGTTGAAACAGACCTTTGCGGTGGTCACCCTTGGCGCAGTTGGTTGCGCCCGAAGCGCGTCGCCCACTCCGGGACGGAAGATCCAGTCCGCCGTACGCCGCGACGAAACGATACTGAAGCTCGGAGGGCTCGGTGATCGGTATGAGATGACCTGGGATGCGCAGGATCGCCTGTACGTGGTGGTCAACGACGGTCCGGGATGGTTCGATCCCCGGCGCGGGTTTTATAACAGCCGGCTGTGGACGCTCAATGGTTACCTCCAAACGGCGGCATTCGCCGACGTGGCCGGATATCCGGAGCTGAATGATCTGACACGCCCCGAGGATGCGCCGCACTACTACGGCCATGGTGTGCTGGCTGTCCGGGACCGCGTCTATCAATTCCTCAGCACACTCGATCGCGAGACCGAGCGGCCGCGCCATTGGATTGGTGCCAAGCTCATTTATTCCAATGACAACGGGCGCACATGGTGCAACCAGGACAGCCGTTCACCTGTGACCTGGGAGGATTGGGGTGCTCAATCGCGCGACTCACTCGTGTTTTTCCAGGAGCCGGATGGGTGCTTTTCGCTGCTGTCAGTTGTACAAATGGGGAGGAACTATTCGGGCAACCGTGACGGGTATGTGTACGTGTATGGGGTAAACGGAAACACTGACGGGCGCATGAATGAGCTCGTGCTGTTCCGCGTGCCGCTCGGGGCGATCATGAACCGGCGGGCCTACGAGTTCTTTGGGGGGCTGAGTGGTCAGGGTAGTGCGCGTTGGGAGAGGGATATTGAGGCACGCGCGGTGGTTCATACGTTCCCACGCGGGTGGGTCAATCATACCAACCTGTTTCCTGGGGACCTGGTAGTGGAGTCATGGCTCCCGAGCGTTGTCTACAACGAGCCGTTGGGGCTGTATCTGATGGCCAGCGCGGGCGTTGGATGTGCCCCGGATGGAACCGAGTTCGGCAAGGCGAGCTACCTGGGGTTCTGGGTCTCTGATACTCCCTGGGGGCCCTGGCGGCAGATTCATGAGGAGCGGGCGTGGACGCCGGGAAGGGATCCGGAAGCACGCGCCTACGCACCGCAGATTGCACCCAAGTGGATCGCGCCGGACGGCAAATCGTTCTGGCTCGTCTGGGCTGACCTGAAGGGGATGTTGAAATTCTCGAAGGATGAGCCGCTGCTGGATGCGCAAATGAGCGAGGCCGGCACGCCCGAGCAGAGGGGGCTCGTGCAGGCGGAGTTTCTCAGGCGTTATATGCCCGGGTATTCATTCAATGCGCAGCGCGTGGATTTGATTTGAGCACGTAATCCGTTGAGTTATCACCAGAGGGTTTTCCTGCCGTACGCCGTCGTCAAGGAAACAGCGCACTGCAGGAAGACCTTGATGGCTCTGAACTCGATTATTCGCCGAACGTTGGGTCCTGCGGCGCTATTGGGGCTGATGGTTGTCGGCCGTGCCGCGCAGGCACTGGACGGGTCCGATGCAGGCGAGGACGCAACATCGGTGGTCTCGGCTGAAGTCATTGTCACTACGTCACGTGTGAACCTTCTGGGTACGGCAACTACGGCAAGTCAGGGCTCTGTCACGGAACAGGAGCTCGATCTGCGGCCTGCCTACCGGGTGGGCCAGTTGCTGGAGAGCGTGCCGGGGCTGGTCGTGACGGTCCACTCGGGCGAGGGGAAGGCGAACCAGTATCTGGCCCGCGGCTTCAATCTGGATCACGGCACTGACATCGCCCACTTTGTGGATGACATGCCCATCAACCGGCCGACCAATACGCATGGTCAGGGCTACTCGGACCTGAACTTCCTGATGCCTGAGATGGCGAACGGGCTCGACTACACCAAGGGACCGTATTACGCCTCGGTGGGTGACTTTGGATCCGTTGCCTCCACGCACATGCGTCTGGCGAATGAGATCCCGAATCAGGTCTCGGTCGCGGGTGGCACGCTCGGTGTGTACAACGCCTTCATTGGGGGAACAGGGCATCTCTCGGAAGACGAGCGGATCGTCGGGGGACTCTACTATGGTCACGTAGACGGGCCGTACACGCATCGGGATGATTTCCGCAAGATTGCCGGCACCTTGCGCTTCAGTCGCGGTACTGACGCGGATGGGTACAGCGCAACTGCCATGTATTTCCATGGCGAAGGCAACATGACGACGGACCAGCCGCTGCGGGCGGTTCAGGCGGGGCTGATCAGTCGCTGGGGGACGCTGGATCCGACAGACGGCAGTCTGTCTGAACGCTTCAGCCTATCAGGGCATCTGGGTGCCCTGGGCGATGACTGGAAGTTGCGCTCCAGCGCGTATTTCATTCACAGCAAGATGATTCTGTGGAACGACTTTACACATTACCTGGACGATGAGATCAACGGCGATCAGGAGGAGCAGTACGAGAGTCGGACGACCGCGGGCGGGCAATCGTCTTTTACGCTCTCAGGCAAGCTGGGTTCCATGCGCAGCGAAATGGAAGTGGGTGTGCAACTTCGTTACGACGATGCCTATGTCAATCGGAAACATACTCTGCACCGGGAGCCGTTGAGCCACTGTTCGATCAAACAGGCTGGGGATGCGGTGCTGGAGGCGCCGGCCTCCGGGGGTATCTGTAATGCAGATCGGGTTCACTTGTGGGATCTCGGCCCCTACGTTCAGAACACTACGTACTGGCTGCCTTGGCTGCGAACAGTGTTGGGTATCCGTGAGGAATACTATCAGGCGAGCGATCACAGTCTGACGAAGGGGTTTCGCGGCAGCGACCATGAGATGCTGTTTCAGCCGAAGGGGAGTCTGATTCTAGGACCCTTCGCGGCGACGGAATTCTATTTCAGTGCCGGCCGCGGCTTTCACTCAGACGATGTGCGTGGAGTGTTCGGGACGGTCCCGCTGGAGGGTGTGCCGGGCTTGGCCGGAACGACGCCTTTGCTGGCGCCGACGACTGGAATCGAATTAGGTGCGCGTAGCAACCTGTTGTCCAATATGTCGCTGCAGCTCGCGCTGTTTCAACAGGATTTCAATTCGGAGCTGGCTTACGACGCCGATGCGGGCCAGGACACGGCGAGTGCGCCGAGCCGGCGCCAGGGTGTTGAGATCTCCGGGCAGTACCGGCCTTTGCGCTGGGTCGAGCTCAACACTGACCTGGCTTTTTCGCGGGCGCGTTATTGCGGGGATCTTCAGGCCTTTGGGCTGAATGGGCCGTTTGTGGCCGACGCGCCGAAATTCATCGGCTCGTTCGGGATGCTGATTGACAATCTGGGGCCGTTTTTTGGTGGATTGCAGTGGCGCAGGCTGGGGGCCTATCCCATCAGCGATGGAGATGCCAGCCCGCGGGATGCGGGGTACAGCGAAATCAACATCGACGGCGGGTACAAGATCAATTCGCGTGTGCGTGTGCAGCTCAGCATTTTCAATCTGTTCAATACCCATGGCAACTCATCAGCCTATTACTACACCTCGCGGCTGGCGGGAGAGCCGGGCGAGGGGGTGACTGGGTTTCAAGCTCATCCGCTGGAGCCGATTTCGGGGGTGTTGAAGGTGACAGCGAATTTTTAAGGGCACGCAGGGATGCTCGAGGGTGGGCTCCCGCGCCGTGAACACCGTCCAACACTGCTCGCGCTGTTCAGCGCAGTGATGATTGGAGGCTGAGCTTCTGCCATGCTTCGAGCTCTTGCCGCGTGATTCCCAGGCGTACAGATCCGCGAGCGGTCCTACTTCGTTGAACTCGTAGAGGGCGATCGTCGCCTTTGGATAGGACTCCGCATCCACGTCAACGAAAGACTGAGGCACGTAATCCCCACGGATCAAAGGAATGATCGAAGCCAGGCGCGCGGTGCGCTGTTGACGTCAACGAAGGCCCGCAGGTAGGAGACATGGACGAGCAGGAAGAAGCTTTGGCGGCCATATATCGGCCATCAATGGCCGATATATCACTCAAGGGGCAATGCAATAGCCGCATGCCACTGCAGGTATCGAGTCTTCGGCTGGGTCTCAGAAACGTTCGAGGCGGTAGGGAGTCGGATCCACGATCGGTGTTTGATGGGTGATGAGATCGGCTGCCAGTTGTCCGGCGGCGGGAGAGGTGCCGAAGCCGTGGCCTGAGAATCCGGAGGCGAGGGTCAGGCCGGGGATCTTTTTGACAGGGGAAATGACCGGTAGGGAATCGGGTGTGACGTCGATCATGCCGCCCCAGGTTTCTGTCAATACCGTACGCTTGAAGATGGGCCAGGCCTGAATGAGGTTGTGCAGGGCTTCGGCATTGAGTGCATCGTTTGGCAGAGGATCCAGGGTTCTGACGCGCTCGAATGGAGATCGCGCTGTTGGACCCCAGCGGCGGGACAACGCGAGATCATCGACGAAGTTCTTGCCCAAGGACAACCGCACGTTTGCCCATTGTGCGCGTAGCATGGGGATGTATCTGGTGCCGATCAATAGATGATCGAGCGTCAGGGGCGTCGGCATTGCGCCGCGCTGAGTGATTGTGTATCCGCCGTCATGGCGTTTGCGGAATGAGAAGTCGGGTCCACCGACTGCGATTTCAGTTGGGCCTTCAAGTGGGGCGGTGCGTGCAACAGTCGCTGCGATCGGCAGGGTCAGCAGCTTTACGCCCTGGTTGCCCAGGAAACGCCGTGACCACACGCCGCCTGCAAGTAGAACCTGGTCGCAGCGGATTTCGCCGCGCTCCGTAATGACGCCACTGACTCGGCCGGCCGCCATCGACAACGTTCGCACCGCGCAGTTCTCGACGATTACGCCACCTTTCGCGATGACGGTACGAGCGATCGCGCTGGCGGCGAACTGGGGTTCAGCGCGGCCATCTGACGGTGTGTGGATGCCCCCGGCCCAACTACCGGTTCCTCCTGGCACAAGAGCATCGATTTCCGCGGGAGTGAGCAAACGAGAGTCGAGTGACAGGTCCCGGACAGATTCGAGCCAATCCCGATGCTTTGCCATCTCAGCTTCAGTTCGGGCCAGATACAGAATGCCGGCCTGACGGTAGCCTACGTCAGTACCGACTCGTGCGGGCATCTGCGCCCATAGCCGATCGGAGGCGAGCGACATCGGCACGTCGAATTTCCCGCGCGCCATTTTGCGGATCCAACCGAGGTTGCGCGAGGACTGTTCTCCGGCAATGCGGCCTTTCTCGAGTACCACCACCGGGATCCCACGCTCCGCCAGATTCAACGCCGCTGTCAAACCGACGATTCCGCCACCTATGACGGCAACGGTTGTTGACTTCGGAGGCGCGGGTGATGTTTGAACGGGGGTGATTACGGGAACCACGGCATGGGTCCTCGGGACGGTGGTGGTGGCCGGCGGCGGGCGGTCGCCGCTCGGACCCGTTCAGCGCGCCAGATTGATTTCTTTGACATTGAATGTGGAAGCGCCGCGGTAGGCGGTGATTTCGATCTCCACTTTGTATTGGGCGGAGCCAAGTGGCGGGCAGGTCATGGTGAGTGTTGGATTGATGCCGCGCATTTTCCGGGCGTACGCCGCCATGACCGTCTCGATATCCTGTGGAAACTGTACGAAGACGCGTGCAGCGACGGTGTCAGCCAGGGTTGCACCGACCGCGGCAAGGGCAGTTTCGATGTTGGCCAGGACCTGCAAGGTCTGTTCCGTGAGGTCTTCGGGGATGAGCTTTGTTTGGGGGTTGCGGCCCGCTGTGTTGGAAACGAAGATGAGATTGTCGACGGCCACGAGGCGTGAGTAGCTGCCGCGCTCCTCGAACGGATTGCCGGTCTTGACTTTGACGATGTCTGGCATGGCGATCAGGGCTCTCGTTGATGAATGGATCAGCGCAACAGCGGCTGGTCCCAGAGGTTCAATCTGACGCCGATGCCCTGGGCAATGGCGTTGCGATAGACGACGGTGCCCCAGGCAACATCCTCAACGGCCATGCCGCCGACGGACAGGATGATGATCTCGTCCTCGGAGCGGCGCCCCGGTGCCTCCCCACTGACGATTTTCCCCAGATCCTCGAGGTGCTCGCGAGCGATCCGGCCTTCATCGACGAGATCCATGAATCGCACGCCCACCGCGGGGATGATCCGATGCACCGGCTTGGGGTGTTCCTCGGCGTACGCTTCGTAGAGTCCGGTGTTATCCAGGACTTTTCGGATGTCGGGCGACTCCACGTCGCGGTCGATGTTGCACGGTGCGGGCATCGAAAGATAGGTGCCGGGACTGATCCATTCGCCGTGGACTGTTGGATAAGTTGAGGGGTCGCCGGTTGCGCCTGAGGCGCAGAAGGTGACGATGTCGGAGTTGCGTACGATGGCTTCGAGGCTGTCGACCACCTCCACGCGGGTGATCTGAGGAAATGTCTCTGCAACCCAGGTCAGGAAGGCGTCGAGATTCTTTTGACCACGGCCCTTGACCTTCACGGTGTCTATTGCCGGGCAGACCGCAACGAATGCCGATAAAGAGGTTTTTGCCATCACACCCGGGCCTAGAATTCCGACTACGCGGGAATTCCTGCGCGCGAGATGCCTGGCACCCACACCCGGGACCGCGCCGGTGCGGTAGGCCGAAAGCAGGTTTGCCGACATGAATGCCAGAGGCGCGCCGGTATCGGCGTCATTGAGTACGAACATCAGGATCGAGCGCGGCAGACCCTTTTCCCGATTCTCGATGTTGGATCCATACCATTTGACGCCGGCGGTCCGAAAGCGCCCGCCGAGGTAGGCCGGCATGGCCATGAAGCGCCGGTCGGCGGTTGGCTTGGGCATGTCGGGGAACGGGGAGTCATCCGGAAAGATCACGATCGCGCCGTGGGAGTTGTTGCTCGCGCCGGCCATTCGATAGTCACCCGAGTGCAGGAGACCGAACATCTCTTCCATGGTGTCGACGCACTTGGCCATGTCTGTTACGCCGGCGCGGACCATGTCCGGTTCTGACAAATAGAGGAAGTCGATCTGTGTCGATGGCGTGGGAGGAGGTTCGAGGACCACGAGGCTGCCTTACGGTTGTCGGTCGGCTGATGCTGTCACAGGGGCTGTAGGGCAGCGAACGACCAACGGGGTCGAATAGTTTGCAAAATCGGCCACTGGAGGGCCGGGATACCAGGTGCTCAGCGGGAATAGGGGAGCGACGGGAGGCAACGCTCAGCGTCGGCCGGTGGGGGGCCGAGCCTCGCTCCTGAGCACTTTCTCGAGCTGTTCCAACAAAATTTCGACTTCGACGCGAGCGATTGTGAGGGGCGGCCTGATTTTGAGGACGTCGACATTGCGGCCTGCGGAGCCTATCAGAACGCCGGCACGACGCAGGCCGTTGACTATTCGGGCGGTGGCTTCGCGGGACTCGACCTGCACGCCGATGAAAAGGCCGGCGCCCCGGACTTCTCCGAGCACGGAGTGGGTGGACGCCAGTGAGCGCAACCCCTGTTGTAGAAGCTCGCCCATCTGATGGGCGTTCTCCATGAGCCGTTGCTGCTCGATGACGTCCAACACCGCGAGTCCTACCTCGCAGGCCACTGTATTTCCGCCGAAGGTATTGAAGTAACGGTGGGTCTGCGCGAATTTATCCATGACCTCGGGTCTGGTCACGAGGGCGGCCAGGGGATGTCCATTGCCCATTGGCTTTCCCATCGTGACCAGGTCCGGTATGACACCATGGCGCTGGAAGCCCCACATGTTGAGCCCGGTTCGCCCGAATCCCGGCTGCACCTCATCGGCAATGAACAGGCCGCCGGCTGCATGGATTTCCTTTACAGCCTCTGCCAGGAAGCCCGCGGGATGGGAGGCCACTCCGTCGCTGCCGAATATGGTATCGACGAGCAGGGCCGCGGGCTCGATTCCCGCCGCCCGCATTTTCTCGATGCACTGACGCACGCGCGCGCCGAATTCGGTGGCGTTGGTTTCTCCAACGGGCGCTGCGACCGTGAAGACGTCCGATCCGAGAGCCTGACCGGTGACGGGAGACATGCGTGAGAGCGTTTCGGAGGTGCCGTGGTAGGCGGAGTCAGTGACAATGAATCCGGTCCTTCCCGTTGCCACTTTGCTGATCCGCACGGCCAGATCGTTTGACTCGCTGCCGGTGCAGGTGAAAGTGACCGAGGTCAACTCGCGTGGCATCGTCGCAAGCAGGCGCTCGGCGAGCTCGATGGGACTGTCCGTGATGTATCGGGTGTGGGTGTTGAGTATTGAGGCTTGCTTTACGAGCCGTGCCACAACCTCGGGATGGCAATGGCCGACGACCGGCACGTTGTTGTAGGCGTCGAGGTAGGTCCGACCCGCGGAGTCGTACAACCAGACACCCTCGCCGCGAACGATGTGAACAGGCTCCTCGTAGAAGAGTCTGTAGGTGGGGGCAAGAACGCGCTTGCGACGCGCCAATGCGTCATCCGAGGGTGAGAGATTGTTCATGTTGTGCTCTTTGCCGAAGTCAGACGGCGGGCCAGATCGATCCGCCACCCGAAGAAGTTCGCGTCATAGGCGGCGAAGTGTCGAGTCGCCGGATTGCTCGCCCGGTGCCAGGCCGTGATGACGACGTTCTGGGCGATGCGACCTGCGATCAACCAGTTGAGTAAGTCCATTTCCTCGGCGAGCAAAGGCTGCTTGGCGCAATAAGCGTCAACGAACTCGCGAATGGCCTCATCGGCGCTCTCGGGGGTTGCGAGCTGCCCCATCACGCCGACAGCGACGTCTGCGATCAGCGCTGTGTGAACCGCATCGCCGAAGTCGATGATGCCGACTATCCGTGACTCATCCTCGGGATCGATGAGAATGTTGCGGGCATTGAAGTCATTGTGTACGAACTGACTGCGCAGGTTGGCGAGGTGCGGGGAGATGCGTACTGCGAATTGCGCCACGAACTGCCGCAGGAATTCGACATCGGGCAGATCGGGAACACCGGGAATCAGGCTCGCAAGTGCCGGAACCTGACGCAAATCCCAGGGTATGGTGCGTTGACAGGCCTCGTGCTCGAACGTGCTCAGCGCTTTCGCCAGACGTGCCAACATCGTGCCACAGGCACGGCGCTGAGCCGACGTTCGCGCGCCCGCTGTCGAGAGCAGTTTTCCAGGTATATACGTGCACAGGTTCGCGGTGCGTTCGGTTCCCAGCGAGTCAACAATCTGGGATCGTGTCTGGCCATCGAGCGTACGGATCACCCGCGGCACGGGAATGGAGGTAGCCGTGCGTTCCAGGTGGAGCAACACGGCAACGGGCAGATCCGTCAATGAGTCGGGTTCTCCCGCCGGTGACACTTTCAGAACGTAGCCTGCGCCCGTTTCGGTGTGCAGCCGGAAGTTCTCGTCCCGCTCGCCGGTCAAGCGCTCAACACAACCATCGATTCCATATCGTTCGCGCACGAACGCTTCAACGTCACCGGGGTCTGAGGGTACGGACTGAGTGAGAAGCAGTGCGGTGTAAAGCGCGAGATCACCGGCGGGACGATCGGCCGGTGCGGCTTGGTCGGTTGCTCGAGAGAGGCTCACGGGTTGGACGGACGTTTTCCACGAGCTACGAACGCCCGGTGGCAAGACATTACTCGTCCTTCACAATAGACACAATATAAGTAATTGTACAATTATTGTTGACGAATCGTAACAGTCAATTTTGGGGGTTTTTGCCCATCGAGGCGTCGTTGATAAATCGCTGTGCATGATGGGATATCCGAATGATTCGAACGCGGGCAGGGCGCGGCGGGTGGGGTATCGCGTTGTTGTGGGCGATATCTCTTGCGTGCGCAACCGGTGTTGCCTGGAGCGAGACCCCCGAGTTGCCCCGGGTGAGCACGGTGCCTCCGTCAGAGGCTCCTCCGTTGTCCTCGGCTGAGCGCAAGGGAACGGAGTACGCCGATCTGGCGTCCGCCGGGTATGTCGAGCAGGAGCTCTACATGTCGGGCGTGGCACCCGCCATCACGGCGCAGGGGAAGATTCTTTTCGACGCGCCTTACGTCACGCGGATTCTCGTGCGAAAGCCGCGTGATCCTGCTCGCTTCAACGGCACGGTGGTCATCGAGCCGTTCACGTGGATTGGCGAGCGGGGAGCCGGATGGATCCTCACCAAGGACTACCTGTTGCGCAAGGGGTATGCGGAAGTGGCCTATACGCTCAGCATCAACAAGCCGCAGAAAGATCCGAAGACACGAACGGACCCGAACTGGATGCCGGATCCGGAGCCGGCGAATCTGAACCTGGATTTCATGCGGCGGTTCGACTACGCGCGTTATGCCCCGTTGGGCTTCTACTATGACCCGAGCCGGTTCACGCGGGGTGATCATGCGGATCCGTTCGCGCCGCAGAGCCAGGGGGTCGGTGCACAACTGGCGCTGCTGCTGAAGTCAAATCGGCCCGACGGGCCACTTCCGGGGTTGCGCGTCGAGCGGGTGTATGTCAACAGTTGGGCGGTGACGGCCCAGGTGTGGATGGACTACCTGGACCAGGGCCGGCACCAACAGTGGCGCATGCCCGACGGGCGACCGCTGATTGATGCGTACATGACGGGCAAGATGGAGTTTGGATCTCTAGGTGGGGAGCCGTTGAGAGTTCCACGGCAGATGCCGGCAGATGCGCCGTTTGTGAATGTCTACAGCCAGTCGGAATTGATGACCGATGTGCTGGACGGGGTCCCCGCGCCGGCGGATTCGGATCAGCCGCGTGTGCGCTTCTATGAGCTGACGGGGGTGCCGCACATGCGGCCGGCGGACCTGGGCACTGAGGAAGTGGAGCAGTTACCGGCCGAGATCGGCAAGGGGCGCGATCCAACCTGCATGCACATCTACGAACAGGAGCCTGAGAACGTGCTGGCGGCGGCGCTGTTGGATGATATGGATGCCTGGGTTCGGTCGGGCGTGCCGATGCCGCGGGCGGATCGAGTGGTTCGGCGTGGAAAGAGCGTGGCGCGTGATCCGAAAACTCACAATATCATTGGAGGAGTACGGCCCGCGTGGGTGCAGGTCCCGGCAGCTGCCTACATGACGGATGCGGAAACCAACTGCGGGTTGCTTTACGACACGAAGATTGTCTATGGCGCGGTCAAACTTCGAGCCCTCTATGGCACCTACGACAACTATGTGCGCCGGTTCGAAGGGGCGAAGCGCGCGTCGGTTCAGGAGCGCTACCTGCTGATCGAAGACGCTTCCGCGGTGCGGCCGATTGCAACACGGGAGGACTTCAGGTCTGAGGGGCGGTCGCCTGCTCGTTCTGCATCTCCGGTGTGTAAGCCGAGTGAGTATGCGACTGACACGTATTTTCCGAAGCCGGCATTTGCGGGCCAGACTCGTGCTCCGGCCGTAGCGTCGCACGTGAGTTATAAAGTCGAGACAGTTGCAAGCGGACTGGCGCATCCGTGGTCGATGGCTTTTCTACCGGATCATCGGATGCTGGTGACCGAAAAGACCGGCCGGCTGCGTATTGTCAGCGGCTCGGGCGTGCTCGGACAGCCGTTGGAGGGCGTGCCCGCGCTTGCGAAGTTTCCCGATGGAGATGGGGGTGTACACGATGTGTTGCTCGACCCGCAGTTCGCTACCAATCGTCTCTTTTACTTCACGACCTACGAGATCGTGCCAGGACAGGCCATCGATCCCAACAAGACTGATCAGCCGCTGAAGGGCATCGGACGTGTCATGCGCGCGCGGCTCTCGAGTGATGAGCGTCGCTTGGAGGAATTGCATACCCTTTACGAAGGCATCGGTGGCACACGACGGCTCGCCCTGGCTCCTGATGGCACCTTGCTGGTGAGTACGTTCTCGATTGACGCCGGGCCGGCGCAGAAGTTGGATACCAACGAAAGCAAGGTGTTGCGCATCCATACGGATGGGTCGATTCCTGACGACAATCCATGGGTGGGGAAAGCGGGTGTGAAGCCCGAGATCTATGCGCTCGGCATCCGTGATGCGGAAGGGCTCACTTTCGATCGGACTACGGGCTTGCTGTGGGAGGTGGAACATGGGCCACGTGGCGGGGATGAGTTGAATGTCATTCGCTCGGGGAGGAACTACGGCTATCCCATCATCAGCTATGGGCGCGAGTATTCGGGTGAGACCATCAATGGTGGGCTCACGGCGAAGAAGGGATTGGAACAGCCGGTGTATTTCTGGACTCCGGACGTGGCTCCTTCGGGTCTGTTGATCTATAGCGGCAATGTTTTTCCGGAGTGGAAAGGGGATTTTTTCGTCGGCGCTCTGGCTACTAAGCGGCTGATACGGTTGCGGATAAAGAATGATGGCGTGGTCAGGGAAGAGTCATTGCTCGTCGAGCACTGTCAGCGCGTTCGGGATGTTCGGCAGGGGCCGGAAGGCGCCATCTATGTGCTGACCGATGAGGATGGCGGGCAGATTCTGCGGCTAGTGCCCACCTCCAAAAATTCACGTTGATTTGATCTATAAATAGGTCATAACGATTAGATATGGTCGTTTTATGGATCACTCTGCCCAGTGCGTCCGCCGTTTTCGGTCGAAATGTGAGCCTCCCGTCGAAGCTGCACATTCGGCTCGCACGCGGCGTCGGTCAGGAAATACCGCCGATACAGACGTACTTGAGCTCGGTGTAATCCAGTATTCCGTACTTCGAGCCTTCGCGGCCGATGCCGGACTCCTTGATGCCGCCGAAGGGGGCGACTTCCGTTGAGATGAGGCCGGTGTTGAGTCCGACCATGCCGGATTCGATCGCTTCGGACACGCGCCAGGCGCGCGCGAGGTCACGTGTGTATACGTAGGCCGCGAGGCCAAACTCGGTTGCGTTGGCGAGGGCAATGGCCTCTTGCTCGTCGTTGAAGCGAAACAGCGGCGCCACGGGGCCGAAGGTTTCCTCGCGTGCGAACAGCATCTGGGGTGTTGCCCCGGTGACGATGGTCGGCTCGAAGAAGTTGCCGCCCAACGAATGGCGGCGGCCGCCGAGGACCACCTTGGCACCTCTGGAAACGGCATCAGCCAGGTGCTCTTCAACTTTGGCGAGGGCGGCCTGGTCCATGAGCGGGCCCTGATCGGTTTCCTGACGCCCACCGTCGCCTACGCGAAGCTGAGACACGGCATCCATGAGCTTATGAGTGAAGGCGTCATAGACGTTGGTGTGGACCAGGATCCGGTTCGCACAGACACAGGTTTGACCCGTATTGCGGTACTTGCTCGAGATGCAACCGATGACGGCTGCGTCCAGGTCTGCATCGTCAAATACGATAAACGGGGCGTTTCCACCGAGCTCCAATGAGAGTTTCTTGAGTGTGCCCGCGGCCTGCGCCATCAACTTCTTGCCGATGGCGGTGGAGCCGGTGAAGGTGACTTTGCGGACTTTCGGATGCGTGGTGAGCTCTGCCCCGATGGCAGAGGTGTTGCGGCCGGTGATGACATTGAAGACACCGGGCGGGATGCCTGCGCGATGGGCGAGTTCGGCCATCGCGAGGGCCGAAAAGGGTGTGTAACGGGAAGGTTTGACCACGAATGTACAACCGGCCGCGAGGGCGGGAGCGGCCTTGCGCGTGATCATGGCCGCTGGGAAATTCCAGGGGGTGATTGCGGCTACGACGCCGATCGGTTGGCGTAACACCAGGAGGCGTTTATCGGCCTGGTGGCCCGGGATGACATCGCCATAAACGCGTTTGCTTTCCTCTGCGAACCATTCGATGAAGGAGGCGGCGTAGGCGATTTCGCCCTTGGCTTCCGCCAGGGGCTTGCCTTGTTCGGCGGTCATGATCTGCGCAAGGTCGTCCTGGTTCGACATCATGAGGTCGAACCAACGACGCAGGAGAACGGCACGGTCTTTGGCCGTCCGTCGAGCCCACGGCTGGAAAGCAGCCGCAGCAGCTTCGATCGCCTCGCGTGTCTCGGTGAGGCCGAGGTCTGGAACAGTGCCGATCTTCCGCCCGGTAGCGGGATTTGCGACGTCCTGCGTGGCACCGGCGGGTGCGATGGTCCAGCGGCCGTTGATGTAGGCGTGCGTCCGCAGCAGGTCAGGGTCTTTGAGATTCATGAGGGTTGGACTCAGGTCATTCTCGACAGCACATCGTTGGCCGGGTCCTTGTCGAGGAATCGGTGTTTGAGGGCGCCGGCGACATGGATGGCAATGAGACACAGGAGGGTGTAGGCCAGGTATTTGTGCAGCGCCTGAAAAACCTCGAAGCGCGCGTCGTTCTTGGGCAGCAGCTCCGGCAGGTTCACGCCGAAGAAGTAGACCCCGTCACTCTGGGTGAAGGAGCTCGACATCGAGTAACCCATGCACGGCACCACGACCATGAGCGTGTACAGGGCGATGTGACCGGTTTTGGCAGCCGCTCTCTCCCAGGATGACAGGGTGTTGGGTAGCGGGGGGAGTGAGGCTCGCAGGCGGACTGTGAGCCTCACCAACACGAGGATGAGCACGAGCATGCCGAAGGACTTGTGCCAGGGATAGAAGAAATCGAACTTCGAGGGCGTATTGTCGTCCATGGGCACCATGGTCCAGCCGGCCCAGATCATGCCGAAGATGATGACCGCCATCGTCCAATGGAGGATCCGCAGGGGCCGTGGATATTTCATGGTACCTCGCACCGTGTTGTTGGGAACCGCGCAGCCCTGCTCAGAAGTGCGCCCGGAACTCGAGGCCGATCGTCTGCGGTTGATTGGTCACGAGGCGCGGGCGACCCGCCGTCTCCGCGCCGATCGAGCGGCTGTCCGCGAGATTGGCGTGCTGGTTGGTCAGGTTCTTGCCGACCAGCGCCAGTTCCCAATCATTGTGCTCCAGGGCGATCCGCGCATTGAGTACATCGTAACCGGGACGCTCCCGGGTGGAGAAGCCGTTCAATCCCGACAGATTGTTGGCGCTGAAGCTGCGGCCGACATAGGCGAAGTCGATTCCCGGCACGATGCGGTCGGAGCCCCAGACGGGCTGCGTCCAGGTGAGGGATGCATTGGCGGTGATGTCCGGGACTTCGAATACCGGATCACCGGGCTGCTGCGGTGAGTCGGCGCCCGATTCGGAAATCTTGGCCTTCTGGTAACCGATTCCCGCGGAGATCTGCAACGGTTGGATGGGACGGGCGTTGAGCTCGATCTCGCCGCCTTTGCTGGTCGCTGCTCCCGCATTCGCGCGGTACTGGAAGCCGCAGCCCAACAGGATCAGCTGTTGGATGTTCTTCCAATCGACATAGAACGCTGCCGCATCGACCGTGAGGCGGTGGTCGAACCAACTGCTCTTGATGCCGAGCTCATAGTTCCACAGCGAGTCGGAGTTGAATCGGCGTGTTTGATCGACGGTCACGCCCGTGGGGAGTTGGGTCGCGCACAGGGCTGCCGGAACTGAAGGGACGAGTCCGCCAGGGCGAAAGCCTTTAGCCGCGGTTGTGTAGAGCATGACATCCGGATTGACGTGGTAGTCGAGCTGAACCTTCGGTGTCGTGCTGGACTCCTTGGTCGTGACCGGGGCATCGACGAGCTGGCCGATACCTGCATAGTAGTCATCCACGGACTCGGTAACGGCGCCTTCCTGGTAGCCGCCAGCCGTGGTTTTCACCTGGCTCCAGCGCAGGCCGGCCGTGGCTTTCCACTTCGGGGCGAATTCGTAGGAGACTTCGCCGAAGACTGCGGGCTCCTTCACCCGGGTATTGTAGTAGGTGCCGAAAATCTCATCGGGATTACGGGGATTGGGACACAGGTACGTCCCCACGGGCGCGTTGGGTGGGCACAGGTTGAATACATTGAAAAGGATGTCGCCGACGCCGGGGGCAGTGTTGGCCGGGTAGTAGCCTGCGAACGGAATCTGGCCGTGCAGGTCCGAGTAGAACAGGCCGGTGACGAATTGGACCGGTCCGCGCAACTGCGAGACAAAGCGGACCTCCTCGACGAAGCGGGAATAATCCTTCTTTTCCGATACGGAGTCGGGAATGGCCTGATAGCCGCCGAGGAGACCCGCATACAGCCAGTCCGAAACGTCTTCGGTCTCAAAGACCTTGCGGCTGAAGTAGGCGGTGGAGGAAATGATTTCACCGGCCGCGGTATTCCAGTGGATGCCGAGGCTCGCGAGCTTCCAGGTGTCGTACCCGCCTTCGGGGACGTTGAACATGCGGGCCTGCGTGAAATTGGTTGCATGCAGTGCGGGCAAGGGCGGAGGGACAAAGGGTGAGGGAACAGGATAGCCATAGCCGTTCGTCGGATCAGTCAGGAGATCCGACATCGGAAAGCCGTTGTACTCGGCTCGCTGGGTCATGAAGCGGGGCGTAATGCTCAGGTCATCGGACACTTTGACGGTCAGGGTTGCGGCACCTCCGTAGGTCTTGACCTGACCGATGTTGTCCAGCACCGTGGTCAACGATCGATTGGTATCGACAGACAGCGAGGTACAGGTGGGCGTGGCATTCAGGTTGTTCGCAGTCGCATTGATGTCGTTGCAGTAGCTGCGTTTGAAGTAGCCAGCCTCGTTGTCGTAGAAGCCGGACAGGCGCAGGGCTAACCGGTCCTGGATGATCGGAATGTTGACGACAGCATCGCCGGTGTAGTTGGGTTCAGTCGTGTTCCAGGTGTCGGATACTCCTCCGTGAATGTCCGCGGTGAATTCAGACAAATTAGGAGACTTGGTGATGACGCGCACCGTGCCGCCCATGGAGCGAGCCCCGTACAGAGTGCCTTGAGGACCCCGAAGGACTTCGATGTGATCGATGTCCAGCACGCGCGGGTCGACCGAATCAGGTAGTGGCGTGTCATCGATGTAGAATCCAGTGGTGTTGTCGCCAGAGATGCCGCGTATGGAAATGGTGCGCGAGGTACCGACACCATCGCCGGTGTTGGCGAATGCGAGATTGGGCACCTTCGTTCCGTAGTCAAAAAAGTCCGTGATGGACTTCTGCTCCAACTCGCGAGAGCTGAATGTGGTAATCGACAACGGGACGTTCTGGACGCTTTCTGTGCGCTTCTGGGCCGTGACCGTGACTTCTTCGAGTGTGTCCGAAGGCGTTGCGGCTGGGTCGGCAGCGAGCGCGGCGGTGACGCTGCAACCGAGAGTGAGGGCGCACATCCAAGGCAGGGACGATTTGCGCTTGCGGCCCTCGATTGATGATAAAGAGTATAGGATGCTTCGCGAAGTCCGCGGAGCGTTCGAGAAAGTGAACAATAAAGGCAGCATAGTGTTGATACCCCCGAAAACCCCAAATGAAACTGCCCGGCGGGCGCGCTACGCCAACTGGGCTTCGATCAGGTAAGGTCCTGTTGTATGGCAGCCCGTTGCGAGGGCCTTGTTGAATTCTGCGATGTTGGAGACGCGGCATCCCGGCACGCCGTATCCCTTCGCAAGTGACACCCAATCCACCTTGGGAGAGTCCAGGGCGGTGAGGCGTGCCGTGGCCTGGCGGTCCAACGCCGCTCCTGCGCGCCGTAGCTCAGTCTGCAGGATGCCGTACCGATGGTTGGCGCAGAGGATGATTGTTATGTTGAGCGATTCGCGCGCCATGGTCCACAATGCCTGGATCGTGTACTGCGCGCTGCCGTCGGATTGCAGACAGATGATTCTGGCATCGGGAGCTGCGAGTGCGGCACCGACGGCGCAGGGCAGTCCCTGGCCGATGGCTCCGCCCGTGTTGGTCATGACCTGGTGCCGTCGTGCCCGGTGAGCCCGCTGCAGGAACGGCGCGCCGAGGCTGGAGCCCTCCAGGGAGATAATGGCTCCTTCGGGGAGTTTTTGGACGAGCTCGTCTGCAATGGCTACCGGGGTGAAGGCGGCGGCAGCCTGAGAAGGCTCGTTGGTTTCGGACCGGTGTAAAGCGCGGAGATCCGTTTTTGTCAGTTGCTCCGCCAGCATTTCCAGTGCTCGGACGCTACCGCAGTCAGGGGCGCTGAGCTCAACGAGGCGTTCATCGGGCACCAGTTGGCTGGGGTGGCCTTCGTAGCCGAAATAACTGACGGGAGCGCGAGCACCGGCGAGGATGACGTGACAGTTGCCGAGCTGACGGGTCACATCGTCGGGGAAGTAAGCGAGCCGCTCGAGGGGCGGGAGGTCACCGCCCAACGAGACGATTGCCGGATAGGATTCCATGATCAACCGGGCGCCGGTCGCCGCGACGATTCTGGCTGCGGCGCGTTGGCCTCGTTCACCCAACGCATCGGAGCCGATGAGCAGGATGGTGGACCCGGTGTTGGCCTTCAGAGTTCTGACGGCTTGCTCGACTCGTTCTGTATTCACAGTCTGAGTTGAGGAGGCCCGAGTGATTTCTGCCGCGGCGGCGCCGGAAGGGGCGGCCTGATCCATCAGGTCACTCGGCGCTATCAACGTCACCACACTGCGAGGGCGATCGAGCGAGTGGGCAACGGCCTGTCGTAGATCCTTTTGGATCGAGGCGCCCGAGGATATCCGCATCACATGGCCGGACATTGGCGCGGCCAGTGTTTCAATATCCGATGTCAGCGGAGCATCAAAACGCAGGTGCCACGTCGCGTGGTCGCCAATGACGTTGATGATCGGAGAGTAGGCGCGGCGCGCGTTGTGCAAGTTGGCGAGACCATTTGCGAGTCCCGGGCCCAGGTGAAGCAACGTCAGTGCGGGCGAACCTGACACACGTGCATAGCCATCAGCCGCACCCGTGCAGACGCCTTCGAACAGGCCGAGCACCGGCCGTATGCCAGGCACTTCATCGAGTGCGCGCACCAGTCCCAACTCGGTGGTGCCCGGATTGGCGAAACAGACGCGAAGGCCGAAAGTATACGCCGCCTCCAGCAGCACCTGCGCACCGGTGCGCGTACTGCTCACTGGACTTCCTTGCCAACGGCTTCGAGACCTGCCTTGAACTTGCTGACCAGCTCATCAATGTCCCGGCGTTCGATGACGAGGGGCGGGGCAAACACGAGAGTGTCCCCGAGGGCGCGGGAGATGAGCCCGCGGCCGAACAGGTTTTTGAGCAGGCGACGGCCTACCAGGGCCTCCTTGGGGAAGGACTGTTTGCTGGCTCGGTCCTTGACCAGCTCTATACCCAACATCAAGCCCGTTCCGCGAATTTCTCCTACGAGCGGATGGTCGCCGATGGCAGCCCGCATCTCCTCGTGCAGATAGGGTCCGATCTCGGCTACGTGCGCTACGACCTTTTCCTCGTCGATGATCTTCAATGTGGCCAGCGCCGCTGCCGCACCGACGGGATGAGCGGAGTAGGTGTAGCCGTGGCCAAACAGGCCGGCCTTGCCGGACTCGGATTCGATGACCTGCCAGATCTTCGGTGACACGTAACAGACGGACATGGGGAAGTAGCCGCTGGTCACACCCTTGGCAGCGGTAATCAGATCGGGCTCGACATTGTATTTCTGACTACCCCAGTAGGTGCCCAGACGACCGAAGCCGGAGACGACTTCGTCCATGACCAACAGAATGTCATGACGGCGCAGGATGGGAAGGATCGCCTCCCAATAACCTTCGGGCGGTGCAATGAGCCCGCCCGCGCCCATCACAGGCTCCGCGAAGAAGGCGGCAATCGTGTCGGCGCCTTCTCTTTCGATGAGGGTTTCCAGTTCCTTGGCGAGGTGCTTTGAAAATTGTTGCTCCGACATACCCGCGGGCGCCTGCCGGTAATGGTGTGGAGCGGTCACGTGCAGGATCGGGCCCAGCGGCAGATCAAACAGGGTGTGCATGCCGGGCAGACCGGTGAGGCTGGCCGTTGCGATGCCTGAGCCGTGATAGGCCTGCCATCGGGCGATGATCTTCTTCTTGCGCGGGCGACCCAACAGGTTGTTGTAATACCAGATCAACTTCAACTGGGTTTCATTGGCGTCGCTGCCCGAGGCGCCGAAGAACACCCGAGCCATCGGTACCGGCGCGCGGGTCAGCAACGCCTGGGCGCACTCAATGGCGACGTCGGTGGACATGCTGTTGAAGGTATGGAAGAACGAAAGCTTGGAGCTCTGCGTAGCAATAGCGTCGGAAATCTCACGCCGGCCGTAGCCGAGGTTGACGCACCAGAGGCCCGCCATTCCGTCGAGATATTCCTTGCCGTGGATGTCCTTGATCCGAACGCCGCGCCCCTCTGAGATGATCAGCGGTCCATCACGGAGGTGATCGGAAACGGATGTGAACGGATGGAAGAGGCTGGATTGATCGATCCGTCCGGCGTTCTGTTGATCTAGCGTCATCGTTCACTCCGGTTTTTCAGCAGCGTGAGGGCGCCAAAGCAGGCGCCGAAGGTAAGTTAGCGCTTTTTTTAAAATGATACAATAGGTGCGTTTTGAGTACTTTAGTTGACTAAACGCAACAACGCGCCCGGATCGGTTCGTGGGCGAATTGTCCCGCGTTTCAGGTCACCTGGTGGGGGCGTGGGTAGTCAGGAACTGCATAACTTCCGCCCGGAACACGTCGGGCGCGTCGTCATGCACATAGTGGCCGGCATCTGCAACACTCACGGCGCGCAGGTGTGGATTGCGGCTGCACATGGTTCCGACGGCGCTCGCCTTGCAGAAATCCGAGCGGCCGCCTCGAATGACGAGGGTCGGAATGCGCAGGCGCTCAACAATCGGCCACAGGTCGACCATTCGAGAGGGATCCGGAGATACGCGTGTTCGGCGTATGCCTTCGGCATCGTAGCGCCAGCCGATCTGGCCGTTTGGCATTGCGACCATGCTTTCGGCCACGCGCTGCTCGATAGCTTCGGCGCTCAAGGTCGGACGCAGTTGTTTCCAGTACTGACGAGCCTCGGACCATCCGTTGAAATTCGGGGGAAGTGCCTTCATCTCCGCGACGATCCGCTGCGCACCGTCTCCGGTTGTCGATGAGCCCGGCGCGATATCCTCGACAATCAACCCCAACAGACGCTCCGGATGACGGTCCGCATACACGTAAGAGGTTGTACCACCCATCGAATGACCCAGGAGCACGAACCGCCGCAGATCCAACTGGTCCACAATGGCTTCGAGGTCGGCGAGATAGGCGTCTGTGTAGTAGTTGTGTTGGGGGTCCCAGTCGGTTTCACCGCGGCCACGCTGATCGAAGGCAATGAGACGGTAGCGATCAGAGAGCGCGGCGGCGAGAGGCCGCCACGTACCGGAGAATCCACGCAGTCCGTGCAGCAACACGACCGGCGTGGATGCAGGATTTCCCCACTGCCGCCACCGGAAGCGCAGCTCATTCACGCGCAGAAAGTCAGCGCTTTCATCGTGCAATGGCTGCGCGGGCACGGGAGCCGAGTCGTCCATGCCAGCGGTCACTCAGATGCTCCGTGGGTCGATCATCGCAGTCCATCCTTACCCACGATCTCGTTCAACTTGATACCGCCGAGGCGCGCATGGAGACGGCCGCGCGTTGCAATCGCGACAGCGAGCACGATCTCATCCGGACCGGGTGCATCGCTGAAGGTGACGGAAATGGTGTCGTAGTGCGAACGGACGTACAGAGCGTCCTTGTGGGCGAGGGGAATATCAATACACGTGCCCGGACCCCCGCGCTTGCCGGTCGATGGAATCCAGGCCTTGCCTCCTCCGAGTGCCTCGCGAATGGGATCTGCAAAAGCGGTGGTCAGGAAGGCATTGCCCTGCTCGTATTCGCCGTTCACGCCCACGAGGGCTGCCTTGCCATAGCTTTGGACGGGGGTGTTGCCGAGGGCCTCCTGAAAGCGGCGGCCGAATTCCTGCCCGAGATGGGCTGACTGCGCGATGACAGCGTCAAATGACCCTACGAACTGGCCGGGCTGTGGATTTCGAACGGCGGCGGCAATGATCAGCTTGTGGACGGGTTCGCCGTCCGCGAGCCGTCCGCTCTCGAGGGCCTGTGTCTCCTCGCGGAGCTCGAACCACTTGCGGATGTGAAGACCGTGGAAATTAGCTGGATATTGCGGCATGGGATTGTCTCGGCACACTGGGGGTGAGCGACTACGAATGGAAACAATACCTTCAAAATAAGCGTATAATTGCACTTCGTCAACAGATACAGGGATTGGCTCGGGACCGTTGACGAATGTCAAAAAAGTCGGGGACAATTGTTGACTATGCGTGACAAAGACAAGGTTCAGGTCGGAAATGTGGTCGCGATGATGTCCTTCGCGGCCGTGGCCAACACGGGCAGTTTTTCAGCGGCCGCCCAGCAGTTGAACTGTTCCAAGGCGGCGGTCAGCCGGCAGATCGCGCGGCTGGAGAGCGCGATCGGGTTGCAGCTGTTGACGCGGACTACGCGCAGCGTTTCGTTGACGCCGGCCGGCCGCGAGCTGTACGGACGATGCGCGCGGATCGTGGACGAGGTGAATGAGACGAATCAGATCATGTCGGGGATGATGACGACGCCCCGGGGAGATCTGAAGGTGAACGCACCGGTCGTTTCAACTTTGTTCAGAATTACCGAGGTCGTGCCGCGCTTCGTCAAGCAGTACAAGGACGTCCGGCTGCACGTGAATCTGTCGGATAACAAGGCGGATCTGCTGCAAGGTACGTTCGATGCAGCCTTCTGGGTGGGCGAACCCTACGACTCCGCCCTGGAGGCGGTGAAGCTGCGCGAGTATGAGATGGTGCTGGCCGGCGCGCCCGAGTACTTCAAGCGCCGGCGCAAGCCAGCGACGCCCGCGGAGTTGAAGGAACACGACTGCATCATCGAGACGCACTTGTCGCGGCCGGGGGAATGGCGGCTGTCCAAGGATCAGACGATTTCGGTGAGCCGTGGACCTCTGACTTCCAACAGTGTGCGATTGACGCGCGAGGCGATTCTCGATGGCATGGGGATTGCGTTTCTGCCGCGGTTTCTGATCGCGGAGGATATCGCCGCGAAGCGACTGTCGCTGGTGTTGACTGATTATGTGTCGGCCCGGCTTCCGCTGTATGTGATGTTTCCGAAGGGTCACTACGTGTTGGCGAAGGTCAAGGCGTTCGTGGATTTCCTGGTGGAGACCATCAATGACAAGGCCGAGGGCGGGTCCGTGAAGGGGGCCGGACGGTGAGCTGCCCTCGACAGGTGGACCGCTCGGGTGTGGAGGGGATTCATGAGTGAGCGATTTGAGTTGGGACGCCAGATCCGTACTCAGATGCTCGGAGAGGAGGCCGTACGGCGGCGATTGGATGAAGCTGATGCTTTCAACCGCGACTTCCAGGAACTGGTGACGGAGTACTGTTGGGGTGCTGGCTGGGGGCGCACGGCCCTGAGCCGGCGCGACCGCAGTCTGATGAATCTCGGAATGCTGTCGGCACTGAATCGCCCCGAGGAGTTTGAATTACACGTGGGCGCTGCGCTGAAGAACGGTGTCACTCCGGAGGAATTGCAGGACGCGTTGATCCAGGTTGCGATCTACTGTGGAATTCCGGCCGGAGTGGAGGCGTTTCGGATTGCCAGTCGGGTGTTGAAGGAGCAAGTCCGGGCCGCGGGTAAAGCTGATGGAGCATGACCAGAAGAAGTACGCCGATTGCACAGGCGGCCCAGGCGATGGCGGAGACTCGGGCGCCCAGAGCGCTGACAGGATCGAAGAAGGTCAGCTCGACTGGACGCGTGAGTGTTGACGTGGGGCATTCCGCTGTCAGATTGCCGCGGGGGCCTTCGGAAATGTGACAGATGTCGGATGTCCAATTGCGGTGAAAGGCCTGGTTGAACGTGAGGCGTGCAGTCCCTTTGAGTGCTGCGGGGTCAACAGGCTCCGCCCCCGGCAGCGGAGCGACCTGGATTCGGTCCCAACTCAGGAAGTCTGCGCGGATGAGCGGCGGCGACGGGTTGTCTGGTGAGAATATCTGCAGGTCCTGCAGGAGCTCGCCTCCGGTGGTCACCGGCGCGCGCTCGAAGTCGTCCATGTCATAGCAATCGATCACCGCGCGCGTAGGTGAAATGAGCTCACCTTGCAACACGCGGTGGTGGCGTCGGCGCGTTGTTGGGAGATAAACCCGCTCCACCTGCTGCGGAACACCCCGATAGAGGGCCTGCAATGGGACCGGCGTATAGACGCGCGAATGCGACCAGGCGGAGCTGACCGACTGCGCCTCGAATATCAGTTGAGTGAATACGACCGCGATGAGGAGTGCGGTCCGGCCGCGCCCCGGCGCTGCCTGATTTGCATAGCTGCTCAATGCGAACGCGCCGGCCTGACTGAGTGGTAACGCCAGGAAGCCCCAGTACCGGCCGGTGGCGCCCATTGATCGGAATCCCGGCAGCGGCCGAAGCCAGTCGAACGGACTGATCCATACCGGCAGACCTGCCGCATGCAAGCTGCCCATCCCGAGCCAGATGCACACGAGGCTGACCACCATCAGCGGTACGCGCACGTCGGCCGGGATCTGCCGCAGCTGATCGCGGAATCGCCAGATGAGCAGCGCAATGAACGGACCGATGAAGACACTCAACTCGATGCCTGTGCCGTTGGAGGGCAGAACCTTGCCGCGGTGGGGCACCAGGAGGAACCAGATGAGTGACCAGGGGCCGGTGAACGTGTCGGCCGTGCGGCGCGGGAATTCCTGTTGTGCGGACACCATCGGCCACAGGTAGCCAGCATCGAGCACTGAGGCGATCGCGCATGCGCTGAGGAAACAGATCAATGGCGCGGCCGATCGTCTGACCCAGCTGAGTACGCAGGCATACAGCCCGATCCACACCAGCAAATGAATGATTGAAACGGGGGAGCCGTCGATTGCGAGGCTCACGAGTCCTCCGAGCAGCAGCACGCTCAGCGATCGCTTCGGCCCCGTCGTCTCGGCGGAGCCGCCACCGCATCTAACGTGGAGGATCCACAGTGCTATCGGCAGGATCAGGAAAGGCATGAAATCGATGTGGCCGTGTGCGATCCGGCAAATAAAGAACCCGTTGCCGATGTACAGGGATGCCGCCAAGGCCCGTTGCCGAGGCTCGTTGAGCCACAGGCCTCCATACAGGTAGCTGCCGATCCAGCCGAGGGTCAGATAGACGCCGATCGCCGTGACGATGCCCGGCAGGGGGCCCAGGGCATAGCTGAGCAACATCGTGAGTGAGGCAAATGGGATCTGCGGCTCGCCGGCGGCGGACAGGCCACCGCACAGCAGAGGGGTCCATTGTTTTGCCATGCCAAACAGGTTGGCGTGCCAGTACTGCAGCTCATCGAAGACGAGGAACTGATCGTAGTCGGAGACACCGACCCGGCCGTGAAACCAGAGCAGGATCAGGGCGTAAAGAGCGGGTATGCCGAAGGTGAGGGCGGACCACCACAGTGGGGGACGCGCAGATGTTGGTCGGATGAAGTGGGACCTTGCGGGTAGAGAGCGCTGGGAGCCGTTCGAGCCCAGGCATTGGGAGCAGGCCTGGACCGGTGTCCCGCATTTTATACGCGGCGCCTTTCCGCAGCCTTTCCTGGTGGTGTCTGCTGGAAGTCACGGGGCGAAAGCCCCGGTGCAACCGGCGACTTCGCTCGCCCCGGTGGAGCGGCTCACGAGCTGCTCGCGGAGCGACGGGCCCGGCGATTGGCCGATTTTGCAAACCGATGTGCCGCTTCTGCAATCAACCTGACACGCGCTCTACTGTCAACATCGCTCGACCGGGTGTCCTGGCATAGCAATACGCACCGCACATGAGAACAGCGTCCTCCGTGAGGCAGCTACTGGTGAAAGTTCATCGGTACGTCGGACTGGCGCTCGCTCTCTTTCTCATCATCATCGCTGCCACCGGCTCAGTCATCACGTTCTACACGGAACTCGAGCGGGCCTTCAACTCGAAGCTGCGTGTAGTCGAGCCGCGCGAGCCTGCGTGGACGTTGCACGACCTGTTGGTCATCCGCGAACGGCTCGAGTCCCAGGATCGGCGCGCGCACGTATTTTCTCTGCAATTCCCGCAAAGGCCGGATGAGTCTGTGTTTTCGCGAGTTGAAGGTGCCGTCAATCCGGCGAGCGGTGAGCCATTTGAGCTCAACTACAGTGAAGTGTTCGCGAATCCCTACACGGGGGAGCGGCTCGGGGAGCGCCGGTTCGGTCATTTTTCGCTGCAACCGAAAGATCTCATCGCGCAAATCTATTTTCTGCACTACGCGCTGGTACTGCCGGAGCTGGCGGGCGCGATGTTTGTGGGCATTCTGTCGTTGATCTGGACGTTTGATTGCTTCGTGGGTTTGTACCTGACGTTGCCGGCTTCGAGCGCGGGAAGCCGCGCTGGAAACAAAAGATTTCTGCACCGTTGGAAAACAGCATGGCAGATCAAACGCGGCGCGGGCACCAATCGCCTGGTATATGACCTGCATCGGGCTACGAGTCTGTGGCTTTGGCTGATTCTGCTCGTATTCGCCTGGACCGGGTTCGCTCTCAACCTGCCGGGGCCGTACGCGAGCGTCATGAGCTCCATCAGCGACTACGAGCACCTTCAGGAGCTGTCACATCGGCCGACGCTCGATACACCGCTGGTAAACCCGCCGGTTGACTGGTACCAGGCGTTGCGACTCGGCCAGAGCTATCTGGCAGACGAGGCGCGCACACACGGTTTCAGTGTTGAGCGTCCGGCCGCGCTCGAGTACCGGCGTGACCTCGGTGTGTACTTTTATCTCGCTCATACATCACGGGATCTGAAAGATGGCGGCCGGCGGACTGAAACTGACTCACCTGCGACGGCGGCGACAGTTGAGATTGATGCCCGTGATGGCCGCCTTCTCGGCATACAGGTCCCAACGGGGCAGCGTGCTGGCAACACGTTCTCGAGCTGGATCGTGGCACTTCACGTGGCCTCGGTGTTTGGGCTGCCCTGGAAGATTGCAGTGTGCCTGATCGGCATCGTGTTGGTCGCGATCACGCTGACAGGTGTTCTCATCTGGTGGCGTAAACGTCGATCACGGCGGGGCTCGAATCATCGCGCGGGCCGAGCCCGTAACAGTACGCCGGCGGGACAAACAGGGCTGGTGCCGGAGCAGCCCACGCCGATCAATTGACGGCCAGTTATTTTGGGGGAGAAAAATATGTCGAAGAATGCGCAGTCCGTTTTGAACGGAAGGGCGTCCGCACATGGGATCATGGCGTTCGGGTTGGCGCTGGTATCGGTGTGCAGTTTTGCTCAACAGCAGACGGTGGACGGTAAATCGGCCAGGGCCGGTGTTGAGCTGGAAGAAGTCGTCGTTACGGCGCAGAAACGTGAGGAGCGGCTGCAGGACGTACCTGTTCCGGTGACAGCCGTCACCGCGGATGATCTTCTCGCACAGAACCAGCTACGGGCGCAGGATTTCTTCTCCAGTGTCCCGGGGCTGGATCTTCAATTTGTAAACGGCCGATCCAACCTGGCGATCCGTGGCATCACAACAGGGCCGGCGACTGGGAATCCCGTCGTCGGATACACGGTGGATGATGTTCCGTTCGGGTCGTCTGCTGGTCTGGCAGGGTTATTCGGGACTGCGCCCGATTTGGATCCAAGCGATCTGGCGCGTATTGAGGTACTGCGTGGACCACAGGGCACGCTGTACGGTGCAAGCAGCATTGGTGGGCTGGTGAAATATGTAACGGTCGATCCTTCGACCAACCGGGTGAGTGGCACTCTGGGGGGAGACACGCACACGATCTACGGCGGACACGGTCCCGGGTACAACGTCCGCGGTTCCATCAACGTGCCACTCACAGACGCTCTCGCGATTCGCGCGAGTGTATTTACACGAGAGGAGCCCGGCTATATTGATAATGTGGTGACCGGCCGGGCGGGAGTCAACAAAGGAGAGGTCGTTGGAGGCCGCTTGTCAGCGCTGTGGCGGCCCTCGGACACGCTGTCCGTGAAGCTGAGTGCGATGTACCAGGACGCGAAGAGCCTCGGCGCACCCGATGTTGATGTGCGTCAGGGAGATCTCCTGCAGAGCAATCAGTTCGGATCCGGGCACAGTGAAGCGAAAAACCAGGTGTACAGCGCGATCGTGACCGACAAAATCGGGCGCTCCGAGCTCACCTCGGTGAGCTCGTTCACCTCCAGCTCCAACTACGATTCGTTGGATTATTCTTCAGCGGGCTTCAATGTATTGTGGCCGTCCGTATATCCGGTGGGAATCGATCCCACCGCAACCGTGTTGAGACAGGATTACACGACCAGGAAGTTCACGCAGGAAGTGCGGCTCACCACTGCCTTGGGCGAGAAAGTCGATTGGCTCGTGGGTGCGTTCTATACACGCGAGCGCTCTCCATACAGGATCGTGACCTATGCGACCGATCCTTCCAACGGCGTGCCCATCGGCCTTCCGATTCTGTGGAACGACACACTGATTTTTGCCGAGTACGCAGCCTTTACGGACGTGACGGCGCGGTTCACTGATCAGTTCAACGTCCAGTTAGGCGCGCGGTGGAGCGGGAACAACCAGACCCTGCATCATCGTCAATGGACGTTTGATCAACCTGAGGGGTTTTTTTCGGATCGAAGTTCCAGCGACCACGCCGTTACCTACCTTTTTACACCGCAATACAAGCTCTCGCCCAACCACATGGTGTATGCGCGCGTCGCGGCGGGCTACCGGCCGGGTGGGCCCAATGCGGTGTGCGGGAACCAGGACGGCGGCTTCGATATTCCGTGCCAGTATCTCTCTGACAAGACCACCAATTACGAGATCGGTGCGAAAGGGGATCTGCGCGGGCGGATGTTCTCCTACGATGTTTCCTTGTATGACATCGATTGGAAGAATATTCAGGTCACGCAGGTCGTTCCCGAAGGCACGTTCAACTACAACGCGAATGCGAGCCGGGCGCGAAGTCGGGGGCTGGAGCTGTCATTGGAGGCGAGACCGTTGGACGGACTCACACTGGCGCTCTGGGGCACCTGGACCGACGCAGTGCTGCGTGAGAGGTTCTCTGACCGGATTGCTGTTTATGCCGCCGCCGGCGACCGGCTGCCGTATTCGTCGCGCTTTTCCGGGCGCTTTTCCGTCGACGAGGAGATGCCGCTGATCGCAGATGTGCGGACTTTCTTTGGCGCAGCTATCAGTTACGTCGGGGGTCGTATTGGCGAATTCGTGCCGACGCCCGCGGAGGCGCCGTTGCGGCAGAAATATCCATCGTATGCGCAGACAGACTTTCATGCCGGGGTGAAGACGGACGCCTGGAGAGTCAGCCTGTTGGTGCGGAATCTGACAGACCGGCGGGGCGTCACGGGCGGTGGTTATAACAATCAGACCAATTTCAACCCGAGCTGGTTCAACTATATTCAGCCGCGGACGATTGGGCTGTCTTTGGAGAGACGATTCTGACGAAGATCCCGAGGGTGCCGCGGCCGACAGGACCGGGTCCGCCGCGGTGCCCATCACTCAGGGGAGTGGCAGCCGCGCGATCCGGCCGTCACGGGGCTGAGTCGGATCAGGACACTGTTGTCTTCATCGGTCAACACATACAGCAGTCCATCCGGCCCCTGGCGAACATCGCGCAGTCGTTGGTGCAGGCTCTGCAACAGGGATTCCTGACGAATTTCCTGCAGTTTGTCATTGAACACCACGCGCACCAACGCGCCGGTGTGGTCGATCTCGCCGTGACGGGCGCTGGCAACGAACAGGTTGTTCTTCCAGGCGGGAAATCTGTCGGCGGTGTAGAAGGCCACGCCGCTCGGCGCGATGCTCGGCATCCAGACCATGACCGGCGGCTCAGTGTGGGGTCCGACCGGAACGGTGGGCAGCGGTGAGCCTTCATACTCGGTGCCATAGGTGTACTTCGGCCACCCGTAGTTGCGTCCCGACAGGATACGGTTGATTTTGTCGCCACCCTGCGGGCCGTGCTCGGAGGCAATCACGCTGCCGGATCGGGGCTCGACGGTGATGCCAAGTGGATCGCGATGGCCCAGCGAATAGATCTCTCCACGGGCGCCGGGAGTCCGGGCGAAGGGGTTGTCCGCGGGGATGGTGCCGTCGTCACGGACTCGCAATACTTTGCCGTAGAGATTATCTGTGCGCTGGGCCGCATCCAGGTCTCCTTTGCTGATTCCGCCCACCGTGACGTAGAGGAGGTTTCCCTGACCGAACAGGAGTCGGGAACCGCCGAAATCGTGGGCGACCTCGCCCATCAGCAGATCTTTGGAGTCAACGAGCTGGGAGCCTTCGAGGCGCGCTCTGACCAGAACGATCCTCGTAAGCAGCTGCTTGGACTCGGCGTCGAAACCGACGACCCGATTGAACGTGTAGTAAATAAAGTGGTTTTTCGAGAAGTCAGGATGAATGGCGACATCCTGTATACCCAGCACGTCATCCGGACCGGCGTGTTGGGTATTTGTGGAGTCGGGGACACCGGTGATACTCGTTTGAACGAGTAATGGGGTGGCGGAGGTGATATTGCGAATCAACCGCAGTCGGGTGCCGCGCTCGACGAGCAGCGCGTCCGCGTTTGGCAAGAAAACGAGGCTGTACGGATGCGACAGTCCGCGTGCCAGGACATCGGCGCGGATGTCATGCTGCTCGGCTGAGTCGAAGCAATAGGGACCTGCCCCAACTGATTGTGGCCTGATTCCCTTCGGTCCCACTGCGCGGGCCGGCTGTGCGGTGCTGAGGATGACAGCAACTGCGGAGCACACGGCGCCAGTAAGCGCGCGTTTGGAAACGTCGTTGACAGTCACTATTCGTACAACGGCTCGAGGGAAACGTTGAGTGCCTGGCCCTGGTTGCGGCGCAGCTCGGCAATGGCAGCCCCTTCCGCGAACGGCACTCGTTGGCAGAAAACCTCCAGTTGGTGTCCGTCGGGATCGAAGAAGTAGATACCGGTTGAGACGCCGTGGTCGAGGACTTCGTTGATTCTGACTTTCTTCTGGAGCATGCGGCCGTAGAGGCGGCGCAGGCTGTCGAGGTCGTTGTCACAATCGACCTGCAGGCCGATGTGCTCGAATTCCTTGCCCCGGGACGCGTCAGGGGATCCCGGAAACAGGGCGATATCGTGATCGTACTCGCCAAAGCTCAGGAAGACGCCGCCCTTGTAGGGACCGTCGGGCACTCGTGCACTGATCTTCATGCCGAGGACATCGGCATACCACGCGGCGGAAGCCTCAGGATCTTTGACATACAGGACGACGTGGGCTACCCGCTTGACTCTAGGGATGGGCATGAGCAGGTTCCTCTATGTTTGCGGGAACGGCAGGGAGCCAGGCAACGTCGGTGATTTCGCTGAACTCGCGCCACTCCTTGCGCCAACTGTAGCCGCCGTCGCTGCTGCGAAAGAGGTGACCGTACTTGGTGCCCGCGAGCAACAGGTTGGGATCGGACTGGTGGGTGCCGATGGCCCAGATGGTGGAGTTGGGCTGGACGGGGAAAGGCGCGTTGGTCCAGGTGGTGCCGCAATCCGCAGAGCGCAGGAAGAGGGATGTCGAGCCAGGAGTGCCATCGCCGATGCCCATGAACAGGTCATGGTCACTGCCGGGTTTGGTGGCCAGGACGCGGGAATAGTAGATGCCGAATTGATCCCGGGTGATGGTCTCGGTCCAGGTTTTGCCATCGTCCGTGGAAGAATACAGCGCGTTGACCACCATGACGACGATTGTTTTCGGCGGGCCGCGCAAAACGGCGATGCTGTGGACGTCTGAGTTGCGGACACTTCCTTCCTGGTTGGCGTCGATGCGCTTCCAGGTTTCGCCGCCATCGCGGGTGCGAAAAAGCCCCCCTTCTTCGACACCTACCCAGACATCCTGCACATCGTCAGGATCGACGGCGATTGTCAGCATCCGCGGGCGGCTGACGCCTGCGCATTTGGGTGGCATTTCGAGCGGGGTTTTTTTCCAGGTTCGACCGCCGTCGGTCGATCGAAAGAATGCCGCGCGCGACGGGGAGCCGGTTCCGGCGTACATGATGTCTGGATGGGCCGGGTGTGTGGCCAGCTTCCAGACCGCATAGTTGTTGAGCTCACAGTCGATGCGATACCAGTTGGATCCGCAATCTTCGCTGTGGAACAAACCGGATTCCGCGCCGGCAAACACTCGCTGCGGGTTGCGCGGATCGGGCAGCAGGCACCGCACGCAGTCATCAAACTCGAGGTCCTGGTCGACTTTCACACGCCGCCAGGTAGCTCCATCATCGTGACTGCGCAGGACGGCCTGGCCGTCCGTGGCTACCAGCAGGGTTTTGGGCTCGCTCATACTCTCTCCGCAACTATTCTTTGGGGTCCAGGGGTGTTTGGGTCTCAGGACAGGTTGACCCACACGCTCTTGATTTCGCTGTACAGCTCCATGGCCTGGCGGCCGTGCTCGCGGCCCCACCCGGATTGTTTGAAGCCGCCGAACGGGGTGGCCGGATCCACGAGGTTGTAGCAGTTGATCCAGACTGTGCCGGCCTTCAGCGCGGCGGCCGCGCGATGCGCCTGTTTGAGATTGTTGGTCCACAGGCCGGCCGACAGGCCATATTCACTGTCGTTGGCCATCGCGACGAGATCATCGACATCCTTCCAGACGAGCGCTGTCAGCACCGGACCGAATATTTCCTCACGCACGATGCGCATCTGGCCGTTCGTCTTCGCAAAGACGGTGGGCTCGAAAAAGAACCCCCGATCGAGGCCCTGGGGGCGCTTGCCGCCGGTGACGAGCTCGGCACCCTCCTGGCGGCCGATCTCAACATAACCGTTCACGCGGTCCCATTGCTCCTGTGAGACGAGCGGGCCGAGGTCTGACGTGGGCAGCAGGCCGTCGCCAACTTTGAGCTTGCGGGCAGCCGCGGTGATGCCGTCGAGCACGCGATCAAAACAGCTCTCGTGGGCATACAGCCGGGAGCCGGCCGTGCAGGTTTGCCCCTGGTTGAAGAAGATGCCGTTCGCGACCGAGGCGGCCGCGAGATCCAGGTCGGCATCCGGGAAGACGATGTGCGGGGACTTTCCCCCGAGCTCCAGGGAGACTTTCTTGAGATTACCGGCGCTTGCTTTGACGATCGCCTTGCCCACCTCGGTTGAACCGGTGAAGGCGATCTTGTCGACACCGGGGTGTGCGACCAATGCAGCGCCCGCATCGCCAAAGCCTGTAACCACGTTGAATACGCCCGGTGGGAATCCCGCCTCGAGCGCGAGTTGGCCCAGGCGCAATGCGGTGAGCGGCGTTTGTTCCGCGGGTTTCAACACAACCGTGCAGCCTGCAGCCAACGCGGGTGCGACCTTCCATGCAGCCATCGAAAGGGGATAGTTCCAGGGCACGATGAGACCCGCCACCCCCACGGGCTCACGGGTCGTGTAATTCAGTATTTGTGCACCGCCGCGCGGTGAGACAGGCAGGGTTTCGCCACCGAACTTGGTAGGCCAGCCGGCGAAGTAGCGGAAGGTCTTGATAGAGCCTTCGACTTCGACGAGGCGCGTCAGATGCGCCGGCTTGCCATTGTTGAGTGTTTCGAGGGTGGCCAGGTCATCCGCCTCTTTCTCAATCAGGTCGGCGAGCCGCAGCAGCAGATTGGAGCGGTCGTTGGCGTTCAGGGTGCGCCAGGCCGGATTCTCAAACGCGCGCCTCGCGGCGGCTACGGCTTTGTCTATATCAGCCGCATTGCCCCGGGACACGGTGGCGAGGACCTCGCCGGTGGCGGGGTTGATTGCCTCGAAGGTCTCGCCCGATTGGGAGGGGACGAGCTTGCCGTCGATCAACAACTGACGAGGGCCGGTCGCCAGCGCGGATTTGAGGCGTTGGGCTCGATCGAATGCGGGGATTGCGCTCACGTACTGGCACTCCAGAAAGGGACATTCCGGCAGCAGGTGCGCTGCCGTTTGCTTGTTGCACCACTATAGCCAATGAACTAAAAGCAAACAATACCGGCGTTTTGAGGTTTACTGTTGCCAACTCGGGACAATTGAGGCATTCTAGACTGGCATCGCAATGGCGAGGCTTCAGGGGGCTGGCGTAGATCATGAGCGTTGCGGAGCGCGTGGGATTCGGGCACCGGGCCGACGGCGGAACGAGTGCGGCGACGGTGACCGGGTTGGATCCGCGGGGCCTGGTCGCAGCCGTGATCCTGGGGACGCTGGGAGCCCTGACCATCATGATCGTGCCGGGGTTTGTGATGCTGCTGGGCGCGCAATCGGGCCTCGACGATCAACAGTTGGGCTATGTTGCATCCTGGGATATCAATGCAACGGCGGCTGCAATCGGCTTCGCCACCTTCCTGGTTGCGCGCCTGAGTTGGCGACAGTTGGCTCTGGGCGGGCTCGTGCTGCTCGTGTTAGGTAGTTTTCTCACCGGGCAGTGCCATACGTATTCGTCACTGGTCGGCGCGCGCATCGTTGCCGGCATCGGCGAGGGGCTCGCCATCGCGGTTTCATTTGCCGCCTTGGGTAGCGCCGCCAATCCGGACCGCGCTTTTGGGGCCTATCTGGTCGTGGGGCTGTCGGTGAGCGCGGCGCTGCTGGCGTTACTGCCGCGGCTGTTGAGTCATTTCGGGCCGGCGGTGTTGTTTGAAAGCTTCGCGGTTGTGAGCGCGCTGTCCGCGGTGGTGCTGCTGTGGCTGCCGCGCGAAGCAAACCGGCCCGGTGTGGCGCTCGACGGAACCCCCGGGGTATCGAAGCACCTGGCGGTGGCGGGGCTGGTGGGCGCGTTCCTGTACTTCATTGCGCAGGGAGCGGTGTGGAGTTATTTCGAGCGGATGGGCTCGGCCAGCGGCATTGATCCCAACATCATCGGCGAGGCGATGGGGCTGTCCTCCTTTGCGGGAGTGGGTGGCGCGTTTCTCGCCGTGCTGCTCGTGTCGAGGTGTGGACGACGTTGGCCGCTCATTGCCAGTGGAATCCTGTCGGTTGCCAGCTTCTGGCTGCTGCGCGGCCAGATCAACGGTACCGAGCTGGTCGTATCCGGCCTTCTTTTCAACTTTGCCTGGAATCTGGCGCAGCCGTTGCTCTCGGGCGTGTGCTCGGATGCGGACTGTCACGGCCGGGTCGTGGTGGCCATGGGTTGTATCCAGACCGTGGGATTCGGGATTGGACCTGCGCTCACCGCGACGCTGTTGCGGGGACACGATTACGGCCCGGCCCTGTGGAGCAGTGCGGCCGTGCTCGTGGTGAGCCTGGCGATTGTGTTGGCCGGGATGAGGGCGCACACCCGCGGCGTGCCTGCAGCAGTTTGAGCAGTGGAACCTATCCGAGGTCAGACATTGATGGAATGGGGATTGTTTGGTCGGGTCGCGCTGGTGACCGGGGGCAGCTCCGGCATCGGGCTCAGTGTCGCAAAGGTACTGGCCGGCCAGGGTGCCCGGGTCGTCATTGCGGCCCGGCGCGCGGAGTTGCTCGAGCGGGCAGCCGAAGAAATCAAACAGGACACCGGGCGCCGCGTACTGGCACTGTCGGTCGACACGACTGTGCAGCAGCAGGTGGATGAGCTCATCGGGCAGATCAAAACCCATCACGGGCGTATTGAGATTCTCGTGAACTGTGCCGCGAATCCTTCGGGCCTGGTGCGCAACGAAATCCAGTTCCTGGATGACGAGGCGCTGTTGAAAGACCTCAACACCAAGGTCGTAGGCTATGCGCGTTGCGCGAAAGCGGTGACACCCGGGATGATCGAGCAACAGTGGGGGCGGATCATCAACATCGGTGGACTGACGGGACGCGCGTCCAACGTCATCAGCGGCATGCGCAATTCAGCGGTGTGCCACATGACCAAAACGCTCTCGGATCAGTTGGGTCCGTTTGGCATAACCGTCAACGCAATCCATCCCGGAGTCGTGCAGACCGAGCACATTGTGGAGCTGTTTGAGAACGAAGCCCGCAAGCGGGGTTTGAAGCCGGCGGACATTGAGGCGGAATTCGCCAATTCGACTCCGATCCGGCGCGTCATCAAGGCGGAAGAGGTCGGCTATGCGGTTGCATTTCTGGCTTCGAATCTGGCCGCCGCGGTGACCGGGGAATCACTGGCAGTGGATGGGGGAATCACTCGGGGTATCTACCTATGATCACTGGTGCTGCCTCTCGCGAGACCGATCGGCCGGTGTTCGGCATCGACTCGTTGGATGAAAAGCTGATTTCCCGGGCGCGGGAGCTCATACCGACGCTGCGCGCCCGCGAGCGGGCCGCCATCGAAGCGGGCCAGGTGCCGGCGGAAACGATTGAGGACTTCCGGGAAGCCGGATTCTTCCGAGTACTGCAGCCTGCTCGGTACGGTGGGTATGAGCTGTCACCGCGAACGTATTGCGAGATCGCCCGAACGCTGGCGGAAGGCTGCATGAGCAGCGCCTGGGTGTATGCGGTCATCGCCGTACACAACTGGCAGATGGCGCTGTTCCCGGAGCAGGCGGCCCAGGATGTCTGGGGCCAGGATCCTGACACCCGGATCAGCTCTTCCTACATGCCGGTAGGCAAGGTGAAGAGAGTTTCGGGTGGGTATCAGCTGAGCGGACGATGGGCCTTCTCCAGCGGCTCAGGCCACTGCGAATGGGTCATCCTCGGCGCGGTGGTACCGGCACAGGCTGATGGGCAGGGTGGCGCTGCTGAGCCCCGCAACTTCCTGCTGCCGCGCTCCGACTACCGCATCGTTCCGAACTGGGATGTCATGGGACTGCGTGCGACGGGCAGCAACGATATCGTGGTGGAGGATGCGTTCGTTCCGGAGCATCGCACCTTGTGCGAGCTCGACATGTTCAATCTGCAGTGCCCAGGCAACCCGGACCATCCCGCTGGCTTGTACCGCATTCCATTTGCACAGATTTTCAATCGCACGGTGTCCACCACATCGCTTGGAACCTTGAAGAGGGCGTTGGATACGTTTGTCGAGGCCACACGTGAGAAACGTGCGACCTACACCGGTGAGCGCCTCGCTCGCGACACGACGATTCAGTTCGCGGTGGCCGAGGTCGAACGGATCCTCGATGAGCAGACGCTGGTCCTGGATCGCGATGCCCGCGAGCTTCTCCAGCACGCCCAGGACAACACCTGGACATTGGAGCGGCGAGCGGCTTTGGGTGCTTCGACAACGACCACGGTCAGCCGGTGTGTCAGGGCGATCGACATTTTGATGGAGTTCAGCGGGGCCAAGGCACTGTTCCGTGGGAATGTGATTCAACAGGCGTTTCTGGATATCCACTGCGCGCGAGCGCACGTGGCCAACAATCCCTATCCCTACGGACGCAACCTGGGCGCGGTCCGGTTCGGCTTTCCCAATGAGTCCTCGGACATCTGATTCATGAGCGATGTGCTCGATCTGCGCGCCTTTCGCAACGCTCTCGGCCAGTTCGCCACGGGTGTGACGATCGTGACCGCGCGTGATGCCAGTGGTGAGCGGGTTGGAGCGACCGTGAGCTCGTTCAACTCCGTGTCGCTGGATCCGCCGATGGTATTGTGGTCGCTCGACAAGCGCGCTCATAGCCGCGGTATCTTCGAGGCGAGTACGCACTTTGCGGTACATGTGTTGACGTTGGAACAACAAGAGCTGGCACGGCGCTTTGCCACGCGCGGCGCGAACAAATTCGAGGGGCTGAGCTGTGATGCCGGGCTCGGTGATGTCCCATTGTTGAGTGAGTGCGCTGCCTGCTTCGAGTGTGAGACGAAGCATCGCTACGACGGCGGCGATCACCTGATTTTTGTGGGTGAGGTGAAGCGATTCGCGCATGCCGCCAGCGCGCCGCTGGTATTTCATGGCGGCGCGTTCGCTCGAGCCCGGCAACTCATGATGGGGCAGGCGGCTGACGGTGGCATCGACGAGGCGACCGGCCGCTTCGGCCCGGACTTCCTGTGTTATTTGTTGACGCGGGCACATTTTCAGACCTACCGGCCCCTGGCGGACGAGTTTCAGCGGGTGGGCATGAGCGAGGCTGAGTATTTCGTCCTGTCCCTCCTGTGTATACGGGACGGCCTGACTCTCGGGAATCTCGGGCAGATGTTGGCCCACACGGGACACGCACCTGCGCAGCAGGACATCGCGCGGATGGTGGTGAAGCAGTGGATCACGGTTGAGGAAGCTACCGGCGCCATCAGCATCACCCAGGGCGGCAGGCGCTCCTATGTAGTTGTGCTCGCGCTCGATGGACGAATCGCCAGCAAGGCGTTGAGCGGATTTTCGGCTCCAGAAATTGCTGAATTCTGCGGTTATCTCAAACGGGTGATTGCCAATACAGACTCGGGCACTCCCGATGTCTGGACGTATACCGTCTCCAGCACCGGTGAGAGCACGCTGGCAACCACTCGGCCCACAGGAGCCGCATCACCATGAAGTTGTATTTCGTTCCAGGAGCCTGTTCGCTCGCCGTCAACATCGCGCTGCGCGAGGCCGGCCTCGAATTCGAGCTGGTGCGGGTGGACCTGGCTGCGCAACAGGCCAGTGACGGAAGCAATTTCCACAATGTCAACCCGAAGGGCTACGTTCCTGCGCTGCGCCTCGATGATGGACGGGTATTGACTGAAACGGTTGCGATTCTTCAGTACGTAGCCGACCTCGAGCCGCAATCGCGCCTGGCGCCGGCGGCAGGGACATTTGAGCGCTACCGGTTGATGGAATGGCTCGGTTTCATCAACTCCGAGGTACACAAGGGCTTCTCGCCGCTGTTCGCGGACAATCCCGCGGACGCGGTCAGGACGTTTGCTCTCGATCGGCTGACGCGCAGACTCGACTACCTGCAGGGAGTGTTGCAGCCGCCATTTGTTCTCGAGGGTCATTTTACGGTTGCAGACGCTTATCTTTACACCGTGCTCGGGTGGGCGCCGGAAGTCGGGGTCAAGCTCCTGCGCTGGCCCGGACTCGTGCGCTATCACGAGAATATTGGACTTCGCCCGCACGTGGTGGCGGCACTCGAGTCTGAAAGGTGAGGTTTGTGGAGACGTGCAACCCAGTACGCATCCGCCGGGCTGCGGAGCTCCTCATGTGGTCGCGCAAGAATCATCAGCGCTTGCAGGAACTGCCAGTCGATCTGGTACCGGATGATCTGAGTCAGGCGTACGAAATTCAGACGGCAGTCGCGATGTTGCGCGCCACGCCGTTATCCGGATTCAAGATCGGGCTCACCAATCAGGCTGCACAACGTGCGTTGGGAGCCTCGGAACCGATCGTTGGCCGGCTGGGCCTGCTCGACATCCGTCGCACGAATTCACGCATCGAGCTGCCGGCCAATCACCTGCGGATCATCGAGGCGGAGGTGATATTTGAGCTGGGCGCGGATTTGCCGGCTGACCAGGGGCCGTACACCGAGAAAAAAGTGGCGGCCAGTGTGCGGCGTGCGTTTGCGGGCCTGGAGTTGTGCGATGCGCGACTGGAAGATCGTGAGGACACCGGGCTGACCCATATAGTGGCCGACAACAGCAACGCGGACCTGGTGATTGTGGGTGATCCACTGGAAAAATGGGATGCCGAGTCGCTGGCTGATATGCCTGTGACGCTCGAGTTGCGTGGTAAGCCTGCGGTCAAGGGAACGACCGGTAATGTATTGGGGCAACCACTGCGCTCGCTCGCCTGGTTGGCGAACTGGCTGGCGCGGCACGGCGAGGGTTTGAAGAGCGGTCAGTTGGTGGCCAGCGGCAGTTGCACGGGAATGACACAGATCGGTACTGATGATCTGGTCGTTGCGAAATTCGGCGATGGAGCCCAGGTGCGCGTCGGGATTGCCTCGACGGGTGATAAACGAGAGGTACGAGCATGAGTCTGGAGTTGGGTTTGGCCGGCAAGGTGGCGATTGTCACTGGCGGGAGCGTGGGCATCGGCAAAGAGACGGCTCGCAAGTTGGCCGCCGAGGGGGTGTCCGTCGTGATTGCCGCCCGGACTCTCAGCGCCCTGGAAGCGGCCGCGGAACAGATCGTTGGACAGACGGGGGGTAAGGTCGTACCCATGGCCGTGGATACAACCAACTCCCACTCGGTGCGGGGTCTAGTTGAGAACACGGTGCGCCAGTTTGGCTCGGTCGATATTCTCGTCAATTGCGCGGCGACCCCGGGCGGGCTGGTGCGTAATAACATCGAGGAGGCGGATGAGGATGATCTGCTGTTGGATCTGAACACGAAGTTGGTCGGTTACTTCCGCATGTGCAAGGCGTGTGTACCGCACATGCGTGCCGGCAAGTGGGGGCGGATCGTCAATGTCGGAGGGCTCACGGCGCGCAATACGGAGGCCATGAGTGGCATGCGCAATGCGGCGCTGGTGCATTTGACAAAAACGTTGTCGGATCAGCTCGGGCCGGATGGCATCACGGTCAACATCGTTCATCCGGGGGTGACCCGCACTGAACATGTTGAGTCATGGTTTGCGCAGATGGCCCGCTCGGAAGGCATCAGCGTCGAGGCGGTCATCAAGCGGGAAGCAGCGGACCCGGCCGCGATCCGCCGCATGTTGGAAGTCGAGGAAGTGGCTGACTGTATCGTGTTCCTGGCCTCCAGGCGGGCCAGCGGTCTGACCGGGGAGTCGATCGCCGTGGATGGCGGATTGTCGCGGGCCGTGTACCTCTAACCGCGATCGGTCACGCTGCGGCTGGCGCCGGTGCTTTGAGCATGCAAGGCCTAATGGTTGTCGCGTGGCAACCCATTCAGCTGCGCAATGCGCTGGTATTTTTCGGCGCCTTCCAGGATGCCACCGCCATCGAGTTGGCCCACCAGGCGACGTTGGATTTCCTGCCAGGGAGTCTGGGAGGCAGGATACGGGTAACCCCCTTTGGCCAGCAGGTCCTGGCGTCGCTTTTCCAGCTCGGCGTCTGTTATCAGAAGCTGAGCCTGACCGCGATTCAGGTCGATGCGCAATCGGTCGCCGGTTCTGACCAGCGCGAGGCCTCCGTTGACGGCCGCTTCCGGTGAGGCATTGAGGATCGAGGGAGAGCCGCTCGTTCCCGATTGCCGTCCATCGCCAATACAAGGGAGGGTGTGCACGCCTTCTGTGATCAAGTAGGAAGGCGGACGCATGTTGACGACTTCCGCGCTACCGGGGTAACCGACCGGCCCGACCCCGCGCATGATCAACAATGTATGTGCGGTGATCCCGAGCGAAGGATCATCGATACGTCGGTGATAGTCTTCCGGCCCATCGAAGACCACTACGGGTCCTTCAAACGCGTTGGGATCGTTCGGATCAGACAGATAGCGCGCGCGAAACTCCGGCCCGATCACGCTCGTTTTCATGATCGCCGCATCGAACAGGTTGCCCCGCAGTACGATGAAACCGGCATCGGTTGCCAGTGGGTTGGAAAAGCGACGGATGACGCGTTCGTCCTCGATTGGGGCGTTGCGGCAGTTTTCGCCGATCGTCTTTCCAGACACGGTCAGAGCGTCCTCGTTCACGAGACCGTGTTGCATCAGTTCGGCCACGACGGCGGGCACGCCACCGGCGCGATAGTAGTCTTCTCCCAGAAACTCGCCGGCCGGCTGCAGATTTACCAACAACGGTATCTTGTGTCCGTAGGTCTGCCAGTCATCGAGCGACAGGTCGACGCCCATGTGGCGCGCAATGGCTGTCAGGTGAATCGGGGCGTTGGTTGAGCCGCCGATCGCGGAGTTCACGGCGATCGCATTCAGGAACGCCTTGCGCGTGAGGATGTCTGAAGGCTTCAGGTCCTCGGCGACCATGGCGACGATGCGTCTACCCGTGCGGTAAGCGGCTTCCTGCCGATCCCGATAGGGAGCCGGGATGGCCGCGGATCCGGGAAGCTGCATGCCCAGCGCCTCGGAGAGGGAGTTCATGGTCGTCGCAGTGCCCATGGTGTTGCAATAACCGGTGGAGGGCGCGGAGGAGGCCACGAGTTTGATAAATCCGTCTTCGTCGATCTCGCCAGCCGCCAGCATCTGGCGCGCTTTCCACACGATCGTGCCGGACCCGGTCCGTTCACCTTTGTGCCACCCGTTGAGCATGGGGCCGACTGAGAGCGCGATTGCGGGGATGTTGACGGTGGCCGCCGCCATCAGGCAGGCGGGGGTGGTTTTGTCGCAGCCGATGGTCAGAACCACGCCGTCAATGGGATAGCCGTACAGCACTTCCACCAGGCTCAGATAGGACAGGTTTCGGTCCAGGGCCGCCGTGGGGCGCTTGCCGGTCTCCTGGATGGGGTGGATGGGAAACTCCATGGCGATGCCGCCTGCCTCCCGGATGCCTTCGCGCACTCGTTCGGCCAGTACGAGGTGGTGACGATTGCAGGGGGAGAGATCGGAGCCGGTCTGGGCAATGCCAATGATGGGGCGGCCCGAGCGCAGCTCCTCCAGGCTGATTCCGAAATTGAGATAACGCTCGAGGTAGAGCGCGGTCATGTCGATGTTCGCGGGATTGTCGAACCAGGCCTGTGAGCGCAGCTTGCGCGTAGTCATTCGGGTCTCTCTGAAGCTATTGACCGAAGAGCCCCGTGGCAGGGCTCGTGCAGCGGCGCAGCAATGCTTCTGTGCAGCGTGCCGCGACAGTATATACTCAGACAATTAGGTCAGCACAAGCTGAACGATGGGCATTGGGGGACAGCGGATGATCGGACAAGTGCAGTCGACGACAACGGCTCCGGCGGCGGGAGAGCGGACGGGCGGGCGGGCGGCGTACGGGCCGACGCTGGCTCTGCTGGCCAGCCTGTTCTTTATCTGGGGCTTCACCACTGTCATCAACAACACTCTGCTGCCTCACCTGCGGGCGGTGTTTGATCTCAGCTACACGCAGACTACGTTGCTGGAGTCTGTGTGGTTTATCGCGTATTTCTTCGCCTCGATCCCGTCGGCGTGGCTCATTGAGCGGACCGGCTACCAGCGCGCGATTGTCGTCGGCCTTCTGATCATGGCTGTGGGCGCGCTCGTGATGATTCCCGCGGCGCGGCTGCCGTCCTATGGCGTGGTGTTGGCGGCGCTGTTCATCATTGCAAGCGGCATCACTTTGTTGCAGGTCGCCGCCAATCCCTATGTGGCGGTGGTGGGTCCGCCTGAAACCGCCTCATCACGACTCAATCTGGTGCAGGCGTTCAACTCACTGGGTACCACGCTCGCTCCGCTGTTCGGCGGCTATCTGATTCTGGGCCGTTCACTGTCCGGCCGATCGGTGGAGGGCGGGCATGTATTGACAGCTGCTGAGCGGCTCTCGGATGCGCAATCAGTGCAACTTCCCTATGTGATCGTGGCAGGGGTGCTCGTGCTGTTGGCGTTGGTTATCAGCCGCTTTCCGTTGCCGGCCATGGGGTCGGCCACGCGCGCCGCGGGTAAGCTCGAACGCAAGGGCCATTCCCTGTGGCGGCACCGCAATCTGGTGTTCGGCGTGCCGGCGATCTTCATTTATCTGATCGCGGAGATCGGGGTATCCAACCTGTTCATCAACTTTGTGTCCCAACCCAACATAGGCGATGTCACTCACGAGCAGGCTTCGCACTATCTGTTTCTGTTGTGGGGCGGCATGATGGTGGGCCGCTTCGCAGGCAGCTGGCTGATGCGATCGATGCCGGCCGAACGGGTTCTCGCATTCGCAAGCGTGGGGGCGGGAGCCGTGATGCTGGTGGCGAGTCTTGCGACCGGGCAGGTTGCGATGTGGGCGCTCATATCGGTGGGTCTGTTCCACTCGATCATGTTTCCAACCATATTCACCCTGGGTATCCGGGGTCTCGGGCCGCTGACGGAAGAAGGCTCGGGATTGCTGATCATGGCGATCGCCGGTGGGGCTCTCGTTGTCGTACAGGGGAAACTCGCTGATGCCTTCGGGCTGCAGGCGTCGTTCTTCCTGACGGTGGCCTGTGAGTTGTACGTATTGTGGTATGCGGTGTGGGGAGCGCGTGCGGGGTCTACACGCTGAGTCCTGCCGCGATGTAATCAATGCGGGGCGTCTTCCGGTTGTACGCCGGATCGCGCGATCACCTCGCGAGCGCCTGCCGGCCATTCGGCATTGCTGACTTCGACGTTGTCGATCAGTCGGTTGTTGAGATACCCGGTCCAGGAACCGGTGATCCGGCCGGAGTTGCGCCAGTTGCCGATCGCGGTGTTGTCCATGGCCGTGCGCCGGGGAAAGAAGGCATCCTGCGAATTGAGGTTGAGCCAGACGCCAACATTCGACACGACGTTGTTGCGCAAAGTGACGTAGCGCGATCCTTCGTCGAGGTAGAGGGCGATGCCTCCGGGAACGTCGTACACGTAGTTTTCGGCTATCAGGGCACCGGGATCGGCCGACAGGTGATAGATTGCGCCGCCGTCGGGAAACCAACGTTTCACGTCGTGAACACGATTGGCGACCACGACGCTGTCGCGGAGGATGGTCGGCGTGTCATAAGTGACGTTGCCTGGTTGGTCGTAGTAACCCCGGTCTGTGTTCCGATAGGCGGCGCTGCCGCCTGGATCGTGGGTGCCCCAACCCCAGCCTATATCGATTCCGTCATAGGAGGCGGCGGAGATGTCGTTGTTCACGATCACCGGCGCCGTGGCGTAGGTCACCAGCACCGCGGCCTGTTCGCGGTAATTCTGCGATACGTTTTCGATGACGTTGTTGCGAATGAGGATATCGCGAACGCCCATTTCCGGGCGCGGGGGGTGGTGAGCCTCGTGGGTTATGCCACCGACCATGATCGCGCCGCCGGCGAGATCGATGAAGCGGTTGCGCAAGATATCGATGGCGGTGGTGCCGAGGCCGATGGCGCTCAAATTGGCGTCCGCGTTGTTGCCGACTCCGAGCGCCACTTGCCCCAGGTGGGTGAATTCGTTGTTGGCGAACAGAATGCGGCTTGCCGCGGCGACCTGGATGGCGGCGGGTTGTTGGCGCCAATGATTGCGCGCGGCCTCGAATGCCCAACAACCCCAACTGCAGTCGCGGATCGGGTCGTGGGGATAATCGGGGAGGTCGCCTGCCAGAAACGCGCCGCTTTGCTGGCTCGGATAGCCGCCTGGGCCGGAAGGCCCGAGCCAGCTCGTGTGTTGGAAACTCAGGCCGCGGAACTGCAGGTCGGTGACCGGGTGTCGATAGTCGCCGGCGATTGACACCAGCAGGGGCAAATGCGGCAGGATGACTTCGCTGCCGTGCAGATCCTCCCCGTCGCGCGGCTTGTAGTAGAGGTGCCCGGCCGCCGGATCGGCGAACCATTGGCCGCCGGTGTGCAGGAATGCGAGGGAGTTGACGAAGAACATGCGGGCGTTATTACCCGAGACGGGACGTGCGAACGTGTCATAGCCGATGAGGTTGTTGCGCCAGCCCGGCTGTTTCATGACAATTCGATTGCCCTCAATGTGGTCCACGACGGCGTGACGATGAGTGAACCAGGCGGTGTTTTCGACTTCCAGGCGCGCCTGGTCAGGCAGGTCCGCCAGAAAATGCCAACTCGGATCGACGATTTCCAGACCCCAGGATTCGAAGGCGAATGCAACGCGGGGGGCTTCGATCTGTGCGCGTTCGGCCAATTGATTGTTGACCCAGAGCTGGCGTGGATCGGTGCCCCGCGGAATGTTGGCCATCCATACATTGCGGGCGGCATCCGCGAGGCTCCAGTCCGTGACCGGGGTTCCTCCTGAAATGACCGGGTGTGCATCAGGGGCCGCTTCCCAGGTGACGATATAGCTGTTGTGGCCGCCGTCCTTGGCCGTGAAACGCAGGGGCTTCTCGAGCCGGTAAGTGCCTCGAGCCAACTGCACGGTCACGCTGTTGGTCGCATTGATGAGGCGCACCGCCGCCTGCGCGCGTGTCAGTGTTTGAAACGGCCGGGATTGTGAGCCATCACCGCTGTCGGAGCCGTTGACGGCGACGTGGATGATGATCGGAACCGGTGTCGCCCGCTTGGGGATGGTGACGTGCGCGACCGGGCGGTACGAGCCCTGTTGCCCGGGCCCGGTGGCCGCCGGTATGGGGGGCAAAGGGGGAAGCTGTTGGGCGAAGCTCGATGTTGAAACGAGCCATGCCAGTGCCAGGCTCGGGATCTTTTCCGTGGTCATGGTGACAACCCTTCAGCTGGCGTCAAATCCCGAGAAGCCTTTGCAGCGCCTGCTGGAAGTGTGCGGCCAGGGCGGCCTCGGCTGCGTCGGCATCGCGCATTGCGCACGCCTTGAGAATGTCGATGTGTTCGCGCACCGTGCGAATGGCCAGCGGTTTTGTCGTGAGCCAGTCGAGCCTGACCAGTGTCAGGTAATTCTTGAGGCGTTTGGCGGTGGTTTCGATGAGCGGATTGCGCAGGTAGAAGGTCAGGGCGCCGTGGAGCCGATTCTCCAAGGCATCCAAAGTGGCTTGTTCCCGCGGGCCGAGCTCGCCGCGTTCCAACTCTTCGAGCAACGCGATGTGTTCGTCCATGAGATTCTTGATCTCGACCGCATCGCCTTTTTCCGCCAGGGCACGAGCCCCGGCTCGTTCGAGAAGGGACCGGAACTGGTAGGTGGACCGCGAGAGCTCGAGGTCCGCCCGGATGAAGCGGACGCAGGAGCGCGCAACCATCGTCACCAATCCCTCGTTCATGAGAGTACGCAGCGCATCCCGCAAGGGCTGAGCGGTGAGACCGAGCTGCCGCATGAGCTCGGCCTGGGAATATTCGCTGCCCGCGGGGATTGTACGATCGAACAACCCCTGCAGGATTGCCTGATAGGCTTTCTCGGCCAGGTTGGCCTCGGTATCCACCGCAGCCGCCGGGGCCGGCGGGATCCTGGGTCTGCGTACCGGGGTTTGAGTTCTCGACATCGCCTTGCGAGTAGCCATTGTTCACCGACTTGGGCAGTCCACGCCGGGACGCCAGGTGCTGGCGCCTCGTGCTCATGGTACGGACCTTATCGGAAGTACCAGGAACGATCCAACGAAGACGAAGAGGCCGGCGGCTACGAACAGCAGTGTGTAGTTGTTGCCTGTCGCGCCGAGTAACGCGGCTGACATTACGGGGCTGAGGATTTGCGGGACGTTGATTGCCGTGGCGAGGATGCCGAGGTCCTTGCCGGTGGAATCACTGGATCCGGTTCTTTTCGGCAGTACCTGCGTCATCAGCGCGAGGTCGACGGACATGAACGCGCCGTAGCCGATGCCGATCAATACGGCGTAAACCATCATGCCGGAAATCGAAGGCGCGACCAGCGGAGAGATGACCGCCGCCGCCATGAACAAGGCGGCGACAAATACCAGGGGCTTGCGGCGACCGATCCGGTCCGAAAGCCAGCCGGAGCCGACGGCGGCGCACACGAGCGCCACCAGGGTAATGGAGGCAAGGCGTGCGATCGTCCGATTTGCATCCGCCTGGGACAGGCCGATGTGATCTTCGAGTATGTAGAGAAGATAAGTGACGACCGCCTGATATCCCATGTAGATGGTGAATCGACCGAAAAAGGCCCAGGCGAAGTCGGGGTAGTCGCGAGGACTCACCCAGAAGCTGCGCACGAATGGACCGAACTGGAAGGGGGTGGGGGGCTCCTGTTTCGTCCTGGGCTCGGGGTTGAGGAATACGAAAAGGAGGCACGCGACTATGATGCCGAAGCCGAGCACGCCATAGGCAAACTGCATGTCGTCCGCGAACAACCCGCCGAACACGGTTCCCGCCGAGACACCTCCAGTCATCGCCGCCCCCACCATGCCTGAGGCCACGCCCCGCCTGCCCGGGGCGAATCGTTCGGCAATCACCGTTGTGATAGGTGTTTGCATCGAATTGAGTGAGATGGAAGCAACGAGCCACGTCGCGGTGATGGAGGCCATCCCATGCGCATGAGGCACGAGGATGAGCGCGCCACCCCCGATCAAAGAGCCCAGTACGATCCAGGGGGTGCGTCGTCCGAATCGTGTGCGGGTACGGTCAGAAAGAGCTCCCGACAGAGGTGTCACGGTCGTGCTGAAAACAGACGTGATGGCAAACAGGACGCCCAGGTGGGTTGCCTTGCCTGCAGGATCGAAATCCTGAATCTGATTGGGCAGCAGAACCTGGAGGACGGCCACGTACAATGTCAACAGCACAAAAAAGACGGCCGCCAGGCTGACCATCAGCAGCCACTCCCGGCGTCCACTCACTGTTGGGTTGCCGAGCACCCGATCGGCAACCTCGCTCACGCGAGCACGCCGGAGCTCGGGTTTGGAGCGGACTGACCGGGATTCTCGCGCACTTCGCGGCGCAGCCTGAGGCCGTGCCCGGGCACGTTTTTGCCGTGGATGAGACCGTTCCTGATTGTGAACGGCTCATCGACCAGATGATCGAAATTCTGGAAGCTGTATTCGAGCCACCGGACATCGGGCAGCGCCAGTGCCATGTTGACTCCGATCTCGAGGAAGCTGTTGCCGAGCGTCACTTCAACGTTGCACTCATTCGCGAGCCAGCCGATCCGCATGACATCGCCTACCTGTCCGTGCACGTTCAGCATGTCGCACGCGCGTGCTTCGAGCAGGCGGCGCTTGCCGCTCAAATCCAGATATTCGCCGGAATTGACTCGTGTGATGCCGAGCTGTCTCAACATACGCAAGCCGTCGATGTCATCCCGAGGTATCGGATCTTCAACCCAGAATATACGGTGGCCTGCGCGCTCGAAGGTGCGCAGTGCATCCACGGTTTGCTGAGCGGTCCAGGCTTCATTGGCGTCGACCATCACGGGTCCACGTCCGTTGGTTGCTTTGCGCAGCAATTCCAGCCTGTGCAGGTCGCGTTCGATGTCAGGATGTCCGACCTTGATTTTGAACCCTCGAAAGCCCTGCTCGGCGGCCTGGCCAAACAGTTCGACAAACTCACCGTCTGACAAATGGAAGTCGAGACCGCTTGCATAGACGGGGACGCAGTCCCGCTCGGCCCCTAGCAGCCGCCACAGTGGTTGGTCCTGCTGCTGGGCGAAAAGGTCCCATGTTGCATGTTGTAGCGCTTCCTCGAATGGCAGGGTCATGCGTCTTACATTACCACCGCGAACGCGTCGGATAGCGAGCACGAGGTTCACGGGACTGCGGCCCTCGAGGGTCGGCCAGGCCTCATCCTGAAAGCGCCGCTCAATCTCCGCCAACTGTGGCAGTGGCGTGAACAGTGATTGGGCAAAGCCGAGCCCGACGCGTCCCGCGCCGTCGATGAGCTCAACTGCCGCGACATGGACCTCGGACGAGCGCACTTGCGAGTCGCCAATGACCCGGTTCCGTGCGAATTGGCACCGGCTGATGCGGAAACTTGCAATTGCGGATGCACTGGTCATGATCGAATCCCCATCGATTTTATTGATTTCTTTGGTATTTCGCGCTGGCTGGTCATTGTATTCACGATGGAAGACGTGTTTTCCAATATGAGTATGTAGACTTTAAGATATCAGTTGGCTAATATTTTTCTACAGCTTGTCAATTTAATATTTTAAAACGCAGGCTCCGTAGGGGGAATTATGAGGTCGGATCGCTATCTGGGCTTGGCGGGCGCGGCGCTGATCTTGGGGTCCTGGGCCGACGCATGGGGACAAACGGCGCCTGCACCGAGTGGCCTCCCCGCGGCCCCCCTCGAGGAAGTGGTGGTGACGGGTATCCGCGCCAGCCAACGCGAGGCCATCGATATCAAGAAGGCTGCGGTCAACTCGGTCGATGCGATTGCCAGCGAGGATCTGGGCAAGATGCCGGATCAGAATGTCGCGGAAACCTTGCAGAGACTGCCCGGCGTAACCATCGATCGCGTCAGAGGCGTTGGCAACGGCGTGACGGTGCGCGGCCTCGGGCCGCAATTCAATACTGTCACCTTGAACGGGCGCGTGCTGGCAACGGACGGTCCGGGGCGCGAGTTCAATTTCGACGTGCTGCCGCCGGAGCTCATTTCAGGCGCTGACGTCTACAAGAGTCCACAAGCCAACCTGAATGGCTCCAGCATCGGGGCTACCGTGAACATCCACACACTGCGGCCGCTCGATCAGAAGGTCGGATTCCAGGGCGGCGGCTCGATGCGAGCCAACATCGACGAGCTGGGCGGGCACACGACTCCGTCAGGTGCGCTGTACACGACCTGGAAGAGTGAGTCGGGCCGACTCGGAGCCTCGGTCGTATTGTCGTACGACGATAAGAATGAGCGTACCGATGACTTCTTCGTGGGCGCCAGCTCGTATCCGCGCAGTTTCGATGACGGCTATTACGGCGCTGCCGCCAACAACGGCGGGACACTTTGCGTTGGCAGCGTGAATGCGGGTGTGTGCAATCCCAGAATTGCCAACAACGTGACGCTGTTCCGGAACGTCGACATGTATCACAACTTCGTCAACCAGGTGGAGATATCCCGGCGCAAACGCGCCGGACTGGATGCAACGGTTCAGTATGAACCGACGAACGAGCTGCGCCTGACATTGGACGCGCTGGTATCGCATGACGACGAGCACCTTCACAACTCAGGCATCGTCCCTGATTTCAGCGGCGGCACGCTGGTGAACCAGGTGGTGGCAGGAGGCACGGACACAACTGAGATGGTTGCGGGTCAGCCGCGGACGGTGCACGTCGGCGGCACCGCGCTGTCAGAGAGTTTCGCGCACGGCACTGTCGATGAAATCGTGGAAGACAATCCTGCGACATCTTTGACAGAGTTGTTCGGCGCCAACGCGACATGGACGCACGATGCCCTCACCGTAGCGTTTGACGTCGACACGAGCCGGGCTCGTTACCGGGATCCGAACGGCCTGTTCACGACCGTTCGACTGAAAGATATCGACTACACGTATGACCGGCGTACAGGGTCGCCCATTGCTTCCCTCACCGTCACGAATCCCAACTATTCCCCAGTAGCAACCGATGTCGATCACCGTCTTGGGCATTACATGGCAGCGGAAAACGGGATTTTCAGCAATTTCGACGACACCATCAACGAAGGCAGGCTCGACGCAAAATGGAATGGCGGTGACGTAACTGTTTTCGGCGGCGCGGGCTATTCGGAGCGCACCAAGCGAACCACGGGCTTCACGGAACCGAATGCCTGTGCGTATTGTGGCAGCGATGTGGTGCTGCCGGCCGGCTTGTTTACTCCCACGAATTACAATTTCTTCGGCGGACGCGGCGGGGGTAACGCCACCAACTGGGTCGACTACAATGCCAATGCGCTGTTTGACGAGTTGCTGACCTTGAATACGACGGCGGACCCGGCCCTTCATAACGGCAGCCTGCTGCCAATCGTTCCCGATCCGGCAGCGAGCTCGTCCGTGAAGGAGAAGGTGGCCACGTTTTATCTCATGGGCGAGAGCAACAGCCACCTGGGAGAGATGCCGCTGGCGATCAATGCGGGATTCCGGGTCGAGATCACCAACTTCACTTCGGACGGCACGGGCCAGACGGTGTTGAGCGCGCGCCCGAATGGAACCGGCCAGAATGTGATCGTGCTGTCGGGCCTGACACCGCTGCATTTCAGCGGGCATTACACCGACGTGCTGCCTTCCATCAACGCTCGTCTCAACTTGACCGACACGCTGATCCTGCGTGCCGCGGCGTCCCGCGTGGTGTCGCGGCCCACGTTGACGGATCTGTCGCCCGCTCAGTCGATCACCAGCAACCCCGGCAATGAACGGATCACACGGGGCAATCCCGATCTGTTGCCCTTCCGTGCTTCCCAATTCGAGGTCGGCCTGGAGTCCTATTTCAATCGGGACTCGATTGCCTCGGCGACTGCGTTCTACAAGGCGATTGATTCATTCATCACCCGTGGGGTCAGTACGCAGTTGGTCGATCAGGTTTCTTTTATTGTCGACCAGCCCGTGAATGGCAAGGGCGCCTCGGTGCAGGGTGTCGAGGTGAGTTACCGGACGGTCTTCAGCGGTCTGCCGGCGCCATTTGACGGCTTCGGTACCCAGATCAGCTATACCTACACCGATAGCAATGCCAACTATTTCAACGCGGCAAAGGCGGGAGCGGCACATTACAGCCTGGAGGGTCTGTCGAAGAATTCCTACACGTTCGTGGGGTTCTATGAAAAAGGGCCCATCCAGGCGCGTGTGTCCTATACCTGGAGAGATCGATATCTGGTGGCGCCGCAGACCCAGACCGGAATACCGCAATTCAGCGACAAGTATGATCAGCTCGACGCCGGTGTGCAGTATTCGCTTACCAACCACATCATCCTGACGGCGGATGCGGTTAACCTGACAGACTCCAGGGAATTTACGTACGCGAATGTGATTGAGAACACGCAGACGTATCGGGACGTGGGCAGGAGATATACGGTGGGCTTTCGGGCGAAATACTGAGACAAACTCCCGCAAGGCGCGCTGCACCGCAACAGTACGCCTCGCCGTCGGTAGCTGCCGTATAAAGCCTGTAGAAATAAGCGCACAATTCTGTTGCCATCAGTCTCAGGGTGCGGGGATCGATGCAGCTGGCAACAAGATCGAGTGGCCATGGATGGCTCGCTTCGATTTCGCAAGTCCCGGCGGGCGGTATCGCGACTGCGCTGCTGCTGCGTGTGGTGCTGTTCAGCACCCTCGTCACGCTGGTCCTCACCGTCGTGCAGCTGTCCTTGAGTTATCGGAGCGAAAGGCAGCGCCTCGAGAGCCGGTTCGGCGAGATCGACCAGGCCACTTCGCGCAGCCTGAGCGAGAGTCTATGGGCGATGGATACGCAACTGATCCAGACGCAACTCGAAGGCATATTGCGTCTGCCCTCCATGCGTGCGGCGGAGGTCCGGGAGATCAACGGGTCCGCACAGGGTCTGACGGTTTTTCGCGGCGAGCGGCAAACGGCTCGAGCCGTCGTCAAAGAGTTTCCGCTGGCTTGCTGCGGTGACCACCCGCAGGTTATCGGCTTGCTTCGGATCGAGGCGACTCTGTCCGATATTTACCGCGATGTGGCTGCGCAAGCCATCGTCATTCTCCTCAGCAATGCGGCCAAGACCTTTCTGGTCGCACTGTTCATCCTGTTCGTCGTGCATCGACTGGTTACCCGCCCGCTGCTGGACATCGCTGCGTCATTGGACAACGAGTCTCCGGATGCAGAGGCTGCGCCGTTGCAGGTGCGGCGACCACCGGGCAAAGGCGATGAGCTCGACAGGGTGCTGGACGCGCTCAACGCGAAGCGCGCGAGGCTGCGGCAACATGCGGTGGAAATTGGAAACGCAAATGCGCGCATGGCAGCAATCCTGGATAACATCCCGGACCTCGCGTGGGTGAAAGACGCCAGCGGCCACTTCATCGCCGTCAACCGTGCTTTCGCGCTCGCGAAAGGATTTGCCGAGGCGAGTGAGATGATCGGCAAGACCGATCTCGAGGTTCACCCACGGGAACTGGCCGAATCCTACCGGCGTGACGACGCCGAAGTCATGGCATCGGGTGGATCCAAATGGATCGAGGAGCGCCACATCACTTCCAATGGCGATGACACCCTGATCGAGACCATCAAGACCGCGCTCCGTGGTGTCGACGGCCGTGTAGTCGGTACGGTTGGGATCGCTCGGGACATCACCGCTCGCGCGCAGGCTGAGGCGGATCGGAAGGCGCGGGAGGTCGCCGAGGCCGCGAATCGGGCGAAGAGCGCGTTTCTGGCCAACATGAGCCATGAGATCCGAACTCCGATGAACGCGATCCTCGGCATGACCGCTCTGACACTGCGTGGTTCGCTCGAGCCTCGACAGAGAAACCATCTCCAGAAGGCGCATGCGTCGGCCGAGTTACTGCTGCAAATCCTCAATGACATTCTCGACTTCGCGAAGATCGAGGCGGGCAGGATCGACGTGGAGTCGGTTCCGTTCTCACTCGATGACGTGTTGAATAACATGGTGAATGTCCTGGGTGTGAAGACAGAGGCTGCAGGGCTCGAACTGTTGCTTGCCCTGCCGCCGAAATTGCCCTCGGCGCTGATGGGCGATCCGGTGCGCCTGGGCCAGGTCTTGATCAATCTCGCCAACAATGCGGTGAAATTCACTGAACGGGGCGAGGTCGTCGTGGCTATCAAGCTGGTGGAGCAGGGCGCTCGGTCTGTGACTCTGCGTTTCGAAGTGCGTGACACTGGCATCGGCATGAGCCCCGAAGAGCAACAGCGCTTGTTCCAGCCGTTCTCGCAAGCCGATGCGTCGATCAGCCGTCGCTATGGGGGCACCGGGCTCGGGCTGGCGATCAGCCGGAACCTCGTGCAACTGATGGGCGGCGAGCTTCAGGTCAACAGCACCCTGGGTGCGGGCAGCCGTTTTTACTTCACTCTGCGCTTTCGGTTGCAGGCGGGCGTGGCTGCGACCACAGGCCGCTCCGGCACAGCGGCGTTGCATCGCGGGCGTGTGCTCGTCGTCGACGACAACTCTGCCGCACGGATCGTTCTTGCCGAAATGTGCGCGGACCTCGGATTTCAGGTTGACGTGGCCGTCGACGGCAATCAGGCTCTCCATCTGGTGGAGGTGGCCGACAAGCAGGATGTTCCCTACCGGCTGCTGTTGCTCGATTGGAAGATGCCCGGGATGGACGGCGTTAGATGCGCACGCGCAATCAGCGAGCGGCATCTTCTTCATCCGGCACCCGTCATCCTCATGGTGACAGCCTATTCGCTCGACGAAGCGACGGCGCGGCTGTCAGAACAGCAGGTCACCGTTGGCGCGTTGCTCAACAAGCCGGTTACCCCATCGACCCTGTTCGACGCATGTACGTCGGTGCTCGCCAAAGTGGAGCCGCGCCCCCTTGCACCGACACCACCGAGCGGCCAAACACCTGAGATTGCACAGCTCAGTGGCCTCGAGGGTGCCCGCATTCTGTTAGTGGAAGATAATGAAATGAACGCCGAGTTCGCTGTCGAGTTGTTGACTGATGCAGGGGCGCGGATCAGTGTGGCCCGCAACGGGCAGGAGGCGCTCGACTCCCTTGCCCTGGGCCGTTTCGACGTAGTGCTGATGGATTGCCAGATGCCAGTGATGGATGGCTACACTGCCACACGCGTGTTGCGCCAGCAGAAGAGCCTGCAAGACCTTCCCATCATCGCTATGACGGCGGAAGCCATGACCGGCGACCGCGAGGCCGCGCTCGCAGCCGGCATGAACGATCACATTTCCAAGCCAGTTGTAATAGACGAGATATTCGCCAAGCTGGCTCGCTGGTTGCCCCCGGCTTCCCGGCGTGCGTAGAAGTGTTGCGAAAGCCTACTCAACGCCCGCGACTGAAGTCGTACCAGAGCTCAGGTCGAGTGGAAAGCGTCTCGGGTGACAGCAATGGGTTTTGCAATTCGATCACCGTGCGCTTTTCCAGTTGCGCCTTGCGAATGTGCTCACCGAAATATTGTTGAAAGAGCTCGTCGAACGAGCCGTCGAGAATCGCCTTTTCGAGGCCGTCGTGAATAGCTTGCGCGAGCCTCGTGTTTTTGCGGTTCACCATGAAGTAGGCATCCTGGTGATAATGCACTGCAACGTGAGGCTCCACGACCAGCGTATCGGCGTGGTCCGCCTGCTCGTCCCAAATTTCCATGGGGTCGCGCAGAAAGTAGTCGAAGCGCCTGGCTTCGAGCATCTTGAATAGCCCTTCATATGTCGGGGCGGTGATCACATGAATGCCATTAGCCTGGAGGATCTTTGTGTCGGGCCATTCCGGGTTCTGCGCGAGACGCACGCCCTGTAGATCCTTCAGTGCCTTGACGCCCGCGAGCATCTCCTGGTCGCCTTTGCGGACCAGGCCGATACGCCAGCCCATCGCGCCCTTGTAAAGTGGGATGCGAATCGGCAGCAGGCGCGCCTCGCGCTCGGCGGAGGTGGGGAGCGGGGCGACGTCGATCGTCCGTCCCGCCTCGATTTCCAAGGTGGCGCGGTCCTGGTTCGTGGCGACCTGGGTCGTCTGGATCCGATATTCGGTGCCCGCCTTTGACACCGCGAGTTGCAGTAACTCAAACGCATAATTCACGCGGCGATCGTTTGCGGACTCGGGCTTCGGGAAGCGGATGACTTCGCCACTGACCGCGGCCACGTGCCACGCAAGCAGCATGCAGGCCAACAGACGCGACATAGTTCCCATCTCCCGCGCAAACACGAAGAATGACCCGGCAGCGAATCGCTGCCACCGTACAGGCCCAGCTGCAGATCACTCGATGGAGACTCGACTGAAACCTGTCGAGTGCGCAGCAGCCGGCTGCGCTGACTGTTTTGTCTCGCACATCGGTTGATAGGTGCTTCGTGCCGCAGCTCTCAGGGCCGTCAGCATCACTTTTGCGGCAGGTGACAGCAGCCAGTCGTTACGCAATATGATGCCAAACGCGTCCATCGTACAGGACAGTCGAATGGGCAGTGTGGCCACCATTCCGTAGCGCGCATAGTAACCCGCAATGTCGGCCGGCACGACGGCAACACAATCGCTCTGCTGCAGCATCTTCGTGATGAATGTGATGGAGGATGCCTCGATGAGATGCGACGGAATGCCAATTCCCGCTTCCTGAAACATCAGGTCGAATCGATGGCGCAACACGCTGCCCATCGGCGGTACGATCCACCGTACCGGCTCCAGCTGTTTCAGCGTCAACCCCGGGTGGCCGAGCATCGGATGGCCCGGTCTCACTACCGCACAGACCAACTCGTCGGACAGGATTTCATACGAGAGATTTGTCTTGTCATGCGTCTCGAAAATGCGGCCGACCATGATGTCGAGCTTGTTTTGCCGGAGACGCTCCATCAGGACATCGCTCGACTCAACGGCTATCTGTACACGCACATCCGGATGCTGTTGCGCTACGAGCGCCACGGCCTGCGGCAGCAGACATAGCGCAGGACCGATAATTGCACCGACGCTCACCTCGCCGAATCGTCCGGTCTTCAGCGCCGCAAGCTCGCCCCCTGCCTGCGTGAGGCTCGACAGGACAATGCGAGCGTGGCGGATCATCGCCTCGCCGTACCAGGTCGGGCGCATGCCCCGAGGAAGGCGCTCGAACAGCAAGACGCCGAGGACGTCTTCCAGATCCTTCAGGAGCTTTGAGGCCGAAGGCTGAGAGATGCAGAGGATTTCGGCGGCACGATGAATGTTGCCTTCATCGTCGATCGCCACCAGCAGCATCAGTTGCCGGGTCTTGAGGCGGGCACGCACAAACCAGGGCGTGCTCGCGGGGACCGTCCGGTTCGCCATATCCAACAGTATATCGATTTGTCCGCTGCGATAGAAGAAATAGTCAGACATATACCGATTTCGAGATTAGTGCCTCCGCGGCAGCGTCGCTAGTATGGGCGCCGACAGCAGTTACTAACGGATACCGCGCCCATATTGCTGCGAGCAAGTGGTGGAGGGTCGGCGCGCAGGTAACACGCGTTCAGCGACAACTCAACATTGTCACCGGTGTCAGGTGGTCGCAGCTCGCAGTAACACCAATAACGATAGGGGCGTCGTCGTCCGCCCCTGGTACATGAGGGGGGGGTTATGACTTCACGGGCTCTTTTCGGCGCGTTCCTGGCTGCACTGTGTGTCGCGGCGTCCTTGGGTGCCGGTTCGGCTCGGGCGCAGGGCGTCGATACAACTTCGCCAGCTAAACGAGGCGACGATCAAAAAGTCGGCGGCGAGGAGCTGAGTGTCGTTACGGTGACCGGATCTCGCATCATCACCGACAACGTGTATTCCCCAACGCCGATCACCTCAGTCGCCATAGCCGACATCGCGGTCACCACGCCGAGCGACACGGCCGATGCGCTGAACAAGCTGCCTAACATCATCGGTGGCCGCACCCCGCGCAACCAGGGCAATGGCAGCACAAACAACGGCGGCAACACGCTGTCGCTGCGCAACTTCGGCCCTTCACGCACCCTGGTGCTGCTGGATGGGCACCGCGTCGCGCCGTCCAACCAGGATGGCACGGTCAACATCGATATCCTGCCGCAGATGCTGATGAGCCGGGTCGATATAGTCACGGGCGGCGCTTCGGCGATCTACGGGTCGGATGCGGTGGCCGGCGTGGTCAACTTCGTTCTCGACAAAAAGTTTACGGGGCTGGCACTGAAGGCTGATGGCGGCGAGTCGAAGTATAGTGACGGCAGGGAATACCAGCTGGGCGCGGCCTGGGGCACTGACTTGTTTGCGGGACGCGGCCATTTCGAGGCGGCCGCCCGCTATCGGCACCAGGACCAGATCCCGATCAGCGCGCGCCCCTATGGCGCCGATGGCCAGGCCTGGCTGCTGGCCGGCAACGGATCGCCGACGAACCCCTATGTGAACGTGCCGTATTCGCGCGTCTTCAACAGTGGCCAGTACGGCAACGTACAGTGCGGTTCATCCTGCGCCTTCAACAACTATACCTTCAATCAGGCGGGCATCCTCAGTCCAATGGTCCATGGCACTCCCACCGGCACCGCGAACCTGGAATCCGGTGGCGATGGCTCTTACGTGAAGTACGGTACCTTCCGTTCCGAAATCGAGATGAAGGACGTGTTTGCCCGCCTCAGCTTCGATCTGACCGACGACGTCAACTCATATGTGCAGGGATCCTGGGCGCAAGCGGGCAACAATTCAAACTGGATCAACTGGGTAGTCAGCCCCTCGGTCAGCCGCCCCAACACGTTGTTTGCCGACAATCCGTTCCTCGCGCCGGCCACTCAGCAACAGCTCGGGGCGAGCATCGTCTGCGGAACTCCCGCCGCGGAGGGCAGGCGCTGCCTGCCTGCCGTGCCCGCCACGTCGCCGCAGACCGGCAGCACGCCGCCGCCGCCGCCGACCACGCCCTATTTCTCCGTGCCTTCCTATATCTGGAACAAGGTCGGCGGACAAAATGCGGACGGCGAGCCAAACCGGCTGTATCGGACCGAATCGAACGAGAAGACGTGGTCCGCGGAAGCGGGGCTGACCGGCAGTTTTGCGGGTCTGGGCTGGGATGTGTTCTTCAACCACAGCCAAAGCCAGCTGACGGTCACCAATCCCAACAACACCGACAACGCCAAGTATCTGGCGTCGCTGGATGCTGTCAATGTCGGGGGCACCATTCAGTGCTGGGTCAGCACCCAACCCCAGTTCGCCGGCCTCTATCCCGGCTGCGTGCCCACCAACATCACCGATCCCAACGGGCCTTCGGCGCAGGCCTATGACTACCTGCGGGTGAGCACCTCGTGGCTGCTGACCCAGAAGCTGAACGACATCGGTGCCTCGATCGGCGGCGGTCTGTGGGGCTTGGGCCTCCCCGCGGGCGAAATCAAGGCCAACCTGTCGGCTGATGCGCGCTGGGCCACCTACGATATGGAGAGCGATTTCAGGCCGACCGACTTCGTCGACTGCACGGGCCTGCGCATGTGCCTGGCCAACGGTGGGGCGCCGGTGCGCTGGGTGCAGAACACCAATGCGCCGGTCAGTGCCAGAAACAACGTGCGCGAATTCGCCCTGGAAGTGAACATTCCGCTGCTCAGAGATCTGCCGCTGTTGCAGGAGGTGTCCACCGACTGGGCGGGCCGCTACACCAAGTATTCGACTTTCGCCGCGGTGGAATCCTGGAAGGCCGGGCTCGACTGGCACGTCAATGATTCGATCCGCTTCCGTAGTACCCTCTCGCGCGATATCCGGGCGCCGAATCTCAACGACCTGTTCCAGCCCGCCGGCGTTTCCTCCACCGGGTTCACCGATCTGCTCACCGGCGGCAACAACAGCCTGCGGCTCGTGACGCGCGGGAATGCAAACCTCACGCCGGAAAAGGCGCGCACGGTGACGGCGGGCGTGGTGCTGACCCCCACCTTCCTGTCGGGCTTCAGTCTGTCGGTAGACTATTACCGGACCAAAATCACCGACGCCATCACCCAGATCACCTATCAGACCAACGCCATCCAGAACATCTGCCTGGCCAGCGCTCCCAAGTACGATTCGCCGTTCTGCGCGCTGGCGGTGCGTCCGATCACCGACCCGACCGATTCCAATTACACGAATCCCAACGTCAATTTCCCGACCGAGATCCGCAACTCGCCGTTGAATGCGGCGGAGCAGGAGACGCACGGCTACGATGTCGAAATCGGCTATATCCGGGAGATTGCCGGCGGCCAGTTCAGCCTGCGCCACCTGCTGGGCTATCAGCCGGTCAACACGACGATCAACATTCCGGGGGCGTTCCCGACATGGGCCGTCGAACCGAAGGTGCGGCAGAGCACGTTCCTGACATATGCAATCCGCGGCTGGACTGTGGCTTTGCAAAACCAATGGTTGAGCAGCGTCAAGCTGGCGACCAGTGACAATGCAGTCAACGGCAACAGCCAAAACTACGTCGAGCCGCGACTGCGGTCGTATGACGTCGTCGATACTACGATCAGCAAGCGGCTCGGATTCAAGGGCGGCGATATTGATGTTTTTCTGACTGTGAACAACGTGTTCAATGAACGCGCTCCGCTGTTTCCGTCGAACTCGGGGATCCCCGGCCTGTTCTATCCCACTCTGGCCTTCTACGACGATACGGGACGCTTTTTCACACTGGGGGTCAAAGCCAAATTCTGACTCAACGCTGCTGCTCGTGCAGCTTCGCCTCAAACACCCGCTCGCGCTCCGCCACTTTAGCCTGGTAGCCTTCAGGGTCGATCCACACGGATTCCCCAGCTGTTCGGGTCTTTGCGCGCTTCTCGAGCAGGTTGAAATAGTCACCGTGCGCGCCGAGAAAGAGGTCGCACGGCAACTTCTTCAGCAATGCGAAGGTCTTGCGATAATCAGCAACGATGCCGGGATATGAGGCGGGATGCCGCGGTTTGTCGACGAGCCTGTACTCTGCGTTCACATTCCAGCTTCCCACGATCACGGCGTCGAGTGTCCTGCCGTTCTGTTTGACTTTCATCGTCCAAGTCGTGCAACCGCGTGTGTGCCCCGGCGTTTTGTGCGCGACAAGGGTCGCGTCGCCGAGTTTGACCTCGTCGCCGTCATGGAGCACACGGTCGACTTTCGCTTTGGGGTAGGGACTGTCCGCGTATGCGAAGTCCAGAGCACCGCCGCTCTCCACGACCGGCACGTCGTCATCCATCACCATGTATTTTGCCCCGGTCTCCTGGATGACTCGGGCGCTGCCGGCCTCGTGATCCCAATGGGCGTGGCTGATCAACAGGATCCGGATGTCGGTGTATTTCAACCCGAGCTGCTCGAGGCTGTTGCGAATGAGGGCGGGGGAGCTCTCGAGACCGGAGTTGATCAGGATGTTTCCCTGCGAGGTCACTACGAGATAGGAAGCGAGATCCCTGCTTCCGACGTAGTACAACCCGTCGGCAATTCGGAATGGCGCGATCGGTATCGTCCAGTCAGGTTTGTTTTGCGCGGCAGACGCAACGCCGAAGGAGAGGGTGACGAGGCTGAGGGCCAGTTTTCGCATGGAGTCCACGATTGCCTCCAAGTGCCATAAGATGACTCATAGCGACACACGCGGTCAACACGAACCGTAGCATACGGCGCTGGTCGTAATGTTCGCACAATGGAGTTCTCGAATCATCGGGAACGATGATCAAGCAAATTTTCCTGTGCATTTACAGTATCACGCTGTCGCTCCAGGCCGTCGCGCAAGCAGATTCCGGGCAAACCTCCGGCGAACGAGGCGCGCCGGAAGTGGTGGTTAGTGGGCACCGCACGGCGGATCCAACGCAACTTTCGGAAGCGGCCCGAAAACTGGTAGATGTGCCCGGTGCATTGGGCGATCCCATTGCAGCCGTGTTCAGTCTGCCAGGCGTGGTCTACGGAAGCGGCGACAGCGGCGCGCCGGCCGTGCGCGGCTCGTCACCCGACGACAATCTGTTTCTCGTTGATTTCCTGCCGGCCGGCTATGTGTTCCACACCTTCACTACTTCTGTCTTCAGTGAAAACATCATCCAGGATTTCCATCTCTACCCGGCCGGTTTCGGCGCGCAGTACGCCAACGCCACCGGCGCCGTTTTCGACATAGCGCTTCGCAAGCCCAGAAACGAGTCACTGAACACGGTGGTCGATGTGTCGATGCTGCGCTCGGGACTGTTCTTGGAGGGTGCCATCAGCGAACACTCTGCGGCCTATCTGTCGGTACGCAAGAGCATGATTCAGCTCTTCATCCCCAAGAACGAAGAGAACAATGGCGTTCATCTGATGCAGCCGCCGCAAGACGATGATTATCAGTTCAAGTACGTCTGGGATATCGGCGCCTATCATTCCCTGACGCTCGCCGCGACCGGCGCTTCCGATCTGGCCGAGGCTGATTTCGGCGCGACGTCGGACCTGGCGCGGGTGAGCCCGGATCTCGCGGGTGATGCCAGAATCAGCAATCGTTTCAAGAATCAGAGTCTGATCTGGGACTATTTCGGCGACGGGGGAGCACGGGGCAAACTCGGGTCTGGACGCTGTGCTGCCGAAGATCGGCAATCCAAAGCTGAAATCGCCTCGCGCCCTGCACTTCACACTGGGCCTGGAGCGCGAGCTCGATGACGGCTGGAGTTGGAGTGCGGAAGGGTATTACAAGAAGTTCCATGATCTGCCGCTCGCACTCGGCACCGCGGAGCCGGACGCGTCCCGCCTGTACAGCAATGATGTTGAAGGCCGGGCCTACGGCCTGGATCTGCTCATCAACAGGCAACGTAGGGACAAATGGTATGGCTGGCTGGCGCTCAGTGTTGCAAGGAGCGAGCGAACCAACGCGCGGACCGGTATCACGAAGGCGTATCGTCTCGACACGCCGTTCATCCTGAATTGGGTCATGAACTACCAGCTCAGGCCCCGCCTGAACGTCGGCTGGCGCTTCAGTGTGCGAAGCGGACGGGAGAGCACGCCGATCGTGGGTATCCAGCAGAATCCCGACTTCCCAGGGTACGTGCTGCCCTTGTATGGCGAGCCCTTCTCGGAGCGATTGCCGCTTTACTACAGACTCGATCTGCGCTTCGAGCGCGACTTCGTTCTCGGCCACCACGATAGCGCCGTCATACTCGATATCATCAACGTGCTGAATACGCGGAACATCGAGGGGCGGCACCTCGACTACCCGCGTTCTCAGGCCGAAGGCGCGCTTTATCTGCAGGACAGCGTTGGAATGGGGCTGTTTCCGGCGCTGAGCTTTCGAATAACGTTTTAGACTTCCGGCGCAATCCAGGCGCAATGCACGGGCGGTAAGGCAGATGCATACTGGCATTTCCGCGAGATGGAGAATTGAGACCCGTGCGCGTTCTACTGATTGAGGATGAACCCGAGATGGCAGCCGCTCTGACCAGTGCGTTCGGGCGCTTTGACATGCTGATCGATCATGTGCCGACACTGGCCCAGGCGGAAGCGGCGTTGGCCTCGGGTGTTCACGATGCGATTCTGCTCGACCGCCAGATGCCGGACGGTGACGGGCTCGATCTCATTCCGAAACTGCGCGCCAGGGGAATCGGCGTGCCGATCATCGTGCTGACGGCTCGCGGGGAAATGGCCGATCGCGTCGCAGGTCTCGATACCGGTGCGGACGATTATGTTGCAAAGCCGTTTGCGGTCGAAGAACTGTTGGCTCGATTGCGGGCCGTGCTGCGGCGACCGGGTCAAGTGATGTCCGATACCCTGTGCGTGGGCCGTCTCAGCTTCGATTGCAGTGATCGCACGGCCAGTGTCGCTGGAACGGTACTCGACCTTCCGCGGCGTGAGCTGCTGGTGCTCGAATCTCTGATCCAACGGATGGGTCGAACCGTGCTTCGGGCTTCTCTGGAGGCGTCGGTCTACGGTTTCGACGACGAAATCCAATCGAACGCGCTGGATACGCATGTATCGCGACTTCGTCGCAAGCTCATGGACGCAGATGCGGGTGTGGAGATTCACGGCATACGCGGAATTGGCTATCTCCTGAAGCGCGCGCCGCAGTGATGTTTCGCCCAACGTCGCTCAAGTGGCGCCTCGTGTGGCGACTCGTTCCGTTACAGGCGGCGATCCTCACCGTGTTTGTCCTGACGATCGTTGCAACGATGCGGGAAGGCGGGCTGTTCGTCGATGACGCGGGGATGCCGCTCACGACGGAAAAATTTGTGCACGGGCTGGCGTTCGTATTCGAGATGGTCATTCTGCCCAATCTGGCTCTCTTGACGTTGGCGACGCTGATTGCGACACCCATTGTCATTCGCAGGGCGTTAGCGAGTTTGAGCGAAGCGGCTGTGCAGGCCGAAAGCATTGACATCGGCCAACCGGGCACACGGATGATCGTCGCCAGCGTGCCTGACGAAATCAATCCTCTCGTCAGGGCCTTCAATGATGCTCTCGGCCGTCTGGACGACGGCTATGAGCGACAACGGCGCTTTCTGGCGGATGCCGCACATGAGCTGCGTACGCCCATTGCAATCCTGCAGATCAGATTGGAGTCCCTGGCGGATAGCGCCGAAAGGACCCGTCTCGTGGAAGACGGCGCCCGGCTCGCGGCCCTGGCTGAACAACTCCTGGATCTGCAGCGCTTGAGCCAGCCAGGCACTCAACGAGCGCGTGTCGATCTGGTTGCCATCGGCCAGCGCGTGACAATGGATCTGGCCCCCTTGGCCATCAATGCAGGGTACGCGATTTGTTTTGAGCCGGAGGTCGAGCATGTCCCTGCGCTGGGTGATGAGCTTTCCCTGGCCCGAGCAGTGACGAATCTGGTACAGAATGCCATCGAGCACGGCGGCCGTCACGGGATGATCACGGTTCGTGTCGGCCGCTCCGGGACAATCACGGTCAGCGATGAGGGCGCCGGAGTTCCGCTCGATCAACGCGAGCGGATATTCGAACCGTTCCACCGTTTGCAACCGCGGCCCCGCGGCGCAGGACTGGGTCTCAATCTCGTACAGGAGATCGTTCGCTGGCACCACGGCAACATTGCCGTGGCCGACGCGCCTCGCGGTGGCGCCGCCTTCACAATCACCCTGCCGCTGGCCCTTCCGAAGTAGCTATCTGCCATCCCGGCTCGATCTCGCAATGTTGGCGCAATTCCCGCCCGTCACACTCCCGGTCATGTTGCTACAAGACGTACAGTTGTTCTTCCGCTCCTGGACCTGCGACCCGTTGCGCGTAGGCGCGATCGCACCTTCCGGGCCCGCCCTGGCCGCGATGATGACGGGAGAAGTTTCCGCAGCAAGCTCGCCGGTCATTGAGCTCGGCCCCGGAACTGGAGTATTCACACGCGCATTGCTGGAACGCGGAGTTGCCGAACACGACATAACTCTCGTTGAATTCGGATCTGACTTCGTCTCGCTTCTGGAGCGTCGTTTTCCTCAGGCGCGCGTGCTGCAGTTGGATGCCGCGAAGCTGAGTCCCCGCCATTTTTCCGAGCAGGCGGCCGCTGGCGTGATCATTAGTGGTCTGCCATTGCTGTCCATGTCGCCGCGGAAAGTCATGGCGATACTGACGGGGGCGTTCGACTGCCTGCGCGATGGAGGCTCTTTCTACCAATTCACATACGGAGCGCGCTGCCCGGTGCGTCGGCCACTGCTCGACCGCCTCGGGCTCAAGGCGGTCCGCGTAGGCCGCGCGCTCGCTAATGTGCCGCCTGCGACTGTTTACCGCATCACGCGCCGCAATCCGCGCAAACGCGTACCCCGCTGAGGTTATCGCAATGATTACTTCAGGACATTTCGCAACACTGTTGAGCATGGGCGTTGTGGGCGCCGGATGCCTGGCCATGGGCGAGAAGCTCATTCCCATCGTGCCGTCTTATGCTCTGCTGGTTTTTATAGGCATGACAATCGTGCCGGACTCGGACACTCTTGTCCTGACCATCATGGCCACTGCCGCCGGCTCCACGGCGGGCTCGCTGTGTTGGTATGGCGCCGGCCGCGCCATTGGCCCGGTCCGTATCGCCGCGGTCGTGTGCCGCTTCGGGCGCTACGTGTTTTTGAGTCCCTCGCTATATCGACGGATGGCCGAAGCCTATCACCGGAATGATACGTGCGTGAGCGTTCTCGGCCAGGTCATTCCGACGGTACGGATCTTTCTGCCACTGCCCGCCGGTGCTATAGGCCTCAACCCCTGGAACTTCTTACTCGCAACCACGCTCGGTAGCCTTGCGTGGAACACACCGCTGCTGACACTCGGTTACCTTCTGCGCAATACCGGCCGTGACCCGCTCTATGTCGGACTGCTTGCGCTTTGCGGGCTCATTGCAACGGAGCTCGTTGTTCTGGTGGCACTGCGCGTGGGCCTGGGGGTCTCGTTGTTTGCCCGATCGAAATAATGCGGTTACGGTGCGTGCCTTTCGGTGGGGTGGGCTGTGCAGGATTGCAGGGAAACCTCCCGAGCCCGGCCGTCGTAGCGAATGAGTTGACTTGCGGACTCCGGCGCGGAGGCGCACACAATCTTCATTGCAAAAGCGCCGGGCATTCCAGGATAGGTGCCCTGGCGAGCGCCGATTCTCAGACGTCGGTTGCGCTCGATCCATTGCACTTCGATGGTTGATTTCTCGCCGCGCTGATAGCCGTAGCCATCGCCCGCATCGTCATACAACGTAAAACTGCCATCGTGGCCGGGATAGACTCGCAACTCCAATGGTTCGTCGCTCGGGGCATCCGCGTAGGGACGTACGGGGCCGAGTGGGACAATGGACCCCGCACGCACAAACACGGGGATGTGGGATAAATCGACTGTTGACTCGGTCTGTTGGCCGCCGCGCGAGGGATTTCCGGTCCGGAAGTCGAACCAGAGGTCGGTGCCGGGTAAATAGATCTGGCGCGTTTTCGCTCCAGGCTCGAGCACCGGAGCCACGAGGAACGCGTTGCCGAACAGGTATTCATCGGTGATGTCGCGCGCTTTCGCATCGTGGCGGAAATCGAATACGAGAGCGCGCATCAAACTCTTTTGCTGGCTGTACACGGCCCACGAGGTCGAGTACAGGTAGGGCAACAGCCGATAGCGCAGCTCGATGTCCTGTTTCAGGCGTTGCTGTGTGGTCGGGTCAAAGGTCCAAAGCTCCTTGGCGCGGCCGGTGCCGTGGATTCTGAACATGGGGTTGAAGACGCCGAACTGGTGCCAGCGCGTGAACAGCTCGGCATAGTCGGCATCGCTCATGCCGGATTGTGGGAAGAAACCGCCGATATCGTTGGACCAGTAGGGGATGCCGCTCATTGTGAAGTTCAATGCGGCGGGGATCTGGCGGCGCAGTGTTTCCCAATTGCCGCGAATATCTCCCGACCATGTGATTGCCGCGTTGCGCTGTTGGCCGGCATAGGCAGATCGAGAGAGGATGAAGACGCGTTTGTCCGGCTGGTCGCGTCGCATGCCGTCATGCACGGCGGTTGTATGCATGAGGGGGAACGAGTTGGTGACAGCGATACCAGGCCCTGCGGCAGTGGCCTGTTCGCGCATCTCACCCCACACACCGCCGAGCTCTGCCTCATCCGCGTCCAGCCACCAACCGTCGAATCCGAGCACGCCGAGGTTACGTTGGATTTGGGACCAGTAGATCTCGCGGCCCTGGGGATTCCAGGGGTCGTACCAACGGCCCAGACCCGGTGGATAGACGTTGTTGAATGTGTCTTCGAACGCGGCGTGGGCGGTGTTGAGTTGCGCGAGATTGTCCGTGGCCAGGTCAAAACGGGGCCAGACCGAGATGATGGTATGGACGTGCAGGTCGTGGATATCCGCGACCATTTTCGCGGGATCCGGATACCGCGCGGTGTCGAAGCGGTGGCTGCCCCATTGATTGGCAGGCCAGTATTGCCAGTCCTGGATGACGGCATCGATGGGAATGCCCATCTGGCGGTAACGTGCCGGAATCGAGATGAGCTCGGCTTGGGTCTCGTAACGCTCCTTCGACTGCCACATGCCCCAGGTCCACCGGGCCATCATCGGGGCATCGCCGGTCAGCCATCGATATCCGCGAATCACGTCGTCCATCTCGGGGCCGAGAATGAAGTCGTAGTCGACTCCGGGGCCGGCCTCGGATCGGATGGTGAGAGGACGCGGCGCGCCAGGGACTGCGACATCTACATCGGTGATCGATGCGTCATTCCAGAGTATCCCCCATCCATTGGGGGATACCATCATCGGGACGGCGACGTCGGCGTTGGCTTGCTGGAGATGAATCGAATGGCCCGAGTAGTTGAGCAGGCCATTTTGATGTTGACCGAGGCCGTAGAGCGCAGTCGTCGTTTTGAAAGACGCGGTTGCGCCCAATCCGGCGTCTCGCTCGGCTTCTTCGAGCAGGGGGGTGCCGTCGGGCAGAAGAAAGGCAATGGTCGCATCTGCCTTGCTGATTCGGACGAGCAGGCGTGACGTGGATAAAGTGTAGGCTTCCGGGGTCTCGGCTGTTCGAAAGTTGACCCCACCAGGCTTTGCGACCACGGCCGGATTGTAGTTTCCGGAATAGCCCGCCGTGCCAAAACGCACGTGGACAATGCCTTCCTGCCAGGGCTCCACGGTGAGAATGCCGCGGTCGGTCTGCAGGCGCAGACCGGTGGGAAGCTCCTCCCGTGCGTGGACTGAGTCTCGATGGGCCCAGGACACCCGGGGTCCGAATGCCACACTCATGACAAGAACGATGGTCCAGACGATGATTGGAGGGCGAGTCACAGGTCGGTCCGGAATGAGCTACCTTGATAACTCAGACAATATTATCATGGGATCGCGACCGGGTCGACCGGCGCTTTCGGTTGACCGTATTTGGCCACAACAGCGAGAAACTCTCATGAGGCGTGTCTGCACCCTGTTAACGTTGGTGATGTTGGTAGGCCCGGCGCTGGGGCGCGATGGTATCGAAGTCACGGTGGACACAGCACACCCGGGCACGAAACTGGACCGTCACGTGTTCGGGCAATTCGCTGAGGACCTGGGGACGGGCCTGTATGGGGGCATCTGGGTGGGGCGAGGTTCGGCCATCCCCAATACGCGCGGTATACGCAACGACGTGGTGGCCGCCTTGCGCGAGCTTCATGTGCCGGATGTGCGCTGGCCGGGTGGCTGTTATGCCGATGAATATCATTGGCAGGATGGTGTTGGGCCCGCATCGAAGCGGCGGCCGCAGCCCAACTTCAACTGGGGCGGGGTGATCGAATCCAATGAATTCGGTACGGACGAGTTCATGGACTTTGTGGATCAGGTTGGCGCGGAAGCCTACATATCGGTCAATGTCGGTTCGGGCACGGTCCAGGAGGCAGCCGACTGGCTGCAGTACATGACGGCGGATGCGGCCACGGGCTGGGGGAAAGAACGTGCGGCCAATGGACACGCGGCACCCTACAAAGTGGCGATGTTGGGGCTGGGAAACGAGAGTTGGGATTGCGGCGGCCACATGAGTGCCGCTGAGTACGGCTCCGAGTTGAAGAGATTCGCGAAGTTCGTTCACAACTGGAACGAGCAGCAGCCGATGCAGAAGATTGCAGTCGGGCCGGGCGGTGAAAAGACCGAGTACACCGACATGGTCATGAAGACCTGGAAGGAGAATGCCGATTGGGATTGGAATATCGACGGCATGTCTTTGCACTCCTATACGGTCGGACACTGGCCGCCGAGCTGGCCAGCCACGGATTTCGCGGAGAGCGACTATGCGCGGGTGCTGAAGGAAACGCTGCAGATGGACCCGTTGATCCAGAGTCACTCGGCCATCATGGATCGATACGATCCGCAGAAGAAAATCTCACTCGTGGTCGATGAGTGGGGTGCCTGGTACGCGCCCACGAAGGGGTCGACTCCGGGCTTCCTGCAGCAACAGAACTCGCAACGGGATGCGGTTCTCGCCGCGCTGAATCTCAACATATTCAGCCGGCACGCCGACCGGGTGCGACACACCAACATCGCTCAGATGATCAATGTCCTGCAGGCGATGATCCTGACGGATGGCCCCAGGATGACACTGACGCCGACCTACCATGTGTTCCGGATGTATGTTCCGTTTCAGGATGCTGACGTTTTGCCCGTCAGCTTCACCGCCGGTACATATCGTGTAGGCGAGTTCGAGTTGCCGCGGATCGATGTGATCGCGGCAAAAACGGCGCAGGGGAAGATCGCCATTGCGATCACCAATGTGGATGCGGGACGTCCGGCGACCGTGGATGTCGAGTTGAAAGAGTTATCTTCGGGACGGGCTGAAGGAGAGACGCTCGCGGCGCCGAAGGTCGACTCCATCAACACGTTCGATAGTCCAAAGGCGGTGGCGCCGAAAGCGGTCACGGCTGCGATCAGGAAGGGCCGACTGACACTGACAGTACCGCCGGCGTCGGTGACCGTGGTGACTACGCAATGACCGTGTCAGGCGCACTGGCCCTGTCGGTCATTGCGACTGCAGCTACTGACAATGCGGACGGTCGCACAGGTTGGCCGAGAAGAACGGCATGACGTGGTTCTGGAAGCGGTCGGCGACCGCGCTGGTGTGGGTGCCTGGATAGACCTCGAAGCTGTTTTTGATTGCATATTGCTCCATGGCTTCATGAAGCTTGCCGGTATCTGTTCGCAGGCTGTCCTGGTCGCCTACGTCGATCGCAATTGCGCGATAGCGGCGCAAGTTGCCTACATACTGGTCGATGAAGACCAGCGGCGCATTCGCTGCCCACTTGGCGAGAACCTCCGGCCGTGCGACGCCGTCGCGGGTCGGTAGATCGAAGTACATCGGCGGGTTGTGCGGGTTGGGGGACCAGGCGGCCGCGGTGGCCAGTTGAGCCCGGGAGAAGAACGGAAGGTTGGCGGAATCAGTGGGTGATTTCATGGCGGCCACGGCTTTTTCGAGGTCGGCGCTGGTTGGACCGGGTTCGCGCGCTGAAAGACAACAGGGGCTCATGATGTAAACACTGCCGAAGACCTCGGGATGCTTCATGGCAATCCGGGTTGCGCCATAGCCGCCCATGGAATGGCCGACGAGGCCGCGACTCGCCCGGTCAGGCAGCGTCCGGTAGTGAGCATCGATGTAAGCAACGACGTCGTGAGCAATGAAATTCTCGAAGTCACCCGTGGTGACGGAGCTCGAATACATGGAGCCGTTGTGCGCGGTCTTCGAGTCCGGCAGAACGACGATCATCTCGTGGGCGCCCTGCGCAAAGGCGCCTTCAGCTGTTTGTGGCACATGGATCTCGTGGGACCACTGCTCAGCGCCGATGGAATAACCGTGCAACGCGTATACGACGGGATAGCGTCGGGATTTCTCCCGGGCGTAGCTCGGTGGTAGGAAGACGAGGACGTCCCGATCGACCGCGTCACCCTCCAGGTTCCCTTCGAGCGCGGTGCCGTGGATCTTTATCCGCTCTGTGGAGACCGGCTTGGCACCGGGCACGATGGGCGGCACTTCGGTCTGGACTTGCGCGGCAAGCTGTGTGGATGCCAGGAGAGTCGCAAGCAGTGTCCCTATAACTTCACGATATAGCTTCTTCACTATTCATGTCCTTTCTGGACGCCCGTTGTGCGGTAGGGATGCCGAGCGTACGATAATTGTCTGAGTATTGCATCAAGCTCGCCGGATCGGGCTGTCAGGGGGACGGATGAGTCGATTTCGGGTCAAGCAGTGGCACGGACTCGTACAGCTTGGAATGAGCCTGTTCATGGGCACGGGAAGCGCGGTCGAAGCGGGTTCCCTGAATGTGACAATCGATGCCGGCCGCACTCAGGATCCGGTGACGAAATATGAATATGGGATGTTCATCGAGCCCATCGGCGGGCTGATCGCCCGGACGTTGTGGGCTGAAATGCTCGATGATCGGAAGTTTTACTATCCCGTCGTCGCCGAAGGCAAGGACCCGCCGGTACCCATCAGTGTCGAGGGGCGCCCGGGAGTGGCGTACCGCAAGTGGCGGCCGATCGGCGGGGATGATGCCGTTCAGATGGACAGTCGCGATTGTTATGTCGGTGCGCACAGCCCGCGAGTTGTGTTGAGCGGCGACTCCGCTCGCGGCATTCGCCAGGCGGGCCTCGGCCTGGCCAAGGGGAAGACCTATAGCGGGCACATTGTTCTGCAAGGCGACCCCGGTGCGAAGGTTGAGATTGCGCTGATTTGGGGGACGGGTGCGGATCAGCGTCGCTCGGTGTCACTGGCGGCGCCGGGCGCCGATTGGCGCAGTGACTCGTTTGAGTTTGTTGCTGGCGCCGATTCGACGGATGCTCGGTTTGAAGTGACGGGCACGGGGCAGGGGAGTTTTCGGGTTGGAGCCGTCAGTCTGATGCCGGCTGACAACATCAACGGCTGGCGAGCCGATACCACGAGCATATTGCGGACGCTGCATTCGGGCATGTGGCGATTGCCCCGGGGGCAACTTTCTGTCCAATTGGGACTGGCACGGTGCACTGGGCCCGCGCGACCGGCGCGCGCCCATGTTTGATCATGCATGGAGTGCCATGCAGCCCAGCGATCTGGGTATGGACGAGTACATGGAGCTCACGCGCATTATCGGAGTCGAGCCGTATGTCACGGTGAATGCGGGGCTCGGGGATGCGAATTCGGCGGCAGAAGAGGTGGAGTATCTCAACGGGCCGACGACGAGCTATTGGGGCGGAAAGCGCGCTGCCAACGGCCACCCTGCGCCGTATGGTGTCAAATTCTGGAACATCGGCAACGAGCCCTACGGATGGTGGCAGATAGGCAAGACGACGCTCGAATACTTCATGATGAAGCACAACGAGTTCGCGGCGGCGATGCGGGCTGTGGACCCCTCCATCATTCTCATCGGCTCAGGGGCCATGCCGGATCAGATGCATCCGCGGGATGTGAAGGAGAATGCGTCCCTCGAGAGTATTCAACCGAAATTCGGCACTGAAAATGATTGGACCGGCGGATTGCTGGCGCACGCGTGGGGCAACTTCGCCGGGATCTCGGAGCATTGGTACGATCGGGCCGAGAAACGTCCGACGGCGCCCCCGGAGGCGGAGCTCATTGAGTTTGTTCGTTCGCCATCCAACCAGGTGAAAATGAAGGCGCAGGAGTGGGCTATTTATCAACAGCGCTTTCCGGCTATTCAACAGAATCATATTTTCCTGTCGATTGACGAATTTGCGTATACAGGCAATTCGTTTGGCGCGCCCCCATCGCTGAAGCAATCGCTGGCCTATTCCATGGTGTTGCAGGAGATGCTCCGTTACACGGACTTTCTCACCATGAGTGCGTTTACCACCGGCGCTTCCACCCTGGATGTCACACCGACTGCTTCGGTTCTCAATGCGACGGGGGAAGTGTTTGCTCTCTACGGCGAGCACTTTGGGGCGGGCACGATACCTGTGAAGGTCGATGGCAATTCACCGCAACCGGAACCTCGCTATCCGGTCGGGTTTGCTCACCCGAAGGTGCGTGCGGGCAGCCCGACTCATCCGTTGGATGTGGTCGCGGGGTTGAGTGCCGACCGGCAGAAGCTGCGGATTGCCATCGTCAATCCCACCTTCGAACCGCAGGGAGTGAGGGTTTCGGTGCAGGGTTTTCAGGCGCGCGGCGCGGGGAAGGTCTGGCGCCTGGGGGACGGGCATGTCGAGGCGGTCAATAAAGCGGGGGCCGTACCACAGGTTACAATCCGCGAGGTTCGTGTGCCTGCTCTCCATGAGAGCTTGAAGGTTCCGCCGGCGTCGGTTTCAATCTATGAGTTTCCGGGATTCGCGGCGCGGTAAAGCGAGCAGGAGGGCCGAGTGCCCATCGATCCCATTCGGTCGATTGTTATTGTGGGAGGCGGAACGGCCGGGTGGATGGCGGCGGCGAGCCTCGCGCACTTTCTGAAGGGCACGTGTCAGATCCACCTGGTCGAGTCGGCCGAGATCGGCACGGTGGGAGTCGGGGAAGCCACGATTCCGCCCATCATCGAATTCATCCGGACGCTGGGCCTGGATGAGAATGATCTGATTCGGCGGACGCAGGCGACGTTCAAGTTGGGAATCGAGTTTCGGGACTGGACGCGGCCGGGCCACTCGTATTTCCACCCGTTTGGACCGACGGGATTTCCGAAAGACGGAGTCGACTTCTCCGCATATTGCCGCAAGCACCGCGAGCGCGCGGAAGTGGCGGCGCTCGAGGACTACTCGTTGCAAGCAGTTGCCGCGCGCCAGGGAAAGTTCATGCGTCCGGTCACGCTGTCGCAATCGCCGTTGGCGACCGTGACCTATGCTTTGCATTTGGATGCTTCGTTGTTTGCGGGTTACTTGCGCGGCTATGCCGAGGCGCGTGGAGTAAAGCGAACCGAGGGCCGAGTCGCAGAGGTCGCTTTGAGTGCCGATGGTGCGATTGAGTCTATTGTCATGGACGGCGGACAGAGGCTCGGTGCGGATTTGTTCATCGACTGCTCGGGTTTTCGGGGCCTTCTGATTGAAGGAGCATTGAAGAGCGGATATGAGGACTGGACGCACTGGTTGCCGTGTGACCGGGCAATCGCGGTTCCCTGTGAGCGAACGGGGCCGCTGTCCTCCCATACTCACTCGAGAGCGCTGCCCGTCGGTTGGCAGTGGCGGATCCCGCTGCAACATCGGGTCGGCAATGGGTATGTCTACAGTAGCCGGTTTATCAAAGATGATGAGGCCCATCACAGGTTGATGTCGAATCTCGAGGGGCGGGCATTGCGGGAGCCGATTCAACTTCGATTTACGACGGGGCGGCGTCGGGTGGCCTGGAACCGGAACTGTGTGGCCCTGGGGCTGGCGGCCGGGTTCCTCGAGCCCCTGGAGTCCACGGGTATTCATCTGATTCAGCGGGGCATTGCCCTGCTGTTACAGTTGTTTCCGGATCGCCACTTCCTCGCGGCGGATCGGGAACACTATAACCGGCAGATCGCGTTTGAGTATGAGCGGATCCGGGATTTTCTGATCGTGCACTATCACAGCACGGAGCGCGAAGGGGAGTTCTGGAGGTATTGTCGCGCGATGGAACTGCCCGAGAGTCTGCAGACGCGCCTCGATCTGTTCCGCGGTTACGGCCGCATCGTTCGCAATCAGGAGGAATTGTTCACGATACAGAGTTGGTTGTTTCTCCTGGTGGGCCAGGATGTGCGACCGGCCGGTTATGATCCCCTGGCTGATACGCTGACGGCAGAGCAGGGGCGGGCGGCACTCGCGGACATTCGTGAGGTTGTGGCGCGCTGTGCCGCGGTCATGACGAGTCACGAGGCGTTCATATCCCAACACTGTGCTGCCGCGCGGGAGTGACAAAAAAGGGCCCGGCTGGAAAGCAGAGTAGCCGGCTGGGGGAGAGCCGAACCACTCTTTGAGGAAGCAATTTCCTCATTATCAAGCCCAGCAGGGCCCGCAGGAACGATTGCGATGCCTATAGCTTGGCACGCACGCCCATTGTGAAGGTTCGCCCGATGTCCTGTACGTTCAGTATCTGATTGTTGAACCGTCCATGCTCGATGATCTCGGAGTTGGTGAGATTGAGGGCCTTGAAGAAGACGCTGACGTGCTCGTTGAAGTCATACTGAGTGCTGAAGTCGACTTCCGTGAAGGCACGAGTGAATACGGGTTCATTTCCGAACCGACCACCGGATTGCTCCTGTACGGTGGAGATGAGCTGCTCGGCGGTCCAATTCACTGCCACGCGGGCCTGGAATCCGCCTTTCTGGTAGAACCCCACGAAGTTGGCCGAGTTGGCCAGGCCCGGCAGGTAGAAATGGGACGTGAGGTCGTAGCGATTGTAGGGTTCGTTGGTGCGGACGATGGTGCCGTTCAACTGGTACCCGAATCCATATACGAGCATCTGTTGCCATCCCAGCTCCACGCCGTAGACGTTCGCGGTTGGGGCATTCACGAAGGTGGTTTTTGCCCATTGGGCGATTTGCCCTGTAGTGGGATCTGTCACGTTGTTGATAGTGACATTGACCGTCTGTTGTTCCGGGAACTGGCTGACGTGCTTGAAGAAGGCATCGGCGGCCAGGTACTCATTGCGGCCGTAGTACCACTCGGCGCCCAGGTCGAAGTTGTTCGACAGATAGGGCAGCAGGCCGGGGTTGTTTCCGGTGGCGGTCAGAGCCCCTACGCGACCGCCGACACTCAGCGTCGGAGCGATTTCGTTCAGGGGCGGTCGCGTGAGCGTCCGTGAAGCATCGAATCTCAGCTTGAGGTTGCCCAACAAGTAGTTCAGGTCGAGGCTCGGCAGGAAATAACTGTATTGGTTTTCCGAGGTGATGAACTGAGACGGGGTGTAGTCGATAATGAATGCTGTATGGTCGGAGGGGTTCACCGTCAGGGTGGTCGGCAGGCGGCCATAGCCACCTGTCGTGACGTTGGTTCTCTCGTATCGCAGGCCCACGTTTACGGTCAGTGGATTGTCTGCGATGTTGAGCTTCTGCTGCAGAGTGACGAACGGGGAGTAGGTCTTCTCCTGCACGAATGAGATGGATCCGGGGTCGACAGGGAGCGGCTCGGGGCCTCCGGCGTAGGGTTCGTAGCAACCGAGGTTGCCCGCGGTACACTTCGGGGGGACGGGGCTGATGGTATTCGGATTGGCACCGGCGGCTCCCAGGCCGGTCAGATAGTTGTAGACCGTGTAGGGGTTGAACAGGAATATGGGTGGCAACTGCCCGTTGTTATTGAAGCTGTGAAAGAAGTTCGAGGTATCGATGAGGCCGGAGTTGGCAAACAGGGAGGCCGGTAGTGCCTGGCCGTTGGTATTGCCGGAAGGCGGACCGTAGCCCGCCCAGAGCTGCCAGGCGTTGTTCGCAAATGAGCTCAGGTTGTAACCATTGCGGGTGTCTTCCTTGAACTGCAATCCGAAGTTCACATCCGTGCCGCCGGAGTGCCAATCGGCGTTCAATCCGATGTGATTGACGTAGTCGCTGTTGCGCTGGGAGGTAATCGCCAGGACGTGCGATCCCAGAATGAGGGGGTTCAGACCGAAGACATTGCCTGCATTGTTATTCGGACCGTAGGCCGAGTAGTGCGGCAGATTGTTGCTGCCTTCGGGAACGCTCACCCCCGCTATGTATCCGTTGGGAAAGCCTGCGGCCTGGTTGGCCGGAAAATTGGGGGAACTGGCGGTATAGGAAGGGCCATACCCGACATCGACGCCCATTCCACTCAGCTCCCCATGAGGATTCAGGTGCGAGGCCGATTGGGATGCGTCCAGGGACGTGGACCAATGGTCGCTGACATCCCATTTGACGTTCAGGCCCAGGGTATTGTTCTGGATGTACTGGGCCGAGACGTTGGCGTCCAGATCGGTCGGGGCAGGCCCATATTGGAAGTCGGTGATGGTGCCGTTGCTGTCCTGCTGCACATTGTAGATCTGTGCGCTGTTGAACCACGTTGTGTAGACGTAGCGCATCGCCAGAATGTTGTCGTCTGAATAGTTATCGTCGAGGGTAACCATCAGCGTGTCGGTCGGATGCCATTGAAGGACGACGCGCCCATCCTTACGCCGATCATCGGTCCGATCGTTGTAGAGGGCGTAATCCTGGATATACCAACTCGGAAAGCCGTTGGCGGGATTGACCGGTTGCGCGTCGGGGGTCTGGCCCAGGATGAGGGAGTTCTTGGGAATGACGGCACCTGCTTTATTGATGCAGTCGGGGCCCCCGGCCATCTGGCATGAGTTGAGATAGGCGCCTTTCCAGCCCACGATATCCAGGTGATGCGAGGAAACGCGGGTGTCGGAGTAGTCCCCGTCAATCAATATGCCGAACGTGTCATCGAAGAACGTATCGCTCACGAGGGCGCCGAATGCGGGGCGAAATGAGCCATCGTTGGTCGTGTCGGTGGTCGATGCAAAGCCGCGCACCTGCAAGCCCGGATTATCCATCGGCTTGGGAAACCGGATATTGACGGTGGCGCCCACGGCTCCGGATGAAAGGGAAAAGTCGGGCGTTTTGTGAACGGCGACTTCAGTGACCCAATCGGCGCCGACAGAGGCGAAGTTGAAGGTTCGACTGGCCGCGGATGCCTGTGGGCGACCGTCGACCAGGGTTTCGCTGAAATCGCCACCGAAGCCGCGAACGGTGATGTTGGACGGGCTTCCCGTGTACAACTCGGCGCCGCTGCCCATTCCGCTTTGCACCGTACGAGTGACGGTCACGCCGGGAATTCGTTGCATGGCCTCGCCGATGCTGGCATCCGGGAAGGCGCCGATGTCTTCGGCCGAGATGGCATCTACGACACCGAGTGACTGCTCTTTGATGTCCAGGCTTTTCTGCAGGGAAGCTCGGATGCCTGTGACAACGACCTCCTGCAGCTCGGGTGGGCTCGAGGCGGGGGGCGCCGCCGGCGTATCGGCGGGTTCCGCGGCGAGCACGGTGCTACCGACGGCCATGGTTCCGAATGTCAGGCCGGCGAGACCTAACTTGTTGCAACTGAACTCATTGATCGACCTGGTCCCGCGGTCTTGCGGTGGAATCTCGAGCTGTGTATCGCAACTCATCTGCACATCTCCCCTTCAGATGATTGACTGTGGTTACCGTCACCGGCCGGTCAGTGGCCGGATGTATACTGGTTGGTAGCGCTACCTTCTGAAAGCGAGCGTCGACACCTGATGCTGTGCATGTCGGAGGTCCCGCTAGGAAAAATAAGATGGGTTCGACGCCGCCTGGTGGCGTGTCAACGGTGTAGGAATAAATCGGTGCGCGGCAGGGCGGGCCCGGGACGGACCGCGCCGTGTGCAGCGGTGTCTAATTGAGTCGAGGCGAAAACGGCGGATGCCTTCCGACCGGATTATCCTGCTCACTCCAAAACCCCCCTGCGATTCCGGAAGCAGACACGGCAGCGCAAGCGGGAGCTCGCGCTGCAATAACTCATACAATATGACCAAATGTTCCGGCTTGCAAATATTTGTCTGACTGTTGCGGGTGCCGCCCGCGTCAGTGGCCGGATGAATACCTTCGGGGGGTGCGGGTGCGCGGCGGAACGCTGATTTTGGACTACAACATCTAGTGGACTTTCAGGCCCACGACGGCGGCGACACTGAGCACCGTTGCCACGCCTGTGGTTAGCATCCACAGCTTGGATTGCACAATCTGCGTTTGCAGGGAGGCCATCGTGGTATTGACCTTACCGAATTCCGTCACCATCTCTGATTTGAGCTGACCCAGTTCCGATCGTACGGCGCCGAATTCCGTCACCATCTCTGATTTGAGCTGACCCATTTCCAATCGTATGGCGCCGAATTCCGTCACCATCTCTGATTTGAGCTGGCCCATTTCCAATCGTACGGAGCCGAATTCTTTCTCCATTTCGGATCTGAGCTGGCTCATTTCCAATCGTACGGCACCGAATTCTTTCGTCATTTCGGATTTGAGGTGGCCCATTTCCAGTCGCACAGCGCCGAATTCTTTCGTGACATCGGTCTTGAAGGCATGTATCTCGGTTCCAAGGTGTTGGACCTGGCCCGTCACTGTGCGGATGTCAGCTTTCATGTCCTGGATGTCGGACTGCATGTGACTCGAGTTGGATTCGAGCCGGGTCAATGGATCTTCCGCCATGTCTCGCTCCGCTGTCGCTGCTGTGCGCATTGGTGCCATTCCGTTGGGTTCTGGATTTCACATCCTGGATATGGAACACAGTCTAACTACACGGGTCGCTTTGCGCGAGATCGATAATGCGGTGATTTCACGCCAATTTGAGAGGTGATGAGCTGTCAGAACGCGGTGTTATAACGGTCGGAGAGACGTCTGTTTATCCACGGCAATACCTCGGCAACGTGGGCGCGCTGCATTGACGTCTGCGCCACCGTCTGAGCACGCTCTTGTGGAGATGCGTCCTGAAAGGCGTGCGCCATACGGCTTCGCTGTCGCGAGGTTTTACTCAGCCGCGCTGCGGGGCGCGAAGCCCGTCAATATAGAAATCGAGGTGCCGATGGGCGAGAGCTCGTTCCTCGCTCAAAGGCAGTCCAATTGCGAGTGGTCGCGCGAAGCGGATCATAGCGAACACGACATCGCGCTCAGAGAGATCGCCGCGCAGTGGGCCGTCCTTCACGGCGCGTCTAACGATAGACTTCATGAGTGTGCCGGCTCGGCTGCGAAGATCGGGCCAGTCACGTTTTTCCAGGAGTGGATGGATCATGTTGACCACACCAATTCCATTATCGAGAGCCACATGCATGTATTGGCGGAGCGCGTCGACTCCGTCAGGTACGGTTTCAACAAGAGCCTCTCCGGCACTGATGCTCTTTTCCAATACGTATCGGGCAACAGCGTGAAGAAGAGACTGCTGGTCCGGGAAGTGTCTGTAGAGGGTTCCAATGCCGACGCCGGCGCGTTCTGCGATGGCGTCGCGCGAGGGTTCGCCGCCAACTTCCAGAATCAATTCAATTGTGACTTCGATGAGTCTTTGTCGATTCTTTTGTGCATCAGCGCGCATCGCCGGGGCGTCTTTATTCTTGACATTTCTCATAAACGGAGCATATTCCTCCGGTTACGGCTGTCAAGTTTTTAGTCAAAGAGACTGATCATGAAAGTCACAGTTCGTCTGTGTGAGGTTGACCGGAATCAAAGTGCGTTGGTGGGCGGGAAGGCCGCGAACCTGGGCGAGTTGACAAAAATCGCCGGCATTGTTGTTCCGGCAGGATTCTGCGTCACGACTCATGCATTTACCGCGCTCGTTGCGTTCTCGCCTCAGATTGGTGCTCTCGTGGACCAACTCGATGTCGCCTCACCTGGCGAATGCGCCGCCAACGCTGTCCTGTGCGCCCAAATCCGCTCCCTGATCGAGCAGGCAGCGATTCCAAAAGCTCTCGTGACTTCAGTTTCCAAGTTATTGGCGGAGGGTGAAGAGGGCGCGGTCTGGGCCGTTCGCTCGAGCGCAACGGCTGAAGATATGCCCACTGCCTCGTTTGCCGGTCAGCATGAATCATTCCTCAACCTGAGCGGCGTTGAAGCTGTTGTAAAGGCCGTACGCAGTTGCTGGGCCTCTCTTTTCACCGAACGCGCGGTAACCTACCGGCAGCGGAACGGAATTGGTCACCGCAGCACCAGGATGGCGGTCATTGTGCAGCGAATGGTATTGGCCGAGGCATCTGGTGTGATGTTCAACGCCGATCCGATGACTGGAGACAGAACGGTGGTTGCGATAGAAGCCTGTGCGGGCATCGGCGAGGCGCTCGTCGCCGGGGCCGTCGTTCCGGAACGGTTCAAGCTTCGCGACGGACAGATCATCGAGGCGACAGCGGGCGATCACTCCACCCTGAGTGACGAACAGGCCCGCGCACTGTCTGCAATCGGCCAGCGCATAGGGGCTCACTTCGGTTGTCCGCAGGATATCGAGTGGTGTCTTCTCGATGACGGGTTTCAGATTGTTCAGAGCAGGCCGATCACGACATTGTTTCCGATCCCGCCACGGAACGACCATAAACGATATGTCTACCTATCGGTTGGCCATCAGCAAATGATGACCGACGCGATGAGGCCGCTCGGCTTGTCGTTCTGGCAGATGCTTGCGGCCCGCCCCATGCACGAAGCGGGTGGCCGACTGTTTGTCGACATTACCGGCCAACTTGCCTCACCCGCCAGCCGCGCGGTTCTCCTCAACACGCTCAACCGGGACCCACTGATCAGAAACGCGGTCAATACTCTCCTGGAACGTGGATTTATCGCGACTCTCCCTGAGCAGGAAGCAAACGTGCCGGCGCCGGCGTCCGTGCGGGATATGAACAACAGCTCGTCAGCGAACGCCCTCGACCCAACGGTTGTGGCCGATCTGATCGAACAAAGTGAGATCGCTGTGGCCGAAGCACGGCGGGCTCTTGCAGCGAAATCGGGTAACGAGCTATTCGACTTCATTGCTGACGATGTTGCCGCGCTCAAACAGCAACTGTTCGCACCGCGGAGCATTCGAGCTCTGATGACCGGCATTGATGCGCTGTTGTGGCTGAATGACACCTCGAGTGAGTGGCTCGGCGAACGAGGCATCGCCGACACGCTCTCGCAATCGGTCGACAATAACATTACCTCCCGGATGGGCCTCGACCTTCTCGATGTCGCCGATGTGATCCGGCCTCAAACGGCCGCAGTTTCATTTTTGCGGCAACTCGACGGGAGCGCCTCCCTCGCTCATCTCATACAGGTTGATGGCGGCCGGGAGGTCCTTGATGCGATCAACGACTACCTCGGCAAGTACGGCATGCGCTGTGCTGGCGAGATTGACATCACCCGGACCCGTTGGAGAGAACGGCCGGCCGCGCTCGTTCCGATGATCCTTGCCAACATCGATCGGTTCAAACCTGGCGAAGCAAAGCGACGTTTCCATGCCGGTCTCACGCGGGCCAATGCCGCTGAACAGGACGTTTTGAAGCGGCTTCGTACACTCCCGGACGGTGATGCCAAAGCAGCGCAGACCAAGGCCGCGATCGACCGCCTGCGCGCGTTCATCGGCTATCGCGAGTATCCTAAGTACGGATGGGTTAGCCGCATCGACCTGCACAAACAAGCGATGCTCAGAGAAGCACAACGGCTGGTGAACAAGGGGGTCATCGACCGGATCGACGATATTTTTTACCTCCGCTTCGAAGAGCTACGTGAGGTCGTCAGGACACAACGAGCCGATCGAGATCTCATCATCGCGCGCCGTGCCGAGTTTGCGACTTACGAGCGGCTCGCTTCGCCTCGAGTACTCACGTCGCACGGCGAAGTACTTTTTGGCGACTTCGAACGCAACGATCTTCCTGCGAACGCGCTGCCCGGGCTGCCCGTCTCCGCTGGAAGTGTCGAAGGCCGAGCCCGGATCATTACTGACATCGCCACACCCGATATCGAGCCCGGCGATATTCTCGTTACCACCTATACGGACCCGAGTTGGACGCCGCTGTTCATATCCGTCGCAGGACTCGTGACGGAAGCCGGTGGACAAATGAGCCATGGCGCAGTTATCGCTCGCGAATATGGACTCCCCGCAATTGTCGCCGTTCGAGACGCCACTCGACGTATCCGGGACGGTCAAAGGATCCGCCTCGATGGAACAAATGGTGTGGTCACCATCCTGCCGGCAGAATGACCTGGCACGTGGTGGAACTTCGCAGTGGGTGGGACTAATCTAACCAACGTCGATCATATCGTCTCGGGATTCAACCAACCCGGAATCGCTACATCACGGCCACCCGGCGCAAACCCATTGAATGGTGGATGCGACTGGGTGTGAGGTTCTGATGCGAAACGCTCTACGCTGGATTCTGACTCTCGCTGCCGCTGTCTGCACCACGAGTATTGCCGCAGCACCGCCGGGCTGGGTTACGGCCGACCGCCTGGCCGCCGCTGATCGGGATCCGGACAACTGGTTGAGCGTGGGTCGGGACTACGGCGAGACCCGGTTCAGTCCACTCACCTCGATCGATGCAACCAATGTAAGCCGACTGCATCTCACCTGGTTTCATGACCTGGATACCCGGCGGGGTCAGGAAGCCACGCCGGTCGTCGTTGATGGTGTCATGTATACGTCGACGGCGTGGAGCCGGGTTCTGGCGCTGAATGCGGTAACCGGAGAGGCTCTGTGGCAATTCGACCCCAAGGTCAACGGCCAGGTGGCGGTCAATGTCTGCTGTGACCTCGTCAACCGAGGCGTTGCCGTTTGGAAGGGCAGGGTTTACGTCGGCACGCTCGATGGGCGGCTGATCGCACTGGACGCTCGTACCGGCAAGCCTGTGTGGTCGGTGCTGACGGTGGACAGGAATCGTGCGTACGCCATCACGGGGGCGCCGATCGTTGCTGCAGGGAAGGTGATCATTGGTAACGCCGGGGCGGAGTTCGGAGTGCGCGGCTACGTCACGGCGTATGACGCCGCCACCGGCAAACAGGCCTGGCGCTTCTACACCGTTCCGGGCAATCCAGCCCAAGGCTTTGAGAGCCCTGCGATGGAGCGGGCGGCCAGGACCTGGTCCGGCAAATGGTGGATCGATGGCGGCGGGGGCACGGTCTGGAACTCTCTGACCTACGATCCAAAACTCGATCTGGTCTACTTCGGGACAGGCAATGCGGCTCCCTGGGGCAGATCCGAAGCAGACGGCGACAGTCTGTATTGCACATCCATTGTTGCTGTCCGCGGAGCAACTGGCACTTACGCATGGCACTACCAGACAACACCCGGAGATGTCTGGGACTATGACGCCGATCAGACACTGACGCTCGCGAGTCTGGTTCTGAACGGTCGCCAACATGACGTCGTCATGCAAGCCAGTAAGAACGGTTTCTTCTATGTGCTCGAGCGTCGAACCGGCAAGCTGTTGAGCGCAAAGAACTACGTCCCCGTGAATTGGGCATCGGGTGTGGACCCGAAAACGGGTCGACCGACGATCAATCCAGAAGCGCGCTACGCGAGCACCGGCAAAGTATGGCTTGCGGCGCCCGGCGGACTCGGGGGCCACAACTGGCAAGCTTCCGCGTACAGCCCGTTGACCGGGCTCGTATACATTCCCGCGCAGGAAATCCCATTTCCCTACCTGCGGGATGAGAAGTTCGAGCGCACGGAATTGGGCATGAACGTCGGGCTCGACATGGCCGCCACCAGCTTGCCTCCCGACGCCGCGAGCCGACGTGCTGCCCTGTCAGGACTCAAAGGCTATCTGCTCGCATGGGACCCGCAAGGTCAGCACGAGGTGTGGCGCGCCGCACTGGCAGGGCCGTGGAATGGAGGTGTTCTGGCCACTGCCGGTAATCTGGTGTTCCAGGGCACCGCCGCGGGCGATTTCGTGGCTTATCGCGCGAGCGACGGGGCGAGGCTCTGGTCGGCAGCAGCTCAGACCGGGATCGTTGCGGCGCCCATGACGTTTGCAGTCAACGGACGGCAATATGTGACCGTGTTGGCCGGATGGGGCGGGGTGTATCCGCTGGTCGCCGGCGCGTTGGCATTCAAGTCGGGACATGTTGTCAACCGCAGTCGAGTGTTGACTTACGCGCTGGATGGGGCAGCCGAGCTGCCTCCCGTAGTCGCGGAGCCGCCCCAACCAACCCCTCTGCGCCTGCCTGATCTCCACTCTGACCAACGGCTGGTAAGCGAGGGCGCCTCGCTCTATGCGCGGCATTGTGGTCAGTGCCATGGAGATGCCGCCGTTTCCGGCGGGCTCACACCGGATCTACGCTTCAGCAGAGCGCTGGTCAACCCGGACTTCTGGAATGCGGTGGTCAATGAGGGCATCCTGACTCCCAACGGCATGGTGTCTTTCCGGAAGGAGTTAGGGACAACGCAGCAGCAGGCAATCCGCGCCTATTTGACTCAGCGTGCTGCGCAGACGGACGAGACGCCGCCACTCACTCATCCGGGAAACTAGTGTTTGCGCAGGCGCTGCTCGAAATCGTAAATGTATGAATACACAGCCGGGACGACCAGGAGACTGAGCGCGGTGGAGGTGATGAGTCCGCCGATGACGGCCAGCGCCATGGGCCGCCGGAAGCTCGCATCCGAACCCAACCCCAACGCAATCGGCAGCATGCCGGCCACCATGGCTGCGGTCGTCATCAGAATGGGGCGTGCGCGTTTGTGACAGGCATCGAGCAATGCTTCTTTCAAACGCAGGCCTCGGTCTCGCATCGCCAGAACTGCATAATCAACCAGTAGGATCGAGTTCTTGGTGACGATGCCCATCAACATTACGAGGCCGATCATGGCGGGTAGGCCGAGCTCGCTGCGACCGAGCAGGAGTCCGATGAACGCGCCGCCGATGGACAATGGAATAGCCGACAGAATGGTGATTGGCTGCAGGAAGTCGCGAAACAAGAGCACCAGGACGGCGTAGATGCTGAGAACTCCCACCAGCAGCGCGAGTCCGAAGGCGCGGCTCAGATCGGTCATGAACTCGGCGTCGAAGGATTCGAGGACGTGAACGTTGGAGGGCAGATTGGCGATTGACGGGAGTGCGCGCGCGGCGTTCAACGTGTCCCCCAGGGGCATGCCTCCTAACTCTGCTTCGACCGTGATCTGACGTTGGCGATCGTAACGTGAAATTTGAGCGGGCCCCCCCTGGACCTGCAGATTTGCCACCTGCGCGAGCGGAATCAACCCTCTGTTGCCGCGAATTCTGAGATTGCCCAGCGCGGCCGGATCTTGCCTGACGTCGTCGGGTAGCCGCACACGGATGTAGATCTGGCGGTTGTCGAGGTCGAGTCGCGGCAGATCCGTGTCTAGATCCCCTGTCGTGGCGAACCGCACCGTCTCGCCGATCGCTGCGGTGTTGATTCCCTGTTCGGCGGCGAGCATCAGACGGGGATGTATCACGATTTCGGGGCGCTCGAGGCTCGCAGTTGAAGTGATGTTAGAAAGACCACGGATCCTTCCGAGTTCTCGTTTCAACGCCGTGGCGGAAGCATTGAGTGTATGGGCATCATCGCTGCTCAGGATCAGCGTCAGCTTTTCGCCCAAGTTGCCGCCACCCACTCTGAAACGTACGCCCGGAACTGGGAGCAGGGCACTACGAATGGCGTTTTCCATGGAGGTCTGATCTGGCCTCTCGCCTCGAGGCACAAAAGTAACGAGTAATGACCCACGACGGACTTCTCCGACTTCCGAGTCGCCATCTGACTCGTCGGCGACACCGACCGTAGACAGCACCTGCTGCACGCCGGGCACCGAACGCAGTTGTCTGCGCGACTCTTCCGAAACAGCCAGAGTGGCCGTCAAAGGACTTCCGGGCGGCAGCTCCACATTCACTGTGGTGAATCCGCGATCGGACGGCGGAATGAGACCCGCTGGCAGGAGGGGTACAAGAGCAAGGGACGCCATCAAAAAGACAGTGGCGAGGATCATCGTGCGACCTCGTCTATTGATACACCAGGTCACCGCATCGAGGTACCAGCTCATGACGCATCCGTCGGGTTGATCTGCGCGCGCGGTCGGCTCGAGTAACCAAACGGCCATCATGGGTGTCAGCAAGCGAGCAACCAGGAGAGAAGCCAGTACGGCAATGACGGCCGTCCAACCAAACTCGCGGAAGAAGAGGCCGGCCGCGCCGCTCATCATCGCCGTAGGTAGAAATACAGCGACAAGCGCCATGGTCGTAGCAATGACAGCGGGCGCTATCTCCGTCACGGCATGGCTCGCGGCATCCCGGATGGGGACACCGCCGGCGGCATGACGCTCGATATTCTCAACTTCGACGATCGCGTCGTCGACCAGGATGCCGACGACGACACACAGCGCGAGCAGCGTGATGTTATTCAACGAGAAGTTGAACCACCACATGGCGAGAAATGTGGGCAGAATCGAAAGGGGCAGTGCAGCCGCGGCTACGACTGTCGCGCGCCAGTTGCGCAAGAATAGCCACACGACCACAATGGCCAGCACAGCGCCTTCGTACAGCATCTGCATCGATCCGTCGTACTGCTCGCGTATGTGTTCCACCTTGCCCGACAGAAGCGTTGTTTTCAGACCCGGGTGGGCGCTCTGCAGCTGCGCCAGGGTTTGTGCAACTCCTTGGGCGAGGCGGGTCACGTCTTTGCCGTTTGCGCGGTATAGGCGAAATCCGACGACGGGTTTGCCGTCCAGCAGGGCAATCTGCTGTCGATCGGCAAACGTGTCGTTCACCGTTGCGACCTGATCGAGGCGCAGGAATCGGGCCTCTGGCAGGGAGAGCGGTAGGGCCGACAGTTCACTCGCCCGGCTGACCGTGGCAATGGTTCGGGTGGCCTGCTCTTGTAATCCAAACTGAACACGGCCGCCGGAGGTCTGTTGTTGGATGTTGCCGAGTGCGCGCGATACGTCGACAACAGTCGCATCGTGCGCAGCCAGGCTCGCGGGGTCGAGTAACACCTGGACTTCGCGAGTTATACCACCCATTCGTTCAAAGCGTTCAACCCCGGGCACCCGAAGCAGAGCCTTTGAAATCGTATCGTCCACAAACCAGGAAAGAGCTGTCTCGTCCATTCCGTTCTGTTCGACGGCGTAGGTCAGAACGGCTTCACCATCAACGCGTTCGGCGCTGATGGCAGGCTCCAGGAGATCGCGCGGTAGATCAGAGCGAATTCTGTCCACTGCTTCTTTGACGTCAATTAGTGCGTCAGAGATCGACCTCCCGATCTCAAATTGCGCTTCAACCGTCACGGCACCGTCAGTGATGAGCGTCTGGAGATGCCGCAAGCGGCTCAGCGTGGCGAGCGAGTCTTCGACTCGGCGCGCCACCTGCGTTTCCATTTGCGCAGGCGCGACGCCGGGCTGTGCGAGAGTGACACTGACCGACGGCAATGTGATGTCCGGAAGGTCCTGAATCGACAGCTTCCGGAATCCCCACAGACCTGCCAGGGCCAGCAGTGTGAACAGCAACAGGGACGGGATGGGGTCACGGATTGACCAGGTCGTCAGGTTGTTCATTGAAAATCGTCTGTTTGGTGGCTTTCGCTCGGTTTCCTGACCTCGTGCACGAGGTCTCCGTCATCCAGGAAGCCTGCACCCTGCGCTACAACTCGCTCACCGGCTTTGAGCCCAGTCAGGATTTCCACTTCCGTGCGGATTCGGCGGCCGACATCGACCCGTTGCTGCACAACTCGGGACACCTGCCCGGGCGTCACTTCGAAAATGAAGCTGTAACCGTCGCGGACGACGATGCTGGATGCGGGAACGACGCATGCGGGGCTGTGGCCTAAAAGGATGCGCCCAATGACGTAGGTCCCGGCATGAACTCTTTCACCGGGCTCGATGTCTGCGAAGGCGATTGCTTGTCTCGTCTGCGTATTCATCGCAGGAGCAACTTGACGTATTCGCGCACGGGTCGTAGCGCCGCCTGGAAGGGTCAACAATACTGGCTGGCCAGGAGCTGCGCGTTCAAGTTGCTCGGCGGTCAACTCGCCGCGCCATTCGAGTTTGTCCTGGCGGATGATGCGGAACAGCTCGAGTCCTGTCGTGCCGACCATTCCGGTCTGGGCGTTACGCGAACTGATGGTTCCATCATCCGGTGCGATGATGTCTGCACGTTGTAGATCCAGTTCTCGGGTGGCCAGCTGTGCGCGTGCGGCGCGTTGGGTGGCGAGGGCGACTTGTGCGGTGGTCACTCGTTGCAGCAGATCTTGTTTGCTGATACCGCCGCTGTCGATGAGCTGCGTCGCTCGATCTCGCTCAGCATTGGCCTGCGCTACCGCGGCCGTTGCATGCTCGACCTGGGCACGCAATCCAAGAATTTCCGTGCGAAGCCTTCGCGTATCGAATCGTGCCAGCAACTGGCCGCGCCGAACGTGATCACCTACGTTGAGGCAAAGCTCCACCAATGGCTGGCCCTCCACCTGTGCGCTGACAATGATTTCGTCCCACGGAACCACATTGCCGAAGGCTTCGATGGTGTCCGGCCAATGCTCCTGGCGCGCGGCGACGCTCTGGACGGTCAACCGATTCGTCGCTGTGTCAGCTTCACTGCCTGGGGAAACGGTGCGAGTGGTGGAGGTTGCGGCGATCGTCCATATGGCCACCGCGAGACCCACAACGATGAGTGCGGCGCCAGTTCGTCGGCTATTCATGCTGACGTAGCACAGTACTTTTGACTTATGAGGGCGGCATGCCGCGAGTCAGCCATTGAGCGCAGGTCCCGGGTGGTTATCGATACAGGACGTATGCTGCTATAGGGATTCTTGCTGGACTCTTACCGCGGCGGGGATGAGCGTTGACGGGCCCGCGGTGTTCGGCGCCGGCTCCAGTAAGTTTTCTGTAAGGGGCGGTCCGCGAGCATGGACGCCATCGATCACCTCCACTGGAGTCCGTCCATGCGCCGCGCCGCCATCCGTGTCACCTGTCTAACGATCATCCTGCTCGCCGGGAGCGCCGGCGCCGCGGCCGGTCAACACGGCCCGCCCGGTCCCGATTCCGAGGGGACGCAAGGGAAGCCGAAGTCGTCGTATTCCTGGGGACTGGGATTGGGCGGCATCACCCAACAGCAGCCTTACAGGGGGATGAAGCGCGATTATTTTCCGATTCCGCTGCTCGTTTTCGAGAACCGCTGGGTCAAGCTCATGGGGCCCATTTTCGATCTGAAGCTGCGCGATCTCGATCTGGGCGAGAATCAGGAGATCTCGTTTGCGGTGACCGCGCAGCCGATCGGGTTTGACGGCTACAGCTCCAACGATGCGCCCATCCTGAATGGCATGAGCAGGCGCAAGGGCGGCTCCTTCCTCGGCCCTTCGATTCAGTGGAGCAACCCGTACGTCGATGTGTCCGCCAAATGGCTTTACGATGTCTCAGGTTCCAGTAAGGGGCAGAAACTCAGTATTGGCTTCGCACGTTCGTCTTTCGCGGGCCCTCGTCTGATGTTCACGCCGAGCGTCAGTGCAATTTGGATGAACAGTAAGTATGTCGACTATTACTACGGTGTTCGCGCTTCCGAAGTCCGCGCGGATCGCCCTGCCTACTTTGCGGACAGCACCCTCAACGTGGAGCTCGCCGTGAGAACCAACTATATGATCGACAAACATCAGTCGGTGTTTCTGTCGCTGGGCTATATGATGCTCGGCAGTCAGATCAAGAACAGTCCGTTGACCGGCCGGTCCGGGGAGAGCAAGGTGTTTCTCGGCTACCTCTATCGCTTCCGATGATCGGGTTTTCGCATGAGCCGTATTCTCCTGGTTGAGGACCATGCGCGACTGGCTGCGCTGATTCGACGGGCACTCGATAATGCGGGCATCTCCGTCGACTCGTTCGAAGACATCGCATCAGCCTGGTCGGCATCGCGTCAGATGAACTATGGTGCAATGATCGTCGATCGAGGCTTGCCGGATGGGGACGGCCTCTCGTTCGTACAGCGTTTACGCGCAGCTTCCATACACACGCCTTGCCTGATTCTGACCGCGAGGGACGCGTTGCATGATCGCGTTCAGGGGCTCGAAGGCGGTGCGGACGACTACTTGACCAAACCGTTTGCCATGGGTGAGCTGGTGGCACGCGTGAGGGCGCTGCTGCGGCGGCCTATTGAACAACACACGCTGGCACCAGCTTGTGGCGATATCCAACTTCGTCCGGACGAAGGAGTCATGCGCTGCGGTGATGAGAGCATTACCCTCGCGCCCGCCGAGATGCAGATCATGTTGGCATTTGCACGCGGTGCCGGGCAAGTGGTTCGTCATACGGTTCTGGAGTCTGCCGGTTGGGGCCTTTGCGATGCTGTAACGCCTAATGCACTGTCTGTAGCGCTGCATCGCCTGCGGCGCAAGCTGCGCATGATTGGATCCCGGCAATCCATCGTCAACATAAGGACTCTCGGCTATGCGCTTCGCGAAACCCCGATGGCCGAATAGTCTCAACCGGCAGTTGCTCGTTGCCAGTGGGGGAGGTGTTCTATTCGGTGTGGGCATGCTCGCTGTCGCAATCATCGCGATGAGATTTTTCCAGGGGAGTCTGTTCGCTCAGATCGGGGTTTCTGAATACGCGCAGCACTTGGGTGAGCAGCTGCAATTTGACGCGAACGGGCAGCCGGTCTCGGTTGGGAATGAGCAGATGTCCTGGCTCTACGATAGCCTGGGGACGGAGGCCACCTTTCGTGTCCTCAATGATCAGGGAGCGGTGGTCCTTTCCTCCGAGCAGGCGAGTAGCCCGCTCATCGGAGACGGCGAGCCGCTCCAACTCAACAACCATAACTTCGAGTTGACGAAAGGGGGCATCCGGATGCATGGGGCGACCGAGCGCGTCCGCCATGCCGGCCGCGATTGGTATGTGCAGATTGCATCCAGTGAGCGGCTTTCGGAGATGCTTCGCTCGTATGTGGGCGCACCGTTGTTGTCGCGAAGCGTGTTGGGTTTTGCCGTGGCTTCCCTGCTGTTGTATTTTGTGGTCATGCGCTTCCTGCTGCGCATCATCCTCAGGCCGGTGAAAGAGGCGTCCGCCATTGCAGCGAATATTTCGCCCCGTAACCTGGGTGAGCGGCTGCCCGTCGAGGGAGTGCAAACCGAGCTGCGGCCGCTGGTGGACAACTTCAATGCCGCGCTCGACCGGCTGGAGCACAACTACCGGCTGCAGCAGGAGTTTCTCAGTTCCGCCGCGCATGAGCTGAAAACACCGCTCGCGCTGATTCGCGGTCAGATAGAGCTGGGGCTGGAAGAGGCGAATCGCGCGGACCTGCTGCAGGATGTGTCCCGCATGGGACGGCAGGTACAGCAGTTGTTGCATCTGGCGGAAGCGAGCGAGCCGCGGAATTACACTTTCGCGCCGGTGCCGGTCGAAAGCCTGGTGCTCGAGGTCGTCAACTACATGGAAAGAGTCGCCCATCCGCAACAGGTACGGTTGCAGGTGGATGTGGAGCGGGATACGCGGTTGCCGCGAGCCGATCGGGGCGCCTTGTTTACATTGCTGAAGAATCTGCTGGAGAATGCGATTCAACATTCGCACCCCGGCGGCGCCGTGTCGCTATACGCGCGTTCGAACCTGATCTCGGTGCAGGATGCAGGACCGGGAGTTGCACCCGAGGATCTGCCGAAACTGTTTACCCGATTCTGGCGGGGCGCTCATCGGCGCGATATCGGGGCCGGGCTCGGACTGTCAATCTGCCGGGAGATCGCGCTGGCGCACGGTTGGGAGCTGCGCGCCAGGCGCGGTGAGCCTGGAATGATTTTCGATCTGTTTATCACTCCGGTCGGCGCAGCGCGGTAGCTTCGACGCGGCATGATCATGACATGGTCGGCCAGGTTGGCTCGATTGCAAAGGAGGCCACTCTGTTTGCAATCGGGGCCACGTGGGGTTCGTGTGGCATCTTCAGGGTGAGGTTTTTCCGGACTGCGGCATCTACTCCCCGTCGAACAAAAATCGCAAGGGGAGAATATGCCGCATCGATCGGCTGCATGGGCCTGGCTCATAATGTTTGTCCTGGCGGCACCTCTGGCTCATGCGCAGGCGTTGTATCAGTTTGATCTTCCCGAGCAGCCGTTGGCTGACTCACTGCGGGCCATCGCCTCGAGAGCCGGTACCAACATCCTGTTCGACTCAAAGGATGTGAAGGGCGTCAAGGCCGCAGCCTTGCGCGCCGAGCTGAGCACCAACGATGCCATCAAGCGTGTCCTCGCGGGCACCGGACTCGCGGCTGACAGCACTGCGCCCGGTACCGTCATCATTCGACCGATCGACGATGACGAGGCCTCGTTCGACCGAGATGTACTGCAGGAAGTCGTGGTTTCCGCTCGACGCAAGGATGAGCTGCTGACGGCGGTACCGGCCTCGGTCACGGCCTACACCTCCGATTTCCTGCAAAGGCAAAACATCCGAAGTTTTGCTGATTATGCGACCAGGATTCCCAACCTGACCTTCCAATACGGACAAGGGGCAAACCTGCTCTGGAGCGGCAGCCGCACGACCACGATTCGGGGCGTCGCCGGCGAAGGCACGACCGCCTATTACATCAATGACACGCCCGTGCCCTCGTCAGTGAGTCCGCAAACGTTGGACCTCGACCGGATCGAAGTGCTCAAGGGGCCGCAGGGCACCTTGTTCGGCGCCAGCTCCATGGGCGGCAATCTGCGTTTCATCACCAGAAAGCCTTCGCTCGAGACCAGCACAGGCGCGGTTCAGATGCAGGGCGGCGGCACTCGAAGCGGCGGCTTCGATTTCGACGGCAACTATCAGGGAAATTTCGTCCCGGTTCCGGGTCGGGTGGGAGTGGATGCCGCGTTTGGTTACACGCACGACTCCGGTTGCGCCAGGCGGCGCTTCCCCGATCCAGCAGGTCAATGGGTCGTCAAAGACAACCAAGGGCGCGATGACACCTTCAGCGGATCGGTGACTATTCGCGCAAAGGTATTCGACTCGCTGGAGGCGAGCCTCAACTTCATAGGCCAGAGCGCCCACCTGCACGGCTTTCCGGCCGCCTACGTACCGCTACCCGGCTATCGCCCTTTGTCCTACACGGAAGATCGCCTCCAGGATGTGCAGGAATATTCCAACGATCATTGGGCGCTGAGCTCGTTTGTGTTGAATTACGCCGCCGCCGGCTTCTCGGTAACTTCTTCCACGAGCTTCTTCAGGCGCCGGATCGAGGAAAAGGAAGACGACACCGAAGGGACCCGCCACTACTTCGACAGCCTGGGCATCACGACTGGTAATGCCGGTTTCTACACGCTCACCACCGCGAATCAGAGGCTCGTGACTCATGAGACACGGCTGTCCTTTGACGAGGGCAGGCTGTTGCCGCACCTGTCGGGCATTGTAGGGGTTTTCTACCAGCACACGAACAGCAACAGCTTCGTCCCCATCATTCCAGTGCAGATGCTTGCGGATGCGGGGATCTATCCAGACAACGTCGGCGCAGATTCCGCAATCAATACCGCAGATGAGAAGGCCCTCTTCAGCGAGCTCTATTTCGAGTTGGTGCCCAAACTCACGGTCACCTTGGGGCTGCGGAAATACTGGATGGAGCAGCAGGCGAATCCCGGACCGAATATCGGCTTTCTCTTCGGACCTGAACCGTACACCGATCCGGCTACCCGTGACCGCCAGTCAGGTCTCGTGCCCAAGACTGTCGTTTCCTATAAAGTCGGCGATGAGGGCAACATTTATGCATCGGCCTCCAAGGGATTCCGGGCTGGTGGTTCCAACGCAGCGTTGCCTGACATCTGCGCGCAGGATCTGGCCAACCTGGGAGTCAACTCACAGGATATCCGCCGCTACCGCTCCGACACTCTGTGGAGCTATGAGGTCGGAGCCAAGAACCGCTTCCATGATGGCAAGTTGACCGCAACCGCCGCGGCGTTCCAGATCAACTGGTCCAATATTCAACAGACCGCGTGGCTGCCCACCTGCACCGTGTCGTTCGTCGCCAATGCGGGCAAGGCGCGCATCCGTGGAGGAGAGTTGGAGATCGCGGGCAAGCCGTTCGCCGACACGCCGCTCTCCCTGCAATTCGGTCTCGGCTACACGGACGCCGTGCTCCGTGATCCAGGAGTACTCGAGCAGGCGCCGAATACACGCCTCAGCCAGGTTCCTGAGTGGACCGGGACGATCTCCGCCTCTTACGAAAGGCCGATCACCCGCGGGATCGGCTTTTTCGCCGCGGCGGATTACAGCTACACCGGTACCGTCAGCGTGGCGGACGGGGACCGCGGATTTTACCAAAGGCAACCATTCAACATCTTCAACGGCAACATCGGCATCAGCTTCGGGCGGTCGCAGCTTTTACTGTATGGCAAGAACCTGCTCGACAAACGCTTGAACTTCGGCGACCAGCCATCCTCCGGCTTCGAGCGTCAGGAACTGCTGAGCGATGGATCCTATCATCGACTACCGCGGGCGGTGGTCAGCCGTCCCCGACAACTGGGCCTGCAATATGAAGTGACTTTCTGAGCCTATGAACGAAAGAGGTTCATCCATGCGGATTGCGGTCATATTGTGTTTCATCGTCCTGTTGGCCTTCGGGGGCGAAGTGGTGTGCGCACATCACTCATTCGCGTCCTTCGATATGACGAAGACCGTGCGGATCAGCGGGACCGTCAGTGAGGTGCAATATACAAATCCTCACGTCTGGTTGTTCGTGGATGTGGCCGCCGCCAACGGCGGTGTAGAGACCTGGGCGATCGAGGCCGGCGGCCCGAACATCCTGATTCGCGCTGGTTGGAAGGCCAACACGGTCAAGGTGGGTCAGAAGGTCGATGTCTCGATCCATCCCATGCGGGATACCGGCAAGAAAGGGGGCAGTTTGATGAGCATCACGCTCCCTGATGGAAAGATCATTCGGGGGTGAGGTGACTGCCATGAATCGATTCGCGCGGTATCGCGGTTCCCGAGGTCCGTTGGTGTCGTTGACGTTCATTCTGACCGCCACGGTGATATCGGTCGACGCACGGTCAGCGAGCGCGGCCGCGAACCAGAATGCGCCTGCAGACGGCGCGAAGTGGGATAGGCGAAATTTCAACGGTCTGTGGCTCCTGGCCGGCGGCGGGCTGGACGATCCCAACAGCGGCGGGCCTCCCAAGGGTGCACGGAACAGCGATCTTTCCGACGACTGGGGCTTCGATACGAGACCGCAACTGAAAGGCCAGTATCTGCGGGAGTATCAACAGCGCCGGGAGGCCGATAGGAAGGCGGGGCGCGATTTTCTGGTGACGTGTAAGCCCAACGGCATGCCCGCGCTCACGGCGGGGCCGTACGCCAATGAGATCCTCCAGAATGCAACGCAGATCAACTGGTTTCAGGAGTTTCCCGGCGAGACCTGGCGCATCTACCTGGACGGCAGGCCGCATCCCAGCTCCGACGAATATCCGGCCACGTTGACCGGTCACTCGACAGGAAGCTGGCAGGCGGACACTCTCGTGGTCGACACCGTCAACATACGCACCGACACGCTGTTATTCGGGCAGGGGCGCAGTACAAAAGGCCTCGGTCACAGCGACAAGATCCACATCTTGCAGCGAATACGCCTTCTCGATCCGGATCATCTGCAGGTCAAAGGCACGGTTGAGGATCCGGACGCATTGGTGAGGCCATGGCAGTACACACTCACCTTTCACCGTCACCCGGGAGAAGAGATCGTGGAGTATCTGTGTGACGACAACAATCGCGAGTCGCTGGATCCAAAGACCGGGCGGGAGATCACCGAAATTCCCCCGCGGCACAATCAGCCGAATCCCACGCCCAAGTAGGTGAGCAATGTCTGCCGACGTTGCTTCTTGTTTGCGACCGTGTCATAAGCGCGCCATGGCTGACGTTCGTGCGCTGCTGGATAAGTTACGCCGCCTGCTGGTATCCCGTGGCCGCTCGCCTCACGATATCGATGATCTGATGCAGGAGGCGTTTCTGAGACTGCAGGTTTATTGCCAGGATCACGTTGTGAGACACGAGGAAGCGTTTCTCGTCACCACCGTGTTGAATCTTTCAGCGGAGCAGGCGCGTCGCGCGAAACGGTCCAACGTCGTCGCCGCCGACGTGGATTTGCACAATGTCATCGATCCTACGCCCACAGCAGACGACGTACTGGCTGGACAACAGCGCCTTCGCAGGTTGGAGTTGGGTATGCGCCGGTTGCCCCCGCGCTCTCGCGAAGTGTTTCTGCTGCATCGGTCCGAAGGGCTCAGCTACCTGCAGATTGCGAGTCAGTTGCACATCAGTGTGAGCATGGTGGAGAAGCACATTGCGCGTGCCGCGTTTTTCCTGAGAGATTGGATGGCTGAGGAGTGAGCATGAACAGGCAGCTCGCCGCGCGCGCCGAGGCAGCCGTGTGGATCACTCGCTTGCACGCCCCTGATCGCAACTCGGAAATGGAAGCTGGATTTCATCAGTGGTTGAACGAGAGCGCGCAGAACAGGCTCGAGTTCGAGGAGCTCACGGACATCTGGGCTGCCGCCGGGGTCACCCGTCGCGGCCGGGCCCGCAACGGCTTGCGATTTGCGGCCGCTGCCGCGTGCGTGCTGGCTGTCATCGCTGGCGCTGCCTGGCAGCTGCAATACAGGATCGGGCATTCCTACAGCACCGACATCGGCGAGCAGCGCTTACTGCAACTGGCGGATAAGTCACGGATCTGGATGAATGCCGAAACCCGCGCGCGGGTCATGTTCGGTCCGCATCGACGCCGGGTGGAGTTGATTCGGGGCGAAGCGTTTTTCGAGGTAGCGCAGGATGCACGGCGTCCGTTTGTGGTGCTGGCGGGTGGCCACTCGGTCACCGCTTTGGGCACGTCATTTGTCGTACGCCACGAGTCGACCCACACCGATGTGACGTTGGTAGAGGGGAGGGTGGCAGTTGGCGCCAGTCCCTGGGTTCTCGCTGCCGGCCAGCGTTTGACCTTCGCATCCGCGAGTGAGCCGAAGCTCGATGAGCCGCCCGTCGAGTCCGTGTTGGCGTGGCGTCGCGGGGAAGTAGTGCTCAACGACACACCCCTGCAGGAGGCCGTGACGGAGATGAATCACTACGACAATGCCACAATCATTATCGACAGCCCGGCCATTGCTACACTCAACGTGAGTGGGCTGTACCACACGGGCGATAATCTGGGGTTCGCACGTTCCATGGCGAAGTTCCATCACCTGGATCTCCAGGAGCGGGACGGTCGCCTCCATTTGAAGACGAGGTGAGGCGCTGAAAGGACGCTGAAGGTGCAATCCGGCCGGTGGGTGACCGGGATTGGTGCATTCCACCGCGCCTGTATCCAACGTTTATCGCGTTAGCGTGGCCTTTTGGCGCTCAACGTGGGATTCGAGCGCTGGCACGCCAATTGCAAAGTTCCACCCGTCGAGTGACCCCCTCACTTGATTCGCTTGCCGCCGGGCTCCTGGGTTGTGACCCCCTCGCAATATCGGGAGCCGGCGGCACGATTTGATCGGTGCTGTGACGACCACTCGGAGAGCACCTGCGGGATGCTGAGCACCTGTCCGAGAATTCCTCCCTCGCCTGCGATGCAGGCGAGCATCGCAGCGTGAACCGTAGGGTCGCCGGCTGCGCAGGCATTCCCGACCGTCACACAATCGAAGCCGCGATCAATTGCTTCACGCAAAGTGGAGTGGACGCAGATATCGGTGGTCACCCCGGCGAAGAAGATACGGATGATGCCTGCCGCACGCAGTATCAGTTCCAGATCGGTGGAGTAGAAGGCACCGAAGCCGGGTTTGTCGATCACGGGCTCTCCAGGCAGAGGCGCCAACTCGTCGACGATGGCGTGACCGGGCTCGCCACGGATCAGCAGTCTACCGAGTGGCCCGACGCTGCCGATCCCGGCGCCGCAGCCCGCAGCTCGGCGTTGTTTCACGGCCGAGAGGTCGGACAGGTCAGGGCGATGTCCTTCTCTTGTGTGGACTACGCGCACGCCGAATTGTCGAGCAGCCAGAAGCAAACGCTGTACGTCTGGAATGATGGCTCTCATGGGATATACGTCCACCCCGCTGCGAGCGATATAGCCATCGGGATCCAGGAAGTCCCGCTGCATGTCGATAATGATCAAGGCCGTCTGATTGATCATTGGCGCGCCATCAGACGGCGGTCAGGAACGAAACTCCAACGGCTCCGAGAAATCCACTCGCTCGCTCACCATCGGCGGCCACTGAGCCGTAGTCCTCAGCAAGAACACGGCTCACGCGATGTCGATGGTAACTCCGCGCGAGCGCGCGACACGTAACTACCTGTTGATCCTCCTTGCCATACAGGCTTTGATGGAGTGCCGGCAGTCGATACCAGGACTCACCCGCGCGCTCGTGATGAGCGTTGTGGTAGGGAAAGTTGAGTACCAGCAGATTCAACCAGGACCACCGTTCGCTCAACAGATTTGAATAGGTGTTTTCATACTCGTAGCGCCGGGTACGACGCGGATCCGCCGGCGCGGGAGCCAGGGAGTGCGACGGGAAAACCTCGTATGTGTGCTGGAAGGCGTCGAGGAAACGCAGCACATGCAGGAACAACAGATAGGACAGAGCGTACAACAGCACGGCTTTGACTGAGATTGTTGCCAGAGCCATGAAGAATGCGACACGGATGGCGAGCAGCAGGAGAAGTCGGATGCGAGCGGCCGCGTTACCGTAACGGAAGGGATAGGCAATGATCATCCCGCGCATCAGGATCTCGATGACGGGGACATAGGCCCATTCGAGAACCAGCACGCTATGCCGTATCCAGCGGGGAGCCGCACTGAGGGCCGCGCGGTAGTCGAATGTCACAACGTCCAGGCGATCGGTGTGGTGGCGCAGATGCTTCTTCTTCAACCGCTGATAGTCGGCGAGGCAGGCTCCGTTGAGCCAGCTCAACAGCAAACCGAGCCGGTCGTTGGGCCGCAGTCCTTCGAAGATGCTGTGGTGGACACACTCGTGGATCAGATAACCGGAGAAGATGAGTGCATGCGCGGTGAGGAGGACACCGGCCACATTCAACATCCAGTGGCCGGATGTCAGCAGCCAGACTCCGAGTCCCCATCCCAGGAACGTGTAGAGTATCACCAGCGTGTTGGGCCATGCGCAGGCCGGGGATCGAGGTAGTTCGCTCATCGGAGCTCCTCCGGATGCGCCTGAAGCGCAAGGACGAATCTTTCGTCGTAGGTGGCTTCCAGCGCAGGAGGCGCCTCTATCTGGCCCTCGCGCTGCAGGATAGTGCCGATCAACTTGCCGCTGACATGGAAGGAGGGCAGCGAATCGCTCTTGTGGAAGACCTCATCGAGATGTGACAACGATGGATTTTCGATGGAGGGTAACTGGGAGGCGACCTCGGCAGCGCTGATATCGAGTGCCTTGCCGATGATGGCGGCTGCCTTGGCCGGTTCCCGTTGCATGAAGGCGAGGCCGTCCAATGTGGCGTGAATCAACCCGACGATCAGGTTTGGATTGTGCTCAATCGTGGTGTCCCTGACGGCCAGCACGTCCGTGATCATCCCGCGAGCCTCGCGTGAGGACAGCAGAACGTGGTAGCGCGTCCCGCCACCGAGCTCCAGTATCATCGATACGCTGGGTTGGTACGTCACCCCGGCATCAACCAGGCCGGTCGCCATCGTTGCCAGCACGGCTTCGGGTGTTACGTTGACCGGCTGCAGGTCCTTTTTGGTGAGTCCTCGTTGGGCCAGGGCGTACCCCAGCAGAAAATCCGACGGCGACAGCGGTTGGAATGCAACTTTGCGACCCTTCAGGTCCTGTATGGTGCGCACCGCGGCGCTGGCAACGATTGCATCGCCACCCACCGAGTAGTCCAACGGCATGACAACCTTCAGTCCCCACCCTTTGGCATCGGCCAGGATCACCTGATCGTAGGTCAGGGTCGAAGCTTCCAGCTCGCCACCGCGCAAAGCCCCGGCCATCAGCGAATTGTCGCTGAAGGTAACCAGCTTGACGTCCGCACCGTACTTTTTGAAGTAACCGTTGGCAGCAGCACAATACAAGGGTCCGTACCCGATCCAATTGACTACTCCCAGGTTCACCGCTGCCGAAGCTCGTACGCATATTGCGCACAGGAGACTGAGCACGAGCATCACCCGCAGGAGCATCCGCACGCGCACGGCGATCGGGCTGCGAGTCATGAGGCCTTCGGCGGGTGTTGACACGTGTTTTACCTCGGATGCAGGGAGTAGCTCACCGATAACCCGACCGTGCGGGGTTGAGAGACGATAGCCTGGGCGCGATTTCCGAAAATGACGGGGTCCTGATAGGAAGTGATGCCCAGGTTGTCCGTCACGTTGTTGACATACAGAGTGGTAATCCATTGGGAGCGCTGAAACGCGAGCCGAGTATCCACCATCGTGTAGCCGGGCACGGTGGGCACGGTCGCTGAGAGTGACGGCAGCACTCTGCTCTGGTAATGCGCGCTCACGCTGTACCGCCATTCCCCGCCGAACAACTCAACATGGCCGTATTCGAGAGTAATGGCCGCGCTGGACAGCGGTGTTCCCGGCAGCGGACTGCCGATTGCCGGGGGCGGCGCTGTTACGTTCGGGTAGACGAACAGAGGGTTGATCGCGGTCAGCCTGGTCTTGTTGTAGGTGTAATCCAGCTGCACCGAGAGTTGTCGCGTCAGCAGCGCTTCGATCTCCGCCTCCAATCCACGGCTGTACGCGGAGCCGATGTTGATGGCCGCGGGCAACACCAGGGGCGTCACTTGCAGGCCTTCCTGGATGTTGTGCCACTGAATATCAAAAATGGCCGCGGAGTAGCGGAACCGGTTCTGTACGGTGCCCTTGATGCCGATTTCGTAGTTGTCCGCTTTGTCGGGCGCGAGCCGGGTCAGCCCCGCGGGCGTCGTGTAGGTTCCGCCGATCTCGCTTTGTGGCAATGCGTTCACACCGCCACGCCGAAATCCCTGGGACCATGTGGCGTACACGAGGTTGGTGTTATCGAGCTTGTAGGCAGTATTGACCTTCCAGAGCGCGCGGCGCCAGGAATCGCTCAGTGAGGAATTGGCGATGAAATCCGCTCCATCGAAAAGCAGCCCGGTCTGCTGCTGCTGATCGAGGGTCTGTCGGAAGAGCCGGACGCCGCCGGTTACGCTCCAGGCGGGGATGATGTGTCCGGTCAACTCACCGAAGACGGCCAGGTCCTTGAAGTGTGTTTCGAAGTCGCCGATGTAAGCCTGGTCTTTGACGATCGGAATCCCGTTGATAGATGTCAGCGGGTTCGCCGTGTAGGCCGTCTCACCGAGGCCGCAGTAGGACGGAGTAACCCCATCGCCCGCGCTCTGACCGTAGATGGGGGCGCAGGCGTTGTAGAAGTCCTGGTAGCCCTGGAAGAAGTCGTGTTCCTGGATCGTGGTCTTCTGGTCATTATAGAAAAGACCAGCGACCCAATCGACGACGCCCCCGGTCTTGGATGCCAGGCGCAGTTCCTGGGTGAGGGGGCGATCGTTCAACACTTCCTGGCCCAGGACGAATGTGCGAGGGTCCTGGCCGTAAAGACTCTGGAAGAATGGGAAGTTGATATATTCCTGCGTCTCGTCCGCGGATGTGTGATTTACGTGGTGCGCCCACGCTGTCGCGGAGGTCAGGGTGGCGAATCCCATGTCGTAGGAAACCGTCAACGCGGCCAGATCCACGTTGTCGTGGGTTGTATCGGCGAAGTATTCCGCGCTCGACAGCGAGTCGACGCCTGCAGGTACAGGTGCGTCATACAGCTGGCCGGCAATGGACGGGTTGGTGAAGTCTCCCGCGGGCTGTCCGGCCGGATTGATCGGCTGATTGTAGGCTGCCCGGCTCGTGGCGGCATACGGAAATCCGCCGGCCGTGGATCGTTGATAGTAGTACGAAAGTTGAGCGTGGAGCGCGTCGTTCGGTTTCCACAGCGCGGCGACTCGCGCCGAACGATAGTCGTACGTATTGACTCCCTGCCGCGAGTATTTGACGGGTGGGCTGAAGAGATTGCCCGGCTCGGCCGATACCGGCGCTCCGTTGGAATCCAACACGTAGAGATTCGGATAGTTGATGAACCCCGCATCGTGAGACCAACCGGCATTCACACGCACGGCCAGAACGTCCGTCAGTGGTATGTTGAGCATTCCGTTCACAGCGCCGTTCGGCGTGCTCGTATGCTGGGTTCCACTGATGTTGGCTTCGACCTTTGCGTCAAAGGCACTCGGATCGGGGCGATTCTGCACGAAACGAACAGTGCCGCCGAGGGAGCCGGATCCATACAGTGTGCCTTGCGGTCCGCGCAGGACTTCCACGCGATCGAGATCCTGCAGACGCAGACTGAAAAACAGGGGAGTGTCATCTACGTAAGTGGCCACCGGCGGTACGACCGGGGAGGCGGCCGCGGGAAGTCCGGATGTTGTTTCACTGTTCAAGCCCCGAATAATCAGGTTTGCGCCGTTGACGCCACCGAAGGGGCCCTTGTCGGTATAGCTCACTCCCGCCATCGAGTGTGCGAGGGCGGCCATGTCCTGAATTCCCTGGCTCGCGAGCTGCGCACCCGTCACGGCACTGATGCTGATCGGAAGATCCTGGGCAGACACTTCCCTGTGGCTGGCGGTAACAATGACTTCCTGCAGGCCTTCGCTGTCGCTGTCCGCGGCGTTGTCGGCAAGCGTGGTCGTACTGTACAAAGCGGCCATGACCGCTGCCTGGATGGTCTGTCGTCTCACTGCAGGTGCCTCCGAAACTGTCGATGCCGTGATCGAACCGTCAAGGAGGGGTCGCGTCATGGATGGGATATCCTCGCAGCCGGAAGATCATCCCGAGGACGCAAAGCTTCCTCGACATCAGATCTCCCGGGCTTTTATCCCGCCGTGTATCCATCCCGGTGCGGCCTCACGCCGCCGACGGTTGGACTGCCTCTCTCGGACCAGCCGCCCGCTTACGCGAGCCGGAACCCTAGACGCACATTGTTGGTTTCAGGTGTGCAAGTTGTATGCCGGAGTCGGACGAGTACCTCGCGCTGCGCACAACTGCATGAGAATTCGAGAGTTGCGTGTTGTATCGGGATCTCACCATAAAATGTCGCTCGGGGGCCACGCACCGTCTTTGAGCAGATTGGGATGCAACTGCCCGAAAATGGGATCAAGCCCCGGAGAGTTTCTGCAGGAGCTCCAGGTCGGTTCGCACTCCACAGGTGGCGCGGATACGAGCCAGAATCTGGCCCTTCAGATGCAGGAACTCCCGCGTGTGCTTCATGTCCTGCTCACGTGTTCGGCCGAGGGGCACGTCGTAAATGCATTCCACCCTCCCGGGGTTCGGCGCCATGAGAACGACGCGATGACCGAGGTAGATCGCTTCTTCCACATCGTGGGTGACAAAAACGACGCTGCAGTTCTCTAACGCGGACACGTGCAGTATCAGATCGTGCATGACCTCACGTGTCTGCGAATCGAGGGCACCGAAGGGCTCATCCATGAGCAACACGCGCGGACGAGTCATCAGGGCTCGGGCTATTGCGACACGCTGTTGCATTCCGCCGGAGAGTTGGGCGGGGAAGGCTGTGTCTACCGATGACAAACCCATCAATTGCAACAATGCGTCGGCCCGCCCCGAGGCCACTTCGACGTCCGAGCTGGTGCTGTCGCGGTTGTGGATCGAGAGCTGCCGCGGGAACTTGATATTGTCCATCACGGTGAGCCAGGGGTACAGACTGTAGTTTTGAAACACCATGGCACGCTCGGCGCCTGGCCCATGCACCCGGGCGCCCACGGCTTCGATTTCCCCGGAGGTCACAGTCTCGAGTCCGGCGATGAGTCTCAGCAACGTGGATTTGCCGCATCCGGAGGCCCCGACAACGGTAACGAATTCACCCGCGGCGATCTCGAGGCTGACATCCCGCAGGGCAGGAACGGAACCCCGCCGGGAATCGAAGACCTTGCATACAGCACGACAGTTGATGATGCCTGCCATGGTCAGTTGCGTCCGTGAAGCCAGGGAAATGCCACCCGGTGGCCCCATCTGAATAACTGGTCCAGGCCCAGGCCGATTACGCCGATGAGGATGATTCCGGCGAAGATTTTGTCCGTTTGCAGAAATCTCTGCGCCTTGACGATCGCATAACCCAGACCTGAGTTGGCGGCGACGAGCTCGGCCACGACGAGGTAGGTCCATGCCCATCCCATCGTAATGCGCAATGTGTCCAGCAAGGCCGGCTTGGCTGACGGAATGATGACTTTTTCGATGACCTCACCACGGGTCGCACCCATGGTTTGGGCGGCCTCGATCTGTGCAATCGGAACCCGACGCACATCCTCGGCAACCATCAACACCATCTGGAAGAAGGTGCCGATGAAGATGATGGCCACCTTGGCGCTCTCGTCGATTCCAACCCACAGCATCACCAGGGGTATGAATGCGACCGCGGGCATGTAACGGATGAAATCGGTCAGCGGTTCGAGAAGGGCCTGGAACCGACGAAATGTGCCGATGAGCAGGCCGAGGGGCATCGCGAAGAGCGCCGACAGGGCCCAGCCCGCCAGCACTCGAAAGAAGCTGATCCGGATGTCCGAGAGAAGGTCTCCGTCACCAAACCAGGCGCCGACCCGGCGCGCGACCGCCAACGGGCCCGGCAGAAACACCGGATTGACCGCGCCGAGACTGCTGACCAGGAGCCACGCCGCCAGGGGTATCACCAACCCCACGCCCGCCAACGTCCAATAACTGGCGGGGCTGATCCAGCCACGAATCATCCAACCCCGTGCGAAACCGCCGCCGCCGGTTGACCGGCTCGCGGAGCTCACGGTGTTACAGCCGCATCGAGCAGGGAGCGATCTACGCCTTTCTCGGCATCAGGGTGTCCCTCAATGAGCTCGTTGGACAGGAGGAAGGCTGTGATGGTCGGTGCCACGCGCACGAGACTCTGTGGGTTCTGAGGGTCGAAGGCCTGGCGGTTGGCAGCCGCATCGAAGAATCGGGTGCCGGGAAGAAAGACACGGTACTGCTGCGGATCCATTGCGACGACTTTGGCCATGATCGCGACCGCCTGGTCGGGTTCGCTGCGGATGAAGGCCTCCGTGTCGAACCAGGCGCGTATCATCGCCACCAGACCTTGCCGTTTGTTCTGAATGGCGCGGGTGTTGGCCACCAGCAGATCGGGGATCAGGCCTGGCATCTGCGTGGATGTAAACAGCGGCCGTCCCGTGCCGCTTTTCTGGATCTGGCTGATCCAGGGATTCCACACCACCGCGGCATCCACTCGTCCGCTCATGAAGGCCGCCGCCGCATCACCGGCAGGCAGGTTGACGATGTCAACATCGCGCGGACCGAGCCCGTTGCGCTCGAGGGCCGTGTACAGCACGAAGTGCGAGATGCTGTACTGTTCGAGCGCGATTTTCCGGCCGCGCAGGTCGGTGAATGCCTTGATTCTGGGAGCTACCATCAGCGCATCGTTGCCGGCCGAGTTGTCGTTGACGAGAATCGCCTTCAGTGGCACTCCCTTGGCAAGAGGGCCGAGTGTGTCCGACCAGGTCTGACAGTTGGCGTCGAGCTGACCGGTGGCGAGCGCCGAGATGGAATCCGTGTAGTTGGCGAACCACACCAGCTCTACATTGGCGCCGTACTTTCGAAAGAAACCCCGATCACGCGCCACGTACCAGGCGACCCAGCCTGTCCAGTCGGAGACTCCCACCCTGACAGGGGCCGGCGCGCCCCCGCCGAGGACTGCGGCGTGGGAGCCGGCGGCGAGGCCCACTGCCAGCAAGGTTATGGCAAGCCGGCCCAACACTCCAAACCGCCCCGGCAGATCGGAAAAACTCATCATCATTTTACCTCGCACGCCGGTGAACGCTGCGCCAGATAGGCCCGCCATCCACCGTGGGCTGTGATGTCGGTTGCGCCGTCCAGAGCCCGGGGCTCCGCCACGAATCCCCGTACTATCGAACCGTTCTGCAGTGTGACCGAGCCGATGGCCAGGGGCGCGGGTACCTCGGCGACGAAGCTGCCGAAGGCCGCAGTGTTGAGCTCGTACACTTCCAACTCGATGGCGCTGCCTCCCGGACCGCAATGGACCAGGGCGGGTTTGGCTGGATCCTGTTGTGCCATCGCATACAACCGATACAGGGGTGCGGTTCGAACCCGACTGACCAGCCGGGCCTCGCGCGAGGTGAGTTGCCAGTGCAGGGGCATTCCCGAGAGGTGCGCGCCGACCACGGCAAGCAACACACCGGATTTCCGCGTGGCAAGATCCAGATCAGGACAGGCCGGAAATGCGGCGGCTCGCTCATAGCGGGCCGCCGCTTGCAACAGCAGCTCATCTGCCCAGGCCGGGGCGATGAGGCTCACGCCAAAGCCTGTGTGGTTGCTGCGAAATCCGGCCGGCAGCGACAGGGCGCTCATGTCCAGCAGATTGACGAAGTTGGTGTAACGACCGAGATTTGAATTCAACGTCACGGGCTCGGCCAGCAGCTCGCTGCGCCGATAGATGCCGGGTGTGGTAGGCAACACCAACACATCGATGTTGTCCCAGATCTCTTCGGCCGCGCGGGCGAATTCCTGGAGCGCGTAGAATCCCTTGAATGTTGCCACCGCCGACAGGCTCCTGCCGGGTTGTACGATTCCCCTGACAACGGGGTGGATGGCGCCGGGATTGGATTCCAGCAGCGCCTCGAGCGCCGCCGCCCGCTCCGCGACCCAAGGTCCGCTATAGAGGAGTTGAGCGGCTTCGAGCAAGGGGCGGACGTTCACCTCGAGGGCCGTGCCACCTGCCGTCTGTAGTGTTTGGATCGCAGCGCTGAAGAGAGCGGTCTCTTCCGGTGGTAGCTCACGAAGCTGCTGTGGGAGCGGGACGCCGAAGCGAAATCCGTCAGCCAGGTTGCGCGCCGTTGACGGTGCGCGTCGCGAATAGGGATCGAGCGGATCGAAATTCGTGAGAACCCGATCGACGAGTGCGGCGTCTGCCGCATCCCTGGTGAAGCTGCTGATGCAGTCGAGAGTTCGACAGGCTGGCAGTAGCCCGCGTGTGCTCCAGCGGCCCCGCGTTGGTTTTAGACCGACCAGGTTGTTGAATGCCGCGGGAACGCGACCTGATCCTGCCGTGTCGGAGCCGAGCGCCAACGGAACGAGGCCCGCTGCCACAGCGACGGCAGATCCGGAGCTCGAGCCACCGCTGATATACTCACGGTTGAATACACAACCTGGGATTCCGTAGGGACTGCGCGTGCCTGAGAGGCCGGTCGCGAACTGATCCAGGTTTGTTTTGCCGACGACGACCGCTCCGGCAGCCAGCAGCCGGTCGATTACGTGGGCCGAGCTCGAGGCTCGATGAGCGTATGTCGGGCACCCCGCTGTCGTATCGATGCCCACCACGTCAATATTATCCTTGACTGCGACGGGCACACCGGCAAGTGGCATCGATTCCCCCGCTGCTACACGGGCGTCAACCTGTCGCGCCCTGTCCATAACATCGGCTACGGGGACGCGGTTGATCCACACCTCAGGCTGAATCGCATCGTAGGCGCAGATACGCTCGAGCGTTTCCCGGGCAACCTGCTCGGCGGTACATAGACCCGATGCCACATCGCTCGCCGTTTTACGGACGCTGGTGTTATTCATTGCTCGAGGGACTCCAGTGCGATGATTGGCATGCCAGGTGTGATGGGTTGTCGCTCTCGAACGTAGACCGCGCGTACGATTCCGGTCTCGGGACTCGGCACCTGACACTCCGTTTTCATGGCCTCGATTACGGCAATGACTGCGCCTTTCTCGATGGCCTGCCCGGCGCTGACATGAATTTTCCAGATGCTGCCGCCCAGTGGCGCCTCCACCACCTCGGTGCCGGCCGGGACATGTATCGATTCGACCGCGGGTACGGTGTCGGGCGAAGCGCTGTCCTCCGTGAGCTTCCCGGCGCGTGCCCACTCCTCGCGCTCGCGCTCGAATGCGGCCTGGCGGCGCGTGCGGAATGCCTCTATTGAAGTGTGATTGTCATCGAGAAAGCGCTGGTAGTCGCGCCAGCGGAACGTCCCCGTTTCAATCTTCAGCGTGCGTCGACCGTAGGGAAAGTCGCGCCGCCACTCTTCGAGCTGCATGGGCGTGACGGGAAAGAAGCGGATCTGATCGAAGAAACGCAACAACCAGGGCTGGGCCGCGCGGAATTCCGGTGAGCGCAGATAGGAATTCCAGACCTGGATCGTGCGCCCGAAAAGCTGGTATCCGCCGGGGCCCTCCATGCCGTAGATGCACATGTACGCGCCTCCAATTCCAACTACGTTCGGCGGCGTCCAGGTGCGTGCCGGGTTGTATTTGGTTGTCACGAGACGATGGCGCGGATCGAGCGGCACGGCAACGGGAGCACCCAGGTAGACATCTCCCAGGCCCATGACGAGGTAGCGCGCCTCAAACACGATCCGACGCACGTCTTCCCTGGAGGCGAGACCGTTGATGCGGCGGATGAACTCGATGTTGTCGGGGCACCACGGTGCATCTGCCCGCACTGACTCCATGTAGCGGGAAATTGTCGTGGCAACGGCAGGATCGTTGAATGACAGGGGCAGCCAGACGGTTCTGGAAGGAATCTCAAAGTCCTGCAGGGTTCCCAGCCTGTCTTCAGCATCCACGAGCACACGCAGCAGGTCGGCAAGTGCAATGAGCCGGGGCTCGTACTGGATCTGCAGTGAGCGGATTCCCGGCGTGATGTTGAGTACGCCCGGGAGCCTGAGCTGTTGAACCTCGATCATCAGAGCGTGCACACGCAGTCGCAGTGTCAGATCGAGCGTGAGGGGACCGTACTCGATGAGCACATGTCGGTCACCCTGGCGACGATAGAGTATCCGCGGCCGCGACCCCTGTGCCACGAGGTCTTCGAGTATCGGGTCGGACTCGGACCTCGATGATGTACTCGCCGCGATGGTCCGTGATCCGCTTGCACGGTGCGGTTGCAAGTCCCTGACGAGCGCATCCTGTTCGAGTCGTGCGTGGTCGGCAGTCACCGCATCGACACGGTCGAAATGCACTGTATCGCCGGGTACCAGTTGCCCGAGCTTCCACAGGTCTGCTTCGATCACTACGAAGGGGCAGACAAATCCTCCGAGGGAGGGCCCATCCGGGCCAAGGAGGATCGGCATGTCACCCGTAAAGTCCAAGGCACCAACCGCGTAGGGATTGTCGTGGATGTTGGACGGGTGTAGTCCGGCTTCGCCCCCATCACGCCGCGCCCAACTCGGCTTGGGGCCGATCAATCGGACCCCGGTGCGGTTTGAATTGTAGTGAACCTTCCAGGTCGCGCTGAGGATGGTTTGAATGTCTCGCGGCGTGAAGAAGTCCGGTGCGGCATGAGGCCCGGACAGGACGCGCAGTTGCCAATCGTGAGTGAGTAGAGGCTGCAGCTGCACCGGGAGCGGACTGTCTGCGCTGGCAGTATCCGAACTGGCGCCCAGGTGAATCACATCCCCTGCCATGAGCGCGCGTCCGCCATGGCCGCCAAAACGGCCGAGCGTGAATGTCGAGCGGCTCCGCAGATATAGTGGAGTGTCGAGCCCCCCCTGGAACAGCAGGTAACCGCGTAACCCGGGCCCGCTCACGCGGCCGAGTTTGAGTGTCTGTCCGGCAGTGATTCTGACTGGCCGGTATCGGGGCACGGCGATTCCATCCAACAGGGCAGCACAGGCTGGCCCTGTCAGGCAAACTGTCGCCGAATGATCAAAGCGTATCGTCGGTCCGACAGCTGTGATCTCCAGCCCCGCGGCCGTTTCGGGATTACCGAGCAGGCGGTTGCCCAATCGAAAGGCGAGGCTGTCCATGGGGCCGGAGGGAGGTACACCGACGTCCCAGTAGCCCAGCCGGCCCGGGTAGTCCTGCACCGTGGTGGCCAATCCACCGCTGCTGATCCGTATGGTGCGAGAATGGTACGGTACGCGGGCCAGTGCTCGTGTTGAAACGCGTCCTTCCCGGAACATTTCGCTGCCGACGATCTGCCGCAGCCATTCGAGGTTTGATTCGATGCCTGACACGTGGGAAGCGGCGAGGGCCCTGCTCAGTGCGGCCACGGCCAAGGGGCGGTCCGGTGCAGTTACAATCAGCTTGGCCAACATCGGATCATAGTGCGCGGTAACCTCCGTCCCGGCTGCGATCCAGGTGTCGACACGGACATCGCCGGGGAACCCGCAGTCGGTAATGATTCCACTGCTTGGCCGGTTTTCCTGGAGCGGGTCCTCCGCATAGACACGTGCCTGGATCGAGCAGCCTCCCCGCGGCGCGTGTGTCGACCCGAGCCATTCATCCAGATACGCGTGTTGTCCGTCAGCGCACCGTATCATCCATTCGACGAGGTCGATGCCAGTGACCTGTTCGGTGATGCCATGCTCCACCTGCAGGCGCGTGTTGACCTCGAGGAAGTAGAACTCGTCGCGGGTGGAGTCGAAGAGGAATTCCACCGTGCCTGCAGAACGGTAACCCACGGAGCTTGCCAGGCGTATAGCGCTCTGGGCCATCGCCTGCCGCGTCTTCTGCGACAGACCGGGCGCCGGGGTTTCCTCGATGACCTTCTGGTTGCGTCGTTGCAATGAGCAGTCGCGCTCGCCGAGTGCGACGACGCGCCCGGTGCCGTCGCCGAAGACCTGCACTTCTACGTGGCGAGCTTCCGAGACAAAGCGCTCCATGAAAATGGCGGCATTGTGAAAATGATTGTGGCCGAGCCGCGCAACCACGGGAAATGCCTCCTCGAGGTCGGCGATGTTGTCACAGACACGCATGCCGATGCCGCCGCCACCGGCAGTCGCCTTCAACATGACAGGGAAGCCGATGAGTCGAGCCGCGTCCCGCGCGGCCTCGATGTCCGCAAGAATTTCCGACCCGGGCAGGAGTGGAACGCCCGCGGTACGGGCGCGCTCGCGCGCGGCGTGCTTGAGAGCGAACGCGCGCATGTTATCCGGAGTAGGTCCTACGAACGCCAGTCCGCTCTGTACGCATTCAGCGGCAAACTCGGGGCTCTCGCTCAGAAAGCCATACCCCGGGTGAATCGCTCCGGCGCCCCGCTCGCGTGCCGCGGCAATCAATGCGGAGCTGTTCATATAGCTTGCCGGCGCCGGGGGAGGGCCGATACACACCGCTTCGTCGGCCTGCATGACATGGAGCGAGCTCGCATCCGCTTCGGAATAGACGGCAACGGACCCGATTCCCATGCGGCGCAAGGTGCGAATGATGCGGCATGCAATGCTGCCGCGATTGGCGATCAGGACCTTCGAAAACACGCCTTGCTCCGCCGCCGTTTCCGACTCAGGTGACCACCGGATCGCCGGCGGCGATGATGACCCGGATGGGTGTTGGATTGAAACCGTTGCAGGGGTTGTTGATCTGCGGGCAGTTCGATATGACCGCGATCAGATCCATCTGCGCGTGTAGATCCACGTACATTCCGCGAGCCGAGATGCCGTCGACGATCCCCAGCGTGCCATCGGCTTCGACCGGGACATTCATGAACCAGTTGATGTTGGACACGATATCGCGCTTGCCACGGCCGTAGCGTGCGTTGGCAGTAAGAAAGTTCTCGACACAGGCGTGTTGCGCTTTGGTGTGATGGCCGTAACGCAAGGTGTTGCTCTCGCAGCTGCATGCGCCGCCTATTGTGTCGTGGTAGGCGACCGAAGTAGCGCAGATGCGTGCCATGGGGTTGCCCTCGTTGGACATCAACACGCTGCCGGAGCGCAAAAAGAGGTTTCTTTGCGCCGCAATGGTGTCCTGAACGCTGTAGCGTTCGGCATCGTCGCGGAGGCTGTACATGAGGAAGTCCACGGCCTGATTGCCTTCGAGATCGATGATCCGCAGAGTTTCTCCGCAACGGACCACGTGTTCCCAGGCTGCGCGCGCGGGAACGATCTGGTCGAGCAGGATGGGAGAATGCAAGTCCGCGAGGATGGAGTCGCTCATGTGGGATCCCTCAGCGTCGGAAATATTCCTCGACGTTCAGAAAGGCCCGCTCGGATTCCAGAGTCGAGTTCCGGATTGCATCATCCTGCGGCGTGACGGGGCCACGCCACGCGCAGATACGTACGGGTGTCACTGTATATTGCGTGCGATCATCGAGCACGTGTGGGCAGTTGGCCAACACCACGATGAGGTTCATTTCGGCGCGCAGCTCGACAGAGCGGTTCTGCGCGAAAGGCCCTCCTTCCCAGACAGTGGCGCCGTCTTCGGCAATTCGGACGCCCTTGAACCAATTGACACACGGATGCAGGTCCTTGCGTCCCAGGCCGAACTTGGCCGCACCCAGCAGCAGCCGATCGCGTGCGTTGGGAAATTGACTCCAGTTGGTACCGTCGCCGTAGGTCCGTTGATTGGCGCGCTCGTTCGTGGGACCGCAGAAGATGTCATGAGTCTGGGCGCCATCCGCCACCACGCTCATGAGAACGCGCCCCATATCGGAGAGCAGCAGGCGACCTGCTTGCAGATAGGCATTCCACTGCACTTTGACCGTGTCCGCCATGTTGAGCCGCTCAATCGGACGCTCCGAGTTGAACACCAGCATTGAAACGCAGGAGTCGCCGTAGAGGTCTGTGAGCCGCAAACGCGATCCCCGTGTCAGCTCTTTCGAGGCATAGCCTCCGGCGCCGACTGTTTCCTCCCAAAGCATGTCTTCCGATACGACACCCGGCGGCAGGTCGGGGGACGAGCCGGCGGGTACCGTCGGCATAGCTTCAATCTTCGTGCCAGCCATCGCGTGCGCGTGAGCGCGCGCGCCTTTGGGATCAGCGGTGCCGAGGTTTGTCATTGGAGACCCGTGCGGTGCGGAGACTGCCAGCGCTGCCTTCAATGGCGCCGTGCGAGTGCAGCGGTGGCAGCAATGCGGTTGTCGTCACGAGCTCTATTTGCTGCACGCCCCGCACCTTGCGGAAGTCATCGCACAACGACCTCAAGCGCCGCGCCGGTCCCTGAACGAGCAGGACTTCGAGCGACTGATCGTCCTCCAGCAGCACATGCTGGGACGAAATGACTTCCTTGATGTACTCGGACTGGGTTCGGGCGAGAGCCTGACGTACGCGCCCATTGTCTGCCCGATAAATGAGCGTCACGGTGCCGGCGAGCACCGCGCTGGTGCGTTTCTCGCCGTGCTCTGCCAGCGCATGTCGTATCAACTCGGAAATCATCTGCGAGCGGCTGGGGAGTCCGCGCTCCTGGACCATGACATCGAGCTCCGTGAGCAACTGCTCCGGCAGGCTCACGCTCAGACGCGCGAGTTGGGTAGCCGGTGTTGTGCTCATGTTGCCCTCGAATGGGGCACGTGCGTCCGTGGCCTCCGGGCGCGCAGTATTACGAATTTCATGATTCATAATACTGCCGGGATCGGGCCGGCTGTCAAGGCGGCTGTTCAGCCATAGACATCCGGACATAGCCGGATGTTTTGAATGGCCTGGGGGTCGTGAAACAACAAGCGGGTGGCGCGTGTCTCGGCTTCGAGGGCCTTTATGCGCCGCAATGCGCGCAAGGCCGCGGCTTCGTCACAACATTCACCCGGCACGACTTCCGCATCGAAGTTCTCCTGCAGATCACCCGCATCAAACGGCAGGCTCAGGGTGCCACTCTCCGGCAGATCGACCAGCGCCGATTGATGTCCGGGCGTGTGACCCCAGGTGTCGATCAAACGTAATCCGGGCATCGCTTCCCAGTCGCCATCCTGAAAGTCCCACTGCAGCTTCAAGTGCGCATACTCGTCGCGAAAATACGCCTTGCCTGTGTTGGGGCCGAACGCGTGGGCGTATTCCCGCTGTTGCACGGAGATCCTGGCGTGCGTGAGCTGATCGAGGCAGCCGCAATGATCGTAGTGCAGATGGGAGAGAACGACGTGGTGTATGTCAGCCCAACCGATGCCGACCTGCGCGAGTTGCTTTTCCATCAGGTGATCGTCGCGAATGACGGGTGGATTGAGATTGCGGTCGAGGAACTTTGCTTGCTTGCGGGCCGGGTCACGGCCGTTGGCGGGATTCATTCCGGCATCCAGAAGGACCCAACCGGTGCTCGTGTCGAGCAGGTAGGCACAGACTGGCTCGCTCAGGATGAAACGGCTGCCCCGGCCGCGTGTCGAGATGGTTTTGGGGAGGATTTCGAAACCGCACAGGAGCACGTACAGACGACTGACACAGGTGGGCTGCGAATCAGAGGGCATGGGACTCTCGCAGGGGAACTACATTCGGGAGAATATATCTCCTTTATCTTCGTCTCGCCGCCGGCTGACGCCGGCGCATTGCTTGACTTGTTATTCGAAAAGGACTGTAATTTCTGTCATGACAGAAAGTAGAGACCATGATTCGCGCTATCGAACCATTCAGCTACCGCAACGATCCGACCGTTCCGGCGTTTCCTGACGATCGGCCGATCATAATCTACGATGGCAAGTGCCAGCTGTGCTCCGGGTTCGTACGATTTGTCTTGCGTTATGACAGAAGAGACTGTTTTCGCTTTATCGCGGCTCAACTTCCCCTGGGGGCGGCTCTCTACCGACATTACGGGCTCGATCCGATCGACTACGAAACCAATGTCCTGCTCGACCAGGGGCGCCCATGGCTCAAATCGGAGGGTTCAATCCGCATGTTTGAGCGGCTCGGGTTTCCGTGGTCGGTGTTGGCCATGGGCCGCCTGTTGCCGCTGCCGATGAGGGATTGGCTGTACGACACCGTTGCCAGGAATCGCCTGCGATGGTTCGGTGTCCGGAAAACCTGTTTTCTGCTCGATCCCAACCAGGCACAGAAGTTCCTCGGATGAGTCTGCCTTGAAGCTCCTCGTAATAGGTGGTTACGGCACATTCGGTGGTCGACTGGTCGAATTACTCAAAGACGAACCGCGCTTGGAGATTATCGTCGCCGGTCGCTCTGTCCCTCGGTCGGCCGCCTTCTGCGCGGCGTGTCAGGATGCGAAGGCGCTGCTGGTCCCAGCGACATTCGATCGAGATGGCGATGCCTCGGAGCAACTTCGAGCGCTGGCTCCTGACTTGCTGGTGGATGCCAGCGGGCCGTTTCAGGCGTACGGAGAAGGCCGTTACCGCGTCATTGAAGCGTGCATCGCTCAGGGAGTCCATTACCTGGACCTCGCCGACGGTTCGGATTTCGTAGCGGGCGTTCGAGCGTTCGAAACCGCCGCGCAAGCGGCAGGTGTCTACGTTCTCTCGGGGGTCTCGAGCTTCCCGGTTCTGACGGCCGCCGTTGTACGCCACTTATCGATCGACATGAGTCGCATAACATCGATACGGGGCGGTATCGCGCCTTCACCCTTTGCTGGCGTGGGAGAAAACGTGGTTCGGGCGATTGCAGGATACGCGGGGCAACCGGTCGCATTGCGTCGAAACGGCAGGCGGTCGATCGGATATCCATTTACTGAAAACCTGCGTTTCACGATTGCCCCTCCGAATCAAATCCCGCTGAAGAGCACCTTGTTCTCTTTGGTAGATGTGCCGGACTTGCGCGCGCTGGCCGAACTGTGGCCCGAAACCGAAGAGATCTGGATGGGTGCGGGTCCCGTGCCCGAAGTGCTGCATCGAGCGCTGATTGCCCTGGCCTGGCTCGTACGCTGGCGGCTGCTGCCGTCCCTCTCACCTCTGGCAGGACTCATGTTCTTTGTAATGAATCGGCTGCGTTGGGGACAGCACCGAGGGGGGATGTTCGTTGTAGTAGGCGGCACGGATAAGAACGAACAGACAGTGAAGCGTTCTTGGCATCTCCTTGCTGAAGGTGATGATGGCCCTTTCATCCCCAGCATGGCGATCGAGGCGATCATCCGCAAAGCTCTGGATGGCCATCAGCCTGCACCTGGTGCGCGGCCCGCGGTCAACGATCTCGAGCTCGCCGACTACGAAGCGCTCTTCGCGAATCGAACAATTCACATCGGTACGCGCAATGACATTGTGGGTAACAGCACGGCTCTCTTTATGCGACTGCTCGGCAATGCCTGGCAAAAGTTGCCTACCGCGGTTCGTCAGATGCACACGCTCTCGTCGGAGCGTTTGACGGAAGGTCGTTGTACTATCGAACGCGGCCCCAGCCTCCTGTCGAACTGGGTCGCATCACTGTGCGGCTTTCCCAAAGCGGCCGATCATCTACCCGTCTCAGTTTGCTTCCAGGCCGAGAACGGCGACGAACGATGGACCCGTAAGTTCGGCGACGAAGTATTTTTGAGCACTCTGCGGCCGGGGTTCGGCCGCTCGGAGCATCTGCTGTGCGAACGGATCGGTCTTTTCAACTTCGCGCAAGCGCTGGTTGTCGTGGGCGATCGTCTGCAGTTTGTTTTGCGACGATGGACTATATTCGGAATTCCACTCCCGTTGTGGCTGGCGCCGCGTTCGAATAGTTATGAGACCGAGGAGGACGGGCGGTTCCGATTTCACGTGGAGATCAGCCACCCGCTGACAGGATTGATCGTGCGCTATCGAGGTTGGTTGGTCGTGACCGCTTGACTTGCAGGCCCGCCGTTCGGTTCGCTACGACTGATGCATCGGGGTGACCGCAATGGCAGGATCAGTAATGCTCGCCGCACCGGTCTCCACATGACCCGCAAAGCGGCGCAGATACCGGGCATCAGTGCAGGTAGTGACGCTGAGGTCGTACCAATGGCCACTCGCGATGAGGTGCCGGCAATCCTCCTGACAGCCCCCGGCCGGAATATTGTAACGACGCAACTCCGCAGGCCCATAGGCATTGGCGAAGACTTCAACGTCTATTGACGTGGGTCCGCTGTTTCGGAGTGTTAGAACGATCTGCGCTCCGTCGTTCTCACAGCGGGTCTCAGCCTCCAGGAAGGAGGGACCGAGGCCACGGAGATGGCGGAAGAACCCGTTTGGACCAAATATCGTCAGATCGTAGAGGCCGTTGCTCTTTTCGGGACCCGGCACCGTTCCAGTTAGCGTCTTGCCGGCCTCGACAGTGAAGAACCACGGACCCTGCGGATCGGGTCCATTGGCAACTACGTGAAAACAGGCGCCGGCATCGCCGTGATTGTCGAAGGTAAGGGCAGTCGTGTCGCGAACGACACTGGCTACCGACAGTCGGTAGGGTAGGGGCCGGGCCGGCCGAATACCCGCCTCCTGCACGGGAAAACTTTGGACGGCAGGAGGCGTCGGCTGCGCAAGCTGGCGCGCGGTCTGCAGCCGTTTGAGCAACTTTCGCGGCAGGGGCAGCCGCACTGGCTGGCTGTCCCGCGCGTTGAAATCGAATGCCGAGGTCAAATCTCCCATAACACAACGTCGCCACGCACTGATGTTGGGTTCCATGACCCCGAAGCGTGTTTCAAGAAATCGTATTACCGAGGTATGATCAAACAGTTGCGAATTGACCCAACCGCCACGTGTCCATGGGGAGACGATGATGGCCGGGACTCGCGGCCCCAGGCCTACGGGCTCGTTGTTCAACGCCTCCCCGTCCGTCGACACCGTACTGGCACCGAACGCTGGCCGGATCGCCGGCAGCGGCGGCGGGACATGATCGAAGAAACCATCGTTTTCGTCGTAGTTGAGGATCAGTACGGTCTTTGCCCAGACACTTGGATTGGCGGCCAGGGCGGCAATGGTGCCCGAGGTGAAACTCTCTCCGACGCTGGGCGAGGCATCGGGATGTTCTGATGCCCCTGTGGGTGCGATGAGCCAGGAGACTTGCGGCAAGGTGTCATTCGTCACGTCGCGGGCGAAGGCCTCGATCAGATGTTCACCGCGGGACTGTTGGGCATTCGCGGCCGTTGAGCCGGCCACCCAGGCGCGAGCGCGCTCATAAAGCTCGGAGTCCCGGTCGAGGCCGCGAAAGCGACGGAAGAAGGCCAGAGAGTTGTCCGCAAAATTGTCGTATTCCTGATAGACGCGCCAATCGATTCCGGCCTGCCCCAGGCGCTCGGCATAGGTGGTCCAGCCGTGTCCATCAAAGGTCGGGTCGTCACGCCCGGAGTCTGCAGTATTGTTGCCATCATCAATGTTGGTTGTCACGTGCGGGCCGGGACTGCCCACCGACAAACCGCTGGTTCCGGTAAACAGGAACAGACGGTTCGGATCGGTTGGACCAAAAATTGAGCAATGATAGGAGTCGCAGACCGTGAAGGCGTCTGCCAACGCGTAATAGAACGGGATATCCTCCCGCTCGAAGTATCCCATTGTCAGCGCTGTCTTGACTGGTACCCATGCATCATGGTGCTTCCAAAGGTCAAATTGCCCTTTCCAACTGTGATCGAGACTGCCGATGCATTCAGCGCTGCTGGTGCGGGAATTCAGACGAAAGGGCAGCCGCGTTTCAGTGATTCCGGCGCCAACCGGTTGGTGGAATACCGACTTGCCGGAGGGCAGAGTCAACGCCCGAGGGTCGCCGAAGCCGCGGACCCCTCTCAAACATCCGAAATAATGATCGAAAGAGCGGTTTTCCTGCATCAGGATCACCACGTGCTCAACGTCTTTCACCGTGCCGGTGCGGCGATCCGGCGGAATTTCCAGCGCTGCACGGATCACACGAGGCAGCGCGCTCAGACCTACAGCTGCTTTGAGGAATGTCCGCCGACGGATGCGGGTCATGGGCTATGAAATATATATTCTATACAAATGTCAATGTGATAAATCTATTGCATACACAATACAGTCATGAAACATATTTTCGCCTGCCGCACTCTCTTGGGCCACATTGGCGTGGCGCTGTCTTGCGCCATCCTCAGCACTGCACCTCATGCCGGACCCCCCGCTTGGGACAAGGTCCCAATGACGCAGCGGTCGCAGACACCCGATCTCGTGCTCACGGGCGTGGTTACGGATGCAGACGCCAAAGCGACGAAGCACGTCCCCTTTTGGGTGCCCGAAGGTGTTGTTCGTCTGGGTTTGGAGCTCGACTATACGGGGCGTGATCGAGGGACCGTAATCGACACGGGCTTGTTCGACCCGAATGGATTCCGAGGCTGGAGCGGAAGTAAGAAGCATGCCGTGGTGCTGTCTGCGACCGATGCGACGCCTTCGTATCTACCGGCTCCCATCCGCTCGGGCCGCTGGAGCCTGAATTTGGGGATTTCCGCCATTCGCCCGCATGAGCAATCCCGCTACACTGTAAAGATCTATTTTTGGCGCCACGGCGATACGCCGCTCGTATCCACGTTTTCTCCCGAGCCGTTGCGCACCGGCCCCGCTTGGTACCGCGGGGATTTTCACATGCATGATGCGCACAGCGATGGTTTCTGCGCGAGCCGCAGGGGTCAGCCCGTGCCGTGCCCACTCTACAGAACGGTGGAGGCCGCGGCCGCCCGGAAACTGGACTTCATCGCGGTGACGGATCACAACACGACTTCTCACTTTAACGTCATGCACGAGCTGCAGCCGTTCAATGACGAACTGCTGTTGATTCCCGGACGCGAGATCACGACACCGGCCGGACATGCCAACGTGTTCGGTACGACGGAGTTCATTGACTATCGTCTGGACGGAGAATCTGCCCGCACCGTAAACGATGTATTTCACGATGCGGCAAGTCTGCATGGAGTAATTACTGTCAATCATCCCATGCGAGTCACCAGCGAAGAATGTCGCGGGTGCGGATGGACCGCTGAGAACGTGGACTATCGCCCGGTGACCGCCATAGAGGTGGTAAACAGTAATGACGAGTTTGCGGAGCATCCGCGGGATGCGAGGGCGGGTGTGGGTCTTTCCTTCTGGCAGAGCCTGCTGGATCACGGCCTGCGTCTTACCGCCATCGGTGGAAGCGACACGCACGATGTAGATGTGGGAGTCATGGGCGTCGGTGTTCCAACCACGGTCGTATACGCCGCAGAGCTGTCAGAGCGGGCCATTCTCGAGGGAGTGCGTGCTGGCCACGTCTTCATAGACGTCGCGGGCTCGAGCGATCGAATTCTCATTGCCGAAGCCAATGCCGGGGAGCACACGGCTCAAATGGGGGATCTGTTGTTAGCTCCGGCTGGAACCGCCGTTCGAGTGGCCGTGCACGTCATCGGGTGCCGCGCAGCGCGAGTCATCGTTCTGCAACAGGGTCAACGCGAGCCCGTTGCAGAAGCGGCGCTGGCCACAAATGACGCGACCCAGAACTTCCAGTTGCCCAACGATGGTGCACGCCACTGGTTGCGGGTCGAAGTACGGGGGGTCGACGGAAGACCGCTGTTGATCGGCAACCCATTCTACTTGAATCAAGACGCAACACCGGCGAAGTAAGCGCCGCGACCGCGGGCGCGTCGGCGTCTGCCGATGCGCTCCCGCACCCTCTTCGACGAGTCTCGATATGAATATTCCAAAATACATAACTATGGAATATTCAATTCAAAGCTGATAAAAGTACAAAAAGGGGCTCGACAACTAAAAGGGGCGTCAAATGAGCTGCAATCGGGTGAGATATCGCGAACGATCGACCGCCGTTACGGCGATTGTGCTGTCGGCAACGGCGATGAATGCGAACGCTGGAACCATAGTTGGTACCGTCATCGAAACGTTGACTGGCAAGCCTGCGGGGCTCGCCACTGTGTCGATTGCCGGAACAACTTATGCGACGACGACGTCAGCCGATGGACGATTCACGCTGCAGGATGTACCCAATGGCACATATACGGTAACGGCGAACTACCGTGGTCTGCGTGATGGTTCGGCCTCCGTTACCGTGGCGGATGGGCCCCCCATTGAAGTCAACATAAATACCCGCGAGGTGACCCTCAGCGAGGTGGTCGTCGCAACCAATCGTTACGAGGCGACGACTGCGCAGATCAATGCGGTGAACACGGTCAGTGTTTTGTCCGCCGATGACCTGGCCCATACCGCCGTCCACAACGTCGCGGAAGCACTCGGGCTGATGCCGGGCGTCAACGTGATGAATACCGGCTCGGCTTATCTCGGTGGCGTCGATGGCGCCTCGCGCGGGGAGGGCATGTTTGCATCCATTCGCGGTCTCAACACGGAATACAACGTCAATTTGATCAACGGGATAGAGGTGGCACAGGGCATGCCTTACAGCCGTGGAGTGCAACTCAGCCTCCTTCCGCCATCTGGCTTGCAGACGATCTCGATAAACAAGACCTCGACGGCTGATATGGATGGTGATGCCATCGGCGGCACAGTCGACTTCCGTACTCCTAACGCGTTCGATTTCAGCGGGCAGACTCACGGGAGTCTTACGGCAGGTGGCCGGCTCGAAAGCCGTGCCCGTGACTACCACGAACCCGGCACCGGCGGTACCGTCGCCGGCGAGTTCTCCGCGAAACTCGGCGCGAACAACCAGTTCGGCGTATATGGCAGTGCGTTCTGGGATGTGCGCCATTTCAACAACAGCTTCCTGGGTGCCGCCCGAGAGGTCACGGGCGATGGCGCATGGGCTTACGCGATCACCACTGCCAGCGGGGGCAATCCTCCTGGCTTCGATCCCAGCAAGAATCTGGAGACGACGGGTTTTAATGTCGGTGCATCGTCTGGCTACACGCGACGTTACGGCGGCAACGTGTCGTTGGACTGGCGCCCGGGCGACGATACCAGCATTTATTTTCGGGGCTCCTACGCGTTGGCGGACACGCGCCAGGACAGCACACAAAGCCAGGTGCTCGGCAGAGGGGTAAGCTACCAGCAGATCGGTACCACGGGCCTGTATCAACCGTTGATAAAGTACGTCTCGACCCGTGCGTGGTATTTCACCAATCCGGAGAAGGCGTCTCTTGCGAGTTTCCAGCTGGGTGGAGAAACGAAGGTTGGCGACTGGACACTCGCCCCGAAGGTGTTTACAGGGTACGGAGTCAACGATCGACCTAATCACATCGAGATCTCGACTCGACCGCTCATTAATGGCGGCAATGGCTTCCTCTACGGATCCAGCACCCTGGCCACTTACGACTCCGACGGCTTTCCGTATCCGCTGCTGACACCTGCAATGTTCGCCCAGCTCGGCGATCCCTCTACGCTGCCCGCTCGCCGAGCCGGTCAGCTCACGCAGACATTCAGCGAGCAACGCAAAAATGGCGCTCAGATTGACGCCAAGTATGACATCGCGAAGGGCGCACTGGACTTCCTCAAAGTTGGCCTGAAGTACGTTCGCAGCGACCGTGATGTCACCACTCAGGATTGGACTACTGCCGTATTCAGCGACGGCCGGACTTACGGCTCACTTGGGATCATCAATGGCTGGTATTCATCCGTCTATCCAGGCGTGTACAACTGGTCGGTACCCAAGGTGAGCCAGGCTGCCCTGTTCAACTTGTTCAACACCTACGTCCAGCCCGGCAGTTTCGACACGTGCGGCTCCCTGGAGGTCAACAACTGGAACTGCGATTCGGAGCACGGAAGAGAGGCCGTGACCTCAGCCTATGCGTTGCTGAACTTCAAGTTCGGCAGCAGCCTGGAGGTCATTCCCGGCATGCGTTTCGAGCATACGGTCATCGACAACACGTTTTGGGTGATACCGTACAGCGCGGGTGTGGAGCAGGCCGGAAATTGGAGCTCCAACCGGATCACGTACAACCGTCCGCTTCCCAGCCTGTTCGTAAACTACCGCCCCTTCGAGGACGTGGTGTACCGCGGCTCCATCTGGACGAGCTACACACGGCCGCCGTTCGTGCAGTTGGGAGGAGGGTCTCAGATCCATGTGTCTCCAGACGGCACTTCGACGATTACGCAGAGCAATCCAGGCCTGAAGCCCATCACATCCGTCAACATCGATCTTTCGGGAGAGTGGAGCAACAGTCATGGAGGGCACGCTGCGGTGGCGGGTTACGGCAAGCTGCTTTCCAACTACATCTACGACAACGGTTCCAGCATCGTCAGCCCGATCACCAGTGGCTCGGGAACCGCGCTCATCACGGAGCCCAGCAACGGGGGCAGTGGGCACGTGTACGGTGTTGAGCTGTCCGCACGGCAGAGATTTCAAGATCTGCCGGCCCCGATTGACGGCTTCGGCATCGGTGCCAATGTCACTCGCCAGACGACTGCGGTCAATCTGAGGGTCAAGGGCCTCGACCCGTCAGAACGGATCCAGAACGCGCCGGATTGGATGGCCAACGCCGAAGTCTTCTATGAGAAGCGTGGCTTTTCGGTGAATGCGATCTATCACTACACGAGCTCGTACATCTCTCAGTACGACTACATGAATCTCGGCGCGAGCTGGGACGATCTGTGGATACGGCCCGTGCAGCGTGTGGATCTGCATGTCGGCTATAACTACCTCGACAGGCTCCAGCTCGACCTGTCGGTCGCCAATGTGTTCAAGGACATCAGCTACTGGTCGCATGTCGGCAAACACAGCATAGCGCTCTCGGACATTGTAGACGCCGGGCGTACGACGCTGCTGACGGCGAAATACAACTTCTGAAATACGTCGGTACTTGGGAGGAGGTCCGGCAACCAGCTGGACCTCCAGGGTGGACCCGGAGCGATGACTAGAGTCCGCGTCACGTTGATTCTTTTCGCGCTGATCTGGATGGCGCCCAGTGTCGCGGCCACGCGTCCCATCATTCTCCAGGTGGACGCGCGGGATGTAACTAGGGGCATACAGCACGCGCACCTTGCCATTCCGGTGCGCCCCGGACCGCTCACCCTGGCATACCCAAAGTGGATTCCTGGAGAGCACGCGGCAGATGGCCCGCTTACGCAGCTGGTAGCCCTTCAGATCACATCTGGCGGCCGAGTAGTGGCGTGGCGACGCGATTCACTGGACCCCTTTTCCTTCCATGTCGACATACCGGCCGGTGTAAATGTCCTGGAGGTGCGGTTCGATTATGTTTCGCCACCGAAGTCCTTCGGAGATGGTTACGGCAAAGCACCTGACTCGACGGCACATCTGATCATCCTGCCGTTTAACCATTTCATGCTGTATCCGCGTGATGCCGCGGCCGAGTCGATCGAAGTCAAAGCGGACGTACTCATTCCTTCCGGCTGGAAATTTGACGCGGCCCTTCGGCCAGAACGCATCGAAGGCGGACACATCTGGCTGCCGCAAACCACCCTCTACACGTTAATCGACTCGCCATTGCTCGCAGGCGAGTACTTCAGAGTGATTCCGCTGACGGAAGGTGCAGGCAGCACACGAATGAGCATCGCAGCAGACGCCCCCGGCGATCTCGCCGTGAGCGATGCGGTGGTTGCGGGTATGCGCCGTGTCGTAGTCGAGGCCACCGGTTTGTTTGGTCCGGGTCATTACCGCGAATACGTGTGGCTCATTACCCTCAGTGATGCGCTGGCTACGCAGAACGGACTCGAGCACCACGAGTCGACGGACATCCGGGACACAGAAAATTTGTTCACTGATCCCGAACGCCTGATCGAAGCCCGAACACTTCCCCATGAATATGTCCATTCGTGGAATGGGAAGTACCGCCGTCCGGAGGGTCTTGCGACTCGAAATTATCAACAGCCGATGGTCGATGATCTGCTGTGGATTTACGAAGGCATGACTCGGTATCTCGGCGATTTCGTGCTCCGAGCTCGCAGCGGGCTGAGCACACCCGAGCAGACGCGCGCATACGTTGCTTGGATCGCCGCGCTGATGGACGTGGATCGCCCCGGACGAGCTTGGCGAAGCCTCGCTGATACGGCGACCGGTTTACCCGGATACAACGATGCTCCCGGGGAATGGGGCGCGATTCGGCGCACGCGTGACTACTACGATGAAATGCTTCTGATTTGGCTCGAAGTGGATACCCTGATCCGCCAGCAAACAAACAACAAGCGTTCTCTGGATGATTTCTGCCACGAGTTCTTTGGAGGCTCTGCGGGTCTTCCAACCGTGAAAGCCTACTCACGAGCCGATCTCGTGAAGGCACTCCATGCTGTCGCGCCGTGGGACTGGGAGGCATTCCTGAGTTCACGTATCGACGCAATCAACGAGCGCGCCCCGCTCGACGGTATCAGAGCTGGTGGCTGGGCGCTGAACTATGACGATGAACCCAACGTGTTTTTCAACGCCCGCGAGAAAGTCGATGGTGCGAGCAATCTGAGTCTGTCTCTTGGAGTGTGGGTGAAACCAGACGGAGTCGTAGCCGACGTGGTGAACGGATCGCCTGCATTCCTATCGGGTGTCACCCCGGCGATGCGACTGCTTGCGATCGACGGTCGCAAATGGAGCACGAACGCGGCTCGTGCCGCCATCGTCAAGGCTGAACAGACTACGCAACCTGTCGAGCTGATCGTCGAATCCGCCGACATCGTGCGGGTGCTGCATGTCGACTACCACGCAGGTCTCAGAAACCCGCATCTGGTGCGAGACCCGGAGAGGCCCGATCTGTTGGGTCATATCATCGCTCCACGGTTCGCGAGTGCGCCCTGATGAGGGGAGGCGAGCGTCAGTACGTCATGGTCACGGTCAGTGTGTCCGTGTAGCTGCCTGCAGGGCGATCCTGAGCGGCGGGGATGCTGCCATAAACGGTGTAGTTCACAGTGTTTGATCCAACAATCAGGAACGGATTTGCGCTGATTACGCTCGTGCCGCTCGTGCCGTCACCCCAAACCGACGTTCTCGCGGCATTCGTGTACAGGTTGTATGACAACGAATTCGCGCCGCTCTGTAACTGGCGCGCAACGTAGTTGCCGCTGGATCCCGTGCTGAGCGCCACTGTCCAGTTGACAAACAATCCAACGAGCGACACCTGACAGACGACCGTGACTGTGCCGGTCGACTGCGCCGCGGAGCCGGACAACGGGTCGTAGAGTCCGAAGTTGAGCGCAGTCGCCGAAACGCTGCAGCTCTGCAGCACAGCGGACGATTCCTCCGGCGCAGCAAGCGCGGCACACGTCAGGATAACAACCGGCAATCGGCGGCGCTGCTTCATGGTATCGGTGCGCAACGGATTGCGCGCATTGCGACGTGCTCGTGACTCGCGGGCAGCCGCATCCGGCAGCGCCCGCCGGCCCATGTCACGACGGCCTCGAGCGAATGTTTCAAAACCGGAATCTGCACCAGCCCTTGCTTGCCGACCGGGAAATCGTGCCCGTTCAGTGTGAGAAGAGCGCCTGCCGGCACGGGTTGGGAGTTATCCAACTGCAATTCGATCGCTTCGCTTGCCGCCGCAGCGACTGGAAATTGCGCGTGCACGACGCCACGGGAATACGGCCTGAGAATGAGCGAGCCGCCCGTAACGAGTGCGGTGAGAGGCAGGTCCTCCGGGACATAGCTGATCACGTTCTCCTCGAAAGGTCGCAGGCCAACGACCAGGATTCGCCCCTGCTCGTCGGTTCGGCCGGCTGGCTGCCCGTCGCGCAGAATCCGAACGCCGGCAAGGTCCGGCAATTCGACCACCGCGGCGGGTCCGGAGAGGGGTTGCCCCAGCCAGGGACGATCGGCCGACCACAGGATTCCACCCTGCCAGCCCAGCAGCGCAGTCTTGCTTCGACTCGTTGCATCGATTTCGGCGCTTGCGATTCCGAACGCCGACCTTTGCTGGATCCTGATTCCATTGCTGTCAGTTGCCCCGCGAGAAATGGCGGCATCCCAACCCCACCCTGCGTCGAGCGGTGCTGCGGCACTCACGCGCGCGACCGCGGTCGCGGCCCCGTTATCGCTCGTCATGTCAACAGAGGCTGAGGTGTTCCCGCCGAGGAACCGAGTAAACATGAGTCCTACTATGAGATCGTTGTAACTGCTCTGTGTGCGAGATGCGAATGAGCTGATCGCGGTCGACCGGCTGAGGGTTGCGTTGTAACTCAGCGTTGTCGCTGCCGTTGTCTCCCCGTTGTATGCGGTCTGTCGAGCGTAGGTGACGGCAAGGGATCCAAATCGGGACAATTGCCTGGACGCCTGGGCCGCCCACTGCATATGCAGGTGGTTTGGCCGCACGTTACTGCCCAACTCGACGAAGTCCCGGGAGGCTGCGCGTAGATGGACGCCGAATTGGCCAATGCGGGAGACGGAGTCGAGCGATGCGTCAACGGCGGTCCCGGTTCCGGCAGAGGAATGGCTGATCGCCGGTGTCACGGACCCGGTCATGTTAGGTGCCAACCGCAAGGCGATGCCGCCGCGGGCGGCCCATTGGTTGGGCTGGACTTCGGCTGATGTATCGTAAGTCAGTCCGTTGCCCAGTCCGTGTCGAATCGCAGCGCTGACGAACGGCGAGCCATAGTCGAAGCTGGCAACGCCGTAGTTGGTGCGGATGGCGCCCGCTGAGAAGTCACTCACCGTAACTCCGGGCGATAGCAACTCAGGACTCACCAGATACGGGACGGATAGCACCTGATCACGACCCAGGAGGTCGCGCATGTGTAGTTCCACGTCGCCCATGCCGATGGGCACCGGTATGTTATGCAACTCGAAAGGACCCGAATTGATGGGCGTCCTTTGCAGCAGCGACTGATTGAGGTACAGCTCGACACTCGACGGCACGGCGGCAGTGCCACTCACGGCGGGTAGCGCGTAGGGGGTAAGACCGGGTTGAGTCGCATAGTCCGTTGCCCAATGCATACCGCTGAACCGAACCGCCTGGCCGAGTGTGCCCGGCAAGGTGGTACTGTCGCCAATGTTCAGGCGTGCGGTCAGCTCGGGCCAGTCGATGAGCAGTGCCGAGTCGAGACGGCGCCATTTGGCAGGCGCTGGCGATCCCGATCCCCGGATGCCCTCGGCGGAGTCATATGTAGCCAACCAACTGCTGGTCAATGATGTGCGCCCCAGACTACCGCCGATCTGGATGTGCCCTGAGACATCGCGAATGCCTGGATCGGACCCTTGCGCAAACAGATCGTAGTCGGAGAAAAAGGCGATTGAGGCCGGGTCCGGATCATCCGAACGGGGGCGCCCACGGATGACTTGAACGCTGAACAGACCGGGTATCGCGTCAATGTTGAGTTGCGTTTCGCCAGGGTCGAGCCGGGCCTGCAGTCCGGGAACATTGTCGATCCGTACGGAAGTTTCTGCAGCATCGGGTTGTGCGTTCGCGCCTGGAATGATCAGGTGCCACGCCTGGATATCCGATGCACGAAGATAAAATGCGCCAGGGGAGTCTATGCGCAGCAGCGCGAAGTCAGGGCGGGGTACTCCGTTGAGAATGACCTCCACCCAGAGCTCGCGCCCTGCAGAATTCATGGCGGCCACGGGGCGGTGCGCAATTGCCACGAGGAATACCCACACGAGCAGGCGGCGCCGAGCAAATGGCAACACACGAGGTTACTCCCGCTGGGAGTCTGCAAACAGGCTACCGTCAGGCGCCGGGAGAGTGATCGTTCGGCTTTCGGTGGTCACCCGCAGGTGAATGCCTCGGGACGAAGCAGGTGTGCAGACCGGGGAAGGCAGGCTGTGCCGCGCCCTGGCGAGGACATAGTCCGCGCCACCGGAGCTCCAGAGAAGTTGGCCGTCGGCGCCGATCAGCTCGGCACGTATGACATGCTCATGGCGGTCGGATTCGTTGACAACCTCGAGGCGGGCGCATCCTGCAACGTCCGGGCGCAAGCGCCAGGTCAGTGCCGTGGATTCCCGAGCGCCGGCACTCTGCGGCGCCCGGGTCGAAGCGAACACCGGAACGCTGATTCGCACGGCAAAACGCAGACCGGCCGAAGCAACAAACGTGGGTGTTACTTCGCCGACTATCACGCGGTAGCTGCGCTCGGTCCGATCACTACCCAACTCGCGCAGCCCCACGCGCACCTTCTGTGTTTCGCCGGGAGCGAGGTTCATGACCAACGGCGTGGCGATGAGGTCCGGCGCAGGCTCGAGGACCTCTTCACCCGCATTCTGAGTCCAGGTCAACGCATCGACCTGGGCCAGGGTAGGCGAGTCGCCGGTGTTTTCGACCTCGAGCACGGCGACCGGATGCTGCGCGGATAGATCGAGTCGCGTGGGTCCCACGCGCAGCGATCCGGCGGCTGCTGCCAGCGGCAGCGCGGTGCACAGCAGCGTGGCCCCGATGGCACGATTCCTCATGACTAGTAGGCAACCGTGACAGTGATGGTACTGGTGTAGGTGCCCGGCGGCTCATCCTGTGCGATCGGGATTTCGCCATACACGGTCAGGTTGTTTGCTGTCAGAAGTCCCGATCCGGTTCCGGCCACCGTGAACGTCGAGCCGGATCCGTCGCCCCAGACCTGCGAACGGGCCGCATCCCGAAACAGGTTGTAATTGAGAAGGTTGCCTCCATTTGCAATGGTCCGCGTGACGAAGCTCCCCCCGCCGGAACCCACATTGAGCGCGGCCGTGTAGGGCGTCCCCGCCGTGCAGAACACACTGAGGGTGGATGTTCCGGTGAGGGCCGTTGCGCTCGTTGGATCGTAAGTGCCGAAGTTCAGTGTTGTCGCAGATACATTGCAGGATGAGTTGATGACCGCCTGCACGGTGAAGGTATTTGAAGTTGTCGTGGCCTCTGCAAGCGGGCACTCGAGCAGTGCCGCCAGATACGCAGTGCCGATGATGAGTATCGAGTGCAGCGCCGCGCTGCGGCAGCGCACCATGAATTGGCGTGTTTGTCGTTCCATTCTGACCCCAGCTGCCGAACATGCATACAACCTGTATGCGACACACAAGTTACGGCGCACTGGTGCTGTGAAACACGGACTGACATCACAGCCGGATGGCGAAAAAGAGGACGTGCGTCAGGGTTTGGGGAGTAACTGCGACATTAGTCGGAACTCAGAAGTTAGGAGTTGGAAAGGACTCGGTATGCTTGTCTGACAGAGCATGTAACAGACGACAGATGGCAAGGAGTCCTTGGTACTTTTCTCACCAAAGATGTTTCCCGTCGACCACGGTCACCGGATAGTCTGCCGCCTCAAAGTCATCCAACAAGCGGGCGTTCACGGCAATTCGCCGTGTCTTGCCATCCCACTTCCCATCCGGTGTGAATGCGCGGCTGTCGGCATACAGATCGCACCCGCAGGCGCTGCAGAAATGGTTGGCGACGAGCCTGGTTTGCCACCGGTAGATGGCGTCACTGTCGGCCTGTGTGACCTCGAATACCTCGGGATCGTAATAGGCGTACAGGTGGCCCCGTTTCGAGCAGATTGAGCAAGTGCAGCGGGTCAGCGCTTTCGGCAGCTCGCCGCTGATCTCAAATGCGTTTCGGCCACAATGACAGCGTCCAGTCAGCGGCATGAGGCTGGCCTCGGAAAGGGGAGGTGCGGTAAGCGTAGCATTTCCATCCCGCAGTGCAATTCCCGGCTCCCGTGATCCGGTTCAAAGTGTGCTGTCGCCCAATTGAGCGCACAGCACGCTTCTCGCCGTCCCTCGACGAATAGGCTGATCATGTGAACGGGCTTCGAATTGCAAAAAAGATCAACGCGCTCACGGTCCTATGCGCGCTCATTGCGGTGATGGGTCTCTGGCTGATTCTGGGCCGGATGCAGGCAAACGGCGAGCGCCACCAGCAGATGCTTACCTCGTTCAGGAGCCAATTGAAGCTGGTCAGACAGGTGCAGGTGGACTTCAGGGAGCAGGTGCAAGAGTGGAAGGACATCCTGCTGAGAGGCCGCGAACCGGCCGATCTCGAACGGTACCGCTCGCAGTTCTTTCGCAAGGAACAACGCATACGGGAAGAGGTGCAGGTATTGAGCCGCCTTCTCGAGCAGCCGGCCGTTCGGGAGCGAGTTGCCGAATTCCTGCAGGCACATGAGGACCTCGGGCAGCGTTACCGCAAGGCGTTGGATGTCTTCTTACGGGGTGGTGCGTCGGACCACCGGGCCGCCGATCTCATGGTGCGCGATGCAGATCGTCCGCCAACCCATATGATCGATGCAATCGCCGAGTCGGTTACCCGAGAGTTCGACAGTTACAGAGCCGGATACGAAGTCGAGCTTGCACGGGAGCGCCGTGAGACTGCATTGGCTATCGTGGGTCTATTCCTCGTTCTCTCGGGCACGAGTGCGCTTTTTGTTCAGCACATCGTCAGGCCCATTCGTAACCTGATCGGGATCGTTTCCAGGGTATCGGCGGAGAAGGACTACTCGCTGCGCGTCGCGCGTGACAGCCATGATGAGTTTGGGCTGCTTGCCGATGGCATCAATGACATGCTCGAGCAGATACAAGCGCAGACGCGCGAGCTGATCCGCAGTCGCCAGGAATTGACCGACATCCTCGACAACGCGGCCGAGGGACTTCATTGGTTGGATCCCGACGGTCGCGTCCTGTGGGTGAATCGAGGAGAGCTGCGTGCCAGCGGCTTCGCGCGCGACGAGTTTGTCGGGCACGTCATATCCGAGTTTCAATCCGATGCGGACGTGGCCGAGGACATGCTCAGCCGGATGCGGCGGGGCGAGCCACTCTACAACTACGAGGCGCGGTTCACGTGCAAGAACGGCTCCGTCGTAGATCTGCTGATCAACACCAATCCGATAATGGACCAGGGAAAGCTGATCCTGACGCGCTGCTTCTGCCGCGATATCACCAAGCGCAAGCGCGCGGAGACCGAGCTGCGCCGCCTGAATTCCGAGTTGGAAACGCGCGTGAGCGAGCGCACCCGGCAATTGGAGGATACGCACAAGCAATTGCAGGATGCGGCCCGCAGCGCCGGCATGGCTGAAGTGGCCACGAACGTCCTGCACAATGTCGGCAATGTTCTAAACAGCGTCAACATCTCGGCGTCCCTGGTGGCTCAGCACGCGCGAACACCCAAGGCTGCACGCCTGGCAAAAGTCGTCGCTCTGCTGCGGCAGCACGAGGGCGACCTTGCAACTTTTATGGCCACCGATTCCCGGGGCCAACATCTGGTAGCTCACCTGGACAACCTGGCCAGTCATCTGCAGGCTGAGGAGGGGATGATCCTTCACGAGTCTGAATCGTTGCAGGCAAACATAGAGCACATCAAGGAAATCGTGACCATGCAGCAGCGCTATGCGACCACTTCCGGTGTCAAGGAGATCGTCAGCGTCGTCGATCTGGTCGAGGACAGCCTGCGACTGAATGCGGAGTCCCTGGGGCGGCATCGGGTGGAAGTCGTTCGTGACTTTCGGGACCGGCCGCTGGTCAATCTCGACAAGCACCAGGTGTTACAAATCCTGGTGAATCTGGTTCGCAATGCGAAGCAAGCCTGCGAGAGCTCGCACTGCTCCGAGCGGCGAGTAACACTGCGCCTGGCACTCGAGCAACGTCGGTGTCAGATCTCGGTGATCGACAACGGCGTTGGGATTGCCGCGGAGAATCTGAACCGCATCTTCAATCACGGTTTCACGACTCGTGCCTCCGGACATGGGTTCGGTCTGCACAGCGGGGCGCTGGCGGCCAAATGTCTGGGTGGCTCCTTGACTGTACGCAGCGAAGGGCCCGGCCGAGGGGCCTGCTTCACGCTCGAACTACCGGTGCACTCCGTCAGCGAGCAATCTGCCTGCGCGTGAGCCATAGCGGCTCGAGCCGCTGATGCTCTGTCAAATCAATAGGTTAGGCAAGGCTGCAAATAAACCGCCGCGGGGAGGGGACAAAATGACAACCCCGCCCGGTCTTATGATGAACTCATGATTTCGGTTGACGCCAAGCGCCGACTCACCGACTGGTTCCACCAGTGGCGGACTCCCCTGCGCCGGTTCCTCGCCGCCAGGGCCGGTGTACGCGCGGCGGATGTGGAAGACGTCGCGCAGGAAGTGTTTCTAAGACTCATGCGGTATGAAAAAGGCGAACTCGTCGACCACCCACAAGCGTACCTTTACAAGGTTGCCGCAAATGTCGCGAATGAATGGTCGATACGCGCACGCAACCGGCTGCCGCACGATCAGAAGTGGCTCGCCTACCTGATTGACGGCGAGCAACCTGAATCCCAACTAGAGCGCTCTCAGTCCGAAGATGAGGTCGAACGGGCTTTGAACACCTTGACGCCCTATCAGCGAGAAGTGCTCAAGCTCTATTTTGTCGAGCAAAAGTCATACGCGGAAATAGCGGTGCAGCTGGGCGAGTCAGTCAGGAGCGTCACTCGTCAATTCAGAAAGAGCTACGACAAGCTGCGCCGGGAACTGGATCCGGAAAGTTTGGGAGCGATGACCCATGGACGCGACTGAGCGGAGGAACCGTGCAGGAGGGGAAGCCGCGGACTGGTTCGCGCGCCTCCAGGCAGGCGACATGGAGCGCGCCGAGCGGGAGCAATTTGTAGAGTGGCTGCGTGAGTCACACGTCCACGTCGCGGAAATGCTGCGCGTCGTCCAAATTCACGGTGCTCTTGAACGATTCCAACGCTGGGTAGATATCTCCACGGGTCCGAAAACAGATGCGGATAACGTAGTCCAACTTCCTTCCGCACAGGATGCCCATCTGACGGAGCGGCCGCCACCGGGACACCCGCGGAGAATGGGGGCTGGCCCGAGGATCTTTGCCGTGGCGGCCACGGTATTGCTGATCGTGGCGTCGATTGTGGTACTGCCGTTAATTCGGGGGCAAGTCATCGAGACGGACCGGGGGGAGCGCCGTGAGGTCGTACTGGCGGATGGCAGCCTCCTGCAGGTCGACCCGGAGACGCGCCTGCGGGTGAAATACTCAGACTCGGTGCGGAGAGTATTCCTCGAGCGCGGTAGGGCACTTTTTCATGTCGCCAAAAACCCTTCCAGACCTTTTCTGGTACAGGCAGACGATACAACCGTGCGCGCGGTGGGTACTGCCTTCGGCGTCGAGCAGCTCCCTCGAGGAGTTATTGTGACGGTCGCGGAAGGGAAGGTTGCTGTATTCGAGACTTCGACCGCGATCTCCTCCAGCGGTAAAGTCGTGCAGGAGTCAGACCGGCCTTCAAAGCAGATCCATGCCGCAGGTGAGGTTCTCCTGACCGCCAACCAGCAGGTCATGGTGCACAATAGCGGCTTGGCTGAAGCGGTGCGCGAAATAGACAGTCAGCGCGCGCTCGCGTGGGCTCAAGGTCGACTGATCTTTCAAAATGACGAGCTAGGTCAGGCCGTCGCGGAATTCAACCGATATAACCACGTGCAGCTGACCGTCACGGATCCCGAGTTGGCAGCCGAGCCGGTAAGCGGAGTATTCAATGCCGCAGAGCCCGAAGCCTTCGTTGCATTCCTGCAGTCCGTGACCAACATCGAAATTGTGCGGGATGGGGATCGATCCATCACTATTGGATCGGTGCGGCACCGATAAGCAGCGCTCAATGCCGCCGCCTTCGCTCCATGCGACCTCGCCGATCGCTGAGTCCCTTTGCAACACCGCAAAAAAAACTTCATGCAAGGGGGGCCAGAAATCGGACCTCACCCGATCCTATGTGCGACCGAATACACATACAACAATCCGGTGGGGTATCCAGATCATGCGCATCGCAACGGTCCTGGCGGCAGCTTTGCTCGGCACCACGTGCCTGGCCGAGCCGCAGCACGCCAAAGCGGCCATTCAGCACTATCAGCTGAACATCCCGCGTCAAAGTCTCGACACGGCACTCAAAGACCTGGCGGAGCAAACGGGACTGCAAATTGGGCGATTTAGCGGGCGCGTAGATGGAAGCGCCATCGTGGGGCCGGTGGACGGGAATCAAACGCCGACGGAGGCGCTCAAAACGCTACTGCGTGGCACGGGACTCGACTACAAGATTGTGAGTGACACGACCATCGCGGTCTTCAACCCAAAGGACGTGCCCGCCGCCCGAGTCAACTCATCGAACAGTCCCAAGGAGGAACGTGCTCCGTCATCGAGCACAGTCTCGCCTGTAGCCGCACCTCCCGCCACCAGCGTTGAGTTGGAAGAGATAGTGGTAACCGCGCAGAAGCGCGAGGAACGTCTCATCGATGTTCCAATGGCGATCACGGCTGTCACGGGCGTCGAAATCGAACGACGTGGTGTGTCGAGTCTCCAGGATCTTCAGTATTCAGTGCCCGGGCTATCCGTGGTGCAATCGGGGCCTGGACAAGAACGCCTACAGATACGTGGGGTGTCGACCACCAACGGCCTGCCAACCGTCGGCCAGTATCTCGACGAGATGCCCATCAGCATCGACGACAATACGCAAAGCGTCGACCTGCGCCTCATCGATATGGAGCGCGTCGAGGTACTGCGGGGACCGCAGGGTACGCTCTACGGTGAAGGGTCGATGGGCGGAACGATCCGCTTCCTGACGGCTAATCCCGATCTGACGCGATTCGGTGGAAGTTTCGAGGCTCAGGCCGGCGCAGTGACCGACGGTGACACCGCTTGGCGGGCGAACGGCGTGGTCAATCTACCGGTGGTGAAGGACCGCGTAGGGTTGCGCGTGGTGGCAGGCTACGAGGATACCGGCGGCTGGATCGATAGCCTGGTGACTGGGCAGAAGAACGTCAACGCGGCCAGGATCTTCACGATCAGGGGTAAGCTCCTGGCCAACATCACCGACAACCTGCAGGCGTCGGTCCTGGTCTTGCACCAGAACCAGAAGCAGGATTATCAGGATTACGGCAAGGATCGACAGACGTCCTCCCGCCTGGCGGAGCTCAACAACCCCAATTACGATCTCGTCAACGCCGTCGTTCGGTTGGATCTGGGCTGGGCCTCATTGCTCAACAGCTTCGGCTATCAAAACGCGAAAAACAACACCATGACGGACCTCTCGTCCGTCTACGTGCCGCTGCTGCCGCGGCTCGGCTTCCCGAGTGGGTTCATCACGAGCGTGGGGCTCGGCTCGACGTCGAACACCAACGTATATACCGATGAACTCCGGCTGGCATCGACGCCCGGTGGCGCCTTAAATTGGACGGCGGGGCTCTATGGTCGAGAGCTCGACCGTGATGGCGTCTCGAAGACGATTACCGCGCCCGGTGCTCCACCCTTTGACTTGATCGCGGCTGACGCTACGAGCAAGTCGAAGGCGTGGGCGGCGTTCGGCGAGTCGGCCTGGAGTGCTACCGACCACATCACCGTAACAGGTGGTCTTCGCTACTATCATGAGACGCGAACACTTACGGCGGTATCGGCAAGTTTCGGTATACCGGCGACCAACAACAACAGCGGCGACTTCTCGAGCGTCAACCCGCGCGTGAACGTTAGCTACGAGTTTTCGCCGGACGGGCTGGTGTATGTCAGCGCCGCCAAAGGCTTCCGAAGTGGAGGCTTCAACTCCGCGGCAACGGGCGGTCCGCTCACCTACGACCCGGAGAAGCTGTGGACTTATGAATTGGGGACAAAGTACCAGTTCCTCGATCATCGTCTGACGTTCGAAGGAGCGACATACTACAACGACTGGAAGGGTGTTCAGAGTTCGTTCTTCCCGGTGGGGGCTGCCATCGGATACATCACCAACGGCGGCAAGGTGGACGGCGAGGGCGTCGATGCATCTCTCACTGCACGTCCAACCGATAGCCTGACATTGAATGCGACCTACGGCTGGAACAATCTAACCTACGAGGCCGCTTCCGCCGAACATGCAGTCGGCGATCCGGTCGACTACGCCGTCCGGGAGAGCTGGTCGGGCTTCATCGATTACCGCCGGCCCGTGTTCAGGAGCACGAAGGGCTTCGCGCGCTTGGATTACCAGCATGCCGGGCATTCCTCAATCATCAACCGCGGTGCCGGTGTGAACGTTGCGATTGGAGCTCGCGATCTGCTGAACGCGCGGGTTGGCGTGGACTTGGGCAAGGTCGAGATGGCGGTGTTCGCCAACAACCTGACGGACGTGAACACGCCGATCATTCCTGGACCGTACGGCGTGATCCTGCAGGACGTTGAGCCGACGCCCCGAATTGTCGGCGTGAACTTCAAAGCCAGATTCTAAGGGATGGCGCACTTCGAGATGGCGGATGAATCTGCGCTCCGACCCGCGGCGGAAATCGGCGCATGGCTTTCTCTCGCGGTGATGGTTGCCGTGATGCTGTTTGCGACGATCGATCGGCAGGTGTTTGGATTGGTTGCCGCCGAGATGAGCAACACGCTGCATCTCAGCAACTCTCAGCTTGGCTTCATCCAAGGACTGGGCTTCGCCGCTTTCACGTGCATCGCTGCCTACCCGATCGCCTGGTGCGCCGACCGATTCGACAGACGGCTGGTGCTCGCCGCGTGTATTGTCAGCTGGGCTGTCGGGACGGCTGTCTGCGGCCTTGCGTCCGGCTTTTCCGCTTTGTTTGTTGCCTCTGCGGCGGTTGCCGCAGCGGAGGCGGGTGTTGCGCCGATCTTTATGTCGATGCTGCCTGAGCTATTTCGCGGGCAGGCACGAGTTACCGCAACAATGGTCTATTACATCGCGGTGTCGCTGAGCATGGCATCCGGGCTCTTCCTGGTGGGGGCCATGATTTCAGCACTCGACTCTGTCAGGCCACTGCCGACACCTTTGGCTCATCTCGAGAACTGGCGTTTGGCATTTCTCGCGGCAGCGGCGCCATTCCCAATCCTTCTGTTGTTAATCACTTTCCTTCCAACAGGGCGGGGCCTGAGCATTCAAACGCGATCGCGTCCGACAGCCGCACCTATACGCCCATTCCTCAGGTCCAACTGGAAATCGGTCAGCCTCGTTCTTGGCGCAAATGTCTGCTTCGCTCTCGGAGTGACGGGCATTCTCGCCTGGACACCCGTGTCCCTCACGCGAATTTTTGGACTGAGCGCGGCTCACGTCGGAATGGTTTTGGGAGGAGTTATAGCGGTTGCAAGCATCGCCGGCGTTGCAGCGGGCAACTTCATTTTGCGGTATTTGCAGCGGCGGCTGGGTTTTCGTGCAGCGCCTCGGATCATTTGGGTATCGCTGCTGGCCTCGCTTCCTTTGATCAGTCTGATTCCTTTCGCGCTTGTCCCGTGGCAGGTCTTTGCTTGCGTTGGCATCCAAGTCTTCGCATCGACGATCGCCGGGGCTTCGAGCATCAGCCTCTTGCAGGATCTGGCGCCCCCCGAAATGCGTGCGCGCATCATGGCGCTAGGTGCGATGACGAACGGACCCGCGGTCGGCATCGGTATCGCCGGAGCGGCGTTTTTGGGAGACCTGATCGAGGCGGGTCCGCAGAGCCTGTTCTGGGGCGGCCTGTGCATCAGTGTGCCGGCGTGGCTCCTGTGCATTCTTCTACTGAAGTCGGCCGAGACACCCTTTGAGACGACTGCTCGTGAGAGCACCGGACTGAAGCATCCCCTTGACCTTGCCCAACCGAATGGATGCGCCGGATGAATGCATCCGTACCCGACTGGCAGCGGCCGGGGGCGCGCTGCACCATGTCCATCGAACAGCCAATTGCAATGTATGCGGCCGCGTTCGGTTGGAGTTATGAGGTCCAGGTCGCGTTACCCGCGAGCTACGGCGTCATGCCCGATAAGCGATATCCCACTCTGTGGCTGACCGATGGACCGTTTCTGCTGCACCTCGCGGTTGGCTTACTCAACACTCTCGTCATCGGCGGCCTGGCGCCGGAGATGATCATCGTGGGCGTGGGCTGTTCCAGCGACGCGGGAGCTGCAGAGTTCGGCCGTCGAAGGGCGATTGATTTCACGCCGCCTGGTCGAAGCATTCTGTTTGATGGACCGGGCGGCGAATATTTTCGTAAGCTCGGCGTGCCGGATGGCGGCCTGCAGAAAGCCGATGATCTGTTGGCCTTCCTCGTCGACGAGGTCAGACCGACCCTGGCACAGACATATCGCATGAGCGCGGACCATGGCCTGATGGGCCATTCCGGTGGGGGTATGTTCGCGAGCTACGCTTTGTTCGCCAGACCCGGTGCGTTTCGCCGCTACATCATTGGCAGTCCCTCCAGCAACGCGGCGGACCGGGCTTCCTTCCGGCTCGAGGCCGAGTACGCGGCGACCCACACCGACCTGAGCGCGGATGTGTTTTTCGGCGCAGGCGAGCAAGAGATCGGCAAGCTCAGCCTGGCTGCTTGGGGCATCGTCAGCGCTCCCATTTTGATGGCCGAGACGCTGTTGCTGCGCCAGTACCCGTCGCTCGAGGTCACCACGCGGATCTTCCCCGGCAAGGACCACAGTTCAGTGATCGCCGATGTTATCTCCGAAGGCGTGCGTGCGGTATGGGCGGACGCGCTGGAGCCCGAAAAGGGGGTCCGGGTTTGATCGATTCCAACACCTACCCGCCTGTCGAGTCCCGTCCGGAAGCAGTCGAATTTGGAGCCGGTGCGGTTCGTTATGAGGATCCGTTTCGTTGGCTCGAAGAAGATGCGGACAACAATGTAATCAGGTGGCAGACCGCGCAGGACCAACTTGCCCGCACCCATCTCACGAACCTGCCGAGATACGAGGAGTTTCTCTCCAAGCTGCAGTCGATGGGGGCATCGGAGGATGTCATCCTCCCCATGTTCGCCGGCGACCGCTACATCCGCCGCTTCATCCCCGACGACCAGGACCTCGAGGTGGTCGAACTTTCTGACACGCCGACCGGGCCGGGGCGGCGCGTCGTCGATCTGAATTCGATGCGCGTCGACGAGCCGTTGCAAATGGCCGGATACGCTCTCTCTAACAGCGGCAGTATGGCAATCGTCGCCTATACCGCTGGCGGGCGCGAGAAGCCGGTCGTCCAACTCGTCGAGGTTGAGACTGGCAAAGTGCTGTCGCAGGGGTTGCCGAGCGAGCGGCTCGGCACGTTCACCTGGCTGCCGGACGACAGCGGCTTCTTCTACATGAGCATGGACCCGGCGGATATCAGGGCCGGTAGGACTTTGTTCCGGGTGATGGTCGATCGGCCGACGGAAGCCATGCTGGAGCCGGTCGAGCCCAGTCATTTCTACGTGCGGCCGGTGGTAGCTGCGGATCGCCGCCACGTCCTGCTGTTTGTCAACCATCTTGCGCCCCGGCCGGAATTTATCCTCGACACGCGGGAAACCGGGTGTTGGAAGCCGTTCCTGAAGGACTTGAAGGGCATTTTCCGGGGCGACATTGTCGGGGATCGTTTCTTCGCGATCACCGACGACGGTGCTTCCGGCGGGCGGTTGGTTTCAATCCCGCTCGCCACCCCGACCCGAAGGCAGACGTGGCAGGAAGTCATCCCGCCGTCCGCCGCCGTCCTCGCCAATCTCCTCTCGGTCGGCGATCGCGCGGTCGTCCTCGATTTTCTCGACACCTATTCGCGGCTTCGCGTCTTCAACAGTTACGGAAGCCTCGAAGGCGAGATCGAGCTACCGGGCAGGGGGCTGGTGAACCGCACCGGCAGCTTCTTTTCGTTCTTCAACGTCACCAACACCATGGTGCGTGGCCGGGGCGACCAGATCGACTTCCTGTTCGCGACGCCCACAACATCGCCCGTATATTGCGCGGCGAATGTGAGGACCCGCGAACTGACGCAATTCACGGCGCCGGAGTGGACGCTCGACGCGCGCGTACTGGACTGCAAGACGCTCAGCAAAGATGGCGCGGAAGTTGTTTATCACGTGGTAACGCACCGCGATGTCGATCTGTCGCGGCCGCAGCCGACCGTCATCATCGGCTATGGTGGCTTTAATGTCGCGGTGTTGCCCGGTTGGTTCGGCAGCAGGTGGGCGGCGTGGATCGAGGCTGGCGGCGTGTTGGTGCTCAGTCATTTGCGCGGAGGCGGCGAGTTCGGCTCGCGGTGGTGGCAACAGGGCCGCCTCGAACACAAGCAGAACACGTTTAACGACGTTTACGCGATCGCGGAAGACTTGATCGAGCGGGGCATCACGACACCGCTGCAGTTAGGTGTCACCGGCGGATCGAACGGCGGAGTGATGGCGGCGGTCGCGGCGGTCCAACGACCCGACCTGTTCCATGCCAGTTCACCGGAGGCGCCGATCACCGACCTGCTCGAGCGGGTACGCGATCCGTTTACCATGGCAGCGACGCTAGACTATGGGGATCCGTCCGACCCGGCCATGGCGCGGCTACTCCAAGGCTGGTCGCCGTACCAGAACGTCGAAGACGGCGCCACCTATCCGGCGATGCTGATCGATTGCGGGGCGAATGACCCGCGTTGCCCGCCATGGCACGGGCGCAAGCTGGCGGCCCGGATGCAACAGGCGAGCACCGGTACGCTGCCAATCCTGCTGCGGGTGCGCGCCGATGCGGGGCACGGCACGGTCGGCAAGGACGATCAAACACGTCAGTCGGCGGAAGTCCTGGCGTTCTTCGCTGAGTACCTGGGGCTCGTCTGAGGAGAATGAAGTGATGTTTGATCGTGACGAAATCGCACAGCTTACCCAAGCGGCGGTATTCGGGCGCAAGCAGAAGGCGTCGGGACGCGACGGGATTGTGGTTTCGTCGCACCCGATCGTCTCGCGCGTTGCGGTTAACGTGCTTCGCGACGGCGGCAATGCCGTGGACGCCGCGCTCGCCGCGTCGCTCGCGCAAACCGTCGTCGAGCCGCACATGACAACGGCGTTCGGCGTGCTGAGTATGATGCATTACGATAAGGCGACTGGCGCCACGCAGTACATCAACGGATCAATGAATGCGCCGCTCGCCGGCCTACCGGGATTCTCGGCAGCGGACGTGGCCACCGGTCGCAGCGTGGCGGTGCCCGGCTTCTGGGCTGCCTGGGAGGCATCGCGCACCCGGTATGGGAGCAGATCGCGAGAGACTCTGGCGGCGCCCGCCATCGAGCTCGCTCGCACCGGTTTCCCGATCTATCCGTTCCTGTACGGAATGATGTTCGAGCAGGTCGCCAAGATCGGTCTGACCGAGGAGGGCCGCCGCATCTATTTCCGCGACAACTGTCTACGCGGCCCCGGCGAGCAGTTGGTCAACCACGCGCTGGCTGAGACACTGGAGCGGATGGCAACGGACGGCGTCGACTATTTCTACCGCTCCGCCTTTACGCAGAAGGTGGTTGATACCGTGAAGCGCGCGGGCGGTGTCCTGACGATGGAGGATTTCGACCGTTACGAAGTCCGTTGGATGGACCCCGCCTGGGGCCGCTACCGCGACTTCAGGATTGCCGGTTCGCCGCCGCCGGACAATGGCGGCACTCACATCATTGAGATCCTGAACCTGGTCGAGCACATCCCGCTGAAAGAGTGGGGCATGCCGACCAACAGCGCCGACTCGATGTACTGGCTGGCCCGCTTCTGCCTCGAGGTGTTCGCCGACGGCGCCGCGCAGGGCGATCCCAATAGCTGGCCTCTGCCACTGGGGACCATCCTCTCCAAGGACTATGCCGCGATGCGCTTCGAACTGATGAGGATGCGCGAGCCGAAGCGGCTGGATCCGGCTCGAGTGCCCTATCCAGGATCAAACCACCTGACCGTAGTAGATCGATACGGCAACATCGCCACCGTTCTTCACTCGGTAATGTCGAGCGCCTGGTCGAATGGGTTGATTGTGGACGGCATGAACCTGTGGGCCGGCGGCGTGCACTTCTTCCGCACGATGCCGAAGCCGGGGGATCGCGGCACCTGTTATGTCGCGCCGCACATCATCTTCAACGCGGACGGGACACCGGTGCTCGCCGCCGGCTCGCCAAGTGTGGGTTTGATCCCGAACTGCGTGACCAATGCACTCAACATCCTGGACTTCGGTATGGACATCGAGACCTCGGTCCACCAGCCACGGATCGGCGGCCCAACATATGGTCCGGACAGCCTCGCTCCCGATGCCTTCTCACTGGAGGTCGATTGCGGCACGCCGCAAATTCACGCGGAAGTACGGGAGCGTGGGTTGAAGATGGAGTTGGTCAACCCATGGAACTACCACAAGGGGAGCACGAAGGCGTCCATATCGCCGCGGACGGGCTCGCCAGCGCCTGTGCCGACCCGCGCCGCACTGGCGCGGCCGTTGCGGCCTGACGGCCGGCGCCTTTCGAGGAAAATACGCGATGCAAACTTCTACTGCCCTGGCTGATGCCCTGGCTGATCTGGCCGCGCGCTATTGGACGTTTCAGTGTGAGGAGTCACCGATCACCGCAATCGCCGCCGGAGTTCCCACCGAAGCCGATCAACTGCTGCGTGAGGCGCCTGCCGACTTTGAGCGGCGCGCGGCGTGGGCGCAGAAGGCGCTGGCCGAGCTGGCATCGATCAATTCGGTGCCGCTGAGCGTACAGGATCGCGCTACGCATGGACTGCTCAATCACGAGCTCCGCTTACTAGTCGAACTGCTCGAAAGCCGTGCGCATCTGCGTCCTGTGCTCTATCCCCTCGGTCCCGAGTTCACACTGATCTATTGGGCCAATTCAACAGCGCTGGCGACAGTGACCGACGCGCGACGTTATCTGGCGCGGCTCGTTGCCACGCCTGCGTCGTTCGGGACTGTCCAGGAGAGCCTGGCGAAAGGTGTCGCTGCCGGCATGTCGTATCCGCGTCTCGTCGTCGAGCGCGCCATCGATCAGGTTCGCGGTCAGGTGTCGATGGCGGTCGAAGCCAACGCGTTCTATGGACCGCTCGCGCGAATCGAGAGTAGGGGCAGCGCAATGGCTGCCCTGGCCAGAGAAGGACACGAGCTGGTCGAGCATGTAGTGAAACCCGCGTTCCTGGCTTATGCGAGCTTTCTCGAGACTGTGGTGCTGCCTAACGCGCGCGATAGCCTCGCCTGCACCGACGATGTGGATGGCGAGCATTTCTACCGCTACAACATCAACCAATACACCACCGTAGATCTACCCATAGCTGACATCCACGCTTTGGGTCTTGCCGAAGTGAGTCGCATCTCACAGGAGATGCTCGTCGTGGCGAAGGATGCAGGCTATCCCGGTGACATCGACGGTTTTCGCTGTCGCCTGCTGACCGACAACCAACAGTTTGCCGAAAGCGCCGATGCGTTGCGCGAGCAGTTCGAGATACTGTCCAAGCGGATCGACGCGCGGATCCCGGAATTTTTCGGCCGTACACCCCGCACGACTTACGGCGTGAGCAGCATCCCTGAGGCCGTCGCCGACAAGATGCCGCCGGCCTATGCGCAGCCCAACCCGGCCGACTGCAGCGCGGCCGGCGTCCAGTGGGTCACGTCGATTCCCGGCAAGTGCCCGCGTTACATGCACCTTCCTTTGGCCTTGCACGAGGCTTGGCCAGGACATCTCATGCATCTCGCGCTGATCCAGGAGATGGACCAGTTGCCCGACTTCCGGCGCTTCGGTGCGCTGAAGTATGCCGCGTGCCTCGAAGGCTGGGCGCTCTACTGCGAGGCCTTGGGCGAGGATATGAATTTTTATGATACGCCCGAGAAGCGTTACGGCCGCCTCGAAATGGAGATGTGGCGCGCGGTGCGGCTGGTGCTCGATACCGGTATACACTCGAAGGGGTGGAGTCGCGATCAGGCGATCGCCTTCTTCCGCGAGAACATGGCAATGCCGCTCGAAACCCTGACAGCGGAAGTGGACCGGTACATCGGCATGCCGGGCCAGGCGCTCGCTTACCAACTGGGCAACCTCAGGTTTCGCAGTCTTCGGGCTCGCGCGGAAGCGGCACTCGGTGAGGATTTTCGTATTCGCGACTTCCATGACGCGCTGATGGCGGCAGGGGCCGTGACGCTTCCGGTGCTCGAACTGCTGATCGACGATTGGATTGCCGACGCGAAGGTCGCTGCGGCTGCATGACGATGGGCGATAATTCAATAACCCCTGTTGGTTTCTATCCCATCGGCCTGACTGGACGCCCATGGGGAGAACAGGAACGCGGTCAATGGCGCGCTCGGCAATCTCGCCGTCGCAGTTATGAGAAAGATGTTGTCCAGCGCGTGAGGGTACTCAGCGATCGATTTGAAAAAATCGCTTATGGCCAACTCGAGTATGAAAACGACGTTTACACTCTCTACGGGCTGCGTAGCCGCTTTATGGACACCTCTCTACCGACTGCCTTGATAACAGGAGGCGTGCATGGCTACGAAACCAGTGGCGTTTCAGGCGCTCTCGAGTTTCTCGAGCAGCACGCGGATGCTTATTCCAGAAAAGTGAATTTCTTGGGTGTTCCCTGTGTGAGTCCCTGGGCGTACGAGCGGATCAATCGTTGGAACTACAATGCCGTGGATCCAAACCGCAATTTCCGGGTCGGAGGTCCAGCGCTCGAGTCCACGGCATTGATGGATCTCGTGCACTCGGTGTCAGATCGATATCTTCTGCACATTGATCTGCACGAAACGACCGACAGTGATGAGAGCGAGTTTCGACCCGCTCTGAGTGCTCGCGACGGGAAAGCCTTCGAACCGGGCCATGTACCCCACGGTTTCTATCTGGTTGCCGATGAAAACAACCTGCAGCTCAACTTCCAGCGGGCGATCATCTCCGCCGTACAGAAGGTAACCCACATAGCCTCGCCGGATGCGAAAGGAGAGATCATCGGATCGCCCGTTATCGCGCATGGCGTCATCGACTATCCGGTGGCTGAGCTTGCGCTGTGTGCATCCATTACCGGAGCGCCTTTCACCACGACGACTGAGGTATATCCAGACGCCGCGTACATCACACCTGACGAATGTACGCGTGCGCAGGTGGCAGCGGTATGCGCAGCTTTGGATTTCGCCCTGGAGGCGGGAGCGGAGGACAACCGGCTATGAACGCGCCGGACGCGCACGCCAGTCGATCACTACCCGTCGGATTCGTCGACCGGCTCCGCCAAGTATTGGGAGATCGCCTGCAGCTCGGTGAGGCGGTCCGGCTGGAACATGGCAGGAGCGAAACGCACTTCGCGCCCATGCCGCCGGATGGAGTGCTGTTCGCGGAAAGTACCGACGATGTTGTTGCCGCAGTCGTGCTGTGCGCCGAATTTGGCGTTCCGGTCGTACCCTTCGGCGCCGGCACTTCGGTCGAAGGCAATGCACTAGCGGTGAGGGGTGGGGTGTCGCTCGACCTCTCCCGAATGACGCGCATCCTTGCCGTCAACCAGGATGATTTCGACTGCACCGTCGAAGCCGGTGTGCGCCGCGAGCAGCTCAACCAATATCTTCGCGATCAAGGCCTGTTCTTCCCAATCGACCCGGGGGCCAACGCGACGATCGGCGGTATGGCTTCGACCCGAGCGTCCGGCACTAATGCAGTCCGCTACGGCACGATGCGCGAGGCCGTACTGGCGCTCAAAGTTGTGACGGCAGACGGACGGGTGGTGCTCACCAGCCGCCGCGCGCGCAAATCGTCCGCCGGTTACGATCTAACACGCTTGTTTGTCGGTTCGGAAGGAACGCTCGGGATCATCACGGAGATTACTCTTCGCTTGCACGCAATTCCCGAAGCGATCGCTTGCGCGATCTGCAGCTTCGAGACGATCGGAGGCGCGGTCGACACTGTCGTGCAATCGATGCAGCTCGGCGTTCCGCTCGCACGCGTCGAGATTTTGGACGACGTGCAGATCCGCGCTGTCAATCGCTGGTCCAAGATGGATCTGCCCGAGCTCACCACTCTGTTCTTCGAATTCCACGGATCTGCGCGCTACGTCGCTGAGCAGGTGGAGGCCGTCCGCGAACTTGCCAACGCGAACGGCGGCGGCGAATTCAAATGGGCCAATCTGCCGGAGGAAAGGTCGCGGCTGTGGAAGGCGCGACACGAGGCCTATTACGCGGCGGTCAACCTGCGGCCGGGTGCGATCGGTTGGGCAACTGACGTCTGCGTGCCGATGAGCCGGCTCGCCCAATGCATCGAGGAAACCAAGACAGAGCTAAAGGCATCAACAGTGCCCGCGACCATCCTCGGGCATGTTGGCGACGGCAATTTCCATGTGGTCTTCTCGATCGACCCCAACTCGCCTGAGGAGTTGGCCGAAGTGAAATCACTCAACGCTCGCCTGGTCCGGCGCGCGCTCGACATGGACGGCACGTGCACGGGCGAGCATGGGATCGGCCTCGGCAAGCAGGAGTGGTTGCTCGAGGAACTGGGCGATGCCGTGGAGTTGATGCGCTCAGTCAAGAAGACCCTCGATCCGAGGGGTATCATGAACCCCGGTAAGATATTCGCCTGACGATGGCCCAGGTTCTTTTTTACAACGCCCGAATCTTCGATGGCTTCAACTCCGATTGTCCTGAAGGCAGGTCGGTTCTCGTCGAAGACGGGGTGATCCGCGACGCTTCCGACAAACCCATTTCCGCACCCAATGCGCAACGAATTGACGTTGCCGGCAAGACTTTGATGCCCGGCCTCATCGATTTGCACATACATGCCTATTTTGCGGACGTAAACGTCGCGGTCGTCGAGAACAACGGATCGGCGTTCCGTACTGCCCATGCCGTGCGGATGCTGGGCCACGCTCTCGATTGCGGATTCACTACCGTCCGCGATATCGGCGGCGGCGACTGGAGCTTGTCGCAAGCCTTACGCGCCGGCCTGATTCGTGGTCCGCGGTTCTTTTATGCTGGGAAAATCCTCTCAATGACGGGAGGACATGGCGACATGCGCCCGGTGCACGTCAGCACCCACGATCATGCCTTCTGTTCATGCGGCAACGTCAACACCTTCGCGGTCATAGCGGACGGTGTCGACGAATGTCTGAAGGCGGCACGCGCAGAACTGCGTCGGGGCGCACATTGCATCAAGATCATGGGCTCGGGCGGGGTTGCTTCGCCGCTCGATCCGATCTGGATGAACCAGTATCGCGAAGATGAGATACGCGCGATCGTTGGCGAATGCGCCGAGCGGCGATCCTATGTTTCATCGCACTGTCATCCAGCGGGCGGTGTGCGTCGATCTGTTGAATTCGGCGTCCGGGTTATCGAGCACGGAACGCTTATCGACGCTGACACCGCGGCGTTCGTCGCCGAACGCGAAGCATTTGTCGTGCCGACAATGGCGGTGGCGTTTGCGCTTACCGAGCTCGGCGCCAAGCTCGGTTTTCCGAAGGAAAGCCAGGAGAAGCTGGCCGTTGCGTTCGAAGGTGCACTGCGCGGCCTCGATCACATGCGATCCGCTGGCGTGAAGATGGGCTTTGGCACTGATCTGCTCGGGTCGACGTATAACCAACAATGTCGCGAGTTCACGATCCGCAGTGAGGTCTTCTCGCCGATCGAGATACTTCGCCAGGCAACATCGACCGCCGCTCGGATTTTGATGCAGGATGGCAAACTGGGTTGCGTGGCCGCGGACGCCTTCGCCGACCTGATTGTCGTGAACGGCGACCCTCTGACGGATATCAGCCTCCTGGCTGCCGACGGCCGAAATCTGGATCTGATCATGCGTAACGGTGAGATCATCAAGAACACGCTTTAGAAGCGCCGGCAATTTCCAGGCAACGTAATAACCGACTTAAGTCGGCGCGTGGCGGGTTAGACACCGAGATTCCGATGCGTATTTGTCAGGATGGTGAGCCGAACGTGGTTCTCCAAGAGACATGGATACCGGTTGTGCTGTCAAACGAATCGCGCTCGCATTGTCCTCTCGATCATTTCTTCCTTGTCTCTCGCCGTACCCGTCCCGGCGGTGTGCTGGCCCTACTGCTGGTGGCGACTCTGGCGCTCAGCGCGTGCGGTGGCGGGGGTGGCTCCGGTAACGATGTGGGAGGCGGCGACGGAGGAGGAGGTGGTGGTGGTGGTGGTGGAGGCTCGCCTGGCCAGTTCCGCTTTTCCAACGCCACGTTGGCGGTCGGTGAAGGCGCTGCGGCCAGTGCAATCCTGACCGTCGAGCGCATTGGCGGCACGAGTGGCATTGTCAGCGTTGATGTGACGTCGGCGGATGGGACCGCAACGGCGGGTCTGGACTACACGGCGATCACTACCCGTGTCAGCTTCGAAAACGGAGATGCCACGGCAAAACTGGTGATGGTTCCCATCACCAACGATACACTGGGCGAGCCGGACGAGACATTCGCGGTGACGCTATCCGATCCGATGGGCGGAGCAACACTGCCGAGTCCTGAAAACAGGACCGCGACCATCACCATCCACGACAACGACGAGCCTGGCGCGGCAATTCTGGTCGCGGGCGCCACAGTGAAGAAATTGAGCTTCCTGTGGACGCCATCCCTGCCCAATGCCACGTCATACAAGCTCATGCGACGCGCGAGCCCCAGCGACGAATTCGTGCAGTTGGGCGCGAATCTGGCTCCGGACGTCACCACGACGAAGGTCGACATTCCGGTGCACCTGTATCCGTGGGCCGGTACCGTACCTGAGTATCGGATCGATTCCTGCAACTCGGGAGGCTGCACGCCTTCCAACATCGTCAGCGAAAATCGTCTTTTCTCCGTGTTGGCAACGGACTATATCAAGGCGTCCGATACCAGCAATGGAGCACAGTTCGGGAGCGCTGTTTCGGTGAGTGCCGACGGCAAGACCGTAGCCATCGGCGCCCCTTTCGAGAATTCGGAAGCCGGCAGCGTTTATGTCTACCTGGCACCCATTTCCGGCCCACCGCTCGCGCCGAATCCCCTGAAGATTCAGGCGCCGTCCGCTCAGGCCATGCATTTCGGTGCCTCCGTGGCGCTCAGCGAGGACGGCAATATGCTCGTCGTCGGCGCGCCTTCCGACAGCAATAAGCAAACAGGCGTCGGAACGTATCCGGCTGCGCCGAACGTCGACGCGCCTCATTCCGGTGGTGTGTTCGTGTATTCGCGGGTCGGCAATGCATGGTCCCCCACGCCGGTGTATGTCAAAGCGGTCGATGCCGAAGCTGGCGACGAATTCGGCACTGCCGTCGCATTGAAAGACACAGTTCTCGTGATTGGAGCTCCTCGCCAGGACCGTCCCGATATGGGAACTGTGCTGAACACTGTGCCCGATTCCGGCGCGGCGTATGTGTACTATGCCAACGCGGGAACCTGGACTCTGGCACCCCACATTTTGAAAGCCACGGCAGTCGCGAACGGGGATCTCTTTGGCAGCTCCGTGGCAGTGAGCCGTAACGGTTCGATCATCATCGTCGGTGCACCTTCGAAGGACGTCGCTGCCGCCGATTCGGGCGCGGGCTATCGCTTCAGAAGGGAGGATGGTGGCGCGACTCCAAACTGGGATTTGGGAACGTTGTTGCCCTCAACTTGTTTGGGGGGGGATCAGTGTGGCGCGGCAGTCGCCGTGAGTGCAGATGGCACCGTGTTCGCAGTAGGCGCGCCGCAGGCGGACAATGTGAACAACGCGACGATGGATATCGGGGCAGTGGTTTTGTACACCTCGCTCTCACCGCCAGCCATCCACCTGGAGAGTGTCACGGCATTACATCAGCACGGCGGCGCGCAGTTCGGCAGCTCTCTTGCTCTGAACGGCGATGGAACGATCCTCGCCGTAGGTTCGCCTGGTGAGTCTGCCAGTGAGATAGGCGTTGACGGTGCCGCGGACGCGCCACTAACGCTTTCAGGGGCCGGTTCTGTGGACGTGCTGGTTCGTCAGCCTGGTTCGGACTGGTCCACAGCCGTCGCGCACTACGTCAAGGCCATCGTCGCCGGCGCGGGAGATCGCTTTGGTATCGCGGTCGGCCTGAGTAACGACGGTAATACGATGGTAGTCGGTGCGAATGGCGAAGACGGCAATGGCAAGAAGATTGATGACAACAACAACCCGAGCAACGACTCTGTTGCTGATTCCGGAGCTGTGTATCTTTTCTGAGGCGTATCTCACAGCTCACACATCTGTTTGTGTGGAAGGTCAGGACGGATGAATAGCGGAGGGCGCAGCCATGGTTTGTGGCATGCGTCGGCCCCTCCGGGCCCGAGTGTGCCCCCGTTGTCCGGTCGGACGACTGCGGATGCGGTGATTGTAGGCGCAGGCTACACCGGTTGCTCGGCGGCTCTGCATATGGCGCTCTCGAGCGCCAAGCCGATTGTCCTGGAAGCTTTCGAGATCGGGTTCGGGGGCGCTGGCCGTAATGTTGGGTTGGTCAATGCCGGTCTATGGGTCAGGCCAGAGGCTGTCCCCGCTGCAATCGGCGTGGAACGAGGCGAACGCCTTCTGAAGCAACTCGGGGAGGCGCCCGCACTGGTCTTTGACCTGATTTCTCGCCATGACATCGATTGCGAAGCGATCCGAGCGGGCACCCTGCATTGCGCTGCAGACCGCCATGGCGCCAGTGATCTCGCCGAACGAGCGAGCCAATGGCGGCGCCGAGGCGTTGCTGTTGAATTGATCGAGGGCACCGACGCGGCGCGATTGACCGGAAGTGAGGCATTTGCATCGGTCCTCCTCGATCCCCGTGCGGGCACGATCCAGCCACTCGCTTATGTCCGCGGTCTCGCGCGGGCCGCGATACGTCACGGTGCCCGGATCCATGCTCGATCGCCGGTGGTCCTGTGTGAGGATCTCGGCGAGGTCTGGCGGATCAGGACGCCGGACGGCAGCGTCGAGGCGCCCCGAGTCATCGTCGCTACCGACGTCTATTCGACGGGCCCATGGAAGGCGCTCAGCGCAGAGCAGGTGCCGCTTCCCTATTTCAATCTGGCGACGGCGCCGTTGCCGCCTCGACTCCTGGCACGCATCCTCCCGGAGCGCCAGGGAGCTTGGGACACCAAGTCAATCTTGTCGTCGTTCCGCCTCGATCAGCAAGGTCGGCTCATATTCGGTAGCGTGGGCGCGCTGTGTCGCGGCGGTGCCCGCGTTCACGCGCAATGGGCGCGGAGAGAGCTTGCGCGTTTGTTTCCGGCGCTAGGCACTGTCAATTTCGAACACGCCTGGTACGGGACGATTGGCATGACGGATAACGCGCTACCGCGCCTTCACGAGCTTGGTCGGAACGTCGTCTCCATTAGCGGCTATAACGGGCGTGGCATCGCCCCAGGCACCAGCTTTGGGCGCGATCTCGCTCGCCTGACGCTCGGTGAGACTGACATCGACTCCCTCGCCGTTCCTCGAACGTCCGTGCGCCCAGCGTCGCTGCGTGCATTGAAGGGCGCCATTTACGAAGCTGGCGCTCAACTCGCCCATGCCTCGGGCGCACGGTTTTGATCCACCCTTCGAGTCCTGAATTCCTGCGGCGCAGTTCCGATCACCCGCTTGAACGTCCGCGAGAACTGGCTGGGGGATGCAAAGCCCGTTGCGACGCCGATCTGCAACACGCTCAGTTGCGATTGCTTCAAAAGTTGCCTGGCGCGCAGCAATCTTAGTCCGAGGTAATGCTGGTGCATTCCACGCCCGAGCTGTCTGCGAAACTTCCGTTCCAGTTGCCGCACCGACACGCAGGCGATGTCAGCAAGATGACGGCGGCTCAACGGCGCTTCGAGGTGGGTCTCCATGGCTTTCAGGGCGCGCAGCAGGGCTTCGTCACCGACACCGAGTCGAAGTTTCAAATCCATTCGCTGGGGACCGGCCCCCTCTCGCAGGTGAGTGTGCAGAAACCAGTCGCCGACCGCTGCTCCCAATGCATACCCTTGGTCGCGCGTGATGAGTGAGATCATCATGTCGAGTCCGGCTATCCCACCCGAACAGGTAAACCGATCGCCGTCGAGCTCAAACAGGGAGCGGGTGAGCTCGATGTGCGGAAAAGCCTCCTGGAAAGCAGCCGCATGCTCCCAGTGGATTGTGCAGCGTCGTCCGGTGAGAAGTCCGGCGCGGGCGAGGATATAGGGAGCTCCTGAAACTCCCCCGATGGTTACGCCTTCCCTGGCCAACTCCCGCAGCCACTTCAGGGTGCGTGCGTCCTTGAAGCTGGCAGGGTTTCCAGCCGCACAGACGATCATCAGATCCAGGTCCGGGTGGCGCGAACCCAGTTTGCAATCCGGAACGATGGCCGCCCCGTTTGAGGCCGCGGCGGGGTTGTCATCGGGCGTCACGTGGAACCACTGATAAAGAGACTTGCCAGCCAACACATTCGCCGCCCGAAGTGGCTCAACCGCTGCCGAATAGGACATCAGCGAGAACCCCGGTATCAACAGGAAGCCGACACATTCGATCGGCGCCGAGGGTTCTGGCGTGTGGTGGGCCATGGCTGATCTTCCGAAGCTCTCGAGAGCGCGAAATGTATAGAGCATGGCGTGAAATGACAACGGGTCGTGGAAGCGGATCTTTAACATCCTACCCCAACATCGATGCACGAATACAAAGAGACTCATGCGCTATTCGCTGTTGTCTTTGATACGCGAAGGTCTTCGCAGACATCGTGGCTGGCAGCCGGCCTGGCGTGATGCGGCACCCAAGGATGCCTACGACGTCATCATCATCGGCGGCGGCGGGCATGGTTTGGCTACGGCGTATTACCTCGCCAAACAACATGGAATCACCCGCGTGGCCGTGTTGGAAAAGAACCATATCGGATCCGGAAATGCCGGGCGAAACACGACCATCATACGCTCGAACTATCTGCAGCCCGGAAACATTCCGTTCTATGAGCTCGCGATGCGGCATTGGGAATCACTCGAACGCGAGCTCAACTACAACGTGATGGTGAGCCAACGCGGCATCATCAACACATTCCATACGGATGCGCAACGCGACGCCTATGCCCGCCGCGGTAATGCGATGCGGCTTCACGGCATTGATGCCGAACTTCTCGATCGAGATCGACTTCGGCGCCTGCTGCCGATGCTCGATTTCGACAATGCGCGATTCCCGGTTCAAGGGGGCTTATTGCAAGCCAGAGGCGGAACTGCCCGCCACGATGCCGTCGTTTGGGGTTACGCGCGTGCCGCCAGTGCATTGGGAGTGGACATCATTCAAAACTGCGAAGTCATTGGGTTTACGGAATCCGGTGGCCACATTGCAGGTGTCGAGACCACACGGGGTGCAATCCGTGCGCCGAAGATCGCAATGGCGGTGGCCGGCAATACTTGCAAGGTCGCGGCCCTGGCAGGCCTGCGACTGCCCATCGAGAGCCACGTGCTCCAGGCTTTTGTAACCGAAGGGCTCAAACCGTTCTTCCCGTGTGTCGCCACCTTCGGAGCCGGGCATTTCTATGTCAGCCAATCGGACAAAGGCGGTCTCGTTTTTGGTGGTGATATAGATGGTTACAACTCGTACGCCCAGCGTGGAAACCTGCCAACGGTGGAGGATGTCTGCGAATCCGGGATCGCGCTGATTCCCGCACTGGGGCGCATTCGTATGCTCAGGTCCTGGGGTGGAATCATGGATATGTCCATGGACGGATCTCCCATCATTGACCGAACGGCGCGCGCGGGACTGTATCTGAACGCGGGCTGGTGTTATGGCGGATTCAAAGCCACACCGGCCTCCGGCTCGTGTTTTGCCCATCTGTTGGCAACCGATCAATTGCACGAGACAGCCGCTGCGTATCGACTGGATCGATTCTCGACTGGCGCACTGATCGATGAAAAAGGGGTCGGCGCTCAGCCGAACCTGCACTAACCATGCGTATACCTTGCCCCTTCTGCGGCCTCCGAGACCTGAGTGAGTTCTCGTACCTGGGTGCCGTGACTGCGCCGCGTCCCGATCCGCGCGCAGCGGACGCTGAGTCTCAATTTGTTGACTGGGTATATTTGCGTACCAATCCGGCAGGAGAGCATGAGGAGTACTGGTATCACGGCTTCGGCTGCCGAAGTTGGCTCATAGTTTCCCGCGATACACGCACGCACGTGATCGCGACCGCGCGTTCAGCGAACCGACGGGTCGCTCCATGAACGGCCAACCTAACAGATTGGCGCAAGGCGGTCTGATCAACCGGGACCGCCCGCTGTCATTTGAGTTTGATGGCAGTCGTTATTTCGGCTACGCCGGCGATACGTTGGCCTCGGCTCTGTTGGCATCCGGTCGGGCACTCGTCGGCCGGTCGTTCAAGTACCACCGACCTCGGGGCATTGTCACTGCAGGATCGGAGGAGCCCAATGCGCTCGTGGAGTTGCGGCAGGGTGCGCGAACCGAACCCAATACGCGGGCGACGGTCGTGGAGTTGTTCGAAGGCTTGCGGGCAACCAGTCAGAATCGCTTTCCGTCACTGCGATGGGACCTCGGCGCGCTGGCGTCTGTTGTTTCACGCTTTTTGCCAGCTGGTTTCTACTACAAGACCTTCATGTGGCCGGCCGCGTTTTGGGAAAAGGTCTACGAGCCGTTCATTCGACGCGCTGCCGGCCTGGGAAGAGCGAGCTTCGATCCTGATCCGGACCAGTACGAGAAGACCCACGCCTTTTGCGATGTGCTGATCGTGGGGGGCGGCCCGGCAGGGATTGCGGCCGCTCTGAGTGCAGCGCGGGCGGGTGCGCGCGTCATCTTGTGTGATGAGGATTTCAGACTGGGCGGCAGATTGTGTTCCGATCGTCGTCAGATTGACGATTTGACTGGCGTGGAGTGGGTCGTCGAGTCTGAGAATGAATTGCGGTCGTTCGAAGACGTGCGAATTCTCCAGCGGACCACTGTATTTGGCGTCTATGACGGAGCAACGTATGGAGCCGTCGAGCGAGTGTCGGATCATGTATCTGAACCCGCGCCCCATCAGCCACGCCAGCGGCTGTGGAAGATTGTTGCCGAGCGCGTAATTCTGGCATCGGGTGCCATTGAACGACCCATCGTGTTCGGCGGTAACGATAAGCCGGGCGTGATGCTGGCTTCCGCAGTTCGCACCTATCTCAATCGTTATGCAGTGATGCCCGGTCGGCAGGCAGTTGTCTTTACGACGACCGATGATGGTTGGAAGACAGTCAGCGACTTGCACGCATGTGGGGTTCGAGTCGCGGCCGTTGTGGATGCGCGCAATGTCGTGAATCCCGAATATGCGAATGTGGTGGACCGGTTGGCCATCCCGATTTATGCCGGAGCGCGAGTTGTCGATGCCTGGGGGGCTCGCCGTGTCCAATCCGTCACGATCCGAGCTGCGGATGGCCGCTCCATTGAAGTCGGGACGGATCTGGTCGCCGTGTCGGGCGGTTGGGTTCCCAACATCGCACTCACCACTCACTTGGGTACGAGACCCAGGTGGTCTGACCGCATCGATGCCTTTGTACCTGGAGATCTGCAAGGCATCCATCGCGCCATCGGCGCTGCGGGCGCTGAATTTTCACTGCAGGGCGCACTTCAGCAGGGGCAGTTGATCGGGTCTGAAGTGGCAGCCGAGCTGGGGTTTGACGCAACAGGACGCCGGGCACGAGCGTTTCAAACGGATCCCGAAAATACGCAGACGGCGAGTCTATCCGTCTCGACCGCCTTTCGCGGGAAGGCATTCATCGACTTCCAGAACGACGTCACCCAGGAAGACATTGAGCTGGCGGCACGGGAAGGCTTCCGCTCGCCGGAGCTCGTGAAGCGCTACACCACGCTCGGAATGGCTACCGACCAAGGCAAACTGTCCAACTTGAACGGGCACGCAGTTCTGGCGGCAATACTGCAGCGTTCCAGCGCGGAGGTTGGAACAACTGTATTCCGGCCGCCCTACACCCCGGTCGCGCTCGGCGCCTTTGCCGGGGCTCAGCGAGCTGAACATTACCGACCTACTCGCTATACGCCGGGGCACGCCTGGGCGAAGGAGCAGGGAGCCGTGTTCGCTGAAGCGGGCGCCTGGCTGCGAGCCCAGTGGTTCCCAAGGTCCGGTGAGTCTACATGGCTCGATAGTGTGAATCGCGAAGTGCGGATGACCCGCGGGGGTGTGGGAGTTTGCGACGTGTCCACCTTGGGAAAGATCGAGATTCAGGGAGCGGATGCGGCGGCATTTCTGGATCGCATCTACATCAACACCTTTTCGACGTTGGCTCCTGGCCGGTTGCGTTATGGCGTGATGCTGCGGGAAGACGGCTTTGTGATGGACGACGGTACGACCGCGCATCTGGCTCGAGGCCGGTATGTCATGTCGACCACGACTGCCAATGCTGCCAAAGTTTTCCAGCACCTGGAGCTTGCACGGCAGGTGTTGTGGCCCGAATTGGATGTTCAGTTGGTTTCAGTGACTGACCAATGGGCACAGTACTCGATCGCAGGTCCGCGCTCGCGCGAGCTCTTGCAAAAGATCCTGGGCAGAGCGATCAACCTGTCAAATGAAGCGTTTGCGTATCAGGCATGCGCTGAGGTTGAGTGGGAAGGGATTACGCTGCGGATCTTTCGTGTGTCCTTTTCCGGTGAGCTGGCGTACGAAATTGCCGTCCCAGCGCGATTCGGCGATGCCGCCGTAAGGATATTGATGGCAGCGGGGGAGGAGTTCGATATCACGCCGTATGGTGTTGAGTCACTCAGCGTAATGCGAATCGAGAAGGGTCACATTGCCGGGAACGAGCTCAACGGCACGACCACCGCCACTGATCTGGGGCTGGGGCGGATGATGTCCAGGACCAAGGGCTTCATCGGTCGCGTGCTCGCGGGCCGGCCCGCGCTCATGAGTGCGGACAGACCCACGCTCGTAGGACTGAAGCCGATTGAGCAGGGTGCCCGGCTCCATGCCGGCGCCCACCTGCTCCCGAGTGAGGTACGGCCGTCGCTGTCGCAGGATCTCGGGTATGTGACATCAGTTGCCTATTCCGCAACGCTTGGGTCTTGGATCGGTCTGGGACTGCTGTCTGGCGGAATGATGCACCTCGGGAAGCGAATCCACCTGTTCGATCCACTGCGTGATAACTCAATTCCGGTTGAAGTGGTCTCTCCGGTCCATTTCGACCCAACGGGAACCCGGCTGAAGAGCTAAAGAACAGTTATGTCTGTCTCGAATGTGACAGGTTTGATAACCGCTGCACCCTTTGTCCTCGATTCGCGGCGCCCATCGGGCGCGGTCGGTCTCGTTGCCCAATACCTGGATAACGTCGGTATTGCGTCTGTCCAGTTACGTCGCGAATGCAGCTTTTCAACCTTCTCCCAGCGGATGCGGCTCGTATGCGGCGTCGAGCCACCGCTGCGGCTCCGGTGTGCGATTGGGGGTTCGATTCGTCTGGTTGCCGTGGGGCCTGAGTCCTGGCTCGCCATTGGTACCGGCAACCTCTTCACCGTCCTGCGCGAAGGTATCGCGGAGTCAGCTTCATTGACTGACCAAAGCAGCGGCTACCTCATTTTGCGATTGACCGGCCCCAGGGTCCGCGAGACTTTTGCCAAACTGATACCGATAGACTTTCACCCGCGCGCCTTTGCCATCGGCGACGCCGCGGCGACGGTCGCCGCGCACATTGGCGTAACGGTCTGGCGGTGCCCTGATGATGCCGGCGGATACCCCACATTTGAGTTGGCCTGCTTGCGGAGCTTCAGTGCCGATCTCGTAGAAGCGCTGCGCCGGTCGGCGGCGGAGTTCAGCTTCCTCCTCGCCGTCTATCCCCTCACAAACTGAGCGTCAGAATTGGCTATTGTGCATCGAAAGTCCAATCCGGATCAAAGGAGAGGGCGAGCCGTAAGTTGCCGCTGAGCTCTCCGGTCGCAGCCTCGGCGGCTTCGGTCTGAGCTTCCTGTGTCAGGGCCAATGTATCAGGGATCTGTTTCCGGGTACGCTGCGGATCGGTCCACACGGAGTCCACCATGTACGCCATAGAATTGACGGGCCCCTCGCTCAACTCTTTCCGCCGCATATCCCGGCCTGATCCGCTTCCGGGCGTTGGACAGGTGTTGGTGAAAATGCGGGCCGCGAGCCTCAACTTCATCGATGTCGCCGTCGCGACCGGCAAATATCCCGTGGACCGCTTTCCGCTCGTTCCGGTCTGTGATGGAGCGGGCGAGGTGGCGGCAGTCGGCCCCGAGGTCGAGGAGTACGCCATCGGACAGCGTGTCATTGCCCATTCGAAACCCCCAATGGGCAGCGTGGCGGCCTCGACGTCGCTCAGGTGAGCCGGCGTGGGACAAAGAAGTGCTCGCTCTCACGCAGGGTCGCGGCGCGGACCTGGTACTGGAGACAGTGGGCCCGGAAACGTTCGGGCGGTCCGTGAATGCCGTGGCTTACGGGGGCACCTTGTTTGTGATCGGCTTCGTGAGCGGCACCCGCGGGGACGTTGATCTGCTGCCCATCATTGTCAAGGCACTGAACGTCAGGGGCAACAACACGGGATCAGTTGCGGACTTACGCGATGTGACGCGGGCGGTCGCCGCGAGTGGAATCAAACCAGTCATCGACCGCACTTTCAGTCTGGATGAGACCGCGCAAGCGTACACGCGGCTGGCCGGCGGAGGACAACACTTTGGGAAAATTACCATCGCTCACTGAAGTATCGCGTCGCGCTGAACTATCCGCAGTCGAGCACGAACCTGCTCGGGAAGTTGCCTGTTCTGTTAAATAGACGCCGCTGCGACCTCTGTGTAATCGACTTTAATACCGGCAGGATCGAGAGCATTATCGACGTTGTCGACCAGACCTCAGGAGCTGCCGTGACCAGATCTGCGTGGGTTTCCGTGCCTCTGCTGCTGTTGACCCCGCTGTTGGCTGTGGCCGATCGAGCCGCGGACGTCGCCGCGCTCGAAGACAGGTGCGAGCAGGAGCGGGAAGCGAAAATTGCGCCGCTGCGGGCGGCCGAAGTTGCGAAGTGCAAAGCTCAGCGCAACGACGCTGATTACTGCGAGAAATTCTGGGCCGATTATGGCAACGCTGTACACAACTCCACCGGTGGGATGACCCCACGCCTATTCGGCGATCTGCCGTCCTGCATTGCCGCGTTCAAAGCGCGGCGGGATTTTGAGCTGAACGGCAAATAGCGGGCACTTCGGCTGACGGTAGTTTATGCTGTCCGAGACGGGAAGAGGAGGGCAAGGAAATGCTGAGCGAAAGGGATGTATATCCGACGCGAATGCTTGCGATCCTGTTCGTAGTTGCGATTGCAAATGCAAGCACCAGCCATGCGGGCGTAACGGTCACTGACGCCAACATCACCAGCTCGCTGGCTGCCCTCGACGCACTTCTGCCGCCGGATCCCGGTCTTCCCGATTCCGGGTCCGTCTGCGCAACACTGAGTGCGAATCTTGCCTCGGTCGCGTTCTCCTCACCCAACTCGACGGACCCCGCTGTCGACAATGCGGCGGCGATCGCTGCCAACCCAACCAACTCAAACCCGGACACGGTGCGCATTCAGGCTGCACTCAACGCGTGCCCGAGTGGTAGGGTTGTCGAGCTCGTATCATCTGACAGCAACGACTCGTTTTTAACGGGATCGCTGACGCTACCGAGCGGTGTGAGCCTGTGGGTGGATTCGGGTGTGACTCTCTACGCCTCCAGATATCCTGCGGACTACACTTCCGGCGGTCTCGTCAGTGGTGACGAGTGCGGCAATGCTTCTGCGACGACATCCGGTAGCGCTTGTCAGGCCCTGATCAACGTGGTGGCTGGCGCGAGCGGTAGCGGGATCTACGGTCCGGGCACGATCGATGGCCGGGGTGGCAGCGCGCTGACCGGCGGCCCGCGGGCCGGAATCATGACCTGGTGGGACGTGGCTCTGCTCAACAAGGTATCCGGGTATAAGCAGAACTGTTTTATTCTGATCGACCTCACCCATGGTGGAAGCAGCTTTACGCTCTCTCGCACGGTGTTGTTGAATTCGCCCCATTTCCATGTCAAGGCGGATTCCTACGATGGCCTCACGGCCTGGGGCGTCCAGTTGCTCACGCCATCACTTGCCTACACCGTCCCCAACTACGCCTGCAGCACCTTACCGAGTAATACGGTCGCCGCGACGAGTCCCGGAACCTGCTACACGCCGGATTACGCGAAAAATACCGATGGTATCGATCCGGGTGGCAGCAACAACGTAACCATTGCCTACTCATACATCAACGTCGGTGATGACAACGTCGCCGTCACGGCCTCGAACTCGAGCAACTGCGTCAGTTCAGCAAACGGCTATTGCTCCAGTACGAATGCGCTCGTGGCGCACAACCATTTCTACTATGGCCACGGCATGTCGGTCGGCAGTGGAACTGAAGGTGGCGTTACCGGTTTGTACGTCTGGGATCTCTCGATTGACGGCGAAGACAGCTCCAACGGCGCGGGGTTGCGCATCAAGACCTGGCCGGGTGGGGGCGGTGAAGTGTCGGCGACTTATGCGAAAGTTTGCATTCGACGTGAAAAGCAGCCGATTGTGATCGATCCGTTCTATAACGCCACCAGCTCCATTACCTCGTACCAACCCAATCTGCACGATATCCAGTTCGTGGATGTTCACGCTGTGACTTTGGCAGGTGCCAAGTACCCGAGCTCCACTAACTGGAATGATGTGTTGAACGGCGTCAGTGCCACGAATCTGTTGACCAACGTGACACTGGATAATGTCTACTTCGACCGCGCGCCCGCCTGGGGTAGCTCGAGCAAGGCCAGCTTCACTGGTTCGCCAAACTACGCCTCGATTGTCATCGGTAGCGGATCAACCAGCTTTGCCGTACCAACTTCCGGGCTGAGCGTTACGGTGTCCGGATCGACGCCGGGTACGGCAACCAGCGGCAACGCGGTTGATTGCAGCAGTGCATTCCCTTCGTTCAGCTCCGTAAATCCGCAAGCGCCGCTTTGAGTTGAAGGCCGGTTGGGAGCCGGGCATCGCCGCATCATTCGGGAGACCGAACGCGCCCGAGGCCTCCCGAATTTCTCGTCAAGAATTTCATGAGATTGGATGTTAATCCATGAAATTCAATGACTTGAATATATTGACAATATCGTCAATAATCTCGTCATGAATCACGTCAGAGAGCCCTTGCTGTCGATTCTTCGACTGGGCCCCAGATCTACACTCGAGCTGGCCCAGTCCTTGGGCACCTCAGAGCCCACTGTTCTACGGACCCTGCGCGCCCTGGAGCGGGATCAGCGCGTTCTGCGTATGGGGAAGACCAAGGGGACACGCTATGCTTTGCGTAGAAACGTGGGCGCGATTGGTTTTCGCTGGCCCTTGTTTCGCATCGATGAGCGTGGCGCCGTTCACGAGCTGGGAATGCTCGAAGCCCTCGAGCGCGACAGCTATCACGTGTCGGCCGGGCCCGCGCGAATGCAACAGGTGTTTGAAGGCATGCCCTACTTCCTTCAGGATGGCCGCCCCGCTGGGTTTGTGGGCAGGGCGGTTCCTGGCGCATTTCCGGAGTTGAATCTGCCGGCCCGGGTTGTTGATTGGACCGATGAGCACGTTCTGGTCTATCTGACTCAGCGCGCTCCTGACTTGCCTGGGGCGCTCATTGTCGGAGCTGAGTCGATGGACCGGTACCTGGCTGGCCTGCAAACCGCGCCGCTCGTGATGCGCGACGCGCGAGCGAGCGAGTACCCGCGGTTCGCTGGTCTATCGATGGCAGGAGCTCCGCCAGGGTCCTCCGCCCAGGGAGAACAGCCCAAGTTCACTGGACGAGTCGAACACAGCACACAACGAGTTGCAGTGATCGTCAAGTTCTCCCCGCCGCTGTCGACGGTGATTGGTCGGCGCTGGGGGAATCTGCTCAGGGCCGAACATCTGGCGCATCGTTTGTTGAGCCAACACGGTATTGCTGCCTGCCGATCGGAGCTGCTCGAGTATGATGAGCGCGTTTTCCTGGAGTGCGAGCGCTTCGATCGAATAGGGGGCGAAGGACGGCGCGGCACCGTTTCGCTCTTCTCGCTGGATAGCAGCCGTTACGGCCAACTCGACTCGTGGGCGGCTGCAGCGGACCGCTTGGCCGCCGATGGGTTGCTGTCCGTAGCGGATGCCGATCGGATCAGGCTTCTCGATGCGTTTGGCGCCCTCATCGCCAACACCGATCGGCACTTTGGCAATATCACCCTGTTTGATGAGTATGATGGGCCATTCACGCTCGCTCCGGTTTACGACATGCTGCCCATGTTGTTTGCGCCTCAGAACGATCAGATCGTGCCGCGAGTGTTCGAGCCCCCGGCACCTCGGTCGACCTGGTTGCCCGTGTGGTCGCAGGCCCGCTCCCTCGCCGAGAGTTATTGGCAACAGCTTGCCGATGAGTCCACATTGAGTGATGAGTTTCGCGCGTTATGCGTACGCTCCCTGGAATCACTGCGCGCGTTGCCGACGCGCGGTGGCGTTGCGTAGCTCCATTCGTCTCTGCTCCCGCGCAGCCAGGGCACCATGCTTCTACAAGATCAGTGAATCACCTTGACCAACGTGGGTAGTGAGCCCGTCACGGTCTTGTTGTCCGGCGCCGTCAGTTGTCCTTTGACATCGTTCCAGCGCAGATGAGTCAGGTGGCCAATGCCTTTCTCATAGTCATTTGATACGCCATCGTCGTCGTAAAGCAGGAACTCCGCATCCTTGCCGGGATAGACCTGGATCTCCTTCAACGGTTGAACGGTGGCGGTGCTCGGGATGTCCGCGCCGAGGGGAATGATTGAGCCGGCGCGCACGAACAGCGGAATCTGGGCGATCGGGGCGGCGACCGTGAGCGTCTGTCCGCCGGCGAGCTTTTCGTGTGTCCAGTAGTTGTACCAGTCGGCACCTGCCGGCAGGTACACGCTTCGGCTCTGTACGCCTTGCTCGGTAATGGGGGCGACCAGGAACGCGGGGCCAAACATGTATTCGTCTCCGAGATTCACAACCTTGGGGTCGTTGGGGAAATCCATGAAGAGGGCCCGCATGAACGGAGACCCGGTGTCGTAGGTGTGTTTGCCCAGGGAGTACAGGTATGGCATCAGGTTGTAACGTAATTTCAGATACTGGCTGATGATCGATTCAGCCTGTTTGCCATAGGACCAGACCTCGGTGTCTTTGCGCGAGCCGTGAGCGCGCAACGTCGGTGTAAATGTTGCGTATTCATACCAGCGGGTAATCAATTCAGGGTAGTCGTCGTGTGGCCGACGACGGCGC